>OJIY01000018.1_pt1 | contig 292014 bp, 254 predicted proteins | sample 1596061 | NCBI WGS metagenome assembly OJIY01 (sample SAMEA4350111, study PRJEB24818) | metagenome | biome: human; feature: gut; material: faeces | place: Denmark | collected 2013-09
AAATGTAAATTGGCTTTTCTTCCTAAAAATCAGGATTTTTCACTTTCTGCATTGTTATAAAACAAGCTGGTATCGAACCGATACCAGCTAATGTTTTATAAGGAATACCCAAAGTCCAGAAAGAACCCTACAAGGTATGGAATATGGGACTCGTTGTATTCTTATCCTATTCCATGTATACGTTTTTGAGTTTCATTCCCTCATTCTTCCTGAAAGTCTATGGTTTATCTTTGGAAACCAGTCAAGCCATATCAATGTGGCGTTATGGAATGCAGGTAGTGGGCGCCATCCTTGCAGGGTACCTGGCTGATAAGTCAAAATCCAGTTATAAGATGATTTTTGGAGGGTTCGTCATTATACTGGTATCCCTTTTGAATTTTTTGATGCAATTACATGGGAGTTCTTTCCTGCTTCTTGGGATACTTGGCTTTGGTATTTTTTCAATCACTGTATACGGCACAAAGGCGCTGTATTACACAATGCTTTCGGAAAATTCCATAGATGAAGCATGTATTGGCGGTACAATTGGATTGATTGCAGCCATCGGATATCTGCCGGATACGTTTATGTACAGTATGGTAGGCAACTGGATTGACCTGGGGGGACAGGGGTACTACAAGATGTTTACTTATGCAATTATATTGACCCTGATTGGAATTGCAGTATCGGGGGCCACATTATATGGAATGAAATGCAGGAGGAGGATTCGTGAAAACGGCAGAGGAGAATCAGGTAATTGAATAACAAAAAAGAAGCCGGTAACAGAGCACCAGCAGGTTCAAACTTATTGAATATACCATTCAATTGGATTTGATTGATATTTAACAAACGCCAACGTATAATCAGCTTATCTGGTAAGGAGATTATTTTTCGGATTTGCGCAAAGAAGAAAAGGAGTTCTGGACATAAAATAAGAATATGGAGGAATGGAAGCAATGAGTACAATACCCGAAACAATGAAAGGCGTTTATTTGACAGGATTTGGAGGCTTTGACAAATTAGAATACCGTACGGATATTAAAGTACCTGCCCCAAAGGAAGGGGAAGTGCTGGTGAAAATAGGGGCCGCTGCCGTGAATAATACAGATATCAATACACGTATTGGCTGGTATTCAAAGTCTGTAAAGACTGAGACCAATGCAGGCGGGGAAAAAGGATTTGGCGATGTTGATGAAGATGGGTCCTGGCTGGGCCAGACCTTGGAATTTCCAAGAATTCAGGGCGCTGATGGCTGTGGAGTCATTGTGGCAGTGGGCCGGGGCGTCAGCCAGGAACGAATTGGCGAGAGAGTTTTAATACGGAGCGTGCAGGAAGTGCATTCAAGTAAAAATGGAATTGAGTGTATCACATTTGGCTCTGAGTGTAACGGGACCTTTTGTGAGTACACAACAGTGCTTTCCAGCGAGGCCTTCACGATTGATTCTGAATTGACGGACGGGGAATTGGCTACATTTCCATGCTCATACGCCACTGCAAACAATCTGGTGTGCAGGGTGGGCGTGAAGGAAGGCGATGTGGTTCTTGTGACCGGGGCATCCGGAGGAGTGGGTTCCGCCCTTGTGCAGCTGACAAAAGTCAGGGGGGCAAAGGTTATAGGTGTGTGTGACCCCGGACAGGAAGAACGGGTAAAGGGATATGGCGCCGACGATATCATTCTCCGCGGTGAAAATTACGTGGAAAAGCTGGGAAAGATGACAGTGGACGTGGTTCTTGATGTGGTTGCAGGCGGTCAGTGGCCACAGCTTATGGAAATATTGAGAAAAGGCGGGAAGTATGGGGTCTGCGGAGCCATTGGCGGGCCGCTGGTGGAGTTTGATATCCGTGATGCGTATCTCAAGGATTTAAGCCTTTTTGGAACAACGTACCAGACCAGGGAATCCTTCCTTCAGTTGATACAATATATCCAGGATGGAAGAATCAAGCCAGTGGTGGCTAAAGAATTTCCTTTGAAGGATATCGTGCAGGCGCAGGAAGCCTTTCTTTCCAAGAAGCTGATTGGTAAGATTGTGTTGAATGTGTGAGAAAAATGAAATTGTCAACAACAAGAAAATGGGCCATGATTGCCATGCTTACATTTTTCGGCGGGTGTATTTATAAGGTAACCTACCTGCGGGAAGTCTTTTATAGCCAGGTCATAGAAGCCCTTCGTATCAGTCATACGCAGCTTGGGCTTTTATCCAGCGCCGTGGGTATTGCAAGTATGGCCGGATATTTTTTTGGAGGCTTTCTTGCAGACCGTTTCAGTTCTAAGAAAATGGTCATGACCGCCTGTTTTGGAAGCGGATTATTAACGCTTTGGTACATGACATTTCCTCCATTTCCGGTGTTGATGTTTATACACGGGGCAATTGCACTTTGCGGGACACTGATATTTTGGGCTGCCTATATCCGAATTGTCCGCCTCCTGGGAGGTAGTGAGGGACAGGGCAAGTATTATGGATTCTCAGAGGGAATCAGATCCCTGTTTGGAATCATCCTTCCCTTTGGGGCAACTGCTCTAATAGAACATCTGGTCAATGCTGAATCAGGGGTCAGGGGCGTGCTCATGTATTATGCATTGTGCTATTTTCTGTCAGGTTTTCTTGCCATGTTCCTAATCGTGGACATCCGGGAAGAAAGAGAAGCCAGTGGCAGAGTTGACCTGAGACAATACAAGAAGCTATTTATGACACCAGGCTTGTGGCTTGTGGCCCTGCTGATATTTGGAACATACGCCGTATTTGCGTTACAGTCCTATACTACTCCTTATATGACAGAAATCTGCGGACTGCCTGAAACATTGGTCAGCAGTGTGGCAATTTTCCGACAGTATGGATTGGGTCTGATTGCAATGCCTATATTCGGCATACTTGCGGATTATGTAAAGTCCGCTGTAAAAACATGCATTATAGGCTTGCTGTTACTGCTTCTCAGTGCTGCGGGACTGCTCTGGTGCCCTGGGGCCAACAGGATTTTTGTCATCATACTGGTGCTGGCAGTTGGATTTCTGGTAAGCGGAGTGCGCGGTGTTTACTATGCAGCCCAGGATGAAGCAAGGATACCGAAATCCCTGTCCGGGACAGCGGCAGGCATTATATCCGCGCTAGGATTCAGTCCGGACGCATTCATGTTCATACAGGTAGGAGGATGGCTGGATAAATATCCGGCTGCCAGGGCTTACAAAATGATATGGGTTTATATGATGATTACAAGTGCGGCTGCAATTGCAGCCGCTGTGGGAATACTGATTGCGGCAAACCATGCAAGACACAGATAGGAGGAAATAAGGATGGGATTTAAGAGGATGTTTAACGCAGTGGAAACTCACTGTGGGGAACCTATGCGGGTTGTAACCAGCGGGATTCCCACGATTCCCGGAAATTCTGTATACGAGCAGTCACAATGGCTGAAGGAGCATGATGACCAGTTCCGCAAATTGATGCTGAGGGAACCGAGGGGATATCCGCCTCTTTGCTGCAACCTGATTGTACCGGCCAGGAATCCGAGAGCCCGGGCTGGCTATATCATCATGGAACAGACTGAGTATCCTATGATGAGCGGAGGCAATACCATTTCCGTGGCCACTGCATTACTGGAAACCGGAATGATTCCCATGAAAGAGCCTGTGACGGAATTTTACCTGGAAGCTCCGGCAGGACTGATTGGCATCAGGGCTGACTGTGAGAATGGAAAGGCAAAACAGATTACATTTTCCAATGTGCCGGCGTTTGCAGTATACCTGGATAAGGTAATTGATGTTCCCCATCTGGGAAAGGTAAGGGTTGATGTGGCCTGGGGCGGTATGTTTTATGTTCTGATTGATGTGAGGCAGTTTGAAGCCCTGAGGCTGGTTCCGGAAATGGGCAAGGAGATTGCCAGGGTATCTGCTCTTTGTATGAAGGCAGCTCAGGAACAGTTAAAGGTAGAGCATCCGGATTATCCTGGTATCGGAATTACAATTTCAGAACTTCACGGACCGACAGATAATCCAAATGCAGACTGGAAAAGCGTGAATACTGTATTTACAGGGGAGATTGATTTTGACAGGCCGGAAACCTGGACCGGGGCACTGGACCGGTGCGCATGCGGTACAGGAACATGCGCATTGATGGCCGCTAAAGTTGCCAAAGGTGAACTGAAGATAGGTCAGAGGTTCAGGCGTGAAGGGCTATTGGGTATTATTTTCACAGGATATCCTGTTGAGGAAACAGAGATTCATGGACATAAGGCAATCATCCCCACAATTGGCGGGGAAGCCTGGATTTACGGCTTCAGCCAGTATGTGCTGGATGAAACAGACCCATTCCCGGAGGGTTTTACAGTAGGGGATATATGGTAGTATAAGGAATACAAATGGCTCCCGGAGCATGTCCTGATTTTCTTCAGACACGCTGCGGGAGCCATTTGCAGGTCAGCCTTTACGTCCTTCAGCAATCCCTTCTTTTATGCAGTTCATGATTCGGTTTAAGATTCCGTAATCAGCGTGTTCATCCCAGCAGCAGCCGATTTTCAGGGAAAATGGGCAGGGGAGAAATTCCGGGGAAACACATTGTAAGTCGTCGGTGATAAGGGATTTGGGCAGCAGCGAAACCGCAACGCCTGCTTTCACCGCCTGTACGATATTATCCAGCATGGTGCTGGTAAATACAATGTTGAAATCAACATTTGACTTTTTTAAGCAGTACAGCGAATGGTTGTTCACAATACAGTTGTCAGCAAAAAGCGCAATTGGAAGCGGGGCGTCCGGAGGGCGTTCAAAATTTCCGGCATGTACCCAGCAGAGCGGTTCTTCCCAGAGAAGCATATCTTCTGTGTACTGAGGCTCCATGGCAACTATGGCAATGTTGATTTTCCCTTCCTTCATCTGCCTGCGGAGTTCTCGGCTTCTGGAACAGACAGTGGTGAGTCGGATATCAGACAGATGTTCTGAAATCCGCGGATGAATATGCCGAATGTACAACTCGGAGTAGTCAGTGGGAATACCAAAGACTATGTTTCCTGACCAGTTATGATTACTGATGGAACTGAACACGGCACTGTTCAGTTCCAGGATGTGCTTTGCATATTCCATAAGTATCTCGCCCTGCCGGGTCAAGGTAAGGGTATCCTTATTGCGGATGAAAAGGGCGGCGCCAACCTGTTCCTCCAATTTTTTAATCTGCATGCTTACCGCTGAATGTGACCGGTAAACAAGCTCCGCCGTAATGTTTAAGCGGCCTGTCTCGGCAGCTGTTAAAAAGGTATTCAGATAATCCAGATTCAGGCAGTTTGGCATGGGGCCTCCTGTTTTTCTTATAGACAATCCATTCAGAAACACGTTTAATTCGTTTGGAACGGAGAATGCTGTCTGCAGTGACTTTCTATTCTTTCGTATATTATACTACAGCCATAATGAGTAAACAAGTGTCCTCAGGGACTGGGGAGACAGCGGTAGGAGCGGAAAGCTAACGGGCTTATACCCGCTGATGGACCATGACCATGCTTTTTCGTTTGTTCCGCATTCAATGTGAGTACGGTCTAAAGGTGGGAAGACCTAATTGGTACCAAACTGTACAAAGTGTCAAAGAGAATAATCCCAGACATAGGCGATGTGTTTGTCAGCACCTGAAAGCATTGCAGCACAAGTCAGGACAGCGTGGTATTATTCTGGGATAATAATATTTTTATCATACTATCTGATTGTGATTAGATTTTTCCACATAATTGAACCGGTAATCCTGAAGGCTGAATTCGAAGGTTTTGCGCTTGACCAGCCCAAGTAAGAGTTTTCTACTATTTCTCATCCTGATTTGCCTTTATCTTACGCCACAGGGTTACACGGCTGACGCCCAGCAGTGCGGCGGCCTTTGTATAATTTCCATTCGTAGCCATCAGAGCTTCCCGAATCTTTTGAATCTCTTCTGACGGAGGAAGACGCTTATGCATATAGGCAGACATGACGGATTCGTCAGTCAGAATACAGCGTTTCTTTCTGCGGATAATTTCCTCCTCCAGCAGAAGCCAGAAGTCTTCTGTGGACTGGCTGGGAGTGCGGCTGGCAATAACGGTCTTAGTGAAATTCTCCATTTCACGCACGTTGCCGGGCCAGGAATGGGAACACAGCAGACGGTCCAGCTTCTGCTGCATTTGCTCCAGTTCTACAGCTAGAAAGCTGTCCTGTTTTGCTATGAAGTTAAGAAACAGGGGGAGAATATCCTTCTGCCTTCGGCGCAGCGGAGGTATTTCCAATTCTAATACGGCCAGGCGGTAATATAAATCCTCACGGAACTGTTTTTGCTGTACTAAATCCCATAAATTGCAGTTTGTGGCGGCAATGATGCGCACGTCAAAGTTAATTACCTTGCTGCCTCCCACATGGATAAGCTGTTTTTCCTGTATGACCCGTAAAAGCTTACTCTGCAGAGGCATGCTTAGTTCACCCAGTTCATCAAAAAACAGGGTTCCTTTATGAGCCATTTCGAAGAAGCCTTGTTTTCCGCCTTTCCGGGCACCGGTAAAAGCGCCTTCATCATATCCAAATAATTCGCTTTCAAGAAGATTTTCACTGATAGCAGAACAATTTACGGCTACAAAAGGATTATCAGCCCGGCGGCTGTGATTGTGTATGGATTGCGCCAAAACTTCTTTTCCTGTGCCGGTTTCTCCAAGAATGATAATATTGTCTTCACATTTTGCAAATTTCTTTGCTGTCCGAATCAGGGTCTGGAATTCACTGCTGCAGCTGACGATATCTTCAAAACGGTGTTTTGCCAAAAATCCTTTTAAAGCCAAAGCATTTCGAATATGCTGTTCCTGTTTCTGAATGGTGTGAATACTGTCAATGGTTACCATAACATTGCTGAGATTATCTTTAGTTATAAGGGGGATGATGGAAACCATATATTGTTCTCCGCCAAAGCTGCACAGCATATATTTGATGGATTCAAGATTGTTAAAAACGCTATTTATTGTATTCTTAGGAAAGAATTGAGAAAGTCTGGCACCGATGAGGTGTTCCTGCTTCATCATTAAGATTTTACTGGCCACTTCATTTGAAAGGGAGATATAGCCTTGTTCATCGGTAAACAGGATTCCCTGCCGGGAGTATTGGAAGACAGCCTGAAGCTGCTGGTTTGTTTTGGTTCTTTGGTGGATGGATAATGCAGTGTCATAGGCCAGCCGTATGAAGGATTGAAGAGATTCCTGCGGATAGACAAAGATGCTGCTCATTCCTAATGCAGTGGCACAATCGCAGACAAGACCACTGCCGATTACACAGCGGTAGCCTGCATTTTTGTATTTCAGAAGAATGGTATCTATGTTATCTAATAGTTCATAATAATCCAAGACAACATGAATTGACAATATATTTTGCAGCTGCGTGATTTGCGGCGTCCCTTCTTCGGCTGGAAGAATAATAACTGGCACGGTGTTGAGAGAAAGGGCGCGTTCATATGCCAGCAGTATATCAAAGAGGCTGGGTTCCACCTTAATGATGGGTTTGTCTGTAAGCCGGTGAAGAACCTTTGTAAGATAACCACTGGAGAGAAGAACATCTGATTTGGCCAGCTCCGGGGGAAGGGTTGTCTCATCTTTCGTAATGGAATCAGAAAGGATAAAGTCCGCATCCAGATTCATGGATTCGATGGCTTTAATCAGTGCGCGTGCAAATTGTCCGATGCATACTACCCCGATTTTTGGTTTCATAATTTATTTATCCCCAATTCTTTTTTTTAAATATAGCATAGATATATGTCAGATGCAATTGAGAATGAAATATTTGCAACAGTATTAAAAAAAGGAAATTAAAAAAACAGGACTGGAAAACGCAAATAAAATATAAAAGATGTTAAGGTGTTACAGGAAATGAAACAAATGTAATAGTTGCAACAAGCAACAAGTGAAATAAAAACAGTTCTGGACTCTAATAGCTAATGAAGGAGAAGGGAAATGCAAAGCTCTTTTCTTATAATCAGGAAGTCCAAGTGATAAAGAAAAAATTGGCACGAATATTGCTTTAATAATTACATAGAGTAATGCTTAAGCAACTCTTAATTCCCGGGGATACATTAAAACAGTAGAAGGAAAAGGAGAACATTTTATGGAGAAGGAATTATCTTTATCTCAACAGGTAGCAGAAATCGGATTCCAGTTAAAATTTGAGGACCTTCCGGAACGGGTCATTCAGAATTCTAAGATGTTTATTATGGATTTGCTGGGCAATATTATTGCTTCACGCCACATAGAATCCAGTGAAATCTGCCTTAAGACGGCAAAAGAGCTTGGCGGTGAACCAACGAGCACAGCCATTGGTTGCAATTATAAGACATCTGCTCAAATGGCAGCTTTAATCAACGGAACCTTTGGACATGCCTTTGATATGGATGATGACCATAGATATGGGACTCAGCATTCCTCGGTTGTTGTATTCCCGGCTATCCTGGCACTTGCTGAGAAGTATAAAAAAAGCGGAAAAGATGTTATTACAGCGTTTGCATATGGTTCTGAAATAACCATCCGTCTGGGAGAGGCATTTGAGGGGCAGACATACTACCAGGGATTTCATCCTACCGGAACATGCGGAGTGTTCGGCGCCACAGGTGGAGCTGCAAAACTTCTGGATTTGGATGCAGAGAAGATTACATACGCATTAGGTCTTGCAGGCAGCCAGGCGGCCGGACTTCTGGAATGGAAGGCTCAGGGCACCTGGTCCAAACGCTATCAGGCAGGTCATCCTTCCATGTGCGGTGTAATCAGTGCTCTGATGGCAAAGAACGGCTACACTGCACCTACTACTGTATGGGATGGACAGGATGGCTTTCTGCGCGCCTATTCCTATAAAGATATCTGGAATGAGGAAAAGGTATCCGGGGAATTCGGAAAACGCTGGGAAATGGCGGATACATCCATCAAAGTACATGCATGCTGCAGGTTCTCCGCTCCTTTGGCTGATGCAGGAGTAGAGCTTTACAGGCGGGGAATTGATTATAAAAAGGTGGATTCCATCCTGGCCCGGGTGAATAAATATTCCATTAAGGTGCTGACAATACCGGAAGAGACAAAGGCAGACCCCAAAACAGTTGTGGATGCACAATTCTCATTGCCTTATGCCATAGCCTGCGGACTTGTGAAGGGGCATGAAAATATTGACGATTATACAAATGAAAGTATTCGTGATTCCGAGGTCCTGGAGCTGGCCAAAAAGGTCAGTTGGGTTATGGACCCGGAGATTGAGAAGGTTTATCCCAAGTATTATCCCTGCACCGTGGAAGTTACGATGAAGGATGGTTCCAAGGAAGTCTGCCATATCGAATATCCAAAGGGTGACCCGGAGAACCCTGTCAGTTGGGATGAGGCTGTAGAAAAATTCAGATTTATGGCCGGTCATGAGATGGGAAGCTATAAGGTGGAAAAAATTATCAGTCTGTGCAGCCGTCTGGAGGAGTTGGAGAATCTGAATCAGTTGATGGAGTTGCTGGTGTAAAAGAATGTCAAATAGTTCCGGGAGGATATATCCCTCCCGGAGACATATGAAAGAAGGTCAGTTTTAGTGGGGTTGAACAAATATAAAATATATCCTTTGCATTTGGGGACAATTAACAGAGAGTGTTCTAATATGATATACAGAACGAATCCTGGAGTTAAAGTGGATTTCCCGTTAGTAGCCTATTTTGTGACGAATGGAGAGACGAAAGTTTTATTTGATACGGGAGCATTTGTTCCGGAGAATGGATATGTTCCGGCGGGGAAACCCAATGGACCATATATACAGAAAAAAGAACAGAGAATAGATAATGCACTAATGGCTATAGGGGTTGATTGTGATGAAATTAAAACGGTTGTATTATCACATTTGCATTGGGACCATGCGGGAAGTTGTCACTTTTTTAAGAATGCAAAATTCATAGTTCAGAAGATAGAATATGAATATGCACTTAATCCTATAAAGATTCATCAGTTCCCCTACAAGAGAGATGAGTTTGAGAATCTTGATTTTAAATTTGTAGATGGGGACATTGAAATTGGAGATGGACTGCGTCTTATTCTAACTCCCGGTCATACCCCGGGGTCACAGACATTATTAGTTGATACAGAACAGGGGATATATGGTTTGGTGGCAGATTTGGTAAATACACGTGAATGTTGGGAGTCTGATCCTAAATTGGCAAATGGATATCATACGGATTTGATTGTCCATTACCAGAGCTTTGAAAAGGTTGCAGCTTCGACAGATTATATTTTAGAGGGGCATGAGATAAGGGTCTTTGATTATAAGAAGTATCCTTGCTGATAAAGAGAAGCCGCTGCACTAAGCTTATAAAAGACCGCACTAAGTGTCAGTGATATGTATCGCACGTAGGCACCTAAAATAAGGGCGCTAAGTGCTCATAACAAGGAGGATTGTAATGAGATTGAATAGAAGAATATTGTCAGTTGTTCTCATATCGACCATGATAATTTCGCTTACGGCCTGTAAAGGTACAAACAGTGGCAATCAGGCAACGGAAAGCGGCAGTCAGTCCGGCAGTATGTCTGCCGCAGAAACAGATACAGCAGGGGGTAACACAGCGGAATATATTTTTAAGGTCGGTCATGTACAGCCGGCAGACCATCCCTACCATACAGGACTTGTATATATGAACAAAATTCTCCAGGAAAGAACAGGAGGACGCGTTTCCCTTGATATTTATCCCTCATCGCAATTAGGAGCAGAGCGGGAGCTTGTGGAAAGCACACAGATGGGGACGATAGATATGGGTTTGGTTACATCCCCATTGGCAAATTTTGATAACAGCTGGTATTTGTTTGATATACCTGGTATTTTTTATACAAAAGAACATGCATATGAATTCCTTGATGGAGAACAGGGACAGGCGATGCTGGATGGTCTGGCCAATATAAACATTAAAGGACTATCTTTTTGGGAAACTGGTTTTTTTAATATTTTTGTAGATACAAAAGCCATTGAAAAACCACAGGATGTTGCTGGAATGACGATTCGGGTCATGGAGAATGATGCCTATATTACCTATTTTTCAGAGTTGGGAGCTAATCCGGTACCCATGGCCTATTCAGAAGTGTTTACAGGAATCCAGAATGGAACGGTTGATGGAACGTTGATACCTATTGCGGCTATTTATATGAATCAGTTCTATACGGTGGCACCATATATTACGCGCTGTGAGAACTGGTATTGTCCGGTTACACTGTTGATGAGTATGGATTCATGGAATTCTATGCCGGAGGACCTGCAGGAGATTTTTCAGGAATGTGCTAATGAAGCCAAAGACTATATGAGACAGGAGTTAACAGATACAGAGGAAGAGCAGGTTGCAGCTATGATAAAAGAAGGCTGCACGATAACAGAAGTTGACAAGGATGAATGGCGTGAGCTGGAAGCAGATGCTGTACAGAAGGTAAAAGAGCAGTTTATCGGAACTTATGTTCAACAGAAGACATTGGATTATATTGAAGAAATCGGACAGAAATATCGCTAGACTGAAAGGAGAAGCTTAATGGGACAAAAGGATTCTGAAGAGAAACTGACCGATAAATTCATGAAAATAGCAGGAGTACTGCAGAATATTTTTTCCGTTATTCCATTGGTGGCCATGTGCTTTATTGTATTGGCATCTGTTATTATGCGGTATGCGCTAAAAGTCCCTTTTACGTGGGGAGAGGAAGCGGCGAGATACCTTATGATTTTTGCAGCAATGCTGGCAATAGGAATGGGAGTGCGGGAAAAGTCGCATTTGGGAGTTACTATTTTTACGAGTCTGCTGCCCGGAAGAATTCAAAAAGTTGTAAATGGGTTGGCCCAGATAGTAAGCCTGGCAATTTATATGATACTTACGTATTTATCATGGGAGTTTATTATTGCACAGCATAAATTCGGACAGCTTTCTGCTGCCTTAAAGCTGCCCATGTATCTTGTATATAGTATGATGCTTCTGGGGTTTGGATTTAGTTGCATAGAAACCATATATTTGATTTGGAAGGAGTATGTGCGTAAGAGTCCTGACGAAGCTGGAAAGGAGACTATATGATTGCCCTGCTATTTCTAAGTTTTTTTATACTGTTGATTTTAGGAATACCGATTGCGCTTTGTCTGGTAGCATCTTCTATATTGGCGCTCTATGTATCTGGTGCTAACCTGGTTGTTGTTGTACAGAAATTGTTCACAGCAATGGATTCATACAGTTTGATGGCTATTCCGTTTTTCATGATTGCTGGGGGATTACTGGCAGAGGGCGGGGTTTCAAAGAGATTGACTGACTTTGCAAAATCCCTTGTAGGATGGCTTCCTGGAGGTATTGCAATTGTTGTATTTTTATCCTCGGCTTTTTTCGGCGCGATTTCAGGCTCATCTGCAGCTACGGTTGCGGCTATAGGGTCAATTATGCTTCCGGCTATGTTGGAAGACGGCTATCCGCTGAAGTTTTCATTGGCCACCATTGCAACCGGAGGATTTTTAGGGATTATAGTGCCGCCAAGTATTCCTATGGTAATTTATGGTATGGCGGCAGGAGCCTCTGTAAGCGAAGTTTTCATGGGGGGATTTCTTCCGGGGTTTATGCTGGCTGGAGGAATGTCCATATACTCTGTTATATGGGCCATGCGTAATAAAGACATTATCAAATCCCATAAATTTTCTCTAAAAAATGTATGGATTACTTTTAAGAGCGCAATTTTTGCGTTAATTATGCCATTGATTGTACTTGGAGGTATTTACGGAGGAATTTTTACTCCAACAGAAGCTGCATGTGTAGCTGTATTTTATGGATTATTCGTAGGACTGTTTGTTTACAAGGAGCTGAATTTTAAGATTATTGTAAGTATACTTAGAAGCTCTATCATAACTACAGGCGTTTTGCTGTTTGTGATTGCTGCGGCTACTGCTTTTGGCCTTGTTCTGACTAGAGAAAATGTTCCCCAGACAGTTGCCCACATGATTACGTCCTTTGCAGCCAACCGTTTTACATTCTGGATGCTTGTTACTGTTATGTTGCTGATTGTAGGCACATTTATGGATACATGCCCGGCAGTCATGATTTTAACACCAATTTTCGCCCCTGCTTTGGCCGCTTATAATATTAATCCCGTAGTATTTGGTGTTGTAATGATTATCAATTTGGGCATCGGACTTTGTACACCACCGGTTGGCCTTAATTTATATGTGGCTGCGGGATTGAAAAAAACTACAATTGAGAATGTTGTAGGTAGGCATCTGCTGTGGTATTTGTTCGCGGCTTTGGCTGTTTTAATCCTTCTGATGTCAGTGCCTCAAATTATAATGTTTATACCAAATCTGATGAAATAGAGAGGGAGAGTATACTATGTATAAACCAGAATCAGTGCGCATCCCCTGCGTAATCATGCGCGGAGGAACCAGCAAGGGAATTTTCCTTCTGGGAAATGACCTGCCTGCCGACCCGGAAATTAGAGATAAAGTTGTTCTCTCTATTTTTGGAAGTCCGGATTCCCGGCAGATTGACGGGCTGGGGGGAGCAGACCCGCTGACCAGTAAACTGGCGATTATTGACCGTTCCAGCCGGCCGGATGCAGATGTGGATTACACCTTTGGACAGGTGGATATTCATTCGGCATTTGTGGACTATTCCAGTAACTGTGGAAATATTTCGTCTGCAGTGGGCCCGTTTGCTATTGCGCAGGGACTTGTAAAAGCCGTGGAACCCGTAACAGTGGTACATATTTATAATACCAATACCAACAGTATATTTGAGGCTGAAGTTCCGGTAAAGAACGGGCATCCGGTAACGGAAGGAGATTATAAGATTCATGGCGTACCGGGAACAGGAGCACGTATTGGATTGAATCTTGCAGGTACAGTGGGAGCAAAGACTGGAAAACTGCTTCCTACCGGAAATCCCAGGGATACAATTTGCGTTCCGGGATTTGGGGAGTTAACGGTTTCGATGGTGGATGCAGGAAGCCCAATGGTCTTTGTACGGGCAAAGGACCTGGGGCTGAAAGGGACAGAAAGTCCGGCCCGGATTGATTCGGACTCTCAAATGCTGAACCTTCTGGAGGACATACGCTGTATTGCAGCGGAGAAAATGGGGATTGCCAGTCAGGAAGAGGCCAGGGAGAGGATACGGGCTGTTCCTATGGTGGCATTTATTGCGCCTCCGGCGCCATATAAGAGTCACATTGATGGAAGTACAGTTGCAGCAGAGGATATTGACTTTGTCTCAAGGGATATGTTTATGCAGATTATGCATAAAACCTATTCTGGAACAGCCACAGTGTGTACTGGCTGTGCAGCTGTTACACCAGGAACGCTGGTGCACGAGGTGAGGGGATTAAAAGAGTGTAAAAGGGTGAGGATTGGGCACCCGGGCGGTATTATTGAGTGTGATATGGCTTCAGAGGGCGGGAAAATCACCCGCGCAGTTTTCGGCCGGACTGCACGCCGTATTATGGAGGGCTATGTCCATGTGCCCCGGAGAGTCTTTGAGTAATATATGTATATGGTTGAATAACGGCAACATGAAAGGAATAATACGATTATGAGAAATACAGCTAAAGAATCAGGTGCTCAGGTTTTGCGCAGACGTCTTGAAAATCCGGAGATAATTATGGCTCCGGGGTGCTATGACTGCTTATCCGCACGGCTTATTGAGCAGGCAGGTTTTGAAGCAGCCTTTATGACAGGTTTTGGAGCTTCCGGGTCAATACTGGGGCAGCCGGATTATGGCCTGATGACAATGAATGAAATGGCTTCTGTGTGTGCCAATATGAATGCGGTGCTGAGTATTCCTTTGCTGGGTGACATTGATACAGGGTATGGAAATCCACTGAATGTGTATCGTACGGTTCGGGAGTTTGAACGGGCAGGTATGGCTGCCGTGCATCTGGAAGACCAGGTTTTTCCAAAACGCTGCGGACATATGGAGAAGAAGGCGGTGATTTCCATGGAAGAGCATGTGGAAAAGATTCGGGCTGCTGTGGATGCCCGGGATTCTATGCTGATTATTGCCCGCACAGACTGCCGCGCAACCCATGATATGGATGAGGTAATCCGGCGTCTGGAGGCATACCGGGATGCAGGGGCGGATATTGTATATGCAGATGCGCTTAGAAGTGCAGATGAGATGCGGCAGGTAGGTGCAATAAGAGATGTTTACAAATTTGCCAATCAGGTAGAGTTTGGAAAGACGCCGGTTATGTCAGCAGATGCGATACAGGCACTGGGTTTTAATATTGTCATCTATCCGGTGGGGACAATCTTTACTGCAGCCCGCGCCATGCAGAACATGCTTACAAAGTTGAGAGAGAACCGTCAGACCACGGAAGACATAGCAGTCATGACCACCTTTGAAGAATATAATAACATAGTGGGCATGAAAGAACTGGTTGCAATGGAGTCAGGTTATAAGGTAGATGAATATAAGAAAACCTTATAACATTGTAACTGTTCAGAGAAAGGAGCTGTGACCTGTGGGAATGACTATGACACAGAAAATATTTGCCCGGCATTGCGGGGCAGAGAAGGTCGATGCAGGTGATTTGATTAATGCCGGCATAGATTTGGTGATGGGGAGCGATGTAACAGCTCCTATTGCCATACAACAAATGGAGAGATACAAACTAAATAGGGTGTTTAATCCAGATAAAATCGTCCTTGTAATGGACCATTTTGCTCCAAACAAGGATATTCAGGCAGCCAGAAACTGTGCCAGGGTAAGAGAGTTTGCCAGAAAAATGAATATCCCTCATTTTTTTGACGGAGGATGGATGGGAATTGAGCATGCACTTCTGCCTGAGCAGGGATTTGTGGCTCCTGGTGAGCTGATTATCGGAGCGGATTCCCATACTTGTACATATGGTGCTCTGGGTGCATTTTCCACGGGGATTGGTTCTACGGATATGGCGGCAGGCATGTATGCGGGGACAAGCTGGTTTAAAGTTCCTTCTGCCATGCGGGTTAACCTGACTGGGAAGTTTCCTGAATCTGTGGGTGGAAAGGATGTGATTCTCACACTTATCGGGATGATTGGTGTGGACGGAGCAAGGTATAAGAGCATTGAATTCACAGGAAATGCCATTGAGAATCTCTCTATTGATGACCGCTTTTCTATCTGTAACATGGCTATTGAGGCAGGGGCTAAGAATGCGATTTTTCCTGTGGACAAGGTGACTCTTGAATATCTGGAAAATCGTGTCAGACGTTCCTATGAGCCGGTAACAGCGGACGCAGATGCCAGCTATGTATGTACGATAGATATGGATTTATCCCGCCTTCACCCAATGATAGCCGCCCCTTATCTCCCATCCAATGTTAAGCCTGTAAAGGAGTATGCCGGACTTAAGGTGGACCAGGTTATAATTGGATGCTGTACCAACGGACATATTACGGACCTTAGGCAGGCAGCCTGTATATTGGGAGGACGAAAAGTAGCGGATGGAGTGAGGTGTATCATTATTCCGGCAACACGGAATATTTATCTGCAGGCTATGGAAGAGGGGCTTTTAAAAGTATTTGTCCAGGCAGGCGCGACTGTCAGTATGCCTACCTGCGGCCCCTGTAATGGGGGACATGTAGGAGTACTGGCAGATGGGGAACGGTGTGTTTCCACCACAAATCGTAACTTTGTCGGCAGAATGGGTGCCAGGGATTCAGAAGTGTATCTTGCCAATCCTGCTGTGGCTGCGGCATGTGCAGTTGCGGGTGTGATTACGGTACCAGAGGAGGTGGTATAATGGCTGGAAAGGTATTTAAATATAAAGACAGCGTAGATACGGATGTCATATTACCGGCCCGCTATCTGGCTCTTTTCCGTGATGAGGATTTGGCAGCGCACTGTATGGAGGATATTGACGCTGATTTTGTATCCAGGGTGGAACCGGGAGATGTGATTGTGGCAGGAGAGAACTTTGGCTGCGGTTCATCACGGGAACATGCGCCTATTGCCATCAAGGCAAGCGGCATATGCTGTGTAATAGCGGCTTCCTTTGCACGGATTTTTTACAGGAATGCCATTAATATCGGTCTTCCGATTCTTGAATGTCCGGAAGCTGCAGCTGCAGCCAGTGAGGGAGACATAATGGAAGTGGATTTGTCAACCGGGACCATATGCAATGTAACCAGAGGGTTGGTTTACCAAGCGGGAGCATTTCCTCCTTTTATACAGGAAATGATAGATGCCGGAGGGCTGCTGGCTTATCTGGCCGGAGGAAGTATGTGAAAGTGATTAACCGCAACCTTGAGATGTTTGGAGGATAAGTTATGAAGATTGTTATTTTAGACGGATATACGGAAAATCCCGGCGACTTAAGCTGGGGCGGCTTTGAAGAACTTGGACAGCTGACGGTATACGACCGGACTACGGACTCCGGCATGATTGTGGAACGTATAAAAGATGCTGACGTAGTCTGCACAAACAAAACACCTATTTCAAAGGAAACACTGAAAGCATGCCCGTCTCTTAAATATATCGGAATACTGGCTACAGGCTACAATATAGTGGATGTGGATGCTGCCAGGGAAGCGGGGATTATTGTCACGAATATTCCTACTTATGGAACAGACGCGGTGGCACAGTACGCGATTGCTCTGCTGTTAGAGCTATGCCATCATATTGGCGAGCATTCACTGTATGTAAAGAGGGGAGACTGGACAAAAAATCCAGATTGGTGCTTCTGGAATTATCCTCTTATAGAGCTGGCCGGCAAAACCATGGGAATAGTGGGGTTTGGCCGCATAGGACAGAGGACGGCAGATATTGCCCTGGCTCTGGGAATGAAGGTACTGGCCTATGATGTTTGCAAAACAGTGGGAAGTGAGCGTGAGAACTGCCGCTATGGGTCCTTAGACGAGCTGTTGTCAGAATCGGATGTAATTTCTCTGCACTGCCCATTGTTTCCGAATACAGAGGGTATTATCAATAAGTCAAATATAGATAAGATGAAGGATGGGGTTTTAATCATTAATAATTCCAGGGGAGCGCTGGTTATAGAGGAGGACTTAAAGGATGCCCTCAACAGCGGAAAGGTGGCGGGAGCGGCTCTTGATGTGGTGTCCACAGAGCCTATAAGGATGGATAACCCTCTGCTGTCGGCAAAGAACTGCATTATTACGCCACATATCGCCTGGGCCCCCAAGGAATCCAGACAGAGACTGATGGATATTGCGGTTAGCAACCTGAAAGCTTTTGTGGCGGGGCAGCCTGTGAACGTGGTACATTAAATAAAATATCTGCAAGAAAATCCTTATTCCGATTTAGGTTTTCTTGCAGATATGCCCCCGGGCTTATGTTTTGTTTTTTATTTCCAACCCTCAAAATCACCGACATTGTCCTGGGTAACAAGTGTCAGAGGCAGGTAAACCGGCTCATCAAAGGTTTTTCCCTGAACAATCAGCATAGCCATCTCCTCAGCTGCCTTTGTGTAAATAGCACTGGAGTAAGTCATGCTCCCCATCATGGTTCCATCCTCAATGGCTGCTTTTGCGTTAGTAGTGTAGTCCACGCCGTATACCATAACATCCTCATTGCCCATTTCCTGAAGAGCCTGGACAGCTGCTAACGCCATATTGTCATTGCAGGAAAAGATGCCCTTTAAATCCGGGTGTGCTGTGAGAATGTCCTTGGTGGCCTCGTAAGCTTTTGCCGTATCCCAGTCGCAGGCCTGCGTAGCCACCAACTCTATGCCTTCTGTGTTCTCAAAAACAGTTTTGGCTCCGTTTGTTCTTCCTACGCTCTGCCCTGCTCCCTCCAGTCCTGCGAGAATGGCAACCTCTCCGCCGTCCTCCATTCTGGATATCATGTCATTGGCCACAGTACTGCCCTGCTCCTCAAAGTTTACAGTGATTTTTCCGTCCAGATGGCCGCCGGCGTCAGCCAAAGCCTCAGTATCAACGCCAGGTCCCAAATTAATGACAGGAATCTCTGCATTGTTGGCAGCTACAATGCCTGGAATCAGATTTGTTCCATCAATAGGAGACAGGATAATGGCGTCAAAATCCATCGTAACCATAGTGTTTAGCGCGTCTAACTGGCCCTGGGTGTCATCCTCGGCATCTGCTTCAAATACTGTCACCTCAATTCCCAGTTCCTCTGCCGCTTCTTCGTAGCGTGTCTTCATGGTTCCCCAAAACTCATTGGAAGTAGAGCTGATAAGGACTCCTATCTTTTCACCCTGACCGCTTTTGGGGAGCTCTCCCAGAGCTTCGTTCATCCTCTTTTCTACATCCGACAACAGCTGGTCCGCTTTGTCAGCGGATTCTGTCTCTGCCGCGGTTTCCGTCTCCTTAACAGGCTCTGTTTCTGTCTGCGTCTCAGCTGCTGCAGTTGTTTCCTGAGCAGAAGTTTCCGTTGCGCTGTCTGAACCGCTGCATCCGGTCAATACCGCTGCAATACACCCAGCTGCCAATAAGCCTGCAAAAAATTTTCTCATAATAATACCCTCCTAAACCTTAGTGATTTTAATAATAAATAGTTATTATTTTATTAAAGTCTTAATATTCCAGACTCTAATTTCTGAAATCAGTACAGACGCCAGCAAAAGAAAGCCTGTAATCCATTGCTGGAAATCAGAGGACACGCTTAAAAGTGTCAGCCCGTTTCTGATACTTCCCAGTATCAGCACCGCCAAGACCGTTCCTGCAATACTTGCGTTTCCTCCGCGGATAGGTGTGCCGCCCATAATCACTGCTGTGATGGCGTCCAGCTCCATGTTCATGCCGGCGTTTGGCTCGGCAGAATTCAGACGGGCTGTGATGATGACTGCTGCAGCAGCAGCTGTAATTCCCAACAGCATGTGAACAGAAATGCGGTAGAAGCCGGTTTGCACTCCTGACCGCTTCAGTGCAGCTTCGCTTCCGCCCAGGGCCCGTATGTAATTTCCCCATTTTACATGAAACATTAGGGGAAAGGCCAGAAGAATGAGTGCCAGGGCGAAAAGCAGCGGCAGCTGGAATCCTCCGATGCGGCCGATTCCCAGCTGCATGAATTCCTTTCCGAACTTGGTAATAGGTTTTCCGTCGGTAATCATCAGGGAAATTCCCCGAAGCATTCCGCTGGAGGCAAGGGTGAGCACGAAAAAGTTGATTCCCGTATAGTGAATGAGAACTCCGTTTAGAGCCCCCATCAAGCCTCCCGCTGCAATACCTGTAAAAACAGCCAGCCAGATTCCCATTCCCCCATGGAGAGACAGGGCGGTCAGCACACCGCAGAGAGACACAATAGAGCCGGCAGACAAATCCATTACTCCTGAGGCAATGACAAAGGTCATACCCACTGCCAGAACCATACGGTAGCTGGCGGCTTCCAGTATATTTCTTATATTTTTCCATGTAAAGAAGTATTCGCTTTTTCCTGCTAAGACTGTAAAGATGATAAACAGTACAGCCAACAGAAACAGCTGCTGTGAGTACTTACTCATCCATTTCTTCATCATCCGTTTGTTCTTCCCTTTCAATAATTGTCTGGTACAGCTGTTTTGGAGTGCTGTCCCTAGTCAGGAAGGAATCTATCTGTCTGCCGTTTTTAATCACGCAGATTCGGTCGGAAATGTCAAAGACCTGAAACAGGTTATGGCTAATCAGGATTATAGTTTTTCCCTGTTCCTTTAAATAGCGGAACAAATTCATAATTCGTTCCGTTTCCTTCATTCCCATCGCCGATGTAGGTTCATCAAAAATCATAATCTCGCCATTCTGGTAAACGGCCCTTGCAATGGCAACAGCCTGACGCTGCCCGCCGGACATTTTTTCTACCGGCTGGCGTATATCCGGAATATGGATATGGAGCTGTCTCAATAGCTTTTCTGTTTCCCGGTACATGGCTCTGTAATCAAGAAAAAAACCGAAATGCAGAAGCTCACGCCCAAGAAAGAGATTACCGGCGCAGTCCTTGCAGTTGTCAAGGGCCAGATTCTGATAAACGGCTGTAATTCCCTGATTCATGGCCTCCTTTACAGTGAGAGAGTGAAAAACACGCTCTTTAATCCGGATTATTCCCTGGTCTGGCTTCAGGCATCCGGTGAGGAGCTGAATCAGCGTACTTTTTCCTGATCCATTGTCGCCCACAATGGCTGTAATCTCTCCGCCGTAGGCTTGAAATTTCATATTATCAAGAGCTGTGATGGAACCGAACTGTTTTATAATACCCTCCATCTGAATCACTGGTTTATTCAATGCAGGAACTCCAATCTGTAGAAAATCTATCCCTATTCTACCATCATATTCCATACTTTTTGATTGGAATTTTCTATAAAAAGAAATATATGTATTGTTAATATCTATCAATCAGTCATTTCTTTATGATGTGGAAATCCGGAGGGACTGTCCTGCCGCAACAGGATTTCAGGAAATAAGGCGGCCACAATCCCGCTGGCATCAAACCGCAGGACAAGGCCGCCCTAAATTGGATTTTTCTGTTATAGTATTGCCGCCGGAACAGAGAAATGAAATTTCAAAGACAGTTGGTTTACATACAAGGTGTTGTTCCAGCTCTGTATTATAAGAAAAAACAGATGCCCCTGGTATCCCCAATTTAACAAGCTCAAGTGTCTATGGTGTACAGGACAGCAGTGATAAAAGGGTATATTCTTCCGATGTTCTCCAACCGGCAAAAATATGTAATGCGCTATGACAGTTGGGAAATTCCGGAGGCGGCCAGGGAAAACCTGGTTTATGGCGTCAGGTACAGCCCATTTAAGGCGGGGAATATTGAGTTTATAGGAATTGTCGGCATTTCACAGATTGATATGATTGAAAAACGCCTTAAGGTAGACAGCTTTGGCGGCCGGGGGTATGTTGGAATTATTGATATTGACGGGAATTATGTTGTCAGCCGGGAGCGCAGTGCAGGCATCGGAAAAGCAGATAATTACTTTGACCAGCTCCGGATAAATACGGCTTTGTCGGAAAACGAAATCAATGATATTATTAACCGTCTGACACAGGGCGAGGCATTCATTGAACACATTGATTACAATAATCAAGTTGACCAGGTCGTATCATTTATAAATATGCCTGAAACCACATGGAGCATTGTACTAACCGTGCCGCAGGACGTGTTCAGTGAACAGACACAGCAGTTTGTGGTAATGACAGGCATAATGCTTGGGGTTGTTGTCGTTGTCCTGTGTCTGATGATGCTCGTCATTATCCGTATATCCGTTGTTTCCAGGACGGCAAAAGCAGAGGCAAAATCCCGTGGCGATTTTCTGTCAAGTATGAGCCATGAAATACGCACTCCGCTTAACGGTATTATTGGGCTCAATCATCTGATGCAGGAGAATACCCAAAACCCTGAGAAGCTGGAGGAATATCTCACCAAGTCTGATTCAACTGCAAAGTATCTGCTTTCCCTTGTTAATGATATTTTAGATATGTCAAAACTGCAGGCGGGGAAAATTGAGACAGAAATCCTATGGTCTGATATTATCGGAGACGAGACACGGATTGAACAAATACTGATGAATATTCTTGGAAATGCTGTTAAATTCACACAAAAGGACGGCAGTATTACCATGCGGGTATTTCAGGTCCGGGAGAAAAGCAGCAGAGTCATTACTGTCTATGAAATCGAAGATACCGGCTGCGGTATGAGTGAGGAATTTCAAAAGATAATATTTGATTTGTTCAGTCAGGAACATAATAATGTCTCACGGGGAACACATGGGACCGGACTTGGAATGGCAATCAGCTTTCTGCTGGCAAAGCAGATGGACGGAACGTTATCGGTTCAGAGTAAACTGGGAATAGGAAGCTGCTTTACGTTCCGGCTGCCAGCAGAGATTGCGGATGGGGTACAGGACACTAACAGGAAGAATTATGCCGTACCGGAGGCTGTGGATATTGTTCAGGACACAGCGCCGGAAAGAGAAAAAGTGAAAATCCTGGTCACTGAGGATAACGAATTAAATGCCGAGATTCTGCTGGAGATATTAAAAAACGCGGGTTTTTCAGCAGTCCGTGCAAATGACGGCGGTCAGGCGGTGGATATATTCGAGGCATCCTCCCTCCATGAGTTTGGTATCATTCTGATGGATGTACAGATGCCTGTACTAAATGGATATGAGGCAACGAAAGTCATTCGCGCAATGAACCGGTCAGATGCGAAAACAGTCATTATCTATGCCTGCACGGACAACACATTTAAAGATGACCAGGTCAAGGACCTGGAAAGCGGGATGAACGGATTTATTGCAAAGCCCATTGATGTAGACAAGCTCATGCAAAAGCTTGGATAAAATCCAGAGAGACGCTGTGGGTTTTCGCATATATGGATATTGGGGATAAGAAAAATGAAAAAAACAGAACAGTTACAGGCAGAGAATAAACGTCCAACAATGCTTACATACCAGGATTCGCTTACAGGACTTTACAACAGGGGAACCATGGCGGCAAAGGTGGGTGAGGCAGTCCGGGTCAATCATGCCGGTATCTTTATGATTATGGATATCAACCACTTTAAGCATATCAATGAAGTATATGGCCATCTGACCGGCGATAAGGTCCTTCAGGAGCTGGCCCGTGTAATAGGGTATCATTTTTTAAAAAAGGATTTAATCGGACGTATGGGCGGTGACGAGTTTGCCGTATTTATACAGGATGCATGCCGGAAGGAGATGGTGGTAAGCAAGGCGGAAAGCCTGTATTCCCGTGCAATTCAGGTTGGAAGGGAGATTGGAATTGGCAATCATTTAAAGGTGACGTTCGGTGTGGAGCAGTTCCGCAAAGGCGATACATTCCAGACTCTTTACAGCCGCGCGGACCTTGCGCTGCGTTATGGCAAGAGAGAGGTCTGGCACGGACAGGCATTCAGGTGGAACTCATCCTTATTTCACTGACAGATACAATCGGCTCTTTTGTGAGTCTGGATGAACGCGATTTTCTGGTCCGGCAGCTAAAGGAAAGCATCTGCTCATCCCTGCGATTTAATGACATTTATACGCACTATACCAGCTGCCAGTTCCTTGTCATGACACCAGGCGCCGGAAGGAACCATATGGAAATGATATCTGCACGGATTCGGAATAAATTCCATAATCTGGTGCAGGACCGGTCAGATGTCAGGCTGTTCTTCAGCTTTTATCCGCTGCAGCAGACGGCACCCGGACGTCCATAACCATTCATGGCCGTCATGGCGCTATAAAAAACCATGGGCGTATAGATGCCATTTGCAGCGGTTAGGTCTAAGAATCAATGCCGGTACCCATAAAGTATAAGGGTCAATATCGTCAAAGCCAACCACGGCACAGTCCTCAGATACACGCAGCTCCCCTGGTCTTTCAGGGTTTTCATGGCGCCGGTGGCCCTGGTGTCGCCTGCTGCAAATACAGCGGTGAATTAAAATCAAATATAGGCTGTTCGCTGCCCGGCAATTTTACAATTGCCGGGTGTTTTTTTGCTGCAGCTTATTGGAGTTATGGTCGGATAAGTTGAATGGTTGGATAAAACATTCTAATATGCTTTTAAGGCATATGAATCTATTTAATCTAAGTATTTGATATAAATACAGTTTAAGATTAAAATAAAGTTATCAAAGGTTCCATCAATGGTACCTGCCTCATTGCTTATATACGTCAGCATATTGAACAGATGAAAGGAAGGATGATACAATGAGAAAAAATCTAAAAAGAATCATGGCCGGAGCATTAATGCTCACCGTATTTACGGGCACAGGATGCTCTGCACAGACCGCAGCCCGGAGCGAAGAGGGAAAGACCCAGGCGGAGGGCGCCGGCACTGCTGAGACAGAGAGTACCGGAGCCACCGGGGATGGAGGCGTCGGAGGCGCCGCAGCCGGAGGTGCCGCAGCCGGGGATGGAGCCTCCGGAGCTGTCAATTACGCAGCAATGGAGGATACATCCATCCGGGTGGAAAACATTGAGCTGACAGACCAGTGGGATAAGGTTTTTCCGCTCAGCCATGAGGTGAATCACAGGAAGGTCACCTTTGTCAACCATTTCGGCAATACATTGGCGGCTGATTTGTATGAGCCCAAGGAGTATACGGGCAGTCTCCCTGCAATTGCTGTCTGCGGTCCGTTCGGCGCGGTAAAGGAGCAGAGCTCCGGTCTTTATGCACAGGAGATGGCGAGGAGAGGTTTCCTGGCCATTGCCTTTGACCCGTCCTTTACAGGTGAAAGCAGCGGATATCCCAGGTACTTTAATTCACCGGATATCAATGTGGAGGATTACCAGGCTGCCATTGATTTCCTTTCCGTACAGGAGAATGTCAACCCTGAGCAGATTGGTGTGATAGGTATCTGCGGCTGGGGCGGAATGGCACTTCAGACAGCGGCTCTGGATACCAGGGTCAAGGCAGCCGCAGCTATGACCATGTACGATATGAGCCGGAATACGGCCCTTGGATATTTTGATTCTATTGATGAAGATGGAAGATACCAAGCGCGCGCTGCGTACAATCAGCAGAGAACAGAGGATTATAAGAACGGAGCATATGCGCTGGGCGGCGGCCTGCCGGAAGAAGCGCCGGCAGATGCCCCGCAGTATGTTAAAGACTATGTTGCCTATTATAAGACCGACCGCGGTTACCATCCCCGTTCAGTCAATTCAAACAATGGCTGGGCCGCCACTGCCGGTGGTTCCCTGATGAATATGCGGCTGTTTGAATACGCTCCTGAAATCCGAAGCGCAGTTCTGCTTGTGCATGGAGAAAAAGCGCATTCCTTAATGTACAGCCAGGACGCATATAAACTTCTTCAGGGCAGTAATAAAGAGTTAATGATTATCCCGGATGCAACCCACACAGACCTGTATGACCAGATGGACAAGATTCCTTTTGACAAGCTGGAGCGTTTCTTTGCGGAGGCTTTTCAGTAAGCAGCCTGCAGGGCGGGGTTCCTGTTTGGGGCTCCAATCCCGGATACCGGCGGGAATGGATTTAGGTTCAGTCTTACCTCCAAAAGCAACACGTCCCGGAACGACACATCGTGTTCCGGGCTGCAGCATTATCTACCTAATCCACCGTTCCAGGGTTTCCATAAGTATCCCGATATCAATAGGCTTTGCAATGTGGTCGTTCATACCTGCACTGTGGGCTTTTCCTATATCGGATGCAAATGCATTGGCTGTCAGGGCCAGGATGGGAATGGTATGGGCGTCCCCGCGTTCCAGGCCGCGGATTGTTTTGGTTGCTTTATATCCGTCCATCAGAGGCATCTGGATATCCATCAGAATACAGGCGTATTCCCCGGGAGCCGAGGCTTCAAATTTATTGACTGCGATTAAGCCGTTTTCCGCTGTATCAATGAGAAGTCCATAGGTTTCAAGAAGTTCCACTGCGATTTCCCGGTTGAGTTCATTATCCTCTGCCAGCAGCAGCTTTTTACCGTTTAAAGCATTATTTGGTTTTCCTCCCAGGGCGTCCCAGGAGTCAGAACGGCCGCTTCTGCGGAATTTGTGGAAGGTCTGCACCATTTTTGATTTAAACAGAGGCTTTGTGATAAAGGCGTCTGCTCCCGCTGACCGGAACTTATCTTCAATTTCAGAAAAATCATAGGCGGAGACAATGATAATAGGGGTATCCATGCCCACTCTTTTTCGGATTAGCTTTAATGTCTCCAGGCCGTCCATATCGGGCATAATCCAGTCCAGAATCACCGCAAAAAAGTCTTCCGCCGCTTCGTGGGCAGCAGCTACACGGTCCACGGCTTCCCGGCCGGACAGCACCCAGCTGCACTGCATTCCCAGTTCGTTCAGGATTTCAGTAACGCTTTCACATATAATCCGGTCGTCGTCCGCAACCAGAACCGGAAGTCCGGCCAGCTCTGTGTAATCCGCCTCTGTCTCCCTGCATAAATCAAAGGTAACGGCCACCACAAACTGGCTGCCTTTTCCAGGCGTACTTTTCACCTCAATGGTGCCGTTCATCATACGTACAATGTTCTGGGTGATTGCCATGCCAAGGCCGGTGCCCTGGATATTATTGATTCTGGCGTCATCTGCCCGGGAAAAGGGTTCGAAGACATGTGGGATGAAATCCTCTTGCATCCCAATTCCGGAGTCGGTTACCACGAAAGAATACTGCCCCTTACCCTTTGCAAAACACGGGATTTCCTGAATCCGCAGACCGATAATTCCGCCGTCAGGCGTATATTTGGTGGCGTTGGAAAGCAGATTTACAAGCACCTGCTGCAGCCGTCCTCTGTCCGTAATAACCTTTTCATGGCGGACCCGGTTGGCGTTTACACGCAGTGTCTGATGCTTTTCCTCCACCAGGGGGCGGAATACATCCATTACGTCTTCAATCAGGTCCGGGAGGAAAACCTCCTCGGATATCAAGTCAATCTTCCCGCTTTCAATTTTGGACATATCCAGAACCTCGTTTATGAGGTTCAGCAGATGGCGGCTGGCCGTGTTGATTTTTGCAAGGCAATCCTGTATTTTATCCGGGGAATTCAGGTTGGCCTGAGCAATGACCGACATTCCTATGATAGCGTTCATCGGCGTGCGGATATCATGGGACATGGAGGAAAGAAAGTTGGTTTTGGCGTCGTTGGCTATCTGGGCTGTCTTGCAGGCATCCTCCAGAACCTGTTTCTGCCGCACCTGTTCCATGCGCTCCCTGGTCACATCAAGGCCCACGCTGTAATAAGAGGGTACTCCGTCCCAACTGTCCTGGGCGCTGACAAAGCTGAAGGACAGCGCCAGGATTTTGATATCCCCATGGTAAGTGACCACGCGCCCTTCTGCTGCCGTGGGCCTGCCGGTTGTCCTTGACTGCTCCATGATATTGGTTATCTGTACAATATCATCCGGATGCACATAGGTGCACTGGGAATGCAGCTCCTGTTCAAATTCATTTTTTGTATAGCCAATCAGACTCAGGAAGCCGCCTCCATACCAGAGCACGGTTCTCATATCTCTTGCATCCACCCGCGCGAATCCGCCGTGAACACTGCTTATGAGCGCGTCCCGCTCCTGGTCCTTTTTTGCCAGCCTGTACTCAGCGCTGAATGTATCATGGGAGAGCTCCAGGCGCGCCCGGTGCCCCTCCCAGCTGACCTCCAGGTCCCGGATTAAAAATGTCCGTCCCAGGGTGGGATTATGGAATTCCCAGTTATAGAATTCCTCGGTACACAGTTTGTCGTTGGTGCAGAAGGGACAGGGGGAGGTCCGGCCCTGGATTATCTCATAACATTTTCTTCCCACTGCTTTCCATGCAGGCATGCCCAGCACCTGGCAGGAGGTCTGATTCAGGTACAAAAGCTCATAGGTGCTGATATCGCTGACATAGGCATTGCCTTCGTATGTATCGAGCACAGACCGGAAACAATGGTGCTGCTGTTGAAAGAGCCGGTTCCTCTCTTCCTTTTCAGCGGTAAGAGCGCTGATATTGGCAAATTCCATTTGAAGCACAGGGCCTCCCTCCACTGAATCAGCGGTTATGGTACCCAGAAGACGCACCCAGAAAAAACCATCTGACTGCCTGGGCAGCCGGATGGTAATATCAATATCAGAGCTCCCTGCGTTCACTGCCTGGACAGCTTCATGGCGGATTGCCGCGAAATCATCAGGAAACTGGGAAAAAAACTCCCTAAGGTTTGGAAATAGATGATAAAAATGTTCTCTTGTATATCCTGTAAGACGGAAGAAGCCGGAATTTCCCCACAAAAGTGTGAAAGAGTCATCCAGCAGACAGCAGATAACCCCCGCCTTTAATAAATCCATTCCAGCGGGACATTCTCTTCCTGCTGCCTGCCATGAACCGGACTTGTCCTGTTTGTTTCTTTTGTTGATATTCATACCTTCATCACCCATTCTGTATAACCGCAATTCTTTGTTCACATACATAATTATTGAATTTCCATAAGTATAACAAAAGAATTTAAAAATAGCAACAGCAACAGAAACAGGAGATGGGCCTATTTACGCTTCTAAAGGCCGGGAATAAGAAGTCCTTCTGCCTCGGCAATGCCCAGCTGGACCAGCTTGGAGATGATTAAACGAAATTCGTGGACCATGAGCTTTTCCAGTTCCTGGGAAAACCGGACGGAATCCTTTTCTTTCAGTGCCTGCAGAAAGGTATCATAACACAGAATATAAAAATCCGTCTTGTTATGATATTCGTTCCAGATACTGTGCAGGCCATATCCCCAGAAGAGCTGCTTTAAGAGTTCCCCGTAGATGGTGCGGATGGCCTGGTAGGGGGCAAACTGCCTCAGCAGGTCCAGAACATCATAGGAAATAGGCTGATACATGTTGCGCGTTTCCAGAGTGGCCAGCAGCGCTATGCTCCTGCGGATACCATCCTCATCCAAGGACGATATTGTAATCTCAGAAACCGCCTTGCAGGACAGTGTTAATATCTGCAGGCTCTGGGCCATATCTAAGAGACGTTTGCGGACCACAGGGTTGGTAAAATCGCAGTTCTCCGCAGTTTCATGAAATGGAAGGACCCTGGTTCCAATCCGCTTGACCGACTGGACAGCGCCGACCCCATTGAGCAGGGAGAGTGTGCGGCGGACTGTGCTTACGGATACATTCCGTTCCCTGGACAGCTTGTTCAGAGAGGGCAGCAGTGTGTTGACCGGATAACGGCCAAGGCTGATATCAATCAGTAAATCCATGGCAAGGGAATAGCATATCTGCGACGCCTTTTTATAGGAACTCCATGTAAAAGGAATCTCTTCCCGGGATGTCAGCGTAATCCGCTCCTTATAAAACCGGCAGAGGGACACAGAAAGGGAATCCTGGGCCAGGCAGATTAACTCCCGGAGAGAATCCCAGTCCTGCTTAAGGCAATAGTCCAGGGACCGGGGCGAAAATTCATTGAGGGCAAAATCACACCAGGGATTGTCCGGCACACATAAAAAGGGGGCCTCAAAAAACATATAGACCTGCCAGAGAAGCCGGGTAAAAAGGTCATTGCCCAGGGAGTCATAGGCCTGCATCATATGGTTAAAGGCAATCAAAGGCTGCAGGCCGTGGCTTTTCCTGAGTTCCATCATATTGGTGTAAATTTCTCCAGGGGCATTTTTCAGGCTAATCCACTGGGCATTGGTAAAAAGCGGATTTAAGGATTTGCTTAAATCAATCAATGCACTCTTTCTAAGGGAGAAGAAAAGCTGGACATTCTGTTCTATTTCTTTCTGGCTGTAAGCTTTTATGACCCTGGACCCCACATTCTGGGACAGGGTAACATATCCTTCCCGTTCTAACTGGAGATAAGCGCTGCGGATGGTATCCAGTGATACAAGGAAGTTTTCCGTGTTGTTTTCCATTGTAGGGAGAACGTCGCCAAAGCGATAGGTGCCAAATTGGATATGCGTCTTCAGAACGTCATATACCACATGACACCGCTCCATATCATTTTTCACGAATTCACCTCATTTTTGCTGGTTAATATATCGTAACCAGTATAACATGATTGCCGTTACTTGTAAAACGTTGCTATTCACAGCGGAATTTGTTATACTGAGCATATTATTATGTATGTGAGCATAGAAAAGGTGTAAAATCTGCAGGAATTCAGCCGAAAGGGCGTGAGAGGAGATTCCAGCAATGACAAAAGATACATTGATATCCATGGAACAGTTAGAGTCTGTCCTGGATTATTCACCGACCGCCATTATTATCAGTGCCCTGGACAACCGGGAGCTTCTGTATGCAAATAAAGCTGCGGGTTTCAGGACATCCCCGGCATGCAGGTACGGACGAATGACCTGTTATCAGGCATTCGGGCGTGACTGTCCCTGTCCCGGATGTCCGGCCGGAACAGTTGGAAAGGAGAAATCCGCGTTACGGGAAGTTTTCAATCCCAAGAACGGCCATACTTACCGCTGCGTTGGGAAGGATATTGACTGGGCCGGCCGTCCGGCCCATATTGAATATATTTCCGATATCAGCAAACAAATACTGTTGGAACAGGAATTTCCCGGAGGGATTATCATGGCGGCCTATTATTCAGACGGAACCATGAAAACGGAATTCATCTCTGCGGGCTTTGCGGCGATGACCCAGCGGACCGTGGAGGAAGCAGGCCGCCTGTATGGCGGGGATATCTTTGCCGGGATTCATCCGGATGATGTGAAAAAGAACCGGAATAAGTTTCAGGAATTTTTAAAGAACGGAAAAGGACCGTGTGAATTGGTTGCCCGTATGCAGCGGAAAGATGGGAGTTATCTCTGGACCAGCAGTACGCTGTCCATGCTGCCGCCAAATGGAAGTATCCGCAGGATTTATATAGTGTATACAGATATTACCAAGACAATTGAGGAACAGGAACAGCTGCAGCGCCGGTATGAGGAGCAGCTTCTGGAGCATTATCATAAAACAGGTGCCAATGAACTGATTCTCGGTCACAGCAATATTTCACGGAATCAGGTGGTGGAAATGCGGGACTCCACAAATTCCGGACTGGTGAAACGGTTCGGGACGCACAGGGAGACATTTTTCCAGGGGCTTGCCGGGATGATAACGGATAAAGAGAGCCGGACAGCATTCATGGAAATGTATATGAATGAACCTTTGCTGGAGGCATATGCCCAGAATAAAATGGAACAGGCCATGAGCTGCTACATCCGTCTTCCGGAGGAACGGTACGGACGTTTTGTCCAGTTCAAGGTGAATCTTCTGACAGGACCCGAAGCAGGCGAAGTCATTGGAATCCTTACGGTTACCGATATAACGGAAGAAACCATATCTGAGCGGATTTTCCATCAGCTGTCGGTCACCAGCCATGATTTTGTGGCAGATGTGGACCTTCGCCAGGACGCCTACCGGATACTGGCTTATAATAAAGAAGCGACCTACATCCCGGCCCTTTATGGCCGCCATTCCGGGCAGGCCGCGGAGATGGCGGGTTCCGTTGTGCTGCCAAAGGACAGCAAATCATTCCTGCATGCGCTGGAAGCAGATGAAATGCGCAGAAGATTAAAAAAGGGTCCCTATACCATTACCTTTTCCACGGCAAACCATGGGGATATCCGTATTAAAAACATGACCATTGCCTCTGTTGAACCTTTGATGGAGCGCTATTGTATGGTATGTACGGATATCACGGACTCTGTCCGGGAACAGCAGGGTCTGCTGCATATGATGGCCTATACCTTTGAGCTTATGGGACTGCTGGATACCGGCAGCGGGACCGTCACCATGTACACCAGAAAGATGGTGCTGGAAAATCTTCCCCCTGATACAATAGAGAATTACAGAGAAGCCGTGGGAATGTTTACGGATTATGATATTGCGTCGGAATCCGCTTTAGAGGTGCAGAATCAGTTTCAGATAGAGTCCATTCTTGCCCGGCTGGAGCAGGAACCGTCAGGTTATGATTTTGTTGCTGCCTGCCGATGTGAAAACGGTCTCCGGTATAAACAGTTCAGCATGATTTGGGGAAACCGGAATCATGATACGGTCTGTGTGGTCAGGGCCGATGTCACGGACATGATAGCAGCGGAGCGCAGGGTAAAGAAAGAACTGGAAAACGCGCTGGCCAATGCGGAAAAGGCCAACCAGGCAAAAAGCGATTTTTTATCCGCCATGAGCCATGATATACGTACGCCCATGAACGCCATTGCGGGCATGACCACCCTGGCTTTTGCCCATATGGACGACCGGGCCCGGCTGGAAGACTGTCTGCAGAAGATTACTGTTTCCAGCAGACATTTATTAAGCCTGGTAAATGATGTTTTGGATATGAGCCGGATTGAGCAGTCAAGAATATCATTAAGTCATATGAAGCTGCTGCTCCCCGATATTGTGGACCAGCTGAATGCAATTCTGGCTCCCCAGGCAAGGGAACAGGGGGTTCAGTTGTCCATATATGCGGAGCAGGTTACCCATACCGCATTTTACGGTGATTCGCTGAGAATTAACCAGATTCTGATTAACCTGTTGAGCAATGCAATTAAGTTCACACCTGCCGGCGGCAGGGTAGACTTCCGGGTGGAGGAAATTGCACCGGAAAACATGCCCATGGATATCCGGTACCGTTTTATTGTACAGGATACGGGGATTGGGATGAGGGAAGAATTCCTGAAGCATATTTTTGAACCGTTCACCCGGGAACAGGGGGCGGAGCGCATAGAGGGAACCGGCCTGGGGCTAAGTATTGCAAAAAGGCTGGTTGATTTAATGGGGGGAAGAATCACAGTAGAGAGCAGAGTCAATCAGGGAAGCAGATTCATGGCAGAGCTGGAGTTTGAGGAAGCAGAGCTGTCTTTAACTGTGCATGCGGACCAGGGAGAAACCTGTGATTCGAAAGTCACAGATATATTTAAGGGGCGCTGTTTTCTGGTTGCTGAGGATAATGAAATCAATGCGGAAATTCTTTGCGAGCTCCTGCAGATGAAAGGAGCATCTTCTGAACGCAGGGAAAACGGAGTCAGGGCAGTGGAGGAATTCAGGGCAGCAGAACCAGGGACCTACGATGTCATACTTATGGATATCCAGATGCCTGTCATGAACGGATATGAAGCAGCCCGCAGAATCCGCAGCCTGAACCGTGAGGATGCCAGAAAAATTCCAATCATTGCCATGACAGCCAATGCCTTTGCGGAGGATGTTCAGGCTGCATTGGAGGCAGGAATGAATGCCCATGTGGCAAAGCCCATTGATATGGATATGCTGCGGGCCGCTTTGGGTAAAGTGTTGTGATGAGCATTGGGCATGGAGCGGACAAGAGGCGGGAACCATGTTTATGCTGTGGCTTAAAGGGATATGAATGGAGAAAGGAAAATGATATGAAGGACGAATTGTTGGATGTGCTTAAAATAATAGCAGATAAACGAATGGAACGAACCTTTGAAGGCCTGCTCAATGAAGATGAAGAGTACAGAAAAATGTTAAAAGCAGTCCACTCCATGGAACTGGAATATGACACATTGGAATTGAATCCGGATATGAAGACAATGATTGATAAACTGCTGGCAGAAAGGGATGGAATTAATATGGAGAAAACATCGCTTGCATACTGGGCGGGAATGATGGATGCTATTATTATTTTGAGGAACATGGAAATCATTACCGTATGATTGGCAGAGATTGGACGCAGTGCGGCAGTTTGCACCGGGGAACCATATGCATTTTACACCGGAATATCTCTCTGACAACAAAGACGGGCTTGAGGTGAAGTCCTTTGCAGGGTGTATTCCTTCAAGCCCGCCGTTAACCATCCGTGTTCTGAGTAACTCAGTTAAAATATTTCCGTATAAAATAAGACGGTGTGCAGCTCCATGCATGACAATAGCTGTTAATGATTCTGGAGCCATAAGGAGAGGCGTACCTGTCCCTGGGATTAAAAAGCTCCCAGAAACAGTCAGCGCCCAGGTCCGCCATCTGCCCCCAGTAGAAACGGATGCAGCGGAGCGCGGTGTCCTTCATGTCATTTTGTATCAGAGCATCTATAAAATGGTGGTACATATAGGGGGTGACCATGCCCACGGGCGGGTCTGTTTCAATCAGATGCTCCAGCAGTCTGCGGTTCTCCTTCCGGTCCAGCACATCCGCCAGGACCAGCCATATCTGGGATGCCCAGGATATCTGGCGGTCCGGGCCGCTTAAGAAAAAGCCGGATTCACTGTCCCACAGGTATTCCAGGGCTCCCCGGACAGCTGTCTTAGTCCAGCGCTCCAGCTGACTGACGTCCTCTGTCCCGGATTCCCCGCTGCACATAAGTCTGGCTAAACAGAGAGCCTGCTTCATGGTGTAAATCAGGACACCCTGGGCGCCGGCCTGTTTGTTCAGGCTGTCATTCCAGTCCAGGAAACACCACCAGTCATCACTGTCTTTTACCACTCCCCGGCTGTCCAGGCGCTTCACTGCAAGTTCGGCCTGGCGGTAAGCGGTGGGCCATAACTGAACCAGGGTTTCCCGGTCGCCGGTGGCCTGATAGTAGTCATAAAGACAGGAGATAAAAAACAGGCCATAGTCAAAGAGGGAGGTGTCATCTACCATCAGGGTTGGCCGCAGGAACAGGCAGGCGCCTACGTGATAATCATTTTGGGTAAGTCCGGCAAACAGGTACAGACACCGTTTAACCAAATCATAATTCCCAAATGTCTCATAATTGGTCAGTGCCTGGAGTCTCAGGTCTCCAATCCAAAGGCGCCGGTCACGTTTGGGGCCGTCCTCAAACACGGACTGCATGCAGTCCTCCATGGTCTTAAGGGCTATGGCGTCAATCCGTTTCAGGTCTTCCGGCACAGTTTCATTTAGGGGAGCTACCTGGGACATATCTGCGGAGGTAACGGTTTTGCAGGACACATCACTTACCAGCACCTGGTATTTGGGGGAGGTGTCCAGGACCTTCAGTTCCATATAACGGAAGGCATACCGTCTGGGAAGGGAGATTCTGGCCGGCAGCTCGTCAATGTGAAGAAATTCTTCCTGAATCCAGCTGCTGCTGAGGGAGCCCTGGTAGGATGCGGTGTCCTCCATGATTTCACAGGGCATTTCCCCTAATTTAATCCGTATATGGGCCGGAGCATCAGGGGGACTGCCGGTGGGCAGAAGGCAGAAGGATATATATCCCACGTGGTGGGTGCCGAAATCCAGGCACACGGAACCGCCCTTTGACAGAGGCATGGTATCCAGCGCCTCCACTGGCTTTGGGCGGCAGGGAATCCAGTCAAAGTCCTGGCACGTCCCGTTAGGCGGGAGTTCCTGGCCGTCCGTCCGGGCTTCGGAGGTTGACGGCTCAAATGAGATGAGCCGGACGGGACGGACTGTCTTTCGGCGGAGCTTTGGTTCCAGCTCCTGTGCCTTTTTTACAAAGTCCTCATTGATATTCATCTGAAAGTTTTCTATATGGTTTGTAATCTGTGTCATTGCCGCATCTCCTTATTCATTTCTGGAATCCAGTTCAGCCTTAATTTCAGGATAGATTTTATCCAGGTTGTAAAACAGCATAGTGACGATGGAGCATACAAGAAGAAGCATAGGGATGTACAGGTACATGGATTTAATTGCCAGCACCGCATTGGAACTCTGTGCAGATGCGCCGCCCTGGTAAGCGCCCCATGCCAGAAGGGCGCCGCTGATGCCTCCGGCTATTGCCTGGGCAACCTTTCCCAAAAAGCCGTTGATGGCGGACAGGGAACCGGCTGTGTTGACCCCTGTTTTCCATTCGCCATAGTCCACAGGGTCTGCCTGCATGGAGAAATAGATGCTCTCCTTCATGCCGTATCCAAGAGCAGTTACACCGGCTCCTGCCAGTATGGCCATATGGTTCATGCCTGCAAACAGGATGACAGCCAGCCCGGCCAGCTGGATGGCTGCGCTGCCCACATACAGGTTGCGCTTACCCATCCGCCTGGCCAGTGCAGGAACCAGGAAATTGGCTGCCATGGGAACGATGGACATGATGGTGGCAATGGTGACAGACAGTTCCTTGCTGCCTATGACAGCTGTGTAATAGTATACGATTGCGCTGGTCTGAAGGAAAAAGCCGGTCCACATGAAGAGGATGTTGAGGGCAAAGATAAGCCAGGGCTTGTTCTTTTTCAGGGATACAAGGCTTTCCTTCAGGGTAACGCTGCCGGCTGTTGTGGTTACCCTTTCCTTTACATTGGCAAAGGTAAAGAAGAACAGCAGGCATCCGATGAAACCAAAGATTATCATTACAATACGGAATCCCAGGGCTTCGCTGCCCTTACCCAGGGAATCCACCAGTTTTAAGGCCGTGGAGCTGACCACAGTGGAGCCCAGGAAGGCGAAAAACTTGCGGGTGGTGGACAGGGCGGTCCGTTCCTGGGTATCGGCTGTCAGGCTTGGCAGGATGGAGGCCATGGGGATGTTCACCACCGTGTAGGTGAAGGACAGGCCAATATAAGTCACATAGGCATAGATGAGCTTGCCGCTTTGGGAAATATCCGGCACACTGAAGGCAAGGACGGCAAACAGTGCAAAGGGTATAGCGCCAAAGAGAAAATAGGGCCTGGATTTTCCCCAGCGTGTATTGGTGTGGTCAATGCAGTAACCGATGAGCAAATCCGTGCCTCCGTCTATAAAACGGGTGACCACAAACATGAAGGCAATGGACTTTGCGCTGAGTGACATGACATCCGTATAAAAATATAAGAGGTAAAGGGAAATCATCTGCCAAATCAGGTTGCATGCAAAGTCAGAGACCCCATAACCTATTCTCTGTTTCCATATCTGCTGTTTCACATATCTCATGGTTGAATCCTGTTTCATTCAATAACCCCTCCTTGTATTTGATGTTATCATTGTAAGGGATAAGATGATAAAAAACGATTGAGTTTCATAATCAAATAAATTGATGTTTTATAACCTGTCTGCTACAATCATAGCAGAGATGGGAGGTAAAGACCATGACAACCGGAGAATTAGAAAGCCAGCTGATGGAATTTAACGAGGATGAACGGTTTTATCAGCAGTATTACAATGTGAAACAGAATAAGTGGATGCTGGAGGAATTTTTAGAAAGTCTGGATTTTAATGAGGTTATACGCCGCCGTCTGATTGTGCCGGAGGTATCAGGGGGCTGGATGCCTTATGATATGAAAGATGAAGCCTACTTTGATGCGGAGGATAAGAACCATATTGTAATCAGTAAGCACAACCGTTTCACGCCCCCCTTCCGGCACCGCCATATATTCTTTGAGCTGGCCTATGTGGTGAAGGGGAGCTGCAGCCAGGATATAGGAAAAGACAGGATTGAGATGGAGGAGGGGGACTTCTGTCTTCTGGCGCCGGATACCATTCACAGCGTCGGGGTGTTTGATGACAGCCTGCTGGTAAACATACTGGTAAGGCGGAGTACCTTTGAGGACATATTTTTTAATATGCTGAGGGACACAAATATGATAGCCACCTTCTTTAACCAGTCCCTGTACTCAGGAGTCCATAATCCCTACCTGATTATCCCGGCCAGGGGTGACATGGTGCTGAAGGAATATGTTCTGTCAATGTTTCTGGAATATCTGGGAAAGAAACGGTACTATGAAAAGATACTCAACAATCAGCTGATGATTCTGTTTGCCAAAATGCTTCAGGGGTATGAAGAACGTATCCGGCTGCCCAGCAGGATGCGCAGGGCCACGCAGGAGAGCATGAGAATCCTAAGTTATATTGAAGACAACTATCAGAATGTGACCCTTGGGGAGACTGCGGCCCAGTTCCACTTTTCCCAGCCCTATTGCTCCAAAATCATAAAGGAATATACAGGCAAATCATTTACGCAGATTGTCCAGGAAATCCGTTTCCAGAAAGCTGCCATTCTTTTGAACAATACAAATATCAGTATAGCGGAGATAAGCAGACGGGTGGGGTTTGAACATGTGGAGCATTTTAACAGGCTGTTTAAGAAGCTGTACCATATGCCGCCGGGACAGTACCGGAAGGGGAATGGGGAATCATCTGATGGGATATGCCGATGATGCTTGAATACATTACATCGCCGGTTCCTTCAACTGTTCCGCGGAAGGCGGTAGCAATACCGTAAAAAATATAGAACACAGCAATGCTTCTGAAAAAGGAGAAGCTTATTCCGATGGCCTCCTGGTCTATGCCGAACATTGCAACCAGCCTGCCGCCAAAGAACGTCATGATGATTGACAGGAATACGGAGATGGCAGCCACGGTGTGTGTGCCGAATCCATTCATGAAGTTTTGCAGTACAATGTTGCCAAAGGAGGTAATGCCGGACTGGATGGCCGGCGGAAAGCCGAACCTGTTTCCCCGCCTTACGATATCCCAATGCACTATTTTATTTCTGGCTGAAAATCTTAACTGAGGATAGTGTTTCATACTGTAAAAAATAATGAAAACAGTCATTGATATCTGGGAAATCACAGTTGCGGCAGCGGCTCCGGCCACGCCGTAACGCAGCACTGCCACAAACAGAATATCCAGGAACACATTGGCGGCTGAGGATATTAATAGGGAGTAAAAAGGGGCCCTGCTGTCGCCGTTGGCCCTGAGTACGGAGGAATATGTATTATATACGGCCAGGAATGGAATACCGATAAGAATAATCCGCAGGTAATCCCTTGAAAATGAATACATATCCGCCGGAGTATTTACCAGGTCCAGTATGGAGCCGGCAAGAGCAAAACCAAGTACTGCCATAACTATGCCTGTTCCCCCAAAATCAAAAAACCGTATGCGAAATAGACTCGCATACGGTAGGTGCTCACCCGTTTATAGGATATCAACAGCGTTGAATTTTGTAACAGCGTATCATGGAGCCGGGACGCTGTCAAGGCTGAATCATAGGGCTCCGGCTCCCATCAGCTGTGCAATCAGGCCCGATGTAAAGAACGTTCCGAAGATTACAAGCAGCGAAACCAGGACGCCTTTCCAGCCAATGGACAGAAATGCTTTCCAGTCCTTGCCGAGAAGCACGCCTGCAAAGGCAAGGATGGGGGTGATGGATGCCATTAAATCAATTTTACCGGTCCAATAGATAACGGGCGCTGATAGGGGGGAGGCGGGAACGGCTGCCAACATGCCGATGATACCGATATAGGTTACGGCCGGCAGGCTGCCGGGGATAAAGTGCTTTGCTGTCAGGCCAAGGAAGCTGATTGCGCACAGAATCAGCATACCGGGAATGGAGTCCAGAAAATGTCCGCCGTATCCCGCTATGTTACATGCCATGGTCAGAAAAACCATGACTGCCAGTGATATTCCCCATTCTGCACAAAGGCTTCCATAGGATTCTGTCTCGTTCATAATCTTACCCCTTTCTTTTCATGACCTTATAAATCATGTTGCTCAGCGGAATCGTAATAAAAATCCCAAGGTAAACAGTGATGGCGGATGAAATCACATTGCTGATGGTTGCAAAGGCTGTCAGTGTGTCAGGATTACTGCCGGGAGCAGCCTCTATGACGCCTGCCAGCCCCGCAGCCATCATGGAGGAGCTTCCTGCCCCCACTGCCATGGCAGCTGCTTCCGGGCGGAAGATTCCCAGTGCAACAAAAATAGGAGGAATAACACTCATAAAAATGCTGCCGAATACGGTGCCCACAATATAACAGACCATAACGCCCTTGAATTCATCGGACTCACTGCCGTACATATCGGCAATCAGCGCAACATTGGGTTCGCGGCTGAGCGCATAGCTCATCCCCACCGCCTCCCGCTTCATGCCCAGCACCAGGGCAATGGGCATGGCAAAAAGCACGGTTCCGATGTTGCCGATGTTCTGCATAATCAGGATAGGACTGGCGGAAATCATCTCCCGGATGGAAGCGCCGCTGGAAATCCCCAGCTTTGCCATGGCAAATACAACACCCATGGACAGCATTCTGGAAGCAGCCGGAACATAGGCCTTTCCCACACCGTGAACCGGTTTGGCCAGGTACAGAACCAGCATGAAGAGCATGGCGTATAAAAGGGGCAGAAAGGTGACGGTGAACTTCCCCAGAGAAACCTTAATGGGACCAATCAGTTCTGCTGCCAGGCAGCACAGGACAACACACAGGAAAAATGAAGCGTATTTCTCGGGCATTTCGGACAATTTCTTTTGCATAGTCAGTTCCCCCCTCTCTATGCAGGTTTACCTGTTTTTGAGTTTTTCCAGTATCTCCGCCCGTCTGGCCTTGGTTCTGCGCAGCCAGATAACCGTGAGCACCAGCCCGAAGATTGTGACGGCAAAGAGGTAGACAAAGAACAGGCGGTAGCCAGCTGCGCCTGGAAAGCAATCCAGGATGACACCTGCCACAAACGGCGATGTGGCCTCCGGCAGATAGCCAATGGCACAAATCAGGCCGATGGCGGTACCCACGCATTCCGGCGGGAAATATTCCTCGTCCATAATGGCAAAATGCATGGTCACGCACATATACATGCAGAAGAAAATCATCAGGCAGGCAACCAGAATGGGGAGGACACCCAGAGAGGAGGGGGATGCCAGGATAATAACCAGCGCCACAGCCAGTCCAATCTGTCCGGTGAGCATGACCTTGGAATTGTTAATCCTGTCGCCCAGTACGCCTGCCCCAAAGGAAGCAATGGGCCGGATATATTGTGAGGAGGAGGAGAGAACAGCGCCGAGAAGAGCGCTTACGCCAAACACCTCGGTTACATAGGGAGAAATATAGTAGTAGCCTGTGCTGATGGTGAGTGTTGAGAAAATGATGCCAATCATCAGCCAGACAGCAGGCATTTTAAGGGGTTTTGTCAGCATTTTTAGGTTTACCACATCGCTGCTGTCGCTCTTTTTGCCGTCGTCAATGCCTCTCAGCAGGAAAATATCAATCACACCCAGGAGAATGGTCATGGTTGAATAGAACAGAATGATTCCGCGCACACCGAAGGATTGGTTTTTTAAAATTGTCATCTGACCGAAAATCAGGGCTGCGATTGCCAGATAGACGGCGTTTGAGATTCCGCGGCCGCCTTCAAAGATGCCAAAGGCCTTACCCTGCTCATTGACAGACGCAAGATTGCGCACAGCCTTTGTCTGGGCCGGGAAAAAGAGCATCAGGCAGGTGATGGCAAACAATCCGTGAATGATTACCATAATGATGGGAGAAGGAATGGTCAGCATCAAAAGTCCCAGGGCGCCCGTTGATATCATTGCTGCGGGAATCAGTTTTTTGATGGATATGTAGTCGCAGATGATTCCGCCGAACAGATACGCGGCGATTCCGCCCACGCCCAATGCCGTACCGCACAGGCCCATCTGGGTATTGGTCATGCCGAAGGTTTCCATAAAGGGATTATAGTAGTATGAACGGAACCAGGGCAGGGAACAGATAAAGGAACCGGATAATGTCAGTGTGATTAAGAGCGGCAGATTCTTTTTTAAGGATGGAGTTTCCATGTATATTCACCTCTTTCGTCCGTTATGGTAATATTTGCTCGGTTTCAAGGGACTTCACATAAGCACAGTAGCCTTCGGCGCTGGCAAACAGGGGCTTGTGGGCCTCCTTCACCTTTTTCGCCAGCGCGCCCCCGTCGTCTAACAGACGGCAGGCCATGGCGGCCAGAAACAAAGATGCTGTTTCATAAATTTTCCGGTCCGCAATCCTGTAATCAGCCGCATGATGGACGCCGTGCATATAGTTGACAAATACCTGGATTCCGGGAATAACCTCGTTTAAGTCGCCCAAATCCGTGGAGCCGCAGTTATGACCGCCCTGGTTTACGTGCCCTTTACCCAGAACATCATCCGCTGCCTGGGCAGCCGCCTGGTCCAGCTCCTTAAGGGGACGGTAGGGCAGATAACCCAGCTGTGTATTCACCACAGCCTTTCCGCCAAACGCATAAGCGCCTGCGCCCATGGCCCGGTCAAACTTTTTGGAAACATCCATAACGGTTTCCATCTTACCTGCCCGGCACTGGCACTCTATGCAGACCTCCTCCGGGATAGCGTTTACAACAGTGCCGCCTTTGGTGATAATGGGATGGACGCGCACCGTATCGCTGTCCTTGAAGGTTTCGCGTAAGGAATTGAGGGCAGTCAGGGCTGTGTTTGCCATGTACAGGGCGTTGACGCCGTTTTCCGGGTCCGCGGCAGCGTGGGCGGACCGTCCTTTGAAAGTGACATTTTTGGAGGTAAAACCGTTGTGGGAGCCAAGAATGGTGATTGTGCCGTCATTTCCCAGACCGGCGTGCATGGAAACCACTATGTCCACGCCTTCAAAACCGCCCCGGTACAAAAGCTCCGCCTTGCCGCCCAGGAAATGGAGACGGCCCTTTTTGATTTCCTGCATTCTCCACTCTGACTCTAAGCATTCCTCCGCCGGAACGCCGGCCAGCATGACTTTCCCGCCGAAATTCTTTAATACACCGCTTTCTGCCAGGGTCAGGAAGGCTCCTATGGCGGTCGCCATCTGGATGGAATGGCCGCAGGCATGGGCGGCGCCTGTTTCCGGATTACAGTCCGGATGAGAATAGCAGATAAGGGAGTCCATTTCTCCCATAATCATCACGCAGGGACCGGGCCTTCCGGTATCAAGGGTACAGGTAAATCCCGTTACATCCGGCCATGTACGGGCCTCGAAACCATGTTTTTTCAGGACATCCAGACAGTACTGCTGGGTTTGTATTTCCTTAAATCCTGTCTCCGGGTGATGCCAGAGCCAGTCGCCGTTTGCCTCAATCTCCGGCAGCTGTTTTTTTAGCTCCGCAGTCAGCCGTTCCAGCGTTTCTTTGTACAATTGTTCCATTAAACGTTCCTCCTGATTTCCGATAGAAGTGAAATGTGTTTCATTTATGGATGTGCACGTCCGTTGTTTTTGTATTTTATCCATAAAACGGTCAGGAGTAAAGTACCATAACGATTTTGATATGTGTACCAAGTTGAATGTTGGTACATTCGGTTGTTATACCAGGAAACACGCCAGAATTTCTGCCAGCCGGCGGACCCCTTCCATGATTTCCTCATCCGTGGCGGAAGAATAGGATATGCGCAGATAGGACTCACCGCGGCTGCCCTCGGCAAAAAAGGTATTTCCCGGCATCAGAAGCAGTCCTGCCCGCTCTGCCGCTGCAGCCACCTGGCGGTCATTTGTGTGCTCAGGAAGACGGGTCCAGATAAAAAGACCGCCCTCCGGAACCGTAAATGACAGGCCGGGAATCCGGGAAAGGCAGCTGCACATCAAATCCCGTTTTTTTCTGTAAAAGTCGGTCAGGAACTGTCTGTGCTTTTCATAGTATCCCTTTTCAAAAAAACGTGCCCACATATACTGGCTCATGCTGCTTAGAAACAGCTGGTCCTTATTGATGATGCGCCGGTAGGTTTTGATTACATTATCCGGCGCAACGATATAGCCTATCCGGGCGCCGGGAAAAAAGGACAGGTTAAAGGAATCCATGTATATGACCGAGCTGGTCCGGTCCATGGAGTACAGGCTTGGGAGGGTAACGCCGCTGTAGTTAAAATCATATAGGGAATCGTCCTCCACTATGGGAATGTTGTGTGAAACCGCGCACTGCAGCAGCTGTTTTCTCTTTTCTAGGCTCATAACCGCGGTAGAAGGATTGTGGAAACTGGGCATGGAATAGATTAGCCTGGGACGGTAACGCTCTACCAGGTTTTCCAGCATTTCAATCCGTATTCCGTCCTTTTCCAAGGGTACAAAGAGTACATGGGCTCCTGTGTGCAGGAAAATATTGACAATGGCCGGAAGGGCCGGTTCTTCCACAATCACATAATCGCCCTCTTTCAGATACATGAAGGCGATATTGCTCAGGGCCTCATAGGTTTCGCTTATAATCTGGATGTTCTGGGGCTGGACGTAGATGTTGCGCCCAAAGAGCATGGAAGACAGAGCGGTTCTTACATGTTCGGTTCCCTGGGGGTCGCAGAACCAGAAGGGCTCTATATTGTCTCCGGCCGTAATTTCCCCCAGGATTTCGTGCAGATAGGACAGGGGCAGGGCTTCCCTGTTTGCCAGAACCCCTGCAAAGGGAATGGAACTGGAGAGATAGGAGGAATTGTACAAATGCTGGAACGTGTTCTGCAGCCCCAGAAAGTGGTAATTGAAATTCTTGTCCAGAGAGGAAAAAGCTTTACTGGTATCCGGCCTGCTGTCGGGCTTTATTTCGGATGGGCTGTTTCTCACAAAATATCCTCTGGGGGCCTTGGAGGAGGCATAGACTAAGCCTTCGCGTATGAGTATCTCGTATGCTTTTTTGACGGTATTGCGGTGGACGCCCAGCCGTTCCACCAGCTGGCGCTCCGATGGCAGCTTAAATCCGCCGGAGAGCTGTCCGGAGAGAATCTGGCTGCGGATTGTGTTGCGGATTTGTTTGTACAGCGGGGTTGTGCTGTTTTTAGTCAGTTGAATTTCCATGTTCGCTCCTTTGGTGATTTGTTGGAAAAGAATGAGGCCGGAAATCAAGCGCTTTCCGTAACGCTTCAGAGAAGAGATGGAACGTTTGTAAACATCTGCATTAAAAATCCACGTTAAAAAATCAGCCGTATATCTTTCTCATTACAATAAGTGACAAAGGTTTCCGGCGGTTTCCGGTCCGTAACCAGGCCGGTTATCTGGTTTAAGGCGCTGTAGGTGTAAAGGGCCATACGGTCAAATTTGTCATGGTCGGCCAGCAGGTATATCTGGCTGCTGTTTTTGCAGACACTTTTTTTCACAATATACTCATCTTCAGAAGCATTTGTGAGCCCGCCGCGAATGGAAACACCGGTGGCGGCCATGAATGCTTTTTGAATGTTGACAGAATGCATGTAAAAATCAATGTCATGCTCAACAAATGACCATGTTTTCCGGTTTAAGCGCCCCGGCATACTGATTATGGTGATATTTTCATAAGGAGAGGCTTTCATGGAAACACGCAGGCTGTTTGTAATCACTGTGCAGGGTATTTCTTTTAAATAGTCAATGAGCTGAAGACAGGTGGTGCCGGTATCAATGAAGATGATATCATCAGGCATGATTAGGCGCGCTGCCTGCCGGCAGATGTAGTCTTTCTCTGTTTGGTTGACAATATCACGCTCTTCAAAGGGGAGCAGGGGCATGGAGGCCGGGACATCTGGTTCCAGGGCGCGGATGCCACCGTATACCTTTTTGGTGTTACCTCTTTTTACAAGTTCGTCCAAATCCCTGCGGGCAGTACTTTTTGAGATATTAAAATGTTCGCAGATGGATTCCAGGGAAACGGATTTCTTTTCTATAATATATGCTTCAATCAAATCAATACGCGCGGCTTTCATTTACGGGCCTCCTTTATTTATGTTCAGGTGTGTTCCTGGTTAAGTGTGTGCCTGGATAGGTATGTTCCTGTTTGGGTATATTCCTATCTGTAGTTTAGTCTATTTTTGAAAATAAATCAATAAGGTAATCAAAAGATAATCATCAATTGACTGAAATATGTAAAAGACATATAAAAGTGAATATATTTAGAATATATAATGACCCAATAAAATAAATATACTCAAAATATAGTCAAAAATAAATTGACAAGAACATAGAACAATGGTAATATACAGCCATAAACAAACCAACATATTCAAAAGATACTCAAAGACAACATTGAGAAAGGAGCGCAAAAATGGGTACTGCAAAGACGGAAGTCAGAAAAATGGGTTATTGTGTAAACGGAGAATGGAAGGAATCCAGGAGCGGAAGGTATGAGGAGGTGACAGACTCCAGTACAGGCGAAGTGATTGCCGCCGTGCCCTGCTGTACCCCGGAGGAAGTTGATGGGGCGATTGCCTCCGCGCAGGCAGCTTTTCCTGCATGGTCAAAGATGTCGCTTTCCGGAAGACAGCAGTATATGTTTAAGTGGAGGGATGTGCTGTATGCACATAAGGAAGAACTGGCTGTGCTCTGCGCCAAAGAGCTGGGCAAGAACATAAAGGAAGCCAGAGGCGATGTCCAGAAGGCAATAGAGCCTACCGAAGAAGCATGCGCCCTGCCAGCCATGATTCAGGGCGATGCAGCCATGCAGGTCACCACAAATTACGATACTTCAAGCTACCGGTTCCCTCTGGGCGTAACGGCAGGCATTGTGCCCATGAACTTCCCTGCCATGATTCCATGGGGATGGATGGTTCCCCTGTCCATTGCCTGCGGCAATACGGTTGTGTTAAAGGCAAGCTCCCAGACACCGCTGACATCCATGAGGATGATGGAGCTGTTTTACGAGGAAGCAGGCTTTCCCAAGGGTGTTGTCAATTTAGTTACCTGCAGCCGTGTGGAGGCGAATATCCTTCTGACCGATGAGCGGATAAAGGCAGTGACTTTTGTGGGAACTACCGGCGTGGGAAAACAGGTTTATTCAACCGCAGCGGCAAACGGCAAGCGGGTACAGTCCCAGACAGAGGCCAAGAACCATGCCCTGGTGCTGGAGGACTGCAATCTGGAGGCAACCGTAAATGCAATCATTAATTCCACCTATGGCTGCGCTGGCATGAGATGTATGGCACTTCCGGCTATCTGTGTTCAGGAGAGCATTGCCGATGAATTTGTGAAGCTGCTGAAGGAAAAGGCGCAGGCTATGAAAATCGGGTGTGCATATGATGAGGATACGGATTTGGGTCCGGTTGTCAGTGCGGCACATAAGAAGAAAATCTGCGGTTGGATTCAGAAGGGCATTGACGAGGGCGCAACGCTTGTATTGGACGGCAGGGATGTTGTGGTGCCGGGCTATGAAAACGGATACTTTGTGGGCCCCACCATACTGGACTATGTAAAGCCGGGAATGACGGTTGGTGACAGTGAGATCTTCGGGCCGGTAACCTGTATTAAGAGAGTGAAAGATTACGAGGAAGGCATTGCAGTCATGAACGCCAACCCGTTTGCAAACGGTTCCTGTATCTTTACCCGGAGCGGATATTACAGCCGTAAGTTTGTAATGGAGACGGACGGCGGTATGGTAGGCGTTAACGTGGGTATTCCGGTTCCAACCGCTTACTTCCCATTCTCAGGAAACAAGGATTCCTTCTTCGGCGACCTGCATGTTCTGGGCAGGGACGGATACCGGTTCTTTACCAGGGCCAAGACCGTAACCACACACTGGTTTGACGAAAAGGCCGGCAAGCGTAAGGTGGGGACCTGGGAAGGCAGCACAGAGCTGTAAGGCATTGTTTATAACACCTGGATTAAAACTACATATTCTTCTGCAAACATGATAGAAGAGGACGATTCCGTTAAAGGGAATTGTCCTCTTCTTTGCAGGGAACTGTCTTTGTTTTTCAGGGTGTTTTCAACCGCCGATTAATACATTAAATCCGCAGGCTGCAGTCTGTCACGGATGTCCTGCATATGCTGCCCGGATGGAGTTACAAGTTACGGCAGAGAATACATTTGCGTCTTTGAACAAAGCGTGATACAATCAGAGCAGTACCTATTATGAACAGGGTAATTCAATATTTCGGTCAATCCAAACGAACGTGACAGAATGATAGTTCGGTCAGCCGGGAATCGGGGAGAAGGAAAGATGGAAGGAGAAGGATTATGGAGAAGAATTGCGCCGATGAGGCAGAGGACATCACTGAAAGCCAGGAGGATGTCAGATGCTATGTGGGAGTAGGAGCTTCCGCTGGGGGCGTAGAGGCGCTGCAGGAACTGTTTCATAATATGCCGGAGGATACAGGTGCATCGTTTATCATTGTGCAGCATCTTTCACCGGATGCCGTCAGCCTGATGGACAAAATACTGCAAAAATCCTCTAGGCTGCCGGTCCAGCTGGCAGAGGAAGGGGAGGTGCCAAAACCAAATCATATTTATCTGAATCATCCCGGTAAGACACTGACCATGAAAGAGGGACGTTTTCACCTGGAGTCGGCCCACGACCGGAACCAGCTGTACCTTCCCATTAACCTGCTGTTCCAGTCCCTGGCATCGGTGAGCGGCGTCCATGCCGTGGCAATTGTTTTGTCGGGAAGCGGCTCCGACGGGGCCATTGGAATCGGCTCAATCAAGGAAAACGGAGGACTGGTGATTGTCCAGAAACCAGGGGAAGCACAGTATGCATCCATGCCCCAGAGCGCAATTACAACCGGCATGGTGGATTTGATTCTGGACGTGGCCCAGATAGGGAACTCTCTGAAGGAATATTTGCAGAATCCCCACATACAGTCCATGCATCAGGGAGAACAGGACCATATGGAGCTGGCGGAGGACTATTCCTGTATTCTGAATGCCATCAGTCTGTACTCGGATATTGATTTTACCATCTATAAGACCAACACGATTTACAGAAGGATTGAACGGCGTATTGCCCTGAATAATTTTCATGGGATGGGTGATTATCTGGACTACCTGCTTTCCACTGAGGAGGAGCGGGCGCAGCTGTACCGGGATTTGCTGATTGGGGTCACCTCTTTTTTCCGTGATGAGGAGGCGTTTTGCCATCTGGGAGAAAATGTAATCATCCCGCTCCTTAAAAAAAGGAAGTCAGTGCGGCTGTGGAGTGTTGCCTGCTCCACCGGCGAGGAGGCATATTCACTGGCAATTCTGATTTGCGAATGCATGGAATCCACCCATACCAGCGTGGATGTGAAAATTTTTGCCACGGATGTGGACCAGAACGCCATAGCCATTGCCCAGAAGGGAATCTATTCGGAAAGCCTGCTGGACAATCTGAATCAGGCCATGCGGGATAAGTATTTTGAACATGCAAACGGCGGTTATCTGGTGGGTGAGAAAATCCGGAAAATGATTGTTTTTGCCAAACATAACATTTTCAGGGATGCACCGTTTTCAAAGCTGGATTTGATTGTGTGCCGCAATATGTTTATCTACGTGAAGCCGGAGATGCAGCAGAAAGCGCTGGGGGTATTCTATCAGCTTCTGGCAGAGGACGGCTACCTCTTTTTAGGCAGCAGTGAGTCAGTGGGAGAGATGGATGAGGCATACAACCTGCTGGATAAGAAGTGGAAAATCTATTCCAAGAATAAGGGGTATGCCCAGAAGAATGTATCCATATATCCGGCGCTGGACATGGGGGGAGGCTTTTCACCGCGCCAGACAAACAGGAGTGAACATTCCGCAAGAACGGGGAGACGCCTGCGCTCTGCCAGTATCTCGGAAAAACTTTTGTTTGCAATGGCCGGGCCCTCGGTGCTGCTGAATGAAGAGCTCAGGGTGGTGCAGGTAATCCAGGGAGGCGGGCAGTATATGAGGATGCAGGATGGTCAGTTCGACGGGGGACTCAGTTCCTTTTTCTCTCCCAGTCTGGCCACCTTTATTAACCGTCTGCTGACGGATTCCAAAAAAGTTTCAGACGGCATTGTGGAACGGCGGGCCACGGGGCTGTCTGATTATCCGGAAGAGGTTTTGTGCGTGAAGGTGCGGTTCTTTCACCTGACGGAAGGGGAGTACTATCTGGTACAGATTCGGTCCGAAGAATTGGCGAAGGCAGAATCAGCCGGTAATCCCCTGGATTTGCGCGAGTTAAAGGACAGCCGCATCCAGGAGCTGGAGAACGCATTGAATGAGAGCAACTGGAATCTGAAACTGGCAGTGGAGGAATCGGAGTCCCGCAATGAAGAACTCCAGGCCACCAATGAGGAGCTGCTGGCATCCAATGAGGAGCTGCAGAGCACCAATGAGGAGATGCAGTCCGTCAATGAAGAACTGTATACCATCAATGCCGAGTACCAGAATAAAATTGTGGAGCTGACCACGGCCAATGCTGACTTTGATAATCTGCTGCTGAACGCGGACGTGGGGGCGCTGTATGTGGATGAAAAGATGCACATCCGCAAGATTACCCCCATCATGCTCCAGCACACCAATCTGCGGATTACAGATTTGGAGCGTCCGGTGACTCAGATTAATTTCCTTGACTCTTATCCTGATTTTACCCAGGATGTGACGGATGTGTCAAGGCAGGGGAAAATCGTGGAAAAAGAAATTACGGACCAGAATAATGTAATATGGCTGGTGAGGATTCGCCCGTATTTTGACCATACCCATACTTCAAAAGGCGTTCTGGTCTCTATGTTTGATATCACCAAGCGTCTGGAGGCGGCAAAGTTTGACTTGAAGCACCTGACGGACAGCGTGCCGGGCGGCGTACTCCGTCTGCGGTTTGAGGAGTTTCTGTTAATTGAATATGCGAATGACAGTTTTTTTGACCTGATTGGCTATACGGCAGAAGAAATGCGTCTGGATTTGCACAACCGCTTTGACCAGCTTTTACATGGTTCGGACTGGGTAGAACTGAAGGATGAAATCCGGCAGGCTGTATCCGGAGGCGGGCTTGTGAAGGCTGAATGCCGTCTGTGGCAAAAGGACGGAAGGAGCCGGTGGTGTTCCCTCCAGGCCGTGGCATTCCGGCAGGAACGCCACATTGAGATGCAGTGTATTGTCACGGACATCTCCCTGATTAAGGACTATGAAGAACAGCTGAAAAAGGAACGGGATTACTATAACAAACTGTACCAGAATGTGGTCTGCGGTATTGTACAATATGAAATTGAGGACAATACCCTGCGCTGCTATAATGCCAACAGCGAGGCAATCCAGATGCTGGGATATGAGTCCATGGAGGAATTCCGAAGGCAGACTGCGCAGACCCTTCCGGAGGTAACTGTTTCAGAGGATGCAGATTACATAAAGCGTACCCTTCTGTCCTTAAAGGAGGAGGGGGAGTGCGCAAGCTTTGAACACCGGGTCTGTACAAAGAATCAGGGAATCCGCTGGGTGACAGGGGTTGCGAAGGTAGTCCTCACACCGGACGGTAAAAAGCTGATTCAGAGCACCTTTATGGATACAACTGCCAGAAAGCGCGCCCTGGAGCAGGTGGAGGCGGAACGGGACCGGTATGACCGGCTCTACAAGGTTCTTTATAATACAGCTGTCTGCGGAATCGTCCAGGTGGATATCAGGAGCAATAAAATCCTCAGCATTAACCGTATTGCACTGCATATTCTGGACGAGGCCAGCGAGACGGATATTGAAAGGCGGCTTTTTGACGGAAACCCCAGGGACAGCCACAGGAAGAGCCTGGCCACAGTCGGCACATTTATGCAGTCTCTCGGAAAGGTGGGCGAGCAGAGGGAGGTTCGTTTTAATTTAATTAAAAGAGACGGGGCCCAGATTATCATTGAGGGTACTGCCAATTGGATTATGGAGGATAAGGAATCCAGCATAATCCAGTTTACCTTCCTGGATGTGACGGAACGTGAACGTCTGAAAGAGGCGCAGCTAGAGCTGGCGGTTGCCATCCAGTCCAATGCGGCCAAGACCAGCTTTCTCTCAAAGATGAGCCATGAAATCCGTACGCCGATGAACGGAATTATGGGAATGATTGATATTACAAGGCTGAATCTGGAGGATAAGGAAAAAATTTTGGATTGTCTGGATAAAATGAAGCTTTCCATGCAGCACCTTCAGATGCTGGTTAATGATGTACTGGATATGTCAAAGATTGAGAGCGGGAAGATGGAGTGCAGGGAGGCGGTGTTTGACCTGCGCCAGATGCTGGAGGAGGTTCTTTCCGAATACAGTTTTTCCGCTTCCAAAAGCGGTGTGGGGCTGACCCGCGCCATCAGTATCCAGCATCAGCATGTAATATCAGACCCTGTTTTTTTGCGGGAGATTCTGGGGAACCTGCTGAGCAATGCCATAAAATTCACCCCGTCCATGGGCATGGTGGTCCTGGTAGCGGAGGAGGCGCCTTCGGAGGAACAGGCAGCATACACATTCCGGGTAAGAGATTCCGGCTGCGGTATCAGCCGTGAAAGCCAGCAGGTTATTTTTGAGGCGTTTGAGCAGGGGGATGGAGAAGGTTCCGGTAAACTGCCGGGCACAGGACTGGGTCTGGCCATCTGCAAGAATCTGGTGGAGCTTTTAGGCGGAACCCTGCAGGTGGAGAGCCAGCTGGGCAGCGGCTCAGAGTTTTTCTTTACAATTCCCATGAAATTTGCCGTGAGTGAGGAGGTTCCGGCCCGAAACGGTACGGAGACAAAACAGGGCGCTGATGCGTTTAAAGAGAGCCGTATCCTGCTGGCAGAGGACAATGACCTGAATGCAGAGATTGCCCAGACCCTGCTTGGCAGTTACGGCTTTCAGGTGGAACGGGCGGTAAACGGAAAGGAGGCCCTGAAGTGTTTTTTGCGGAAAGAGGAAGGATATTATGACCTGATTCTCATGGACATCCAGATGCCGGTGATGGACGGGCTGACAGCCGCCAGAAAAATCAGGGAAAGCAAAAAGCCGGGCTCTCTTAAGATTCCCATTGTGGCCATGAGCGCCAACGCATTCCAGGAGGATGTGGAGCGCTCCCTGAACGCCGGAATGAACGCCCATACCACCAAGCCGATTGAGATTGAGAAGCTGGTGGAGCTGCTGAGTGCTTATTTATAATGCCTGTCAAGTACCGTAAAACGGGTTTGGGAGGGACGGGGTATCATACACAGGAGGAACAGATATGCGAAAGGAATTATTGCACCGGTTCATTGTATTGACAGCCGCAGTCATTCTGTTGAATTCCAGCGCTTTCCCGGCCCTGGCGGGAGATGGGACAAAAAGCCGTGTTCTTACGGTTGCCTTTCCGGACAGTCCCGGAATCAATGAAGTTTACGAGGATGGCACATACGGGGGCAGCACCTATGACTGGCTCCATGAGATAGCCAAATATACCGGCTGGAAGTACGAATTTGTTACCGGCAGCGCAACGGAACTTCTGAACGGTATGTGCAGCGGTCAGTATGACCTTATGGGGGGAATGTTCTATCTGGACGGATACGATGAGATTTATAATTATCCCAAATATCCCATGGGCGCCAATTATTCCCTGCTCATGTACCGGAAGGACGATAAAAGTATCAAAAGCTTTGATTATACCACGTTAAACGGTAAGAGAATCGGAGTATTTAAAAATGCCGTAAGCAAGATTGACAGGCTGAATAAGTATTTGAGCTTTAACCATATCCGGTGTGAACTGGTGTATTATGATACGGTGGATACATATGAGCAATGTCTGGATAACCGGGAAGTAGATTTGCTGTATGGAAATGACGTATTCATGAATGAGAATTATAATGTGGCGGCAAAAATCGAGGCGGACCCATATTATATTGTTACCGCCCATGACGAGCCGGAGCTGTGCACACAGTTATCCGAGGCCATGGACACTATTTATTCGGCCAATCCTGACTTTGCCGTGGAGCTTTACGAAACCTATTTTCCGGCAAAGTATATCAATACCATTAACTTCAGCCCGCAGGAGCAGGCCTTTATCCGCAGGAGCGGACCCGTCCGGGTAGCAGTGGCCAGGCAGGTTTATCCTGTGTTTTATGTAAAGAAGGGGACGGCTGCCGGAATTGTTCCGGACTGCCTTGCATTGATTTCCCAGCGGACCGGGCTTTCCTTTGAATATGTGTATGCGGATTCCTATGGGGAATTGGAGACGCTTGTGAAAAATGGGGAAGCCGATATGATTGGCTGTTATCTGGGAAATGAACACAGCGCAGACACGGACGGATTGGCATGCACCGCGCCCCTGGTGTCCCTGGATTCCAGCCTGATACGAAACAAACATGCGGATATGACCCAGGACGGCCTTGTCATGGCTCTGCCGGAAGGAATGGAGCTGGAACCCATAGGTGAGAACGGGACAATCCGGTATTATGGGAAGTATAAGGACTGCCTTAAGGCCATTAACAAAGGGGAGGCGGATTATACGTTCATGCCCGCCTCGGCCCTGGAATATTTCTATGCAAAAGATTACTATGCAAACGTGGCGATACTGGCAGACACCTCCAGAAAGGAGCAGGTGTCCTTTGCCGTACCAAGACCGGTAAACGTACCCCTGTACTCAGTGCTGAGCAAGGCAATCGGAAACCTGACGGATGAGGAAACCAGCGGTGTTGTTTCCAGGAATCTTCTTCCGACCCCGGTGGCCCCTGTTACGTTCCGCTCATTGCTGTACACAAATCCGCTATTGGTAATTTCCGTATCCATCGGATTTGTGGTACTGGCTGCGGCTGTGATTCTGCTGCTTAGTTTCTTTAATATGAAGACCCGCATCATGCGTGTCAGGCTGGAAAAGGCGGAGGAGACAAGCCGGGCCAAATCAGATTTTCTCTCCCGCATGTCCCATGAAATACGGACTCCCATGAATGCTATTATCGGTCTGACCAATCTGGCCATGATGACAGGGGAGGCCACGCCTGTGATTCAGGAGGACCTGAATAAGATTGACACCTCGGCCAAATTTTTACTGTCCCTGCTCAACGATGTGCTGGATATGTCCAAGATAGACAGCCGGAAAATGAAGCTGGCAGCAGCTCCCTTCCATATAGATGAGGTGGTGGGGCAGCTTAAGGACATATTTTTGCTCCAGGCGGAGCAGAAGCAGATTGAACTGGTATTTGTATGTGATGTGCAGGATACCATGTATGTAGGGGACTGTCTGCGGCTGAACCAGATTCTGACAAACCTGCTTTCAAATGCTCATAAGTTTACTGAGACAAAGGGGCGGATTATATTGACCATCCGGGAGCTGGAACGGCAGGGAGAGGAAGCGAGCCTCCGTTTTTCTGTCCGGGACAATGGCGCGGGTATCAGCCAGGAGGACCAGGAGCGTATTTTCCTGTCCTTTGAACAGGCCATGAACCGGAATCCCAACACCCCGGGAACAGGTCTGGGCCTGTCCATCAGCCGCAGCCTGGTGGAGCTTATGGGAGGACAGCTGACGGTAAAGAGCAGACCAAAAGAAGGTTCAGAGTTTTATTTTACAATCAGGCTTCCTGTGTTCAGCGGAACACTGGAGGGGGAGAGGCTGCTGCCGGGACATAAGACTGCCCCGCTGGCAGGTCTGCGTGTCCTTTTGGCGGAAGACAATGACATCAATGCAGAGATAGCGATGGAACTTCTCGGAATGGAGCAGGTAGAGACGGAGCGGGCGGCAGACGGAGCAGAGGCGGTGGAAATGTTCAGCCTGCATCCGGCCGGGTATTATGATTTGATACTCATGGATGTCAACATGCCTGTCATGGACGGCCTTCAGGCTGCTTTTAAAATCCGGGCCATGGACCGTGATGACGCTGCCCTGGTTCCTATAGTGGCTATGACGGCAAACACCTTCCAGGAGGACAGGGAGAAGGCGCGGGAAGCAGGGATGACTGGTTTCCTGCCCAAGCCCTTTGACGCAGCGCAGCTGTATGAAGAGCTTGGGAAGATAGCGGACAAAGGAAAAAAGACTGGTTTTTAGGGCAAAGGTACGTCCTTAACCGGCTTCGGTAAGCAGTGTTTCATAGTCCTGCTGGGGCATGGGGCGGTAGAATACATAACCCTGGACATAATCGCAGCCAATCCGTTTCAGGTATTCTACCTGCTCCATGGACTCGATTCCCTCAGCCACAGTGCGTATATCAAACTTTTTCACCAGTGTGACAATGCTCTCCACCAGGGCCATATCCCTGCTCCGGTCCGGGCCTTCATCGAAGAAAAAGCTGTCGATTTTCAACACATCAATGGGAAGATTCTTCAGCAATCCCAGTGAAGAGTAGCCTTTGCCGAAGTCATCAATTGAGCAGGAGAAGCCTGCTTTCTTAAGCCTGGACACTGTCTGCAGAAGCAGGGCAGAGTTGTCAAAGGCGATGGATTCGGTGAATTCAATTTCAAGAAGCTCCGGGGGTATATCATACTGGTCGCGGATACTTACATACCGGTCGACAAAGTTCTGGTCGTAAAATTGAAGCCGGGACACGTTGACCGACACGGGAAGGGCCTGCCTGCCTGAATCCAGCAGGCTGCGGAGCCATCGGCAGACCTCCTCATAGACATACTGGTCCAGTCTGTCAATCATATACTTTCTCTCAAATACAGGGATGAAACGGTCCGGAGGGATGACAGTGCCGGCCTGGGACTGCCAGCGGACCAGGGCCTCGGCGCAGCCGATTTTACCAGTTGAGAGGTCCACCTTGGGTTGGTAGTAGACTGTGAATTCCCTGTTCTCAAGGGCTGTCAGCATCCTGTTTTCAATATTCTTTTCTTCCCACAGATGGCTTCGTATACTCTCATCATAGTACGCATAATTCTGCCTGTCCCCGGTCTTGACTGTTTTTCTGGCAAAATTCGCCCGGTCCAGAAGGCCGTCGATTTTCAATGCCTCTATGACATCCTCCACGCAGCAGATACCGCAGTTGGTGGGGAGCAGCTGGCCGTCGTGGGCCGTATGCATAAAACGGAGGATTTCCAGGTCTGCCGCTGCCTGGCGGGCAGCTATCTCGCTTTTATCCTTATAATGAAGCAGCAGAACAAAATTATCTGCGGATACCCGGCCGCATAACTCATGCTCGCGAAGTTCCTTTTGCAGAATTTTTCCGTATTGGGCCAGCAGAAGGTCGCCGTAGTCATATCCAAACACATCGTTAATATATTTAAAGTCTGAGAAATCCGTATAAACAAGGGCGAATTTCTCCGGCCGGCTGTCCAGAAGCTGCTGGGCCTTTTCCTTGAAAGCCCCAATCAGATAGACTCCGGTCAGGGCATCCCGCCGGGTTAAATCGTTCAGCTGCTCATTACGGACTTCAAGCTTCAGCAGATTTTGGGAGTTGGCCCAGAATATGAAGACCCAGGTAAGGGACATGATTCCCACCATGACCAGGCAGCCTGTCAGCAGGAACCGCATCTGCCGGGCTGAGTAGGCGTCCGCAGAAAAAACAGTGTGGTTAGCCTGCTCAAAGAAATCTTCGCTGAGGGAAAGGAGTCTGGCGCTGTCAACAGACCCGCTGCGGTAGGCAGAGATTTCCGTCCTGATTTGACTCCACATCAGCTCCAGCTTTGCAAGGTCCCGCTGGTAAGCCTGGTCTTTAAGGGACGGCAGTCCGTATCTGGCCTCCCCGCCCTGGAGTTCCAGAAGAATGCCGTCCAGATACTCAATCAGCTCGTCGTCAGGCCGTCCGGAAAGCTCCAATTTTATGAGCCTCTGGCTGGCACCGCGGACAATGCCCACGTAGTTAATGAGCCTGCCATTGGTCTGGGTCTGGATTACCGTGTGAATTGTGAAACCGCCGAAAAGGAAAAGTAAAAAAAACAGAGAAATCAGTCCGCCCCTAAAAAATCGCTTCATATGGATTGCCTTTTACAGCCTTGGCTGCCTTTCTGGGTTCATCGTTCCTGCCGCATCATCAGTTCGTAATCATATCAATAGCTCAATTGTACCAAAATACATCTTTTATTGCAATGACAGACGCCAATTTGATACGGTTTTGTAATTTGTTACCGGACGCCATGGGACGGAACCGGTATTGCATGTCTGTATAAAGTGTGATACAATCAAAACAGTATCCTATATGAACAGGGTTACGTTTTTCGTTTCTCCGCGCATCAGAGCCAGCATATCAAAACTAACAATTTTACCTTTCATACAGGAGGATAAGGATGAAAAAGGACGAAGGACTTACCGAACTGATTTATGAGTATTATGAATCCCGTATCCTCTTTGGTTATTACAGGTATGGCGAACAGCTTGTATCGTTGTCACAGATTTGCAGTACCTTCCGGGTGGGCCGGAATACGGTTCTGGCTGCCCTGAAAAAACTGGAGGAAAAGGGTTATATTGTAACAGAGGAACGGAAGGTGGCCAGGATAACGTATCAGGGCACGGATGAGATTTTTTTGGAAAATACTGCAAAATATTTTGTGCCCCGAAAGGAGGGCATTCTGGATTTTTCCCTTGCAGGCAAGCTGCTGCTTTTGCCAATGTGGGAAGCCGGGCTTCATAATCCGGAACCGGATACCATCAGGCCGGATACCGGCAGGCCTGACATCATGTCAACGCCCATAAGTCTTTATTTTGACGTTCTCCGCACCTTTCACAATGATTTACTTATGAATCTCTACTGGCAATGCCTGCGTTATCTCAGCTTTCTTTACCCCAAAAGAAAATCAGATAAAGTTGACAGCACGGCGGAGGAGTTATCACCGCATGGTACGGTGGATGAACTGAACCGCAATTTTGATTACCTCTATACGAATGTGCAGAAACAAGTGCTGGATTTCATTGATTCAGCAAGTAAGAAGTATCATATGGAACAGGTGGGGCAGATTCCCTTTAAGTGGACGGTTTACAGGCAGCGTCCCCAGGTGCGCTATACCCTGGCCTCCATTATTATCCGCGAGGTTCTGTGGGAACGCTGCCCTGTGGGCAGCTACCTTCCCTCCCTGCCCAGGATGGCAGAACAGTACCAGGTATCCTTAAGCACGGTCCGCCGTACACTGGCTGTCCTGCAGTCTCTGGGCGTGACCAGGACCTATATGGGAATCGGAACAAAGGTATGTCTGGAACCTGTGGATTTTAAGGTGCTGAATACACCTGAAATTAAAGAAAACCTGCGGCTGCATGGGGAAGGACTGCAGCTTCTGGCCCTGACTGTCCGCGGCGTGACCTTATATACGCTGGAATCAGTGACAGAGCAAAAGCGCAGGGAGCTATGGGCGGAAATAACAAAGCTTCAGGGAAAAACCAGCAGCATCCTTTGTATGGACGTGCTTTTAAGCTTTATTTCCAGCGAATGTCCTTCCGGAATCATACGGGAATGTTATGGGAAGTTAAGGGAATTGGTGGTATGGGGTTACATATTGTCCGCAGTATTGATGGAGAACGGACAATTGGATTTCCGCTTTGAAGATACCATGATACAAATGAAAATGGATTTACAGGCCGGCCATCTGACCGCGTTTGCAGACCAGTGGAAGACCCTGATAGAGAGCAGAATGAACTTTTTTAATTCAAAGTTTCCTCTTCCGGAGTGAAAGCAGGATACTGGGTCCAATCTGCCGTGTACTGAGGAGAAGGTATGAGGGAATATAAAAAGCGTTCCATTCTTATTTTAACAAGTGTTATTTGTCTATTGGTGCTCAGTACTGTGTTTATGCTCTCTCTGCTCCATCGCATTACGGATAAAATGGACCAGGGTTCCAACGAGAGGATGCTTGATTCCACTCGGATGATACAGAGCAGCATACGCAGGCAGTTCCGCAATGATGAGGAACGGCTCAACTCCTTTGCCGGTCTCTATGCACTCAGGGGCGGCTCCACTGAGTCAGTGACTATCCTTGCCAATTATGCGGATGCAACAGATTTTTACCGTTTCTTTTATATGGATTTGACCGGTACCGGCGTGGACAGCAATGGGGAGCCGGTGAATACCGGTTCCCTGCCCTTTGAGGAAACCGCGCTGTCCAAAGGGCAGTACGGCTATTCGGATGCCTACATAGGAGACAGCGGGCGTCTTCAGATTACCTTCCAGGCTCCTGTCTGGCTGGAAGACCGGCAGATTGGCGCGCTGTATGCGGATAAGCCACTTTCAAGCTATAAGGACCCCTCTCTTTTTACATTTGTCGACGACACGGGTTTTGCATTTATAGTGGATGGCAATGGCGCCTGGATTATTGAAAGTACGGGTTCAGAGTCGGATAATGTCTACGAATTTCTGGTGGAAAATGAAAATGGACCCAGGGCCGTGGAGACGCTGCGGGAGCTGATGCTTAACAAAAAGGCCGGAACCATGCAAATCCGGTTTCACGGCCAGGACAGTCTTTTGTGCTTTCTTCCAAAGGGAAATTCCTACAACTGGTATCTTCTCTCCGTCATGCCAAAGAGTGTTCTGCAGCAGGAGTCCTCCGAAATCATAAATATGGTAATCATTACGTTTGCAGAGCTGGCAGGCGCCCTGCTTTTGATTACGGCCCTTCTTCTCAGCAGGGAAAGCATGAAAGGACGGGAACAGGGGAGGATTTACCGGGAACGCCTGTTCCAGAATATCTCCTCAAATATTGATTTTGCATTCCTCCTCTATGCGCCTTCCAGCCAGCAGGTGGAAATGGTCTCAGATAATATCCGGGTACTTTATGATACGGAACCGGACCAGGTCATATCCAGGCCGGAGATTCTCTTTGAACAGTGCGGGGTACCGGCGGATGACAAGGACCGGGCTGCATTTTTCCGGGGAAGTCTTAAGGAAAAGGTCCGGAAAGAGTACAGGACAGGCACGGAAGACGAACTTCAGCGGTGGACAGAAGTGCATTTTCTTCCGGCGGATGACGGGCAGTATCTGGCTGTTCTGCGGGACACCACAAGAGAGCACCATATGCGGGCCGATTTGGCGGATGCTCTCCGGCAGTCCCAGGAAAATAACCGGGCCAGGACCACGTTCTTTTCATCCATGTCCCATGATATCCGAACCCCGATGAACGGAATTATAGGCATGACTGCCATTGCTCAGGCCAATCTTGACAACCGGGCAAAGGTGGAGGATTGTCTGAATAAAATATCCGTTGCCTCAGAACACCTTCTGGACCTTATTAATGAAGTGCTTGACATGTCCCGGATAGAGAGCGGAAAATTCAGCTTAAAATACGAACCAGTGAATCTGCCGGAACTGATTTCCAATGTATTGCTCCTCATTAAGCCGGATTTGGTAAAAAAAGGACACTCCATGCAGGTAAAATCTTCTGTGCTGGATTACGATATTGTCATGGGTGATGCGCTGCATATGCAGAAGATTCTGATGAATCTTTTATCTAATGCCATCAAGTACACGCCGGAGGGCGGTGAGATATCCATTCATCTCCGGGAATGTAAACGGGATGACGGGCGTATTGATATTATCTTCCAGGTGGAGGACAACGGTATTGGCATGGAGCCTGACTTTGTAAAGCGAATCTTCAGTCCCTTTGAACGGGCGGAGGACAACCGCTTAACCAAGATTGTGGGCACTGGCCTGGGAATGGCCATCACAAAAAATATTGTGGATATCATGGGCGGTACCATTCGGGTGCAGAGTACGCCTGGCAACGGCTCAAAATTTACCGTAATCCTGCCCATGTCTCTGTGTGATACCAGCAGCCAGGAGGCGGAGTATCTGGCAGGCCATACGGTTCTTGTGGTGGATGACAGTCCGGATACCTGCGAAGGCATACAAATCATGCTGGAGGAGGTGGGCGTGCATGTGGACTGGTCTCTGAGCGGCCGGAAGGCAGTGGAAGCAGCATGCAGGGCCCATGAGGCGGGAAAGGACTATTTTGCGGTCATTGTGGACTGGAAGATGCCGGAAATGGATGGAGTGGAGACCACGCGCCGTATCCGGGGCAGTCTTGGAGCAGACATCCCCATTATCCTGCTGTCCGCATACAATTGGGAAGAGGTGGAACAGGAGGCCCTGGAGGCTGGTATCAACGGTTTCCTGACAAAACCCATATTCCGTTCGGAGCTGGTGCAGAAGCTGCGGTTTTACATCATGGGCCCCTCTGTGAGAACCCAGGAAGCTTCCTGCCACATGCCCTGTAACCAGTTTGACGGACTGCGTATCCTGGTGGCTGAGGACAATGAGCTTAACCGTGAAATTGCCGTGGAGCTGTTAGGTGCTGCGGGAATCCGGGCGGACACCGTGGAAAATGGTCTTCAGGCAGTCCGGAAAATGGAACAGGAGGAGGCCGGACATTATGATTTGGTTTTAATGGATATCCGTATGCCGGTGATGGATGGGCTGGAGGCTACCGGAAATATCCGCAAACTTCCGGACATGAGAAAAGCAGGCGTTCCTATTATTGCCATGACAGCGGATGCCTTTGAGGAGGATATACAGAAATGCAGAAATGCCGGTATGGACGGTTATATATCCAAGCCCATTGACATCAATAAAATGTTTGAGATTATCCGGCTGTATTATAAGAAGGAAAACGAGGAACAGAGGACGTAAATATGAGGGGAAAAAAAACAATAGCTTGTGCCTGTCTGATGGGTATTCTGCTTTTAAGCGGATGTGCAGGAAATAACAGGGAACCCAAGGTATATATAGACGAAAATGAACCGGAGATTGTCATTTCCCTGTTTGCCCAGGGGGATATACTGGCAGGGGCATTAAATGATTGCTGTGCCAACATCATCAATCCCAGGTATAACAGCAATATCATTGTGTACAGCGATTATGCAGACTTCTTTGAAGAAGAAGGCCTCTCTTACCGCGAGCTTTTGCTAAAACGCATGGAAAGCGGGATGCCGGATGACCTTTATATCATAACCGCAGAGGACGTACTGGAGTTTGACAGGAGGGGGTATATATATGATTTATCGGAACTCACATGTATTGACAACCTGTCCGAGGATGCTTTGCAGCAAAGCATCTGCAACGGGAAGGTGTTTTCGGTTCCCTTGTCTTACACCAGCTTTGGGCTGATTTGGAATGTGGACATGCTTCATCAGTACGGCCTGGAGGTGCCGGGGAATCTGAAAGAATTCCAGACTGTCTGTGAAACCCTGAAGAAGAATGGAATTCTTCCCTATGGGGGAAACCGGGACTTCGGCATCAGTGTACCGGTTATGTGTGCGGGACTGGGCCCTCTGTACCAGAATCCGCAGAGTGAGAAACTTGTGGAAGAGCTGGCCAACGGTAAAACGCCGGTGAGCACCTATATGAGGGACGGTTTCCAGTTCCTTCAGACCATGATTGACAGCGGATATCTGGATGTGGAACAGACCCTTGCCACTCTGCCTGGCACAGATGAGGAAATATCCTTTTTTTCGGAAGGGAACTGTGCATGTATCAGCTCTATCTGCCGGGCAAAGGCATTTGCCCACGATTATCCTTTTGAGGTGGAGATGACGGCCCTGCCGGTGCTGCCCCGGGGCGCTGTCTGCGTGGTGGGTGCGGACCTGAGATTATCTGTAAATCCAAAGTCGGAACATCTAAATGAGGCAGTGATGATAGTTGAGAATTTGTGCACCAGGGAAATGCTGGATGGTCTGGCGGAACAGCTGGGCAAGGTTTCTTCTGCACAGGGAAATAAAGCCGCTACCCTGCCCCAGGCGGACCGGCTTGTTTCCTGCCTGTCGGTCAGCCGCCAGGTCCCTAATCAGGATTTTTCCCTGCATTTTAATACCTGGAATACCATTAAGGAGCTCAGTGTGAAACTCTGTGAGGGCGCCGGTGTGGACCAGGTATGCAGGGAATATGATGAACTCCAGTTAAACGAAATCGCTCTGTATGGCGGGAAGGAATAGATAATTTCTTACACAGGCACTGCGGGACAGAATGGGAGGTTATTATGCAAAAAAGAATGTTTCCTGTTATCTTGACAATAGCGCTGCTGGTATCAAGTCTGGTATCCTATTTCTATATTTATAACCTCCAGGGAAATGCCAAGGTGATTAATTATGCAGGTGTGGTGCGGGGCGCTACCCAGCGCCTGGTAAAGCAGGAACTGAATCATCAGCCCAATGACCCTCTGATTGACAAAATAGAGGGCATTCTGGAAAATCTGCAGACAGGCCAGGGTGATTACGGGCTTTCACGGCTGGACAGCGATGCGTTCCAGGAGCTGATTGTCCGGATGCAGGAGGAATGGGCAAAGCTGAAGGAAGAAATATACACGGTACGTACGGGAGAAGGCGGGGCCGCCCTGTTTGCGGACAGCGAAACCTTTTTTGAGCTGGCGGACCGGACTGTGGCTGCCGCGGAACAATTTTCCGAAAAAAGCGTCCGTTCTGCTGCCAGAAGCCTGTTTATCCTGAACTGCGCATTTATCCTTCTGACTGTCCTGTTCTATGTATACAGTGCCAAACAGGCAAAGCGCCAGAAGGAGCTGGAGAAGGCTGAGGATGAAAACAGGAGGAGAAGGGAACGTCTGTCCCAGCTGGAGGATAGCCTGCGGGCGCCTATGAATGATATCTCCGAACTGATGTATATTTCCGACATTGAAAATTATGATTTGCTTTTTCTGAATCAGGCAGGCATGGAATGTTTTCATGTGGATTCCCTGGAAGGCAAGAAGTGTTACCGTGTTCTGCAGGGAAAGGATGCACCCTGTGATTTCTGTACCAGCCCGCTGCTGCGGGAGGGTGAAAATTACACATGGGAATATACAAATCCCATAACCGGGCGCCACTATATATTAAAGGACCGTCTGCTTGAGTGGGACCACCGGCCGGCCAGAATGGAAATTGCCTTTGACACAACGGAGTCTGAGCGGGAAAAGCTTCTGCTTAAATTCACGCTGGAGGCTGAAAAAATGGTTACGGACTGCGTGGGCATGCTGTACCGGCAGAATGATATTGTCCAGACAACCATCCAGGTGCTGGAAAAAATAGGAAGCTTTCTCCGGGCGGACCGCACCTACATTGTGGATATCAGGGATGAGAGGATGTACAACAGCCAGGAATGGTGTGCTGAGGGCATTGCACCCCACAAGGGGCAGATTCAGGGCCTTCCGGTTTCAATGATAGAGCGGTGGATTCCTTACTTCAAACAGAAGGAATGCATCATAATACAGGACCTGGAGCAGTTTGGCGATACCGGTCAGATGGAATACAGGCTCCTGCAGGAGCAGTCCATTACCAGCCTTGTGGCTGCGCCTCTTGAGAGGGACGGGATGCTTCTGGGTTATCTGGCGGTTGATAATCCGCCTGCCGGCCAGATTATGAATATTGCGTCCCTGTTGCAGACCCTGTGCTATTTCCTGCTGATTGCCCGTGACAAGGCTGAAAGCCAGAGGCAGCTCTCGCATTTAAGCTATTTTGATACGCTGACCTCCTTTTATAACAGGAACCGGTATATTGAAGACACCAATGCCCTGGCCAGTGCAGAACAGGCGGTGGGAATCGTTTATCTGGATGTAAACGGCCTGAAGGATATCAATGACCAGTATGGTCATGAATTCGGTGATACGGTTCTGGTGGAGTGTGCAAAAAGGATGAAGGAAGTGTTTGCGGGGGCTGATTTTTACCGAATCGGCGGCGATGAGTTTGTAATCATTTGTCCGGGCATAAAGAAGGAAATATTTAACAGCAGACTGCGTGGATTAAAGGCCCGGTTCCGGGATGATTCGCATTACCAGGCAGCCATAGGAGCCCAGTGGGCGGAGTCTGCCGTTAACCTGAAACAGATTATTGCAAAAGCAGATGCCAGGATGTACGAGGATAAAAAGGAATTTTACCGCCTTCATCCCGCGTCGCAGCGTTACCGGCATCACAGTGATGAAATCCTGCACCTTGCGGACCCGGACATCCTGAAACAGGAGATTGAACAGAATCACTTTGAGGTATATCTGCAGCCTAAGATTTCCTCGTCCGACCGCACGGCGGTGGGGGCAGAGGCGCTGATTCGTTACCGATCCAAATCAGATACCCTGGTGCTCCCCGGAAATTTCCTTCCGCTGCTGGAGGAAATTGAGTCCATCAGCCTGATTGATTTTTATGTATTCCGGTTTGTCTGCGCAAAGCTGAAGGACTGGATTGACCAGGGAAAGCAGGCATTTCCTGTTTCCGTCAACTTTTCTGTCTCATCCCTGATGCAGCCCTCCTTTGTGGAGCAGCTCACAGCCATATGCCGGACCTATGACATCTCGCCCTGTTATATGGAGATAGAAGTCACGGAACGGGTGCATGATGCGGAGGGACTTGATATAAAGCTGCTTATTTCAAAATTGCACCAGGCGGGATTTGCGGTTGCTATTGATGATTTCGGAACTGAGTATGCCAACCTTGCGCTTTTGTCGGAGATTGATTTTGATGTTCTGAAGCTGGATAAGAGCATGATTGATAACATTGCCCTTAATCCTAAGACAAAGACCATTGTAGGGCTTATATCCGGGGTCTGCCATAATCTGGGAATCAATATGGTGGCTGAGGGAATTGAGACAGAGGAACAGTTTCTGGCTCTGCGCTCCTGCGGCGTGGATTTGGCTCAGGGATTTCTGTTCAGTAAGCCCATATCCGCGCAGGAGTATGAAACACGGTTTTTAAATCCGGATATGGAGAAGCAGTAAGGCGGAAGCCATCCATATCAGGCCCTGGAAGACTATTTCTTCCAGGGCCTTTTTGGGTACAGAAAAAATATTGGGGGCAGATGACCGGGATACATTTCCAAACAGGCTCTAGGCCTTATCGCCCACATTCTGCATCCGTTGAATGCTCTGCACCACTGCGTCCATCACAACGCCCCGGAACTTCCCTTCCTCCAGAGTATGTACGCCGGCTATGGTGCCGCCGCCGGGGGAACACACCCGGTCCTTAAGGATACCCGGATGGGTATTTGTGTTCAGCACCATTTTGCCGGCCCCAATCAGGCACTGAGCCGCCAGGCTCAGCGCCATCTCCCGGCTGAGTCCCATCTCCACGCCTCCGTCAGCCAGTGACTCAATAAAAAGGTAGGCAAATGCAGGGCCGCAGCCGCTGATTCCGGTCAAGGGGTCGATTAATGATTCCGGCAATACGTAGCTGATGCCGATGACATCGAAAAGTGATTTGGCCAGTGCTTCTGTCTGGGATGTGCAGCGGGCGCCAAGGGCTATTCCTGCGGCTCCTTCCATTACCAGCATAGGGGTGTTGGGCATTACGCGCACCACCGCCGCATTTTGGATGTATTCTTCTAAGAAGGAGAGCTGCACCCCGCCCATGATTGAGATTACCGTCTGTTCCGGCCGGAAGAGACTGCCTGTTCCGGAGAGTGTTTCCCTGGCGTCCTGGGGGCGGACCGACAAAAATACTATATCTGCCGCTGATACCAAATCCTCATAGGCGTGGTCCGAAGGCAAGAGGATGTTTGTGTGGTAACGGTTTTGCAGGTCCGCCAGACGTGATTCGTTTACATCATACAGCAGGATGTGTTCCGGTGAAACGGCTCCGGAACGGATAAGGCCGCTGAAGATTGCCTCGCACATCTGGCCTGCGCCGATAAAGGCAATTCGTTTCTGAATAGCTTGACTCATGATAACTCCTCCGTTTTTGAAATAATACTATAATTTTATTTCATTTTATATTCAAGCGGATACAAAGTCAAGGAGACTGACATTAAAAAACAATTCTTGTGAAAAGTGTACAAAATAGACAATATAAAATTGATATATACATAAAAAATGGGATTATATATAAGATTTGTCTTGTAAACATTATCTTTGTGTGGTACTCTTATGGCGTGGACAAAAGCTGATATGGGGTGGGGAAATGAAACTGAATCATTCTTTTGTCAAAATAAAAATTTTAGTGGAGGTAAAATAATGGAAGAGAATTTAATCATTGACGGCTGCGCGTTTACGGAGACCGAATTTACCGGTGTTACCCAGGATGTTCTGCATTCCAAAATGGACGCGTTCTTTCTGACCATTCCCGGGGAGGGGGATGGGTATGTTGCCAGCACCAGGAGCATCGGCAGGATTTATAATATGCTGGACAACCCGAAATACGGCCTCATGATTGCAAAGTCTGTAGCCGATATTTATAAAGCAAAGGAAGAGGGTAAAAAAGCGCTTATTTTAGCGTTCCAGAATCCTAACTCCATAGAGAATTCCCTGGAACAGCTCCGTGTTTTTTATGAACTGGGCGTAAGGGTGATTCAGATGACGTATAACGATGCTAACTTTATAGGAACAGGCTGCTGTGAATCCCAGGACGGCGGACTCACTGATTTTGGCAAACGGGTCCTTAAGATGATGAACCGCCTCGGCATGCTGCCTGACCTGTCCCATGTGGGCAAAAAGACCACAATGGACATCATACGCCTGAGTGAGAAACCAGTGGCGGTTACACATGCCGGTGTTTATAACATTACCCCCAGCGTGCGTACCAAGACCGATGAGGAAATGCTGGCCATCAAGGCAAACGGCGGCGTCATGGGTATTTCGCCATGGGCTCCCCTGATTTGGAAAAAGGAGAAGGGCTGCCGTCCGGATGTGGGGGATTATGTGGACCATGTGGATTACGTTGTGAATCTCATAGGCATTGACCATGTGTCATTCGGTGCTGATAACACATTGGACGGAAATAAGGATGACAAGGGAACCGCGGACCAGGCCGTGCTTTATCCCGCTGTGGTGGGAGCGTATAACAGCTGCGTGGGCACCCGGTCCGATGAACGCCATGCCAAGGGATTTGAGGGCTGCTGGCAGCTGGAAAATGTCATTGCAGAGATGCAGCGCCGCGGTTACTCGGACGGGGATATTGCAAAGCTGACCGGAGGGAACCTGCTGCGTGTACTGAAGGCAAACTGGAGCTGACATACCATAAGATACGTATCATAACAGACATATTATAACCGACGCATCACAACGAATAAGATTGATTAAGGAGCAATTATGCAAAAGAGTGATTCGATACATACCAATGGCGGGGCTGCGGTGAAAACGCGCAAACCCATAAAAGTACCGCATGTCTATGTTATTATCTGCGCTATCATTTTGTTTGTGGCTGTCTGTACCTGGTTTGTTCCGCCGGGACAGTTTGATACCCAGACCATGGAGGTAGAGGGAGTCAGCCGTACCATCGTTATTCCCGGCACCTTCCATACACTTGAGGAAAAACATCCGGCCGGACTGGTGACGGTCCTGAGCTCCCTTCACAGGGGACTTGTCAGCGGCGCGGAAGTTACCATGCTCATATTCCTTGTTAACGGCGCTTTCAGTATGGTGCTTAAGACCGGAGCATTTAATGCATTTCTGGGTTCGCTGCTGCGAAGGTTCTCATCCAGGGCAAAGCTGGTAATCCCGGTATTTTTCCTGACCTTTGCCGTCCTTTCCTCCACCTTTGGCATGTGGAATGAGTATAACGGATTAATTCCGGTGTTTATGGGCCTTGGGGTTGCGTTGGGCTATGATGCCCTGGCCGGATTCGCCATACTGGAGCTGGGCAAGGGCATCGGCTGGTCTGCGGCCACGCTCAATCCCTTCTCGGTACCTGTATCCCAGGGAATCGCAGGCGTTCCCATATTCTCCGGCATGGGAATCCGCGTTGTGTCCTTTGTGATTTTCAGTACACTGGGAATCGCTTATATCTTCTACTATGGCCAGAAGGTGAGCAAAAATCCCTCCAAGAGCCTTATTCTGGGGGACAGGCTGGACATCAACTTTAACCGTGAGGAAATTATTAACACCAAGACCACCAAAAAGCAGATGTTGATTCTTCTGGAAATACTGGTTTCACTGGTGGCTATATTTTACGGGTCCCTGAAATTAGGCTGGAGCAATGCGGAGCTGGCCGGCATCTTTGTTCTGATGGGCGTGTTTGCAGGCGCGGTCAGCGGATGGGGTCCCAGCAAGATGGCTGAAGAATTTCTTCAGGGTGCATCCACAGTTGTCATGGGCGCTCTGGTGGTGGGTTTTGCAAAGGCAATCCTGGTTATCCTGCAGGGAGCCATGATTATTGATACAATCGTGTTTTACGCCTCCCAGGTACTGCAGGGAATGCCTCCAATCATTGCAGCCCAGGGAATGCTGCTTTTACAGACACTGATTAACTTCTTTATTCCATCCTCCACCGGACAGGCCGCGACTGTGATTCCCATTCTGGCGCCGCTGGGAGATTTGCTGGGTGTCAGCCGTCAGGTGACCTGCCTTGCGTTCCAGTTTGGCGACGGCTTCTCCAATATTTTGTGGCCCACATGCTCCCTTGCTATTTCCATTGGCATCAGTGGAATTCCCATGCACAAGTGGTGGAAGTTTTTCCTGCCGTTGTTCGGCATCCTGTATATAGCGCAGACATTGATTTTGTCGGCAGCTGTTTTGATGGGGATATGATAAAACGCCTGTTTTTCTTAAAAAAAGAAAGACAAGACTCCAGCGATTATCCTTTTTGCTAAAATTTGCAGTCAGATACTGTCGGAGTTTCCGGAAATATGGTAAGATAGCTTAGAGCGTGTCTGAACATTCATTCCCGCCATCCGGCGGAACGTAATGTCAGGACACGCTCCGGGCCTGCGGACGTGGCTGTGGCGGCGGGCCTTTTTGGTTCGCCGGGCCGCAATGAAGATTCCTGCACGGCATTATCACTCAACGAATTCTAGTAAGAGGTTGCATATGGTTGGAGAAAAGATTAGAAAATTAAGAAAAGAAAAAAAACTGACGCTGAAGGATATTGCGGAGGCCACAGGACTTTCCATTGGTTATATTTCCCAGCTGGAACGGGGAGCTGTTGAGCCGTCGCTGGCGTCCCTGCGCAAGGTGAGCGAGTTTCTGGGGGTTTCGCCGTATTTGCTGGTGGACCAGTCAGAACATCATCCTGCCATGGTAAAGAGCGACCAGCGGCCGATTATTAAGTTTCCCAAAAGTGAGATTTTTTACGAGATTGTTTCCCCTATGTCAGCACCGGAATATACTCCGGCGTCCATGGTGATTCAATTCCAGATTGAGCCGGGCGGCCATGACTCTGAAGAATTTCTGACCCACCCTTCGGAGGAAATTGTCATCCTGCTGCAGGGGGAAGTGGATATGCTGCTGGGAGAGATAAGTTATCACCTGAACGCTGGTGATTCACTGGTGGTGAAGCCGAATATGCCTCACCGGACCATAAATACAGGAGAAACTCCTGCAATCGGCTTTTGCGTGATGACGCCCATGGGCTGGACGGCATGACGCATATCGGAACATTCCCGCCATCTGGCGGAATGCAAGGTTCAGGCACGCTCCGGAGCCTCCTTCGGCGGTTTTTGAGGGAACTATATGAAAAGCAACTCTTCTCTGCGCAGGCTGCTTCCCTTTGCCGCCTATTTTAATATCTGTTTCTTTTGGGGGACGGCCGGCGTGGCAAATAAACTGTCCTCCAGTGTGCTTCATCCGTTTTTTGCCGGCAGTCTCCGTTTTTTGATTGCGTCGGTTCTGATGGCGCTGTGGGAGGCCGGCAGGCGGAAATCCCTTGCCATTAGTTTTCATGATGGAATCATCCTGACAGTGGGAAGCGTACTCATGTATTTCCTGAATACACTGCTGCTGCTGTTTGCCTCCCAACGTGTGGATGCAGGCATAAGCACGGTCATGGTAAGCCTGATTCCCATTACGATTCTGCTGGTGGACTCCCTTGCGGTCCGCAGACTGTGCGTGAGCTGGGTAGGGATTATTGGGATTATCGGAGGATTTATGGGGATAGCCATTGTGGTGGTGGGCAGTATCACCGGCGGAAATGCCGACCCCATAGGTATCGCATTGCTGCTGCTGGCGGATTTGGTGTGGTCGGTGGGAACCGTCTATCTGAAATACCAGAAAATCAGCGCAACGGTGCAGGTACAGATTTTTTACCAGTCCGCCATTCCTGCGCTCCTGTTTTTTCTCTGCGCCGCATTGACCGGAAACCTGGATTTGGGGGAGCTGTCATGGCGGGGCGCTCTTCCGATGGCCTATATGGGGATTGCTGATTCCATTGTGGGTCTGACATCCTACCTGTATCTGCTCCGCCGATGGAAAACCTCTGTTGTTTCCACCTATGCCTATATCAATCCGGTAGTTGGAATTCTGCTGAGCGCCCTGCTCCTGTCCGAGCGTATAACCATGGCAAAGACGGCAGGCATGCTGGTTATCCTGGCTTCTGTATTTATAATTCAGAGAGAGGACTGGCTGCGGGGGCTTTTGCTGCGAAAAGCGAAACGGGTGGCTGATTAAGGGGCATATTGCTTTATGGTTTCTTATGCTTTGCCATATGATAGATAATGACGGATGTCAGCAGCATGGCAAATGCAATCAGCCCGCCTGCGGCCAGGATTAGCTGGCCGCTGTTCCGGCCGGTCTTTGGAAGGCGTTCCAGTTCATTCCGGGCCAATGGCGGAATGATTTCAGGTGTTTCAACCGGTATGTCGGCACCGGTTGTATCACCGGGGCTGTCTGTATTGACCCAAAAGTTTCTCTGCCCGTAGTAATAACTGCTGTGTCCCCACAAACTTCCCTCCGGGTCCCTATAAGTCATGTCGAACTGAATTGTATTTTCATCCAGATGTTCTATCTGGCCAAAGGGTTCTTCTGCTCCGGGATAACTCCATAGACAGATGGCTCCCTGTTCCGGCATGGAAATCCGGGGCATGGAGTCTGCGTCCGTGTATTTTATCTCGGATTCATGGTCCTCCAGAAAACTTTGTCCGTCATAAATAGCGGTCAGCTCATCCATGGAAATCCAGCCAATGACAGCGCCCTCTTCCCACCCGTAATCCTCTGTTGGCTGTCCGTTTTCATCCTTCCGGTATTGGACAATACCCCATGCTTCTTTGCCCTTGGGGCAGGAGAGGGAAACATAAAAGACGGGGCCGTTTCCGATGTATTCCAAAACCTGCCCGCTGCCCGGTTCTTCCATTACAGTCACATATCCTCCGGGGCCGTTGGCATAATACCGGCGGCCCACATAATCATAGGCCCTGTCGCGTTCAAATAATTCCGGGTCATTGGGGGTCCAAATCATATCACCAAAAACCGTTATACCGGAAAGCATGCATAAGAATAGGGACAGTATCAGAACACGCAGTACCATTGAACGCTGTTTGTTTCTTTCCATCATTTATCGCCCTCCCATTATTTCCTGCTGTTTCATTTTTTCCTTTTTATATCTACAGCAATTTGTTTACCGCCAAGCCTGCAATAAAGGAAAACAGGTTTGCCCCTATGGAGAACATCCAGGGATGCCGGATGTTTCTTGCCGCTGCTTTGTAGCAAAACGCTTCTGCGATTACAGCTGAAAGCTCTGCTGCGGCAGTGACAAAGACCAGGCCCAGGCCCCGGCCTCCGTGGGCACGGTACATATAGTGAATAAAAACAACTGCCGGATTGGTCAGCACATTCACAAGGCCAATCAGAATCATATCCCATCTGTTCCTGATTCCCGCGGTCCAGGCGAGTGCCTCCTCCAGAACAATGGTAAATCCCAGGGATACGGCCAAAACACGGACAATCCGCATACCAATCATGTCTGCTTCACCTGCCTTAACCCCCACCCTAACAATAAAAGGGACATGACCGCCATCAGCGCCATTCCCACAGGAGATGAGGCTGCACCGGAGTTCAGCCCTCTTTGTGCATTTCCTCCAAAGCCCTCCAGATATACCGGACAAAAGCCTATAAACAGTCCAAAGGTGAGAAGTCCGAAACTGAATCCCTTTGCCCCTGGAAATACCTGGGAGACAGACCACAGCGTCATGGGCATGGACATATTCCAGCAAAATACGGCCAGTATGGAGGCAGCCGGGCTGTCCAGGCAGAGAAAACCCACCGCAGCAGCGGACATGGAACGGAAAGCAGCTGTTTGAATGCCGGTTTTATCTGAGAGGAAACCTCCTGCTATTTTTCCGGACACCACGGCTCCGGCCAGAAGCCAGGCGCTTCCGGCAGTATTCCCTTTCCATGGGAAGTCCTGCACCATTCCGGAATAGGAGCGCAGGATAACCGCTCCAAAAAAACATAATGCAGCCAGCATATGGCGGAGGGGAATGCCATCATAGGAAACAGGGGCATTGCCGGAGCATTTCCATATTTTGCATGACCTTGCGCGGCAGCGGATAACTGCCATGGACAGTATGAGGGAAATTCCAATCAGAACAGCAGTGCTGCCGGCCTGCCTGTCCGATGCTCTCCCCAGAAGACTGCCCAGAAAAATGCCGAGGGCGCCGGGAGCCACGAATATTCCCAGGGGAGCGGCCCTTTTCCCGCTGTGGTTCAGTACATCAATGCCGCCGCCCACATGAAAACATGCATTTCCTGTGCCGGCCAGGATACAGGCTGCTGCCGGCTGTCCCCCGCCAATTCCCAGTATCAGTCCGGCCAGCACGCCCAGACAGCCTGCGGCCGCCACGAAACTGTTGCGGTTCAGACGGTCGGCTCCGGCGCCGATTGGCATCTGCAGGGCAAAGGCGCAGAAATTATATACCAGCAGCCAGAGATACCAGTCCTGTTTTCCGATTACACAGGCATAAACCAGGTAAGCGCAGGCCAAATCCACCAACATGTGCGCCGTCGAATATACTCCTGTCATCCTTTCCCCTCCCCTTTCCTTTATGTCCATTTTACCACGTCCATTGGTGAATATCTTTACGAATTTCCTAATAATTCTGTGCACATAAAGAAAAAACAGAATATTGTCAGCGGTTGTTTCTGTACGATTCCTGTTTTTTTGTTATAATGGTTACAGGATATATGGATTGCGGAATGCAAAATAGCAGTAAAGAAGGTGGACAGTTTGGCGAAACGTACGACATTGGCTGATGTGGCAAAGGTGGCCGGGGATTACGCTGAAAAGAATATATTGTTTCAGATTCAGTGCCACAGCTATTCTTATGAGTGGTACAGGAACGGGGTAATGCCGGCGGTGGTGGTGAATGGCAATCTGGAGTGTTTTATGGATAATCACCAGAGGGAGTCAGGCTATCTGTTTTAAATACTGTATTCTATAATCATACTTAAGATAACGATAACGTTATGCTAAAATATAATCATTTATTTTATGGAGGGAAAATCATGAACGAGAGAAATGGAGAAAACTGGTGCTTTTGGGAGGAGATGGAGGCTGAGGAAGCAGGTCCTGGTGTGGTGCGCCGGGTTCTGGCTTTTTGTGATGAGATGATGTGTGTGGAAAATACCTTTAAGGCAGGGGCAATCGGTGCATTGCATCATCACCCCCACACACAGATTACATACATTGCAAAGGGCCGTTTCCTGTTTACAATTGGAAACGAAACCCATGAGGTGAAACAGGGAGATACGCTTTTGAAGCAGGATGATATCATACATGGCTGCAAGTGTCTGGAAGATGGTGTTCTGGTAGACATTTTTAATCCGATGCGGGAAGATTTTTTGAAATAGGGCAGGGAACATCCGGACCAGATACGCCGGATGTGATTTTCGGCAGCAAGAAGAATGGGATTAAGGAATGTTTTGAACCTTATGATGCAACCGACAGCAGCACCGGCCGTAATGGCTGGTGCTGTTTTTCGGGTGCGCCCGGCGGAGTGCATCTTCTGCTGGATTTTGTATCGTGCTGTATGACGCTTATATGATACTGCGGTATCCGGCAGACGTGTTCTGTAAGAAACCATGCCGTATGGAATCCATACTATATTTTCTTGTCCGGTTTTGATATAATAGATTAAATATACATGATTATGTTTATTTTGATTGGGAGGATGTCCGGTTTCCGGATGAGGAGGATGTGTTGAATATAGCAGCTGTCCGGGGCGCGGATACGCCATTTAATAGGCATCGGAATGAACGTTCAGCCGGATATATCTGTACCTATCCCTGATGAAAGCGGGGCAGCAGTCAGAGGGTGTCAGAATGATACAGAAAGAGTTGTTCCATACAGAGAACAAGGAGGTATCGAATGAAAAACAATAAGTTGTTTCAGACGAACCTGTTAGTCAGCAGCATACTGGTTGTGGGCTTTATCCTTACGGCATTTTTCAGCTACCGCGCCAATTACCGGGCGTCATTGGAAAGCATAGAACAAGTATCCTCCCTGACAGCGGAGGGAATCTATTATCAGATGACGGCAATGCTTACTAAGCCGGTGAACATTTCGCTTACAATGGCCCATGACAGCCTTCTGGCGGACCATCTTCTTGGGGAGAACAGCCATCTGGATGATTCAGACTACGTGGAGACTACAAAAACATATCTGAGAACATATCAGAGGAAATATGGTTTTGATTCCGTGTTCCTGATATCCACAGCATCCGGCCGCTACTATAATTTTAATGGACTTGACCGCGTAATGGAGGAGGGGGACCCGGAGAATGTATGGTACTACGAACTTCTGGGCAATGATTTGGAGTATTCCCTTAACGTGGATAATGACCAGGTAGAGGGGGCGGATAACAGGATAACTGTTTTTGTAAACTGCAAGGTCACTGCACCGGACGGGGCTGTGATTGGCGTTGTGGGAGTCGGTATCCAGATTGATTATCTGGAGGAACTTCTGCAGGAATATGAGGACAGCTACGGCAACAGGGCCAGCCTGGTCAATCAGGATGGATTTATAGAGATATCCACGACCTATAACGGGTATGAAAAAAAGGACTGGTTTGAGGTATATGGCCAGGGGGGTATACGGGAACAGGTACTTGGTTTTCAGGAGTCTGACAACAGTATGGAGTTCTGGACGAATTCCGGCCCAAAGGAAGGGAAGAGAAGCTTCATTGTAGAACGGTATATTCCGGAATTGTCCTGGTATCTGCTTGTGGAACAGGATACCGGTCCAATCGTGGAGGCCATGAACCGGCAGCTTTATCAGACCGGTTTCATACTGACCGTGGTTATACTTACGGTACTGATTGTCATTACCGCTGTAATCCGCAAGTACAGCAGTCAGGTGACAGAGCTGGTGGAGGAGCGGCAGGCGCTTTTTAAAAAGGCAACGGAACAGCTCTATGAAAGTATCTATGAACTGAATCTGACGAAGAACTGTTATGTGGGAAAGCAGACAGAGGAGTATTTTGCAAGCCTGGGGGCCGGAGGACTTCCCTTTGACCAGGGACTGCGTGTTATTGCCCAGAAACAGATTAAAGAGGAGTTCCGGGAGGGATATGTTTCCATGTTTACCCCGGAAAATGCCATCCGGGAATATGAGGCTGGAAATGGCCATCTGCAGTACGATTTTATGATTTCCCAGAACGGGGAGGATTATCATTGGATTCGTGTGGAAACCTTCCTGTTCTACTCAGAGGAGGACAGTTCCGTCCACATGTTCTCCTATCGGAGAAATATCGACGCGGAAAAGAAACGGGAATGGCAGGCCACAATTGACGAGATGACAAAGCTGCTCTCAAAAAAGGCCACAGAGCGGCTGATTGACAAACAGCTTTCTGAAAATCCGGATGGGATGTATGGTTTTTTAATTTTTGATATTGATGAATTTAAACTGGTAAATGACCGGTATGGCCATTCCTTTGGAGATTTCTGTATCTGCAGTTTTTCGGATATCCTGCAAAAGCATTTCAGGAGAGGGGATATTCTCGGCAGGATTGGCGGAGACGAATTTGCTGCCTTCATTCAGGTACCGGATATTGAAGGCGTGGAGGAAAAGGCAGAGACTCTTTCCGCTGCCCTCCATACGCTGATTGTGAGAGGAGAAATTAGCTGCAATATCACGGCCAGCATCGGTATTGCCTTATACCCAAGGGACGGAAGAAGCTTTGAAGAGCTGTACCAGAAGGCGGATGGCGCCCTTTATGAGACAAAACTGAGGGGAAAGGACGGGTTTACCATTGTGTCTTAGAAAGGCTGCGCGGGTCATGGCAGCGTCCTGCTGTGTGTTACAGAGAAAGGTCTTCCGTGATTTTTGGAGAATCATGGAAGACCTTTCGGGTTTAAGCATTTAATACATCCAGCAGCTTATTACGGCCAGATACCTCTCAGCTTTTTCGTATCTATGACCTTTTTAACGGCTATGAGATAAGCTGCCCTGCGCAGGGAAACCTTATGCGTCCTGGCAGTTTCCCATACATCGGAGAAAGCAGCCGCCATCTTCTCCTCCAGGGTTTTATTCACTTTATCTTCTGTCCACCACATTTCCTGGATATTCTGCACCCATTCAAAATAGGAGACAACAACACCGCCTGCATTGGCCAGGATATCAGGTACGATGAGGATGCCCTTATCGTGCAGGACGGCGTCGGCTTCCATGGAAACAGGACCATTGGCAGCTTCCACGATGTACCGGGCGCGGATGGTTTCCAGATTGGTACGGTTAATCTGGTTCTCCAGGGCAGCGGGAATCAGGAAGGTGACGGGAAGCGCAAGCAGCTGCTCATTGGTCAGGAAGGCCACGGAGCTGTTTTCAGACGCATATTCCTTAAGCAATGCACCGCATTTGCAGAATTCCAGCATTTCGGTTATGGGAAGGCCATCTTCGCAGTATACGCCGCCGGAAACATCGCTGATAGCCTGAATGCGGACACCGGATTCATGCAGAAGACGGGCAGTGGTGCTTCCCACATTTCCAAAACCCTGTATGGCGGCGGTGCAGGATGAAATATCCAGGTCCAGGGCATGAATCAGGTTATGTACGGTAAACATTACGCCCCTTCCTGTGGCTTCCTTACGGCCGACGGCCCCGCCCAGTTCCAGGGGCTTTCCTGTGACAACACCTGGTATACAGTGGCCGTTAAGCATACTGTAAGTGTCCATAATCCAACCCATGACCGTGGGATTGGTCCCCACGTCCGGCGCCGGTATATCCTGCTGCGGACCAATAATGGGAGCTATCATGGAAGTATAACGCCGTGTGAGCCTGCGAAGCTCGTGTATGCTCAGGCTGGAGGGGTCCACCCTGATGCCGCCTTTTCCTCCCCCAAAGGGAATGTCAACTACCGCGGATTTGAAGGTCATCCAGGCGGCTAATGCTTTTACTTCATTGATGTTGACATCCTGGTGGTAGCGGATTCCGCCTTTGGCAGGTCCCCGTGATGTGGAGTGCTGTACACGGTAGCCTTCAAAAACCTGGATGGAGCCATCGTCCATCTCAATGGGGATGGCTACCTTAAGCTCCCTCTCAGGGTAGGCCAGGGCGATATAATCATCCCTCTCATACCCGCATGCTTTCGCACAATCCTCGATAATCTGGAGCACATCCTGATAAGGGTCATATGTGTCCGACATTAGTATCCTCCTTTCGTGGTGAAAACAGAAATGTAAAATGTAAAATTTCAGATTTTATACAAATTATATTCTGATAAATTATGTTTGTCAAGTCTAAAATACAAAAATCTAGGTTGACAAACGCCCGGTATTGGATTATTATAAATTTACAAACTAAAATTTTAGATATCAGTAAGCGAGGAACATGTTTAATAAAGTAAAATACAGCAGCTTGAATGAGCTGATATATGAAGAGATTAAGGCGAAAATCATTAATAACGAACTCAGGCCCAATGAGAAGCTGGATGTGGATTTTCTGAGCAGTTCTTTGGGAGTCAGCCGTACCCCGGTCACCAATGCCCTGAAATCCCTGAATAAGGATGGGTATGTCATCATTAATCCCAGAAGCGGGAGTTATGTGCGGGAGCTGAGTAAGGAGGAACTACGCTGCATTTTCAATTTCCGAGAGGCGTTGGAGAGCCAGGTCATACGGGAGGTCATAGGGATTACGGACGTGGAGGTGCTTGACGGCTTCGGGGATGAATTCCGGAAACTGCTGGATATTGAGCCTGAAGGCGGACTGGATGCAAAGAAGCGTCTGGTGGAGGATTTTTTTGACATAGAAATGAGATTCCATGAATATCTGATTGACCTGTGTCCGAAAATCATTGGAGATGAAATCAAGAACCTGATTGATTTGACGAAACGGATTCGTATACTCCACATTACATATAATGTGAACAGTGCTCCGCTGGAGAAATTTCATTATGAAATCAGGATACACTGTGCGCTGATTGATGCCTTAAGACAGCAGCAGCTGGATAAGTGCATTGAGCTGATTGTCCAGGACATCCGCAATACAAAGAAAGAAATCATGGATTGCTTTGATGCGATTAACTAAATAAAATTACAAAAATGTAAATATGCATGTGACAGGATTTACATTTTTGTTTTTGCACTATGTGAAATTTTAGATTTAACATTTCAAGGAGGTAAAGGTAGGTATGAGTAATGTATTCTATGCAAATCTGGACAAGAAGTACAAGAGTGTGGAACGGGCAGAGGGGTCCTGGGTGTATGACACGGACGGAAAAAAATATCTGGACTGTGCTGCCGGAATAGCGGTTACCAACATCGGGCAGGGCATAAAGGAAGTTATCGATGCCATGTATGAGCAGGCTTCCAATGTTTCCTATGTGTATGGGGGAACGTTTACAAGCGAGGCAAAGGAGCGCCTGTCCCAGCAGATTATTGAGTTGTCGCCTGAAGGAATGGATAAGGTATTTTTCTGCTCCGGAGGCTCAGAGGCAGTTGAATCCATGGGCAAGATTGCAAGGCAGTATCAGGTAGAGGCGGGAAGACCGGGAAAATATAAAATCATCAGCCGTTGGCAGAGCTACCATGGAAATACAATTGCCACCCTGACCTACGGAGGAAGACCGTCCTGGAGAGAGACGTATGACAATTATCTGATGAAGATGCCTCACATTGCACAGTGCAACTGCTACCGCTGTCCATACGGACTGTCCTATCCGGAATGCGGGCTTCCTTGTGCGGAGGAGCTGGAGCGCATTATTAAATACGAAGGACCGGATACGGTGGCGGCATTTCTGATAGAACCCATTGTGGGAACCACATCCTGCGCTACCATGCCCCCGGTGGAATACATGAAGCGAATCCGTGAAATCTGTGATAAATACAATGTGCTGTTCTGTGTGGACGAAGTCATTACCGGCTTTGGAAGAACCGGAAAGAATTTTGCAATGGACCATTTTGGCGTTGTGCCGGATTTAATCAGCGTGGCCAAAGGCCTGGGCGGCGGATATGTTCCCATAGGAGCCGTTATTGCCCATAAGAAGGTGGTGGATGCGTTTGAGAAGGGCAGCAGGAATCTGATACATAGCTTTACCTTTGCAGGGAATCCACTGGTCTGCGCAGGAGCCAGCGCCGTGCTTTCCTATACCGTGAATAACAACCTGGTGGAGAGGGCTGCAAAGGAAGGGGAGGTTTTCCTGGGGAAATTAAAGGATGCCCTGGGCGATTCACCGGTGATTGGAGATATACGAGGCGTCGGAATGCTGATTGGCGTTGAGCTGGTGAAGGACCGGGAGAAGAAGGAACCCTTTGACCCTGGGAAGAATGTGTCCGGTTTTATTGCGGGCTATTGTTTTGACCATGGGCTGCTAATCAGTTCAGGGGTAACAGGGACCGCAGACGGCATATCAGGGGAAGCGCTGCAGATTTCCCCGCCCTTGATTCTGGATGAGGATGAGATGGACTTTGCAGTGGATATCCTGAAAACGGCTGTGCTGGAGGCGGAGCGCAGGTTTCTGTAACGTAAGGAGGAGCGTATATGAAAAAGTTCCATTTTGACCTGATAGTTTCTTCCATTGTACTGGTGGCAATGACTGTGGTAATCCTGATACAAATTGTGTTCCGTCTTATGGGCAGGCCTTTGTCGTGGACCGAGGAAGTGGCCCGGTGGATGCTTGTGTGGGCTACCTTTGCGGGCTCCAGCTATGCTTTTAAGAACGGCGGCCTGATTCGGGTGGACTTCTTTGTAAAAAAGCTGTTTAAGAAAAGAGGCAGAAGGATTACGGATATTGCCGCCATGGTGTTCATGACCGCATATTTTGTCCTGCTGGGGGTATCTGCGGCTACTTATATGCAGATGACAATTAATAAAGGCCAGACTTATCCGATTACAAAGGTACCTTATGCAATCACACTCATCTCCCTGATATACTGTGGCTTGTCCTGCTGCATTTTTGCAGTGAAAGAGGGGTGGAAGGCATACCGCTGTGAAGATACACAAGAGAAAGGAGGGAATGTGTAAATGTCCTCTTTGACCGTTACTATTATTTTGTTTTCCCTTCTTTTGCTTTTACTGTTCCTGAATGTTCCGCTGGTTGTCTCCATAGGTCTGCCTACAGCCCTTGTAATGCTTGGCAGCGGGATGAAGGTGGCAACACTGGCCCAGAGAACCTATGCGTCGGTTGATTCCTTTACCCTTATGGCTATCCCGTTCTTTATGCTGGCCGGAAAGCTGATGGAGGTTGGGGGAATGTCCAAACGGATTGTGCGTCTGGCCGATTGCCTGGTGGGATGGATGGCAGGAGGCCTGGCCCATGTAATTGTGGTGGCCTCTGCATTTTTTGGCGCGCTGTCCGGCTCTGCCGCTGCAACCACGGCAGCCATTGGCTCCACACTGATTCCCGAGATGAAAAAACGCGGTTATCCTGCAGATTTTGTGGCAGGCATCCAGGCGGTTGCCGGCGCTCTGGGAGTCATCATCCCGCCCAGCATTACCATGATTATGTACGGGGTCTGCTCGTCCACATCCATTGGCAAGCTGTTTATGGCCGGAATTGTTCCGGGAATTGTGCTGGCCCTTTTCCTGATGGTGACAATTGCGTACCAGGCCAAGAAGCGGAAAATCAGGCAGATGAATACATTTACCATGAAGGAATTGGGAGCGGCATTTTTAGATGCAATACCGGCGCTGCTGGTGCCAACCATTATTCTGGGCGGCATTTACGGAGGAATCTTCACCCCGACGGAAGCAGGTGCAGTGGCAGCTACCTACGGATTTTTAGCGGGCGCGTTCTGGTATAAGGAAATAAATCTGGAAAACATTGGAAGCATCATGGGAGGCGCCATTGTGAACACGGTTCTTGTCATGATAGTGGTAGGCGCATCCGGCGCATTCAGCTGGCTGCTTACCAGCTCCGGCGTATCCAGCCTTCTGGGGAAAGGCATCAGCTCCATTGCCAGCAATAAGTATATCTTCCTGCTGGTAGCAAATCTGATATTTATCTTTATTGGCATGTTCATAGAATCCGTGGCAGGTATTCTGATAGTTACTCCTATATTGCTGCCCATTGCCACTTCCCTGGGAGTGGACCCGGTTCACTTTGGGATTATCATGGTGGTAAATCTGGCGCTGGGGCTTACGACGCCGCCGGTAGGAGAAAACCAATATATTGCAGCAGCCATTGCAGAGGTTCCTTTTGAGGAGGAGGTCAAGGCGTCCATCCCGTTCCTGATTGCGGGTTTTGCGGCCCTTGCAGTCATTACATATGTGGAACCGCTTTCTCTCTGGCTTCCGGGTATCTTGGGAATGTAACTATGCAGCTGGTAATGTAACTGTGTGGCAACTGTTTAATGTATAACTAGAAGGAGGATTAAGGTTTGAAAAAACAATTGATTTCGATGGTTCTTATGGCTGCAATGACAGTATCCATGATGACGGGCTGCGGTTCGTCTGATGGAAAAAAGGCAGAGGAACCATCCTCTGGGAATCAACAAGCTGCAGAGGCAAAGACAGGGGATGAGGGAAAAGCTGCTGAAGGAGGTGCGGATTATTCGTATCACTGGAAACTGGCAACCACGGAGAGCAGTGATTACTACATGACCCAGCTCTCCCAGGAATTCCTGGATATTGTGGAGGAAAAGACAGGCGGCAAGGTGACCGGCGAAGTCTTTGCCTCAGGACAGCTGGGAGGTCTGGTGGATGCGCTGGAAGGCCTGGAAATGGGAAATATTGATATAGTCATGGATGGTGTAAGCTCCCTGAGCGCTGTAAACGATATATTTAACGTGTGGTGTCTTCCGTTCCTGTATGACAACAAGGAACATCAGTACAGGTTCTGGGACAATCATTTTGATGAGGTATCGGATATGGTGGCGGAGCAAAGCGGCTTCCGTCTGGTGTCTGTCATTGACGGCATGAACCGGGAACTGGCATGTACGGTTCCGGTTGAATCCCTGGAGGACCTGAAGGGACTGAAAATACGTGTACCGAATATTCCGGGCTACGTGAGAATCTGGGAATGTCTTGGCGCGGCGCCCATACCAATGTCACTGAGCGAGGTATACACATCCATTCAGACCGGGGTGGTGCAGGGGCAGGAAAATGATATTGCCCTGACGCTGAGCCTGAAGTTCTATGAAGTGGCGCCTTACTGTGTCATGACGGACCACGTTGCCTACGAAGGCTCCTTCTATTTTAATGAGGAAGAGTACCAGTCCTATCCGGATGAACTGAAACAAATCATCCAGGAGGCCGGAGAGGAAATCAAGTTAAAGAGCCGCAGCATGATAAAAGAACAGGAAGCGGAGTGCATGAAGCAGATTGAGGACATGGGTGTCACCATATGCCGCCCGGACCTGGAGGAGTTTAAGAAAGCAACGGCTGTCATGTACGATGAGTATGATATGTGCGCGCCCATCATTGAGCTGGTGGATAAGGCAAGGAACGAATAGGATACGTGTATATAGAGTCCGTGAGCTTACGGGCTCTATATTTAACAGAAACTCTTTGAACGGAGGGATAAATGATGGGGAGAGATTTTTACATTGGCTGTGTTGCGGATGATTTTACGGGAGCCGGTGATGTGGCGTCCTTTTTTGTAAAAGCAGGGCTGGTGACTGTCCTTTACAACGGAGTTCCGGAAGAGGGACAGACCGTGAGGGAGGGAACCCAGGCCGTGGTGATTGCATTGAAATCCAGGACCCAGGACAGGGGCAAGGCGGTTGCTGATTCCCTGCGGGCATTCCGGTGGCTGCTGCAGGAGGGAGCCAGGAAACTGTATTTCAAATACTGTTCCACCTTTGACTCCACCAAAGAGGGGAATATCGGGCCGGTGGCGGATGCCGTGATGGAGGAATTTAATTATCCCTATACAATTCTGTGTCCCGCGCTTCCGGTCAATGGAAGGACGGTACGGGGAGGAAAGCTTTATGTCAACGGTGTCCTTTTGGAGGAAAGCTCCATGCGCAGCCATCCCCTGACACCCATGGAGGAGTCGGAGATTAGCCGGCTCATTGAAATGCAGAGCCGCTATAAGGGAATCAGCATGGCAGGAAAGACCAGGGAACAGTGGAAGCGGGAGCAGGAGAATCTGTGCAGGCAGGAGGGCCATTGCTATCTTATACCGGATTATTATGAGGAGTCCCATGGAGAGGCGATTGCACGGGAGTTTGGCCATATTGCTTTTTACACCGGTGGTTCCGGGTTGGCAGAGCATGTGGGAAGGCTGATGGCGGAAACAGCTGCGGCGGACCGGAGAGAAGGCTTGGACGGGAGCAGGGATGTGCTCAGAGAGAAGGCAGCTGATGGAAAGGAGGAAACATGCAGCAGGCAGGAATCCTTACTGCTGGCGGGAAGCTGTTCCGAGGCAACATTGAGGCAGATTGACAGTTATAAGGAGAAGAATTATCCGTGCTACCGGATAGAGGCCGGGCGCGTCCTTGCAGGTGAGGAGACAGCAGAGCATATATGGGGCTTTGTGGAAATGCATCGGGGGGAGAATGTGCTGGTGTACAGCTCGGACCGTCCGGAGCAGGTGCGAAAGATTCAGGCAGAGGGCAGGGAAAGAGTTTCCTCTATGCTGGAACAGCTGGCAGCAGAGCTGGCAGCAAGGGCGGCTGCCAGCGGATACCGCAGGATTATCGTGGCAGGAGGGGAGACCTCAGGCGCAGTCATCCAGCGTCTGGGATATCAGGGGTTCTGGATAGGACGCAGCATTGCCCCAGGGGTGCCGGTGATGATTCCGCTGGAGGATACCACTATGCGCCTGGTACTGAAATCAGGAAATTTTGGCCAGGATGATTTCTTTAGCCGGGCAGTAAATGAGTTGGAGGGATAATTATGGATATTAACACAGAACGTCAGTTGGAGGCAGCCGTGGAGATTGCCCATTCTTTGTTTGCCAGGGGCAGAGTGAGCGGTTCAACTGCAAACATCAGCGTCAGGTCAGGAGATTTTATCTATATTTCCGGCAGCGGCACCAGCTTTGGAACCCTGGAAAAGGAACAGTTTTCCACGCTTACGCTGGATGGGGCTTATGTGGAGGGGGTAAAGCCCAGCAAGGAGTATCCGCTTCACGCCATGATTTACCGGCACAGGCCGGAGATGACAGGGGTGGTACACACACATGGTTTTTACTCAGTCCTCTGGTCCTGCCTGGAACATGAAAAGGAGACAGATGTGATACCGTCCTACACGCCGTATCTTAAAATGAAGGTGGGGACCGTAGGGATGATTCCCTATGCAAAGCCGGGAAGCCAGGAGCTTTTCCGGTACATGGAAGAACGGATAATGGACAGTGACGCCTATCTTCTGAAACAGCACGGCCCTGTAGTGGCAGGCAAGACGGTTCTGGATGCCTTTTACGGATTGGAGGAACTGGAGGAAAGCGCAAAGACAGCCTGGTATCTGAGGGGAGAACATGTTCCGGAATGCTGATGGCCGAATTTCCTGAAGGGGAACCGGGGGGAAGACAGTCGCCTGGGAGGGCGGGAACCATACGGATATTCCCGCCCAGGCGCGCCTGATTATGAAATACCTACTTCTTTCCGTAAAGGATTCCCAGCCCATTTAAAAGCCATGGGGCGCGGACATAGGCAGGAATGCAGGAAAGCTGTTCCGTGTGCGGTTCATAGTGAACTTCGCTAATCCCTTCCCTGCGCAGCTGTTCTGCAAATTCCTGCATATCCCCATAGACGGTATGCTGTTCAAAGAGGTCGTGGAACGCGAAAACACCGCCTTTTTTCACTACACGGAGCGCTTCACGGACAACCAGGCGTTTATCGGGCTGGGTTTTTACCTCATGGAAAACAAAGTTGCTGACAGCAGCATCAAAGTGCCCCGCTTCAAATGGAAGCCCGGAGGCATCGCCCTGCAGAAAGCAGATGGGTCCGGCCTGCTCCAGCCTGGCGTTTTCTTCGCATTGTTCCCTGGCGTAATTCCATTCCCTGCCCCAATAATCAATTCCCGTGAACGCGGCATCAGGCCATGTCTTTGCACACCGGATTGTCAGGGCTCCGGAGCCGCAGCCGATGTCCAGCAGCCTTCCTTTGCCGTTCCATGAAAGCTTTGAGAGCAGGTATTGGTGAATCTGTCCCATGACCCCTCCGCCTTCAAAGGAAAAGGCCCTTCTGCAGAGCTGCATATAGACGGTTATTCCGCCCATGAGAAGGAAGAGAAGGAAGGCGAATATGGATATTATCCGGCTTTTCCAGATAAGGACGGCTGCCAGGGCGGCCGCCAGGGTGAGGCCGGTGATACCCCACAAAACCTGCATCATTGTTTTGGGAATCCAGTTCCCATAGTTTGGCGTCTGATGTTTCATATTATTTCTCCTCCTGCTTGGTTGTTTTATCCGGTCTGTACATAACAGCGGATATGTTTTGTTATGCAAAAGCCCGAAGGCGTCTGCCTCCGGGCTTTATAATACATCTTTTAAATTGTGAACCAGACTGTTGAAACCTCCGTCTGCATAGTGAGCCATTACATTATTTAAGAAAAAGGCCTGTTCCATTGACTCTGCTCCTTTCAGTATGTCCATGGCGGATGCAATGCGGATTTGCACCAGCATCCGGATTACGTCCGCCCGGGGCTGCCTGCCGATGGCAGCTGCAAAGGCATCATTAAAATATGAGACCATGGTGTCAAACAGCCGGCAGGGGAAATCTTCACGGCTGCTTCCCTGGGATTTTTCCATCAAAACCAGCATTTCCCTGCGGTGCTTCAGCAGGAAATCCATAGTCATAAGGTCGTTCCCACTGAAGCTGGAGGGATTTGACAGTTCTCTTTCACACAGCTGGCTGGTCAGGCCGTTAAGCCTTTGAATGACAGGGTCAACAATGGCGCAGAAAAGGGCGTCTTTATTTTCAAAGAAAAAGTAAAATGCTCCTGTGGTGACGCCGCAGTCAGCACAAATCTGCCGCAGGCCAGCGTACCGGTAACCTTTTTGGTAAAAATGCGCCAGTCCGGCCTGCATTAATTTTTCACGTGTTGAAGTAAGGGATGTATGTTCCATAACAATTGTTATGTTAGCACAAACTAACTGTTTGGTCAATCCCATTTGTGCTGCTGTTATGGATTATATTTCTCAAAGCCAATCCTTTATGAAACACAGGCCAGGGTGGGATTATGTTCCTCTTCCAGTATCCCTATCAGCATGTCCACATCCCTTTGCTGGGTTGCCCAATCCGTGACGAACCGTACCAGGGTGTGGTTGTCATCGTATTTTTCCCATAAGGAAATCTCTGCTTTCCGGGCCAGCCGGGCTGCTGCCTCATGTTCCATTATAATAAATATCTGATTCGTGGGGGAATCCAGGAACAGGCGGTATCCGCATTTTGTCAGGGCATCCCTGATTTGGTCGGCTGCCTCTATAGCTGAAGCACCGATTTTCAGGTAAAGGTCATTTTCAAACAAGGTGTCAAACTGTATGCCCAGCATCCTTCCCTTGGCAAGGAGGGCGCCGTTCTGCTTAATAACAGTGAAGAAATGGGGTATCAGATTCGGCTGTGTTATCACAACCGCTTCTCCAAACAGGGCCCCGCATTTGGTTCCTCCGATGTAGAATACATCGCATAGCCTGGCAATATCCCTGAGCGTTAGTTCATTCCTGGGGCAGGAGAGCGCATAGGCCAGCCGTGCGCCGTCCATGAACAGCGGAAGGCCGTTCTTGCGGCATACACGGCTGATTTCCTGCAGTTCACTGAGCGAGTACAGCGTCCCGTATTCGGTTGGGTGAGAAATATAAACCATGCCGGGCATGACCATATGACCGCTGTTTGTATCCCTTCTGTAATCTGTAACCAGGCCCTCAATGTCCGCTGCCCTGAGTTTTCCGGACGTATGGGGCAGTGTAAGCACCTTATGGCCTCCCAGTTCAATTGCGCCGGCCTCATGGACACTGATATGCCCGGAACCAGCTGCAATTACGCCTTCATAGGAGTGCAGGATTCCGCGTATGACAGTGGCATTGGTCTGGGTGCCTCCGACGAGAAAATGTATTTCGGCCTCCGGGCAGCCGCATGCCGCGCGGATTTTTTCACGGGCTGATTGGGAAAAAGGGTCGCTTCCATATCCCTGGGTCTTAAGCATGTTTGTCTCCATGAGACGTGTCAGAATAGCCGGGTGTGCGCCTTCCATATAATCGGAAGCAAAAGATGGTCTGCTGTGCATACAAAGTTCCATTTCGTTATCCTCTTTTCTCGGCTCCGGTGTGTAAAGGCAGTGGTTCTTTGCAGGGAACCGTTTCGTCCGGGAAGAAATCCTTATGGGGAGGTATTTCTTTTACACACCGAAGGCAGTATGTTCTGTTGTGTTTGACATGTCATTGGCACTATTGTACAATGTTTTTATGTATGACACAAAACCTGATTTATCATATTAATCATGATAAACTGTTATGGATGGAGGGAAATATGGATGTAACGAAATGCGAAGCCTTTCTTGCGGCTATTGACCATGGAAGCCTGACTGCTGCAGGTGTTTTCCTGGGATATACACAGTCCGGAATCACCAGGATGGTGAACGCCCTGGAGGAGGAAGTGGGTTTTCCTCTTTTTATACGTACAAAAAAGGGGGTGTCTCCCACGGAAAACGGAAAGGCCATGATTCCGGCCTTCCGGGAGATTGTCCGCGCCCATAACCATGCCCTGGAGATTGGGGCTGATATCCGCGGGATTTTAAGCGGCGCCCTGACCATTGGGAGCTATTACAGTGTTTCGGCCATGTGGCTGCCTCCCATACTGAAGCGGTTCCGGCAGCTGTATCCCAATGTCAGGATTAACATGAAGGAGGGCGGCAACCGCGAGATGACCCGCTGGCTCAATGAAATGTCCGTGGACTGCTGTTTTTTCGCGGAGCCTTCCGCCGGGACAATCTGCGACTGGATTCCCATCCGCCAGGATGAGCTGCTGGCCTGGCTGCCGAAGAATCATCCCAGGGCAGGGGATGGTTCATTTCCGCTGTGCGGGCTGGAAAATGAACCATTTATCATAACCATGCCAAATCAGGACACGGAAATAGACCGCCTTCTTCGGGCCAGGCACCTGACGCCGGACATCCGTTTCTCCACAGCAGATGCATATACAACCTACTGTATGGTGGAGGCCGGGCTGGGCATGAGCCTGAATAACAGACTCATCACCCTCAGCTGGTCCGGGGATGTGGTTACCCTGCCCTTTGACCCGCCGCAGTTTGTCTCCCTTGGAATCGGAGTGCCGTCATTAAAGGAGGCATCCCCTGCCATGAAGAAATTCATTGAATGTGTGAAGGATATGATGGGGGAGCTGCCGTAGGAAGTGCAGCAGGGCATATGCAGGAGTCTTCCAGGGATGCTGCCGAAGGAATTATGGATACTGCGGTATGTAAAGTTCCGCTGAGCAATACAGACACGCCTTGCCTGCAATCATTACCCTCTCCCCGTCCATACGGCAGTAAAGCACGCCGGTACGCCGGGAGGCCTGTAAAGCGCAGAGTTCCTGCCGCCGCAGTTTTTCCGACCATAGTGGAATCACGTGGCAGTGCCCGGAACCGCAGACAGCATCCTCCGGCACCCCCATTTTAGGTGCAAAGGTCCTGGTCACGCAGTCATAATCTGTGCCTGGTGCGGTGATGTGAAACAGCAGTCCGTCTGCCTGGCTTATAATGGTCTGATTGGGCTCTGCATTATAAACCTGCTTCTCATTGTCCAGAACACATACCAGGTCCCGCCCCATCCATGCTTCCTTTGGGCGTACGCCGATGGCCTGTTCCATTATATCCGTCACGGGCACCGGAGTCATTTGATAAGCCGGCATGTCTATTTCATATAAATCCCGGTTCTGCTCCACAGTGAGAACACCGCTCTTTGTCTGAAATCCTACTGATTTGCAGCCGTCCTCCATAAACTGCAGAATGACATAGGCGGCGGCAAGGGTTGCATGGCCGCAAAGGTCAATTTCCCCGCCCGGCGTAAACCATCTGAGACCATACATGGAACCATTTTTTACCAAAAAGGCTGTCTCTGAAAAATTGTTTTCCGTGGTAATATCCATCATTGTCTGTTCGGGAAGCCACCTGTCCAACACACACACGGCGGCCTGGTTGCCTTTAAATACGGTGTCTGTAAAAGCGTCCACAACGTATTGCTTTATCGTATGCTGGATTCTTTGGTTTTGGGGTGAATTTTTCATCAGGTGTCCCGCTTCAGGACCTTTTTTATTCTTCCTTTCAATGTTCATTTCATTTCTCCTTTCATACCCCCGCCGAGTGTGTCTGTCATGATGCCCGTCTGCTGTTTTGTATCCGGACTTCTGTTTTACGGGCTGTTTTCTGTATCATATCCAACAAACCTTCTAAATCCGTTCGCCCTGTCAGCGGGTTCATCAGCGCGACGCGCATATAGTATCTGCCGCGGATTCTTGTGTTTACAATATAATAGGTTCCGTCCCGCATCAGTTCTTCAGAAATTATCCGGTTGATTTCATCAGCATTTCCCCGAGCCGGCAGATAGCGGAAGCAGACTATATTGCTTGTGGGCTCCATGGCCAGTTCCATGTTTTCCTGGCGTTTTATCAGCTCCGCAAAATCCATTCCCATATCGTAAAGTGTGTCTACATTTTGCCGGTAAATGTCATTGCCGTAAAGCCGCAGGATGGCATAGGTGCTGATAATTGTAAGCGGCTTAGTACACTCCATGGTGTGTTTGGCTGAATTATACCATTCCTCGGAGAGCTGGTCCTGCCACAGATACGCTGCCTTAGGAGAAAATTCATTGATTGTCCGGCGGCCTGCATTGTAAATTACTGCTGTGGAAAGGGCCGGGGCCATCATCATTTTATGGAAATCCACAATCAGGGAGTCGGAGCGCTGGATGCCGTGGAGAAGGTGTCTGTATTTTTCTGAGAAAATAGCTGCTCCTCCATGTGCTCCGTCCACATGGAACCAGATACTATGTGCCTGGGAAAAGCCGGCCATGGCGTCCAGGTCATCGTACGCCCCCACTGAGGTTGTGCAGGCACATCCCACAACGCAGAAGACCAGTTTTCCGTCAGAGACAGCTTTCTGGTAATATTCCTCCAGCAGGTCTGTGCGGATGGCGAAATCATGGCCAGCAGGTACCTTGATGATGTTCTCACTGCGTATTCCCATGACCCTGGCGGCCCGTTCCACACTGTAGTGGGCTTCTGCGGAAACCATGACAGCCAGCCTGTAATAGTCCTGCTCCTCTATGCCGGATGAGGTGCGGGCAGTGACCAGGGCGGTAAGATTCCCCATGGACCCGCCTGAGGTGATGACGCCTGTAGCACCGGGGCCGTATCCGTATGTTTCGGCCAGATGGGTTATCACCACTTTTTCCATGGCATTTCCCGCCATGCCAAGCTCATATACCGTGGTACAGTTGCTCATGTACGCAATGAGGGCGGAAGTCAGGGCAGTGACCGGTGCGGGTACCGCTACCTGATGCCCCATATAGCCTTTGCTGTGAAAGTTGATGGAATGGGATAGAATTTTTTCCGCCAGTTCCGGCAGCCCGGCAGGAGCTGGCCCGGACAGTTCATCCTGCCAAAAACGCAGCTGTTCTTCCGGGGACTGCCAGCGGATGGTATGTGGTGATTCTGTATCCCTGGAATTCTTTAATTCTGCTGCAATTATATCAATGAGCTTGTGTCCATCCCTCTGAAAGGCTTCTTCTGAGTAAACCCGGGACAGCGGGTTTTCGGTCTGTTTCATCTGATATGCTTCCTCCTTTAACTTTGCTTGACTTTATGATAACAATTGAAGTAGAATAAGTAAAACGAATGTTTCTAATAATAACATAAGAGAAAGCGATTTGTAGACAATGAACCGATATCTTGCACTTCAGAAAATCGTAGAAATGGGAAGCTTTACAAAGGCAGCGGAAGTCCTGGGCTATACCCAGTCCTCCATCAGCCAGATGGTGGCCTCGCTGGAAAGCGAGCTTTCAATTAAGCTCCTGAACCGTTCCCGCACAGGCGTGAAACTGACCATTGAAGGGGCGCAGCTGTATCCTTTTATTGAGCGAACCATTTTACAGTACAGGGCCATGCAGGAAAAGGCAAACGAAATAAAGGGGCTGGAAACCGGAATCATCCGTGTGGGGACCATTTCCAGCATAACATGCCACTGGATGCCGCAGCTGATTAAAGGGTTTCAGGAAATTTATCCAAAGGTCCAGTTTCTGTTCCACCAGGGGGATTACAGCTCCATCCAGGAATGGATTAAGACAGGAGCCGTGGATTTTGGGTTTGTGTCTCCTTATGCAGTGACGGATTTGGAGGTTATATCCATCAAGAATGGGGAAATGCTGGCAGTGCTGCCGGAGCATCATCCCTTGGCTGCACAGGACAGGGTCCGGTTGGAGGAGCTTACAGGAGAACCCTTTATTCTTCTGGAAGAAGGACTTTACAGCGAACCGCTTGCCGCCTTTGTGCAGGCAGGCTTTACCGCTGATATTAAGTATACCATCCATGACGATTATGCCATTATGACCATGGTTGAGGCAGGACTAGGTATCAGTATTCTAGCGGAGCTGGTGCTCCGGCGCACCAATTATCATATTGTCTGCAGACCCATTGAGCCATCCGTATGCCGTACCATTGGGGTTGCCTATAAAGACAAGAACAGTCTGCCTGTTGCCAGTAAATATTTTATTGAATTTCTGACAGAAAATAGGGAGGAGCTGCCCTAGGGGCGGCTAGGGAAAATTTGGGGGTTGTCAGCATCAAGAACGAAGTCTCTCCTATTAAATCCGAAGATGATTTTACGTCGTCCCTTATCCCCCCCATTCCTTGATTTCGCGTTAAGATTTTGTTATAATATGTCTGTATACAAGGTATAAAGCGCTTTCATGCGTGCTGATGGACCGCTTTAAGGGTCGAAAGGAGATAATGTTCTCCATGTTGGATATTCTGTACCGCCCCAAGAAAAACAAGTCCTATAAGAACATAGACGGTAAGGTGAGATTCACGCGTTCCCTTCGGTTTAAGCTAATTGCAATAAATGTAATATGCACCTTGATACCAACTATCATTATAACTCTTTTCTGCATTTCATATTTTAAGCAGCAGACGCAGATTGAAGCAGATGTATTGGTAAGCAATACTCTGAAATCTGTATCTCAGAATATTTATTCTTATATCTCCGAACTAGAAAGATTGATGACAACAGTTGGATATGATAAAAAGGTACTAAACACATTAGAAGAAAATAATCTGGATGATGTCAGAGCCTTTTCCGGTGGAAACGACTGTTTTAAGTCCCATGATATCGAAAACTATTTAAAAACTTCAGGAAAAAATCTGCTGAGTATTATTGTGCAAAACCAGGATGGGGGGCTGCAGTACTTTAATAAAAATGTAAATGTAGACCTGGACCTCAGCCGTATATACCCATCTTCCCCCTATGATGATTTGGTTTCCCAAATCGCGTTTCCCAAGGAACCGTTTACCTTCATTGGTGCTCATGAACCGGATTATTTTACTTACTCTGCTAATAAGCAGGTGTTTTCGGTTGTCCAGTCCATGAACCATCCGTATAAGGCCGGCAGTAAGATATTTATCATGGCAGATACGGATATTGCTTTTTTTCAGGATTTGTTTACTGATTTGAAGTTTAACGGTCCTTCCATGTCGTTGGTTTTAGATGAAGGCGGTGAAGTTGTCTATTCAGACAGTCCTGTTTCCAGTGAAATACAGGGACTGATTCAGCAGGGTGAGCGTGTAATCAGCGTGGAAGGAACAACCTACAGGGTCTTTTTACAGGCCATTATTCCTTCGGGTTGGAAAGTGGTTATTTTGCTCAGTGACAGCACGCTCAGGGAGAAGATACGGTGGATTTGTACCATTAATACCATGGTGGCTGTTCTTGTGATTATAATTACATCATTAATGTTTACGACGCTGTCTAATAGCATAACGAATTCGTTTCGGGAAATGACTCATGTTATGCGGCACGTTAAAAATGGCAATTTAAATATTAGCTGCACCGTGTATGGAGAAGATGAATTATCGGAACTGAAACGTTCCCTGAACAATATGATTCAGAAGTTGAATAATTATATTGATAAAGAATATAAACTTTTATTGAGCCAGCGCAATGCAGAATATCGCGCATTGCAGTCCCAGATTCAGCCGCACTTTTTATATAACGTTCTGAACGGATTTTTATGGCTCAATCGAGAGGGACAGCGGGATGTTCTGGAAAACTCAATTATAAATCTGTCAGGACTTATGAGATATACTTTGGGAAATGATACCATGGTTACCATTGAGCAGGAGTTCAACTTTTTGCATAATTACTGTGAGCTTCAAAAACTCCGCTTTGAGGAAAGAATGAATTTTAGTATTTTTTGTGCTGACACTGTATCAGACTTTAAAATTCCCAAATTAATGCTTCAGCCATTAGTTGAAAACTCGGTGATACATGCTGTGGAACCATCAGACAGAACGTGCAGTATCATAATTAATGCCTGTATGGTCAAAGGAGAAGAGGATTCTTATGTACATATCACTATTGCTGATGATGGAGAAGGATTTGATATAAGTCAAGTAAACCAGGGGAACAGTGTTGGTATTTCAAATGTAAGGGAAAGATTAAAGCTGGCATATGCCCGCAGTTCATTTGATATAGACAGCAGGCCGAAGTCAGGTACTTGCATCAGTATTAAAGTATTTATGGACGATATTCATACACTTGATTAAAAAGGGATATATAATTATGAATATTTTGATAGCAGATGATGAAAAGAAAGTAAGATTGACCCTCATAAGTATGCTTCAGGAAATGAATATGTACTTTGAAAAAATTATGGAGGCAGAAAATGGAGAAAAATTAATTAAGGCATTAGACGATTTTAAACCGGATATTGCTTTTGTTGACATTAAAATGCCTAAGCTTAACGGATTGGAGGCAATCAGGAGAGCGAAAGAGATATCTCCAAGCACGAAGTGGATTATATTGTCAGGTTTTCAGGAATTTGATTTCGCTCAGCAGGCCATTGAATTTGGTGTATCAAGATATCTGTTGAAACCCATAAACTGTAAGATTCTTGCGGAAACAATGAATGCTCTGGTAAATGAAAGTCATTTGTTATACATTGATTTGAATAAGAGATTTGAAAGAGACATTATTGCATTATATAATAACTTTGATGTGGCTAAAGATACATCATTGGAGAAAATCATTACATCATCGGTATTTGAAGCAGGGGTAATTTATTTTGATGGAAGGATTCATACGGAAGCATTCATGAATCATAGAAGGTTATTTTGTCATGAGATGAAACAGAATGCCATGGATGAATTATCATCCAATATTCAAATTGCTATGTTTAATATTTCTGATTATAAATTTGCTGTTGTGTGCGCCTGCAAAAAAGATGGCAGGCAGGACTGCGGCCGGGTGGTACATGAATATCTAAGAAAATCGGCTCATTTGGCCCGCAGTATGTCAACTGATGGTTTTTCTGCCACTATTTTTTGGGATAATGACATTTCTTCTTATATGGAAATTAACAATAAAATCAGACAATTAGATGAACTGGGCCCGCTGAGAGTGGTACTTGGAACCGGTTGTAAGCACCATGCTGAGAAGATAGCTGGTCTAAAGGAAGTAAATGATTATTCAGAAATAGGGAGACTGGTTTTAGATGTATGCAGATGTATGCGCGAGAATAAAATTCTTGATTATAACCAAAGTTTAGCGAATTTTGGATTCATACTAACCAGACATAGCCAGCTGCTGAATCAGGCGGTTAAAGACAATATTTTGCAGTTTCTGAATTGTTCTATAAATACAGAATTGACAAACTTTGGCACAGTGGCGAATATGGCGGATGGTTTGAGGAGATACGGGAAGAAAGTACTGCTGGAACGGAGACAGATTAATACCAGTTATATTGAACAGGTGATTGCTTTTACAAAGGACAATTATATGCGCGATATAGGTTTGAATATTATAGCTGACAGTTTAGGAATCACACCTAATTATCTCGGTTCCCTGTTTTATAAGCAGACTAAAACGAAATATGTTGATTTTCTGACAGAAATAAGACTTTTAAAGGCTAAGGAACTGCTTGCTGAAACAAATCTTTCTGTAAATAAAATTTCTGAGATGGTAGGTTATCACAGTGTCAGATATTTTTCCAGGCTGTTTTATAAATCTGAAAATCAATATCCTTCTGATTACCGAAAGATGTCTGACCACAACTGACAGCGGACTCCTTCGAAGAAGATAATGGCTCCTGCCGGAATCTATTCATAATAGGTTCCGGCAGGAGTTTTTGTATGACCATCAATAAGAAGTATTGAAATAAGCCCTTTGATTGGTGATTTATAGCACTAATCAGTCTCATTTTCAAATGTTATTGTTAATATAACCATTTAGTTGAGGAATGGAGGTGTAAAGTTTCATGTTGGATTTGGCTGTTAAAAATGCAAAGGTTGTAACAGAGGATGGCATGTTTTTTGGCGGCATAGGAGTGGAGGGCGGAAAGATAACCATGATGGGAACCAATGCCCAGCTTCCAGCGGCCAGGTCAGTGATTGATGCAGACGGTCAATATTTGCTGCCCGGCTGTATTGACTCTCATGTCCACATAAGATATCCGGGGATTTCCCATAGGGAGGATTTTGCAAGTGGTTCATTAGCTGCCGCGGGAAGCGGCACTACAGTATTGATTGAAATGCCCTTGTCTTCTCCTCCGACTTATTCTGTAGATGAACTTATGGTACGGGTTGGTGCAGCTGAAAGCCAATCAATCATAGATTTTGGTTTTTTGGGAGCTGCGGGTAATAAACTCCAGAATATAATGCCGCTTGCAAAAGCGGGTGTACTGGGCTTTAAAACATTCTTGCAAACGCCTCCTGCAGGCCGTGAACATGAATTTATCGGCCTGACAATGGAAAATGAGTATCAGCTCTATAAAGGGTTTGCAGAAGTTGCAAAAACAGGGCTTCCTCTGGGAGCACATACCGAATCGATTGGATTGGTTACGGGAATAATAAGTGAGTTCAAGGCGGAAGGCAAAATTTCGGCAGAGTATCATGCTAAATCAAGGCCCCCCATAGCCGAAGTTGAGATGGTAGAAAAATTAATACGGTATGCGAGGGAATTCAATGTGCCACTGTACCTTACACATCTGACTACCTCTGAGTCTATCAGGATTGCCAATCAAGCACGAAGGATGGGACAAAGGCTGATTATTGAGACCTGCCCGCATTATCTCTATTTTACGGAAGAAGACATTGCACGGTATGGAACCTACGCTGTATGCAATCCGCCGATGCGGTCAAAAATGGAGTCCGAAGCCCTGTGGACGCACCTGAATAACGGTGATATAGACATTATTTCCAGCGACCATGCCCCATATACAGCGGAGGAAAAGAAGAAAGGTTTGGATAATATCTTTATGTCCCCTCCCGGATTGCCGGGATTGGAAATGCGGGTACCGCTTATCATGAAAGCAGTCAAAGAAAAGCGGCTTACGCTCCAAACAGCAGTGAAGCTTCTGAGTACAAACGCTGCCAAGTCTTTTGGGCTGTATCCAAAAAAGGGGGCAATTAAAATAGGGTCTGATGCTGATTTGGTACTGATGGATTTACATACTCCTTATAAGATGGACCATAATCAGATGAGGTCAAAGTGTAAAGAATCAGGCGTCATATATGATGGTATTGAACTCTACGGCAAGGTCTTGAAAACCGTAGTGAGAGGTACGGTGGTTTATGACCAGGAAGGACAGGCGGCGGACGCCGGATATGGTGAATGGCTTAGGCCGGGTAAGGCGGAAGAATAAATTAATTTTAACAGGAAAGGGGTAATTTCATGAAAAAAGCGATAGCATTAATGTCAGCAGCCCTTGTTATCTGCGGCATTGTCCTCACTGGCTGCGGACAGAAGAAACAACAGGACCAGGCAGGACAACAAAATGGGACGCAGCAGCAGAGTAAGATGGAGCAGAAGGGGGAAGCGGAACAGGCTGTGCCTTCAGGTTCCGCTGATAAGAACGAAAAGATTATTATCAAGGCAGCAGATACACAGCCTCTTGACCATCCTATGCATTTGGGGTTTTTGAAATTTAAAGAAATCGTTGAATCCAAAACCGATGAAATCCAAGTTGAAGTTTATGGAAATTCAGTTCTGGGCTCCGACAGTGAAGTGACGGAGGGAGTGCAGATGGGTACCATTCAGATAGGAACGTGCGGGACCTCCAATTTAGCCGAGTTTACGGATGCTTTTCTGGTTTTTGATTTGCCATATATTTTCCCAACTGTAGAGGATGCGGAAAAGGTGCTGGACGGGGAAATCGGCCAGGATATGCTGAAGAAGCTGGAGGATAAAGGGCTGATGGGACTGGCATACACTGAACTTGGTTATAGGAATGTATTTAATTCTATTAAGCCCATTGAGAAGTTGGATGACATGAAAGGCCTGAAGCTCAGGTCCACATCCAGTCCGATTCATATTGCCATTCTTGAAGCTCTGGGAGCGAATCCTACTCCCCTCAGCTTTGGTGAGGTATATACTGCATTGCAGCAGGGGGCCCTGGATGGTGTTGACCAGGATTTGAACCTGGCATGGGCCAGCAGATTTCAGGAAGTGCAGAAGTACCTGACACTGACACAATCCAGCTATTTTCCTCATGTTTTTCTTATCAATAAAGACTTCTTTGAGGGGTTGTCTCTTGAAAATCAAAAAATTATCACAGATGCTGCAAAAGAGATGGCTAAATATGAGCGTGAGCTTGTAAGGGAAAATGAGAAGACCATGATTGAAAAGATGAAATCCGATGGGATTCAAATTATCGAATTAAGTGATGATGAAAAGGCACGCTGGGTTGAGGCAGTTCAGCCAGTCTATAAACAGTTTGAGGAACAGATAGGTGCTGATGTGATTAAGCAGGTACAGGATGCAATAGCGCAATAGACATGAAAGGGGAATGGACCATGTCCAAGTACAAATTTATAAGTGTCAAAACGGCAGAAAAAATACATGCAGCGGCCATGTCTGTTCTCCTTGCCGCCATGGTGGTAACCATTTTTTATCAGGTTGTCAGCAGATACATTTTTAATTTCTCGCTGGTATGGGCGGAGGAGCTTGCAAGAGGATGCTTTATCTGGATGGTATTTATGGGACTGAGCTACGTTGAACGGAATGATGAACCTATAAAAATTACAATCTTAAGGGATTTGATGCCTTGCAGAGTTCAAAGCCTGATGAATCAGATATCCATGATTTTATCATTGGTATTCTGTCTCATATGTACATTTTATGGTTTTGAAAGGGTGGCTTTTTTGGCTGAGAGCAAACAGATTGCTCCGGGTCTGCAGATAAATATGGTCTGGTTTTATCTTGCAATACCTGTTGGATTTTTACTTACAAGCATAGCCTATATAATAAAAATTATCGTGCAGATTAATAGTCTGAAAAAAGAAGGAATTCCTGACAGGAAGGGGGAGAGCTAGAATATGGCGACCGGAGTATTGTTCATATCATTGGCGGTATTTCTATTATTATCTGTTCCCATTGGCTATTCTCTGGGACTGTCAGTAGTCTGTACCATGATATTTACAGGCGATTTTCCCATGACATTCTTGGTACAAAAGATGTTTGGAGCCCTTAATTCATTTACACTGCTGGCGGTCCCGTTTTTTGTTCTGGCTGGAGAACTGATGCAGCGGGGACTCATTGCCAAAAAGCTTTTGAATCTGTCAAAAAGTCTGATTGGCCATCTGCCGGGTGGACTGGCATTGATTTCCATCATTACGTCCCTGTTCTACGGAGCTTTGAGCGGCGCAGCTGCAGCTACTGTTTCAGCTGTAGGGGGCCTTATGATTCCTGCTATGAAGGATGATGGGTACGACGCTCCGTTTGCAACAGCAGTCTGTACATCTGCCGGCTGTCTGGGAGTAATGATTCCGCCAAGTGTTTCTTTTATTATGTATGGAATAGCGACAAATACATCAGTTGGGGATTTGTTTATTGCTGGTATAGGTGCAGGTTTTGTGTTTGCCGGAGGTTTGATTATTGTAAGTCTGATTATATCCATGAAGAGAGGATATCGGGGGGTGGAAAAACGCGCATCTATCAAAGATGTGGGCATGGCAGTCTGGGATGCTAAATGGTCTCTTATGGTTCCCGTAATTGTTCTGGGCGGAATTTACGGAGGATTTGTCACCCCAACAGAGGCCTCAGTTATTGCTGTGGTATGGACTCTGGTGGTAGAGTGTTTTATACATAGGGAACTTAACATTACCGGTATCGTTGAATCACTTCAGCAGACAGTGCTTACATCTGCCAGGATTTTTATTGTCATAGCTACCGCCATAGCCCTGGGACAGATTATAACTCTTCAAAATGTACCTGACAGGCTGGTATCATTTATAAGTGGGATATCCTCAAGTCCTGTTATCATTATGTTGATTATTAACGTAATTATGCTGATACTGGGCTGCTTTATGGACGGCCTGGCGGCAATCACCATCATGGCTCCGCTTCTGCTTCCTTTGGCAACGTATTGTGGTATTTCCGCAATCCAATTTGGCGTTATTATGGTTGTGAATACTTCCATTGGATTCCTTACTCCTCCGGTTGGAGTCAGCCTATACATCGGGTCACAGATTGGCAAAGTATCGGTTGAAAAGGTTGCCAGGGCGCTTGTTCCCTTTTATATTGTCTGTATCATATCATTAATGTTTATTACATTTGTTCCTGCTATAAGCCTGTTTCTGCTCAATTGATTTTCTCTTTGATTTGAAGCAGGAGAAAAGGTCCGGTTTCCGCGGCCCGGCCGCCGCTACCGCATATCCGCCGCTACACCGCATCCGCCTCCTTCCCCGCATACCGTATGAATGAGGCGAAGAGATAGAGCAGGTCATAGGAATCCATCAGGTTGCGGCCGCAGATTTCCTGGATGCGGCGGATGCGGTAGGGGATGCTGTTGCGGTGGATGTGGAGCTTTTCGCAGATTTTCTGGATATCTCCGTTTAGCCGTATGTAGGTTATGGCTGTCTCTGCCAGCTGGGCGTTTTTGCCCTTTGCCACAAGGAGGGAAAAGGATTCCTCCAGTCCCGGAATATCGGTTTTGGACAGTGCAATGGCCAGCTTCATCTTCTCAAAGCTGTGGAGGTGCTCATCCGGAAATAATATTTTTCCCAGCCTGAGGCTTTCTAAGGCTGCCTGGTAGGCCGTGTGGAGATGAACGCTGCCGGAACACATACCGGTATGGCAGTTATGTCCGGCGGCAACCACACGGTTGAATTTCTTTTTGAAATGCTCGTTCTCTTTCAGGATAATGAGGTTCTGGTCCTGGGAGAGGGGGAGCAGGATATCACGGTCATCTAAAAGATTCTGAATGATGGAGGTGGAGGCAAAAAGGTCGTTTGGTTGGCGCTCCATCAGGATAATGGTCTGTTCCCCCATAATATTAATACCCAGATGTTCCCCGCGTTTTATGAAGTTTTCCGTATAATCGGACTGCAGGTGGAGCCACTCATAAAGAAACTGGTCCCGTTCCTGGGTCCGGTTTTGTTTTTTCTTGGAGAGGATAAGTTCCTCATAAAGCAGTTCAATGGTCTTGCTCAGCAGTTCAGCCATCTGGGAACTGGAGAAACCTGCGCCCTGGATGACCACGGCGCCCAGCCTGCTTTTCTGGAAACAGATTGGCATGGCTGCGCCGGCCTTCTGAATCCTGCTGTCCATGGACGCGGTGGCCTTGGAGTTGATGTTAAGGGCTTCGATGGCAAGCAGATTCATCTCCCCCATGCAGGAAGAATCAGTGGACACAATGACGCGTCCGCTTACATCGCAGATGCTGATGGAAGCGGAAAAGCGTTCGTGCAGTTTTTCTACAATTTCATACATGATTTTGTTGTCAATCACGGGAACCCTCCTTACAGGCTGCAGGGGTGACGCTGCTGCCTGATACCTTTTTCATATATTATAATAAATCCGGAAAAATACGCAATATATCTGCAAAAGATTGTGCATTTGAACAAAAAACAGAAAGAAACTTACATGGTTTAAACAATAGTTTTTCACTAGCCTAAATGATAAAATGGTATCACTTGTTTAAGTGACTTGCAGAAAAAAAGACGGAAGGAGGGAGAAACGTAGACAGGACCGTTTCGCGATTCATTCGTTATGCGGAGTGCGCAAGCGAATCCCATAATGAGAAAGCATTTTGTGAATATATGGAGCAGGAGCTTGACGGAATGGGGATTCCGTTTGAGCGTCAGGAGCTGGGCAATGAGGTGGTTACTGACGGCTGGAATATCCTGGCCAGGGTTCCGGGCAGGTCCGGCAAAAAGCCCTTTTTGTTTGTGTTCCACCTGGATACGGCCGCCCCCAGCAATCATGTGGAGGTCCGCATTGAAGACGGCTGCGTCAGGAGCATAGGAAACAGCGTCCTGGGGGCTGACGGCAAGCTGGCCATTGCAGTGGTTATGGAGGCTGTAGGGCGTCTTATGCAGGAGGGGGAACTAAACCGTCCGATTGAGCTTTTGTTTACCGTATGCCAGGAGCTGGGACTCCATGGGGCAAAGTATGCGGATTATTCCAGGATTGAGAGTGAGGAGGCAATTGTCATTGACCACTACGTGACAGGGGAGGTATTGATGCGCACTCCCGCCAGACTCTATCTGAATGTGGAACTGATTGGGCGGGCCGCCCATGTAATCCGTAATGAGGAGCCGGGAATCAATGCCCTTCTGACTGCTGTGGAGATTATTCACCAGATACCTGTGGGGAGAATCAGTGATAACCTGAGCATCAATGTATTTGACCTGGTATCCCTCTCGCCGTCCAATGCAGTGCCCAAGTACGCGCGGTTTGACGTGGAAATCCGCTGTTTTGGCAATGACATCAAGAAGAAAATCAGGAATGAGATTCGTCAGAAGACGGAAGAGACAGCAGAGCGCATGGGATGTAAATGCAATATCCGGGAAGAGGAGGATGTTCCGGAAACAGATTTCAGTGAAAATAAGGATATGCTGGAACGGTTGGATTCCATCTACAGGAAGTCCGGGCTTTCCATGACACCGGCCAGGTCCTTTGGCGTTCTGGACGCCACCTGCACCAACCAGCTGGGAATCAGGACCGTGCCCATAGGCTTTAATATCTATCATTCACACAGTGCGAGAGAGTATGTTGTAATTGAGGACGTAAAGAAAATGTTGGAACTGGTGGAGAATATCATTCGCTATTTTTAAATTCCGCCAGGGGAAGGGGAAAACAATGACAAAAGAAAAGCAGAAAGCAAACAAGCCTTTAAATCCCTTTGTGCCGCTTGTACTGATGGTACTTGCCTGCGCAATTGTATCTTATTTTGTAATACCGGGAGCCTATGACCGTGAAACAGTGGACGGGGTTACCCGGGTACTGGCAGACAGCTACCACGCCACGGAACGCACTCCTGTATCGTTTTTTAACATATTCCGTTCCATTCCGGAAGGACTGACAGCTTCAGCCAACATGATGTTCTGCGTTATGCTGATTGGCGGTATTGTGGAGATTTATAAGAGAACCGATACGGTGGGAGCTGCAATCAACAGCGTATTAAAGGCGTCTGAGCGGATGAGCAGCCAGGTTATCATAGCGGTTGTAATGATTGTATTTTTCATTTTTGGAGGTATTCTGGGTTGGAGTGAGCACATCATTCCCTTCGTTCCCATTATCGTATCCCTGGCCCTCTCGCTGGGGTATGATTCACTGGTTGGTATGGCCATCTCCGGCTTTGCCTGTCTGATTAGCTTTGCAGTTGCACCATTTAATGTGTACACAGTAGGAATTTCCCATACGATTGCGGAACTGCCCATGTTCTCAGGATGGGAGCTGAGGATTGCGGCTCTGGTATGCGTGTGGATACTTAGTTTGATATGGGTTATGCGGTATGCCAAAAAGGTGAAGGCAGACCCTTCCAAGAGCCTTGTGAAGGATGTGGACACATCTTCCCTGAGGATTCCTGTGGACCCGGGCCTTAAGTTTGACCTTCCGAAGAAGATTTCCGCCGTTGCACTGACTGTCTCCATTCTTGTTACGATTTACGGCATCCTGAATCTGAAGTGGTCCTACACGGAAATGGCCGCCACCTTTATGATTGGCGGAATTGTATCAGCTATATTTAACCGTGTGAACCTGGACGACGGAATCAATATGGTCCTTGACGGAGCAAGAGGAGCATTCAGCGGCGCCTTAATCATCGGCGTGGCCAGGGCGGTCCAGTGGACCATGACAAACGGCGGCCTGGTGGACCCACTGGTACACGGGCTTTCCAATCTGATGCGCAGCGCCTCGGCCTATGTGAGCACGGTCGGTATGTTCATTGTGAATTTCTTTGTGAATGCACTGATTCCATCGGGCTCAGGACAGGCAACTGCAGTTATGCCCATTATGGTCCCACTGGCAGACATGCTGCATATTACAAGGCAGACAGCTGTTTTGGCCTTCCAGTTTGGCGACGGTATATCCAATACCTTCTGGTTTACCAACGGAACACTGCTGATTTATCTGTCCTTAGGCAAGGTACCGTTAAAGAGCTGGTATAAGTTTATTCTGCCTTTGCATGGACTCTTCCTGATTCTGCAGTTAATCTTTCTGTTCGTGGCCGTGCAGATTGGATACGGGCCGTTTTAACAGGAGAGGAATTTATCAGGAATAAATATATCAGGAAAGGATTCAAGCTGTGAACGTTAGAGAAGAAGTAGAAAAATATCATGATTATGCCGTCCGTATGAGGCGGGAATTCCATAAGCATCCGGAATTGAGCTGGAAGGAAGTGGAAACAGCAGGACGTATCCGCGCTGAGCTTACCGGGATGGGGATTCCCTATGAGGAGGTGGCGGGAACCGGCACCATTGCCACCATTACAGGGAAAGAGGAACAGCCGGTCATTGGCCTGCGCTGCGACATTGACGCGCTTCCAATCAGGGAAGTGAAGGAGCTGCCGTTTTGTTCTCAGAATCCGGGCGTCATGCATGCCTGCGGCCATGACGGCCACATCAGTATGCTGCTGACAGCTGCTAAGGTTTTGTCGGAACACCGGGATGAACTTAAATGCACGGTAAAGCTCATTTTCCAGCCGGCGGAGGAGCTGACCAACGGGGCAGTGAAGGTGCTGGAGTCAGGAAAGGTGGGCAGGCTGGATACAGTGGCGGGCATGCATATTTTCCCGTATCTGGAGAGCGGAACCATTTCCGTAGACCCTGGTCCCCGCTATACATCGGCCTCCTTTATGAATATTAAAATTATCGGGAAAAGCGGACATGGCGCCATGCCCCAGTACGCGGTGGACCCCATCTATGTGGGGGCAAAGGTGGTGGACGCCCTCCAAAGTATTGCCAGCCGGGAGACCAGCCCCATGGATACAGTGGTGGTCAGTATCTGTACCTTCCATTCCGGGACCATGGCCAATGTTTTTGCCGAGACAGCGGAGCTCAGCGGTACGGTGCGTACCTTTAACCCTCAGCTTCAGAAGGAACTGCCGGGAATGATTGAGCGCATTATAAAGAACACATGCGAAGCTTACCGGGCGGATTATGAGTTTGACTATTATTCTGATATCCCGGCAACGATTAACGACGAGTACTGCAGTGAAATTGCGGCGGAATCTGTCAGGAAAATCCTGGGCGAAAAGGGGCTGGTTAAATACGCGGGCACGCCTGGCGGTGAGGATTTTTCCTACTTCCTGGAAAAGTATCCGGGCGTTTATGCCTTTATAGGCTGCCGCAATGAGTCAAAGGACTGCTGTTATTCGCTTCACAATGAGCGTTTTGATTTGGATGAGGATGCGCTGGTGAACGGTGCGGCTTTCTATGTACAGTATGTGCTGGATGCACAGGATAAGTTCTAGGCCGGAGAGGTTCAGGATGTTACTGTCCCACCCGCTGTTCACATCAGTATGTCTCTCAAACGTCTGACGCCTTCTTCCAAATCTTCCATGGACGGCGGGGTGATGACGGAAATACGGACTGCTGGTTTTGCCGGTTTGTTGCCCACTGAAAACCGCTCCGCCCCATAGACCTGCACTCCGGCCTGTCTTGCGCAGATTTCAAAGCTTTTGCCGGTAAAATAATCCGGCAGGCGCAGGTACCTCATGGGGCTGGTAGGCTGGCTGTCCAGCACAAAGCCCTCTAAGGCAAGGCTGATTATCTGATTCCGCCTGCGCAGTTCCTGTTTCCGGCTGTTTACGATATCGTCGGCAGCTCCGTCTGCAATGAGCCCTGCGGATATGGATGCAAGCAGCGGGGAAATGGAAATATTCATGGAATAAAGGGTGGTGGCCAGGCTGCGGTGATACTGGTCCGGCACATGGATGTAGGCGGTTCTCAGCCCGGCGGCAATTGTTTTGGACAGGCTTGACAGATAGATGACCTGTTCCGGGGCAAAGGCCGCAATGGGAGGCAGGGGATTCTCCGCCAGCAGGTTGTTGATGCCATCCTCAATCACAAGGATATTTTTCTCCCGTGCCAGTCTTCCAATCATTTTTCTTGTCTCCAGAGACATGATATGCGAGGTGGGATTGTGGTAATCCGGAATCACATAGATTCCTTTTATCTTTTCATTCTGGATTCCGTAGCGGATTCCCTCCTCTGTCATTTCAGAATTATCATTCTGGATGGGTATCAGATGGATTCCCAGCAGTTTTGCGGCGGTTTTGACTCCGGGATAGGTCAGGGGGTCTGTTCCCAGCTTATCTCCGCGTTCCAGCAATGCGCCCAGCGCTGCGGTCAGCCCGTTCTGACCGCCTGCTGCCAGCAGAATATGGTCCCTGTCTGTATGAAAACCGGATTTCTGAAGCCAGGCCGCGCCGGCTTCACGCTGCAGGGCGGTTCCCTCCGGGTCCTCGTAGGAAAACAGGTTCAGTGCATCCGGCCGTTTCAGCAGCTGTTCCGCATATGATTTGACCAGCCGGTTTCCGGTCACCTGGGGCACCAATGCGCCCATTTCAATCATCCGGGGATTTTCCCGCCCGCATAGCAGGATGGTTTCCGCCGTAACATCCGCGGAAACATAGGTCCCGTTACCCACGCAAGCAGACAGAAGCCCTTTCTGGCTGCATAACTTGAATGCCCTGGATATGGTGCTCAGGTTTACATTCAGATAATCTGCCAGCTCTCTCTGGGGCGGTAGCTTTGTGCCGGCCTTCAGCGTACCGTTTTTAATATCCTCCTCCATCCGCCTTACCAGCGCCAGGTATTTGGGGCCTGGTGCGCTGCTTAAATCCGGTTTCCAGCTCATGGGATAATTGTCAAATGAATTAATGGACATAATTTGTTTCCTCTGCAGGTTTTTATATGGTTTGTTTGTATGGATATTCGTAAAATTGTCCTGCATACAATTCTACTATTGTTCGTGTCCTTTTACAAGTTTATAATAATACAAAACCAGACAAGGAGGAAACGTATGGAACATCTATTATCTGAGCGGATTAAATCCACGCCGCCGTCATTTATCAGAAGTATTTTAAAGACCGCGGCTGACCCGGAAATCATTTCATTTGCAGGAGGACTGCCCAACCCTGTATCATTTCCCCAGGAAGAGCTTCTGGTATCCATGGAACGCATTGTAAAGGACTATGGGAGCAGCCTGTTTCAGTATTCCATCACTGCCGGACTCCCTGAACTGCGCCAGTATATTGCGGACCGCTACAACCGTACATTCGGACTGCAGCTCGGCATTGAGAATATCCTTATTACCACAGGGTCCCAGCAGGCCCTTGACCTTATATCAAAGGTCCTGTTAAATACAGGGGACGGGGTGATTGTGGAGAAGCCCAGTTATCTGGGGGCCATACAGGCATTTTCCCAATATCAGCCGGTCTTTTATCCGGTTGAGCTGACAGAGGAAGGGATGGATATTGGCCGGTTAAAGGAGGCCCTGGAGCATGACGTCAAATTCATTTATGCCATTCCGGATTTCCAGAATCCCACAGGACTCAGTTATTCAGCTGAAAACAGGGAGGGTATCCGGGAAATCCTGAGGGAGCGTGAAATCGTATTGGTGGAGGATGACCCCTATGGGGAACTGCGTTTTGACGGGGGCGGGCGCCTTCCTTATATCGGGGCCGGCAAACTGCCGGGCAGTATCCTGCTGGGGACATTTTCAAAGACAGTGACTCCGGGGATGCGCACCGGGTTCATGATTTGCTCTGACACGGAATTGTTAAAACATATATCCGTTGCAAAGGAAGCCAGTGATTTGCATACGAATATTTTCTCCCAGTACCTGATATGGGACTATCTGATGCACAATGACTATGACGCCCATATTGCACAAATCAGGCAGCTGTATAAAAAACAGGCCCGGGCCATGACCGATGCCATGGACCGGTATTTTCCAAAAACAGTCAGGTACACCCGGCCCCATGGGGGCATGTTTTTGTGGGTGACCCTGCCGGAAGGCGTCAGCGCATTATCGCTGTTTCCCAGAGCACTGGAGAGAAAGGTTGCATTTGTGCCCGGGGACCCATTTTACATCAATACAAGCAATACCAACACCATGCGTCTTAACTACACCAACGCGGACTGCCGGATGATTGACGAGGGAATTCACAGGCTGGGGGATTTGCTGAGGGAGCTGGCTTGATGCCAGCTCCTCCACCGTGATGCGGGCAATATAGAGCCCGAGACTGCTGCTGTCCGCGGCGCCGGGCCGTCCGGAATAGAACCGTTCAAAGATATGGGGAAGATGCTCAGGCCCGATTCCCATTCCCGTGTCCCGCACCTGTATCACCACATTTGTCTGGTCCAGGGAGGGAGAGAGTGTGATGACGCCGTCCTCCGGCGTGAATGAGATGCATTGTAAATCAACCGGATATACATGCCTCAGGTTCATTATTACGGCTGACCTGGGTCAGAAGGGCGTTTATTTCAATCAGTTCCCTTGGCTCCGTAATCCGGTCGAAGGCATTTAAGTCTCCCAACACGTACATACATCTGCTAAGTTCTTCATTTTCACTGCTGATTTTATCCAGATATTCCCTCAAATCATCATCCAGATACAGATTTTCCCTGAGAATCAAATCCGTGAATGGCCACCACCGGCGCTTTCAGGTTGTGGGCCAGGTCGGAGAAAAAGGCCTTGCGCTCGTCCAGCACCGCGTGCAGCTCCCTGGTGCGCTGCTGGACCTGGTCCTACGGCATGGTCCCTTCCTCCGGGCAGTCATGTTGTTTATCTAAAAGTACTCTATAACAGTATAGCATATATCAGGGAAACAGGTTCGGAAACAGGTTGCGTTTTGGTTAAGAGTGGCCGGGATTCCACATGAAAGGTTATCTTTCTGATAAAATCGGCATTGTAGTAAACCTGGCTGCTGCACAGGTTATGGCAGGATAGTGACAGAGTATGCCATTTATCCCTAAAATCCTGTCATTTATCCCATAATCAGGGAAAGCACCCATATTATGCTAAAATACAACGTTAAGATACTGACAGAGGATGGATGAGAATGCTTCGTATTGCAATATGTGATGACCTTCAATCGGAAAGGGAAGCAGTGAAGGGATTTCTTCACTCCTTTTTTGCGGCTGTTCCCTATGAGTATGCATTAACAGAATACGGCTGCGGCGAGACAATAGCGGATGATTATGAGGACGGTTCCGTTGATTTTGACCTTATTTTCCTGGATATTTTTCTGGAAGGAATGCTGGGGATGGAGGCGGCCCGCTGTGCGGGAGTGCTGGTACTGCAAATATGCCGACTTCCGTAAATCCACAAAGGTCCATATATGCAGCAGCATCTGCCGGTGTATGGAAAACAGGGTGGATACCAGGTTTGGTTTTATGAAAAATGAAGAATGACAGGGAGGATATTATTATGACTATCACGACAACAAGAAACAGCGGCAGCCTGACCCTGGCCCTTGAGGGGCGTCTGGACACCACCACGGCTCCGGAACTGGAGGCCGTGATAAAGAACGGTCTGGAAGGGGTGGATTCCCTGGTGCTTGATATGGAAGGCCTGGCATATCTGTCTTCTGCGGGCCTGCGTGTGATTCTGGCCGCCCAGAAGCAGATGAACAGGCAGGGGGCCATGGTGGTCCGCCATGTGTGCGAGACAATCATGGAGGTGTTTGAGGTCACAGGATTTACGGATATCCTGACCATTGAATGAGAAGCAGGATAATGAATCATTGGAAAATGAAAAACAGGGACCCCTTTACAGGCAGGATATTCAGGCGCATGTGGGGACCGGCCATCATTTCCTCGGCGGGATGGGCACTCAGCGATATAGCCGATGCAGTGGTGGTGGGCCAGAGAATGGGCGCCGTGGGCCTGGCTGCCATTGCCCTGATTCTTCCGGTCTACATGATTAACTGTATGTTTGCCCACGGGCTGGGGCTGGGAGGTTCCGTCAGGTATTCCAGGCTTCTGGGAGAGGGAAAACCCGGTGAAGCAGTGGAAAGCTTTAACCAGGTGGTGTCGGGTGCGCTGGCACTGAGCATCCTGACAGGAATCCTGGGCAATGTTTTTATGACCCCTCTGCTGGCTGTTCTGGGCACGGTGCCGGCCGACGGGGCGCTGTTTGAAGCCACCAGAAGCTATCTGGCGGTGCTGGTCTCTGCCACGCCTCTTTTTTATATGTCCAACATCCTCAATTATTATCTGCGAAACGATGACAGCGAGAAGATAGCCGGTGTTGGTTCGGTTGCAGGCAACCTTACCGATATCGGCTTCAATATCCTGTTGGTGCTGGTTCTGGGATATGGGACAGCGGGAGCAGCCCTGTCCACCATGATTGGCCAGACAGTGGCTGTCCTGTGCTATCTGCCCGGTATCTTCGGAGGAAACCATATACTTAAGGTGCGGCCGGGCAGGCCTGCGCCGAGTGCTGCGGCCCGGGCCTTCCGGGAGGGTTTTTCCAGTTCGGTCCAGTATCTGTACCAGCTTATCTTCCTCCTGCTGTGCAACAACATTTTAATCCGCGCCGGGAATGAGGCGTCGGTTGCCGTGTTTGACATGCTCCAGAATGCCTCCTACCTGATTCTCTATCTCTACGAGGGAACCGCCAGGGCCATGCAGCCCATGGTGAGTACCTACTGCGGCGAGCACCGCGGGCAGGGGATGAGGAATGTGCGCAGATACGCTTTTGTATACGGCTGCGGCGTGGGATGTACGGCAGCCCTTTTGATTTTCCTGTATCCCCAGTCCATATGCGCCCTGTTCGGGCTGCATGGAGGGCAGGCCGCCGGGATGGGCCGGGGTGCCCTCAGGCTTTACTGCGCAGGCACTGTATTTGCCGGGATATCCATTCTCTTGGCAGGATATTTCCAGTCCTGCGGACAGGAGAGGGAAAGCCTCATTATTTCGTCGCTGCGGGGCGTGATTGTGCTGATACCCTGTGTGCTGTTTTTCTCATTTCTGAGAACAGGGCTGTTCTGGTGGATGTTCCCGGCTGTTGAGATTCTTTCCCTGGGAATGTGGACGATACGGTTTCTCTCGGGCCGGTGCAGGGGGAAGGACTTTGACGTCTCCAGGGTATATACCTGTACGGTCAGCCGGGAGGACCGGGATATGACCATGGTTACAGGGGAGGCGGAGGCGTTTTGTGAGAAATGGGAGGCCAGCCCCAGACAGATTTATTTTGTGACCATGACCATTGAGGAACTGTGCCTTGTCATCCTGCGGGACGGAGGTGGGGATGATGTGTGCATTGAGATTACCCTGGTGGCCGGTGAACAGGGGGAATTCATTCTCCATATCCGGGACACAGCAAGGTATTTTGACTCCTTTGCCCTTGAAACGGGGCGGGTCAGCCGGGATGGCGGTTTTGATATGGATGCCATGGGCGTGAGGGTTATAAAGAGTAAGGCCAAGGAGTTCTTTTACCGGCGTTACGGCGGTTTTAATTCGCTGGTGGTGAAAATATAGGTTTTGGCGGAAAGGAAAGACAAAGGTGAAGATTGTTTATTTTGGCTCGGATGTGTTTCTGGATGTGTTCCGGTATCTGCACAGGCACCATGAAATTCTTGCGCTGTATACATACCACATGGAGGAAGATTATTTCAACGAGCATAATATCGTACAGCTGGCTCATATGTCCGGCATTCCTGTCCGCTATGGACAGATTACCCAAGGGGAGATGGAATCGTATATGGCAGATGGATGCGGGCTGTTTTTTGCAGCTGAGTACAGCCATAAGCTGCCGGTGCCAGAGGACAGCCGTTTTCGCGGCGCCAACCTCCACAGCTCCCTTCTGCCGGAGGGACGCAGCTACTACCCTATTGAATGCGCCATGGAGCGCGGGCTTACGTCCGGCGGCGTGACCCTGCACAAGATAGCAGAGTCCTTGGACCGCGGAGATATCCTGGGACAGGGCAGGTACGGGATAGAGCCAGAGGATGACAGCGTGGATATTTACCTGAAAAGCGGACGTCAGGCTCTTTCACTGGTAAAGGAGCTGATGGAGGATTTCGACCGGATTTGGGCGTGGGCAAAGCCACAGACAGAGCTACTTCCTTATTGGAACCGTCCGGAGCAGGCGTCCATGACACTGGACCATTCCATGACCGTTAAGGAGGCCGGGCACATTTACCGCTGCTTTAATAAGATGACCACGGCATGGATTGACGGGCGCCCTTACTATGTGGATGGTCTTGCCGCTGGACGGGTGATGCTGGGAGTCTCCGATGACTGCAACCTGTTTGTACGGGACAACAGGGTGCTGTACGGGGTGGCGGACGGGCATCTGAGGCTGGATTTGGTTCCGGTTTGGGAGGAATAGCAATATGAGAGACAGGGGCTGGAAAGCGGGCGGAATAAAGGACAGGAAAAAGGGAAAGCTGCAGCTGAAATTCCTTATGGGGCTTATGGCAATGACGGCAGTCCTGATGGTTGCCCTGGGCTGTGTCATCACGCGGCAGTACCGCCAGAGCATGGAGACGTATTATAAAAAGCTGGCCTTTGACGAGGCAAAGATTGCAGCGGAATACATTGACGGGGATACCATTAAAAGCTACGCCGTCACCCTTACAGAGGACAGCTACTATGACCAGGTAAGCCGTTATCTTCTTTACATGAAGGAAACCATAGGCATTAAGTACTTTTATGTGGTTATTCCTTATGAGGACCATATGTACTATATATGGGACGTGGGAAAAGAGGGGGAGGAGGGCGTGTGCAGCCTGGGGGATGTGGATGATTATTACCAGGGCGGCAGGGAAATCATGCGGGGCGCTTATCTGAATCCGGACGGGGAGGATACCATCCTCATTACCAATAACGAGGAGTATGGATATCTGGCTTCCGCTTATGTGGCTATCCTGGATTCCTCAGGACAGTCAGCGGCCCTTTCCTGTGTGGACATTTCCATGGACATGATTGACAGGCAGATAGAGGGGTTTGTGGCCGCTGTGATTCTGGTGATTCTGCTGGTGCTGATTGTGTTTATTGTGGGATATTTCTTTTTCATCCGCCACTCGGTCTTAAGGCCCTTAAGCCGTCTGAGCCAGGCTGCCCGGACCATTGTCAGCGAACAGATGGACGACCTGTCCAGCTTCCGCGTGGATGTAAAGACAGGGGATGAGATTGAGGAGCTGGGGGATGCTTTCAACCGCATGGCCCATGAGCTTCACAGTTACATTGAGAACCTGTCCGCTGTCACGGCGGAAAAGGAACGCATTGGCGCGGAGCTGGACGTGGCCGCCCACATCCAGGCCAGTATGCTGCCGGGGATTTTTCCGGCCTTCCCCAACCGGCCGGAATTCCACATCTATGCGACCATGGAGCCGGCCAAGGAGGTGGGTGGTGACTTTTACGACTTCTTTCTGGTGGATGAAGGGCATCTGGCGGTGGTGATTGCCGACGTGTCGGGAAAAGGAGTGCCGGCGGCCCTGTTCATGGTAATTGCAAAGACACTGATTAAGGACCACACCCAGGCGGGCACCACTCCGGCTGAGGTTTTCAGCGAGGTAAATGCCCAGCTCTGTGAGAGCAACGAGGAGGGATTGTTCGTCACTGCATGGATGGGAGTCCTGGAAATTGCCACAGGGCACATGGTCTTTGTCAACGCAGGCCACAACCCGCCGCTGGTGCGCCAGGCCGGGGGAAGGTTTGAGTATATGAAACTGAGGCCGGGATTTGTGCTGGCCGGCATGGAGGGAATCCGTTACCGGTCCGGTGAAATGGACCTGGCTCCGGGCAGCACGCTGTATCTCTACACGGACGGCGTTACCGAGGCTGCCAATGGGGAAAATGAACTTTACGGCGAAGAGCGGCTTCTGTCTGTGCTTGGCGCACATGAGGATGCTGCTCCGGAGGAGCTGCTTCCTGCTGTAAAGGCAGACATAGACGCTTTTGCGGGGGATGCACCCCAGTTTGATGATATAACCATGCTTGCATTAAAGCTTTCAGGGAAAGGGAACCCGTGGAAAAAGGAGGGAGAGCTATGATGGAACTGACTGTGCCGGCTACCCTGGAGGAGCTGGAACATGTACAGGAGTTTGTGGAACAGGAGCTGGAGGCACAGGGGATATCCATGAAGATTCAGATGCAGATTTCCATTGCTGTGGAGGAAATCTATGTCAATATTGCCCGGTATGCATACCACCCTGAAGTGGGGCAGGCCACGGTGCGGTGCGCCGTGGGAGGGAATCCCCTGCAGGTGACCATCCAGTTTTTAGACAGCGGCAAGCCCTTTGACCCCCTGGCCAGGCCGGATGCAGATACCAGTCTTTCCGCTGAAGAACGTGACATTGGCGGCCTGGGAATCCTCATGGTGAAAAAGTCAATGGATGATGTTGGCTATGAATACAGGGACGGCTGTAATATATTGACTCTGAAGAAAAGCCTGTGACTGTCTGGTACAAAAAACGGAAGAAGTATAATGTGCACTATGTGCAGTTCGGGATATCTGCATGTGGTTTTATGAATTCAATCTTTATTTAATTGGATGTTGACATGTGTTCATATTGATGCTAAGATGAATATGAACACATGTTAACATACGGCGTTCAGGATAACACAAAAATAAAACAGCAGTAAGATATTATAATAAAAAAGAGGAAGCCTATGAAAGAAAAGCCATACCATCACGGAAACCTGCAGACAGAGTTAATAGAGGAGGGATTAGCGCTCATACATGAGGAGGGGCGGGGGAATTTTTCACTGAGAAAGCTGGCAAAGAGAATAGGGGTATCTCCCACTGCATGTTACAATCACTATGCCACCGCAGAAATGCTGCTGGGCGAGATGAAGCGGTATGTCACGGATAAGTTCTGCGGCATCCTGCTAAAGAAAGCGCAGGAAGGCAGCAGGGAATATGCATTAATCAATATGGGAGTGGGGTACGTGAATTTTTTTGCGGAGAATCCACACTATTTTACCTTTATTTATGACAGCCAGGATTACAGCATTGAATTGACAGACAGCACCTTTGAGGGAGACTTTGAACCCTTCCGCATATTTAAGGAGACAGCGTTAAGATGCATGGAATTAAAATGCATCCCCGAGGAAACATACCGCGATAATCTGGTCATCATGTGGGCGGCCGTGCATGGAATGGCAGCCATGGCAAACATGGGGGGATTCCATTATCAGGGAGACTGGGGGGCGCTGGCAGAGAAGCTTTTAATTTCAAAGGTCAGATTGGCGGACTGAGGCGTGTTTGGAAATTTGTTCGTGGTTATTATGCCGCAGCCGGAGCGTTCAGCAATTCAATAAACTGCATCTGTACAGGTGCGGAAATGAGGAGAAGATGGATATAAACAAAAAGATGGATATAAACAAAAAGATAGACATAAACAAAGAGATGGACGCACAGGAAGCAGCGGACTTATACAAAGTAATGGAAGCCCGCCACGCAGTGCGGAGCTATCAGGATAAAAAAATAGCCCGGGAGACCGAGAAACAGCTGAGGGAGGAAATTCGCACATGCAACCGTGAAGGCGGATTATCCATACAGCTCATTCTAAATGACAAAGCTGCATTCAACGGTCTGATGGCCCGCTTCGGAGGTTTCCGGGGAGTCTCCAATTATATTGCCCTTGTGGGGCCGGATAATGACTGTTCGGAGGAAAAGCTGGGGTATTATGGGGAACGTATTGCCTTAAAAGCCCAGCAGCTGGGGCTTAATACCTGCTGGGTAGCGGCAACATATAAGAAGGGAAAATGCAGCGCAGCTGTTGGGAACCATGAGAAAATGGCCGGAGTGCTGGCCCTTGGCTATGGAACCACACAGGGCGCGCCCCACAGGTCAAAGGAAATGGAGCAGCTGTGCAAGGCTGACAGGGATATGCCCCAGTGGTTCGTCAGCGGAATGAAGGCAGCCATGCTGGCGCCCACGGCCATGAATAAACAGGACTTTTTAATTGAATTAAGGGGGGATGACGTTGCCTTCCAGGTAAAGGATGACAAGTATGGCAGGATAAATATGGGCATTATCAAATACCATTTCCATCTGGGCGCTGCGCTGGCCGGCAGGCCATGAGGCTTTATATCCCGGCGGAGGAATGACAGGGACAGGCCCCGCATCCCAGAGCCTTCCCCGCAGGCGTGGCAGCGCATCCGCCCAGCGCTGTTTCACGCAGGTCAGGGGGCAGCTGTCTTCCCACACGGTACATGGCCATCAGCATTTCATCAAAGGGAATCAGCTGGCGGACCCCGCTCAGGGCCAGTTCGGCAGCGGTCAGTGCAACTGCGGCGCCTGCGGCATTCCTGCCCTGGCAGGGACATTCCACCAGACCGCCGATGGGGTCGCACACCAGACCCAGCAGGTTCATGAGGACAGACGAGGCTGCATTGAGGCACTGGTCCGCAGTTCCTCCCATAAGCTCCACGGCAGCCGAGGCAGCCATGGCCGAGGCAACCCCTACTTCCGCCTGGCAGCCCCCAACTGCACCTGCAACGGTGGCATTTCTCATAGCCAGATAACCGATGGCGCTGGAGTTGAATAGGGCGTCAATCACCCTGATGTCAGGAAGGCTGTATTCCTCCTGAAGGGACAGAAGAAGCCCCGGCACAATGCCGGAGGAACCGGCTGTGGGGGCGGCCACAATCAGCCCCATGGATGTGTTTGTCTCCAGGACCGCCATGGAATAGGCGATTGCCCTGGAAAGCACACTGCCGCATATGGATGCCCCGCTGGCCCGGTGACGGTTAACCAGTCTGGCCTCACCGCCGATGAGTCCTCCTATGGATTTCTTCGGCTCACGGATAGGGGAGGCGGCTGACTCACGCATAATGGTAAGGGCATGGCCCATTTTTGCATATAAATCTTCCCGGCTGGTCCCAGCCAATGTACATTCCCTCTGTTTCATAATATCTGAGATAGGACAGCTGAGCTTTTGGCAGAGTTCCAGAAGCTCTTTTGCATTTTTAAAGTCCATTTTCATTTCCTCCCTTCAATGGTATGAACATCACATCCTGCACATCCGGATTTTCATAAATCTGCGGTATCATACGGTCCGGCAGACAGCCGTCAAACTCAATGATGCTGTAAGCCCTGTCTCCCTTTGTCTCCCGGAACAGCTTCATAAAGGCAATGTTTACATATCCTTCGCTGAGACAGCGGGTGATATGGGCCAGGACGCCCAGGCGGTCGTGGTGGATGATAATGAGCGTGCTGTATTCGCCGGAAAAGTCCACGTCAATATGGTCAATACGGCTGATTCGCACCTTACCTCCTCCCAGGGATTCGCCCCGCACCGAGAAGGTGCGTCCGTTTAAACAGGTCATGCGGATATCCACTGTGTTGGGGTGGGTGTCCGTATCCGTGTCATCGGTGGTAAAAACATAGGAAAGTCCCCTTTCTCCGGCTATGGAACATGCACCGGGTATCCGCTTGTCGTCCGTGGAAAAGCCCATGATGCCTCCCAGAAGGGCCAGGTCCGTGCCGTGGCCTTTATGGGTCTTTGCAAAGGACTGGTAGAGGGTAAATTCCACATGAGTAATGGGACTGTCCGCCATTTTTCCTGCCAGCAGGGCAATGGAGCATGCTCCGGCCGTATGGGAGCTGGAGGGCCCTATCATTTCAGGGCCTAACACATCAAACATACTGATAAATGCCATATGTAATCTCATCCTTTTCTTTTTTTTGCAGACATATTCCGTGCCTGAATCAGGGAATTGACATCTGCGTAAGTGCATTGTATCATAAAGAATAAATAAATCAAATTCATGGATTTTATAGACATAATAAATTAAATTCATAGATTAGCAGGAGGTGGAGAAATGGAACTGAGACAGCTGCAGACCTTTGTGACCATTACCCAGACAGAAAGCTTTTCCAGGGCAGCAGAGATTCTGGGCTATACCCAGTCAGCCCTGACCGTCCAGATACGCCTGCTGGAAAATGAGCTGGGGGTAAAGCTCTTTGACCGCATGGGAAAAAAGGTTTACCTGACAGCATCCGGCAGGCAGTTTACGGACCACGCCAACCAAATCATCCGGGATATAAAACGCGCCAGGGAATTTGCCAAAAACGAGGAGGAACTGTGCAGCCCCCTTCATGTGGGAACCCTGGAATCCCTGTGTTTTTCAAAGCTTCCCCAGATACTGAATGACTTTCGCAGCAGCCATCCCAGGGTTCCGGTCAAGGTTACTGCCTCCACGCCCAACCAGCTGATTGATATGATGGAAAGGAACCAGCTGGATTTGATATATATACTGGACCGGCCAAGGTATAATGATAATTGGAATAAGGTTATGGAAGTCAGGGAACCCATTGTGTTTGTGGCCTCCCCTTCCTGCGGACTGGATGGGAACAGGGAAATCCGCCTGGAAGAAATTATGGATGAGCCGTTTTTCCTGACGGAAAAGAATGAAAACTACAGGCGGGAGCTGGATTGCTTCCTGGAATCCCAGGGCAGGGAGCTGACTCCCTTTTTGGAAATCAGCAATACGGAATTCATCATACGGATGATAGGGAAAAACCGGGGCATATCATATCTTCCCCTGTTAGCGGTCCGGGAATATGTGGAAAAGGGGGAGCTGACCCTTCTTAATGTGGCTGATTTCAGACTGACCATGTGCCAGCAGGTCATCTACCACAAAAATAAGTGGAGGTCAAAAGAGATGGATGCGTTTATCCGTATCACAGCCCATAACTCCGGCGCAGATTAGCCGGTACTTCTGCAGCAGGGAGGTTTTTTCAGAAAAACCGGGTGATTTTTAAGGTCTTTCCCGCCCTCCATTGTAACGTCTGCGGACCTTATGTTAGAGTGTGCCTGTAAGAGATGGGCAGACATCAGCGTGAACATAGGAAAGCAGTGTGAAGTTAAAAGCAAATACAGAGCAAGGGAGAATCAGAATGAGCGGAAAGAAAATTATTTTAGTGTCACATGGGAAACTGTCGGAAGGTATGCTTCACTCCGTACAGATGATTATAGGGAAAAATGAGGACCTGTCCTGTATGGGAATGATGCCGGGCGCACACTATCAGCCCATGGTGGATGAGGTGGAGGGAATGCTTAAGGAACATCCGGATACACAGTATATCATAGTGGCCGACCTGCTGGGCGGCAGTGTATGCAATGGCATGACGACCCTGCTGCGCTACCCCAATCTGCGTCTGGTGGCGGGGATGAACATGGGGTTGGTTATTAACCTGCTGCTGGCTCCTGGCGTGCTGGGCGATGAGGAGATTGACACAAAGGTGGAGGAAGCCAATGCCGTCAGCCACAGGGTCAGGCCGGAGGCCCTGGAAGCGGACAACAGCGATGAGGATTTTTTCTAAGGAGGCAGGAATGGGAAGTCAGATGAAAAAGGAAGATTTGGCGTGGGCAGAGCAGGTATATGAAAAAATACGGTTAAAGATGTCCGCGGAGTGCAGCCGTATTGGCAGCCGTATACCGTATATTGCTGAAAATGGAGTTTATAAGGAAGACAAAGCAGCGACAGACATTGTCTGGTGGACCAACGGGTTCTGGCCGGGGCTTATGTGGCAGATGTACCATGCCGAGGGAGACGACGCGTATAGGAGGACCGCAGCGGAGGTAGAGGAAAAGCTGGACCGGGCATTTGACATATATACGGGACTCCATCACGATGTGGGATTTATGTGGCTTCATTCCGCGGTGGCGGATTACCGGATTACGGGAAATGAGCGCTCTCTGGCAAGGGGACTCCATGCAGCCCATCTGCTTGCAGGCAGATACAATCCCAGAGGAAAATTCCTCCGTTCCTGGAACAGGGACAGGGCCGGCTGGGTCATTGTGGACAGCATGATGAATATTCCCCTCCTCTACTGGGCATCGGATGCCATTGGGGACCCCAGGTTCACCTATATCGCCATGGACCACGCAGACACGGTGATGCGGCATACGGTCCGGGGGGACGGCTCCTGCAATCATATAATTGTACTGGACCCGGAGAGCGGGGAGCTTAAGGAAACACCGGGGGGACAGGGGTATGCCGCCGGTTCGTCCTGGTCCAGGGGACAATCCTGGGCAATATACGGGTTTGCATTGAGCTACCGCTATACCGGGAAGACGGAATATCTGGATACGGCAAAGAAGGTGGCCCACTATTTCATGGCTGAAACAAACCGTACCGGTGATGTGCCGCTCATTGATTTCAGGGCGCCTGCAGAGCCTGTTTACCGGGATACCACAGCCGGTGTGTGCGGGGCCTGCGGACTGCTGGAGATTGCGGAGCATGTGCCGGAATGCGAAAAGGAGTTTTACAGGGCAGGCGCCCTCAGGCTGCTGAAAGCCGTGGAAAGCAGATACTGCAACTGGGACACAGGGTATGACTCCATTGTGGCTATGGGCTCCGGCTCCTATGGAACGGAACATGACCGGCATGTGCCAATTATCTATGGGGATTACTTCCTGGTGGAGGCAGTTCTCAGGCTTTTGGGAAAGGATGTATTGATTTGGTAGATTCTCCTTGCAAATACCCGGAAAAGGGCTTATAAGAAATATAGGCACACCCGAGAGGAGGAATGGCGGATGCTGCGTGCAATTCTGGCTGATGACGAGGCAGTTATATTAAAAGGCCTCAGGAAGCTGATTGACTGGGAAAAGATGGGCATACAGATTGTGGGCGAGGCCAGGGACGGAAAGGAAGCCCTGGAACTGATTGAACGGGTCAAGCCGGACCTGGCTGTATCGGACATTGCCATGCCGGAACTGGACGGGCTGGATATGCTGAAGCGGATTGGAGAGATGGGGCTTTATACCAAGGTAATCTTTGTCAGCGGCTACCAGGAATTTTCTTATGCAAAAAGGGCGGTTAAATACGGCGCTGTGGATTATATCCTGAAGCCCGTGGAACAGGAAGAACTGGAGGCAGCCCTTAAGAAGGCAGTGGGTCTGGTGGATGAGCAGAGCCGCCTTAAGCTTCTCGCCACGGAACAGGATGAAAGTGAACTGGCCCGTATTTTCCATAAAATAAACGGGAACCAGGAGTATGCCAGGCAGGATTTATATGAGCAGTTCGAGGCACTGCACATTGACGTGGCCTGTAAGGAGTTTGTGGGGGCGGCCTTCCGCCTGTATTTCACAAAGTCAGGTCCCTCCAATATCAAGATGCAGGAGCTGCAGAAGTTTTCCGCCTACAACCGCCTTCAGAAAAAGCTGGAGGAGGAAAAATGGGGTTTTGTCATCAGGAAGGACCTGAACAACTGCTATGTGATATTTACCCTGGACCCCTCTGAGGATGCTAGGACTGTCCGAATCCGTACCCATAAACTGGCGGAAGTAATGACAAGCGGACAGCCCATTGTGGTCAAGACCGGAGTGGGAGAGCGGATTGGGGAGATTGGAGCCCTGCAGCTGGCCTATAAGACCAGCCGGTTTGCCCTGGAGCTTTACTATTTTACGGAAGAGGATGAGATATGGTATGATGATGTGGAACGCAGCTTCCTGGATTCCTTTGAGGATTACCAGAACTGTTATAAAAAGCTGATGGAAGGATTTCTGTCCAGGAAACCGTCCATTGACATGGAATTGAACCGGATTCTTATGGTTATCCGCAACCTGCATTTCGGGAACCGGTTTGCCGCCGTGAACCGCTGCATTCTCCTGATTACCGATGTCACAAAGGAGCTGATGGACAATTACCTGATTGACGGCTCCTACCGGCAGAAGGCGGAACAGGCTGCTGAGGAAATCCGTCTGAAGCCATTGTACCGGCAGGCCTGCCAGGTGATTACAGCCTGCCTTACAGACCTGTTTGAAACCGTAAAGGACGGGACGGGAAATACCAGCCAGAGCGAGGTGGCCAGAATCAAGCAGTATATCGGAGCGCATTACAGGGAGAATCTTACCCTGGAATCCATGGCGGCCTTTGCCAATATGAATCTCTATTATTTCAGCAGTTATTTTAAAAAGAACACAGGACAAAACTTTAAAAACTATCTGACAGACATCCGCATGAAAGAGGCGGGCCGGCTTCTGGCCAATACGGACTGCAAGGCTTACGAGGCAGCGGAGGCAGTGGGATATAAGAATGTCCGGCAGTTCAATGAAAATTTTAAGGGGAAATATGGGAAGAGTCCGAATGAGTACAGAAGGGAATACCGGCCAAAGGGCCAGGGACAGAAAATATAAGAAACGGCGGGAAAACGGCATGGAAGCCAGAGAACCCCACAGCAGACCGGCCGGAGGGAGGATGTTCGCCAGCATCCTTCTTTCGGCTGTTTTCCTGCTTCTGATGACAGGATGCAGTCCCGGGGGGCCCTCTGCGCCCGGAGTCCGTCCGGAGGCAGAGGTAAAAATACGGGTGGTCTGTTCCGCAGGGGACCTTAAATGGAAGAGCGGAATGGAGGACGTGGCAGAGGCTTTCATGGAGTCCAATGAAGATATCCAGGTGGAGCTGTATTTTATGCCGGAAGTAAAGAACCAGACGTATGCGGAACGTCTTAAGGTGCTGGCTGCCCAGGAAGAATTAAATGATATCGTGGAACTGAGGGAGACAGGAACCCTTGTACAGGCAGGGCTTCTGGCACCCATGCCTGAGGAAGTGTATTCGCTGGTGGAGAACCCCCAGACCTTTGACGGCATATGCTATGGCGTTCCCAGGTACAGCACCACCCTGGGAATGATTTATAATGTGGATATATTTGAGAGGCTGGGACTTTCCGTGCCCAGTACATATGAGGAATTCCTCCAGGTATGCGGCACCCTTAAGGCTTCAGGATATGACGCCGTTGCTCTTGGGGCTGCCGATATCTGGCATATGAAGTTCTGGGGAAATTACCTGTTCTGCAATTACATTGTGACAGAGGAGGGGCAGGTCTGCTGGACCAAAGAGAGGGTAATGGAGATGCTGGGGGATTTCCGCGGCCTGGCCAGCCGGGGTTACATTCATTCACGTTACAGGGCAGTGTCGGACAGTGAAACAGCCCAGGCCATATCCGCCAGACAGGCGGTTATGGTGTATACAGGGCCGTGGATGCTGTCGCAGATAGAGAACCTGAATCCCCAGATTCGCCTGGGCTTCTTTTTCCTTCCGGGAAGGGACGGGACAGCCTATGCAATGGATGACAGCAATGTGGAATGGGGTATCTCGTCCGTGACCGCGGGGGACGAAAAAAAGATGGACGCGGCTGTCCGGTTCCTGCAGTTTTATTATTCCGAAGGCATCTATGAAACCATATTGGAAATCATGAACGGGGACTCCGTGACAGTCCGCCAGGTGTATATGCCGGATACGCCAAACCAGAGAATCATGAAAGCTGCTTATGAGAGAGAACCTGTGCATACGGAGCTTCTGGTGGAGGATGCCAGCTCGCCTGACGGTTTCATCACCTATTATGACCAGATGCTGATTGAGACCTTATGGGGCGGAAAATCAATTTCATCCCTGGCAGAAAATCTGTTGGAACGATGGGAGGAGCCATGATACAGAGAAGAAAAAGCATATTTTTCCGCCTGACCATATCCTTTGTACTGCTTGGACTGGCGCCTCTTCTGATTGCCGGCACAGTGCTGTTTGGCCGTTTCAGGGACAATATGGAACGGGTTGTTTTGGACGATATGGGGCGCATGGTGAGCTATGCAGGCAACAATGCAGAAGAAATGGTGGAGGAATGCAGCGGCCTGACTAAGTATATCTATGATATTTCCACGGACGACGGGATGTTCCTGTACCAGATATTAAAATCCCCGGGCCTTCGCCAGGAAGAAAAGAAGATGAAAATCATTCTCCTTCTCAGCCAGATGCTGGACAAGGACAGCAGGCTGCGCACCGCTTATTTTAAGGACCAGAAAGGCAGGATTTATTACGCTACCAGGAACACCCAGAAGGTACTGGATGAAGATGCATTCCGTTTTTGGACGGGAGAAGAGGACCAGGAGGAGAATTTCTCTGTTCTGTCCACCCATGTGGATGACTATTTCCCGGATTCCAGAAATCAGGTCATCACGTTCCGGCGCAGTTATCAGGATATTACATCCTTTAAGACCATAGGCAGCTGTCGGGGCTATTTTTATATGGACATGGATATAAGCAAGCTGTCCTCCGTACTTTCGGACATTGATATGGGGCTAAATGAGTTTTTCTACATTATGGATGATAAGGGAATGTGTATTTACAGTGCTGATTCTGCCATGACAGGAAAACCGGCGGAAGGGATGGCATCCCTCCTTCCCTCCATGAACCAGGGGATGGGAAGCCTGCTTAAGGACGGAAAATACGTGGTCTATGACCGTCTGGAGCCGTGCGCCTGGACCGTGGCCGTGGAGGCCGGACGGGACCGGGTGCTGATGAATATGGAAAGTACAAAACAGTATATCACGGTATTCCTGGGCGCGGCCTTTCTGGTGCTCCTGTGTCTGTACTCTTATTTTCTGGAGCGGATTCGCAGGCCGGTGGAGCTTTTGGAGAGCGGGATGGCTGAGATTCAAAAGGGCAACCTGGAGACACGGATTGACGTGGGTGACAGGGAGGATGAAATCGGAGTCCTGGCAGGCGGGCTGAACGAAATGGCAAAAGAGCTGGAAGCCTATATCAAAAAGGTATATGTGGCCGAAATCCGGCAGAGGGATGCGGAGCTTACGGCCCTTAAGTCGCAGATAAAGCCCCATTATCTCTACAATACCCTGGAGGTCATCCGTATGACAGCCCTGGAACATGAGGATAAGGAGACAGCCAGGATGGTGGAAAGCCTGTCAAAGCAGCTCAAATACCTGATTGGCGTCAGCGGCGACATGGTTCCCCTGAAGCGTGAGATTGAAAATATAAGGGAATATTTCTATATCATGCGCATCCGCTATGAGAACAGGATTCAGTTGGAGGTAAGTGTGGATGAGGATGTGATGGAGGCGTCCATCATCAAGCTGAGCCTTCAGCCCATTGTGGAAAATGCAGTCAAACACGGGCTCAGGCCCAAGAAGGGGAACGGAACCGTGCGCATTGAGGCCCACAGGCAGGAAGGGCATCTGGAAGTGACCGTGATGGACGACGGGGCCGGCATGGGAGAGGAGACGCTTAAGAACCTGAATGACAGCCTGGGCCAGGAGGAAATGGGAGTACTGACAACAGACGGCTGGGAACATGTGGGCATCAAGAATGCCTATGACAGAATCCGGAAGAACTTTGGACCGGAATACGGGCTGGAAATCATGAGCACAGAGGGGACGGGCACCATTGTGGTGTATACCCTGCCCCTGGTGTCTGATGAGAGTGCAGGTAATGAGGGAGAGCAGGTTGAAATAGGGACATCCTAGAACCGGACAATCAAATATAGAGAGGATTTTTAGGGAAAACAGGCGGTCTTTTTAGATGGTAGGGCCAGAACGTTGAGACTGGAAAATCCTTGTGGTACCATGGGTTCATCTTAAGGAAATACCTTTAAGATGGGCCCGTTTTGTGTATGAAAATGATGTTTCAGGAGGGAGAAAAAATGATAAAGATGATGCGTGTGGATGACCGTCTGATTCACGGTCAGGTGGCAGTTATGTGGTCAAAGGAACTGGGGATACAGAGAATCATTGTTGCCAGCGATACCATTGCGGCCAATACCATACAGGTGAATGCGCTGAAGATGGCTGCCCCGGCAGGAGTAAAGGCAGCTATTCTGCCCATTGAAAAGGCAGTGGAGATATTAAAGGACCCCAGGGCGTCCCAGATGAAAATCCTTGTGATTTCCAATCAGCCCGAAGATTTGTTAAGGGTTGCAGAGCAGATTGGGGAACGCCCGGTACTCAACGTTGCAAATTACGGAAGGATTGGGGGCGGAGCCCTTTCTTCCAAGACAAAGGTGTCGGAATCCGTATACGTGACGGATGCGGACCGGAATGTATTTGAGAGAATAGGGAATCTGGGGATTGAAATCATCCACCAGCCCCTGCCGGGAGACGGAAGACAGGATTTTATGAAGCTGTTAGGAGGGAGATAAGCCATGTTTATGAATGCATTGATTGTCGGACTTGTACTTATGTTTACCAAGTTTTTTGACTGGTGGGGCAACACCATGTTCCAAAGACCCATTTTCTGCGTGGCCATTCTGGGCGCCCTGCTGGGACATCCGGGGGAGGGAATTATCCTGGCTGCCCAGCTGGAGCTGGTGTTCCTGGGCAATGTCAGCCTGGGCGGCGTAATGCCCTCGGATTTTACCCTGGGCTCCATTTTCGGAGCTGCATTTGCCATTCTGCTGGGCAAGGACCTGGCCACGGCCGTTACCCTGGCCCTGCCCCTGGCTGCGCTGGGAACACTGCTCTATTCATCCATGAAGATTGTAGTCACTTCCCTTGTGCCCAGGTTTGAGAAGCTGGTTGAGGGCCGGAACATCAGGGGATTTAAGAGATTGTGGATGTTTCAGTTCGCTGGTTTCCATCTCTGCTATTTCCTGCTGGGCTTCATCTGTATCTTTGCAGGTACGGATGCGGTAAAGGCATTTGTGGAAATCATACCGGCATGGGTGCAGAAGTCCATGACGGTTGCATCCACCATGCTTCCCGCCCTTGGTATGGCGCTGCTGCTTAAATCGCTGTGGAGCAGGGAAATATGCCCGTATTACTTTCTTGGGTTCGGCCTTGGGGCATTTTTCTTCTACAATAACGTGACAGGCGCGGCTGTGGCGGACGGGACTGTGAAGCTTGCCAGTTCCTCCGTAAAGATACTGTCCCTGGTGCAGATTTCCTTTATCGGGGCAGCCATTGCGGCTCTGGTTATTTTCCGGGAACTGCAGAGGATCAAGGATGAGCAGAGGATGCAGAATGCATCGGCCAATCCGGTATTAGATGAAAGGGAGGACTTCTTCAATGATTAATACAATGACGACAGGAGCGGATGCAGCCGTTACCATGAAGACAAAACTTACCCGCCGGCAGAGAAAACTTGTGGGCTCCATCTTCTGGAGGTCTATGTGGCTGATGTTCTGCACCTCTTACACGAAACAGCAGGGAACCACGTTTGGATGGACCATGATTCCGTATCTGGAGGATATTTACGGAAAGGAGACGGACGCCTTTTACGAGGCAATGTCCAGACATCAAGACTTCTTTAACACAACGCCCGGCATGTCCCCCTTTATTTTCTCTCTTGTGATTTCCATGGAGCAGGAGAGAAAGGCTGCCATGGATGCCGGAAGGGAGTTTGACGATTCCTCTATCGAAGCCCTTAAGGTTGCGCTGATGGGACCCTTTGCAGGAATTGGAGATTCCGTTTATTCAGGAGCTTTGAGAATCATTGCAACGGGAATCGGTCTTGGATTCGCACAGATTGGCTCCTGGATGGGACCTGTATTATTTGCACTGATTTATAATATTCCCAATGTGCTGATTCGCTATTTCGGAGCTGAATATGGTTTGAAGCTGGGAAGTACTTATATTGCAAATGCGCTGAGCTCAGGGGCGCTGAAGGCATTTACAAAAGGCTTTGCTGTTCTGGGGCTGATTATGACAGGAGCGATGACCGCCCAGTATGTGAGCTTTAAGACGACCTTTGTAGCTGACTTTGGCGGAGCTGCCTTCAATCTGCAGGGCGTTCTGGACCAGATTATGCCGGGACTGCTGCCGCTGGCCATTACCATGGGTTCCTTCTTTTACCTGAGGAAGAAGAATAAGCCGGTCACCGTGCTGTTAGTCATGTTTGCGGCGGCAGTGGTGCTGACAGTGCTGGGAATTTGCGGCTAAAGGAATGCATTGAATGACGGATGGTGTTGGTAAGTTAAAATGTGATGTCGGGGTAATGTGGAAATATGGTTGATTTACTGTGTATTGATATAGATGGGACACTGCTTGACAGCCGTAAGGAGCTGCCCAGGGAGAATGTGGAGGCGGTGCGGTATGCGCTGGATAAGGGCGTGATTGTGGCTATTGCGTCCGGGCGTTCGGTTTCCGGGATAGAGCCGCTGCTTTTACAGCTGGGGATTGGCAGGTATGGGGTCTGCCTGAACGGAGGTCTGGTGCTGTGCGGGGAGGTTATTTACAGGGATACCATGGAGGAAGGCCTGGTCATGAAAATCATTGAGCAGGCGGAACGGTATGAAAGCCAGATTTTTCTTTCAGCGGCAGAATTTAATATTACCAATGGGGCTCTGTCGGGACATCTGATGGAATTGGTTGATAAGGGAAGCCTGCGTTCGGATTACCGTTACTGCCGGGATTATGATGAAATGCGGGCTGAAGCCCGCCGCCATAAGGATGAGATTATTAAGGTGGCTGTGAAAGAGATTGATGAAGCGGATTTTGAGGGTCTTAAGAAGGCGCTTGTGGATATGGATTTGTTTCATGTGGCCAAATCAGATACCTATTTTGTGGATATTAACCCTAAGGATGGGAATAAGGGAAAGGGCGTGGCCGTGCTGGCCGCGCACCTGGGCATACCCATGGACAGGGTGATGTGTATTGGCGATAATGAGAATGATTTGGAGATGGTGGGCATGGCTGGTATTGGCGTGGCCATGGGGAATGGAGTGGAGGAAGTCAGGTCGGCGTCCGTGTTCGTGACAGGGGATAATGACCATAAGGGGGTTGCCCAGGCAATTTACCGGTTTATCTGAAAGTGCCGGTTTATTTGAAATGGAAGGAGAATTTGTATGAGAGAGAATCGGATTCAGACAGGCGCGCCCGGAAGGATTGGGATTCACAATCCGGTTTTAAGGGGATTTCACCCGGACCCTTGTATATGCAGGGCCGGGGGCAGGTTTTATTTGATTACATCCACTTTTGAATGGCTCCCCGGGGTGTCCCTTTATGAGTCGGAGGATTTGGTGAATTGGACTTCCAGGGGCGGGATACTTGATAATCTGGACTTGAGGGGGATTCCTGATTCCGCGGGGATTTGGGCTCCGGCGCTGTCCTATGACAATGGATTATTCTATCTGATTTATACTGTCAGCAGGCAAATAGACGGATATTTCAAAGACGTGGAGAATTATGTGGTCACTTCCCCGTCCATAGACGGGCCGTGGAGCGCGCCTGTATTTGTGAATGCTTCCGGGTTTGACCCTTCGATGTTCCACGAAGAAGGCAGGCATTATGTGATTAATCCGCAGTGGGACGCCAGGCCGCTGCCGGGACACCAGAAGTTTAATGGTCTGGTGCTGCAGGAGTTTGATATGGAAAAGGGGATGAAAGGGCAATCCAAAGTTATATTTGAGGGAAGCGGCACCGGCGGTACCGAGGGGCCGCACCTGATGAAACGGGATGGGTTTTATTATATGATTGCCGCCGAGGGAGGAACCGGAAGACACCATTCCATCTGTGTGGCCCGGTCTGCGGATATATGGGGACCCTATGAGGTTTCACCCTATCATCCTCTGATTACGGCCTGGGAAAAGGATACGGTCCTTAAAAAGTCAGGTCATGGCAATTTCGTGGAGACAGGGCAGGGGGAATGGTATATGACCCATCTCTGCGCCCGGTATCTGGAGGGAAAGGAGGCCTGCGTCCTGGGCAGGGAGACTGCCCTTCAGAAAATAGAGTGGATTGACGGGTGGCCCAGGATGGTGCAGGGGAACAGCACGCCGCTGGTTGAGGTGGAGGCGCCGAAGGTGGAGGCGCTAAAGGTGGAGGCGCCGGAGGAAGCCCCAAAGGAGACGGCCGGCAGCCGGAATAAGGGCAGGGAATACAGGACGGATTTTCGCAGGGGAACCTGTCTGGAGCAGGAGGAATGGTTATCCCTGCGGCGTCCCATGGGAGACAAGGCAGAGCTGACAGAACAGGGCCTTCTGTTAAAGGGAAATGATTCCCTTACATCCCTGTTTGAACAGTCTCTGATTGCACGCAGGTGGGAAAGTTTCTGCTTTAAGGCGGGTACGGTCCTTAAGTTCCGCCCGTATCATTACGCCCAGACAGCCGGTCTTGTGTGCTATTACAATACAAAGGTATTTCACTATCTTTATGTGGGATATGATGAGGTGAAGCAGCTTCCCATGGTCAGTATTCTGACAAATGACAACTATGAATTTTGTGAACCGTTGAGGGGGCAGTATGCATACCTGCCTGTTCATACAGAGTCTGTCCGGCTGGAGGTGCATGTGGACCGGGAGCAGATGCAGTTTTACTATGCTGTGGACAATGGGCTCCCGGAGAAAATAGGTCCTGTGCTGGATGCTTCCATACTGAGCGATGAGCATGCTGCGGGCTGGGCCTATACCGGGGCTGTGGTAGGTATAACGGCAGTGGATAATTTTAATAAGGACACAGCCGCATTGTTTACAGAGTTTTACCAGGCTGACCAGGAGGCGGAACAATGATTCAGGTACTGGAACAGGGAAGGACATTCCACCTTATCACAGCACATACATCCATGATTCTCCATGCCATGCCCAGCGGCCATCTCATGAGCCTGTACTGGGGCAGCAGGGTGGAGGGGGATTCCTTCAGCTATATTGTCCGGGACATGAAAAAGGCCAGTTATCTGTGCGGAACAGACGGAATCAATGATTTCAGGCTGGAACAATATCCGGTGCTGTACCCGTCCTGGGGAAATCCGGATTTGAGAATGCCGGCTGTTCAGTTTTGCTATGAGGATGGTTCCGTTATGACGGATTTGCGGTTTAAGGGATACCGGGTATACCGGGGAAAGGAAACGCTTCCGGGGCTGCCGGCCGTCATTAGCAGGGAAGCAGAATGTCTGGAACTGACTTTGGGGGACAGCATATCCAATCTGGAAATCCGGCTTACATATGGGGTATTTGAAAGGTATGACGCCATTACAGGAAGCGTGATGGCCGCAAACCGGGGAGAAAAGGCCGTGACAGTGGAGCGCCTGATGTCAGGCTGCTTTTCTTTCCCGGATGACAGGTATGAGCTGATGACCCTGACCGGGGCATGGGGAAGGGAATGTCATGTTAACCGGCAGGAAATCCGCCAGGGGAGGTTTGCGGTGGAGAGTACCAGGGGAGCCGGCGGACACGGGCAGAATCCCTTTCTGGCCCTGGCAGAGCCTGGGGCAGACGAGGACCGGGGAAATATATGGTCCATGAATCTGGTGTATAGCGGAAGCTTTGAGGGAAGCGTGGAGGTTGATATGCACCAAAATACGAGAATGATGATGGGAATACAGCCCTTTGGATTTTCATGGCTGCTGGAAAAGGGGGAGAAATTTGCCAGTCCTGAGGTGGTGATGGTGCACTCCGGAGAGGGGATGGGAGCCATGTCCAGGATATACCACTGCCTGTACAGGGAATGTCTCATGGGGAGAAACTATCAGGGCGGACCGGGAAAATACAGGCCTGTGCTGTTTAATAACTGGGAGGCAACCTACTTTGATTTTAACAGGGACAGGCTGCTGGAGCTGGCAGACCAGGCTGCAGCCCTTGGAGTCGAATGCTTTGTGCTGGATGACGGATGGTTTGGAAACAGGGACAGCGCCGACCGGTCCCTGGGAGACTGGACTGAGAACCGGAATAAGCTGGGAGGAAGCCTGGCCGGACTGGCAGAGGCCGTAAGGAAGAGGGGAATGGAATTCGGGCTGTGGTTTGAGCCGGAAATGGTATCGCCGGACAGCCGGCTGTTCAGAAGCCATCCGGACTGGGCAATCCAGGTGAAAGGGCGTCCGAAGCAGCTGGCCAGGAATCAGCTCGTACTGGATCTGAGCCGGGAGGAGGTCCAGGATTATATTGTGGAGTCTGTTGACCGGGTGCTGAGGGAGGCGCCCATAACCTATGTAAAATGGGATATGAACCGGAATATAACAGACTGGGGGTCAGGCCATCTGGCTGCAGGCCGCCAGAAGGAACTGGGGCACCGGTATATACTGGGGCTTTACCGCATTCTGGAGAGACTGACCGGAATGCACCCGGATGTGCTGTTTGAAGGATGCGCAGGGGGAGGCGGGCGCTTTGACCCCGGAATGCTGTACTATATGCCCCAGATATGGGCCAGTGATGACACCGATGCAGCGGAGCGTCTTGCCATCCAGCACGGCACAGCCTGTGTGTATCCGCCTGTATCCATGGGCTGCCATGTGTCTGCCTGTCCCAACCATATCGTGGGGAGGGAGACTCCGCTTTTTACCAGAGGCGTGGTGGCCATGGAGGGAAATCTGGGATATGAGCTGGACCTGACAGCCATGGAAGAAAAGGATAAGGATGAGGTGAAACGCCAGATTGGATTTTATAAGGATATAAGGGAAATTGTACAGAAGGGCCGGTATTACAGACTGAAGCATGATGGGGACCAACGGGCGTGGATGTATGTTTCAGAGAAGGGAGACAGGGCGGTGGTGAGTTTTGTACAGATTCTGGCAAAAGCCAATACGGTTCCCAAGCGGCTGCGCCTTAAGGGTCTGGAACGTGAGGCGTTTTACCGGGCAGAACAGGTGATGGAGGCTGGGGAGGAGGCGGGTACGCCCGGCATCAGGGATGTCTGCCTGCTCCGCGGCAGCTCCCTTATGAACATCGGTCTGGGTCTTAACAGGCCCAGCGGTGATTTTCAGGCCCAGCAGTGGGTGGTGTACAGGGAAGGCTGAGGGACAGGCCGTGTTCTGGGTTATTGTAAGAATTATAAATCCTTTTGGTTGAGGCGGAAGCTGGAGCGTCAATCAGAAGGATTTTTGTGTTTTGAACACCACATTGCCTCCCAAAATAACTGCAGTTATATTTCTTTGCATTTGAACCGGTATGCTGTATAATGGAAAAAAACAGCAGATGTGCAGGATAAATACAATCTCAGCACACAGGGAACCGTAAATGCCCTGCATGCCTGAAACGGGAGGTTTCATATGAAAAAAAGGAAGAGAGTCATGCTTGCATGGGCGGCAGCGGCGGTCCTGATGCTGGTTATGACGGGCGGCTGTTCCCGCAGCGAGGATGCCAGGTACCAGCTGGACCCCAGGCAGCCTGTGATGATAACGGTGTGGAATTATTATAACGGGCAGACAAAGCAGGCCTTTGACAGCCTGGTGTCCAGGTTCAATGAAACAGTGGGCATGGAAAAGGGAATCATTGTGGACAGTGTCAGCCACGGGGATGTGAACCAGCTGGCAGAGGAGACATATAATTCAGCCAGCGGAAGGCTGGGAGCTGACTCCATGCCCAATCTGTTTGCCGCGTATCCGGAAAATGCCTACCGCATTGATGTATTGGGCAAGCTTGTGGATTTGAACCAATATTTTACAGAGGATGAGCTGAAGGTATACCGGGAGGATTTTCTCCAGGATTGCAGCTTTGGCGGAAATCAGGGACTTAAGATTCTTCCTGTTGTGCGGTCCACGGAAAATCTGTACTTAAATAAGACGGACTGGGATAAGTTTGCAGGGGAGACAGGAGCGGATTTGGAGGGACTGTCCACCTGGGAGGGCGTGGCTGAGACAGCCGGTACCTATTATGAGTGGTCAGGAGGCAAGGCATTTCTGGGAATCGACAGCCTGGCAAACTATATCATTGTTGCGTCCGTGCAGACGGGAAATGATATTTATGAGTTTCACGACGGCCGGGTAACCTTTTCATTTGACCAGGACCTGGCCAGGCTTTTATGGGATGAATTGTATGTGCCCTATGTAAAAGGTTATTATGCAAATCTGGGTAAATTCCGTTCTGATGACGAAAAGACAGGGGATATACTGGCTTATATAGGCTCCAGCGCAGGCGCGGTCTATTTTCCGAAGGAAGTGACCCTGAATCAAAATGAAATATACCGGATTGAGAGCAGTGTTCTTCCATATCCCTGTTTCAGGGGCGGGGAATTATGCGCCATGGTCCAGGGGGCGGGATTTTCCGTTGCACAGAGCGACAGCACCCACGAATATGCGTCGGCCGTCTTTTTGAAATGGCTTGCCCAGGAGGAACAGAATCTGGATTTTGCCGTAAACAGCGGTTATCTGCCGGTGGAGAACAGCTCCCTGAATCAGGGGTATGCCAAGGCCATGGAAGCTTATTCCGGTTCGCCGGAGTATAATTCCACGGTAAGCCAGTCCGCTGAAGCCACAATGCAAATGCTGTCAGAGTACCGCTTTTATTCCAACCCTCCGTTTGAGGGGAGCTATGAGATGAGGCAGTTTTACGGTGAATATATGGAGACAACCGTGAACAATGCCCGTCTGGAAGCTGAGGATAAGATGAAGGAAGGTCTTACAAAGAAAGAGGCCCTGGACCAGGTCACGAATGAGGCCCATTTCCAGACATGGTATAAGGGCTGGCAGGAACATGCCGCCAAACTATTAGGGAGCTGATGAGGAATATGAATAAAAAGCAGTCCATTGCATCCAAATGCTCTGCCTTTACTGCGGGGCTGGTGATTCTCCAGTCCCTGCTGGTACTGGGGATGCTCATAGCAGGCGGTATATTGAAGCAGGCCAGGGACACGGCATACCAGTCCTTTGCCTCTACCGTGACACTCAGAGCCAGTTCCATCCAGGACCAGATTGACAACCGGTGGACCAACATTCATCCCTATGTCCAGGAATTGTCCGACCAGCTGTCCGATGCCGGTTATGGGGAGGGGAGAACGGATGCAGAAGCATTTTTAACCGGTTCCGCAGATACCTTAATATCCATGCTGCATGTCAGCGGTACCACGGGCACGTTTCTGATTCTGAATGGACCGGGACAGGGCAAAAGCCTGCCGGCGCTCTATTTCAGGGACTATGACCCGGAAACATACAGCGCGGACAACAGTGATTTGTTCCAGGTCATGGGACCGGCGGAGGTTTCCAGGAAGTACCGGATTCCTCTGGACAGCGTGTGGCATTACGGGCTGTCGCTGAATGACGGGAACAGGAAGTTTTTTGAGATGCCGTATCAGGCAGCCGGCCAGTCCCAGGATTATAAGAAGCTGGGATATTGGAGCCAGCCTTTCTGCATGACGCCGGAGGATGTGCCTGTCATAACTTACACCGTGCCTCTTTTTGACCGCAGCGGCCAGGTCCACGGCGTGGTGGGAGTGGAGATATCCCTGGAATATATCAGGAAACTGCTGCCTGCCAATGAGCTGTCTGCCCAGGATTCTCCGGGGTACATGATTGCCGCGAAACAGGAAAACCCGCAGGAGCTGCTGCCGCTGGTTAAGAAGGGAGAATACCAGAACCGGCTTTTTGGGAATGAGCCGTTGTTTAGGATAAAAGCAGAGGATGACAAGTATTCCGTCTGTAAGGTGTCAAATCTTACAGGGGAAAAGATATATGGCTGCATTAAGAGCCTGGACCTGTACGGAACAAAGAATGTTCCCTATGACAGCGGAAACTGGGTGGTTCTGGGGTTGATGAGAGGGGACGCCCTGTTTGGTTTCCTCCACAGAATCATAAATATATTTGCAGTTACCCTGATGGCATCCCTGCTGCTGGGAGCAGGGGCCGCCGGATTCATCAGCCGTAAAATCACGGACCCTGTTGCAAAGCTGGCAGCCAAGGTAAGGGATTTTGACTATACCAGAAAGATAAGACTGGAGAGGACCGGGATTGAGGAGTTGGACCTGCTGTCCAGTGCCGTGGAGATATCCAATCAGAACCTGCTGGATAACACTCTTAAGATGTCTGAAATCATGGACCTTCTGGGCCTTCCCATAGGAGCCTTTGAGTACAGTCCGGGCGGATATGGGGTCCAGGTCACTAAACAGATATTTTCCCTTATGGAGCTTCCCCATGAGGACGAGGACCATCTGTATGTGGATGAGGAGGTATTTCTCTCCAGGCTGAGGGATATGCAGAAACGTCCGGTGCCCGAGGAAAACGGAATCTACAGAATCAGCGGGAAAACAGAGCGCTGGATGCGGATTACCCTGTCCCTGCGCCACGGCCATTCTCTGGGAATCATTGAGGATGTGACCGGGGACATGATGAAAAAACAGCGGATGCAATATGAGAGGGACCATGACAGCCTGACCCGGATTTACAGCCGGGCAGCTTTCCAGCGGGAGGCAGAAGCCATGCTGGCCCAGGCCGGGGAGATGTCCGGCCGTACCGGGGAGAGGACAGACCATGCTGGCCCCGGGAGACTGGGGACTGCAGCCATGGTCATGCTGGATTTAGACGGCCTTAAGTCAGTCAACGACACACACGGCCATGAGAGCGGCGATATCTATATCAGGGAGACCGCGGTGTGTATGAAACAGATACCGGAGGAACATGCCATTGTAGGCAGGCGTTCCGGGGATGAGTTTTTCATGCTTTTGTTCGGTTATGAGAACAGGGATGCGGTCAGAAAACAATTAAAGGATTTCTACGATATCCTGGATAACCATCCGGCCGTGCTGCCTGACGGAGTACAGCTGGAGATTCATATCTCGTCAGGCATTGCCTGGTATGGGGAGGAACTTTGTACGTTTGAGGAACTGGTAAGGTGCGCGGACATTGCCCTGTATGAGGCCAAGGAGAACAGGAAAGGACGGACCGTGGAGTATGGGACGGTGTGAAACCGCTCCGGTTCGTATCCGTCTTACCATTCCAGACCATATTTCTTTATTTTCCGCCATAAGGTAGAACGGCTCATGTTTAAGAGCTGTGCTGCCTTTGTTTTATTTCTGCGGCGTTGATTAAGGAGTCCTGCAATCTGTTCCGCCTCTGTGCAGGAGGAAGCATCCATACCGGTTATGGGTGCTGCCAGGGGAAGATTTATGAACATTCTGTGATTTCTCTCCATGACCCCCAATGAGTTAATTTGAAGTTTATATTGAGATGGTATGATAAGGCCTAAAATCAAAGGAGAAGGGAGAAACATGCCAACCACAAAGTTTGAGCGATTGCCGGGAGGCAGCGGATATACGCCGGGCATCATCCATACATATCCGGGAAAGGACTGGATGCAGATGTATAAGAACTGGATGTATGACAACTGCACCAATCAGGAAATCAAGGATTTGGGCAGGGAGTCCTTTGACGTGTTCCAGGATTTGTGCCAGTCTTTCCTTCTGTTTTACGTCCAGGCGTATCTGACCGGCACCCAGGACCGGGAAGACATTACGGATACATTTAAACAAAAGCTGAGGAGGCTGAAGGAAAACATGGCAGGATGCTGCTGAAAGGAAATATAACAGGGGGCTGCCGAAAGAAAATATAACAGGGGGCTGCAGGCGGGCCGTGTCCCTTTGTCACGCACCGGAATCCCAGGCAGCTATTTCTTCATCCAGCAGCCGGATGAACTCTTTCAGTATTACATTTCCATTTATTCCCTTGTGATACAGCCCGAACACAAGGGGAGGTATGTCTGTTACCGGGATATAGCAGAGTCCCTTTTTATCGCTGCCCGGATAGAAGGGAAGAAGGGTGTATCCAAGGCCTGCCCTTACCATAGCCAGTATGCTTTCATAGGTATCCACGAAGAAAAGCTCCGAAGGATGGCAGGAGGATGATGACACGCGGATTTGGGACTGGAGCACGGACTGAGGCAGCCTGTGGGGCTCCCCCAGGACCATGGGGCCTTTGAGCTCCTTCACGTTCAGGGAGGCGCGTCCGGCGTAAGGATGTGCGGTACTGCACACACAGGCCATCGGTGTCCGGGCCAGTTCATGGAATATGCCGATGGATTTCTTCTGGTCGTCCTGCCGGAAACCGAACATGACATGGATGCGTTCTTCCTCCAGAAGGTTGGCCATGGACTTAAAAGGAATCAGCTTCACAGAAGGATGAAGAGTGGGAAACTGTCCCGCCAGCCTGTGTATGACAGGAGGCAGAAGGTCCAGCTCCGACTGGTTATGGCATCCCACGGTCAGGGACAGAAAATCACCGATTCCCATGCCCAGCCGCTTCTTGGCGCCGGAAGCAATTTTAAGAATGCTGGATGCGTCCTCCATGAACATGAGCCCGGCTTCGGTCAGGCTTACATTTTTGCTGGTACGGACAAAGAGCCTGATGCCCAGCTCGTCCTCCAGGGATGTAATCTGATGGCTCACAGCAGGCTGTGTAATTTTTAAAAAATCAGCTGCCCTGGAAAAATTCAGATATTCCGCTACGGCCAGAAAACATTCTAACTGCACTGTATTCATAAGAATCTCCTTCCGAATGTCCTTATAATTTCTTGTGAATCCCCTTAAATCTGGTGTTGGCCTGTTTGCACTAAAAAGAATACTAATAGCAAACAATAAAAGAATTTTATAGATTATAACATATTTGAATTTCACATTCAACAAAAAATGATGTATAAATATAGGAAGCTAATTATTAGCTAGTTAACTATTCTTGTGTACGGCCGTACCGGCAGACAGAATGAGGTGATATCATGTGGGAACCGGATGAACAACTGCTCTGGGTTTTGAAAAAGCTGAATATGGATGCGGAACTCCTGATGAACCGCGTGTATGAGGATATGGGGCTCACTGCCGCCCAGGGAGCCGTCCTTTTGTTTATCCTGGAGTACCCTGACGGCACACTCTGTTCCACCAATATCCACAGGATATTGGGAGTGGCAAGACCCACGGTTTCCGGTCTTTTAAAAAGGCTCAGGGAAAAGGGATACATTGAATTCAGGCCGGGACCAAAGGATGACAGGCAGAAAATCATCCTTGTCACCCCCAGGGCAAGACTTCTGAAGGAGGCTCTGGATTTGAGAATGCTGGAAATGGAGCACAGGGTGCTTAATGGAATCACGCCCCGGGATGAACAGACCCTCAGGTCCTGTTTCAGGCAGATGGACAGAAATCTGAGAGCATGCAGGAACATTTCCGGCTGATGGCACAGATAGTTGCAGAACCTGAAAAATAAGGAAACAGAATACAAGGAGACAGAATATGAGGACTATTTTAGCGCAGCTTAAACAGTATAAAAAGGATTCCATTCTGACCCCTCTCTTTACCGCGCTGGAGGTAATCATGGAGGTTATGCTTCCCTTTATCACCGCGCTGATTATTGATGAGGGAATCCAGGAAGGAAACATGAAAAAAGTATATACCTATGGAGGAATTATGATTGTCATGGCCTTTATCAGCCTGATATCCGGGGCAATGGCGGGAAAGTACGCGGCCAGCGCATCTTCCGGTCTGGCCTGTAATCTGAGAAAGGGAATTTATGACAAGGTACAGACATTTTCCTTTGCAAACATTGATAAGTTCAGCACGGCAGGTCTGGTGACCCGTATGACCACGGATGTAACCAATATCCAGAATGCGTACCAGATGGTTATCCGGGTGGCTGTCAGGGCGCCCCTTATGCTGGTATGCAGCATGGCAATGTCTTTCATGATCAGCCCCCGGTTAAGCATGATTTTCCTGGGAGCCATCCTGTTTCTGGCCTGTATCCTGGGAGTCATCATGATGGCGGCCAGAAAGATATTTGACGTTGTTTTCACTAAATATGACGACCTGAATGCAGGGGTACAGGAAAATGTATCTGGCATCCGCGTGGTAAAGGCTTATGTGCGGGAGGATTACGAGAACCGGAAATTCACCGGGGCAGCAGAGCACCTCTGCTCTTTGTTTGTAAAGGCAGAGGGTACCTTGGCATTTAACAATCCTGCCATGATGCTGGTGGTTTACGCCTGTATCCTGGCCGTATCCTGGTTTGGGGCCCAGTTCATCGTGAGCGGAACCATGAGCAGCGGCGAACTGACCTCCCTGTTCAGCTATATCATGTCAATCATGATGTCCCTCATGATGCTGTCCATGATATTTGTCATGATTACCATGAGCGCTGCCAGCATAAGGAGGATTGAGGAAGTATTTAAGGAGGAGCCCGGCATCCGAAACCCGGAGCGTCCTGTCATGGATGTGACGGGCGGAAGCGTTGATTTTAACAATGTATGCTTTTCTTACGGGAAGGGCAGTACGGAAGTTGAATGCACGGATAAGGACGGCAGTGGGAAAGACAGAGATACATGGGGTGATAAAGGCAGTGGCAGGCAGGCTCTGTCAAATATTGACCTCCATATCCGGTCCGGCGAGACAGTGGGCGTCATAGGAGGCACAGGAAGCGGCAAGTCCAGCCTGGTGAATCTGATTAGCCGCCTCTATGACGTGGACAGTGGCAGTGTGTGTGTGGGAGGCAGGGATGTGCGGGAATATGATTTGGATGCGCTCAGGGACTCCGTGGCAGTGGTGCTGCAGAAAAATGTCCTGTTTTCCGGTACGATTTTGGAGAACCTGCGGTGGGGAAATCCGGATGCCACGGAGGAAGAATGCCGTGCAGCCTGCCGTGCGGCCTGTGCTGACGAATTCATAGAATGTCTTCCCGACGGGTACGGCACCTTTCTTGAACGGGGCGGTACCAATGTGTCAGGAGGCCAGAAGCAGAGACTGTGTATTGCCAGGGCGCTGTTAAAGAAACCAAGGATACTTATTCTGGACGATTCCACCAGCGCAGTGGATACGGCTACAGATGCCAGAATCAGGGAAGCCTTTGCAGCGGCAATACCGGGAACCACAAAAATCATCATTGCCCAGCGCATATCCAGCGTGCAGCATGCGGACCACATACTGGTGATGGAAGATGGGCGTATAAACGGATACGGAACCCACGACCAGCTGGTCAGGTCCAATGAGATATACCGCGAGATTTACGAGTCACAGAGCAGGGGCGGCGGAGACTTTGACCAGGCCCGGACAGAAAAGGCAGGAAGGGAGAGTGTTGCATGATGGGAAAAAGACAGAGCGGCAGGCATGAGCAGCCCGGCAGGCAGGTACAGAGCGGCAGGCAAAAGCAGCCCGGGAAACAGGAGCAAGACAGGGAAACCAGGGAATCCATCCGGGTTCTGGGCCGTGTCATCCGGTACATGGCTGCCAACTATAAATTTGCAGTAACTGGGGTGCTGGCATGCATCATACTGTCCGCGGCAGCCACCCTGAAGGGTATGGTGTTCATACAATCCCTGGTGGATGATTATATCCAGCCCCTGCTGGGGCAGGTGTCAATGGGAAATCCGTCACCTGATTTTTCATCTCTGGCAGGGGCGCTGTGCAAGCTGGCAGCCCTATATCTCATAGGTATCCTGGCAGCCTATGCATATAACAGAATTATGGTTACGGTAAGCCAGGGTACTATGAAGCGGCTGAGAGTGGAATTGTTTACCAGGATGGAATCCCTGCCCATCAGGTATTTTGACACCCATGCCCACGGCGACATCATGTCGGTGTATACCAATGATGTGGATACCCTGCGGCAGCTTATGAGCCAGAGTGTTCCCCAGGTAGCCAATTCGGCGGTCACCCTGGTGGCCACCGCTGTCTCCATGCTGGTTTTAAATGTACCCCTGTCCATACTTACCTTTGCCATGGCCTGTGTCATGCTGTTTGCCACCAAATGTCTGTCAGGCAGGTCTGCCTCCCATTTCGGGAAACAGCAGAGCGCCCTGGGAGAGGTGGACGGATATATAGAGGAAATGATGGACGGACAGAAGGTGGTGAAGGTATTCTGTCATGAGGAACAGGCAAAACAGGATTTTGAAGTGCTGAATGAACGGCTCCGGGACAATGCGGATAAAGCCAACCGGTATGCCAATCTCCTTATGCCGGTCAATGCCAATATCGGCAACCTGAGCTATGTACTGTGCGCGGTAACAGGCGGAATCCTGGCATTAAACGGCATAGGCGGAATTACCATTGGCACCATTATTGCATTTGTGGGACTCAATAAAAATTTCACCCAGCCCATTACCCAAATCAGCCAGCAGATGAATTCCGTGGTCATGGCTGCGGCAGGCGCCGCAAGAGTGTTTGAGCTTCTGGACGAGAAGCCGGAGGAGGACCAGGGCTATGTGGAATTCGTGAATGTCCGGGAACAGGAGGACGGCACCCTGGAAGAGACAAAAGAGCGCACCGGTGTCTGGGCCTGGAAGCATCCCCATAAGGCGGAGGGGACCGTCACCTATAAGAAAATGGAAGGCGGCATTGTCTTTGACGGCGTGGATTTTGGCTATGACCAATCCAAGATGGTGCTCCACGACATTAAGATGTTTGCCGAACCCGGCCAGAAGATTGCTTTTGTAGGTTCCACCGGAGCGGGCAAGACCACCATCACCAACCTGATTAACCGTTTTTATGATATACAGGACGGCAAAATCCGCTATGACGGAATCAATATCAATAAAATAAAGAAACCAGCCCTCCGGCGTTCCCTTGGTATCGTGCTCCAGGACACACATCTGTTCACAGGGACTGTCATGGACAATATCCGCTACGGAAAACTGGATGCCACAGATGAGGAATGCATCAATGCGGCCAAACTGGCCAATGCAGACAGCTTCATAAACCGTCTGCCGGATGGCTATGAAACTGTCCTTACAGGGGATGGAGGCAGTCTGAGCCAGGGACAGAGACAGCTTCTGGCCATAGCCAGGGCAGCTGTGGCAGACCCGCCTGTACTGATTCTCGACGAGGCCACCTCATCCATAGATACCAGGACGGAATCCCTGGTGCAGGCCGGTATGGATGCCCTGATGAAAGGACGGACCACCTTCGTCATTGCCCACAGGCTGTCCACTATACGCAATTCAGACTGTATCATGGTCATGGAACAGGGAAGAATCATTGAGCGGGGGTCCCATGATGAGCTCATTGGAAGGAGGGGGAAATATTATCAGCTGTATACAGGGAATTTTGAGGAAGCAGGTTAAGGATTAGGAAGAAACTTTAAGATTTGTTCCGGGACAGGAGGCGGAATCAGATGAAAATAAGACACAGATTAGCTGCTTTTGCAGCCATGGCATCTATACTGGGCTGTACATTTCCGGCCTGGGCAGGGGAGTGGATTCAGGAGGAAAACGGACAGTGGGTCTATGAAGAAAATGAGGAGCTCTTAAAAGGCTGGAACCGGATTGACGGAACCTGGTATTGTCTGGATACAGAGACAGGCGTATGGATAGAGAAACCTTCCATGACATCGGAGACAGCCTGCCGTCTTCTGGAAAATAAGCTTCAGGAGATGAATCTGTACCAGGACGAAGAAGAGCCCCTGCAGTTTAAGGTGGATTACGAGAACCATAAAATGATTCAGGTATCAGTTGGATATGAGGAAAAGCCGGATGTGTTCCACCGAATCAATACCTACGAGATAGATAAAAAGAAGGGAATGGCCGCCCCGGCTGTGGGCCATAAGGAGTTTTCACTGTGGTAGCGGAGAACGACCATATAAAGTAAGAAAATAGAAACATCTTCCTGGCAATAATCTGGTACAATAAAATCAGATGCAAATGGTTCTGGTTTTCCAGTCATTACAGGGGGAATGAATTATGAAACGGACTATAATATCCATTGCCGCCGCAGGCGTCCTGGCCACTGCCGTATCCGTATTGGCAGCAGGAAGTCCTGTGGCCTTTGCTGCGCCTTTTAACGGTGTATCCGGGGAAGGCTGCCAGTGTGAATCCGGTTCCAGGGACCCGGACCCCATAGCTTACAACGATTTAGGCAGTATGCGCGCCGTGGCGCAGAATAACACGGTGAATCCGGACTTTACAGATGGTATATCCGGGTTTTCTTATAAGGTGTTCCTGCCGCTGCTGCGGGACAGCCGGGAAAACATGAATTTTTCACCGGTAAGCCTGTACTATGCTCTGGCGCAGGCATCGGAAGGAGCCGGGGGAAACACCAGGTCGCAGATGCTGGCGCTTATGGGCAGCGGCAGCCGGACGCCGGACACAGCCCTCCCTCCGGCAGACCTGGCAGCTTCCTGCGGACGCCTGTACCGCCAGATGTTCCGGAACAATGAAAAGACAAAACTGAAGCTGGTGAACTCCATGTGGCTGAAGGAGGGGGCGCCGCTGAACGGCTCTTTTAAGAGAACATCGGAAAGCCAGTATTATGCATCTGTTTTCCGGGTGGACTTTGGAAACCAGGACCTGCCTGCCATTGTGAGGCAGTGGATTGGATGGCAGACAGACCAGGCCATATCCATGGACATGTCATCTGCGTCCGGCGAAACCATGAAGCTTGTGAACGCAGTGAACTACCATGCCCAGTGGACAGGCGGGTTCAGGGCTGAGGACAATATAACGGATGTGTTCCATCTTGCCGGCGGACAGGATATGTCCTGCCGGTATATGACAGGACGGTGGAACGGCACATATTACCGGGGACAGGGTTTTCTTCGCGCCTCCCTCTCCCTTACGGATAACGCCTCCATGATATTTGTCCTGCCGGACCAGGGAGTGACAATCCAGGAGCTGCTGTCTGAGGAAACGTCTGCCAGGGAAATGTTTGGCCGTATAGATGAGCTTGAATCCTATGGCGGTATTGAGTGGAAGCTGCCTGTATTCCAGACATCCACCACAGCGGACCTGGGACCTGTACTGGCCGGTCTGGGGCTGACCGATGCATTTGATGCAGGCCGGGCGGATTTTACAGGTCTTACAGGTGACCCATTTTTCCTTTCCGGTGTGCTCCAATCCACCAGGTTCAGCGTCAATGAAAAAGGCGTGGGTCCGTTTTCAGAGAACGGAGAAGCCGGATTCGCCGGATTGTATTCAGGAGAGACAGCGGTACAGATGAACCTGGACAGGCCTTTTTTATATGCGGTGACAGTGTACCAGGGAGCGCCGCTGTATATTGGAGTGTGTAATCAGCCTGGGGGATGAAAGGATTAAAAAATAAAAATGTTGGCACAACAACTGCAAGATTCATAAAAAAGGTTTATACTGACGCTATCACCGGAAGAAAGGAGTCTTATATGGAATTTTTAAGACATTTACCCACGGAAAGCCCGGAAAACCTGGCAGAGCTGATTCAGTGCCGTCCGGGCCAGGTGGTCAGCATGAGCCTGTACCAGAGCGGGGATGTGCAGATGACCCTGCTGGCATTTGACGGCGGGGAAGGCGTCAGCGAGGAACATTATCCAGGAGACACCATGTATCTGCTGGCAGAGGGGAAGATGACCCTGAAGATAGGTTCTGCAAAACACCGGATGGAACAGGGACAGGTCTTTATGGTTCCCGCTGGGGCGCTCCATTCCCTGAGAGGGGAGATTCCCTTCAAGCTCCTGCAAATCACGGCAAAGCAGTAACGTATCAGGAGGCTGATTACGAAGTATATCATAAAACCTGGAGGAACCAAGATGGAAAAACGGATTAAGAATCTGGAACATGCAGTACCCTTTGAAGTGGCGCGGAAGGTGGAATATGACCCCGGAAAGGTAGTAAGCCTGACCCTGGCACAGGAGTCCGGCGTGGGTATCACCCTGTTTGCCTTTGACGCGGGAGAAGGAATCAGCACCCATGCAGCGCCAGGAGATGCAATGGCCTTTGTACTGGAAGGGGAAGCACTGATTACCATAGACGGAAAGCCCCATCATGTGATGGGAGGACAGGCTGTTGTGATGCCGGCAGGAGTCCCTCATGCGGTTAAGGCGGTAACACGTTTTAAGATGATGCTGACCGTGGTTAAATAGTGAGGATGATAAGAACAGCGGTAAGAGAGGACATGGTACCGAAAGATATTGCCGGACCGAAAATATTTTATCAGGCAGGCCTTGAATATATTTGAATTCCCCCCTTTATTTGGTATAATCGGAATAGTACATTAAGAAAAGCTGGTGCATGCCATTGATGAATCAAATGTATCCTGCCCTGTCTTTCCGGGCTTTCCTGTTCCTGACCATCACAGTTTCCTTATGCCTGGGTTTTCCCGGGGCGTCCTGGGGCGCCCGGGATTCCCAGGCTGTTTCCCGTTCATACAGCGAGTACAGGCAGCGGCTGGACCGGGTTGGCCGGACAGGGGATATTGCATCAGAAGGGTTTGAGGTGGCGGACGGCCAGGTATTCCCTATGACCATGAGAGGCGAGGGGGAGGTGTCCTTCATACCCGCCTTTGACCGGGAGTCCAACCGGCTGGCGCTTTTCTTTGCCAGGGCGGACGGGAGCGTGGCGTATAAGACAGACCAGCTGGAGACCAACAACCAGATAAGGGGGCAGCTCAGACAGCCTGACAGCCGGGTGGCAGCCGTGTCCTTTCAGGATATGGACGGGGACGGATGGGCGGATATTGTGCTTATAACCGCCTGCGTCAATGAGAGCGCCGGTGCACAGGCAAAGCCCTACAAGGTGGGGGATGTGCTGTTTCAGAAAGACGGCGGTTTTTACAGGGATTACAGACTCTCTGAAAAGATGAACCGTTTCGGCATGAACAAGAGCATCCATTTCATTACATCCTTTATCCGGGACGGATATTCCACGGAGTTTCTTTATACAGCCACGACCAATGAGGAGCTTCTGTCCCATGGGATGACGGTTATTGCGGAGCAGAGCCGTTCCATCCGGTTTGAAAAGTTTGGCCGTCTCTCTGTTGTCCCGGGCACCTACCGGATGGCGGAGTACACGGTATTCATGCTGTACCTGGTAAATGAACAGGGCTATATCGTGTGGAGCTTCCAGCCCATGGGAGAATATGAACATCTCTATGCCTTAAAGGGCATTACCTGTCAGGACATAGACGGGGACGGACTGAAGGACATTGTCATACTGGCTGATTACAGCTACGAGGGAAGCAGCGGTGAGCCGGTGGTGGAGGGAAACTATTCCATTTACTATCAGCGGACCGGCGGATTTTTTGAAGATACGGACATTAAGCAGACACTTAAGCTGGAGGAAGGCGGTACCCTGGAGGATTTGACAGCCAGGGCCCGCGCATATTGGGGGTGGAGGTCAAAACCATGATAAAGGTACTGATTGTAGATGATGAAAAACCGATTTGTGATTTGATTGATTTAAACTTGTCGGCCAGCGGTTACCAGTGCACAGCTGTCCAGGACGGGGTGGAGGCCCTCCGGCTCATAGAGACTCAGTTCTTTGACCTGATTCTGCTGGACATCATGCTGCCGGGGGTGGATGGGTACGATATCATGGGCTACATCCGTCCCATGGATATACCGGTGATTTTTATCACTGCCAGGCATGAGGTGAAGGACCGGGTAAAGGGACTGCGTTTGGGCGCGGACGACTATCTGGTAAAGCCCTTTGACGTGGTGGAGCTGGTGGCCAGGGTGGAGGCGGTGCTCCGCAGGTACAATAAGACGGAACGTCTGCTTACGGCCGGCGATGTGACCGTGGACGTGGAGGCACGCAGGGTCACCAGGGCAGGCCGGAACGTGGAACTGACCAACAAGGAGTTCGGTCTTCTGGTGCTTTTTATACAGAATAAAAATGTAGCCCTTTTCAGGGAAACCCTGTATGAAAAGGTCTGGGAAGGGGAGTATTCCGGGGACAGCCGCACCCTGGACCTGCATGTACAGCGCCTGAGAAGGAAGCTGGGATGGGAAAATAATCTGGTGGCAGTATACAAGGTGGGATACCGCCTAGAGGTAGCTCAATGAAATTTTCGTTCAAACTCCTGCTGTGGACCATGATTGTCATGGCCCTGGGATTTGGGTTCAGCGGATTTTATTTTGTCAATTACGTGTTTCAGACCTCCATGGACCGGGAAGTAAGCCAGGCCCTGGATGAGAGCAGCATACTGCGCTTTGCGTTTGAGACAGCTGCCCTCAATGTGCCTGCCAAATACGATGTGCTCCAGGATACCACGGTGAGCCAGATAGCCTCCAACCTGGAGTCAGGAGGCAAAAGCTCCAGCCGGCTGCTGCGGCTTTGCGATGAGCAGAAGCAGGTGCTCTATGCCAGCCCCGGGTTTGACGGGGGGGATGGGCTGCTGGACCAGACTGGCCAGCAAACCAGGACATACAGGGTCATAGAACAGGAGGGAGCATATTACATACAGACAGGCACGGCTGTCAATGCCCTGGACCGTGTGCTGTATCTGGAGACGATGAAGGACGTGTCCGAGGTGTTTCGGGACAGGTCCCTGGGTTTTTCTGTTTACCGAAGGGTGACGGTTGCCATGCTGCTGTGCGGTACGGCTGTCATGTATCTCATTGCCTCCTTTCTGACCAGGCCAATCCGCCTTCTGACCAGGGCTACCAAACGTATGGCATCCGGGGATTACCACCACAGGGCAAGAAAAGTCAGTAGCGATGAGCTGGGACAGCTCACAACGGATTTTAACCGGATGGCCAATGCCCTGGAGGACAATATCAACCAGCTGGAGGATGAGATTCAGGCCAGAGAGGATTTTGTGGCGGCATTTGCCCATGAACTTAAGACGCCGCTGACTTCCATTATCGGTTATGCGGATGCCCTGCGCTCCCGCAGGCTGGATGAAGAAAAACAGTTCATGTCGGCCAATTATATTTACACGGAAGGCAAACGCCTGGAAGCCATGTCCTTCCGCCTGCTGGACATCATGGTTACCAGGAGGGGAGAAGTGGAATTTACCATGGTATCCGCTGAATCCCTGTTCCTGTACCTGTATGACATGTATGTGATTAACAAGAGCATGAAGATATACTTCAACTATGACGACGGCATAATGAAGGCAGAAGCCAATCTGATTAAATCCGTTCTTATGAACCTTCTGGACAATGCATGCAAGGCTTCCGATGAGGACGGCCTTATTGAGGTCTACGGCCATCTGCTGAAGGACGGGTACTGTTTTGAAGTAAAGGACCACGGAGTGGGCATACCGGAAGCGGAACAGCACAAGATTACCAAAGCATTTTACATGGTTGACAAGTCCAGGTCCAGAAGCCGCAACGGGGCAGGACTGGGGCTGGCGTTGTGCGCGGAGATACTGGAGCTTCATGGGAGCCGTCTGAATGTCAGGAGCGCGCTGGGGAAGGGAACCACCATGAGTTTTACCCTGCACCTCTGGAAGGAGGACCAATCATGAGAAGAATGGCAGCCAACCTGTTATTCCTGTTGTTTGCAGGCTTGATTATGGCCCTGTCCATCTGCGGTCCTGAGATGCTGACCAGATACAAGGACCGGACCATGCTTGGGCAGATACATGCCATGACAGCGGATACGGAAGGGGAGGGATACCGCTATACATTAAGCGCAGCTGAAAAGCTCCATATATTGTCGGAGGGCCTGGGCAGCCAGACCATTCCTGAAACAGGACAGGCTGTAAGGCCCGGAAAAAGCGGTGAGGCGGAGTATGAGGATTTGGAGGGAGCCTATGCATTTGTGATGAATCACAGAGGGCCTTCCGGCCAGGAAATCACGGATTCACAGATTTATGCGACCTGCAACCAGGGGCTGGAGGAACTGAAGGCATTGGGAATTCTGCCTGAATCCGTAAGGCCTGTGGCCGAAGAGGAGTATGACGCTGTCCTGTATTCAGCCATCGACGTGCTGGAGCCCAGGAATAATGTGGCGGTCTGGAAACTGAGCCTTCTGAACAGCCAGAAGAATACAGACAAGGAAAACCGCCTTATGGATGCCTATATTGATGGGGATAACGGTAAGATATATGAATTTTATGCCAGAACGCACAGGCTGTGGGAGGACATGGACCCTGAGCAGATAGTGGATGCATGGAGCTCTTATATGGGCCTGGAAAAACCGGTGCCCTACCAGGACCAGAACCCATTGATGGAGGCAACCCCCTGTTTCAAAAAGTACGTATTCAGCGAAGGGAAGGAGGAAGAAACCATTGTGACGGTTGGCTTTTATGAGGGAATCAATGAATTGTTTCTGAAAATTTCCAGATGATGCAACTTTGATGCAAAAATGATGATAATTTGATGCCGCTCTTGTGTAAGCTTATTGCAGTACACAAGAGCTTTTTACGTGAAAAGGACAGGCATCATGGACAGAAGAGGGATAAGACCGCTGGATTACGGCGGGCAGATGGAGGCTGAAGAACGGGCTGTGTCTGGAAGACGGAGCGTGTCCGGGAGGCAGACGGAGCGCAGAAAACAGGCCAGGAGAAGGGCCAGGAGAAGGGCGTTTTTCCTGGCGGCAGCAGAGTTGGCGGCAGGTGTATGCATGACCATGGCAGTGATGGCCATGGTCATACCGGAAAATCGGGAGTCAGGGAATGGACAGTTTCTGCCAGGCGTCCATACTGAGAAAACTGCCTTTTACCGCATATTGGACGAGACAGCCAGGCTGCAGACGTCAATCAAAGGAGAGGGGGAAGCACTGTGTTCTATTTTGTATCGTGGGAATACAGAATATGCAGGTCCGCCTGTCATTGCCGTGGATGCAGGACACGGCGGAGAGGATGAAGGGGCCAGCCAGGAAGGCGTAATGGAAAAGGATATCAACCTGGCAATTGCAAAACGGCTGAAGACAAAGCTGGAGGATATGGGATATACGGTGATGATGGTGAGGGAGGATGATACGTATCATTCAAAAGAACAGCGGGTGGAGGCGGCCCATAAAGTCCGGGCCGGCGCTTATGTAAGCATTCATCAGAATACCTGGGAGGACACGGATATCAGGGGAATTGAAACCTGGTATTCAGAGGCGGGCGGTGCCGGGGACGACACCCAAGGCAGTGCCAGTTCCGGAGACGGAGCCCGGGCCAGTGCCGGAGACAGCAGGCGTTTAGCCGCACTAATCCATAAGGAAGCAGTGGGCAGTACAGGGGCCGAGGCGCGGGAACTGAGAGGGGATGCGGAATTTACAGTTACCAGCCAGACATCCATTCCCTCCTGCCTCATTGAGACGGGTTTCCTGTCTAATGCCCGGGAGAGGCAGTGCCTGACAGACCCGGAGTACCAGGAAAAACTGGCCGGGGGAATTGCCAAAGGCATTGATTTGTATTTTAAACCCAGGATTATGTACCTCACCTTTGACGACGGCCCTTCCGCTGAAAATACCAGTGCGGTGCTGGATGTGCTGAAAGCCAGGAACATAAAGGCAACCTTTTTTGTGGTGGGACAAAATGTCAGGAAACATCCGGATGTGGCAAGGAGAATCGTGGCAGAAGGACATACCATTGGAATCCACTGCAACCGCCATGATTACAAGGCGCTTTATGAGAGCAGGGACAGCTATCTGGCGGATTTTGAGGAAGCTTACAGGGCTGTCCTGGAAGTGACCGGAGTAAGGCCGGTCCTTTACCGGTTCCCGGGAGGCAGCATCAACGGCTATAACCGGAAGGTATACAAAGAAATCATAGCAGAGATGGATGCACGGGGATTTATCTATTTTGACTGGAACGCCAGTCTGGATGACGCCCTTAAAAAATCACAGCCCCAGGAACTGGTTGACAATGCCAAAAAGACCATTCTGGGGAGGCGGCAGGTGGTATTGCTGGCCCACGATATGGTCCACAGCACATCCCTTTGCCTGGACGGTCTGATTGACCAGCTCCCGGAATACCGAATGGAACCGCTGACTCCGGATGTGGTGCCGGTGCAGTTTAAGGAACAGTAGGGCATCACGGTCCCTTGTCTTTTATTCAAGGGACCGGATGACTCTGGCGGGATTTCCTACTGCCAGGGAATTGGATGGTATATCCTTTGTCACAATGCTGCCAGAACCTATGATTACATTATCTCCGATGGAAACACCGGGATTGATGATGGCGCCGCATCCAATCCACACATCATTGCCGATGCTTACGGGTTTGGCATATTCCAAAGACCTGGAACGCAGCTTCCGGTCCTGGGGATGGTTCACGGTAATGATGCTGACATTAGGGCCAATCAGGCAATGATGTCCAATGGTAACCGTATTGCAGTCCAGTATGGTCAGATTATAATTGGAATAAAAATGGCTGCCAATGCGGATGTTATAGCCAAAGTCACAGTGAAATGGCTGTTCTATGCAGGCATCCTTTGGCGGATGGTCCAGGATTTGTTTCAGGAGTTTCCTGCGTTTTTTGCGTTTGTCCGGAGACAGATGATTATATTGATGAAGGAGCATCTGGACATTCAGATGCTCTTCCAATAATAAAGGGTCCTGGTTATAATAGAGCTGTCCGTCTAAACGTTTCGATTTTTCTGCATTTATCATGGCTTGTTCCCCCTTCTGTAATATATAATTATTGATTTTAACATGATTGGACCAATATAACAAGGAAAAATTTTGTGTAAAATGTACAATATTATCCGTTGACAAGTAAAAAGATTGTGATATAATTGAATTATCGAAACGTTTTTATGCAACTAGGAGGAAAATGAATGGAAAAAAGAGCTACAATCAAAGATGTAGCCAGACTAGCAGGTGTTTCCATATCAACAGCATCCCTGGCCATTAATGGGAAAGAGGGGGTTACAGACAAGACCAGGAAGATGGTATTGGATGCAGTGGAGGAGCTGTCATACCAGCCCAACAATGCTGCGCGAAATCTGAGAACATCCGGGACAAAGGTGATTGGCCTGCTTATACCGGATGTTAGGAACTGCTTTTACAGTGAGATTACAGAATACATCCGGAGAGAAGTGGAAGGTTACGGCTTTTTCCTGATATTGGGAATTACCGGAAACAGCAGCAACAATGAGAAAAAGTATATTTCTGAATTTATTTCAAGAAAGGTTGACGGAGTTATATGGGTTCCGCAGCTGACCTATGTCAATGATGTTGAACATATGAAGAAGCTGGACGAATATGGAATACCGTATCTGTTCCTGGCAGCCTACTATGAACAAAGCAGTGCGCCCTTTGTTATGTGCAATCTGAAAAAGGGGTCCTATCTGATGACGCAGTACCTGATTGAGCGGGATATCCATAATATCATGATGCTGGTTGGCGACAGACGGGTTGACGAGACATATATCAGCGGTTATAAGATGGCATTGGAAGAGGCCGGTCTGGTGTATTCAGAGTCCAATGTTTATGAAAGTACATATCATTTTGATGATGTGCAGAAGCTGGCCATGGAGATATTAAAGGAAAGACCGGAAGCAATCATGACGAACAGTGATTTTACGGCCTGCGCAGTCCTGCAGGCGGCCAGAATCAAAGGATTATCAATTCCAAGGGATTTGTCCGTATGCGGTTATGATGATGTCATATACGCTACAATCAACCAGATTCCATTGACAACCGTGCGTCAGCCTATTGAGCGTATGTGCAAGCTGGCAGTCAATAATCTGATGAATCTTTTGCAGTATGGCATTGTTCCGGACTCAGTCATTCTGGAGCCATCACTGATTATCAGAGATACTGTCAAACGATAAAGAGTTAAGGTGTTTATAAAACACCTTAATGTTTACCTGAAAATCGAAACGTTTCGAATCATTTTCCTGCCGAAGAAGGAGGTATATTCATGAAAAAAACAATGGTAGCAACGTTATTGGTTCTTTCACTTATGGGGACACTGGCTGGGTGCTCTGCTTCCGGAACAGATGCAGGCGGAAAGACAGACCAGAAAAGTACGGATACAGCCGCTGCATCCGGCGGGGATGAGAAGGCGGACTCCGGCATGGAATTTGTATACGTGACGCAGGACAGTGCCAATCCATATTTTATTCAGGTTTATGACGGATTCCAGTCAAAATGCGCAGAGCTGGGAATCAAGACACAGATATTGGATTCCAAGTATGATGTGGCCACACAGGTTTCCTATGTAGAGGATGCGGTGCAGCGTGACGTGGACGGGATTATGATATCGCCTTTGGACGAGAATGCCCTGAAGACAGTGGTGGACCAGGCCAAGGAAAAGGGAATCGTGGTATCCGCAGAGGCGCAGCCTGTCAGCAATGCGCAGATTGACGGTTCCCTGGATGAATATAATATTGGATATGCAATTGGCAATGCAGCGGCTGAGTGGATTAAAGCGGAACAGGACGGAAAAGGAAAAGCGCTGATACTTGCCCAGGATGACGTGGAGGCAGTTATACGTCGTGGAGACGGCATAAATGACGGTATTCTGGAAAATGCCCCGGAGGCAGAGGTGGTGGCCAGGCAGAACGCCAGTAATACGGACCTGGGAATGAAGGTAACGGAGTCTGTCCTTCTGGCAAAGCCGGAGGTAAATGTAATTTGTGCCTGCGATGACTTTACGGCAATCGGCGCATATGAGGCAGTTTCAGCCATGCAGAACATACCGGAACATTTTTATATTGGCGGCTGCGATGCCACGGATGAGGGAAAAGAAAAAATGAAGTCTGAGAACAGCGTTTACAGGTCATCCTGCAACCTGTTTCCGTATGAGGCGGGAGAGGACCTGGCTGAGGCGATGTATAAATATTTAACGGAAAAACAGGAGGATGCAGTGGTCCAGAGAAGGTACGAGCCTGTCTGGCAAAAAGATGTGGTTGGAAATTAGCCCTGATGAAGTGCGTGGAATGATGGAGGAAGTGGATGAATGAACAATCGGTTAGGGGATAAGCCTCAAATTGATGATACGGATATAATTCTGGAAGTCCATAAGATTTCCAAGCGGTTCGGGGGAATCAAGGCTCTTAATAACATTGAATTTTCTGTCAGGAGGGGAGAGGTGCATGCGCTGGTGGGAGAAAACGGGGCAGGTAAGAGTACTTTTATCAAGATTCTTACCGGCGCCCATGCTCCCAGCGAAGGTATTATCCTGTTTGACGGAAAAGAATACAGCGCCCTGACTCCTGCCCTGGCACTGGACGCGGGTATAACGGCTATCTATCAGGAATTCAATCTGATACCGTTCCTGTCTGTAAGTGAGAATATTTATTTTGGCTGCGAGCTCATGAAACAGGGGCTTCTGGATTATGAACAGATGAATAAAAATACAAAGAAGATGTTTGAAGAGATTGGTATGGCCATTAATCCTAAAATCCGTGTACAGAGACTGGGAATTGCACAGCAGCAGCTGGTGGAAATCGTGAAGGCTATCTCGAAAAATGCTAAATTGATTATCATGGACGAGCCGTCGGCACCGCTGACAGAACAGGAGACAGAGACACTCCATACAATTGTAAGGCAGTTAAAGGAAAAAGGAATTACCATCATCTATATTTCCCACAGAATGGAGGAAATCTTTGAAATATGCGACCGGGTATCTGTTTTTCGGGATGGGGAATATATATCCACACATCCGGTTTCTGAGACCAGCCGCGAGTCGCTGATTGCCGATATGGTAGGCAGGGAGATGGGAGAGACATTTCCTGATTTGGGCGACATCGGCGGTGAGAGGATTCTGGAGGTGAGCCATGTCAGCAGCAGAAGGCTGAAGGACGTGTCGCTGGTTTTGAGAAAGGGGGAGATACTTGGAATCGGAGGCTTAGTAGGCGCCGGAAGGACGGAACTGCTCAGGGCAATTTATGGGGCGGATGAAATTTCGGAAGGCGAAATCCTGCTGAAGGGAAAGCGGATTCATATTACCTCGCCTGCAGTGGCCCTGAAAAACAGCATTGCACTTTTGCCGGAGGACAGAAAACAGCAGGGAGTAATCATGGGAATGAGCATAGAGCACAACATATCCTTTGCCATTCTGGACCGGTTATCCCACTTTGCTGTAATTAAGAAGAAGCAGGAAAAGGATGTCTGCAATAAACTGGTTGCCGGCCTTTCCATAAAAATCAGCTCGCTTATGCAGCCTGTAAAGAATCTGTCAGGCGGAAATCAGCAGAAGGTTGTGCTTGCCAAATGCCTTGCAACGGAATGCGATGTATTATTCATTGATGAACCCACAAGAGGGATTGATGTAGGGGCCAAGCAGGAAATTTATAAAATCATGCGCCAGCTGGCTGACAACGGTACCAGCATCATAATGGTATCATCGGAGATGTCAGAACTGATTGGAATGTCAGACCGGATTATCGTGATGAGGGAGGGGCAGGTTGTAAAGGAATTGATGCCGGAAGAATATTCCCAGGAATTAATTCTGAATTATGCAGCTTTATAGAAGGGGTATTCATATGAAGAATAAAATGAATATTAATACGTTTATTGCGGAATATGCCATTATCATTATTTTTATTGTACTTTTTGTGGCTATGAGCATATTTGCGCCTAATTTTTTAACGGGCAGCAACATTGCCAATGTATTAAGGCAGGTATCCATCAATGGAATCTGCGCCATTGGCATGACCTTTGTCATCCTCACCGGAGGCATAGACCTGTCAGTGGGAGCAATCATAGGGGTAAGCGGCGTACTGACAGCAATGATGATGATAAACAATGTTAATCCAATCATTGCGTCCCTGATATCCCTGGCTTTATGTACCTTTATAGGGTTTGCAACCGGTCTTGTTATCAGCCACATAGGAATACCGCCCATGGTCGCAACCATGGGAACCATGACGTCCCTGCGCGGTGTGGCGTACCTGATTACCGGGGGGACTCCGGTATTCGGATTTGATTCGCGGTACGCTGTTATTGGACAGGGTTATGTGGGAGCAGTTCCCATACCGGTAATCATACTTGTTCTGTCGTTTGCGGCAGGTATATTCTTCCTGTCAAAGACAAGACACAGCAGATACATATATGGCGTGGGGGGAAATGAGGAGGTGGCCAGGCTGTCGGGAATCAGCGTCCACAGAATCAAGGCGTTTGTGTACGCGGTAAGCGGATTCTGCAGCGCGCTGGCCGGGTTGGTTATGCTGGGAAGGCTTAACAGCGGGCAGCCCAGGGCAGGCGAGAGCTATGAGATGGATGTTATCACAGCGGTCGTACTGGGCGGCGTCAGCCTTACAGGCGGTGTGGGAAAAATCAGCCATGTGGTGTTTGGCGTCCTGATAATAGGTGTCCTTACCAACGGTATGACAATGATGGCAGTGGACGATTACTGGCAGAGGGTGGTAAAAGGACTTGTGTTGCTTTTGGCAGTAGGATTTGACCGCTTTATACAGAAACGGCAGCAGAAATCCGAGTAGATATTATCTATAGAAGTTTTAAAAATCAGAAGACATTAATTTGAAAAGTCAGGAGGGACTGAATTATGATGATAAGGCCAAAAATGGGATTCATCGTGTTTGGGGTACATAAGGACGGATTGAAGGACCCCTTAGGCGTACCGTTCATTAACCAGAAAATCATAGATGAATCCAAGGCTGCCATTGAGGCCAAAGGAGTGGAACTGGTAGAAAATGAAATCGTGGTGGCTTATAAGCAGGAAGCCAGGGAGGCCCTTGCAAAATTAAAACATGACGACAGCGTGGACGGAGTGATACTGTTTTCAGGAACCTGGGTATGGGCTTCGGAAATCGTGGCAGCGGTAAGGGATTTTGAACGCGCAGGCAAGGGCGTCATTATCTGGACTGTACCGGGCTCCCAGGGATGGAGGCTGGTGGGAACCCTGGCATTGGGGGCGTCCTTTAAGGAAATCGGTATGAAGTACCGCTCTGTGTATGGAAATGACGATGATACAGTGGAAAAGGTGGCATGCTTTTCAAGGGCCTGCGCACTGCGGAATAAGCTGAATATGACTACTATCGGCTCTTTCGGCGGCAGGGGAATGGGACTGACCTGCGGATGCGCAGACCCATCCCAGTTTATGAGGGAATTCGGCGTGGATATTGATTCCAGGGATTCCATGGATATACTTAAGGCTGCCCGGGAAGTGACCCCGGAAGAAATACAGGATGTAAAGGAGAATCTCATTAAGCCGTATTTTCAGGAGCTTCCCCCGGATGACGATTGCACGGAACGTTCCATCCGGCTGTATCTGGCGGTTAAGAAGGTGATTGAAAAAGAAAAGTTTGATATGTATGTCATTCAGTCCTTCCCGGGTCTGGCAGAGGAATATGCTGCCAGCTGCTTTACACAGAGTATGATGCTCCAGCAGGGAATTCCCACAGCGACCCTGTGTGATTATAATAATGTGCTTACCGTGTTCCTGCTGAGCAATCTGACGCCGGACCCGGTCTATTACGGCGATTTCCAATGCATTGATAAGGACAGGAAAGTGGTCAAGGTAATCGGGGACGGTGCCTGTGCGCCATCTCTGGCCGGGCCGGAAAAGGCGAAGTTTGCACACCACGGTTTGCCGACAGAGGGTTCGGCCGGAGGCCTGTCCGTAGAGGCGGTGCTAAAACCGGGAAAGGTAGTAATGGGACGCATAGGACGGGATAACGGAGTGTTTGAGATGATTCTTCACCGGGGCCAGGTTTATACGCCGGCGCCTGACGATTTGAAGGCCCAGCGGACAGAGTCGGGCATGTGGTTCTGGCCCCATGCATTTATCAAAATGGATGTGGACTATGATTATGGCGTCCAGGTATGGGACAGCGAATATATAACCCTGGCCTATGGGGACGAAGAAATCTACGGAACACTGAAAGAATTCTGTTACTTAACGAATATAAAACTGATTGAGATGTAAAAAGGCCCGGTCCGTGCCGGAAGGCATGGACCGGAAAGTCAGGAGTCTAAGCCATGGTAAGAAAAGAAGATTTATATAAATGGTGCAGTGTACCTGCAAAAGATTTGGAAAACCATCCTGATTTGGTCATAAGGTTCAGAATGGTGAAGGATTCCTGTGAAATGGGGCGTATGATGGCAAAAGAGCTTGCCGACGAAATCGCCCTGGCGGGCAGGGAAGGACGGGAGTTCCGTGCAATTATCCCCTGCGGGCCAAAATGCTGGTATGAACCCTTTGCAGAGTATGTAAACAGGAACCGTATAGACATGAAGCATGTTACTGTATTCCATATGGATGAATGCCTGGACTGGCAGGGTAATTTATTGGCAGAGGACGACCCTTACAATTTCAGGACATTTATGCTCCGGGAATTTTATGGTCCCATTCATCCTGATTTAAACATACCGGCAGCCAACAGGAACTTCTTAAATCCTCAAAATATGTATGAGATAAAAGAAAAGATTGCAGAGGCGCCTGTGGACTACACCCTTGGGGGATGGGGACAGGATGGGCATATAGCCTATAACCAGAGCAGAAGGCATCCGTTTTCCCAAATTACCATAGAGGAATTGAGGGAATCCGGAATCCGTATACAGGAGAATAACCTGGACACCATCATCACCCTGGGACACAGGTCCTATGGGGCGGCATATCAGTTTGTCCCTCCCATGTCCATTACCCTTGGAATCAGGGAATGCCTGTCGGCAAAAAAGGTCAGGATTTACAGCGATACAGGTTCCTGGAAGCAGACAGCCTTACGGGTTGCCCTGTTTTCAGGAGAGGATTCGGAATATCCAATGACGCTTCTGCAGGGACATAAGGATGCGCTTATTACCGCCACCTATGAGACAGCCGACCATCCCATATCCAGACATCCCGAATGGAAATTTGCAGGAGTAAATATATGAGAAAACTGAAATACGATTACGTAGTGGGAACCGGAGGAATAGGCACAGGAATCCTGTTCCGTTTTTCAGATAACATTACTTTGGGAAGAAATGAATCCAGACTGGCGGAGCTTATGGAAGTACGGGACTTTTGCAAGCTCCATATTATCCTTCATTATATCACGGCCTATCTGGATAAAAGCATACCGGTCTATGCAATCGGCAGGGTCGGGGACGACGCCAGCGGCAGGGAGGTTCTGGGACTGATGGAACAGTATGGGATAAACTGCAGGTATGTAAAGGTGGATTCCCGTGAAAAGACCATGTATTCAGTCTGCTTTGTATATCCGGACAGCGACGGGGGAAATATCACAGCCAGCAATAGTGCCAGCGGCAATATGAATGAAGGAGATATAGCTGCCTTCTTTGAACAGGAAGACTTAAGGGGAAGGGGGCTTGTGCTGGCGGCGCCGGAGGTTCCTCTGGGTGTGCGGCTGTATCTGTTAAAAAGGGGGAGGGAGCATTCCTGCTTTAATGTTGCCTCCTTTACTTCCGACGAGATGGAGGAATGCATAAGAACCGGCGCTTTCAGATATGTGGACCTGCTGGCCATCAATAAGCATGAGATGGAAACCCTTGTGACTGCAAGCGGTGTGGAAGCTGAAAACGGTGCGCCGGAATGCTATGGATTTCTGCGGAGCCAGAATCCCGGAATCCAGTTGATTGTAACGCAGGGAGGAGAGGGAGCCCGGTTTTTCTCCAACGGATACAGCGAACGGATACCGGCCATATGGAAACCGGTCAACAGTACGGCGGGCGCAGGAGACTGTTTTCTTGCCACAGTCATCAGCGGATTGATATGCGGGGTTCCGTTTTATGAGCATGATTCCTGTGTGGGACTGGGCGGATTGGCAGCTTTGGCATCCTCGTTAAAGGTTACCTGCAAGGATACCATTGATTTTACATTAGGCAGGGAGCGCCTGAAAGAAGAGTCTGGTAAGCTGGGAATTGAATTTTCAGATAAAATAAACAGGCTGTTTTTCAACATGGATTAAAAGAGGCTCCGGGAAACCATCCCGGGCCTCTTTTTTCGAATTTTCCAATAGTAAATAACTCCCATATATGATAGAATATAAATAAAATATTTAGAGATTTAAAATAACTCAAATCATGGGGAGGAGAAAGGGATGGATGCCGGTGAGAATTCATACCTGCTCTTTTTTTCGGCGGGTTATCATTTCCTTCTTCCGCTCTCCTGTGTAAAACGGGTGACGGACATGAAGGAGCGGGACCCGGATATGCCCCTGGCAGATTGTTTGGAACTGCAGGAGGCAGGGGAACTGTCCGGCCAGGCATACCTGATTATCGCGGACTGCGCGGGCAGGGAGCTGGGGATAGGTGCGGAGGATGTGACAGGTCTTGTACAGGTGAAGGAAGAACAGATATATGCCCTTCCTGAGGCGGTGAGAAGCAGCCGGAACCGGTATGTGGATTGTATGGCAGCAGTGGGTACGGATGAGGGAGAAGGGGAACAGGCGCATATGAAGCTGGCATTTATCATTACCCCGGGTCTGCTCATGCCGGGACCGGTGCAGTGAAGGAGACAGGATGATGGAACTGGTAACCGTAAGGGACGGTAGCCGAACCGTGTACTTGGAGAAAAATCGAATGAAAGAAGTGGTGATATATCCGCAGATACAGCAGGTGCCCGGTGCGCCTGCACATATCTGCGGAATCATGCTGTATGAGAGGACTCCGGTTGTGTTCTGCCGGGTGGGAGACAGCGGCAGATGCACCTGCGGATTTATTCTGGGATTTGAGGACGGTACCATGATGGGCGTCACCGGGGAACTGGGCGGCGAAGCTGCGGGTGAACCTCAGGAGATGACCGGGCTAATGCCGGGAATATGGGAGAAAAAATGTGATACGACTGAATGACAGGGAATTCTGCGGGATAGTGGCATATATTCGGGATAATTACGGCATTAACCTGGAGAAAAAACAGGTGCTGATAGAGTGCAGGATGGCCAGGGAGCTGGAAAAAAGAGGGCTGACCTCCTTCGCCCAGTATATGGAACAGATGAGAAGTGACAGGACCGGTGAGATGGCCGGCGAGATGGTGAACCGACTGACTACCAACTATACATATTTTATGAGGGAACCGGCTCATTTTTCTATACTGAACGACAAGATACTGCCGGAACTGTTTGAGAGCCGGAACATGGGAATCTGCAATATATGGAGCGCCGGCTGCGCAACAGGGGAAGAAGTTTACTCCATGGCCATGCTGATTCAGGAGTACAGGGAGAAATGTGAACGCATGCCGGGAATCCGTATACTTGCCACAGACATTTCCGGGGAGGTATTGCGTAAGGCGGAAAGGGGAGTATATCCGCTGAAGGAAATGGATGACCTTCCGGAACTTTGGAAGAGAAAGTACTGTACCATGAAAGGCAGCCACACCTTTCAGGTGGATGAGAAGCTGAAATACAATATTCGTTTCAAGAGGCATAATCTGATGGAGGCGCCTCCGGGGCCGGAGAAATTTGATTTGATATTATGCCGGAATGTGATGATTTACTTTGACCGGATGTCCAGGGAGAAGCTCATAAGGCAGCTGGAGTACTGCCTGAATCCAGGCGGTTACCTGCTGGTAGGCCATGCAGAGCTGCTTTCCAGGGAAGAGACCAGGCTGGAAACCGTTTTTCCGGCTGTATATAAAAAGCCTGCCAAACAGGATGGGGATAGAGGGGGACTATATGGATAAGAAGATTTTGATAGTAGACGATGCCATGTTCATGAGGAACATCATCCGCAAGATACTTAAGGAGGATGGGTATACGCAGGTATGGGAGGCCCAGGATGGAGAACATGCCATGGAGCTGTTTCGGGAAATCAGCCCGGACCTGGTGCTTCTGGATATCACTATGCCGGGACGTTCCGGTCTGGAGGTCCTGGAGGAGATTTTGGGACTGGCTCCGGAGGCAAAGGTCATCATGTGCTCAGCCGTGGGACAGGAGATGATGATTCAGAAAGCCCTGACCGCAGGTGCCCTGGACTTTATTGTGAAGCCCTTTAAGCCGGATGAGTTTTGCAGGATAGTCAACCGCTACCTGGAACAGTAGAAAAAGTGGGGAAACAAAGGATGAGAGAACGGTTCAGGAACTATAAGACAGGCAGGAAGATGGTCATGGCTTTTTTGTCCATCATCGTTTTGTATGTGGTGACGGTGACAGCGGCTATTATCAATGTAGAGACCATTTCGTCACGCATGGAGGACATCTATGCCGGGCAGTTCGCCAACGTACAGTCCTCCCTGAGGATGATAGCCAGCCTGCGGGCAGTTGGAAGAAACATCGCTATTCTGGCGGCCACGGAAGGGCTGGTGGATGAGGATGAGTACCTTCAGAATACCAGGGAACTGATTCTGGATGAGGAAAAAGCACTGTCCGAGCTGTCCACAGGCTATATTACTGCGCCTGAAAAGGTGCAGGAGCTGAATGAAAAGTTCCAGGCCCTGGCATCGGCAAGGACGAAGATAACGACACTTTTGGAGGCAGGCCAGGACGAAAAGGTGCTGGCTGTGTTTGCTGATGAATACCTGCCCCGTTCAAATGAAGTAAGGGTAGTGCTCACGGAAGTGGTGGACCGGGCATCAGAGGAAACCGAGGCAAGCATAGCCGCGGAGCACCGGAGTAACCATCGGATTATAACCATGCTGGTTCTATTGTCCGTGGTATGTATATCTGCTACAATTTTCATATGCATCATAATAACCAGAAATATTGTCCGCCCTATCAATGAGGTAAAGGAGGCGGCAAATACCATATCCAACGGGAAACTGAATATTTCCCTCAGGTACAGGTCCAGGGATGAACTGGGCCAGCTGGCGGATGATATCCGGCATACGGCGCAGGTCCTTTACAGCTATGTGTCTGAGATACAGAGCGGATTGACTGCTCTTGGGAATGGGCGGCTTAATTACCAATCTGACGTGGAATTCAAGGGTGATTTCGTGGCAGTAAGCAATGGGCTTAAGGAAATAAGCCGCCTGCTGCGCAGTTCACTGCAACAGATAAATAACAGTGCGGAACAGGTGTCTTTAGGAGCGGAGCAGGTGTCAAACAGTTCACAGGTTCTGGCTCAGGGGGCTTCTGAGCAGGCTGGCTCCATCGAGGAGCTGGCGGTCAGCATCAATGAGATTGCTGAGAGCGTAAAAAATAACGCTGACAGCGCAGTGGATTCCAGCCGGCAGGCAGCCCTGGTGGGACAGAAGCTGGAAGAATGCGATGGTCAGATGGAATCCCTGATGAAGACCATACATGAGGTCAAGAACAATTCAGGACAGATAACAGGCATAGTCAGACAGATTGAGGATATTGCCTTCCAGACTAATATACTGGCGCTCAATGCCGCCGTGGAAGCGGCCAGGGCAGGGGAGGCAGGAAGGGGATTTTCGGTTGTGGCAGAGGAGGTAAGACGGCTTGCCACCAAGACCACAGGTGCATCCAAGCTGACGGCTGAACTGGTTGAGAAGAATTCCGATGCTGTAAGCGACGGCATGGAGGCAGTGAACCTAACAGCCCAGACCCTGAAGGATTCCGTGGAAGGAGCCAGGCAGGTGAGCCGCAACATGGATAAGATATCAGAGACATCCGTACAGCAGGCGGATGCTATTACACAGATAAGAAGGAGTGTGGAGCTGATTTCCGAGATTGTCCAGGGAAATTCAGCCACCTCGGAGGAGAGCGCGGCAGCCAGCGAGGAACTGTCTGCCCAGGCCCAGATATTGAAGGAACTGGTGGAAAAGTTTGAATTTTAATGGCAGGAGATACAGGGGATGGACGGTTATGCACAGATGGATGAAATATCCAGGGATATACTGAAGGAAATAGGGAATGTAGGGACGGGCAATGCGGTGACTTCGCTGTCGCAGATGATGGAACAGCCTATTGAGCTGGATATGCCCTCTCTTAAGGTGGTAAAGTACCATAAGGTACACGAACTTCTGGACAGGCCGGAGGAACTGCAGACGGGCATCCTCATTGAAGTCACGGGCCAGCTAAAGGGCATATTCCTTTTTATGCTGAGCGAGACTTTCACCAAAACTGTGCTGAATACCATATTGGGAGAGGCGGAGAGGAACCTGACATCCCTGGACGATATGGAGCGTTCCCTGATTAGTGAACTTGGCAATATTATGTGCGGTTCATATATACGCGCCCTGTCCCAGCTCATGGACATGGATATGGATGTGTCGGTTCCGGAGCTGTGTATTGATATGGGCGGGGCGATTCTCAGCTACCCCATGACCAGGTGGGTAATTGTAAGCGATGACATACTTCTCATAGAAAATATATTCCATATGTCTGGAGAAGCCTTTAAGGGACGAATCCTCTTCCTTCCGGAGCAGGAAGATTTGGGAACCATGCTCCACAGACTCAGGGAGTAGCGCCATGGATAAAATCATTGTTGGAATTGCGGAAGGAAAGATTGCCAGGGGGAATCAGGTCCTTGTATCCTATGCCCTTGGGTCCTGCGTGGGGGTTTGTCTGTACGACCGCCAGGAACATGTAGCAGGAATGGCTCATATCATACTTCCCGGGAGGGAATATTCGGCCCACTGGGATAATGCTTATAAATTTGCCGATGAGGGCATACATGAACTGATGAATCAGATGAAGAGCCAGGGGGCCCGGCCCGCCGGTCTGATTGCCAAGATTGCCGGAGGCGCCAGAATGTTCGGCGCTTCGGCCGGAAAGATGGATATAGGGCAGCAGAATGTGGCGGCTGTAAGGAAAAGCCTTGCCCGGGAAGGAATCCGTCTGGTAGCCCAGGATACGGGTCATGATTACGGCAGAACCATACTATTTTATGCAGAAAACGGAAGGCTGGAAGTGAATACGGTCAGGCATACAGCCGTCGTATTGTAAGGCCAGGAGGGGAAATGATGTCCATGGATGGAAAACAGACAATACTAATTGTGGATGACAGTCTTTTGATTTGTGAGCAAATCAAGGCAGCACTGAAAGAGGAGAATATCACGATTTGTGAGGCTCACAGCGGCCTGGAGGCCCAGGAACAGCTGAGGCAGTGCCAGCCGGATTTAATACTTTTAGATGTAGTCCTGCCGGATGCAGACGGTTATGAGCTGTATAACACATTACAGGATATGGACCGGAAAAATGCCGTCATTATTTTTCTCACGTCCAAGTCCAGCGATGAGGATGTGGTAAAGGGATTCTCCATGGGGGCATGCGATTACATCAAAAAACCCTTTGTGAAAAAGGAGCTTCAGTCCAGAATCCATGCGCATCTGATACAGAAACAGCAGAGGGATGAGCTGGACCGCCAGAACAGGGAGCTTCGCAACAATATGGAGAAGCTTAACTATATGGCATATCGGGACGGGCTTACAGGCCTGTATAACCGCCGGTATGTGGTGGGGGATTTGATGGAGGACATGCGCTCCTGCGGTCAGGAGGAGGTCAATACGGTATTCATCATGTCGGATATCGATGATTTCAAGCGGGTAAACGATACATACGGGCATGACGCAGGGGATATGGCGCTGGTATGCATTGCCAATATCCTGGAGGCTAACTGCCGCAGACACAGGGTGGTCCGGTGGGGCGGCGAGGAATTTCTGCTGATTTTGTTTAATGTTACCATGGACGAGGCATATGAACTCAGCGAAAAGGTGCGCCGGCAGGTGGAGCAGTTTGTGATACCTTATGGCGACAAGGGCTTTTCCTGTACCATGACACTGGGCCTTCATATCTTCCAGGACCAGGAAGGTCTGGAGGAAGGTATAAGCTGTGCTGACAAGGCATTGTATTACGGCAAACGGCATGGCAAGAACCAGAGTGTGTGGTATGAGGATTTATAATGGACGGAGCGGATTATGGGATATTTTGAGTCGGATGCCCTGGAGATGCTTGAGGTGTACCTGCTGGAGACCAGGCAGCTGAACGGTCAGCTGGCAGATATACTTTTAGAGGCGGAGAAAGAGGGCAGGTTTAGCGAAAGTGATATTCACAGTATTTTCAGGGTCATGCACACCATCAAGAGTTCCTCTGCCATGATGGGCATTAACGGCCTGTCCTCCCTGGCCCACAAGCTGGAGGATTTGTTTTCTTACTACAGGGAGCATACGGACAGGCTGGAACAGCCGGAACCGGAACTGTTCGACCTTTTATTTGCTGCCTCTGATTTTATTACCCAGGAGCTGGAGCAGATGGACCGGGAAGAATATGCGCCCGGAGATACGTCTGAACTTGAACGGATGACAGATGATTATCTGGGGCATGTCAGCGGGCAGGGGGAGAAGAGTGATGGGAATACGGATGGAGAGAAGACGGGAGGAGAGGACAAGGGCGGCAGGGAAACGCTGCCTGTCATTCCCGATATATTTGTCTCCAAAAGCGGAACCGTGGTCAATGTGACCTTGGAAGAAGGCTGCCGTATGGAGAACATCCGGGCCTTCATGCTGGTGCGTTCCATTACCGGTCTCTGCACCCTGGTGGAGACGTTTCCGGAAAATCTGGAGAAGCAGGGAGAAAGCGCGCAGTACATCGAACGTCACGGCGTGTTCATCCGTTTTGAGAGCAGTGATAAGGAAAAGGTACTGGAGACCCTGGGAAAGGGTCTTTTTGTGGCACAGTGCAGGATACTGGCAGATAACCAGCCTCAGGAGGCTGCTGCGAAAGCGTTGCCTGAGCGGGATAGTGCAGACTCCAGAGAAGGGGAGTTCATGGAAGTGCGGACAGAGCGGCTGGACCATCTGCAGAATCTGGCCTCAGAGCTTCTGCTTCAGATGCAGGTACTGGAAAGTGAGCTGAAACGGAAGGGAATGGAGGATATCGAAAGCGGCCTGGGACATCAAATCAGCCTGTTGGTGGGACAGATTGAGCGGTCTGTAATGGAGATGCGGCTTGTGCCTGTAAGCAGAATCGTGCCGAAGCTTAAGAGGGCGCTGAGAGATATCTGCCGGGACCAGAAAAAGGAGGCTGACCTCATAATCAGATGTTCGGATGTGGAGGCAGATAAGAGCGTGGTGGACTATGTGTCAGAAGCGCTTCTGCACATTCTGCGCAACGCAGTGGACCATGGAATTGAATCACCGGAGGAACGGCTGGACGCAGGGAAGGACAGAAGAGGGAAGATTATCTTTACAGCTGAGAATGTGGCAGGAGAGCTTCGGATGACCATCAGTGATGACGGGAGGGGAATCGATGAGGAAAAAGTCAGGGAGCGGGCCAGGGTAAAGGGACTTTTTGCCAGGGCTGAGGAGGAGTATGATTCCCAGAAAATCAGGGAGCTCATTCTTTACCCTGGTTTTTCCACCAACGAAACTGTTACCGAGTACTCCGGCAGGGGCGTTGGCCTGGATGTGGTAAAGAATATCATGGAGGATGTGGGAGGAAACCTATCCATCCACAGTACGGTTGGCCAGGGAAGCTCTTTTTCCGTTTCAGTGCCGTTAAACCTGGCGTCCATCGAATGTGTGCGTTTCCGGGTGGGGAGGTACCGTTTCTCCATACCGGCCCGGCATGTATATCATTTTCTGGAGTATGGGTCCTGCCGGGAACAGGTTCGGGAAATCAACGGACGGGATTATATCCTGTATGAGGACAGGATGGTGCCCCTTATCAATCTGCGCAGGTTTTATTGCCTGGAAGGAGAGATACCGGAGCGGGCCATTCTGGTGTATGTGAAAGGAGCGGAAAAGGAGGGCTGCTTTCTCATTGATTCCATCTATGAACAGAAGCGCATCGTGGTGAAGAATCTTCCTTCCCTGCTGGGAGCCGGGTTCCGTTCCAGGACCGGTATCTGCGGCTGCAGCATCATGGGCAGCGGCCGTATCTGCGCGGCCCTGGACACGGAAATCATTATAAGCAAATATGAGAAGGAGGGACGGTATGGGGGATGATGAGATAAGGTCAGTGCTCTGCGTTCCGGGGGGGCGCAGGAATTATGCAGTGGGTTTTTCCTGTGTGGAGGAAATCTGCAAGGATATGATGATTTCCCTGGTGCCCTGTCTTCCGGACTATTTTGCAGGGGTCTGCAATTATAAGGGAGCCATCGTACCTGTGGTTTGCCTGGATGACTCCGTGCCCGGCAGGGAAAAGGCGGGAGCCAGGCAGATGATACTGGTGCTCCGCCATCAGAAATATTATCTGGGCATTCTTCTGGAACAGGAGCCCTATCTGGCTGAAATTGGCGGGGATGAACAAATCAGGGGACCGCAGCAGCAGGACACCGGCCTATGGGCTGAAAAATCATATTTTATGTGGAATGACCGTCTGTTTTCCCTGATAGATGTGGAAAAAACGTTGGAGAAACTGGTTATTTTTGAATAGCGGGGAGACTGGGGGGACAGGCAATGAAGGAAATGGCATTGAGTCAGGAGACATACGATACAGTTAAAAAGGCGCAGATTGATGAGGAAACAGGGGCTGCCATATACGGGTATCTGGCCGGAAAGCAGAAGGATATGAAGAACCGCAGTGTATTCAGCCAGATGTCCTCGGATGAGGCCACTCATGCCGGCGTGTGGAAGAATATCACTGGCGAGGACCTTAAACCCAACCGCGGGAAGGTACTGTTGCTTAAGATACTCACGGTTATCATGGGCTTTACTTTTGTGGTAAAGCTGATGGAGAAGGATGAGACAGTGGGCCAGAAGCGGTATGAGAGGCTGCAGGCGGAGCTGCCGCAGGCAGCCAAGATGATGGAGGATGAACACGTCCATGAAAAGGAGCTGTGCGACATGCTGGATGAGGAGCGCCTTCACTATGTGGGCGCCATGGTGCTGGGATTAAACGACGCTCTGGTGGAGCTGACCGGAGCCATTGCAGGCGTGACCTTTGCCCTGGCCAATACCCGTCTGGTGGCCATGACAGGTATCATAACAGGCATATCAGCCACCCTTTCCATGGCTGCCTCCAACTATCTGGCGGAGCGGGCAGAGGGAAATTCCATGGCCCTTAAGTCCAGCGCCTACACAGGGGCTGCCTATCTGGTGACAGTGGCGCTGCTGGTCCTTCCCTACCTGCTGTTCCCAAGCAATATGTATGTGGCTGCATTTGCAGTGATGATTGTCACGGTGCTTCTGATCATCCTGTTTTTCAACTACTATATATCCGTTGCAAAGGAGGAGCCCTTTCTCCGGCGGTTTCTGGAGATGGCAGGCATCTCCCTGTCAGTGGCAGTGATATCTTTTGTGATTGGAATTGTGGCTAAGAATGTGCTGGGCATTGATACCCTGTAAAAACAGACCGGAGCCAGGAAGGCAGTGTTTTCTTCCGGCTCCGGTTGGCTTGTTTACAGCGGATAAATATTCAGCCGCAGAATCCTGCCGTCTTCGTCCGCCTGGGACAGAAAGGCGGTTACGGGAACCACATGCTCGTTGTAGGTAATGAAATACCATACCGTATTGCTGTCCACATATTTCACGCTGTGGATGGGAAAGGGTCCTCCGTTAAAGCCGAACTTGTGGTGGAACATCATTTCCACCGCCATTCTGCCCTCCAGGTGAAGGGTGTCCATCCCTGCTTTAATCAGGGATGAGTCATGGAGCACTCCGTATTCGTTGAACAAATCCGCCAGGGCGGCCTCGTCCCCTCTCTGCATACAGTCAATATAGTTTTCCAGAATTGTCATATCCATTTCCTCCATTCAGTCTAAAAACGTTCGGACCGCAGCAGCGCGTCAATGCCGCCGTCCACAAACAGTATGACTCCGTTGATGCCGCTGGCCATGGGCGATGCCAGAAACGTGATTCCGTTGGCAATTTCCTCCGCATCAAGGAATTCCTTGCGTCCGTATCGGGTGGGAATGGGAATCAGGAGCGCGGATTCCATCTGGGCATCGGTCATGTTCTGGGTCATGGGCGTCGTGGTATTGCCCGGCGCCACGGAATTAATGCGCAGTCCGTCCACTGCCCAGGAAGGAGAAACACGGCGCACCCACCGCGCCAGAGCGTGCTTGGAGGAGCTGTAACAGGATGCGGCCTGGGTGCGGGGAATGTCCTTTACAAATTCCAGAATACGTTCTTCATCCATGACATTGGACAGCATATCCACCCAGTCCATGCGCACGGTCATGTTGGTAATGGAGTTGGAGGAGGTAACCACACAGTTGCCTTTCTTTTTCTTTAACAGGGGACGCAGCGCCTCTGCAATCTTGACACTGGCAAAGAAATTCAGTGCAAATATCATCTGGGGCGGAGCTGTGGGCCCCACGCCGGCATTGCATATCAGTACGTCAATGCCGTCTGGATAGCGGCGGAATACTTCGTCAATGGCGCCACGCCGCCCCTGGGGAGTGGACAGGTCCGCCAGATAGTCGCCTCCCTTAAAATCAATGTTAAACACTTCATGGCCCTGGTCCAGGAGCAGCTTGCGGGTAGCGGCTCCGATGCCTGTGGTGCCGCCTGTAATCACGTATGTACTCAATGTAATTCCTCCCTTTTGATTGAAAATAATTTGTCAAATATTAATAATTACAAGTAAAAATTTACTACAACCATATCATGGGTAAATTGCTTTGTCAATTTAAATAAATAAATAACAATATCGCACAATTTTGGGGAGTATATGACGAGGCAATCACCCGTTGAACAATGTGTTTAGGAATGCTACAATAAGACTTTAGATATTCTTTTGTTTTTTATGAAGGTTAATTTTTGTTTTAATTGTTAGGATAAATAGCGTAAGGAGGAAATGAACATGAGCGGGGACCGGATTTTACTGGTAGAGGATGACAAAGAGATAAGGGAAGGCGTGGAAATATTTTTAAAGAGCCAGGGATACGTCGTATTCCAGGCGTCAGACGGAGCGGAGGGCCTTAGGGTGCTGGAGGAAAGAGAAGTTGACCTAGCCATCGTGGATGTGATGATGCCGCGTATGGACGGTATTACCATGACGGCAAAACTCCGTGAAAAATATGACTTTCCTGTTATTTTCCTGTCAGCCAAGTCGGAAGAAGTGGATAAGATACTGGGCCTGAATATGGGGGCAGACGATTATATCACAAAGCCCTTTACCCCAATGGAGCTTCTGGCCAGGGTTAATTCACAGCTGCGGCGTTACCATCGGTTCCTGGACCGTCTGAACGCAAAGCAGGCCGAGAATCCAAAGGTCCACAGGCTGGGCGGACTGGAGGTCAACGAAGAGACGGTGGAGGTGACTGTGGATGACAAACCGGTCAAGGTAACTCCCATTGAGTTCAAAATCCTTCTTTTGTTGATACAGAACCCGGGGCGTGTATTTCCGGCTGAGGAAATTTACGAACGGGTATGGAATGAGAGGGCGGTGAATACGGATACGGTCATGGTGCATATCCGTAACCTGAGGGAAAAGATTGAAATGAATCCCAGGGAGCCCAAATATGTAAAGGTGGTGTGGGGAGTTGGATACAAAATTGAAAAACAGCCATAGGCTGGGAGTATTAATTATTATATTGGCTCTGCTTTTGGCATCAGCCAGTACCATAGGGTTATACCCCTATATGAAGACAAGGGCGGAAAGCTACCACAACAGGAGTTCCGTCAAGCAGGTTGAGGAGAGCAGTAATTTCGGCAACCTGGCGACCCAGGTCATGAATTTCAGCTATGAAATCTGGCATCAGAAAATGCAGGAGGACACAGGGCGGCGCCTGACCTATGCCCAGACATTCCTGCCCGGGCTGGAGGAGAAACTCCGCCAGAAGGAATCCGAGGGCCAGATGACAGTACAGCAGGAGGATGGGGAGGACGCGGAACACGTCATAGTGTACGACAATGGGAATCCCTATGACGTTTACTATTACCAGTCCATGCAGCAGGTGATTGACAATGCGGGAAGCGAGTGGGAAAGCCTTTACAGGCAGTTTTATTCCAGTCTGTCCTACGGTGTCCTGGAACAGGACGGAACCTACGGACGCAGCAATGTGACGGACCCAAAGGCTTTTTTTGCAGAGCCGGTAAAGGATGATGTGATTCAGTTCACCGTAAACTTTAATTCCAGCGGCATACTGAAAATTCAGGATATAGAGGGAAAACACGACAAGGATATCACGCGTCTCAAGGAGTCGCTGACCCGGTTTGAATTCTATGACCCGCTGGAGGTAAGGCTGGATGAGAATTACCGCTACAGCGGCGTGGAATTTGAGGGACCAAGGGACATGACAGTGGTGTTCCGGTGCAGTCCGTCCCAGATGTTCGGTTATACGGATGCCAGGGATGAAAGCGCAGCGCAGCAGCTTACCCTCAGGGATTACCGCTACAGCGACGGTTATTTTGCCATAGGGGCGTCTGTAATGGGATTTCTCACCGTGCTGGCCCTGGCCCTGCCGGCTGTGAAGCGGTTTGAAATAGGCAGGAGCCCGCTGTGCAGACTTTCATTTGAACCGCTGAGCTGTATCGGAGTGGCATGGCTGAGCATCATGGGCGAGGGAAGCATACCCATGACGCTGATTGCCTCCACCATGGACGGCAGTTTAAAGAGTGAACTTTTAAGAGCTGAATTCCTGCCCTGGTCAGCCGACGTGATGGTAGTTGTCATCAACCTGGCTTTCTGGATGGCTGCTTATGGAATGTTTTACTGGGGAATCACCTGTTACAGGGCAATCTTTTCCCTGGGTCCCTGGCGGTATTTTAAAGAGCGCACATGGCTGGGACGCTTCCTGCGCTTCATCAAGCGCTGGGTGCTGAATGCCCTCAATGTCTTTAACGAGACTGACTGGGAGCGCCGTTCCACCAGGATTATAGGCAAGGCAATCCTTGCAAATTTTGTCATACTGACCATCATTTCCTGTCTGTGGTTCTGGGGAATCGGAGCCCTGGTGATTTACTCCCTGGTGCTGTTCTTCCTGCTGCAGAAGTACTGGGGACAGATGCAGGAAAAATATAACAGGCTCCTGGGAGGCATCAATGAGATGGCGGAGGGAAACCTGGATGTGGAGATTCAGGAGGACCTGGGAATCTTTAATCCCTTCAAGGAACAGCTGAGCCGGATTCAGGAAGGCTTTAAGAAGGCAGTGGCACAGGAGGTGAAAAGTGAGAGGACCAAATCAGAGCTGATTACCAATGTGTCCCACGACTTAAAGACGCCCCTGACAGCAATTATCACATATGTGAACCTGCTGAAGCAGGAGCATGTGACGGAGGAGGAGAGAAGGTCCTATATCCAGGTACTGGACCAGAAATCCATGCGCCTGAAGGTGCTTATAGAGGATTTGTTTGAGGTCAGCAAGGCCAGCAGCGGTACGGTGAGCCTTCATCTGGAGGATGTGGATATTGTAAGCCTCTTAAAGCAGGTGCGGCTGGAGCTGGCGGATAAGATAGAGGCAAGCGGGATTGAATTCCGCTACAATCTGCCGGAGGAGAGGATTCTCATTCATCTGGACAGCCAGAAGACCTACCGGATATTTGAAAACCTGCTGGTGAATATAACAAAGTACGGAATGCCGGGCACCCGGGCTTATATCCAGGTCCTTAAGGAAGAGGACGGCCATGTGCTGATAACCATGCGCAATATCTCGGCCAGGGAACTGGAGGTATCCCCGGAGGAGCTGACGGAGCGGTTTGTACGCGGGGATGTTTCCCGAAATACAGAGGGTTCAGGACTGGGTCTTGCCATTGCCAGAAGCTTTGTGGAGGTCCAGGGCGGCGCCATGAAGCTGGAAGTGGAGGATGATTTGTTCCGCGTATCCATCCGGTGGAAGACGGAGGAACCGGACAGGGCCGGACAGGAGCCTGCGTCAGCACACCAGGCAGAGGAAACAGATGAGCCGGACAATGGCCTCAACATACCCGCAGCTGCATTTGACGCGGAAGGCGTCGTATGGGGCGGTAAGGAGGCAAAAGACAGCGGGGATGGCAGTAAGGAGGACGGTGAGGAAGAAAGTAAGGAAAGTAGCATGTAATATTTAATAATCAGGAAAAGAGAAACACCTCACAGGTTCCCGCGGATATTGCGGGCCGGCCTCTGAGGTGTTTCTGTTATGCTGTTATGTTATTGTAAAACAACTGTTATCCGGTTCTGTAAATTTATGGCTGGATATTATCCGTATCCGGATTAGGCTTAGCGTTATTCTGTCCGCTTCCAAGTATGATATCCGGTGCGCCGGTCAGATTCACATTCCGGTTGACCTTGGCATCGTATGTATCTGCCTTCATGATTTCGGCCAGGTCCACGCCCGTGGTTTCCTTCATGGATTCAAAAAGTTTTGCCATGACAACCGGAACATTTCCGGCAATGGCTCCCACCCCGTTATCCGAATCATGGCCGCTGCCGCCGATGATGGTAATCTTGTCAATCTGTGACAGAGGTTCCGCAATCTTTCCGGCAATGTCAGGAAGTACCTGAATCATCATTTCAGCCATGGCCGCCTTATTATACTTCTGGTAAGCCTCGGCCTTTTTCTCCATACCTTCCGCCTCGGCCAGGGCCTTGGCGCGGATGGCTGCAGCCTCGGCTTCGCCCTTGGCCCGGATACCTTCCGCCTCCTGGACCATGGAATACTTCTGGGCTTCGGCAATGGCTTTCTGCGCCTCGGCGTCCTTTTCACGCTCATACTGCTCTGCATCTGCCTGGGCCTTCTTAGCCAGTGCTTCCTGCTCCTGCTCATACTTCTTGGCTTCCGCCTCGCGCTGGCGCCTGGTCAGGCCGGCGGCCGCTGCCTGCTCAATGGCATATCGGTCTGCATCTGCCTTTTTGTTGACTTCGGCTTCCAGGGCCTGCTGCTGCACCAGTACTTCCTGTTTGCGCAGCTCAGCTTCACGTTCAGCCCTGGCAATCTGCGCATTGACCGTGGCGGTCTGGATGGTTTTCTGCTGCTCCTGTTTCTGGATTTCGTAGGCAGCGTCAGCCTCGGCTTTCTTGGTGTCGGACGCCTTTTGAAGTTCAGCCTTCTTGATGGCCAGCTCGTTGTTTTTCTGGGCAATCTCTGTTTCCGCAGCCACCCTTGCGTCGTTGGCCGCATTGTCAGCCGCTGCCTGGGCAATGGCGATGTCACGTTCCGCCTCCGCCTTTGCGATGGATGCATCCTTGCGGATTTTGGAGGTGTTATCCATACCAAGGTCCTGGATGAGTCCGTGTTCATCCGTCACATTCTGGATGTTGCAGGAAAGGATGTCGATACCCAGCTTCTCCATATCCTTGGAGGCCTTAATCATGACCTGGTCAGAGAAGGAATCGCGGTCCGTGTTAATGGCCCTGAGTGTAAGGGTGCCGATAATCTCACGCATGTTGCCCTGGAGGGAATCCTGCAGGTCTGCGGCAATGTTTGCCGGCTCCTTGTTCAGGAAGTTCCTCATGGCCAGCTTCATCCGTTCGTCATCATCAGCAACCCTTATCTTGGCAACAGCATCCACCATGACATTGATGAAATCGTTGGTGGGGATGTATTCATCGGTCTTGATATCCACTGTTATCTGCCCCAGATACAGTTTATCCAGCTGCTCAAAAAAGGGAATCTTGATGCCGGCCCGGCCTATGAGAACCCTTGGCTGCTTGCGCAGGCCGGAGATGATGTAGGCGTGGTCCGGCGGCGCCTTTACATAGCCCTGGGTGATGATGATGAGAACCAGGATGACCGGGAGAATGAATCCCAGAGAGGTGAGAATAAAGTCTAAATCAAACATAAGGACTCCTTTCTGCATGTAAAAATATTTTATTTTGCTAGGTATTATTGTATCATATGCTGGAAAATTAAGGAATAGTGATTCCGAAAATCGACAGAATTCGTAGGATATTATTAATAAATTTTCTGATACATAAAGATGGTATTAACAAGTGTTAGGCGGTTTTCGAGTTTGTTAAAAATTAAATTGTATATTGACAAGTACAATCCCCTTGTGATATTATGGAAAAAATACAAAAAAAGTTAGAATATACAAAAAAATTTAGGCATATTAATTTTTAGGTGTATACAGGTAGGGGGTGCAGTATGAGAATTGGAGATGGACGCGGTCATTTGCGATACCGCAAGCGAGATGATTTAAAAAAGTCAGTAAAAGTTATACAGGGTCTTTTTGGCGGGAGTAACCGGTAAGGTTGCTCCCGCCTTAACTTTGTATAATTTTTCACAATACAATCCTCCGAAGACAAAGGAGGAAACCTGCGGTGAGGGAGCCGACAGACAGACTGCAGCTGTCTGCCCGGCCAGCAGCGCAACGCTTTTTAGAGGTGAGCCACTGCGCAAAGCGGTCAAGGGACGGCCGTTTTCGTGCCAGTGGCATGTATTGCACACAAGCGCCGGATAACGGGCGGTAAGTGCTCATAACAAGGAGGAATGAAGTGATGGGTGAAAACACACATGCATGCTGCTGTGACCACAGTGAAGAAGCGCTGTTAAAGCGGATTGGCGAGTTGGCGGCGGAATACAGGGGGAAAGAGGGAAGTCTGATACAGGTCCTTCATATGGCGCAGGGAATATACGGTTATCTGCCTCTGGAGGTACAGAAGGTCATAGCGGATGCGCTGGAAATCAGTCTGGCAGAGGTATCGGGGGTGGTAACATTTTATTCATTTTTCTCTACCCAGCCCAGGGGAGAACACACCATACGTGTCTGTCTGGGGACAGCCTGCTATGTAAGGGGCGGCAAGAAAATCGTGGAGCGGTTAAAGGAACTGCTGGAGGTGGAGATTGGCGGGACAACGGCTGACAGGAAATTCACGTTTGAGGTGGCCAGATGCATCGGGGCCTGCGGCCTGGCTCCGGCCATGTCAATCGATGACCAGGTTTACAAGCAGGTGAATCCTGACAAACTGGAACAGATTCTGGAACGCTACTATGAAGAGGAGGGGCAGGAGTAATGGATGCAGTGAAAAACCGTGAAGATTTATTAAACATAAAAGAAGAATATCTGAGACGGCAGAAGTCCTACCGGCGTCAGGTGCTGGTGTGCGGCGGAGCAGGATGCATATCCTCCAACTGCGGGGAAGTAAGGGATGCGCTCATAAAATCAGTGAGTACATATAAGCTGGATGATGAAGTTAAGGTTATGGTTACCGGGTGTATGGGTACATGTGCCATGGGACCTGTTATCCTGATTGAGCCGGAGGGGATTTTTTACACAAAAATGAATCCGGAAAAAGCAGAGGATGTGGTGGCCAGACACCTTCTGAAGGATGAGGTGTGCGAGGAATACACTTATTTTGACGAGGAGGAGGGAGTCCATGTACCAAGGATGGAGGATATTCCCTTCTTCAAGGGCCAGGTCAGGGTGGCGCTCAGAAACTGCGGTCATATGGAGTACGCTTCCCTGGAAGCTTACATATCTAGGGACGGATACGGCGCCCTGGCAAGGGCCCTGTCGGAAATGACGCCGGCCCAGGTGGTGGAGGAAATAAAGGCATCGGGCCTGAGAGGGCGCGGAGGCGCCGGATTCCCCACCGGAGTGAAATGGGAAGCAGGATTAAAGGCTGTGTCTGAGGACGGACGCAAATTCATGGTCTGTAATGCGGACGAAGGGGACCCGGGCGCATTTATGGACAGAAGCATCCTGGAGGGCGACCCCCACAGCATTATCGAGGGAATGATGCTGGGAGGCTACGCCATAGGAGCATCCAGGGGGTATGTGTATGTAAGGGCAGAGTATCCCATCGCTGTAGAGCGTCTGGGCAATGCCATTGACCAGGCCAGGAAAGCGGGAATCCTGGGAGAAGACATCATGGGAAGCGGCTTTTCCTTTGACCTGGAAATCCGCATCGGTGCAGGCGCTTTTGTCTGCGGCGAGGAGACATCCCTTCTGGCTTCCATTGAGGGAAAGAGGGGAGAGCCAAGGCAGAAGCCCCCGTTCCCATTTGAAAAGGGGTTATTTGAAAGCCCCACCATCATCAATAATGTGGAAACCCTGGCAAATGCAGCTCCTATTATCCTGAACGGGTCCGGGTGGTACCGGGGATTCGGCACTAAGAAGAGCGCCGGCACAAAGGTATTTGCCCTGGCAGGAGATATTGTCAATGCAGGCATTATCGAGGTTCCCATGGGAACGGTTCTGGGGGACATCATATACAAGATTGGCGGCGGAATCATTGGCGGCAAGAAATTTAAGGCCATCCAGTCAGGCGGCCCCTCCGGCGGATGTCTGACCAAGGCCCATCTGAACACGCCTGTGGATTATGAATCCCTGTCAAGTCTGGGAGCCATCATGGGTTCCGGCGGACTTATTGTTATGAATGAGGACACCTGTATGGTGGATACGGCGCGGTATTTCATGGATTTCATCTGTGATGAATCCTGCGGTAAATGCCTGCCCTGCCGCAACGGTACCAGAAGAATGCTGGAAATACTGGAGCGCATCACCGAGGGCAAGGGACAGCCGGAGGACCTGGAGCTTCTGGAGGAACTGGCCAGAACCATCCAGCAGACAGCCATGTGCGGCCTGGGGCAGACCGCGCCCAATCCGGTCCTGTCTACCCTTAAATATTTCCGCAGCGAGTATGAGGCGCATATCTATGAGAAGCACTGCAGCGCAGGCGTCTGTGCCGAGCTTCAGACCGCCCCCTGCCGCAACGCATGTCCTGCCAATGTGTTCATACCCGGATATATGTCCCTGCTGGCGGCAGGCAGAACCGAGGATGCGTACCGCCTGATTCGCCAGGATAATCCGTTCCCGGCAGTGTGCGGACGCGTCTGCACCCATCCCTGCGAGGACCATTGCCGGCGCGCCCAGGTGGATGAGCCTTTGGCCATCTGCTCCGTGAAGCGCTTCATCGGCGACTACGCGCTGCGGGATGAGTACAATGTGCCTCTGGTTGAACCCAGACCCGCTACCGGCAAACACATATCCGTTATCGGGGCAGGTCCGTCGGGCCTTACCTGCGCTTACTATCTGGCTAATATGGGCCATGAGGTTCATGTGTATGAGGCGGAGTCCGTGGCCGGCGGCGTTCTGTACTGGGGCATTCCGGAATACCGCCTGCCCAAGGCTGTGCTGCAGAAGGAGATTCACGCCATAGAGAGGAGCGGCGTGCAGATTCATCTGAATACCAGGATAGGCTCCGACATTACCTTTGAGGATATGAAGAAGCAATCGGATGCAGTGTACATTGCCTCCGGAACCCAGGTTTCAAGGCTGCTTGATGTACCGGGTGAGGACCTTAAGGGCGTGGAAAGCGGACTTGGGTTCTTAAAGCGCATCGGCCTTAAGAAGGATATGTCCGTACCCAATAAGCTGGTTGTAATCGGCGGCGGCAGCACGGCCATGGATGTGGCCAGAACCGCTGTACGTCTGGGAACCTCCGAAGTGACTGTGATTTACCGCAGGTCTGAGAGGGAGATGCCTGCGGGAAAGGATGAAATAATTGAGGCCAGGGAAGAGGGCGTGAAGCTCATAGCCATGGCATCGCCGGTGGAATTCCTGGGCGCGGAAGGAAAGGTGACAGGAATTCACCTGGTACGCAGGAAGGAGACCGACTACGGAAGCGACGGGCGCAGGCGCACGGCCCATATTCCGGATTCCGACTTCTTCCTGGAGTGCGACGGCATTGTTACAGCCATCAACCAGGATGTGGACCATCAGGTTTACCGCACAACCCATGTGGAGGCTGCCAAGAACGGCAAGCTGGATATTGGCAGGTTTACCTCTGAGACAGGAGAGTCAGGCGTATTTGCAGGCGGCGATGTAAGCCCATGGGGCGCCAACGTTGTAATTCATGCCATTGCAGACGGCAAGAGGGCTGCTGTGAAGATAGACCAGTACCTTGGAGGCAGGGGCGAACTGAATATGGGTGAGTGGTTTGACATACCTGAGATAGCAGATATCGAGGTCAATGAACCTCATAAGCGCTTCCCGACCAGGTGTCTGTCCGTGGATGAGCGCAGGGACAATTTCAGGGAAGTAAACTGCGGATTCCACAAGCTGGATGCCATGGGCGAGGCTCTCAGATGCCTGCATTGTGACAGGAGATAGGAGGTAGATTATGATACATATAACGATAAACGGAAAACCGGTGGAGGTTACAGAGGGCTCCACCATCATGGAAGCGGCTGAGACAGTGGGAATCAGGATTCCCAGTCTGTGCCATATGAAGAATGTGCATCAGTACGGCTCCTGCCGTATCTGCGTTGTGGAGGTGGAGGGCATGAAGAATCTTCAGGCCTCCTGTATGGCTAAGGTAAGGGAGGGAATGGTCATAAGGACACACTCCCCCAAGGTGCTGGCAGCCAGGAAGGTGCTCTATGAACTGCTGCTGTCCAACCATCCCAAGGATTGTCTGAACTGCAGCAGGAACACCAACTGCGAGCTTCAGGAGCTGGGCTATGAGCTGGGCGTGGACGAGAGCCGGTTTGAGGGAGCCATGACCAAGCCGTTGGTGGATATTTCACCGTCCATCACAAGGGATACCAGCAAATGTATTCTCTGCCGCAGGTGCGTCACTGTGTGCAGCCAGATTCAGAAGGTGGGAGCGATTCAGGCACAGAACCGCGGATTTGATACCGTGGTAAGTCCGGCTATGGGGCTGCCTCTTAACTCTACGGCCTGCGCCATGTGCGGCCAGTGTACCGTGGTCTGTCCAACCGGGGCCCTGAAGGAGACAGACGGCCTTGCGCCGGTGTGGCGCGCATTGGCTGACCCTGAGAAGCGGGTGGTGGTCCAGGTGGCCCCGGCAGTGAGGGCTGCCCTGGGCGAGGAATTCGGCCTGCCGGTAGGAACCCCTGTCACCGGGAAAATGGCCACGGCCCTTCACGAAATTGGCTTTGACGATGTGTTCGATACCCTGTTTTCCGCCGACCTTACCATATTGGAGGAGGGGACGGAGCTTCTGGGACGGCTCAATGCAGCCCTGAAAGGGGATGAATCACAGAAGGAGAAAGCCGTGCTCCCCATGATTACCAGCTGTTCCCCTGGCTGGATTAAGCATATCGAGCATCAGTTCCCGGAGGAGTTAGACCACCTGTCCACCTGTAAGAGCCCCCATACCATGCTGGGTGCCGTGGTGAAATCCTTCTATGCAGAGCGCACAGGCACTGCTCCGGAAAACATGTTTGTTGTATCGGTTATGCCCTGTACGGCCAAAAAGTATGAGATACAGCGTCCGGAAATGGAAGTGGACGGCCATCGGGATGTGGACGCAGTGCTGACCACCAGGGAGCTGGCCCGGATGATTAAGACAGCTGGCATTGATTTTGTAAACCTTCCGGAAGGTGAGTTTGACGCACCTCTGGGACTGGGAACAGGCGCAGCTGATATCTTTGGCGTAACAGGAGGCGTTATGGAGGCAGCCCTGCGCACGGTGTACGAGGTGGTGACCGGGAAGGAGCTTCCCTTTGACAAGCTGCATGTGACGCCTATCGTGGGCCTGGAGCAGGTAAAAACAGCTTCCATCACAATTGAGGATACCCTTCCTGCATATGAACATTTGAAGGGAGTGACTGTGAATGTAGCGGTCACCAGCGGACTGGAAGGCGCTTCCATGCTCATGGACGAGGTGGCGGCAGGCACTTCGCCCTATCATTTCATAGAGGTAATGGGATGCCCGGGCGGCTGTATCAACGGCGGCGGACAGCCCAGATGCACAGAGGAAAATTACCGCGAAAAACGTTCGAAAGCACTCTACAGCGAGGATGAGCGCAAGGTACTGCGCAAATCCCATGAAAACCCGGATTTAATGAAGCTTTACAGCGAGTATCTGGGAGAGCCGAATGGACATTTATCCCATCATCTGCTGCATACCCATTATGTGAAGAGAGGGAAATATAACCAGCTGGTTTAGCGGGATAAAGGGCAGGAAGGCTGATTGGGATTTCAGGTGTTTTTTTGGGGTTTTTAATCCTGGATGTTCAGTATGGGTAAAAATCAGCAGATAATAAATCAGGATGTCAGATAAAGGAGGATTTGCGGCCGGGAAGCCAGACAGGATTCGGTTCCCGGCCCCTGTCTTTTCGGCTGTATCTTGCAATGAAGTTCCCGGTGTGTTATATTAAAAAAACCAGGCGTCATGGCGCAATATATATGAGGGATTGCCGCCATAATCCAATGTGATTAAATAAATGAACGTTCTGAGATAACAGAATTCTATAAAAATCAAATTTTAAGTGTCTACGTAAAAATCTGCCCACAATATCGGGCAAGAAATCCAATGAATCAAGTGAAGAAACGAAACAGGAATAAGAAATATCAGGCAATGCGCCCTTGTCTGCCAAGGTGGGATTAAGTATAATGGAGGCAGGTTCCTGTATGGTTTGCCGTAACAGGAGGCTGTATGGGAGAAAGAGGCCTGGGAACAGAGGGCCTGAGAAATCAGCGGACAAGCAGCAGTAATTTTCGGACAGAGAGAAAAAGGGAATCGAGCAGGGGGAAGATATGAATAGAAAGATTATTATTTTTAAACAGATGGTGATTCCGTTTGCGGTTCTGTCTATTCTGATAGTAAGGGATTATGCAATCAAGGAATTGAGCAAAAAAAACCTTTGGTATACTATTTCAGCTTAAGATAATTAATTTTATCATGTATTTAATATGCGGAATTTTAATTTCAGAGATAATAAGAATTAGCTTAAAGTACCGAGACAGGCTCTCTCTAACGGTTGTTGTTTTTAATATTATTGTACTGTTACTGATTTACAGATTTACACCTTTGGGATTTTTACAAAATCAAAATTTTCAATATACCAATCTTTTGCTAATTGGGTGTCATATTTATATGGCTTTTATATTATTCAAAAAAGAAAGATAAGAACATGAAAAATGGCAAGAAGAAAGCTTTATGAGTCTTTGGGTCGGTGACATGATTGACTTGTGCGCTGGCGTTCACATAATATGCGAATGAAAACTATTGTCTAGTATGGAAAAAGGTGAGTCCGTAAAAGTATACTTTTGCGGACTGCCTTTTTTTGAGGGATAAGATGTCTAAAATATCACAAAACAATGTCTCTTCCGCCGCGACAGGTTTCTGCACATATAAGATTTGTCAAAGCGGCCTGAAAGGGATTCTGTCACTGACTTTGCCCAAAATGTGTCCCGTTCTTCAGCACATCAATCTGTTCTTTCCGGAATTGCTCTGCCAACTGCAGGGAATTGATGATTTTATTGTACTGTTCATTGCAGCGGTCGGCAGCCATGCGCAGGGATAGCAGCATTTTCCGGCAGGAGCTTTGGGCGGGAGAGCCTTCGCTGCGTTTGTTTGCCACGGAGCTGCGGGGCGACTGCAGGGAAGCCCATTCCGACTCGGTCAGCGTGGTGTCATGGCCTAAATGCTGTTTGCTGCTTTTGTTGAGCTGCTTAAGGGTGATTTTGCTGCTGGGATTATCTCCCTGGGCCCTGACGGCTGAAGCAATGATGTTGTGGGCGCTGCGGAACGGAATGCGGTCCTTCTGCACCAGAAAATCTGCCATATCCGTCAATATGGAATCATTTATGCTCGCCATGAACTCCATGCGGTCATAGTGAAAGGTGATGTCCTGCAGCGTGCCGATGGACAATTCCAGTATTCCGGTTACCTGTTCCACGGCATCCCAAAATGGAGGCATACATTCAAAAAGGTCCCGGCAATGGCCGTAGCTGGTTCCCTTCAGGCACATTGCAATATCCAGATAAGTGCTGGTAAGGTGGGAGGATTTACTCTTTATATGCTCGATTGACAGCGGATTCTTCTTCTGCGGCATGATGCTGCTGCAGCATGAGTAAGCATCGGAAAAACTTACATAATTAAATTCCGCTGTGGACCAGAGATACAAATCCTGGGCAAACCGGGACAGGGTGGAACCCATGGTGGAAAAATCAGCCGCAAGCTCCAAGAGATAATCCCTGGTTGCAACTGCATCCAGCGTGTTGGTTATGATACCGTCAAATCCCAAAAGCTGGGCCGTGTATTCCCGGTTGATGGGAAAGGACGTACCGGCCATGGCGCAGGCGCCAAGGGGGGAACGGTTCAGGTTCTGATAGGCGGACAGCAGCCTGTCCATATCCCGCACCAGCGCCTCTGCAATTGCCAGGAAATAATGGTCCAGGGTAATGGGCTGGGCCGGCATGCAGTGGGTGTATCCGGTGATGATGCGGCCCTGGTTTTCTTCGGCGAGAGCCAGCAGACGGCGTATCAGCGCCAGCAGCCGTTCATAAACCGCCAGCATGCTGTCCCGGATACCCATCCGCATCACTGTGGGAGTCATATCGTTGCGGCTTCTGCCTGTATATATTTTTCCTGCCAGGTCTATTCCCAGATGGGAAATTAAATATTGTTCAAAGTTTAAAAAATAATCCTCGTTAAGGGGATTAAAGCCAATGGTCTGCGGATGCATGTCCATCAGGGGAACAATGAAATCCAGGGCCTTTTTTCCGTCCTCCTGGGATATCAGCTTTTGCTCGCACAGCATCAGGATATGGCTGATATGGGTCAGCAGAAGGTTCTGGTATGAATGCTCCATATCATCCTGGAGAATGGGCATATAGATGTATTTGCACACTGAATCACTGGGCTGCGTGGAGAGCCTGTTTCTGGAATAAGCGGGCTGGGTGACATAGGTGCCGGAACCCTGTTTGCGCACTAAAAGACCGCCTTCTACCATCTTGTTCACTGCCTGGCGTATGGTGGTGCGGCTAACCCCGAAAAATTGGCATAACTCTGTCTCTGTGGGAAGCTTAAATCCAGAAGGCCACTCACCTGATTCGATTTTTGTCCGGATATAAGTCTCTACCTGATAGTAAAGAGAAACTCCTTTTTGATTAAAAGAGGTATTGGACAAGAGGATAACCTCCCTTCATAGGTCATAATCTGAACTGTTCAATATTATATCATTGTTTTGAGCGTGTTTCAAGCAATACCAGACCTATGGACTGCATGTATCATCTTAAAGATATCTAAAAAGATATATATTACATAATGTTAAAAGAAAAATAATTAACTGGAAATTGCTGTTAAAAATAAAAATGGGAGGGGGATAATCCGGCAATTATCGGTATAACATGACAAATAATCAAAAAAGTATTGTTATATAGTTGACAATATTAGACATATCATATAGAATATAGGTATCGTAAATGAGATGTATTCATATCATTCAAAAAAAACTATAAGAGGAGGAAATGTATGAAGAAGCTGGGAAAAACACTTATCCAAGTGCAGTATGGCGCATCGATAGTGGCTGCTCTCATGTTATTAGTCATGATTGGCTACGAGGTATTTGCGCGGTATGTACTGAAATCGTCGCTGATGGGCATCGAGGAATTGATGTTATTTCCTATTATATGGCTTTATATGCTGGGCGGTGCTAATGCATCCTATGAAAAAAGCCATATTGAGTGTGGAATCCTGACCCTTTACATTAAGAAGGAGCGCTCGAAACTGATTTTTGATGCAATCAAACGTACACTGTGTATCATTATTCTTGCCTGGATTTGTTACTGGGGTTTTTATTTCTTTTCCTATTCCCTTAAGACCTGGAAGTTAGCTGACATTACATACGCTCCTCTGTTTTTTGCAAACATAGCGCTTACCATTGGTTTTGTACTGATGTTCATTTATGCGGCAAGGGATGTATATCTGGCCTACCGGGCATTGATTCGTCAAATAAAAAACAAGGATGAGGCAAAGGAAGGAGGTGAAAACGTATGACTTCCCTATCAGTTATTTTGATGGACGTAATACTGCTGGTTTTTCTTCTGATGATGAGTATTCCGCTTCCGGTCTGCTTTGCCGGAGCGCTGCTGTTCCTGAGCCTTTTTGGCGATGTATCCATGAAGACCATGCTGATTTGGGTATTTTCCCAGTCCACGGGAACCGTTCTCCTGGCCAGTCCCTTGTTTATTCTGGCAGGAACCTACATGGGGGGCAGCGGAATTGCAAAGCGGTTATTGGACTGTGTGGATGCATTTGTGGGCCACATTAAATCCGGTCTGGGCGTGGTGGCTGTTCTTGTGTGCGCCATCATGGGCGCCATATCGGGAAGCGGATTTACGGGGGTGGCGGCCACAGGCCCTATTATGATTCCAAAGATGGAAGAGCAGGGCTATCCCAGAGGGTATGCAACGGCGCTGGTAACCGTATCTTCTGTTCTGGGACTTCTGATTCCTCCCAGTGTGGTCATGATTATGTTTGGATGGGTGACGGAATGCTCGATTCTGGCCTGCTTTTTATCCACGCTTGGTCCGGGACTGATTATCACTGCATTGTTTTGCATCATCCATGTATTCTGGAGCCGTAAATTTGATTTAAAAGTCACGGAAAAGAAACCCTTTGGGGAATTTGCATCAAATGCCGGGAAGATGACCTTCAAGGCTGTGCCGGCCCTTATCATGCCCCTCATCATACTGGGCGGAATCTACGGGGGCGTGTTTACACCCACCGAGGCGGCTGCCATGGCAGCCATCTATTCCATCCCCATCGGATTGTGGGTATACAGGGCCTGTACCTTTAAGGGCTTCCTGGCAATGACAAAGGAGGCCACCAGCACGGTTGGTTCCATCATGGTTATGATTGTATGCTGTCTGATGCTGAGCCGCGTGTTTACGGTTTACCGTGTGCCGGAGCTGGTGCTGGAGCTTCTGATGAGCATCACCACCAATAAATATATACTGCTGTTCATCATTGATATCTTCCTGTTCATCGTGGGGATGATAGTCAATGACACCACAGGCGTTCTGATATGCGCACCCCTGCTTATGCCTGTTATGAATCAGCTGGGAATCAGCCCCATCCATTTTGCCTCCATCATGGGCGTGAATCTTGCTATGGGCGGAGTTACCCCGCCGTATGCCAGTATTCTTTATCTGGGAATGAGGATAGGCAAAGCGGAATTCCATGAGATTCTGAAACCCACCATGACGTTTTTGGTGCTTGGCTATGTTCCCATCGTATTTCTTGTCACCTATTGGCCGGATTTGGCCCTCGCTATTCCGAGAATGGCTGGTTTTGCTGTATAAGAGATTGGTTTCTTACCATTAGAAAAGGAGAACACTATGAAAAATTTAAAAAGAGGACTTTCGATAGCAATTGTTGCAGCAATGGTATTAGGCATGACGGCATGCGGCGGTTCCGGCAAAGCGGAAAGCGCAGGCAAGACCGCTGAGAAAAAGTCATTTTCGCTGAAACTCAGCCATTACCGGGCAGAGGGGTCACCGGCTGATATCAACGCCAAGGAATTTGCCGATAACGTGAAGGCGGGCGACGATTCCCTGGAGGTGGTGGTATATCCGGCCGCGCAGCTGGGAGATTATACGGCGGTTCAGGAACTGGTAAGCGTGGGTGATGTGGAAATGCAGATGGCCACCCTCAGCTCCACTGTGGATAAATACCTGGGAATCACAAGCGCACCCTATATCTGCGCTACCTGGGATGAAGCAAAGGCAATTTTCAGCCGTGACAGTGAGTTTACGGAAACCATCAGAAAACATCTGGAAGACCAGAACATTAAACTGCTGTCGGTTTATCCTCTGTACTTTGGCGGCGCCATCCTGAATGAGGAGCCGAAGGAACCGGCGAACCTGGATATCAGGGAAGGATATAAGGTCCGCTGCCAGACCATGAAGGGCGCGGAGCTGGTGACAAACATGCTGGGCTACAATGCAACGCCCATGGCTCTTAACGACTGCTTTACCGCCCTGCAGACCGGCGTCATTGACGGAATGATTGGTTCGGGAGCCGAAGGATATTACAGCAGCTACCGCGATGTGGCAACCTATTATCTGCCGTATAATGACCATTTTGAGGTATGGTACCTGTATATCAATCTGGACAAATGGAATGAGATGACAGCAGAACAGCAGAATGCCCTGCAGACAGCAGCCAATAAACTGGAAGACGACCGGTGGGAGGTAGCGCCCAAGGAAACAGCTGAGTATGAAAAAAAGCTGGAAGACTACGGAATCAAAATCATAGAGTTTACGGATGACGAGCTTCAGAATTTCTACAACAAATGCTGGGAGTCTGTATGGCCTGAGCTTACTGAATTATACGGGGAAGACGCCGTGGAATTAGTGAAGAATCTGAAGGCGCAGGCTAAATAAAATCATTTTGCAAGGAGGAACCAGACATGGGTCACCCATTCCGGTGTATTACCAATAATCCAATGCTGATAGACCGCGGCTTTACTGACCTGGAGTATTATGAAACAGATGTTTTGGAACTGTTCAGAGTGGTTTTTCAGAAGGTAACATGCGGGTACCGCCTTCTCACGCATCCGCTGACAGGAAGCATCCGTCCGGATATCACGCCTTATAAGACAGTACTGCTGTCAGGGACAGCAGGGACAGTGGATTTGGAATCAGTGACCCTGATTGAGAAGGCCATCCGCTATGCAGAGGATTTGTACAGGCTGAGGGAAGTGCCTATTTACAGGAAATGGGGGAAGGCAGCCCTGGAAGACTTTCAGTGCATTGATTTATCCATTATTGAGCGGGCGCTGGAAGTGGAGGAAATGGGTAAATAAACTGATATTGGAGGAAACATAATGAAACTGACACTGAATAAATTTCATGTACAGGACATTCAATTTGCAGAGGCCAGCAGCTTTTGCCATGGTGTCTTATACATAAATAAAGCAGAATTGGCTGAGTATCTCATGGAAGATACCAATATCCACAGCGTGGATTTTGACATAGCAAGGCCGGGGGAGTCTGTGAGAATCGTGCCCATTAAGGATGTGGTCCAGCCGCGTTACAAGCAGAGTGGCACAGGGCAGGTATTTCCGGGATTTGTGGGGGATGTGGAAACAGTTGGAAATGGTGAGACAAATGTGCTGGAGGACTGTGCGGTCGCCACATCCGGGAAAATCGTGGCCTTTCAGGAAGGCATTATCGATATGTCGGGTCCTGGGGCGGAGTTTAACAGTTTTTCAAACATGAACATCCTGGTTCCCCTGATTTTCCCGGTTGAAGGGCTGGATAAGCACACCCACGAAGCCACGGTCCGCATCGCAGGCCTTAAGACCGCTGCGTATATGGCTAAAACTACTCTGGGCCTGGAGCCGGATGAGAGGGAAGTGTTTGAACATGAAAGCATCCTGGAGATGGGGCGCAAATACCCTGATTTGCCAAAGGTGGTATATGTGGACATGGTTCAGTGCCAGGGACTGATGCACGATACATATGTATATGGCCTCAATGTGAAGGGAATCCTTTCCACCATGATTGGCCCCCTGGAGGTGCTGGACGGAGCCATTATCAGCGGAAACTGTGCGGCGCCCGGACATAAGAATGCCACCATTCACCATGAGAACAATCCCATTATTCTGGATTTGCTGCGCAGGCATGGGAAGGAGCTGTGCTTTGTGGGCGTCCTTCTGAGCAATGAAAGCGCCATGCTGAAGGAAAAGAAACGGGCGGCATATTATACCAGCAGCCTGTCTGAACTGTTAGGCGTGGACGGTGTGATTGTCAGCGAGGAAGGCGGAGGAAATCCGGAGACGGATTTGATGTTTAACTGCAGGCTCCATGAAAAAAAGGGAATCAAGACTGTACTGGTTACGGATGAGTACTGCGGGCGCGACGGGGCATCCCAGGGACTGGCGGATGTAACCCCGGAGGCAGATGCAGTGGTAACCAATGGAAACGGCAACCAGTTTGTGGTCCTTCCGAAGATGGAGAAGGTGATTGGAGACATAGAGACGGTCCGCATCATCACAGGGGGAAATGTGGACAGTATAGGCGAGGACGGGACTGTTTCCGTGGAGATTGCGGCAATCATGGGCTCATGCTGTGAAATGGGGTATGAGCATATGACAACACGTTTGCGGTAGAGGAGAAACCATATGAAGAGAATTGTACATTATCTGAATCAGTTTTACGGTCAGATTGGCGGGGAGGAGTTTGCTGACCAGGAGCCAATCCTGCGGGAGGGCATTGTGGGACCCGGAACGGGTCTGCAGGCTGTCCTGGGGGAAAAGGCCCGGATTGTGGCCACTGTAATCTGCGGAGATAACTATTTTGCAGACCACCAGGAGGAGGCGCTGGATAAAATATTATCCATGACAAAGGAGCTGGCGCCGGATATGTTCATTGCTGGTCCGGGGTTCAATGCAGGACGCTACGGACTGGCCTGTGCAACCATCTGCGATGCGGTTAAGAGGCAGTTTTCCATCCCGGTCCTGACGGCATTGTATCCGGAGAATCCGGGAGCCGAAATGTTCCGCAATAAGATATATATCGTGGAGACAGCCATCTCTGCCGCGGGTATGCGTCAGGCCCTGCCTGTTATGGGTAAGCTGGCGGAAAAACTGCTTGAAGGGGAAGAGATTGGATTCCCGGAGGAAGAGGGATATATTGCCCAGGGATTCCGCGTGAATGTGCATACGGAAAAGAACGGCGCAGAACGTGCAGTGGACATGATGATAAAGAAGCTGCGGGGAGAACCGTATGTCACAGAGCTTCCCATGCCTGTATTTGACCGTGTAAAGCCGGCTCCCGCTGTAAAGGACATAGCTCATGCCAAAATAGCATTGATTACATCCGGCGGCATTGTGCCTCAGGGGAATCCGGACCATATCCCGTCGGCCAATGCCAGTATATACGGCGTCTACGACATAGAGAATCTGGACCGTCTGACCAGCCAGGGGTTCATGACAGTCCATGGGGGATACGACCCCGTATACGCAACAGAGGACCCGAACCGTGTACTTCCCCTGGATGTGTGCAGGGAAATGGAACGGGAAGGGGAAATCGGGGAGCTGTACGGACGGTACTACAGTACGGTGGGCAACACCACTGCAGTGAGCAGCGCAAAGAGGTTTGCTGAGGAGATTGCCCAGGATATGATGCAAAGCGGAGTGCAGGCGGCTATCCTCACATCCAACTGAGGGACCTGTACCCGTTGCGGCGCAACGATGGCTAAGACAATAGAGAGTTTTGGAATTCCGGTTGTACATATCTGTTCCATTGTGCCTATTTCCATGGCAGTAGGAGCCAACCGAATCATACCGGCAGTGGGGATTCCCTATCCTGTGGGAAATCCGGGCCTTCCAAAGGAGGAGGAGCTCCAGGTAAGAAGGCGCATTGTGAAAAAGGCGCTGGAAGCATTGTCCACGGACATTGAAGACCAGACTGTATTTGAATGATGATGAAGAATTGGCTGAAAAATGAGGCGCTGAGGCGCTGCCTTTTTCCTCTGGCATTTTTATGTATCTTTATCGTATGGAGACTGGCGGAACACGGTTTTCGGAATATATGGATATATCTGCTGCTGACGGCCGGCGTCATATGCCTGGTTCTGGACCGTGTCTTTAAACCCTGGGAGCATTACAGGATGAGAAAACGCCGGGAGAAGGGACAGCAAAAACAGGATAAGAAACTATAATATGAATCAGATATTCAGACAGAAGCGGATGCAGGAGTAACCTGTGCATCCGCTTCTTTCATTTCCGCCTGGTTGGTTTTTCCTTTGTGCAGCGGAAAAATCAAATTTTATCTTTTGGCCGCGGCTTGCTATAATAAGGCCATAAAAGACAGGAGGGATAGAACGTGAACGATTTTTTATGGGGAGGAGCAACTGCCTCCTACCAATGCGAGGGCGGCTGGCAGGAAGGCGGGAGGGTGGAATCCATGTGGGATGTGTATTTGCATGAGAACCATCTGGAGAACGGGGACGTGGCCAGCGACCATTACCACCGTTTCAGGGAGGACATCCGCATGATGAAGGAAGGAGGCCAGAACAGCTACCGTTTTTCACTGGCCTGGCCCAGAATTATCAGAAACAGGGAGGGGGAAGTGAACCAGGAGGGCGTTGAGTTTTACAATCAGCTGATTGATGCCTGTCTGGAATATGGAATCACACCCATGGTAACCATTTTCCATTGGGACCTGCCCCAGTACCTGGAGGAAAAAGGCGGATGGCTGAACCGTGAAACATGTGCGGCATACACCCATTATGCAAAGATATGCTTTGACCGGTTTGGGGACCGGGTAAAGCTGTGGGCAACCTTTAATGAGCCAAGGTATTATACCAACAGCGGTTATCTAATCGGCAACTATCCTCCGGGACACCAGGATATTCAGGAGACAGTTACTGCTTCCTACTATATGATGCTGGCGTCCGCCATGGCTGTGGAGGCATTCAGGGCAGGCGGATATGACGGGCAGATTGGAATTGTGCACAGCTTTTCTCCTGTCTATACCACGGACACAAGGGTGGAGTCAGCCATAGCCGAGAGATTTGCCGATAATTTCTACAATAACTGGATACTGGATACAGCGGCCCTTGGAGAAATTCCGGGAGATTTGCTGGGAGAGCTTAAAAAGACCTGCGACCTGTCCATGATGACTCCGGAAGACTTAGCCGTCATCCGCCGCAACAGGGTGGACTATCTTGGACTGAACTACTATGCCAGGGTCATGGTAAAGCCTTATGAGAGCGGGGAGACAACCCTGATAGTCAATAACCAGGGAAAGAAGGCAAAGGGGACTTCCCAGACCATCATTAAGGGCTGGTTTGAACAGGTAAGGCCGGAGAGCAGCCGTTACACGGAGTGGGATACGGAGATTTTCCCGGAGGGGCTGTATGAGGGGATACGAAGGGTATGGAATAAATACCATCTTCCCATCTATATCACGGAAAATGGAATCGGACTCTACGAGGATATATCTGTGAGCCAGGTGGAGGACGATGACAGGATTGAATTTATGGACATGCATATTGCAGCGGTGCTGAAAGCCAAGGAGGGAGGCTGTGATGTGCGGGGGTACTATGCCTGGTCGCCTTTTGATTTGTATTCCTGGAAAAATGGAACTGAGAAGCGCTATGGACTGGTTGCCATTGATTATGAAAACGGACTGGAACGCAGACCGAAAAAAAGCTATTACTGGTATAAGGATGTAATTGAAACGGAAGGAAAACATATTACAGGAAAATAATGGGGGAGTGTTATATGAATATACAGAGTATGAGCGTTTCAATGGAAAAATATGTTATGCCCATTGCCAACAAGCTGGGGAATGAGATACACCTGCGGGCAATCCGGGACGCCTTTATGTCCCTGCTGCCAATTACTTTTACAGGAGGTATTGCCGCCGTACTGAGCTCTGCTCCTTCTGCAGATGCCGCCGGAACGGGAATCACCCTGGCCTGGGCCGGGTTTGTGGAGAGCAACAGCATGATTTTCTCCTGGATTAACGCGCTGACATTGGGGGCCATGTCCCTTTATATCTGCATTGGAATCATCCATTTCCTGTGCAAGAGCCGGAAAATAGAGTCGTTTCTGCCGATTCTCCTGGGAGTCTGCGGATTTCTGATGCTGATTGCAGAGCCTGTGTCCCTTGGATGGGACGGAAAGATGGCGGAGCTGTCTTATATGGACGGCAAGGGGCTGATTCCGGCCATGTTTATATCCATACTGACTGCGGATTTGTATTGTTACATGAGGAAACGGGATTTTGGTAAGATTTCCCTGCCGGATACAGTGCCTGCATCTCTTTCGGATGTATTTGCCTCCATAGTGCCGGGGGCGGTACTGATGGTAATCTACATCGTGCTGTTTGCAATCATGAATAAAGTGGGAACCACGCTGCCGAAACTGATTTACAATGCCATTTCCCCGTCCCTGACAGCGGCGGACAGTGTTGGTTTCACCATTATCATTACACTGATGGTACATATTTTCTGGTTTTTCGGCATACATGACGCCGCCCTTTCAGGCGTGCTTGCGCCTATCCGTGACGGTAATTTATCCATCAATGCGGCTGCCCATGCAGCCGGGCAGGCCCTTCCGTCCATTTTCACCACGCCGTTCTGGGTATATTTTGTGGTGATTGGAGGATGCGGTTCCGTGCTGGCCTTGACAGCGCTGCTGTGCTTTTCAAAGTCAAAGCAGCTAAAGACCATTGGAAGGCTGGGAATTGTACCTGCGTTTTTCAATATCTCAGAACCTGTAATCTTCGGCCTGCCTCTTATGCTGAATCCTGTATTTTTCGTACCATTCCTGCTGACTTCGGTTATTAACGGCACTGCCGCGTATCTGACCATGCAGGTCGGCCTGATTGGAAAGAGCTTTGCCATGCTGTCCTGGCAGATGCCTTCTGTTATTGGAGCATTTTTTTCAACCATGGACTGGAAAGCGCCGCTGCTTATCCTGGTTTTGATTGTGGCAGACGGGCTGGTGTATTTCCCGTTCTACAAGATTTATGAGAAGAATATGGTCAAGCTGGAAAGCGGGGAAGAGGGAAACTAAATAGAAACAGCCATTTAAAATAGTAATCCAGGACAATGGTTCCAAAGGGGAATCCACAAAAACCAATCCAAAAAAGGAGGATATAAATATATGAAACGAATCGTATTATTATGCAATGGCGGTTTATCCACCGGAATTCTTGTAAAAAAAATGAAAGCAGCAGCAGAGGCCCAGGACTTTGCATGTGAGATTTCAGCTGCCCCTGTTTCCGATGCGGAGGCAGTGGGAGCAGAGGCAGACCTGATTCTCCTGGGCCCCCAGGTGCGGTTCCAGATGGAGACCGTGAAAAAGCAGGTGTCATGCCCCGTGACATCCATCGACCCTGTGTCATACGGCACAATGAATGGGGAGAAGGTATTAAATCAGGTAAAAAAAGAATTGGGGGAAGCGTAATGGAGGATATGGAACTGATTTGCCTGCAGATTATCAGCAATGCAGGCGAGGCCAGGAGCGAGTCCATGGCTGCCCTGGCTGCTGCCAGAAACAGCAGATTTGACGAGGCCGGGGAACATCTGGCTGCCGCCGGGGAGAAAATGAAAGAGGCGCACCATGTACATACCAGGCTGATAACCATGGATGCCAACGGGGAATTGGATAAAATCAGTCTTATCATGATTCACAGCGAGGATATTATGATGGGGGCGGAGATTACATTGGCTCTGGCAAAGGAAATTGTGGAGCTGTACAAAAGCAGAGCTTAGAAACGGGAAGGTGATAAGTTCCCGGGTGGAGCCGGGAGCTGTCCGGAATCATGATAAAGGGAAGGGATACAGAGATGGAGAAGCAGATGAGAATAAAAAAATGGTGTATATGTATGGTATTGATTACGGGGATAGCGGCATTGTCCGGCTGCCGGAAACAGGCTGATGGGGAACAGGCAGAGCCGCTGGCAGCAGAGCAGAAAGCCGTCACAATTTATCTGGTCCGGCACGGAAAGACCTTTCTGAACACCACAGGACAGGTGCAGGGCTGGGTGGATTCGCCTCTCACGGAGGAAGGGGAATCCCAGGCTGATGCGGCAGGAAGAGGGATGAAGGATATTCCGTTTGTCACTGCGTTTTCCAGCGATTTGGGCAGACAGCGTGCAACGGCAAAGCGTATTCTGGCCCAGAATCAAGGGGACATCCCTGAGCTGCAGGAAGTCATCGGGCTGAGGGAAGAGTTTTACGGCGGCTTTGAGGGCAAACCGGATGCGGAGCTGTGGCGTCCGATTTACGAAGCCAACGGGGTTTCCTATGATGAGAACCAGTCAACCTATCTGAATCTGTCAAAAAAGGAGAAGGTGGATACAATTGCTGCCATTGACCCGCTGCATATGGCGGAGAACTATGAGGATATCTCAAAACGTTCCATTGAGGTCATGGATACAATTGTAAAGACAACCCAGGAGGCAGGCGGAGGAAACGCACTGGCGGTATCCAGCGGCGATGAGATTGCAACCATTCTGGATTTGCTGGTGCCTGAGCAGTATCAGGGGGAGCATATATCAAACTGCAGCGTAACGGTCCTGACTTATGAGAATGGCGGGTATACGCTGGAAACGTGCGGGGATGTGAGCTATATGGAGGCAGGAGAAGAAACGGAATAAATCAGTTAAAAATACATTGCAGGGAAGCTGGCAGCCTGACAGGGGAAGATACATACCCGGTCAGGCTGTTTCTGCCATTTATACAGTTATAAAAGGTCTGTCTAAATCAATAAATCCATAAACTGCCGGCAATCCCTGACCTTTGCCAGCTTGTAAATGGTATTGGTTTTAAACAGGTTATCAATCATTACATTATAGACAGGAATAATGGTGTGGTTCCAGGTTGGGGCAAGGGCAAAGAGAAAGATGATTTTCACATTGTACTCGCCCCAGGGGAGCTTGTTTTTCAGCACGCAGACGCAGACAGCTGTCCGCCTTGCGTTGTTTTCCATGGCGTGGGCAAAGGCAAAGCCGGGTTCAAAGGCAGTAGGTGCAATGGATTCGCGCTGCATAACGCTTTCCAGGAACCCCGGTCCCACATATCCCTGCTCATAAAGCCTTTCGCACAGAAAGGCCACTGCATCCTGGCGGGAATCGAATTCCATGTCGGTAAAGAACAGGGAGGGTTTGAATAAGGTCCTGAAATAGGTCCTGATGCTGTTGACCTCGCTGTCCCTGACAACAGTGAGCAGCTTTTCCTTCTCATGATAGTTCAGAAAGTTCCGGCACAGGATTACCGGCACCTCCCCGGGCTGGAAGGGGAGGGGGACCGTGGTGAGGACGGCCAGGATGTCTTTGGGCATTTCCAGGGGACAGTCAAAGATGGACCAGGTATAGGCTATTTTAAAGCGGCACTCGCCCATGTCCTCCAGGCGCTTGACTATAAGCTCTTTGATTTGTTTTCCGTAGGGATTAACCAGCGCCACCTTTTGCTCTGTCTTTCCGAGATTTGTCTCCATGGCCCGTATGAAGTGTATGGCGAAAAGGCTGATTTCGTCTTCGCTCAGGGATGTGCCTGAGAGATTGTTGAACCGGTCAGCGAAAAAAATGGCAATGTCGTATTCCAGCGGATATTTGGATTTAATAGTAGCAAGCACCGGATTGATGACGTACTGTCTGTGCCGCCTCCGTTCCAGGGCGCCGTGGAGCTGCTCGGTCATTTCATGACAGAATTCCTTATCAATGGTAAAATCAAAACCATATTCCACGTTGATTTCAATCAGTATCTTTTCCAGGAGAGTTTGGGCCTGGCTGTCCGGTTTTTCGTTTACGTGATAGAAATCATTTTGAAAGAGTCTGGAGAAGTACCTGTGTTCCGAGGGTGGGAAGGTGATAAAAAGCCGTGAACCCAGTTCTTCTAAAAAATGCCTGCCCGTGCTTAAGGCATCTTCATCGGGTTCATTGTCAGGTGACATTTCTGGCATAAAAAAGCCGCATACAGCCCGCTCGGCCATGACAGCAGTGCCGATGAGCAGGCGTACAATGGTGGTGTCATAGAGGTGCCGCCGGAGAAGGTCCAGTTCCCGGAACATCAGTTCCTTCAGCTCCTTTAAATCTACAATGTCAAAAAAAGGCTGGAATTGTTCCATATCAAAATAATGGTTAACATTCCGGTTCATGATATAGAGGGTGTAGTAGGAACGTTTTTGTTCCTCTGAGGCGGACAGGGAGAGGACTCCGTTCTGTTTGATGATGGCCGGCTGGCCGTGGCGTCTGGTCATGTTCCGGTTCAGCTGGGCCACCATTTTAGTGAGCAGGGCATCGCTGATGAACAGCTCATCCGCCAGTTCCAGATAAGGTGTTTCCCGGCAGAACAAAACCTGCCGGATGATAACCCATTCCAGGTCGTCTTCCGGAAGTCCGTTTTCTGAAGTTCGGACCCGCTTTTCCCGATGTCCGGCATCTATGAAGTAGCCCTGTCCTTTTTTTGAGCAGATAACCTCCTGCGCCTGGGACCCGTTGATTTCCTTGATATCGCTTCTTACGGTCCTGTCGCTGATATGCAGAAGGGCGGCAATCTGCTGGGATGTCAGGCAATCATGTTCTGCCAGCAAATCCCAAATCCGTTTCTGACGTGCAGTCATGGTATCCTCCTGGAATGTAGCAAAACAGCGGATGCAGGGGCAAGCCTGCGGTCCGCTGTTTTGCATATATGTACATTGCTTGCAAAAACCATTGAAAATCTGTCTTTACGGAATATACGTGATTATGGTGTGGTGATTAGTGCTGGTTAATGCTCCTCTTTACATAAGTGGTGTGGAGCAGGTGATGTGCTTTCTCACTTCCTGGCTCGCCCAGGTAAGTGGCGTAGAGTTCCTTGATGGCAGGATTCTCATGGGACTTACGGATTGGGTTGCCTAAATCGATATCGTAGAGCACCTTTGCCCTCAGACTGCGGATGTCCGTTGTGTTGCGCACATGTCCTGGCTGCTGGGGCTGTCCGCCGCCGTTTACACAGCCGCCGGGGCATCCCATGATTTCGATGAAGTGATAGCTGGCTTCACCGGATTTAACCTTATTCAGCAGTTCTCTGGCATTGCCCAGGCCTGAAGCTACTGCAATCTTTACTTCCATGCCGGCTACATTGTAGGTGGCTTCCTTGATTCCCTTTGTGCCGCGGACTTCTGTGAAGTCCGGCTTGGGCAGCTCTTCGCCTGTCAGGGTTTCCACGGCAGTTCTGAGGGCGGCTTCCATAACTCCGCCTGTTGCGCCGAAGATAACGGCTGCGCCGGTTCCAAGGCCCAGAGGTGCGTCAAACTCCTCATCCGGCAGGTCTAAGAACCTGATGCCGGCCTTCTTAATCATGCGGGCCAGCTCCCTGGTGGTGATGGATATGTCCACATCCGGCATTCCGTTGGCATCCTCGTCCTCGCGGCCAATCTCAAACTTCTTGGCAGTACATGGCATTACGCTTACGCTTACAATGTCCTTCGGGTCAATTCCTGCCTTCTCGGCATAGTAGGACTTGGCAATGGCGCCAAACATCTGCTGAGGAGATTTACAGGAAGACAGGTTCTCTGTCATGTCCGGGAAATAGTGCTCGCAGTATTTTACCCATCCAGGTGAACAGGAAGTGATGAGCGGCAGTACGCCTCCGTTTTGTACACGGTCAATAAACTCATGCGCTTCCTCCATGATGGTAAGGTCTGCGGAGAAATTGGTATCAAATACCTTGTCAAAGCCCAGACGGCGCAGGGCTGCAGCCATCTTGCCTTCCACATCCGTGCCGATAGGCAGTCCGAATTCCTCGCCAAGTCCTGCGCGTACAGCAGGGGCAGTCTGGACAATCACATGCTTTTTGGGGTCTGCTATGGCTGCAAATACATCTGCGGTGTAATCCTTCTCAGTCAAGGCGCCGGTTGGACATACGGCGATACACTGACCGCAGGATACGCAGGAGGTCTCTCCCAGGCCCATCTCAAAGGCAGAGCCGATGGAAGTGGCAAATCCGCGGTTGTTGGCGCCGATAACGCCGATGCCCTGTATGTTTTCGCAGACAGCCACACAGCGGCGGCACAGGATACATTTGCTGTTGTCCCGAATCATATGGGCGGCAGAGGTGTCAATCTCAGACGGGGTAATCTCTCCGTCATAGTAACCCTCGTCGTCAACGCCCAGCTCATGGGCCAGCTCCTGAAGCTCGCAGTGTCCGCTGCGGACACAGGACAGACAGGAACGGTTGTGGTTGGATAACAGGAGCTGTAATGTCTTCTTCCTGGAATCCAGTACTTTAGGTGTATTGGTAAATACTTCCATGCCTTCCTCAGCAGGATAGACACAGGAAGTTACCAGTTTTCCATTCTTTAATTCTACTATACAGATACGGCAGGCACCGATTTCATTGATTTCCTTTAAGAAACACAGAGTAGGAATCTCGATATGTGCCAGTCTGGCTGCCTCCAGGATTGTGGAACCCTTGGGAGCGGTGACTGCAATGCCGTTGATTTTAAGATTAATTGTCTCCATCGTATATTCCCTCCCTCATTATTTCTTGTAGATAGCGCCGAATTTACATTTTTCCATACAAGCGCCGCACTTGATACACTTGTTCTGGTCAATGACATGGGGATTCTTTACAGAGCCCACGATTGCTCCGGCAGGACAGTTGCGGGCACACAGCGTACATCCGCGGCACTTGTCACGGTCAATGTTAAAGGAGAGAAGCGCCTTGCATACGCCCGCTGGACAGCGCTTTTCCTTGATGTGTGCTTCGTACTCGTCGCGGAAGAAATGAAGGGTGGAGAGTACTGGGTTGGGAGCTGTCTGGCCCAGGCCGCACAGTGAGTTGGCCTTTACATAGTGACAGAGCTCCTCCAGCTTATCCAGGTCTTCCATTACAGCCTGGCCTTTTGTAATCTTGGTCAGGATTTCCACCATACGTTTGGTGCCGATACGGCATGCAGTACATTTGCCGCAGGATTCCTCCACAGTAAATTCCAGGAAGAATTTGGCGATGTCCACCATACAGTCATCTTCGTCCATTACAATCAGACCGCCGGAACCCATCATGGAACCAATGGAAATCAGGTTGTCGTAGTCAATGGGGATATCAAAGTGCTCGGCAGGGATACATCCGCCGGAAGGTCCGCCGGTCTGTGCCGCCTTAAACTTCTTGCCGTTTGGAATGCCGCCGCCGATTTCTTCAATGACAGTGCGCAGGGTAGTGCCCATGGGAACCTCCACAAGGCCGGTGTTGTTAATCTTGCCGCCCAGTGCAAATACCTTGGTTCCTTTGGATTTCTCAGTACCCATGGAAGCAAACCACTCAGGACCATTCAGAATAATCTGAGGAATGTTTGCGTAAGTCTCAACGTTATTTAAGATACTTGGCTTGCCGAACAGACCCTTCTGTGCAGGGAACGGAGGTCTGGGTCTTGGCTCGCCGCGCTTGCCCTCGATGGAGGTCATAAGAGCAGTTTCCTCGCCGCAGACAAATGCGCCGGCGCCCAGACGCAGGTCGATGTCAAAGTCAAATCCGGTTCCGAAAATGTTCTTGCCTAAGAGTTCCATCTCACGGGCCTGCTGGATTGCGATTTTCAGGCGTTCCACAGCAATGGGATACTCAGCACGGACATAAATAAAACCCTGGTTGGAGCCGATTGCATAACCGGCAATGGCCATGGCCTCCAGAAGAGCATGGGGGTCGCCTTCCAGCACGGAACGGTCCATGAATGCGCCGGGGTCGCCCTCGTCCGCATTACAGCATACATATTTCTGGTCGGCGTCATTCTGCTTACAGAGCTTCCACTTAAGACCGGTTGGGAAACCGGCGCCGCCGCGGCCCCTGAGTCCGGCATCCAGCAATGTCTGGATGACATCATCCGGAGTCATCTCCGTGAGCACCTTGCCCAGTGCCTGGTATCCGCCTGTACCTATGTATTCCTCAATGTTTTCAGGATTGATGACACCGCAGTTGCGCAGGGCGATGCGGTGCTGTTTTTTATAAAAGTCAGTGTCAATCAGCGCCTTGATGCCGCCGGTAGGGCTTACGGTCTCCTGGTACAGAAGACGTGTCACCACACGGCCCTTTAACAGGTGCTCGGAAACAATCTCAGGAATGTCGTTTACCTGCACCATGGAGTAGAAGGTGGCATCCGGGTATACAATCATGATAGGACCTAAGGCGCAGAGTCCGTGGCAGCCTGTCTCTACAACAGCCACTTCCTCCTCCAGTCCCTGATGTTTGATTTCATATTTTAAAGCTTCCATAATCTTCGGGCTTCCGGAAGAAGTACATCCGGTACCACCGCAGACTAATACGTGTGAACGATACATCGTACTTTCCTCCTTTATTTAAGACCTGCAGCGCCCATGGTGTATTTCTCCACGGGATGGCCGCCAACCAAGTGGCGCTCAACCACTTCCAGGGCTTTGTCGGCATTCATTTTCACATAAGTAATCTTATCCTTTCCAGGCTCCATGACTTCCACAATGGGTTCGTACTGGCATAAGCCGATACAGCCTGTCTGGGTAACGGAAATTTTATTGGTAAGTCCTCTTTTCTGGACTTCGTCTGCAAGCGTATTCAGAACCGGCCTGGCGCCGGCAGCGATACCGCAGGTAGCCATACCTACAACCACACGGATATGGTCATGGTCTTCGGCACGCATGTTTACCTGGCTCTGCATCTTTTCTCTGATTGCCTGTAATTCAGCAAGAGTTTTCATATGCGATTATCCTCCTCGTTATGAGCACTTAGCGCCTGTTTTTTAGGCGCTTACGTGCGATACATGTCATGTTCGTCGATACCCCTTTAAATCAGGGCACCTCCGTCAGTTTCCTGTTGATTCTCTTTCAGATATTCCATTATGTAAGCAGACACTTCAGGGGTATTAAGCGGTATTCCGCCAAGAATCTCCCTCATCTCCCGGGTGTCCAGGGTGAATGATGCATCGTTGTATGTATAGGTATAAAGAAAATCCGTGTCAGGATGATATACGATTAAATTGTGTATGGTGGCGTTCATGTCGCCCAAAGGCATCCTGTCAATATGGGACAGTCCAAAGACTGCTGTCACGGTGGTTCCCTTACCTGGTTCCGATTCAATATGGAAGCTGCCGCCAGTGCTTTCCGCGGCATATTTGAAAAATGGAATCCCAAGCCCTACCTTTCGGGTGGTTCTGGTGGTAAAGAAAGGGTCCGTCACATGGGCTGCCTGTTCCGGCGTCATCCCGCATCCGTTGTCGGCTATGACAATGGTCAGCTTGTCAGCGCTTGTATCAGCGGTTACCAGGATGGTCACCAGCGAGGCGCCTGCCCGCGTGGAATTCTCCGATACATCTAATACATTCAGGGAAATCTCTGTCATCATAGGCTTAGTTGTACTTGGCTAAAATGCCTGGTATGTCATCAACAGTAAGCCTTCCGTATACCTCGCCGTTAATCATCATGACGGGCGCAAGTCCGCAGGCGCCAACGCATCGGCAGGAGTCCAGGGAGAATTTGCCATCTGCTGTGCACTCACCATTGGTGATGCCCAGCAATTCTTCCAGTTTCCTGAAGATTTCACCGGAGCCTTTAACGTAACATGCGGTACCGAGACAGACAGATATCTTATACTTACCCTTTGGCTGTAATGCGAACTGGGCATAAAATGTGGATACTCCGTAGACTTTTTCCAGCGGAATACCCATTTCGTCAGATATCATGGTCTGCACTTCGATAGGAAGATAACCATAAATTTCCTGGGCCTTCTGCATAACCGGCATCAGTGCGCCTGGCTGGTCACCCAGCTCGGCAATCACTGATTTCAGCGCTGCTTCCTGCTCAGGCGTCCCCTTAAAGGGAACAGTTTGTTTTTTGCAAGCCATCTTTTTATTACCTCCTCACTAGTTGTACATTGTGCAATGTATCAATATTTTATCACGTATAGGAAAAAAAATCTACCATTAATGTGAAAATTCTAACGATAAAAAACATGTAAAAAAACGGAATTATATTGAAAACAGACAAAATGGATGGTATGCTATAATGTACGGAAATGTGTACAATTGACAAGTAATGATAGCAAGGAGAGACAAGGGTATGACGGTTAGGGATGTAAAAGATGTATTAGGGGCCAGGGTCCTGGCAGGGGAAGAATTCCTGAATCGGGAGGTAAAGTCGGCCTGCGGTTCGGATATGATGAGCGATGTACTGGCATTTTCCAAAGACCACTCTGTACTTCTGACAGGTCTGTGCAATCCGCAGGTTATCCGGACAGCGGAGATGCTGGACATTGTCTGTATCATTTTTGTAAGGGGAAAGAAACCGGATGAATCCATGTTGGAAATGGCCAGGGACAGGGGGCTTGTTGTCATGGCCACGGGACACCGCATGTTTTCTGCCTGCGGTATGCTGTACCAGGCAGGGCTGCACGGCGGGGCTGTCTGATGCTCCCGGCATCCGGGAATGCCGCAGGATGCCCCGGAAGGCACTGGGAGAGAATACATATAATAATGAAGGGAACCAATTATGGAGGAAGCAATTGTATTAACATATGACATATCGGCAGACGACTTCACAAGGGCAGGTGAAGCCAGCAGCGATGTGAAACGAAAATTGAAACAGATGGGTGTAAGTCCCGATGCCATCCGCAAGGTGGCCATAGCCATGTACGAAGGAGAAATCAACATGGTAATCCACGCCAAAGGGGGCGTCATTACTGTGGAGATTACAACGGAAAAAATCAGGATGATACTGGCTGACGTGGGTCCCGGCATACCGGATGTAAAGCTGGCCATGCAGGCAGGCTATTCCACTGCGCCGGATGAAATCCGTTCCCTGGGTTTCGGGGCAGGTATGGGCCTGCCGAATATGAAGAAGTATTCTGATTCCATGGATATTGACACCAGAATCGGAGAGGGGACCACCATTACCATGGTAGTGAACCTGTAGTATGCTTCGCAAGAATAAGAGAATGAGGTGGTAAAATGGATAAATTTTATCATTCCGTAAGGCTGGACGAATCACTGTGCAAGGGCTGCATCAACTGTATCAAGCGGTGTCCCACGGAGGCCATCCGGGTACGGGGCGGCAAGGCCAGTATCAATAACAAATTCTGCATTGACTGCGGGGAGTGTATCCGGGTTTGTCCCCATCATGCAAAGCTTGCGACCTATGATAAGCTGGATGTGATGAAGAAATATAAATACACGGTGGCCCTTCCGGCCCCGTCCCTGTACAGCCAGTTCAACAACCTGGATGATGTAAACATTGTGCTCAACGCATTGCTGCGCATGGGCTTTGACGATGTGTTTGAGGTCAGCGCTGCCGCCGAGCTGGTCAGCGAGGCTACCAGGCAGTATATATCGGAGCATGAGGGACAGCTGCCCTTAATCAGCACGGCATGTCCTTCTGTGGTGCGTCTGATTCGGGTGCGTTTTCCCAATCTGATTCCCCATCTCCTTCCTATCAATCCTCCGGTGGAGGTGGCGGCTGTTCTGGCTGTCAGAAAGGCCATGGAGGATACGGGACTGCCAAGGGAGCAGATTGGCATTATGTTCATTTCCCCCTGCCCCTCCAAGGTGACCTATGTAAAGTCACCCCTGGGAACTGAAAAGAGCGAAATCGACCAGGTGCTGGCCATCAAGGATGTATATCCCAAGCTGCTGGCCTGTATGAAAACCGTTGTGGGCGAGGATTATCCTGTCATCGGCACATCGGGTAAGATTGGAATCAGCTGGGGACACAGCGGCGGAGAGGCCAGCGGTCTATTTACGGAGAATTACCTGGCGGCGGACGGCATTGAAAATGTGATTCGCGTGCTGGAGGACATGGAGGACCAGAAATTCACCAATCTGCGGTTTGTGGAGCTGAACGCCTGCAACGGCGGATGCGTGGGCGGCGTCCTGACAGTGGAGAATCCATATGTTGCAGAGGTCAAGCTGAAACGCCTCCGCAAATACATGCCTGTGGCCAGGAGCCATATGCATGAGAGCGAGGAAAATGTAATCAAATGGACCACCGGCGTCCAGTACGAACCGGTTTTCCGCCTTGGCAACAATATGATGGAGAGCTTTTCCAGGCTGAACCAGGTGGAGCGCCTCATGAAGAAGTTTCCCGGACTGGACTGCGGTTCCTGCGGCGCTCCTACCTGCAAGGCCCTGGCAGAGGATATTGTCAGGGGGGATGCCAATGAGACGGACTGCGTTTACTACCTCAGGGAAAACCTCCACAAGCTGTCTGAGGAGGTGGCTGTGCTGGCGGACGATTTGCATAACGGCGACAGGGGAGGCCAGGAGACACTGCGCATCCTGAAGGAATACATACAGAGAATCTCGGACGAGATGTCCGTGCTTGATAAGAAGGACGAGGATGAAGAGTGAAAGCGCCGTCATCCGGAGTTTCGGAAATGATTGTGCTTTATGGGAAATTACCCTAAATGGGAAAATGCTCTGGGAGCAAAGGAGGTTTTTATGACAGTTCAGGAATTGATTGACAAGCAGATATTCGGCGTGGTGAACCTGGGGGACAGCCTGGACCGGCAGATTACGGTCCCGTTTTGCTGCGACCTGCTGAGCATTGCCATGGGCCGCGCCCCGGCAGGATGTGCATGGGTGACGGTTATGGCCAACATGAACACCCTGGCAGTGGCGGCCCTGACCGATACGGCCTGTGTCATTCTGGCAGAAGGTGCGGTTCTGGACGACGCTGCCAGGAAAAAGGCCATTGACCAGGAGATAACAGTGCTGTCCACGGATATGCCCATCTTTGAGGCGGCCCTTGAGATTCATGGTATGCTGTCATGATGAACCTGGCTTATGACCTGCACATCCATTCCTGCCTGTCGCCCTGCGGGGATGATGACATGACGCCTGCCAATATTGCAGGCATGGCGGCATTAAAAGGATTGGATGTGGCGGCCCTTACAGACCATAATACATGCCGCAACTGTCCGGCCTTTATGGCCGCTGCTGCGGAGTACGGCGTGCTGGCAGTGCCTGGCATGGAAATTAATACGTCCGAGGAAGTCCATGCAGTGTGCCTTTTCCCTACCCTGGAGAAGGCACTTGATTTTGACGCCTATGTCTATGATAAGCTGATTAAATTTCCGAACAGGGAAGAAATATTCGGAAAACAGCAGATTTACAATACCCAGGACCAGGTGTGCGGCACAGAGCCCAGCCTGCTGATTAATGCAACGGAAATATCCTTTGACAGCCTGTGGAACCTGGTCCGCTCCTATGACGGCGTCATGTTTCCGGCCCATGTGGATAAGTCAGCCAACAGCCTGATTGCAAACCTGGGCTTTATACCTCCGGACAGCTGTTTTAAGACAGCGGAGGTCAAGGACCTGAAGAAGCTCCATCAGCTGAAGCGGGATAATCCGTATCTGGAGCAGTGCCGGATTATCAGCAATTCGGATGCCCATTATCTGGAGCATATCAATGAACCCAGCCTTACCATACAGGTGGAGGAACGGTCCGCAGAGGCAGTGGTAAGGGCTTTGCTGTAGGATTATCAGAATAGGATTGAACCGTCTGCTTGCCTGCAGCGGCAATATTATAGAAAAAAGCAATGAGTACATAAAACATATAGAAAAATTGAATTTGAGCCCTTTTGTCATATGTGCTATTCTTGATTTGCAAAAAATGTCCATTTATAGAATATATGACAATGGGAGGAATAAAATGAAAAAGTTTTTAGCAGTAGTTACATCCGCAGCCATGGCGCTCAGTCTTCTGACTGCCTGCGGCTCAAATTCATCCACAACTGAAACAACCCAAGCTGCCACCGAAGCTGCATCTGAAACAACGTCCGCGGACAAAGGGGAAGAGACAACCGGGGCTGAAACGGCAGAAGTAACCGAGGCAGCCTCCCCGCAGTTCCAGTCATCCATTCTGTTCTGCGGCTCCACTTCCCTGTATCCGATTCTGTCATCCCTGGCATCGTCCTTTACTGAGAAGTATGTGACCTGGGATGCAGTGGATTCATCCTTCCCGGATTCCAATATCTCTGTTTACGTTGCACCGGGCGGTTCCGGCGTAGGTGTGAGCGCTGCCATTGACGGCACAGCTGATTTCGGTATGCTGGCCAGGGATATCAAGGATTCTGAGATTGAAGCATTGGGAGAGCATTACCAGGAATTCGTGGTGGCAAAGGATGCCCTTACCGTGTCTGTCAATACGGAGAACCCAATCTGCGCCATCATGGACGATATGCCCGCTGATACCATCCGCCAGATTTTTGCAGGTGAGATTGCTGCCTGGGACCAGGTGGATTCCTCGCTGCCCCCAGAAACAATCAATGTCTATATCCGCGATTTATCCGGCGGCGCTTATGAGGTGTTCCAGAAGAGCGTTATGGGCGACAGTGAGGTGACTGCATCCGCAACCCAGTCCGCATCCATGACAGAGCTGGCTACCAATATTGCCGGTGACAAATGGGGAATCGGATATGCAGGATTCGGCGCTTACAATAAGGCCAATGCAGAGGGACAGGTACTGACTGCCATGAAGGTGGACGGAGTGGAGGCAACGGCCGAGAATATCATAAGCGGCGCATACACCATCCAGAGACCGGTTATGTTTGTTACCGGAGCAGAGGTTACCCCGTCTGAGCAGGCATTCATTGACTACATCTTCTCACAGACAGGATATGACGTGGTGGAAGCCAACGGATACATACCTGCATTCACCCCTGAGGCTTAACCGGCATCAGGGAAAACGTCAGGGAAATACTCCCTTGAAATGGAGTTAAAATAATGAACAAACAGCTGAATGCAGTATTCTCAGTTCTGATAAAGGCCCTGACCGCCCTGACCGTGATGGTCCTGGCCTTTGTCATATACTTTATTGTCAAGGAGGCACTGCCCACATTTGATGAAGTGGCAGTGCCTGATTTCCTGTTAGGCCAGAGATGGATGCCCATCGCCTATACAGGGGAGCCGTCCTTCGGCATTTTTAATTTCATAGCGGCTACGCTTTATGTATCCCTGGTGGCAATGGTCCTGGCAGTGACGGTGGGACTGGGAGCCGCCATTTATCTTTCCTGCGTTGCAACGGAACGGATGCGCGGGATTCTCTATCCCTTTGTAGACCTTTTAGCCGGTATCCCATCGGTGATATACGGTTTTATGGGCCTGACCCTTCTGGTTAAGTTCTTCATCAAGGCGGGAGTCCACACCGGGTCCTGTGTCCTTGCAGCCGGAATCCTTCTGGCCGTTATGCTGCTTCCGTTTCTGATATCCTCCTGCAGTGAGACTATGTTAAAGGTGAGGGAACGGTATCAGCCCGCCGCAGATGCCCTGGGCATCTCCAGGTGGCATATGGTGGCTACCATTGTTCTGCCCGGGTCATGGAAGAACATACTGCTGTCCATGATACTGGCCATTGGCCGGGCCATGGGGGAGACCATGGCAGTGATGATGGTCATTGGAAATGCAAACCTGTTTCCCTCCCTTCTTGGCAAGAGCGAGAGCATTGCGGCAGTGATTGCGCTGGAGATGGGAACAGCTGTGGCGGGAAGCACCCATTACCATGCGCTGTACGCGGCCGGGCTGGTATTGATGCTCTTATTGTTCCTCATTAATTCCGGCATTACCCTGCTGCGCAGCAAGCTGGAGCAGGTTTAAAGGAGGGAGAGCCATGCATCTGCGGGCATCAATTACAAAATTCTGGGCGTATTCCAGTATGATTTTAGTGGCAGGCGTCATATTGTTCCTGTTCGGATATGTTTTTTACCGGGGAGCAGGCACCATCAGCTGGGAATTTCTGTCCCAGTCCCCCAGGGGAGCTGTCCTGGGAGAGGAAGGCGGTATCTGGCCAGCCATTGTGGGAAGCCTGTGTTTTACGGCGGCCGCCATTGTCCTGGGAAGCATTCCGGCTGTTGCCACAGCGCTTTTCATGGTATTTTACTGCAGGGGACGCAGGACGGCGGGATTCATCTGCATGGTTATCCAGTGCATTTCAGGAATCCCTTCCATTGTCCTGGGCCTGTTTGCTTACAGCTTCCTGGTGCGGGACCTGGCCTGGGGGCGCTGCATCCTGTCCTCGGGCGTGGCTCTTGCCGTGATGATTCTTCCCTTTATAGAGGTCAGGGCGGAGAAAACATTCCGGGAGCTGCCAAAACAGCTGGTACAGTCCTCCTATGCCCTGGGCTGTTCCCGGTTTTATACCATATGGAAGATTGTGCTGCCGGCCTGCAAAGGGGAAATCGTGTCAGGCGTAATACTGGGAGGGTGCTATGCCATGGGAGCCACTGCCCCCCTTATTTTCACGGGAGCAGTGGCCTATTCCAGCCTGCCGGCCCGGCTTACTGCCCCGGCCATGGCCCTGCCCATGCATCTCTACCTGCTGGTGGCCCAGGGAGCCACTTCCATGGATGCAGCTTACGGGACAGCCTTTGTCATGATGGCTCTGATTTTAATCAGCAACCTGTTGGCAACCATTTACGCAAGGAGGAGCCAGAAAAAATGGAACATATCATGACGCTTCACAATGTCAGCGCATCCTATGACGGCAGGGAGGTGCTCTCTGATTTGTCCTTAGACATACCGTCCAACCAGATTACAGCCATCATCGGCCCGTCGGGGTGCGGGAAAACCACTCTTTTGCGGTGTATGAACGGATTGCTGGCGGAGGAAAAGGGCGTGTCTGTATCGGGAAGAATTTTACTGGACGGCCAGGAGATAAAATCCATGCAGAAGGATATGCTGCGCCGCAGGGTGGGTCTGGTATTCCAGACACCGGCCCCTTTTCCGTTTTCCATCTATAAGAACATGGCGTATGCGCCCAGATATTACGGCATCCGGGATAAGGCGTCCCTGGAGGCCCTGGTGAAGGAAAAACTTGAGATGGCCGGACTTTATGATGAGGTCAGGGACGATTTGGGCAGGAATGCCCTTAAGCTCTCAGGAGGACAGCAGCAAAGGCTTTGTATTGCCAGAGCCCTGACCGTGGACCCGGAAGTGCTGCTGCTGGACGAACCATGTTCTGCCCTGGATGTTAAGTCTTCTGCCGTGATTGAGGAAATGCTGACAGAGCTTAAGAAACAGTACACCATTGTCATTGTCACCCATAACATTGCCCAGGCCCGCAGGATATCAGATTATGCAGCCTTCCTCTTCGGAGGCCGTCTGGTGGAGTGGGGGAAATCGGAAGATTTGTTCGGGTGTCCGAAGGAAGAGGAGACAAGGGCATTTCTGGCGGGAATTTACGGATAGATGGATATGGGATACAGGGAGGAGTCAGACTGTGATTGTAATAGAGATACCTGGGCGGGAGCCCTTGAGAATTGACCATGTGGTTCTGGATTATAACGGGACAGTGGCAGCGGACGGCATGCTGCTGGAGGGAGTGGGAGAACGTATCAACCGGCTCAAGGAGCAGGTATGCGTGTATGTTCTCACCGCCGATACCTACGGCACGGTGACGCGCCAGTGTGAACCGCTGGGCGTGACGGTAAGAACCTTTCCAAGGGAGGGGGCTGCCGGCTGCAAGGAAGAAATCGTAAAAGGACTGGAGGGCGGCGTGGCCTGCCTTGGAAATGGCTTCAACGATATACAGATGTTTGACGCGGCCCGGCTGTCCATAGCGGTGCTGGAACAGGAGGGGATGTGCGCCGCCCTGTTGGGCCATGCATCTGTGCTGGTGAACTCCATTCAGGACGGTCTGGACCTTCTGCTGAAACCGGACCGGCTGCGGGCAACCCTGAGAAGCTGAGACATTCCGGGAAACATATAATCAGCGGAAGATTGGGTTAAACTGAAAGAAATCCAAAAAGTTGCATGGTAAATTATGAAATTTTAGGAAAAGGATAGAAACAGTTTTTTAAGTTTCATTACGGAACCATTAATGTTGGCCTGGCTGCCTTGACAAAAGGAGCCAGGCTCTTTATGTTAGAGTGTATCACCGGACGCGGTGGGGAAATGCTTGTTTCCCGGGGATGCATGCACATACCGGACCCTGGAAATCCAGCTTATACATAAAGAAAACCATACCGAAAAATCAAATAGATGAGGAGATGCAATTATGAAAAGAAGATTAGCAGTTTTAGGAACAGCCATCATGGCGGCGGCAGCCATCACAGCCTGCGGCGGCAAGGACACCAAGACCACTGCAGCGGCGGAGGTTGTCACCGGCGCGGATACGGCCGGGGAAACGGCGGAACCGGGGACAGAGGATGCAGGCGCTGCCTCAGACGCTGAAGCCCCCAAGGATTCCCTTGCAGCTGATTCCGGCTCCCAGGAGGCCGCGCTGCTGGAGGAGGCCGAGGATGTGTCCCATGCAGGGGCGGAACTGGAGCAAAGCGAGATTAAGCCGTTTGCGGAGAAGGTGCAGAAGGCGGTGGCGGATAAGGATATGGAAGCATTGGCAGGTCTGTGCGCTTATCCGGTCTATGTCTCCCTTGGAGAAGGACAGGGTGAGGAGATTGCTGACGAGGCAGCCTTTATGAAGATGGATGCAGACAGGATTTTTACAGAGAGCCTGTTAAAGGAAATCGCGGACACGGATACGGACACGCTGGAACAGTTTGGCGCCGGAGTCATCATGGGCGGGGAAAACAGCATTATTTTCAACAATGTGGACGGACAGGCAGCCATTACCGGCATTAATCTGAATTAAAATGACACAAGGCAGAATGAAGCATGGCAAAATGAAGCCAAGCAGAATGAAGCAAAGTGAAACAGAACAAAATATGAGATGAATTAACAGGGCGTCCTCCTGCCGCAAGGCAGGGCGGCGCCCTTTGCATCTAATCTTCCAGGGCATCCTTAAGCGCTCCCAGGAATTCCAGGTCGGATTGTTTGACCCGGATGTTGGAAGCAATGGTCTGGCCAGCGCTGGAAGTGACGGTGATTTCAATCAGGGTTCCTTCATCCATGACCCCATCCCTGGATGCGGCTTTTACAAATGAAAGCATCTTGGGGTGATTGGCCTTGAATTGGTTCCAGGCTGGTTTTAATTGAAGAAGATTCATTGGATTCATATGTTTACCTCCTGATACATGTAACGCAGTTACTAGTTTACCACATTTTAAAGGCGGCAGTCCAGTCTGATATTTCTCAGTGAATCCCTATTGGGGAATCCGCTTAAAAGGTATCTGCCGGCCGGATGGTCTTGTAAAGGATGTCTGGCTCTGGTATTATGGTAAAAGATGCGTATCTGTTCGCCCATGGGATTTTTGCCTGCAAGCCTGGATTTTCGTACGGTCAGCGCAGCAAGTGCGCAGACCTGCTGAACAGTTACAAAGATGCACCTGAAAGAGGAAGAAATATGAAGTTCATTCATTTATCAGACCTTCACATCGGAAAACGGGTCAATGGCTTTTCCATGCTGGAGGACCAGAAATATATATTGGACCGGATACTTGCCATTGCAGAGGAGGAAAAGCCTGACGGAGTGCTCATAGCCGGGGATGTATATGATAAACCGGTGCCTCCGGCTGAGGCCGTGCAGGTCTTTGATGCTTTCCTGACCGGATTGGCGGACCGGAGCCTGCCTGTGTTCGTCATCAGCGGCAACCATGACAGCCCGGAGCGTCTGGCCTTCGGAGGGCAGCTCATGAAGGACAGGAAAGTCTATATGGCGCCTGTGTATGACGGCCATGTGGAGCCGGTCCGCATGGAGGACCAATACGGAAGCCTGTGGGTGTATATGCTGCCCTTTGTAAAGCCTGCCGCTGTAAGGAAATGCTACCCGGAGGAAGAGATTGAAACCTTTGACCAGGGGGTCCGCTGCGCGGTGAGTCATATGACAGAGAACAGGGAAGGGGAAAATGACCGCAATATCCTGATTGCCCACCAGTTTGTCACTGGTGCGTCCTGCTGCGACTCAGAGGAGCTGTCCATCGGCGGCCTGGACCAGGTGAGCGCTGATTTGTTCGATTATTTTGATTATGTTGCCATGGGACACATCCATGGGCCGCAGAAGGTGGGAAGAGATACCCTGCGCTATTGCGGGACACCCCTCAAATATTCATTTTCAGAGGTGAACCACAGGAAATCCGTGACCGTGGTGGAGCTGCTGGAGAAGGGGAATGTGACGGTGGACACCCGGCCTCTTAAGCCCCTCCATGATATGCGGGAGCTGAAGGGAAGCTATGAGGAACTGACCAGCCGTGATTTTTATCAGGGCACGGCTGTGGACGATTACCTGCGCATAACCCTTACGGACGAGGAGGATATACTGGATGCCATAGGAAAGCTGCGCTCCATTTATCCCAATGTGATGAAGCTGGATTACGATAATAAGCGTACCAGGCAGGGGCAGGTGGTGGAGGCTGCTGCCAAAGCGGACAAGCCGCCCCTTGTGCTGCTGGAGGAGCTGTACCGGCTTCAAAACAACCAGCCCATGACAGAGCAGCAGGCTGACTTTGCCGGGAAACTGATGGAAGAGATATGGGAGGGGAGCAAATGAGGCCGACAGAGTTGATAATATCCGCATTTGGACCATATGCAGGTGAAGTCACCCTGGACATGGCTTCACTGGGGGACCGGGGCCTTTATCTTATTACAGGGGACACGGGCGCTGGAAAGACTACCCTGTTTGACGCCATTGCATTTGCCCTTTACGGCAATGCCAGCGGGGACAGCCGCAAGCCCAGGATGCTGCGAAGCAAATATGCCAGGCCGGATGCCAGGACCTATGTGGAGATGGCTTTTTTCTACAATGAAAAGGAATACAGGGTGAGGCGCAACCCGGAATACATGAGGGCAAAGCAAAGGGGCGAAGGGGAGACAAGGGAGAAGCCTGACGCACAGCTTTATATGCCGGACGGCCGGATGGTTACAGGTGATAAGGCGGTAACTGTGGAGGTGGAAGGGCTGCTGGGCCTTAACCGGGAGCAGTTTTCCCAGATTGCCATGCTGGCCCAGGGCAGTTTTTCCAGGCTTCTGTCAGGACGGACCGAGGACAGGGGCGTCATTTTCCGGGAAATATTTAAGACCAGGCCCTATCAGCTGTTCCAGGAAAAGTTAAAGGACCGGGCCAGGAGCCTGTATGGCCGGTACGCGGACAGCAGGAAGAGCATGGAACAGTATGCCGGGGGAGTGATTGCGGATGGACAGGATGAGGAACTTAAGCTTCGGTGGAATGAGGTGCCCCAGGGGAGCCTGGAAGCCCTTTTGGAGGTGCTGGACCAGCTGATTGCGGCAGATGAAGCGCGGCAGCAGGAGGAAGACAAGGGACTGGCCCTTGTCCGGGATGAGATGGCTGCCCTGGGAATGGACCTGGGAAAGCTTAAGGGTGATGCGGCGGTCTGCCGGGATATGGCTGCGGCCGCGGATATCCTCAGGGAAAATACTCCGGTTCTGGAACAGGCAAAGGTCCGGTATGAGCTGGAGAAAGAACGCCAGGCTGACAGGGACGGGCTTATTGGCTCTGTTACCAGGATGGAAGAAAATCTGAAAGCCTATGACCGTTATGATGCATTGCAGGAGAGCCTGAAGGCATGCAGGATGGAATCAGGGAAGCTTGTCAGCAGGCTGGAACAGGCAGCCCTGGAGGAAAGGCAGTGGAAGGAGCGGATTGACAGCGACGAGAAGACCCTGGAAACCCTTCGCCAGGCAGGAGAAGCGTATCAGGCAGCCCTGACAGCAGGAGAGAGGCTGCAGGAATACGGTGCGCGCATTGGGCTGCTGGCAGGAGAACTGGAGGAATACGGGCAGGAGAGAGAAAAGCTTGAGGCAGCCAGGGAGCGTTACAGGGCAGCGGATGAGGAGCGCCGGAAGGCGGATGATGCCTACCGGGACATGTATCAAAGGTTCCTGGATAATCAGGCGGGAATCCTGGCTTCACGGCTCATACAGGGCGAGCCCTGTCCTGTATGCGGCTCCGTCTCCCACCCGTCGCCTGCCCGGTATCTGGAGGACGGAACAGAGGCGTCCAAGGACAAGGTAGACCGGCTTAAGGCCATTGCAGTGGAAAAGGACCAGGCAGCTGCCGGGCTCAGCCTGGAGGCTGGCAGGCTGGCAGGAAGTCTGGACGCCCGCTATGAAAGGATGAAGCAGCAGATTGATGCTGAGGTAGCTGCCTGGAAGGAGGATTGGCAGCAGAGGATTCGCCAGGCGGAAACCCGGGCAGAGGCATTGGCCCTGGAGACAGGGGATGTCCGCCGGGGGCGAAGGGTTTTTCTGGAGCAGTGGGAACAGATGATGGGGCGGCTGAAGGACCAGCTGGAGCGCCAGGCTGCTGCCCAGAAGGATAAAATTCAGGAGCTGAAGAAGAAAAAGGAATATAAGGAGGCCATTGAGGGCAGAAGGGCTTCAGGCCGCCAGTCCCTGGAAGCTGCCTCGGAAAGGAAACACCAGGTCCAGAGAATGCTGGCGGAGAACCAGGCAAAGGAGAGGGAGCTGGTAAGCCGCCTTAAGGAGACGGAATCCGCCCTGCCCTATGAGGACAGGAAGGCTGCTCAGGCAGAGCTGGCGGAGAAGAAGGCTCTTCTGTCCGCACTGGAACGGGCGTTTAAGGAGGCGGAGGAATCCTTCAACCGTGTAAGCCGCAGGGTGTCGGACGCACAGGCCCGGATGGAGGCGCTGCGGGGACAGACAGCGGAGGCGGAAAAGGCGGACGGCTTGGATTTCCGGACAGCCATGGACCGACTGGAAGCCCGGATGCAGGAAAACCGGCAGCGCCAGTCAGAGGCAAGGGAAAGGCTGACGTGCCTGGAACAGGAAATGAGCAGGCTCCACCACAGGCTGGAAACCAACCGGATGGCCAGGGAACGCATTGCAGAACAGAAGGCGTCCATGGAAGAAATACAAAAGGAGTGGACATGGGTCAAGGCGCTTTCTGATACAGCGGCAGGAGAAGTGGGGGGCAAGGAGAAAATCACCCTGGAGACCTACGCGCAGATGGCATATTTTGAACGTATCATTGCCAGGGCAAACACCCGGTTTATGGTTATGAGCGGAGGACAGTACGAGCTGAAGCGGTGTACGGAGGAGGACAACCGGGGAAAGAACGGGCTGGGGTTAAATGTCATCGACCACTACAATGGAACGGAGCGCAGCGTCAAAACGCTGTCGGGCGGGGAATCCTTCCAGGCGTCCCTGTCCCTGGCACTGGGCCTGTCGGATGAGATACAGTCAGCAGCAGGGGGAATCCGCCTGGATACCCTTTTTGTGGACGAGGGATTCGGATCCCTGGATGAGGACACCCTGAACCTGGCCATGAAGTCCCTGGGGGACCTGGCGGAGGGAAGGCGTCTGGTAGGTATTATCTCCCACGTGGGGGAGCTGAAGGAACGGATTGAACGGCAGATTATTGTGGTTAAGGACAAGACCGGCGGAAGCAGGGCATATATTGAACCGGCTGTATTGACTGAAACAGCTGCTGCCGGAATAGAATAGGGATAAAAGTACGGATAAAAGATGGATAAAAAACAGATAGACGCAGACGGACGCGGATAAAAAACCAATAAGGACAGGGGTAAGGAGGACCAGATGAGAAGAAAGGACAGGGAAATCAGGGATATATACGGTGTAAGGGAAATCATAGGGGAGTGCGACTGCTGCAGGCTGGCTTTTTCCGATGGAAAAGGCGCCTATATTGTTCCTCTCAGCTTTGGTTACGATGAGGAGGAAAACGCGCTCTATTTTCACGGGGCGGCAGAGGGAAAGAAGATAGACCTGGTCAGGCGGAATGGGTATGCAGGGTTTGAGATGGACACGGCCCATGGCCTGACGGAGGCGGAACAGGCCTGCGGATATTCCTTCCGGTACAGAAGCGTGGTGGGGGAAGGGAGCATACGGGTGGTGGAAGGGGCGGATGAAAAGAAAAAGGGCCTGAACTGCATCATGGGCCACATGTCGGGAAAGGACAGCTGGGAGTACCCGGAAGCCATGCTGGAGAGAACCGCGGTGCTGCGCCTGGATGTGGAGCAGATGTGTGGAAAAGAGCATATTTAAAAGGTTGTGACAAAGGAGGAAGGATATGTTTGAGTCAAGATGCGGGGTCCGCTGTAATCAGTGTGAAAGAAAGGAAGCAGTCCGCTGCACGGGCTGCGTGACCATGGAAAAAACCTTCTGGGGCGGTGAGTGCGGGGTGAAATCCTGCTGTGAGGCCAGGGGGCTGGACCACTGCGGGAAATGTCCGGATTTCCCCTGTGAGATGGAGGCGGCCATGGGAACGGATATGGGCTTTGACCCGGAGCCAAGGTTAAACCAGTGCAGGGAATGGGCAAAATAAAATCACCATGGAGGGCATATGCTGTCAGAAGATATGGCGGAAGCAGCCGAACAGGAATATCCGGTTATGGATAAGGTCTATAAAGACCAGGAAGTTGTAAGGGTTTCAGGGAAAAAGGTGGAGTTTGATACGGTGAAGTTCGTCAGGTGCAGGCTGGAGGAATGTAATCTAAACGGCGCATCCTTCTGCAATGTGATATTTGACAAATGTGATTTCTCCAACTGCTCCTTCCGGGATTCTTATTGGAAAAATGTAACGGTGACAGACTCAAAGGGGGATGGAAGCCAGTTCTGCAATTCCACATTTAAGTGGGTGAAGCTTCTGGACAGCCAGTTCCACTATGGGAATTTCTCCAATGCCTTCTGGGAATTCGGAGAAATAAGAGGCTGTAATTTCCGGGAATCCTTTCTGTCTGAGGTAAAACTGAAAAAAACGGTTTTTTCATCCACGGACCTGACGGGAACAGATTTTTTCCGCACGCCGTTAAAAGGACTGGATTTATCGGAATGTGTCATTGACGGCATCATGGTTTCGGACCGGTATACGGAGCTGGCAGGCCTGAAGGTGAGCCTGCTGCAGGCCGCGGAGCTGGCCAGGCTGATGGGAGTTAAAATCGTGTAAAAAAGGTGTATAATAGAAACTATATATAAAAACTATATATAAAAACAGGAGGATATTATAATGGTAGAGAATATGACGATTCAGGGGTTTCTGGATGTATTGTCTTCAAAGGAGCCGGTGCCGGGCGGCGGAGGCGCTTCCGCCCTGGCCGGCGCCCTGGGCAATGCCCTGGGACAGATGGTGGCCAACCTGACCATGGGCAAGAAAAAGTACGCAGAGGTGGAGGATGAGATTAAGGAACTGACAGAACGGATGGTGAAAATCCAGGGACAGTTTACGGTCCTGGCAGACCGGGATGCAGAGGTATTTGCCCCTCTGGCCAGGTGCTACAGCCTTCCCTCAGGCACAGAGGAGGAAAAGGCATACAAGGCAGAGGTTATGGAAACCCGTTTGCTGGATGCCAGCTTCGTACCCATGGAAATCATGGAGAGGGCGGTGGAGATGCTGGACATCATGGATATCCTTGCTGATAAGGGAAGCAGGATGGCTGTTAGCGACGTGGGTGTGGGAGTCCAGTTCATCCGCACCGCATTGCTGGGAGCTGTGATGAATGTGTACATCAATACCAAGTCTATGAAAAACAGGGAAAAGGCAGAGGAACTGAATGAAAAGGCGGAGCGCATGATTAAGGAAGGTACAGAGGCGGCGGACCGCATATACCAGAAGGTGTTGGAGCAGCTCAGGTAAAGAACCGGCAGACAGGAAGGAGAAGGAAGATGAAAGTATTAAAAGGCGCCGAGGTTTCGGCAAAAATCAAGGAGCAGGTATCACAGATGATGGAAGGCCTGGAAGGCCCGGCTCCGAAGCTGGCTATTGTGCGGGTGGGGGAAAAACCGGATGACATGTCATATGAACGGGGGGCTGTAAAGAAGATGGAGAACTTCGGCCTGCGGGTCCGGTCCTATGTGTTCCCGGAACAGATAAGCGACAGGGATTTTAAGGCTGAATTTGATAAGATAAACAATGACCCGGATGTGGCGGGAATCCTGCTGCTGCGTCCTCTGCCAAAGCAGATTGCGGAAACAGACATTGAGAAGATGATTGACCCGGAAAAGGATTTGGACGGGATTTCCCCGGCCAATATTGCCAAGGTGTTTGCCGGGGACAAAACAGGCTTTGCACCCTGTACGGCCGAGGCAGTCATAGAGGTGTTAAAGGCCAACGGGATAGACATGACAGGCAAGAACGTGACCATAGTGGGCCGCAGCATGGTGGTGGGCCGTCCGCTGTCCATGCTGATGCTGAAGGAAAATGCAACGGTAACCATCTGCCATACCAGGACCAGGGACCTGGAGGCAGAGTGCCGCAGAGCTGATATCCTGGTGGCGGCGGCAGGAAAGGCCAGAATGCTGGACGGCCGCCACACAGGGCAGGATGCCATTGTCATCGATGTGGGCATCAATGTGGATGAAAATGGAAAATTATGCGGGGATGTGGATTTCCAGTCAATCGAGCCCCTTGCATCCATGGCAACGCCTGTGCCGGGCGGCGTGGGGGCGGTGACTACGGCCGTGCTGGCAAAGCATCTGGTGCTTGCAGGCCAAAGACAGAGAAGGGATTAGACGGAATCTTTGCTGATTCTTTGTTGATTCCCGCATTTTCCTCTTGCTAAACTAAAAAAATGCATTATAATATAAAATGTTGAATGTATTTATAGTTATGCAATTTGATGCATAAAAGAAAAGAGGAGAATATTATTATGAAGAAGAAGGTTTTAGCAATCACCATGGCAGCACTGATGGCTGCTTCCCTGACAGCCTGCGGCGGCGGTGCAAAAGAGACAACAGCAGCTGACACCACAGCAGCAACAGCAGAGGAGAAGACAGAAGACACCACAGCAGCCGGGAGCAAGGATGAGACCAGCGCAGAGGCAGCTGAGACTGAGGCAGCTAAGGAAGCCGCAGGCGGCAAGCTGGTCATGGCAACCAATGCAGAGTTCCCTCCTTATGAGTTTCATGACGGAGATTCCATTGTAGGTATTGATGCGGAAATCGCAAAGGCCATTGCCGATGAGCTGGGCATGGAGCTGGAGATTGAGGATATTGCTTTTGATTCTATTATTCCTGAGATTGTATCCGGTAAGGCTGATATGGGTCTGGCCGGTATGACTGTTACGGAAGACCGTATGCAGTCCGTAGATTTTTCCGATACCTATGCAAAGGCATCCCAGAAGATTATCGTGACAGAGGACAGCGAGATTGCATCTCCTGATGACTTAAAGGGCGTAATCGTAGGCGTGCAGCTGGGAACCACAGGCGATATCTATGTATCCGACCTGGAGGCTGACGGAACCACGGTTGAGCGTTACAACAAGGGCTTTGAGGCTGTTCAGGCACTGAGCCAGGGCAAGATTGACGCGGTTGTAATCGACGGGGAGCCTGCCAAGACCTTTGTTGCCGAGACAGCAGGATTAAAGATTCTGGAAGAGTCCTTTACCGACGAGGAGTATGCCATTGCTGTTAAGAAGGGGAACACAGAGCTGCTGGAGAAAATCAACGGCGCCCTTAAGACCCTGAAGGACAACGGGACACTGGACGAAATCGTGGCTAAGTATATCAAGGCTGAGTAAGCGTACAGAGTATAAGACTGCCGCAGGCTGCAGAAAGGGAGGTGCATTGACGCACCGCATCCCCGTTCCTGCAGGGCGGCAGTTTTTGACTGTATGGCAAAGGAGAACAGGGCGTCTGCCCTGGCTTACGAATCATAAAGAAAGAGCAGAGGATGATGAGCATGTGGAAGACATTTACAGATGCGTTTTACCTGAACTTTGTGGCGGACAACCGGTGGAAATATCTGACCGAGGGCCTCAAGACAACGTTGATAATTACCTTTTTTGCCTGTCTTATGGGAATTGTGCTGGGATTCCTGGTGGGAATGATACGTTCCACCTATGAAAAGACCCATAAGCTTAAGGTGCTCAATGCTATCTGTAAAGTGTACCTGACCGTAATCCGCGGTACGCCAGTGGTGGTGCAGCTGTTAATCATCTACTTCGTGGTATTCGGAAGCGTCAGGGTAGACAAGGTCATTGTAGCCATCCTGGCCTTTGGCGTCAACTCCGGAGCCTATGTGGCGGAGATATTCAGAAGCGGCATCATGTCCGTTGATGCGGGGCAGATGGAGGCCGGCCGCAGCCTGGGCTTCAACTATGCCCAGACCATGTGGTACATTATCATGCCCCAGGCGTTTAAGACAGTGCTGCCCACCCTGTGCAACGAGTTCATTTCCCTGTTAAAGGAAACCTCGGTATCCGGCTACATTGCCATCCAGGATTTGACCAAGGGCGGGGATATTATCCGGAGCAGGACCTACAGCGCCTTTATGCCTTTGATTGCGGTGGCCGTCATTTACCTTATTATTGTTATGATATTTACAAAGCTGATTCAGATACTGGAAAGGAGGCTGAGACAGAATGAGCGGTAATTCAGGAGTGTTTAACGGACAGTCTTTAATCCGGGTGGAGAACCTGGGAAAGAGTTTTGGCTCCATTGATGTCTTAAAGGGAATCACTGTGGATATCCACAAGGGGGATGTGGTCTTTGTGGTCGGGCCTTCCGGTTCCGGCAAAAGCACCTTCCTCCGGTGTCTGAACCTGCTGGAGGAACCCACAAGCGGACATATTTTCTTTGAGGGCACTGACATCACGGACCCCAGGACGGATATTGACAAGCACCGCCAGAAGATGGGGATGGTGTTCCAGCAGTTTAATCTCTTCCCCCACATGGATATCATGAAGAACCTGACCATTGCCCCCATGAAGCTTCAGGGAAAGGGACAGAAGGAAGCTGAGGATGAGGCCATGGAGCTTCTGGAACGAGTGGGACTGGCGGACAGGGCCCATGCATATCCCAGCCAGCTTTCAGGCGGTCAGAAGCAGCGTATTGCCATTGTACGCGCCCTGTGCATGAAGCCGGATGTGATGCTGTTTGACGAGCCCACTTCCGCCCTGGACCCTGAGATGGTGGGAGAGGTTCTCAGCGTTATGCGCGATTTGGCCAGGGAAAAGATGACCATGGTGGTGGTGACGCATGAGATGGGCTTTGCCAGGGAGGTGGCCACCAGGGTCATGTTTATGGACGAAGGACATTTCATGGAGGAAGCCGGACCGGAGGAATTTTTCTCCAACCCTAAAAATGAGCGTTTGAAATCTTTCCTGAGCAAGGTGCTGTAGGCATATCTGTATCCTGTGCCTGTATGGGAAAAGCCGCTGCTGTCAGCCGTAACATGCATTGCCTGCATGACGCGGCTGACGGCAGCGGCTTTTGTTTGTTACAATTCAGGAAAATCCCCGCAGGATGTATCATCCGAGGCGGCGAATTTTTCCAGCAGTACGCCCAGGCGCATCAGGCAGTGGTCCAGCTCCGCCAGTTCTTCCTGATTATAGGAGGAAAGGCGGGATACTGTGCACTCCAGCATGGCCTCCTTCAGCTGCTTCATAATGGAGGAGCCCTCCGGCGTAATCGCCAGGTATACATGGCGCCGGTTCCTGGAATCGTGCTGTCTGAGCACCAGGTTTTTTTCCTCCAAGTCATTGACCAGCTTGGTAAGCTGCTGCTTGGTTATGCCCAGATGCAGGGCCATCTCCGACATGGTCGGCGCCGGTCTGCCCGGCTGGTTTAACTGCATCAGAACCTGGAAAGCAGCGGAATTGGCCCGTATCTGGTTCTGCTGATGGTAGCTGTTCTTTGCCAGGTTAAAGAATTCAATGGCAAAATCCATGAAATGTTCCCCTACATGTCTGCTGTCTGCCGGTTCACGGTTCATGCCCATTACCTCCTCGCTATGTTCTGTAACCGTTTTATCACACCTGTGGAGAAAAGTCAATAAATATTAAAAGTAAATAAAAACTTACAATTAACCATTGACAAAAGTTGCAAATGGTATTATCTTACATGGTGTACAGCGGGATATGGACGAGGCGGCAATGAAGCCGGGAATATCCCGGTCCATGAGTATGAAGTAAGAAAAGGAGACCTGGTATGGGTGCGAATGAAGAGAACGGAAAGAGAAACCTAAAAAGCGGCACGCCTAAAAAGCCGTTCATCTATTATTATTTTCTGGTGATATTGGTGGTGATGGTGCTAAATGCCCTGGTATTTCCCATGATGGAGCATTCGGTGGAGGTGCCGTACAGCGAGTTCCTGAAGGAACTGGACGCCGGGAATGTGAAGGATGTGTATGTCAGCAACGGGGAATCACAGATTCAGTTCACGAAAAAGGACCAGAAGCAGTGGAATGTCAGCTATAAGACAGGGCCGATTCCGGGGGACGACCTGGTCGGACGGCTGCAGAATGCGGATGTGGAGAACTTTACAGGGGAAATCCAGACCAAGGCTTCACCGCTCTTAAGCTTCCTGATGTCCTGGGTGGCGCCCATTCTGATGTTTATTGTCATTGGAAACATCATGGGCCGTATGCTTTCCAAGCGGATGGGCGGCAGCAACGCCATGACCTTCGGAAAGTCCAATGCAAAGATATATGCTGAGAACGAGACAGGAATTACCTTTGCCGACGTGGCAGGGGAGGAGGAAGCCAAGGATGCCCTGAAGGAGATTGTGGACTTCCTGCACAATCCCCAGAAGTATGCGGATATCGGAGCCAATCTTCCCAAGGGAGCCCTGCTGGTGGGCCCTCCCGGAACCGGCAAGACGCTCCTTGCAAGAGCCGTGGCAGGGGAGGCCCATGTGCCCTTCTTCTCCATCTCAGGTTCAGAATTCGTGGAAATGTTCGTGGGCATGGGCGCTGCCAAGGTCAGGGACCTGTTTAAGCAGGCCAATGACAAGGCGCCGTGTATTGTATTTATTGATGAAATCGACACCATCGGCAAGAAGCGGGACGGCGGCGGCATGAGCGGAAACGATGAGCGCGAGCAGACCCTGAACCAGCTGCTGACCGAGATGGATGGCTTTGACGGAAAGAAGGGCGTGGTCATCCTGGCCGCCACCAACCGTCCGGAATCCCTGGACAAGGCCCTTCTGCGTCCCGGCCGTTTTGACCGCAGGGTGCCGGTGGAGCTGCCTGACTTAAAGGGCCGTGAGGCCATCTTAAAGGTCCACGGGCAGAACGTGAAGATGTCGGATGATGTGGATTACAACGCCATTGCCAGGGCCACGGCAGGGGCCAGCGGCGCGGAGCTGGCCAATATCATCAATGAGGCTGCCCTGAGGGCGGTGCGCATGGGCCGCAGCGCCGTTGTGCAGGCCGACCTGGAGGAAAGCGTGGAAACGGTTATCGCAGGTTACCAGAAAAAGAATGCGGTCATTTCCCAGAAGGAACGCAGAATCGTGGCGTATCATGAGGTGGGCCATGCTCTGGTGGCTGCCTGCCAGAGCCACAGCGCCCCGGTCCAGAAGATTACCATTATACCCAGGACATCGGGAGCATTGGGATATACCATGCAGGTGGACCAGGGAGAACGCTACCTTATGAGCAAGGAGGAGGCTCTGGATAAGATTGCCACCTTTACAGGCGGCCGTGCGGCGGAGGAGCTGATTTTCCACTCGGTCACCACTGGAGCTTCCAACGATATTGAGCAGGCCACCAAGATTGCCCGTTCCATGGTGACACGGTTTGGCATGACCGATGAATTTGATATGGTGGCCATGGAAACCGTGAACAACCAGTATCTGGGAGGGGACACATCCCTGATTTGCGCTCCCGACACGGCAAAACGCATCGACGAGCAGGTGGTGTCCATTGTGAAGGAGCAGCACCGCAAGGCCCTTTCCATACTGAAGGAAAATGAAGGAAAGCTCCATGAGATAGCAGCCTATCTCCTGGAAAAGGAAACCATCACGGGAGACGAATTCATGGAAATCTTCAGCCGTGCAGGTGAGGAGCAGGTCCGGGGAGAAGTTTAGTTGCATTTGGCCCCGGGCTGTGCTATCCTGGATATATAGACAGGTGGGGGAGCCATAGCCCTGCGTTGCGTATATCCTTTACAGATGATGAGAGAAGATGATTGGTTGATGAGAGAATGAGTTGAGAGCGGATGGAGCATGCGGCGTGACGCCCCGCCTTTCTGTGAAACTAATACGACAGAAGAAAGGCAGGAAAAAGGTATGGGAAAGATTTTGCAGCAGTTGTACAGAGGGGATTTATGCCCGGCGGAAAACGCCATATGCGGTAATGCGGAATACGATGGGCTGTCCAGGCAGTCCATGGATGATTTCAACCGGTTCACCGATAAGCTGGACCGGGCTATGAAGGAAGAATTCGACCTTCTGATGGAACATTACCTGGAGCTTACCTTCATTGAGAAGACCCAGAGTTTTACGGACGGGTTCCGTATCGGCGCAGGTGTCATGTGTGAAGTATTTTATGAAAATGCAGGGGAAAGAAACTGAATTATAAGCATAGCTTAAGAATCAAAGGCAGGATTGCTGATAAATAAAAGCAATCCTGTCTTATTGTGTAAAAATGGGTCGAAATCCCTGGTTAATATTGACAATAGAAGAAAAAATAGATATACTTAACTGGTATTTGTGTTACTTTTTAATGGGTAGGACAACGATGGAACGTCAGGTGTAATGGAGCAGCCAGTACCTGACGTATTTTAATCGGGTCCTGCAAACTACACTTCATGGAGGAGAGTAATATGAAATTAAAAAAGTTAGCAAGCGTAGCCATGGCGGGCGTGATGACCGTGTCACTTGCGGCCTGCGGCGGCTCTAACACGGCAGAGTCCACCACGGCAGCCACATCCACAGCAGCAGAGGCGGAAACTAGCGCAGCAGCAGAGGGAGCGGAGACAGAGGCGTCCGAAGCACCGGCAGCAGGCGGCATCGCCAAGGAAGATTTAAAGATTGGTTTTGTCTACATAGGCGATGAGAACGAGGGCTATACGGCCGCTCATTATAACGGCGCCATGGAGATGAAGGAAGCCCTGGGACTGTCCGACGACCAGATTATCGTTAAGTGGAATATCCCTGAGGATGAGACTGCAAAGGATGCAGCCATGGACCTTGCAGACCAGGGATGCCAGATTGTATTTGCAAACAGCTTTGGACATGAGTCCTATGTGATTGAGGCGGCAAAGGAATACCCGGACGTCCAGTTCTGCCATGCAACCGGCTTCCAGGCAGCTTCCAGCGGCCTGAGCAACATGCACAATTATTTCACATCTATCTTTGAGGCACGCTACGTATCCGGTGTTGTGGCCGGACTGAAGCTGAACCAGATGATAGAGGACGGCACCGTGAAGGCAGATGCCTGCAAGATTGGTTATGTAGGCGCTTATCCCTATGCTGAGGTTATCAGCGGATATACATCCTTCTTCTTAGGCGTGCGTTCCGTATGCCCGGACGCCACCATGGAAGTTAAGTACACCAACAGCTGGGCAAGCTTTGACCTGGAGAAGGAAGCGGCAGATGCCCTGATTTCCGACGGATGTGTCCTGATTAGCCAGCACGCAGATACCACAGGCGCTCCTACTGCATGTGAGGCAGCAGGCGTTCCCTGTGTGGGCTACAACATTTCCATGATTGCAACCGCGCCAAACCAGGCTCTTACATCTGCTTCCAATAACTGGGGCGCATATGTGACCGAGGCTGTACAGCATGTTGTTGACGGAACCGAGATTCCGGTTGACTGGTGCAAGGGCTTCTCTGACGGCGCAGTTCTGATTACAGAGCTGAACGAGGCTGCTGTTGCTCCCGGAACAAAGGAAAAGGTGGAAGAGGTAGAGGCTAAGCTGGCATCCGGCGAGCTTCATGTATTTGATACCTCCACATGGACTGTTGGCGGCGAGACACTGGATACATATAAGAAAGACGGCAGCGATATCGAGTATATCTCCGACGGATATTTCCATGAGTCAGAGTTCGGTTCCGCGCCATCCTTTGATATCCTGATTGACGGCATCACCACAATCGACAACTAAGATAGAAAATGCGATAATTTCCCGCTGGAAATTAAAGGCTGTAAAAGCGGAGCCATCCATATCTGGCTCCGCTTTTTTCCAGCCGGCTATGAGCCAACAGCACACAACCAATTACAAAGAACGGAGGTTTGCCGGGTGAGCGAAGAATATGCAATTGAACTGAAAAATATTACAAAACGGTTCGGCAAGGTAACTGCCAACGACAAGGTATGCCTGTCTGTGAAGAGGGGGGAAATCCTGTCTGTCCTGGGTGAGAACGGAAGCGGTAAGACCACCCTCATGAACATGATTTCCGGTATCTACTACCCGGATGAGGGACAGATATTCGTAAACGGAAAGGAGGTTACCATTCGTTCGCCCAAGGACTCCTTTGCCCTGGGCATCGGCATGATTCACCAGCATTTTAAACTGGTGGACGTGCTGACAGCGGCTGAAAACATTATCCTGGGACTGTCCGGCAGGGAAGTGCTGGACATGAAGGCCGTCTCCGCCAGAATCAACGAGCTGACATCCAAATACGGATTTGAGCTGGACCCGGACCAGAAGATATACACCATGTCCGTATCCCAGAAGCAGACCGTGGAAATTGTCAAGCTTTTGTACCGCGGGGTGGATATCCTGATTCTGGACGAGCCCACGGCTGTTCTGACGCCCCAGGAAACGGACAAGCTGTTCGCCGTGCTGCGCAACATGCGCGAGGCAGGCCATTCCATCATCATCATCACCCATAAGCTTCATGAGGTGCTGGCTCTGTCAGACCGGGTGTCCGTACTGCGCAAGGGCCAGTATATCGGCACTGTATTTACGGCGGACGCCACCGAGGAATCCCTGACTGAGATGATGGTGGGCAAGAAGGTGAGCCTGAACATTGAACGGCCGGAGCCGGTGAACCCGGAACGCCGCCTGACGGCGGAAGGCGTCACCTGTGTGGACAAGGAAGGGGTGACGACCCTGGACCATGCTTCCTTTACTGCTTACAGCGGTGAGATACTGGGAATCGCGGGTATTGCAGGAAGCGGCCAGAGGGAGCTGCTGGAGTCCATTGCAGGACTTCAGCCAATGGCAGGCGGCACCATCACCTATTATCCGCCGGAGGGCGGTGAAAAGCAGCTGTCCGGCATGAGCGCCTCAGCTATCAATAAGCTGGGGGTCAGGCTCTCCTTTGTGCCTGAGGACCGCCTGGGCATGGGGCTGGTGGGCGCCATGGACATGACGGACAATATGATGCTCAGGGGCTACCGCAGGGGGCGTTCCTTCTTTACGGACAGGAAAACGCCAAAGAGCCTGGCTGAGCAGATTATAGAGGAGCTGGAAATCGTGACCCCGGGTGTCACCACACCGGTGCGCAAGCTGTCAGGAGGAAATGTACAGAAGGTGCTGGTGGGAAGGGAGATTTCCTCCAATCCAAAGGTGCTTATGGTGGCTTATCCGGTCCGGGGACTGGATATCAACTCATCCTACACCATTTACCATCTTCTGAACGAGCAGAAGAAACAGGGGGCGGCCGTTATCTGTGTGGGCGAGGACCTGGATGTGCTGCTGGAGCTGTGCGACCGCATTCTGGTGCTGTGCGGAGGACAGGTAAACGGAATTGTGGACGCTAGGACAGCGACCAAGGAACAGGTGGGACTGATGATGACCAGGACAGGAGGTGGCTTAAGTGAGTAAGGAGATGACGGCAGTATCCAACAAGGAGCCTCTGATGCATATATCCAAGAGGGACGAGATTGACATGTGGAAGGCCTGGGCCATCCGGCTGGGAGCGGTCCTGCTATCACTGGTGGTCTGTGCAGGGGTCATCTATGCCCTTACAGGGCTTAATCCCCTGGAGGTATACAAAGGAATCTTTGACGGGGCAGTGGGTACTAAAAGGCGTACCTGGATGACCATCCGGGACACCCTGGTGCTGCTCTGTATTGCAATCGGCATCACGCCTGCATTTAAGATGCGGTTCTGGAACATCGGCGCAGAGGGGCAGGTACTGATTGGCGGCGTCACATCCGCGGCCATGATGATTTACCTTGGCAATTCCCTGCCTCCCCTGGTCCTGTTTCCGCTGATGCTGCTGGGAAGCGCCCTGTCAGCCATGGTATGGGCGGCCATCCCTGCATTTTTCAAGGCATACTGGAACACCAACGAGACATTGTTTACATTGATGATGAACTATGTGGCCATGCAGGTCATCACATACTGCATTATTTTCTGGGAGAATCCCAAAGGCTCCAACTCCGTGGGAACCATCAATTCCTCCACAAAAGGAGGATGGCTTCCAAAGCTCTTTGGCCTGGAATACGGCTGGAACCTGGTAATCGTGCTGGCTCTGACCCTGGCTGTTTTCATTTATCTGAAGTACAGCAAGCAGGGGTATGAGATTGCGGTTGTGGGAGAGAGCGAGAACACGGCCAGATACGCGGGTATCAATGTGAAGAAGGTTATCATCCGGACCATGGCCCTGTCCGGCGCCATCTGCGGTATTGCGGGTTTTATCATTGTCAGCGGCGCCAGCCATACCATATCCACCAGCACGGCGGGCGGCAGGGGATTCACGGCCATCATCGTATCATGGCTCAGCAAGTTTAACGCCTTTGCCATGATACTGGTTTCATTTTTCCTGGTGTTTATGCAGAAGGGAGCAGGACAGATTGCCTCCCAGTTTAACCTGAATGAAAATGCCTCTGATGTAATAACAGGCATCATCCTCTTCTTTATCCTGGGCTGCGAATTCTTCATCAATTTCAAGGTGGGAGTCCGCGGCAAACGGAAAGAAGCAGGGGCAAAATTGTCATAAGGAGGCGAGATTATGGGTTTTTTGGTTATATTTATTCAGAAAGCAATCGGTCAGGGCATCGGCATTCTATACGGAGCCCTGGGAGAAATCATGACAGAGAAATCCGGCAACCTGAACCTGGGTATTCCCGGTATGATGTATATGGGCGGTATAGCCGGACTGATTGGGGCCTTCCTGTATGAGAACGGGACAGTGAATCCAAACGGTCTGGCGGGACTTTTGATTTCCTTTGTGTGCGCCTTTGCGTGCGCTGCCCTGGGAGGACTGGTATACAGCGTCCTGACCATTACGCTGCGGGCCAATCAGAACGTGACCGGTCTGGCCCTCACCACCTTCGGCGTTGGCTTCGGCAATTTCTTCGGCGGTTCCCTGGCAAAGCTGGCTGGCGGCGTGGGCCAGATTTCCGTGGCAGTGACAGGAGCAGCCTATAAGAAGCCCATACCCGGATTATCCGGGCTGGGCGTCATTGGACAGATTTTCTTTTCCTACGGGTTCCTGACTTATCTGGCAATTGTTCTGGCCCTGGCTCTGGCATTTTTCCTGGCTAAGACCAGGAAGGGACTGAACTTAAGGGCAGTGGGAGAGAGCCCGGCGACCGCGGATGCGGCAGGCATCAATGTAACGGCCTACAAGTACCTGGCCACCTGCCTCGGGGGCGGCATCAGCGGCCTGGGCGGACTCTATTTTGTCATGGAGTACTCCGGCGGTACCTGGACCAACAACGGATTCGGGGACAGAGGATGGCTGGCAATTGCCCTGGTTATTTTCGCCCTGTGGAAACCGGTCAATGCCATCTGGGGCTCCATCCTGTTCGGTGGCCTGTACATCCTTTACCTGTATATTCCGGGCCTGGACAGAGGCGCCCAGGAGATATTCAAGGCGCTGCCCTATGTGGTCACCATTGTGGTACTGGTTATAACCAGCCTGAGAAAGAAGAGGGAATACCAGCCGCCCCAGAGTCTGGGACTTCCGTATTTCAGGGAAGAGCGGTAGGGATTTGAAACGGCAGGGACTTGGAACGGCAGGAATTTAAAACGGTATTCATTCTCCGTCCGGTCCCTGTTATTCCGGTCCCTGTTATTCCTGCCCCTGATTGTCCTATCCCTGATTGTCCTGTCCGCGGTCTGACAGATTTGCGCCGTTTGTCCTTATGACTTCCTGATACCAGTAATAGCTGTCCTTTTTATAGCGGTTCATGGATGCCCCTTCTTCCTCGCCCCGGTCCACGTAGATGAAGCCGTAACGTTTCTGGTATCCGTTGAGCCAGCTCAGCAGGTCCGTAAAGGACCAGGTGCAGTAGGCCAGAACCTGACAGCCCTCATCCAGGGCTTCCGCCAGGGATTTCAGATGCTCTTTCAGGTATTTGATGCGGTAGGGGTCATGAATCCGGCCGTCCTCCTCCTTTTTGTCAAAGGCTCCAAGGCCGTTTTCGGAAATAATGACAGGAAGGGCATAACGGCTGGTGATTTCCCGGCAGCAGTACTTAAGACCTGCAGGGTCAATGCTCCAGTCCCAATCCGTGGTCATGAGATAGGGATTGGCGGGGTTTTTGTAAATGCCGGGAATTCCGGTTTCCTGGGAGGAGCCCTTTACCCCCGTGGTGTTCATGGAGCCGTAAGGGGCGGCGCCGTCCGGGGGATTGTACTCGCATACACAGCTCTGGTAGTAGTTTACGCCCATGAAGGATATTCCGGCTGCAGCCTCTTTGAGGATGTCCTCGTCGCCGTCCTCCATATGAGGGGCGGTTCCCTGCTTTTTCAGGTAAGCCATGGTGGCTTTGGGGTAGCGTCCGTATGCATATACATCCATCCACCAATAGTTTTTCATATCATCGTAATTGCATTTTGCCATTGCATTGGACGGCCGGCAGTCCAGGGCATAGGATGGGGTGTAGGCAAAGCTGGCGCCAATCATGCCTGTGCCGCCCATCCGGCGGTAGGCCAGAACAGCTTTTGCATGGGCCATGAATGCATGGTGGTTGACCTGATAAAACATTTTCCTGTCGTCGAATTTTCCCGGAGGATGCTGGGCAGTGAGCCAGCCCAGGGAGGTGAAGATATTCTGTTCATTCAGGGTAATCCAGTATTTTACCTTGCTTCCGAAGCGGGCAAAGAGGGTTTCGGCATAGGCTGTATAATCATCAATGATTCTGGGATTCTCCCATCCGCCGTAGGCTTCCACCAGCGCCTGGGGAAGGTCCCAGTGGAATATGGTCACCATAGGTTCAATATTATGTTTTAAACATTCGTCAATCAGGCTCTCATAGAAAGCCAGTCCGCTTTCGTTGGGAGTTCCTGTGCCTTTTGGGAAGATTCTGGCCCAGGATACGGAGAAACGGTAGGTTTTAAGGCCCATTTCCGCCATAAGGCCAATATCCTCCCTGTACCGGTGATAGTGGTCCACTGCGGTGTCTCCGGTGGTTCCTTTATATGTTTTCCCGGGAATCCGCACAAATGTATCCCAGTTTGTCAGTCCTTTTCCGTCTTCCAGATATCCGCCTTCCACCTGGTAGGCGGCGGAAGCGCTTCCCCACAGAAAGTCTTTTGGAAAAACAGGCAATTCTTTGCAGTTCATATGGTTCCTCCTTTTTTTATAAAATTGAATGTACTGTCTTATGCGGTAAAACAAAAGCTTACCGTGTATAAGGTATGAGTGTGCTGTGTTTGAAATAAGTATGCTGTGTTTGAAATAAGGGTCTAGCGTATGTTCAAAAGCGGCTCCAGGGGCTGGACCCTGCCGCTGCGGACAGGAACCACATCTGAATAATCTCCGGTATTGGATACGATAACCGGTGTGGTAATGTCGTATCCGGCCTTCTGTATTTCTTCCCGGTCAAAGGTCAGAAGGACTTCGCCCCTGCGGACGCTGTCTCCGGTCCTTTTGACCGGATGGAAGAACTGTCCGCCCAGGTTAACGGTGTCTATGCCCACATGGATTAAAAGCTCCACTCCGTCCCTGCTTATAAGACCCACTGCGTGGCCTGTCTCAAACATAACTGCGACCGTTCCGTCAAAGGGGGAGAGGATGGTATTTCCCTCAGGCAGGATGGCTGCGCCTTTTCCAAGGATTTCTTTTGCGAAGGTGGCATCCTTTACCTGGGATATGGGGATGCATCTGCCTTCCAGGGGGCTTGGAACGGTTATGTCAGCAAGGGTCTGAGATGCGTCAGATGAGGATGTCCCTGCGGGGACAGGCATGAGGTTATCATCTCCGTATTCCTCTTCATCCGCCACATCCTCAAAACCAATGAGCAGGGTGGCGATAAAGGTGACCACCACGGTCAGAAGGATGGTAAGGGCTGCAATCATCAGGCTCATGGGGCGGCTTTCTTCCACATACTGTACAATGGTTACAATGGCAGGAGTGGCGATTCCGAAACACTTCATCTGGAAGAACCCGCCAAAGAGTCCTCCGGCCATGGCACCGATACATGCGCCCAGCATAGGGCGTTTTAAACGAAGGGTAACGCCGTAGAGGGCGGGCTCCGTGATTCCTGCTACCAGGGCGGAGAAGGCAGAGGAACCGGCTACCTGCTTGAAATCCTTGTTCCGGCTCTTTAAAGCCACTGCTGCGGAGGCAGCGCCCTGGGCCATGTTGGAACAGAGCTCTCCGATACAGATAAAGTTTTCATATCCCGTGGTGGCAAGCATTCCCAGTTTGATGGGTGTGAATGCATGGTGCATCCCTGCCATGACCACAAAGGGATAGATACCGGCGATGAGGCCGATGGCAATGAAGCCCAGCTTATCATGTACAAAATAAACCACGTCGGACAGTACATTTCCGAAAATCGCACCCAGGGGCCCAAGGATGATTAAAGCAATGGGAGCCTCTATGAGCACCACCAGCATTGGTTTCAAAAAGTTCTTTGTAATGACCGGGGTAATCCGGTCCGCCAGCTTTTCCACGTATTTAAGGGACCATACGGCCAGGATAATGGGTATGACGGAATAGGAGTAGGAGGCATAGGATACAGGCAGGAATCCCAGGAATTGTATGGTTTCCCCGGCATCATGGGCCGTGTTCATCATGGTGATAAAATTGGGATGGAGCATGATAAGGGCAATGCTTACGCTGTAATAAACATTGGTGCCGAATTTTCTGGATGCAGATACGGCAATCAGCACCGGCATAAAGAAGAATGCCCCGTCGCCCATCACGCTCAGCAGGCTGTAGGTGCTGCCGGTCGTGTCCAGGATGCCCAGCATGGGAAGGAGGGTCAGAAGGACCTTAATCATGGCAGCGCCTATGATGGCCGGAATGACCGGGGTCATAACGCCCGAGATGGTATCCATCAGCATGGACAGTATGTTCTGCTTTTCTTTTTTGGGAGCTGGTCCGGCAGGGGATTTATCTGAAAAACTGCCCAGCCTGCACAGTTCCTTATAGACAGTGCCCACATCGTTGCCGATGATGATTTGATACTGGCCTGCCTTCTTCATTACGCCCATGACTCCTTTTGTACTCCGCACAGCCTCATCGTCCACAATGGATTCATCCTTCAGCGTAAAGCGCAGCCGCGTCATGCAGTGTATCAGGCTGACCACATTTTCTTTTCCGCCCACCCGCTGTAATATCTTTTTTGCCACATTTTCGTAATCCATAAATTTCACCTCATCATAATATTTGGTTATTTGAAATATAAAAAGACCTGACTGCAGAAGGCACAACTTCCCGGGCTGCGCGCCTTCTGCAATCAAGTCTTGCTTAACTGAATAATAACAAACTTGGGTTTCCCTATTAAGTTTCCTGTTCCTCATCCAGGATGCGTTTCAGGTGAATCAGCAGATACAGCTGTTCATCCATGCTGAGGGTGTAGTCATACTGTCTCTTTATCAAATCAGCCACCTTTTTCACGCCGGAATATGCATGTTCATTCTGGGACACCAGGACCTGGTATATTTCCTGCATGGTATCCTGATAGGGAGTCCTGTCAAATATCCTGGCAGAGAAAAATTTCAGGTGCGTGATGAAGCGCTGGTATGAAACGGAGTATTCGTGAAACTGTATCTTAAAATGAAGCCGTATAATTTGAAGGATGGAGCTGATTAAATCCGTGATATTCTGCAGCTGGGAACAGGCGCTGCCCTCTAATTCAGAGGCAGTGATATGCATGGCGATAAAGGCTGCCTCATCCTCCCCAAGGTCAATTCCGGTGTCCTCCTTTATCCAGGTCACGGCCTTCCGGGCCACGGCATACTCCCTGGGATAAAACTTGCGGATATCAATCTTCATCATGTTTTTCAGAAAGATGCCGGCCTGGTACCGTTCCAGGGCTGAGTTGATATGGTCCGTAAGGGTTACATACAGTATGTCGTTGACTTTCAACCCTTCCTGGTTTCTGGCTTCATCCACCACCTTTCCGGCGATTTCAAGGTATCGTTCCGACACAGAGCATACAATGTCCTGAAGCCGTCTGCTGGCCTCGCCGCTCTGCAGGCAGTAGGTTTTATCAACCAGCTTCTCATCCAGGCAGTCTCCCTTTTTCTTGCTGAATCCGATTCCGGGGCCTGTGAGGATAACCTCCCTGCCGCTTAAGTCCAGTGTCACTACTGCATTTGTATTCAGGACTCTGATGATTTTCAATGGTTTTCCCTCCGCTATATCTGAAGCAAATGAATACAGGAATTTCATGATATAAAAAAACTGCTTATAATACCCCCTGTGAAAGTATTATAAACAGTCTTGCTTACCCTTACGTAATAACAAACTTGTTTTCTGTATTTACTATAACAATCAAGTTCTTTTTTGTAAATAGGGAATTTTATTTTCGGTAAAACAACTATTTTAATATATGGTTTTTTGTGCAGGTTATACAATGTGTGTTCATATCTGCCCATCTGCGGCCTGCCATGGACCGGTTGAAGCGGGGGGACTGGATGGAGCAGGTCCTGCCAGGAGCCTGCTGGAAGAAGTTCCAGTAATTTTGCAGTATTTTACCGAACAAATGTTTGCAAATAAACAGGGTATGTGCTATACTAAAGGCTGTCAGCGCTGTGCATCAGCGCATATTGGAAGATTAGACTGCCAGAAGCATTTCACTGCTCCGGGCAGCGGGATGAGTCGTATAAAGAAACAATCAAGATAAAAGACAAGGAGCATGTTCGATGGCAAAGCAGTACATTAAAATCCGCGGGGCGAATGAGCATAATCTGAAGGATATTTCCGTGGATATACCAAGGAATGAGCTGGTGGTCCTTACCGGACTGTCCGGTTCGGGAAAATCATCCCTGGCTTTTGATACTATTTATGCAGAAGGGCAGAGACGTTATATGGAGTCTCTGTCTTCTTACGCCAGGCAGTTCCTGGGACAGATGGAGAAGCCGGATGTGGAGAGCATAGAGGGGCTTTCTCCGGCCATTTCCATTGACCAGAAATCCACCAACCGGAACCCACGTTCCACCGTTGGAACGGTTACGGAAATCTATGACTACATGAGGCTTTTATATGCCAGAATCGGTATACCCCACTGTCCGAAATGCGGTAAGGAGATACACAAACAGACCATTGACCAGATGGTGGACCAGATTATGTCCATGCCTGAACGGACCAAAATCCAGCTGCTGGCCCCGGTGGTCAGGGGACGCAAGGGCGAGCACGTGAAGGTGCTGGACCAGGCCAGGAAGAGCGGCTATGTGAGGGTGCGCATTGACGGCAGCCTTTATGAGCTGAGCGAGGAAATCAAGCTGGAGAAGAATATCAAGCACAACATCGAAATCGTGGTGGACCGCCTGATTGTGAAGGAAGGAATTGAGAAAAGGCTGACGGATTCCATAGAGACAGTCATGGCCCTGAGCGGCGGACTGATGATGGTGGATGTAAGCGGCGGGGAGCCGGTGAATTTCAGCCAGAGCTTTTCCTGTCCGGACTGCGCGGTCAGCATTGACGAGGTGGAGCCCAGAAGCTTTTCCTTCAATAATCCCTTCGGAGCCTGTCCGGAGTGTTTTGGCCTTGGCTATAAGATGGAATTTGACGAGGACCTGATGATTCCGGATAAGTCGCTGTCCATTGACCAGGGGGCAATCGTGGTCATGGGATGGCAGTCCTGTACGGATAAGGGAAGCTTTACCAGGGCTATCCTGGAGGCGCTGTCGGAAGCCTATGATTTCAGACTGGATACGCCTTTCCAGGATTACCCCAGGGAAATCCACGACGTGCTTTTATACGGAACCGGAGGCCGGGAGGTAAAGGTCCATTATAAGAGCCAGAGAGGCGAGGGAGTTTATGACGTTGCCTTTGAGGGGCTGATTGAGAATGTAAACCGCCGCTATAAGGAAACCTTTTCCGAGGCGTCCAAGGCGGAGTACGAGACTTATATGCGGATTACGCCCTGCCCGGTTTGTAAGGGGCAGAGGCTTAAGAAGGAGTCGCTGGCTGTTACGGTGGGCGGGATGAACATATACGAAGCCACCAACATGTCCATTGTGCGGTTCAAGGAATTCATGGACGGGCTGACGCTGACTCCTATGCAGGAAACCATTGGCGCGTCCATCCTTAAGGAAATCAGGGCCAGGATATGTTTCCTCATTGACGTGGGCCTGGATTACCTTTCCCTGTCGCGGGCAACCGGCACCTTATCGGGGGGCGAGGCCCAGCGCATCCGTCTGGCTACCCAGATAGGCTCCGGCCTGGTAGGAGTGGCCTATATCCTGGACGAGCCCAGTATCGGACTCCATCAGAGGGATAATGACAAGCTCCTTAAGACGCTGACCCATCTGCGGGATTTGGGCAACAGCGTATTGGTGGTGGAGCACGATGAGGACACCATGCGGGCTGCCGACTGTATCGTGGATATCGGCCCCGGGGCAGGTGAGCACGGCGGAAAGGTCATTGCCATGGGCACGGCAGAGGAAATCATGAAAAACCCGGATTCCATTACCGGAGCTTACCTAAGCGGACGCTTACAGATTCCTGTTCCTTCCCAGCGAAGGAAGCCCACGGGCTGGATTACGGTAAAGGGCGCTGCGGAGAACAACCTGAAGAACATCAATGTGGACATACCTCTGGGAATCATGACCTGTGTAACCGGTGTATCCGGTTCCGGCAAAAGCTCCCTTGTCAATGAAATCGTCTATAAATCCCTGGCCAGGAAGCTGAACCGGGCCAGGACCATTCCGGGCAGGCACAAGTGCATTGAGGGCGTGGAGCAGCTGGACAAGATTATCGACATTGACCAGTCCCCCATCGGGCGCACCCCCAGGTCCAATCCTGCCACCTATACAGGCGTATTTGACCTTATAAGGGATTTGTTCGCCTCCACCACGGACGCCAAGGCAAAGGGGTATAATAAGGGAAGGTTCAGCTTCAATGTAAAGGGCGGACGGTGCGAAGCGTGCAGCGGAGACGGTATCATCAAGATTGAGATGCATTTCCTGCCGGATGTCTATGTACCCTGCGAGGTCTGCGGCGGCAAACGCTACAACCGTGAGACGCTGGATGTGAAGTACAAGGGAAAGAGCATCTATGACGTGCTGAACATGACCGTGGAGGAAGCCCTTAAATTTTTTGAGAACGTACCCTCTGTCACCAGAAAGATTCAGACCCTGTATGATGTGGGACTGGGGTACATCCGTCTGGGCCAGCCGTCCACGGAACTGTCCGGCGGTGAGGCGCAGAGAATCAAGCTGGCCACGGAGCTGTCCAAGAGAGGCACGGGCAAGACCATTTACATCCTGGACGAGCCCACCACAGGACTTCATTTTGCGGATGTCCATAAGCTGATTGACATCCTGCACAGGCTGTCGGAGGGCGGCAACACGGTGGTGGTCATTGAACACAACCTGGATGTAATCAAAACAGCGGATTACATCATTGATATCGGCCCGGAAGGCGGGGACAAGGGCGGTACGGTTATTGCCAAGGGCACCCCGGAGGAAGTGGCCCAGTGCCCGGTATCCTACACGGGAATGTATGTAAAGAAATATCTAAATTGACAACCGTTATAACTGAAGCACGGAGGCGGGGATGAGGCGAATCCCCGCCTTTTTGCAAAAGCCTTTGACATTTACGCGGGGCCTACGTTATAATGGACAGGTTAAAGAGCAGTGCTAGGAGCGGGGATTGTAATGGATAAGGAACGGAAACGCAGTCTTTCAGAGGTGGCGGCTGATTATGTGAGGGAGCAGATTCTTCAGGGTGAGCTGGCTCAGAAAGAAAAGCTTGTTGAAAATGATATAGCCGTAAAGCTGGGAATGAGTCGGGGACCGGTGCGGGATGCGCTGAAGCAGCTTATGTACGAAGGATTCCTGGATTATGAGACGAATAAAGGGTACTCGGTTTCCATGCTTTCGCCCAGGGATGCCTATGAGATATTTTTCCTGAGAGGGAATCTGGAGAACCTGGCCCTGGAACGGTGCGGGGGACGCCTGCTGAGCGACAGCATTTTTCTCATGGAGGATGCGGTGCTGGCCATGAAGGCCGCGGTGGCGGAGGACGATATGGGAAAAATCATCAAGTATGATGAGATATTCCACAAACAGATTTTATTATCAGGCCAGATGGAACGCCTCACCAGTCTGTGGGAGACACTGAGCCCCTTAAACGGAGCCATGTTCTATACCATCAAACAGATTAATGGATATGTATCTGATAAGCAGATGGATTTGGACCTGGAAGATGTTGCTGCCCAGGCAGGACGGCGGGGAAATAACTATCTGGAGCATAAATGGCTTCTGGAAATCCTCCAGCGGGGGAATCTGGAACAGTCCAGAAACGCAATCAACACCCATTACATAGCCAATGGTGAGAGAATTTACCGGATTGGTATGAAGATGAAGAACCAGGAACTGTTTTATCATGTATGAGCGGGGATGCAGAGATAAAAAGATATAGGCGGAAATGCGAAAGCGGAAATGCAGGATGTGAAGACAATCATATCACGTTCCGGTCATTTCCGCTTTTTCTTTATTTTACAGGCATGTTTTCTATCTGTCTGCAGATATACTCCATATCCCGGGTTCCATATCTCTGGTCACAGGTAAAGGACAGCACATGGCTGTAGATGTAAGCCGCGTCGCCATGGCCTTGCGTGTCAACCATGGGACCCTGGGGCCAGTAGGTGGTGGTCTTGACGCCGCGGCCGGCCAGATACTCCTGCACCATGGTCCTGTCCTCTGCATATACGGTAAAGTGACTGGGAACCGCTGCTTCCGGCAGAACCGGGAATATCACTGTAAGCTGGGGATGCTTCGGCATGTGTTCCAGAAGATACTGATAATTGATACGGCGCTGCTGTTTCATCCGTTCAAAGTCATAGTGACGGATAATGTACTCTGAATCTGGGTCGCTTCCATAGGAATCAAATATGCGGCGCAGCATTATCTCCGCCTCCCAGAACGTATCATTGAAATTCTTCATAGCCTCAGGGTCAGGATTCCCTGATTGGAGCAGCTGCTGTTTGCCCCTCATGGACATACTGCGCATGGAAAGATGGGTTTGGTCAGGCGTCAGAACAGGGAGGGAAAAGCTTCCCTTCCTCTTAATGGCGAATCCGCCTGACGGCACCCCAATCCACTTGCGCATGCTGCCCACCACGTAGTCGCAGCGTGGGTCAATGCCGTTGTCTGAAAAGATGGAGTGGGTCGTATCCTCGACTATGATGACGCCCCGCTCAGAACATTTCTGTATGAAATTCCGGTCGTAGCTGCAGAATCCGTAATAGCCGCAGAGATTGATTACGCTGATGCGGTCCAGAACCTTTTCATCGAATATGGGCGTTAAATCCTTTGATACATCATAGAATAAAAGTTCATAGCCCGCCTTGAGGAAAGGGGCCAGGACTGTCTCGCAGGTGTAGACAGGAACATAGGCCACCTTCCTGGTGTCGGTCAGGCAGATATCCTGAAGGGCGTAGTAGTTGGCGCACCTGCCGGACATGAAGAAACGCAGGCTGCCTCCTGGCGGGCACAGGTTTTCCAGGTAATGGTTCTCAGTTTCGGGCAGTGGTTCATATGTGAAAAATCCGCCGATTTGTTTCATGGTTTGTTACCTCCCGGGCATGTGTCCGGCCCTGCTGCGTGTGCGCGTCAGGGAGACACTTAGATTTAGTATACAGACAAGTATAGCACAGATATGAAAAAAAGCACAATAGAAATGTTGACAAAATATTTAAAGTGTAAATTTTACACAATGATTGTTGACAATAATGATATATTGTTTTATAATTTGAATGAAGCGAGGGAGTTTTGAATCCTAAGGCTTCTTTTTTGTTATTATGGTTTCTCACCCCTTTCCGGGGTTGTGAAATATGTATGCTGCTTCGCTGCAATTGAGCATATGGGAACATTCATTCCAGCTCTGACGCAGCAAATACAAGAGGATTGGAGAGAGAAAAATGTACAAGTATGTGTTAAAAAGACTGCTTATGCTGATTCCGGTTATCATCGGCGTGACGTTCATTGTGTTTTTCATTCTGAACCTGTCGCCAGGCGACCCGGCGGCAATCATCCTGGGCGACCAGGCATCAGCCGAGGCCCTGGCCATGAAGAGGGAGGAGCTGGGACTTAACGACCCTCTGCTGGTCCGTTATGGCCACTACATGATTAACATGCTGCACGGCGACCTGGGCACATCCTATAAGAATAACCTGAGTGTATGGTCGCAGGTCATGGAGCGGTTTCCTAACACAGCAGTGCTGGCAGTTGCCGGTATCCTGGTTGCCATCCTGATTGGAATTCCCACGGGAATTATTTCCGCCAAGAAACAGTATTCCATGATGGATAATACAGCCATGCTGCTCTCCCTGATTGGCGTTGCCATGCCGAACTTCTGGTTCGGCCTGCTGATGGTCATTCTGTTTGCGCTGACCCTGGGCTGGCTGCCTTCACAGGGTATGGGAGAGGGATTCATACCTCTCATCAAGAGTCTGGTCCTTCCGGCAGTGACACTGGGTACGGGGGCGGCTGCCATGATTACGCGTATGACCCGCTCGTCCATGCTGGAGGTCATCCGGCAGGATTACATAGACACGGCCAGGGCAAAGGGTGTTTCCGATAAGAAAATCACCACCCGCCACATGCTTAAGAATGCCATGATTCCAATCATCACAGCTGTGGGCCTTCAGTTTGGAACCCTTTTGGGAGGGGCCATGCTGACAGAGACCGTATTTTCCTGGCCCGGCCTGGGACGTCTCATGGTGGATTCCATCAAGTCAAAAGATATTCCCATGGTATTGGGGTCTGTTATCTTTCTGGCAATCATGTTTACCGTGGTTAACCTGGCGGTAGACATCATATACGCCTTTGTGGACCCGAGAATTAAATCACAATACAAGAGAAAGTAGGTGCAGTTCATGGGAAAGAAACATCTGATTGCCGCGGAAGCGGAAGGCGACCAGCGCTCCCTGTGGGGCGAGGCCTGGCGCAGATTTAAAAAGAACCGGCTGGCCATGATTGGCATGTATTTTATCCTGGCGCTGGTAATCATAGCAGTGGCAACTATCATCATTGACGCTGTCACAGGCAAATCCATCTACCTGAATTACGTGGTAAAGCAGAACCTGAGGGGACGTCTTCAGACTCCCAGCCTGGCGCATCCCTTTGGATTGGATGAGTTCGGCAGGGATATGCTGCTGCGCATGCTGTGGGCAGTCCGCTACTCCCTGTTCATGGGCACGGTGGCCATCATCATTTCATGTATATTCGGCGGCCTTCTGGGAGCCTTTGCAGGATATTACGGCAGGACGGCCGACAATATCATCATGAGAATCATGGATATCCTTCTGGCCATTCCCTCCATGCTTCTGGCCATCGCCATTGTGGCAGCCCTGGGAACCAGCATCACCAATGTGCTGATTGCCATTGCCATATCCTATGTTCCCACCTTTGCCAGGACGGTCCGGGCATCGGTGCTTACGGTAAAGGACCAGGAGTTCATTGAGGCAGCCCGCTCCATTGGCTGCAGCGACTGGCGTATCATCATCAAATATGTGATTCCCAATTCCATGGCGCCCATTATCGTGCAGGTGACCCTGGGAATCGCAGGAGCCATCCTTTCCATCGCAGGACTTTCCTTCCTGGGACTTGGCATCCAGCCGCCCACTCCTGAGTGGGGCGCAATGCTGTCCAACGCCCGAAGCTATATCCGCGACGCATGGCACGTCACCATCATCCCCGGCATGGGAATCATGCTCACCATCCTGGCCCTTAACCTGGTGGGAGACGGACTGAGGGATGCCCTTGACCCGCGCCTTAAGAGCTAATGGCGGGAATGAATGTTCAAACACGCTATAAGAAAGGATGAGTATGACATGGCAGATAAACCATTATTGGAAGTAAAAGACCTGGTTATCCACTATGAGACGGATGACGGAGTGGTAAAGGCGTTAAACGGCGTCAATATACATATCGGTGTGGGAGAAACCCTGGGACTGGTGGGGGAGACCGGTGCGGGAAAGACCACGCTGGCAAAAGGAATCATGAGACTGATTCCCCATCCTCCGGGCAGGATTCTGGGCGGAGAGGTGATATTTGAGGGACAGGACCTGCTGAAGCTTTCCACCAACGGCATGGAGGCCATTCGCGGCAGGGATATCTCCATGATATTCCAGGATCCCATGACCTCCTTAAATCCGGTGCTCACAGTGGGTGAGCAGATTATGGAGGTAATTGAGAACCATAACACAAACCTTTCCAAGCAGGAGGCCAGGAAATGGGCTGAAAACATGCTGGAGAGGGTAGGAATCCCGGCAGAGCGTTTTGGGGAGTATCCCCACCAGTTTTCCGGCGGCATGAAGCAGAGGGTGGTCATTGCAATTGCCCTGGCCTGCAATCCAAAGCTGCTTATAGCGGACGAGCCGACCACGGCCCTGGATGTTACCATACAGGCCCAGGTGCTGGAGATGATATACAAGCTCAAATCCGAGAATAACACATCCATGATTCTCATTACCCACGACCTGGGAGTGGTTGCCCAGAACTGTGACTATGTGGCAATCATCTATGCGGGGGAAGTGGTGGAATACGGAACCCTGCGTGAGATATACAAGGACACGAAGCATCCGTACACGGAAGGACTCTTTGGTTCCATTCCCAGCCTGACAAGCGATGTGAAGCGGCTCCAGGCCATTGACGGCATGATGCCCGACCCCACCAGGCTGCCTGAGGGCTGTGTTTTCTGCGAGAGATGTAAGTATGCGGTTCCTGAATGTTCCAAGACCCATCCTGAGATGGTGACTGTAGGCGGAACCCACCAGGTCCGCTGCATCCGCTACCGCTAAGAAAAGGAGATAGACATATGCAGGAACAGAAAACAGAGATTTTACGTGTGGAACATCTGAAAAAATATTTTACAACGCCAAAGGGCACCCTCCACGCGGTGGATGATGTTAACTTTTCCATCCGTACAGGGGAAACCCTGGGCGTGGTAGGGGAGTCCGGATGCGGGAAATCCACCATGGGAAGAGCCATCCTGAGACTTCATGAGCCCACAGGCGGCAAGGTTTATTTTGAAGGCAGGGATATCCTGGGCTGCAACAAGAAGCAGCTCAAGGATTTAAGAAAGGATATGCAGATTATATTCCAGGACCCCTTTGCTTCCCTGAATCCCAGGATGACGGTCAGCGAGGCAATTATAGAGCCGCTGCTGGTGCAGGGCATTTACAAGGCCAATGAAAGGGCGGCCATCACCGGGCAGGTGGAGAAAATCATGAACCTGGTGGGGCTGGCCAAGCGTCTGGTCAATACATATCCCCATGAGCTGGACGGGGGAAGGCGTCAGAGAATCGGAATCGCCAGGGCATTGGCAGTCAATCCCAAGTTTATTGTGTGCGATGAGCCTGTGTCCGCCCTGGACGTATCCATCCAGGCCCAGATTCTCAACCTGATGCAGGATTTGCAGGAGGAGCTGAACCTTACCTATATGTTCATCACCCATGACCTGTCGGTGGTAAGGCATTTTTCCAATGATATTGTGGTTATGTACCTGGGACAGATGGTGGAGTCAGCACCGGCCAAGGCGCTGTTTAAGAATCCCATGCATCCCTACACAAAGGCGCTGCTGTCAGCCATACCGGTTCCGGACCCTGACTTTAAGATGGAGCGCATTCCGTTAAAGGGCGAGCTCACATCGCCAATCAACCCGGAGCCGGGATGCAGGTTTGCAAAACGCTGTCCGTATGCCACAGAGGCATGTACCAGCAGTGAGATGACCTTAAAGGAAATGGAGCCAGGGCACTTTGTGAGCTGCCGTATGGTGCAGGAACAGAAATAAATTCCGGGCGGGCATCCGGAGAGGGCGCCTGAAATCCGGCATTTATAGAGAGTATTTTAATGAAGAGAGGAGCACTAGTATGAGAAAAACATGGAAAAAAGTCATTGCATTATCCTTAGTGGCAGCAATGGCAGTAAGTGCAGCCGGTTGTTCCAAGTCGGGACAGACCTCAACAGAGGGAGGCAGCGCGCAGACAGAGGCTGGTTCCCAGGGAGCACAGGGAGGAGACAGCAGCAGCGGTTCCGGGGAATACAAAGACACACTGGTATGGGCACAGGGAGCTGACGTTACATCCTTAGACCCCCATCAGGGCAAGGAGACGCCGGCCGTGGAGGTTACAGACCAGATATTCGATACCCTGACCGTGGTAGACGCTGCCACCGGAGAGCTCCAGCCGCAGATTGCAGAGAGCTGGGACCAGAATTCCGACACTTCCTATACCTTCCACATCCGCAAGGGCGTGAAATTCCACGACGGTTCCGAGTTAAAGGCCGAGGACGTAAAGTTCTCCCTGGACAGGGCCATCAGTTCCGCTGCTGTTTCCTACATTGTTGACTTTATCGACAAGGTGGACGTGGTGGATGAGTATACGGTTAATGTGGAGCTGAAGGCTCCCTATGCGCCGGCCCTCAGAAACCTTTCCGTACCATTTGCAGCCATCGTGCCAAAGGCAGTGGTGGAAGCAGACGAGGAAGGCTTCAAGCTTCATCCCATCGGCACTGGCCCATATAAGTTCGTAGAGTGGAAACAGGGCGATTCCGTTACCCTGGAGCGCTTTGACGATTACTATGCAGGACCGGCGGAAACGCAGAAACTGGTTATGAAGGTTATTCCGGAGGCATCCCAGAGAACCATTGCCCTGGAGACAGGAGAGGTGGACCTGGCTTACGACCTGCTTCCAAACGATTTGGAGAAGGTAAGGAGCAATTCCGACCTGCAGCTGTTCGAGGCTCCGTCCCTGACCTGCTATTACATTTCCATGAACATGAACAAGGCGCCGTATGATGATCAGAAGGTAAGGGATGCCGTCAACTATGCCATTGACCGCCAGCTGATTATCGACACCATTGCCAGCGGCTCCGGAGAGCCGGCTGACGCCATCATTGCTCCGGCTGTGTTCGGATACTTCAGCCCCGGCGCTTACGAGTATGACCCTGAGAAGGCAAAATCCCTTCTGGCTGAGGCCGGATATCCAAATGGATTCGAGACCAGTATCTGGGTGAATGACAACCAGACCCGTGTGGAAGTATGCCAGGCTGTACAGGCCATGCTTCAGGACGTGGGCATCACCTGCAACATAGAGGTAATGGAATTCGGCAGCTTCATTTCCAGAACTTCCGCAGGCGAGCATGACATGGGATACTTCGGCTGGGTGACCTCCACCACAGACGCAGACTACACCTACTATTCACTGGAGCACTCCTCACAGCAGGGAGCAGCCGGAAACCGCAGCTTTATCGCAGACCCGGAGGTTGACAAGCTCATTGAGACAGGAAGGACCAGTGCTGACGAGTCCGTGAGACTGAAAGCATATGAGGACCTGGCTGTGAAGTTAAAAGAAGTGAACAATAACGCACCTATCTACTACAGCACCATCACCGCAGGCGCCAATGCCAAGGTGGAAGGTTTCGTCATGGACCCAATTGGCTACCACAAGCTGGAGCATGTAAAGGTTGCAAAATAAGAGAAGTCAAAGGAGATATGCATCATGAGATTATCAAAGATTACATGGCCAACAGCGGAACGGTATTTTAAGGAAAATGACATGGTTATCCTTCCAATCGGAAGCACGGAGTGTCATGGACGCCATATGCCGCTGGGAACCGACACCCTGATACCTGACAAAATCCTGGAACTGATTGAGGAGAAAAATGACAACATCCTCATTGCGCCCATGATTCCCTACGGAGCATGCCAGTCACTGGCTGATTATCCGGGTACCATCAACATTGATTCCGACGTACTGTACCAGTATGTATACCAGATTGTAGACGGGCTGTACAAGCACGGCGCACGCAAGATTCTGGTGCTGAACGGACATGGGGGGAATATCAAGACCATTGAGCGCATCGGCCTGGAATTTGACAAGAAGGGCGCCATGGTCGTGATGCTGAACTGGTGGCTGATGGCCTGGGATATGAAGCCTGAGTGGAAGGGCGGACATGGCGGCGGTGAGGAGACTGCAGGCATCATGGCAGTTGACCCCTCACTGGTGGACATGAGCCAGATTGACCTTCCTCTGGAGATGGCCAATCTCACAGACAACCTGGTGGCAACCGGCTTCCGTACCGTGCGCTTCAAGGGCGTTGAGATTGAAATTCTCAGGAACACGCCAAAGGTAACGGACAACGGATGGATTGGACCGGACCATCCAAACACCGCTACCGTGGAGTGGGGACAGGAAATGGTACAAACCACAGCCGACTATATCCTGGATTTGATTGAAGAGCTTAAGAAGGTAACGGTTTAGGGGAGTGTTTTATTCGCTGCTGACGGCAGGGAGATGCGGGCAGGCAATATGCGGGCAGGTAATATGCGGCAGATAATATGCAGGCAGATAATATGCAGGCAGATAATATGCAGGCAGATAAACTTGTGGGCAGGTAATATGCGGCAAAAGATAGATGAGTATGGAAGATTCGGATACGGCAGATATGAATACGGGAGTATAAGTAAAGAAGTATGAGTAAGGAAAGCCGGGTCCGGATGAAGCAGATATAAGTAAGGCAGATGCAGTGCCGCAGGCATGGTATGGCAGGAGCGGTACCATGTGATGCGGCACTTTGCGTCTCATACCTGGAGGAAATCATGGCAAATATAAAAGAAATTGAAGCATTGACCAATGCCTTTGGTCCAAGCGGATTTGAGGACGAGGTCATCCGGGAAGTAAAGGAATGGTGCGCGGATTTGGATGTGGCAAATGACGCCATGTACAATGTTTACGCCACCATGAAGAAGAAAAAGGCCGGGCGCCCGGTACTCATGCTGGACGCCCATCTGGATGAGTGCGGATTCATGGTGCAGTCCATTCTGGAAAATGGGCTTTTGAGCATCCTTATGCTGGGAGGGTTCCATCTCACCAGCCTGCCCGCCCACTCTGTCATTGTAAGGACGAGAGACGGGAAAAAGCACCGGGGTATCACCACATCCAAACCAGTTCATTTCCTGACAGCAGCCCAGAAGAGCGACAACTCCCTGGCAATCGAGGATATCCTGGTGGATGTGGGTGCCAGCAGCCGGGAGGAAGTGACGGAGGTCTATGGAATCCGTCCGGGCGACCCCATTATGCCGGATGTAAGCTTTGAGTATCATGAGGAAAATGGAATTCTGTACGGCAAGGCCTTTGACAACCGTCTGGGCTGTGTGAGCATCATTGACACCATGCAGGCCCTTAAGGATGAGGCGGACCAGCTGGCAGTGGAAGTGGTGGGCGCATTTGCAGCCCAGGAGGAAGTGGGCACCAGGGGGGCGACGGTGACTGCCCAGCAGGTACAGCCGGATTTGGCCATTGTGTTTGAGGGGTCACCGGCAGATGATTTTTATTTCCGGGCCGGTATTGCCCAGGGCTGCTTAAGAAGCGGGGTGCAAATCCGCCATATGGACAACAGCTATATATCCAATGTGGAATTTATCCGTTTTGCCCAGGAGACAGGAGACAGGCTGGGAATTAAATACCAGGATGCTGTCCGCAGGGGAGGCAGCACGGACGCCGGAAAAATCAGCCTTACAGGAAAGGCAGTGCCGGTGCTGGTGCTGGGCATTCCCTCCAGGTATGTGCACAGCCATTATAACTTCTGCGCAGAAGAGGATGTGGACGCTGCTGTCAGAATGGCCGTGGAGGTCATCCGGGGGCTGGATGAGGAACGGATTGCAAGGATTCTGCGGAAAGATGCTGTTTAATTGAGCCAGATGGGGACGGATGGCATGTGCGGCAGATACAGCCGGAAGAAACCGGAGGACTGGGATGAGGCGGCAGGATAGGGGATAAGGGTAGGAGACAGCTAAAAAAATTTAAAAAAGTGTCGAAATAGCTTGATATTTGTCGGTCCCTGTTTTATAATAGATACATACGAAAGATAAAAAAGAGATTGTACTATTCTGTACAATCTCTTTCAATTTATAGAGACATAAATATTTTTCGTTAAATTGGGTCAAGGTATATAATAAGGGCGGGTTTGGAAATGGTTTGTATCTGGTTAAACCTCCGGCGCCGGCAGCGGCGCAAGCAGGCGGTTTACGGACAGCTGGCAGCAGACAATCTGTTGCAGCCATCCGATACAGGGTATTTTCAAACCCGTTCTGGGATACAGTTTTACTATAATTGTTTTGGTGGGAAATCCGTAAAATAATGGAGGAACGAATCTCATGGACAGAGAGATGATTATCGTACTGGACTTTGGCGGCCAGTACAACCAGCTGATTGCACGCCGTGTCCGCGAATGCAGCGTATACTGTGAAGTGCATCCTTATGATATGAGCCTGGAGAAAATCAAGGAGATGAATCCCAAGGGAATCATTTTTACAGGCGGACCGGATGTTGTGTTTGAAGATGGAGCGCCGCGCTGCTCAAAAGAGATATTTGAACTGGGAATCCCGGTCCTGGGAATCTGCTACGGTGCACAGCTTATGAGCTACCTGCTGGATGGTGTTGTAAAGAAGGCTGTAGTAAGCGAATACGGACACACGGAAGTGGATGTGGATACTTCTTCCAAGCTGTTTGAGGGCGTTTCTCCCAAGACCGTATGCTGGATGAGCCATGGTGTGTACATTGCAGAGGTGCCGGAAGGCTTCCGCATCACTGCGCATACAGATTCCTGTCCCGTAGCCGGCATGGAGTGCGCTGAGAAGAACTTTTATGCGGTACAGTTCCATCCTGAGGTGGTTCACACAAAGGAAGGCACCAGGATGCTTTCCAACTTTGTATATAATGTATGCGGATGCTCCGGCGACTGGAAGATGGATTCCTTTGTAGATACCACTATCAAGGCTCTGAGGGAAAAGATTGGAAACGGCAAGGTGCTGTGTGCGCTTTCAGGCGGTGTGGATTCCTCTGTGGCAGCCGTTATGCTGTCCAAGGCCATTGGCAGGCAGCTTACCTGCGTGTTTGTGGACCACGGTCTGCTGCGCAAAAACGAGGGAGACGAGGTAGAAGCTGTATTTGGTCCGGAAGGCGCATATGACCTGAACTTTATCCGTGTCAATGCCCAGGAACGGTTCTACGCCAGGCTGAAGGGTGTGGAGGAACCGGAGGCAAAGCGCAAGATTATAGGTGAGGAATTCATCCGCGTATTTGAGGAAGAGGCAAAGAAGATTGGGGCAGTGGATTACCTGGTACAGGGAACCATTTACCCGGATGTGATTGAATCCGGCCTGGGCAAATCCGCTGTTATTAAGTCCCACCACAATGTTGGCGGACTGCCGGAACATGTGGATTTCAAGGAATTGGTAGAGCCTTTAAGGCTGCTTTTCAAGGACGAGGTGAGAAAGGCAGGACTGGAACTGGGAATTCCCGAATATCTGGTATTCAGACAGCCATTCCCGGGACCCGGACTGGGGGTCAGAATCATCGGTGAGGTGACGGCTGATAAAGTCCGTATTGTACAGGATGCGGATGCGATTTACAGGGAAGAGATTGCAAAGGCCGGAGTGGATAAGAATCTGGGACAGTATTTTGCGGCTCTGACCAATATGCGGTCTGTTGGCTGCATGGGCGATGAGAGAACCTATGATTATGCCATTGCCCTGCGGGCTGTGCTTACATCTGATTTCATGACCGCTGAGTCGGCTCAGATTCCCTGGGAAGTGCTGGGGAAGGTGACCAGCAGGATTGTGAATGAGGTGAAGGGCGTGAATAGGGTGTTGTATGATTGCACGGGGAAACCGCCGGCTACGATTGAGTTTGAGTGATGAAATGGACTTGAAAAAGCCTTTATTTATGTGGGATGCAAGCAAATTTATTTAAGTGTTGGCAACGATTTGGCAACATTTCGGGTATCACTCACTGAATAACAGAATACTTCAATAACAGAAAACCTTACTGATTTTCAGAAATAAAGCTGAAAGTCGGTAAGGTTTTTGTGCGTTTCGAGGTTGAAAATTAGTCGGATTCGGGTTTCAAGTCCTGTAAGATAAGGTCGCTGAGTTCTTGTGAGGGAATGACCTTTCTCCATTGTTTTGAGGTGTCTAATTCGGGATATTTGTACCGCCACTGGTCGTATTCTTCTTCGGTTATCTCGCCTTGTTCCAGACGGGCAGCCTGTTCCTGCCATGCATGGAACATATCAAACATAGTGGTGTAGGTTGTTCCGGCAGATTTATCTAACCGCAGACACACTTCTCCGTCAATCTCTCCGATTTTTAAGCCATACATATCTTCCAACGCAAAAAGCGTGTGCATAAGTCCGATATAACTGTCTATTTCCGGCACAGTGATTGCACGAGGACTTACATCGAGGAGATGTGCCATTTCTTTTACAAGGTCTTGTTTCGGTGTTCTGGATTCTGATTCGTATTGTGCCATACGGACATCAGAGGTCTTTCCTAGAAAACCGAGGAGTTCGCCTAACTGTTTCTGTGTCATGCCTTTCCGGTTGCGGAAAAAGCGGATTCTTTTGCCGATTGCCATAATAAAACCTCCGATACTAAACATTTCTGTTGAAGTTAGTATAACATGATGAAATAGGAATAGCAAGCGGAACTTAAATAAAAAAAGTTAAGATTTTTCTGCAAACCACTTGACTTAACGGAATTTATTTAGTATCATGAAAACATAACTTAAACAAAAAGAGTTAAAAATTGAATGACCGTCCAAACCGAACAAACGCCATGACCTTTAAAAAAGAAGCGAGCGTCCCTTATGTAGAGGGACTGGCACAGCACCGAAAAGGGTTGCCTGTCAGAACGGGAAGGAGAGAACGGCAGGAATTTTAGGGAAAGGAGAGGATATAGATGGCAGAAAAATCATTTATGACGGTGGAAGAAGTGGCAACAGAATTAAGGGTATCAAAGTCCAAAGCCTATCAGGTTGTAAGGGAATTGAACACAGAATTGCAGAAACAAGGGTATATGACAGTAGCGGGGCGTGTAAATACTACTTTCTTTCATAAGAAGGTCTGTTACAGTGATTAAGTTGGAAGGAGATGATGGAAATGGCTGTATATAAAGACAATGCTACGGGAACGTGGAGGGTAATTTATCGTTTCACGAATTGGAAAGGGGAACGGAAACAGACACAGAAACGTGGGTTTGCAACAAAAAGAGAAGCACAAGCCTGGGAACATGAGGTTATGCTGAAACAGAACTCCAAACTGGATATGACATTTGCCAGCTTTTTTGAACTTTATGAAGCAGATAAAAAGCAGCGTGTCAAGGAAAGTACATGGGAATCTAAAAGCCATGTAATACGCACAAAGATTTTACCTTATTTTGGAAACCGGAAGATTGCAGAGATTGAAGCAAAAGACATTATTGCATGGCAGAATGAACTCATGGCGTATCAGGATGAGAAAGGTAAGCCCTATTCAGCAGATTATCTGAAGACAATACACGCACAGCTTACAGCAATTTTTAACCATGCTGTAAACTTTTATAATCTGCCTTACAATCCGGCAAGACGGGCTGGCACAATGGGAAATGAAATTCCAAAGGAGATGGACTTCTGGACAAAAGAGGAATATCTGAAATTTTCAGAAGCCATGATGGATAAGCCACGTTCCTTTTATGCTTTTGAAATGCTTTACTGGTGCGGTATCCGTTCCGGTGAGCTGTTGGCTCTTACTGCTGCTGATTTTGATTTCCAGAAGCAGACGGTCACGATCAGCAAGACGTACCACCGTTCCAAAGGGCGTGATATTATTACAAGCCCTAAAACAGCGAAAAGCAACCGTACCGTAAAAATGCCCCCGTTTCTCTGCGAAGAAATGCAGGAGTATATCAAAATGTTCTATGACATCAAGCCAGATGAACGGCTGTTTACGGTTACAAAATCTTATCTCAACCATGAGATGGAGCGAGGTGCAAAACAGGCGGGAGTGAAAAAGATTCGGGTGCATGATATTCGGCATAGCCATGTATCGCTGCTGATAAATATGGGATTTTCAGTGCTGGCGATTGGTGAACGGGTAGGACACGAAGCAGAAAAAATCACTTACAGGTATGCACATTTATTTCCAACTGTTCAGACAGAAATGGCAGAAAAGCTGGAAATGGAGCGAATGGAAAAGGAGAACAGCAATGGAAAGAAGTCTTGATTATAAAGGGCGTTGGAGAAATCATACCGTAGCATTTCGGGTATCGGATGAAGAAGCGAAGCTGCTTAATGATTTGGTAGCATTGTCTGGTTTGACAAAGCAGGAATATATCATAAGACGACTGACGTGCAGGGACGTGGTTGTACAGGGAAATCCGAGAGTTTATAAGGCATTAAAAAATCAGATGGCAGCTATTCATGAGGAATTAAAGCGGCTGGAAACAGTAAGCCCGGATAATGATGAACTGCTCTATACGTTGCAGGTAATTGCAATTACGTTAGAGGGATTGAAAGGAGAAGATGAATGATGGAAAAAATGAAAACGACTGCTCCCGTATCATCTGTTGGCGCAGATGGGGGGCAGCCGAATGTAAAAAAACACAATGAAATTATAGCAAATTCACAGGAACAAATCAATCAGCAAGCCACCAAAAACCCAGAGAAATCCGGGAATGACGGACTGCATACCATGTCCATGCCAGAATTGTATGACACTGTTTTTGTGCCGAGAGTACCGATTGTAGACGGTTTTCTCTATGGCGGCACATATCTCTTTGTAGGTGCGCCAAAGGTAGGAAAATCATTCTTCATGGCACAACTTGCCTATCATGTGGCAATGGGGATTCCGTTGTGGGATTATCCGGTGCGGAAAGGAACGGTGCTGTATCTGGCATTGGAAGATGATTATGCAAGACTTCAACGCCGACTGTCTGGTATGTTTGGTATAGAGTGTGCAGATAATCTGTATTTTGCAACACAGGCAAAGACCTTGAATGAGGGATTAGACAGGCAATTAGAAGGATTTTTGAAAGAGCGTAAGGACGCAAGGCTGATTATTATTGATACGCTCCAGAAAGTGCGTGAAGTCGGCGGGGACAGATACAGCTATTCTAGTGATTATGAGATTGTGACAAAGCTGAAATCATTCAGCGATAAATATGGTATCTGCCTGCTGGTGGTTCATCATACACGCAAGCTGGAATCGGAGGACAGCTTCGATATGATTTCCGGCACAAACGGACTGTTGGGTGCGGCAGATGGGGCGTTTATCATGCACAAAAAGAAACGGACAGACAATGAAGCAGTGATGGACATTGTGGGGCGTGACCAGCCGGATCAGGAACTGACTATAGAATTTGACAGGGAGCGTTGTGTATGGAAATTCAAGAAAGCAGAAACAGAGTTGTGGAAACAGCCACCGAACCCTCTTTTAGAAGCAATCAATGTGTTTCTGACAGAGGACAGACAGGCGTGGGAGGGAACAGCGACAGAACTTGTAAAGCAACTGCCGGATATACAGATACAGGCGAATGTGCTTTCCAGAAGGCTGAATACTGTCAATAGCCAGCTGCTCAATGACTATGGGATTTTCTATGATAATAAGCGGGGGCATGAAAGAAAAATCATTCTGAAACGCCTTGAAGTAAAAGAATAAAAGCGACGATATGCGTCGGTTGCGACGGTATTTTTGATAGCAGGCTGGTGTGGAAAATATCGACGCTATCGACGCAAACCGACGCAGAAAGGGAGAGAAGATGAAGAATGTACAGATTCCTTATGAATTGTTTATGTTGCTGATCCGTCACTATCTGGTGGAGGATGATACTTGTTTGGATGAAATCCGGCAGGGATTAGAGAAGAAACTGGATTCTTTGGTGCAGCATGAACTATATGGGAAATTTAAGACTGCTCCAACACAGGAGGAACGGGAAAAAGCCAGACAGGAATATCTGGATAGACGTGGAGTGCTGGACAGTTTCCGCTGGTAGTGTTTCTTGATGAGAATAGACAGGGGCGTGTCACACCCCTGTGATAGCAGATAAAGAGAAAGGTGTGATTGGATGATAATTCAGCCGGAATGGGGAACTCGGAACGTGAATAAGTATTTTTACGAAAGTGAAGCCAGGAGGATTGCTGACCTCAATGAAATTTTCGGAGAGGTAGAGCTGACAGAAGATGAACAGCGGATACTGATATGGCTTGCCGGATGGGATGAATATACGATAGAAAATATGCTTTCAGCTATCCGAAAAGCTATGGTGGCAGAAGCAAAGCGGCTGAAAGCCGCCCGTCCGTAGGACAGAAAAGCTCCCGGCAGGGCGCAATGGCAGCTTTTGATGGACGGAACGGCTGTCAAAAGTGCTTTTGCGTTACTTTCGACGAAAGTAACAAAGCTATGTGCCGTATCCGGCACTGATTACCCCTAAACAGGGAGAAGGGATAAAGATTGAAGCGAACAATTAGTTTTATGACAGGAAAAGGTTCTGTTAATCATAACAGCAGAAAATTCCATGCAAAAAATATAGATTCGGAAAGAAGTTATCTGAATGTAGAATACTGTAACGAAGATGTCAAAGACGTGTATCACGAATTGTTTGATGAAGCTCTTGTTCGATACAACGAGAAGCAGACCAGAAGTGACCGTAAGATTGATGATTATTATGATAAAATTTGTTTCGGCAAACAGGAGAAACCGTTCCATGAAATCATTCTGCAAATCGGAGATAAAGACAATATGGGAGCGACAACAGAAAACGGACAGCTTGCTGCAAAGGTGCTTGATGAATATATGCGTGATTTTCAAAGACGGAATCCTACGCTACGGGTATTTTCTGCGTACTTGCACATGGATGAAGCGACACCGCATCTACATATTGATTTTGTACCATATACGACAGGAAGCAAAAGAGGACTCGATACAAGAGTTTCTTTGAAACAGGCATTATCGGCTCTTGGGTTTAAAGGAGGCACCAGAAGCGAAACAGAATTAAATCAATGGGTACAGCATGAGAAAAAACAGCTTGCGGAGATTATGTTGGAACGTGGGATTGAATGGGAACAGAAAGGCACACATGAAAAGCATTTATCAGTTTTGGACTTTAAGAAAAAGGAACGGGCAAAGGAAGTTGCGGAGTTGGAAGCGAAAAAAGAAAGTCTGGAAGAACATAATGTTGCCATACTGGAAACCAGTGAAAAGTGGTTGGGAGAATTGGAAAATCTTGAACAGGAGATTCACTCCGCACAGAAAATTCGTGAGGAAGCAGATAAAAAAGCAGAAGTGGCTAAGAAAGAAGCGGCAAGATATGAGAAAAAACTGGTGGAGATTGCTCCTATGGTAAAGGATATGGAGCGATTTGCAGTTAAGTATTCGTATGATCCAGAGGAAGTGCTGCCAGAAGCCGGAACATTGGAAAGCGGAAAGACTTATAGAGAGAAAAAGGCAAAGCCACTGATTGAAAAAATCATAACGGTTCTGCGGTCTGTGTATCGGGCGTACTTGGATATTTCCAGAAATTATAATGATTTGCAAAGGTCATGTGAACGAGCATGGAACAAGGTTAATGCGCTTTCTCAATATGTAGAAAAACTTAGGGACGAAAATATTGAAATGAAAGAAAAACTAAAGGATGTTCAATATTTATATCGAGTTATGGGAAAAGAAAAGGTAAATAAAATTATTCAGCAAGGGAAAGAAGCGGAAACAATAGATAAGATGAAAAGGCAGGCACAAAGAAGAACTCAATGGGAAAGATAAAAGCCTTTACGGAATCGTAGAATGTGTTTATAATTAAGAAAAGATTTTGTATAAGCAGAGAGAGGATATTGTCCTCTCTTTACTTATATTATACCATAAAAATCAAGAATTTTAAAGACTGGAAATGCCATTTAGCTGGTGCTATACTGCTATCACTAATAAAGCGATAGGGGGGATTAACATTGGAAAAAGAGTGGATTCTTATGGTGCAGCAGAATCAATTAGGGAACTTGTTGAAAACTAATCAGAAAACAGAAAAATTCGGACTTTCTATAAGCGAACAAGATGCGGAAATGATTTTGCAGGAGAGAAAGAATGCTCTGCAAGAACAGAAAAGAATTGAATTCGGAGAGGGAATTGTTCAAAAAATTATTTATGAGTTCTGTGATTCAGACTACATTGATCAAAACAACTATGTCAATACGATTATCCGCCTTCAAGAAATTTTTTATCTTTATAAAAATGAAATGAATGATGAAATTACTGATGATGAGCTATTGCATTTTATGAAAGAGCAATTTGATAATGTGTGCTTTGGTGATTTGGAATATTTGGAAGGAACATGTCTTTCCATATTTGCACAGGCAATTCGAGCTGGTTATAGAGGATTTCAAAAAACAGAGGGACGACAAGAGTATGAGCAATTTGATGAGGTGCAGCGTTGGGATTACGAGTTGTATCTTGAAACTCTGAAAAATTTGTGTTGGGAGTAAAGGTTGACTATGGATTACGGGATGAGTGAATTAGTACCGATTGTGGGAAAGCTGGCGGAAAAATATACAGGACATGAGCATACTTCAATAAGCTACGAGAAGGCAGAACAGTTAATGGAGGCAGTTTTATACTGTATTTGTGAGACAGAAAAGGAAAATACGGAATTCGCTGTTCAAGGAGAAAAATTGGATGCTGAAAGAATATATTTACTTGGAAAACATCTTGTAGAGGAAAAAGTTAAAAAAAGTCTGGAGTTATACAATCACATTTCTGCGGAGTTTTGTGATTACGGTAATTTCTGTTTGCAAAATATTTTTTTAAAAGATTTACCGTATTTTTTTGAACATTATAATTATCAGTTCGCTCCTCAAGATACAATGATTATTATAAATTATTCAACATGGAACGATGTTTCCAGTGATAAGGGGATTGATAAAATCTGGAACTTTTTGCAATCTGTTTTGTTGGAACAAAAGTTTTTACAGGCTTTCCCGAAACAAGAGATATATCGTGTTTTGATAAAGTACGATATTGCAAATGAAGGGGAAGCAGAGAATTTGTGCGAGATTATTCTACGCACTATAATGATGAATATTTTCTTGGGAAAATATCCTTTAGATTCTGAGTTCACAAAAGAGGATTGTATTAGGCTGCAGGAATTGTTCAAAGGCATGAGAGAAGATGAGATAGAAAAACAATTTCAAAAAATAGTACAGAAACTGGTAGAGAATTATTATGGTGGCGATGAGAAGCTGCAAGATTATTTGTGTATTGGTTTGAGAGATATGGCAGTTAGGACAAAGAATGCTGTTCAAAACGAAACGCTTATAGGCTATTTAAAAATAGACTGCACACTCTGGTAAAATGTTCAAAAAGAGCATTGTTAATTCTGAAAACTTTGGTATAATAAAAATGTGGCAACATTTTGGCAACAGAAAACCAGTAAGCCAGAATAAATGATGTAATTGAAGTAGAAAACGGTGTGTATTTGCATAAGACTTAAATTAATATAGTTAAGTGCAACGAAGGACACGCCGAGTGGGAATAACCGTTGAAACGGCGCAAACCCGCCCTGCTGAACGACAAATTCAGCAGGGCGGGTTTTACATACCCCCGGAGCCACAAGCGATTTATTGAAGATGGGGCTGATTAGAAGCGGCTATACTGACCTAACCCCAGAAGATGAAGTGGAAATGGCCAGCTTTATCTGGCCGATTGTCAGAGGAATCATCAGGACTGCGATTGAAAATCACCAAAAAGACCCCGGCTTGAAAAGGAGAAATACTGTGAATACGCCCAAAATAGAAACAGAACGTTTAATTTTAAGGAAATTTACAGGAGAAGATATTGAAGCACTGTTCCTTATCCTTAAAGATGAAGAAGTCAACAAATTTTTGCCTTGGTATCCCGTGAAGGACATTGAGGAAACAAAGAAATTTTATATGGAACGATATGCTGCAAAGTATGCCCAGCCGCAGGCTTATGCGTATGCAATCTGCCTTAAAAGCGATAATTTTCCCATTGGCTATATTAATGTTGATATGGAGGAACATCACGATTTCGGTTACGGACTCCGAAAAGAATTTTGGCATCGGGGTATTGTTTCCGAAGCGGGCAAAGCTGTTGTGGAGCAGGTGAAAAAGGATGGCCTGCCGTATATTACCGCAACCCATGACAGAAATAATCCGAGAAGCGCAAATGTGATGAAAGCTTGCGGTATGAAGTATTGCTATACATACGAAGAACAGTGGCAGCCGAAGGACTTCCCCGTGCTTTTCAGGATGTACCAGCTCAATTTTGACGGCAATGAAGATTTCGTATATAAGAAATACTGGAATATGTACGAAAAGCATTTTGTTGAAGAAATATTTTAAAACCAATCCTACGTACAAAAATATCTTGTCAAGCAGAAAATTAGATAAGTTTAAAAAAAATATAAAATTAACTAAAATTCTATAAAAATTAAATAAATAATTATTGAATTTAAGGGTCGAATATGATAAAATAAAAACAATCTATAAAAATTCCTTTTTCTAACAGCGCTGGTATAGTTTTTTTCTTTATGAATAATCTAGTACCATGCTGGAGGATTCAGGGAAACTCCGGGGAGTTTCTGTGAGAGCGCGAAAGCGCAGGACAGATATAAGCGTCCATAAAATCTTCCATGCTCACAGGCAAAAGGGAGGCATACTTTCCCATCTATGGTGGGTGTCCCTATTGTATGTTTTCATCCCGCTCCTTGGAGCGCTGATTATATCAGCACAAATAAAAATGCCGCGGTATGCGGCCAATTAAACGTATAGGGGGAATTAGGAATGGACGTTATTACAAATCTCGTAGCAAAAGGTAACAGTTTTCTCTGGAGTTTTCTGTTGATTGTTCTTCTGTGCGGCACTGGTATCTACTACACAATCCGCCTGAGATTCATCCAGGTGAGAAAGTTTACTGAAGGCTGGAAACTGGTATTCGGGCACCTCAGCCTTAATGGTGAGAAGCACGAAAAGGGTGAGATGACACCGTTCCAGTCAATCGCAACTGCAATTGCAGCCCAGGTTGGTACCGGTAACCTGGCAGGCGCTGCCACGGCTCTTTTAGGAGGCGGACCTGGCGCTATTTTCTGGATGTGGGTAAGTGCGTTCTTTGGTATGTCAACCATTTACGCAGAGGCAACTCTGGCTCAGAACTTTAAGACTGAGGTAAACGGTGAGGTAACCGGCGGTCCTGTTTATTACATAAAGGCGGCTTTTAAGGGCACCTTCGGCAAGGTCCTGGCGGGCTTATTTGCAATCTTTATTGTGCTTGCCCTGGGATTCATGGGCAACATGGTTCAGGCCAACTCCATCGGAGCTGCATTTACAGAAGCATTTGGAGCATTTAACATAACAATCTCACCAGTCATCATAGGCGTTATCGTGGCAGCTATTGCAGCATTTGTTTTCCTGGGCGGGACACAGAGGCTTGCATCCGTTGTTGAGAAGGTAGTTCCCATCATGGCAGGCGTGTACATTGTGGGAAGCCTGATTCTTATTATCATGAATATTGCCAACGTTCCTGCAGCCATTAAGATGATTTTTGTAGGAGCATTTGACCCGCAGGCTGTATTAGGCGCAGGCGCAGGTATTGCAGTAAAAGAAGCCATCCGTTTCGGCGTTGCCAGAGGTCTTTTCTCTAACGAGGCTGGTATGGGTTCCACACCTCATGCACATGCAAGGGCTACTGCGGAGAATCCTCATAAGCAGGGACTTTGCGCTATGATTAGCGTATTCATCGACACGTTTGTAATCCTTAACCTGACTGTATTTTCCGTACTGACCACGGGCGCTCTTGAGTCCGGAAAGAACGGTACTGCTCTTACACAGGCAGCTTTCATGAGAGGATTCGGCTCCTTTGGTATTGTATTCGTTGCAGTCTGCCTTTTCTTCTTCGCATTTTCTACGATTCTGGGCTGGCATTTCTTTGGCCTTATCAATGCGAAGTATCTGTTTGGCGATAGTGCAGCAAAGATTTATTCCTTATTGGTAGTGGCTTGTATCATAATCGGTTCCGCTCTGAAACTGGAGCTGGTGTGGGATTTGGCAGACTTCTTTAATGGTCTGATGGTTATACCCAATGCCATGGCCTTGCTTGCCTTAAGCGGTCTGGTGGTACAGATATGTAATAAGTACAGTAGTAAATAACACCTGATACAGTAAAATAAATGGTATTTTTGCGGCAGCTTTTCCGGAATATCCGGGGGAGCTGCTGCTTTTTCTTTTCCTTTTTGTAGCGAATGAAAAATTTAGTTATTGGGAAGTATTTATGGTAAAAGAGAAAGCAGAAATGAGGAATTAAATCATGATTGACTCCATTGCAAAGATAACGCTGTATGTGAAAAATCAGAATGAAGCCAGGGATTTCTGGACAGAAAAAATGGGATTCATCGTGCGTCTGGAACAGCAGATGGGAGCTGGACAGAAATGGCTGGAGGTAGGGCCGGAATACGGAGGCGGGACATCCTTTGTCCTGTATGACAAAGAAATGATGAAGGCCCAGAATCCTGAAGTAAATGTGGGCCACCCTTCTGTCATCTTATGCACCGGGGACCTTGAAAGCGCCCATAGGGAAATGAAGGAGAGGGGGGTCCTGGCCGGGGATATCATGAGGATGCCTTACGGCAGCATGTTCCAGTTTTATGATATGGACGGGAATGTGTTTTTGCTGAGGGAGGAAGTCGGTACACATTAAGTTTCCGTGTAATTTCCAGGCCTGTTTTTCTGCGAAACGCCGTGCATGTATTTGTAAACCGGTATAAAATATGTTAGAATAAGTAGCATTAGAGCATACGGCGATAACCGGGAAAGGATGTAGTCAGGAGAATGCAGAAGTCCAACAAAGGAGAACTGTCCAACCTGAAAAGCAAACTGCTGGCAGAACAGGTTCAGGAGCAGATATATCAGTATATATTGGATACACCTATAGCAGTAGGCGCTAAACTTCCCAATGAATTTGAATTGGGAGACAGGTTCAGCGTGGGAAGGAGTACTATCCGGGAGGCGGTAAAGCTTTTGATTTCCAGAGGAATTCTGGAAGTCAGAAGAGGCTCCGGCACGTATGTGGTCAGCACCACGCCCATGGATATGGACCCCCTGGGCCTGGGCGCAGTGGAGGACAAGATGGCCCTGGCCCTGGATTTGGTAAATGTCCGTATCATCCTGGAGCCGGGAATCGCTGAGATGGCAGCGCTCAATGCAACAGAGGAGGACGTGGAGAAGCTGCGGAATCTGTGTGACAGCGTGGAGCGGAAGATAAAGATTGGGGACAGCTACATAGAGGACGATATTGCCTTCCATACCTGCGTGGCCGAATGCTCCAAGAATAAGGTGGTGGAGCAGCTGATTCCCATTATTGACACAGCCGTCCTTATGTTTGTCAATGTGACCCACAAAAAGCTGACGGACGAAACCATCATGACCCACAGGGCAGTGACAGATGCCATTGCAGAGCATGACCCCATTGGCGCAAAGACAGCCATGATGATGCATATGACCTTTAACAGGAATATGATTCGGCAGCTGATGAAGGATGGGCGTGAGGCATAGGGGTGGGTATATTGGAAATCGGCGATATGAAATATGAGTGACATTAAAAATCAGAAATATCAATAAGCAGTAATACCTATAAGATAAAGTATCTCCCGGAAACAGATAAAAGGGAATACTTATACTTATAGGTATTTTTTTGGTTAATTGAAAGAGGAAAATAAATACATCTGACGACTTTTTGCGCTGACGTAAGACGCACAAGGCAAAAAAATAAGAAAAATGGGATATACTGGAAATTCAGCAGCGCGAAATTGTGTATAGTGCACAATTTTGCTAAATTCTTTTGACAATTAAGTAGAAAACAGGTCTGATGACTTGAAAGAATAATCCAGAAATGCTACTATAAAACTACAAAGAAGTCAGACGTCAGATGTGAAGAGAAAGAGGAGGCATTTTATGGAACTGAACAGTCAAAGAGTAAGAGCGCTGGCACCGGAGAACGACCCGTTAAAAATCGGCATGGGGTGGAAGGTGGAAGACCTGGACAAGCCGCAGATTATGGTTGAGAGTACATTTGGGGACAGCCATCCGGGCAGCGCCCATCTGGACCGGTTTGTAAACGAAGCCATGCGTGGAATTACGGATGCAGGCGGAAAGGGAGCCAGATATTTTACCACCGACATATGCGACGGCATTGCCCAGGGACATGACGGCATCAACTATTCCCTTGCACACAGGGACATGATTGCCAATATGATTGAGATTCACGGCAATTCCACTGGATTTGACGGAGGTGTGTTCATTGCCAGCTGTGACAAATCCGTACCGGCTTGTCTGATGGGACTGGCAAGACTTGATATGCCGTCCATCGTGGTAACCGGCGGCGTCATGGATGCAGGCCCTGACCTTTTGACCCTGGAGCAGATTGGCGCTTACTCTGCCATGTGCCAAAGGGGTGAGATTACAGAAGAGAAACTCACCTATTATAAGCACAACGCCTGTCCATCCTGCGGGGCCTGCTCTTTTATGGGTACTGCCTCCACCATGCAGGTCATGGCCGAATCCCTGGGTCTGATGCTCCCTGGCTCTGCGCTGATGCCTGCAACCTGTGAGGATTTGAAGGAAATGGCTTATAAGGCCGGACTTCAGGTTATGGAACTGGCCAGAAAGGGGCTTAAGGTAAGCGATATTGTTACCATGAAATCATTTGAAAATGCTATCATGGTGCATGCAGCCATATCCGGCTCCACCAATTCCCTGCTCCATATCCCTGCCATTGCCCATGAGCTGGGGCTGGAGATTGACGCCGACACATTTGACCGTATGCACAGAGGCGCCCACTATCTGCTGGATATCCGGCCTGCCGGGAAGTGGCCCGCACAGTTTTTCTACTATGCAGGCGGTGTTCCTGCAGTGATGGAAGAAATTAAGTCCATGCTCCATCTGGATGTGATGACAGTTACAGGAAAGACTCTGGGAGAGAATCTGGAAGAGCTTAAGGCCAATGGATTTTATGACAAATGCGACGGATACCTGAAAAAATGGGGTCTTAAGCGCACCGATGTTATCCGGACCTTTGAGGAGCCCATTGGAACAGACGGAACCGTGGCCATATTAAGAGGAAATCTGGCGCCGGAGGGTTCCGTGGTGAAACATTCAGCTGTTCCCAAGGAAATGTTTAAGGCGGTCCTGAAGGCAAAACCCTTTGACTGCGAGGAGGATGCCATTGAGGCAGTCATCTCCAGGAAGATACAGCCGGGAGATGCTGTGTTTATCCGGTATGAAGGACCTAAGGGGTCGGGAATGCCGGAAATGTTCTATACCACAGAGGCTATTTCCTCAGACCCGGAGCTGGGCAAGACCATAGCCCTTATCACGGACGGCAGGTTCTCCGGGGCATCCAAGGGACCGGCCATCGGACATGTATCGCCTGAGGCAGCGGACGGAGGGCCCATTGCACTGGTGGAAGAGGATGACCTTATCCGGATTGATATCCCGGAACGCGTACTGGAAATCATAGGCGTAAAGGGGAAGGAGCTTCCTATGGAAGAAGTGGAGCGGATTCTTGCAGAGCGCAGGAAGGCCTGGAAACCCAGGGAGGCCAAGTATAAGAAGGGTGTTCTTAAAATCTATTCCCAACATGCCGTATCCCCGATGAAGGGCGGATACATGGTCTGATTGCCGTAGCAGGAAAATATTAAGGTAAACATATAGGGAAAATAGGGATATTGTGTGAAATTATAGGAGGGTAATAAGTATGACAACAACGACTGCTGCAGCTCTGGACCCAACCAGACTGATTATCGCTGCCCTGGCAGGGCTGGTAATTCTGCTGCTTTTAATCATCAAATTCAAGGTCCAGGCAATGATTTCCATTCTGGTCGGTGCAGTGACCATCGGCCTGATTGCAGGTATGCCGTTTGCAGATATCATCAGTTCTGTCAATGAAGGAATTGGCAGTACACTTAAGGGAATCGCCCTGCTTGTGGGCCTGGGTTCCATGTTCGGCTCCATATTGGAGATATCAGGAGGCGCCCAGACGCTGGCCGTTACCATGGTGAAGAAATTCGGCGACAGGAAGGCTGCCTGGGCCCTGGGAATCACGGGTCTTGTCATCGCCATGCCCGTATTTTTCGACGCAGGACTCATCATCCTGATTCCTCTTGCCTTTTCTCTTGCCAAGAGAACCAAGCGCTCCTCACTGTTTTACGCCATTCCCCTGCTGGCCGGTCTGGCGGTAGGCCACGCATTTATCCCGCCCACTCCAGGTCCGGTGCTGGTGGCCACCATGCTGGGCGTGGACCTGGGATGGGTCATCATGATAGGCATTGTGTGCGGTATCTTTGCCATGATAGTGGCCGGCCCCATATGGGGAACCATCTGCGGAAATAAGTACGATGTTCCGGTTCCGGAACATATTGCAAACCAGGAGGATTTTGACGAATCCAAGCTTCCTAAATTCGGGACAATTGTGGGAATCATATTGATTCCATTGGTTCTTATCATTCTGAATTCCATTGCAAAGGTGGTTCCTGCCCTTGCCTCTGTACAGCCTGTATTGGGATTTCTGGGCGAGCCCTTTGTGGCCCTTACCATTGCAACCATTGTGGCCATGGTTCTTCTGGGGTACCGCCACGGATACAGCAATGAGGAGCTGGAAAAGGTACTGACAAAGTCCCTGGAGCCTACCGGACTGATTCTCCTGGTAACAGCCTGCGGCGGCGTGCTCCGGTTCATGCTTCAGAACTCCGGTCTGGGTGATGTGATTGGCAATGCAGTGTCCTCAGCATCCCTTCCGATTGTGGTAGTGGCGTTTGTGGTGGCTGCCCTGGTGCGTATCTCTGTGGGTTCTGCGACCGTAGCCATGACCATGGCTGCCGGTATCATTGCAGCCATGCCGGAGATTGCAACCCTTTCCCCTCTGTACCTGGCCTGCGTCACAGCAGCAGTAGCAGGAGGCGCAACGGTTTGCTCCCATTTTAATGACTCTGGTTTCTGGCTTGTGAAATCACTGGTAGGGCTGGATGAAAAGACCACTCTCAAGACATGGACCATCATGGAGACACTGGTGGGCGGTACCGGATTTGTGGTAGCCCTTATCATATCCTTCTTTGCATAAGGATGGATGGTGTGGTTATATACGGTCGTTCAGATATGAAATGAGATATTTAGGGGGAGGCAGTCTTCAGGCTGCCTCCCCCCTTTCAGCGCGCCGCTATATGCCCGGCGGGTCTTCAGGCTGGCTTAATAGTTTTTGCATCTGGGACAACAAAGAGTATTTGTTGTCAGGCAGTTGTCCTAAGAAGGTGTATTTGTCCAGGACCGTGGTATCTGCAAAGGCGCAGTGTTCCAGCTCCAGGCCACTGAGCAAATCGTGGGCTTCCTGCAGGCGTTCAAGAGGCGAGAGAGGGGTGAAAGTACCCTCCCTGCACATAGATGCCAGGCTGGTGTTAGGCCATACCCTCAAGCCTATGAACCATACCCTTGCAGGCTGTACTTTATTCAGGAAAGCAATTGTGTCATTCACATGTTGGCCGGAACATTCTTTCCCGCCCAGTCCCGGAATGACGTTGAGGGAAAATGGGATACCGGCCTGGCGTAAGCGCAGACAGGCCTCTTCTGCCTCCTGGGCCGTGATTCCCTTATTCATGAGCCGCAGCACCTCGTTGCATCCGCTTTCCAGACCAATATACAGATGGGTCAGACCGCGGCGCATGAGGACGTTAAGCTGCTGCAGGTCCTTTCTCAATATGTCGTCAAATCTGGCATACATGCTTATGCCTTCCATCCATGGCATATGGGAATGCACGATGTCAAAGATGGACAGCAGTTTGGGAGTGTCCATCACAAAGGGATTCTCACCCAGAAGGAAGACAGAGGTTTTGTCGGTTGAATACTGCGCTAATATAGCGGCTTTTTTTTCTATGTCGCCCAGAGAAAAAACAGAAAACTTATCGTTGGAAAAGTCACAAAAAGCACACTTGTGCCAGCTGCACCCCAGGGTAGTCTCTAAGAACGCACTGTCATTTTCCCAGAAGGGGCGGTAAATTTCTTCACCAGTATACAATGATATATTGTCCATAATGATTCCTTTACTCGGATATTATGCTGTCCGTACAGTTGGGAGCTATCTCTATCTTCAGTAAATCCAGAGCTTTGCCGACCATGTGCCAGCGGTAGGTACGCTCCTCCTTCAGGCTTAGTTTGGGGTCCCCGAAAACATGGCAGATATCATTACCGCGCAGGATGCGGCTCACCCCCACGCTCTCGGCAATCTTAGTCAGGTTTGTCACCTGTATTACAGGTATGCCAAGACGCTCGATTTCTTTTCCAATCAATGCACCGCACCGGGTGCTGGTCCCGCAGGTGGAGGACAGGACAACAGCGTCCACATCGCAGTCCCTTAGTGATACGGCAATTCGTTCTCCCAGGGCAGTACCGTTTTCAACCGATGTCATTACGCCGGCCGTGGTGTAGAAAATATCAAATAGCCGCCCTATCATACCCTCACGTTCCGCCCTTCGCAAGGCATCTATGGGTAAAAGCCGGTTGGGGTCCTGTTCTATATATTCGGTATTATAACCCTGATGACTGACCTCGTAGTCCTTGGAGAGAAGCATCTCACTGCCGCTCAGAGAATACATGCAGAACTTCTGTGAATTTGTTGGGTTGAGATTATCCGGGTTTCCTTTGGGGACAAGCCCGCCGTCTGTAACAAGAGCAATCCTGGCTTTTGCCAGTTCCTTTTTCAAGTTAGGCATCAGTATCTCCTGAAAAGGCTTCGCGGGTACTTCTGTCTCGAAATTCTGTTTATGATATTTGGCTAGCAGCATGTCTATGCCACGTTTGCTGGCAGGAGTTGCATAGTCAACATTTTTGATTGATGGGTTTTTGGAGTTGTTATCCAAACATAATCACCAGCTTTCTATAACCTGTTTCTGTAGAACATGATAATACGGTCTTTCTTACATCATATAGATTTCGATAATATATGTCAAGATGCATTTTGTGCACGTTGTACACGGGGGGACAGGAGGAATATTATAATTTGACAATAGCTGCTAATGGACATATAATAGATAGATATTATTGATATATTTGTAACTATCCAGTTGTTTTATCTATGTGTGTACCAAGTTGAAGTTAATGAATGCAAAGGAGGAGATGTTCAACGTCCAGCAGCGATATAACTAAAAAGGCATTTGCGGATGCAATCAAACATCTGCTTAAAAAAAAGTCATTAGCCAAGATTTCCGTAAAGGATATAGTTCAGTATTGTAATATCAGCCGAAATACTTTTTATTATCATTTTAAAGATAAATATGAATTGATAAACTGGATTTTTTATACAGAAACATTGGCAGAAGTCAACTCCTTCAATGACCCCAGCAAGTGTCAGGACAGTTTTATAAATCTGTGCAGGTATCTGCATAAAAACCGGAGTTTTTACCTGAGCTGTTTCCAATATGTGGGCCAGAATTCCCTGAGGGATTATTTGCAGAATTTTTATTATGAGTTGATTCGCATGAACCTCAGTGTTCAATATTCAGAGGCAGGAATCAGGCTGTCAAGTGATGAACTGAACCTGATGGCGCGTATGGAGGCTTATTCATATGTAGGCATTGTTTTTGACTGGGTCAGGGATGGCATGAATAACGATTATGGGCGGTATTTCGACCATCTTGCCAGTATACGAAAGATTGAGATGTCCTATAATAAAATGACTGAGAAAAGTATGATGCAGAATCATTGACAAGCCAGTAAGAGGATGGCGCAGCTGTGTTATACCCGTGATATTCCGGCAGAAAACCACCATTTTGGAGGTTTTCTGCCGGATTTTTAATGCCGTCCTACCATATGGCCTGTATGTGACTATTGTATGCCTTTGACGGAATAAGTGTATTACACTTTGTGAATAATGTAATATTTTTGCGCACTGTAGCAAGTCTGTAAATTGATTATGGTGGTTATCCATACTACACTGAAAGAAAAAGAAATGGGGGTACCGAGGAATGAATGGTAAACAGGAAACAAACAGGTGGGCGATACTGGTGTACGGTATGATTTGCATGTTGATTATGGGCATATGTTATACATATAGCTTATTTCAGCCCTATATCATGGACCACTTTTCCGTGGCAAGTGCGAGTGCAAGCCTTCCATACACGATTTTTATTGCCGTGTTCTGTGTGGGAAACTTTTTCGGAGGCGTCATGCAGAGAAAGATGTCCTTGAAGACAGTGCTGATTATTGGGTATGGGCTTATGTTTTTAGGGTGGTTCGCCTCAGCAGTTTTGCCGCCGGACATGTTCTGGTGCATGTTTTTGACATTTGGAGGCCTTTTTGGAATCGGAGACGGCATTGTATATAATGTTATCGTTGCACTGATGCCAAAGTGGTTTCCGGACAAAAAGGGACTGGCATCCGGGCTCACGCTTGCCACTTTGGGAATCAGTGCAACGGTATTTTCACCCATAGTAAGCTCCTGGCTTACAAATTATGGTTATATGAAATCGTTCATGATAGTCTCAGGAGTATACATTGCAGTTGGAATATTCGGGACCATTACAATGAAGGCACCTCCGGCCGGATTCATGGAGGATTATGTTTCTGCCGGAGCCAATGTCAGCTCTAAAAAGCAGTATACATTAAAAGAGGCGCTGCATGTAAAGGAATTGTATACAATAACCGGATTATATTTCTGTGCGGTACCAGCTTATCTGCTGCTTAGTGCGATTTTTGTTACATATGGAGCGGATAAGGGACTTACATCAGCCATGGCAACCCTGGGCGTCAGCATTGCCTCATTGTGCCAGGTTGGCGGACGCTTCGTCATTCCTACCTTAAGTGATAAGATAGGACGTAAGGCAGCATTTGCCATTTCCTTTTTCATCACAGCTGGAGGGGTTGCATTATTGACAGTTGCTACGGGAAATCTTTATATGTTCTGCTTCTGGCTCCTCAGCTTGTCTTATGGCGGCTGCCAGGCCTGTTTCTCACCGATTGCAGCAGACCGGTTTGGAACAAAGAATGTGGGTGTTATCCTCTCTTTCACCATGATTGGCTTTGGCGTGGGCTCCGTAGGTGCATCCCTGCTTGCAAAGGTGGTAGGTATCTCTACTGCATTCATCGGTGCCGGAGTAGTTGCGCTGCTTGGAATTGTCCTGGTATTTACGCTGCCTGGCAAGAAAAGTGCTGAGAATGCATGATAATATATTACATGTTTGACATAGGAAAGGAGTGCTTAAATTGAGCAAAAAATTGCAGATTGACTATGTAAGGGTAAAGAAAGTTCAGTTCGGGGACAAAACAGTTTTAGAGAATGGGATACTGACAATTAACAAAGAGGAATTGATTGACACGGTAAAGAGTGAGATGTTCGGGAACCTGGATATCAAGATAGCAGTGCCTGGGGAGAGCTGCCGCATTCTGGCCATACATGATATCATGCAGCCCCGCTGCAAGGCGGATGCGCCGGAGACCTCCTATCCGGGTATCTGGGGAAAGCTTGCTCCTATGGGGGAGGGACGGACGGTTGCTCTTAAGGGCGTGGTGGTATCAGACATCTACTATGCAAAGTGTAATATTAAATATTATATGGATATGGGCGGTCCATGCGCCAAATATACCCACTTTTCAAAGCATTATCATGTGATTCTGGATGCAACGCCGGCAGAGGGCGTAAGCGATGCAAGCTATGCAGAGGCATTAAAATATGCGTCCCTGACAATCAATGTATATCTGGCAAAGCTGGGAATCGGCCTTACACCGGATGAGACAGAAACCTTTGAATTGGGACCCGTAGGACCGGGGCCTGATGGAAAGCCTCTCCCCAAGGTGGCGTATCTTGTTACCCATATGGCTTCCCATGATACATGGAACTTCCTGGTATATGGGCAGAGCGCACTGAACTTTTTGCCAATCATTCTCCAGCCCACTGAGATACTGGACGGAGCCATGGTATGGAGATACTGGGAGCCTAATTACTATCTGCAGAATGAGACATACATCAAGGAGCTGCTGAGAAGGCATGGAAAGGACCTGGAATTCGTAGGCCTTGTATTTGCCAATAATGTGATGAAGATTGACGGCAAGGATGCCATGGGAATGATGGCGGCCACCTTGTGCAAAGAGACATTGAAAGCAGACTGCGTTCTTGTCAATAAGTCCGGCATGGGACATTGCCAGCTGGATTCGGCTCTGGCCTTTAACTGGTGCCAGAAAATGGGGATGCCTTGCGTCATGAATCTGTCTGCTGTTTCCAATGATGTTCCCGGCGATATGCTGGTTATCTCTGACCCTAAGATTGACGCAGTTATAAACAGCGGAAGGAATTACGACCTGCAGCATCCCAAGGTGGACCGTGTGATTGGTAAAGATGCAGGTGTTCCGAGTCTGATGGGATATAATGTTGAGGGACCATTTACACACACAACAAACTTCGCTTATCAGGGAATCTGGTCTCAGCTGGGTGATTGTTATGTGACAACAGACAGCGATTTGCCGGATGTCCCGGACACTATGTAAACAGGAGGGAGAAGAAATGTCTGATAAGATTCGTGTGGTTCACTATATCAACCAGTTTTATGGCGGATATGGCGGGGAAGACACCGCCAGCATGGGAATCGTGGTAAAAGAAGAACCCGTTGGCCCCGGGCTGTATCTGCAGTCAGCATTGGGAGACAGCTATAAAATAGTTGCAACTATTATTTGCGGTGACAATTTTATTGCTGAGAATATTGAGAACGTGTCAAATGAGGTTGCTGACATTGTGGAAAAATACAATGCCCAGATGTACATAGCCGGCCCCGGATTCAACGCAGGGCGGTACGGTCTGGCCTGCGGAGCCACTACGGCAGTTGTTACTGAACGGCTTAAAATACCTGCAGTCACCGGCCTATATACGGAAAATCCGGGCACAGACCTCTACAAGGACAGGGCCTATATCCTGCAGACTGAAAACAATGCGGCTAAGATGAAGGAGGCACTGGAACGACTGGCTGGTTTTGCATCTCGTTTGGCGGAGGGCGGTTTTATCAGTGATGGAAAGACAGAAGGATACTTTGGTTCTGGTCCTGCCGTAGATATTGATTATGGCACACCTGCAAGTACCAGGGGCATAAACATGCTTCTCAACAAATATTTCCATCAGAATTTCAGAACCGAGGTGGTCATGCCGAACCATGAAGAGATTCCGGTTCCGGTTCTGGAAAAGCCGCTGAGTGAAGCAAGAATTGCGTTGGTTACGGACGGAGGCCTGGTTCCCAAGGGGAATCCGGACCATATGGTTCCCACCAACTCCAAGTATTTTAAATCTTATAATTTCGGGGATACAGACCACCTGGATGCATCTGATTATGAGGTCAGCCACCAGGGATATAACAATGCGTTTGTATTGGACGACCCCAACCGCCTGGTACCTGTGGACGCAATGCGTGCCCTTGAGAAGGAAGGAAAGATAGGAAGCCTTCTGGACACCTATTATACCACGGCCGGTGTCATGACTCCCATGGAGATGGGGAAAAAGTTTGGTGAGGAGATTGCAAAGAGCCTGAAGGACCAGAATATTGATGCGGTCATACTTACCAGCACCTGAGGGACCAGCTCTCGCTGCGGTGCAGTGATGACAAAAGAAATCGAAAGGGCTGGAATACCTATTGTGCAGGTTACCAATTTGACTAAGATTGCAGAGGGCATTGGTTCCCACCGGATATTCCGCGGCAACAGCGTACTCCATGTGTTTGGCAATCCGTCCCTGCCAAAGGAGCAGGAGGTAAAATACCGTAAAAAACTGGCGGAAGAAGTGCTTACCATGCTGGAAGAGACGCCCGGAGAAGGGGAGTCCAGCATGATACGCGAGGAATAGAAATGTGCTGATAGAGACAGGATAGAATCATAATGATAGAAGGGTTCCTTTTCGCAGATATTATAATAAGGAAAGGGAACCCTTTTTGCGTATCTTCCGGATTTATACCGCTTGTTTTTGTGTAAAAATGATAAAAACTATTTACATCTGCTTATCTTTGTGGTAATATTATATATGTAACCGGTTACAGATTATTCTGGCACGGTTACAGGAAAAAGAGAGGGAAAGGGCCATGAACATTAAAGAGATTGCACGCCGGGCAGGTGTCTCTTCCGCTACGATTTCCAGGGTCCTCAATAATTCGGGATATGTGAAGGAGGAAACCAGGCAGAAGGTGCTTAAGGCAGTGGAGGAGTACAACTATGTGCCCAGCGCCATTGCCAGAAGCCTGAGTATCCAGGACAGCTTAAGTGTGGGAACCATTATCCCGGATATTGAAAATGAGTTTTTCTCCAAGGTCATAAGCGGAATCAGCGAGGTGGCCGAGACATATCATTATAATATTGTTTTTCTGGGAACCAATGAGACATTGGACAAGGAACATGACTTTTTAAAAATCGTGGAAAGCCAGAGACTGAAGGGCGTAATCATTACGCCGATTTCAGAGACGGACACGGTTACCAGGGATAATCTGCTCCGGCTGGAGGAATCCGGCATACCGGTGGTGCTGGTGGACCGTGATGTGAAGGGAGCCCAGTTTGACGGCGTTTTTGTGGACAACCAGAGGGGTTCCTATGACGGGGTAATGGAATTAATAAAGGCAGGCCATGAACGGATTGCCATCATAACCGGACCCGAGACTTCCAAGCCTGGCAAGGACCGGTGCCAGGGCTATATGCAGGCCATGGAGGACAGCGGGCTGGCTGTGCCTGAGGCGTATGTTGCCTGCGGCGATTTTAAGATTGCCAAGGCATATGAGTGCACCGGACGGCTTCTGGGACTGAAGGTACCGCCCACAGCCATCTTTACATCCAACAACCTTTCCACCCTTGGGTGTCTTAAGTATCTGACGGAACACAAGGTGAAGATAGGAAGGGATATTTCCCTGATGGGATTTGATGACATTGATGCCCTGCGGATGATTGACTACAGGATATCCGTGGTGGACAGGGATGCCAGGGAACAGGGGCGGGAAGCCATGAGGCTTCTTCAGGAGTGCTTTGAGGATTCCGGGAAGAACCGCCAGAGAGGAAAGCGGATTACCATTCCTTATCAGGTAATCCTGAGAGGGTCGGAGCAAAAGAAAACAACCTGACGATTAGGTCAGATTGTTTTCTGCACAAATCTGTAACCGGTTACACACAGAACAAAAGCCATTCTATTTTTTTACTGAGATGTGTAACCGGTTACAGAAAATATATATTACAATTTTAACCTATATAAGCTTCAAATGGAAAAGGAGAATGAAAATGGGAATTGCACACATGATTGACCACACGATGCTGAAGGCAGATGCCGGTAAGGATACCATCATTCGATACTGCAGCGAGGCAAGGGAATATAAATTTGCCTCTGTCTGTGTCAATACCTGCTTTGTGCCCCTGGTGGCGGAGCAGTTAAAGGGAAGCGGGGTAAAGACCTGCTGTGTGGTAGGGTTCCCCCTGGGAGCCATGCTTACCACAGCAAAGGCCTTTGAAGCCTCAGAGGCTGTAAAGGCAGGGGCGGACGAGGTGGATATGGTTATCAACATAGGCGCCCTTAAGGACGGGGACGATTCCTTTGTGGAGGAGGATATCCGGGCAGTGGTAAAGGCTTCTGCAGGCGCAGTGGTAAAGGTCATCATAGAAACCTGTCTTCTGACGGATGAGGAGAAGGTAAGAGCCTGCCGGCTGGCAGTGAAGGCAGGGGCTGATTTCGTGAAAACCTCCACCGGATTCAGTACAGGAGGGGCAACGGCAGCTGATGTGGCGCTGATGCGCAGGACGGTTGGAGAAAGTGCCAGGGTAAAGGCCAGCGGCGGTATCCGTACGCCGGAGGATGCTGCGGCCATGATTGAGGCCGGGGCAGACAGAATCGGAGCAGGCAACGGGATTGTGCTGATATAGCGGGCACACAGCCAGGATGGATTAAGGAGAGAAATCATATATGGAACATTTGGGAAAGAAAGTAACGGTATTCGGCAGCTTTGTGGTGGATTTGATGGGCAGGACGCCGCACCTGCCGGCAGCAGGAGAGACGGTGAAGGGAACCGTGTTTAAGATGGGTCCCGGCGGAAAGGGATTCAACCAGGGAGTGGCGGCCCATAAGGCAGGAGCGGATGTGACCATGGTGACAAAGCTGGGTCAGGATGCATTTGCAGACATTGCCCTTAATACCATGCATGAGCTTCACATGGATTCGGGAAGAGTACTGTATTCCAAGACAACGGAGACAGGATGCGCCCTGATTATGGTGGATGAAAACAGCAGCCAGAACGAAATCGTGGTCATACTGGGGGCCTGCAATACCATTACGGACCAGGAAGTGGATTCCCTGGAGGATTTGGTGGGACAGTCCGAATATCTGCTGACACAGCTGGAGACTAACGTATCCTCTGTGGAACGCATTGTGGACATGGCATACAGGAAGGGCGTCAAGGTCATTTTAAATACAGCTCCTGTGCAGCCTGTCAGTGATGAGCTTTTGGGCAAGATTGACCTGATTACGCCCAACGAGGTGGAGGCGGAGATTCTCACAGGAATCAAGGTGGACAGCGAGGAAGCAGCGGATAAGGCGGCGGACTGGTTCTTTTCCAAGGGCGTAAAGAACGTGCTGATTACACTGGGGCATCGCGGCGTATACATAAACACGGGAGAAAAGAAGGGAATCATACCTGCCTATAAGGTGGACGCAGTGGATACCACCGGCGCCGGGGATGCATTTAACGGCGGCCTTCTGGCAGCGCTGTCAGAGGGAAAGGATTTGTGGGAGGCAGCTGATTTTGCCAATGCCCTGGCGGCGCTGTCCGTACAGAAAATCGGCACCACGCCCTCCATGCCGGTCAGGGAAGAGATTGACGCATTTATGGCAGCAAACCATTGACATCAGTAACAGGAGAAGGGGAAACGAACATGTTAAAGACAGGAATATTACATCCGCAGCTGGCCAGGGTGCTGGCGGAACTGAGACACAAGGATACCATTATTATCGGAGACGCAGGGCTGCCCATTCCCAGGGGAGTGGAGCGCGTGGACCTGGGCTGGAGGCCCGGTGACCCGGCTTACCTGGATGTACTTGAAGAAATACTTAAATATATCGTGGTGGAGGGAGCCGTGTTCGCGGATGAGGCTCTGACTGTGACTCCGGACTTCCACAAGAAGGCGCTGGCCCTTCTGCCCCAGGGCCTTCCGGTGGAATACATTCCCCACACAGAGCTTAAGGAGCGCAGCAGGGATGCCAAGGCCATTGTCCTTACCGGTGAATTTACCGGATACACCAACGTGATATTAGTGGCTGGATGCGCTTACTGATACAGCCCTGGTAAAAGGGGTGCTCTCAGGAACTCTTAGCAGCAAGGGAGGGGTAACATGGAAGAAAAATTAGTATTGCAGATGGATTCAATTGTGAAGACATTTCCGGGTGTAAAAGCCCTGGACGGAGTCCATCTGGATGTGAGGAGGGGCGAGGTGCACGCCCTGTGCGGTGAGAACGGCGCAGGCAAATCCACCCTGATGAAAATCATAGCAGGAGCTCAGGGATATACTTCCGGACACATGTATGTCAATGGGGAGGAAGTGGTGTTCCACTCCACCAAGGATGCGGAGCGCAAGGGAATCGCCATGATATACCAGGAATTCAACATGGTGCGGGACCTGTCCGTGGCGGAGAATATGTATTTGGGAAGGCTTCCGAAAACTTCCTACGGCGCAGTGGACTGGAAGAAGCTGTACAAGGACGCCCAGGAGGAGCTGGACCGTCTGGGTCTTAAGTTTGACTGCCGCACCAAGGTGCGCAACCTGTCTGTGGCTGAATCCCAGATGACGGAAATCGCAAAGTGCCTGACCATAGGCGCCAAGGTCATCATCATGGACGAGCCCACGGCTGCCCTGACAGATGAGGAAATCCGTATCCTGTTTAAAATTATAGCGGAGCTTAAGGAGAAGGGGATTTCCATTCTGTATATCTCCCACCGAATGGATGAGATTTTCGAGATTTCAGACCGCCTGACCGTGTTCAGGGATGGAAAATACATAGCGACCAAGGATATAAAGGACACCAACTATGACGAGGTGGTTTCCATGATGGTGGGTCGCAGTGTTACCAACCTGTACCCTGAGAGGGATTACAGGCAGGATGAAACTGTGCTGGAGCTTAAGGATATCTGCGGCAAAGGCGTCCGCAACGTGAACCTCAGCCTCCGCAGGGGCGAAATACTGGGAGTGGCCGGACTTCTGGGCTCAGGCACCATAGAGCTGTCTAAAATCGTGTACGGGGCGCTTCCCATGGAGTCCGGAGAGATTTACATAAACGGGGAAAAGAAGGACTGCTCCAGCCCAAAGAAAGCGTTGAAGGCAGGAATCGGATTTGTGTCCGATGACAGGAAGCAGGAAGGGCTGGTGCTCATACGCAATATCAGGGAGAATGTTTCCCTGTCATCCCTGGACAAGATAACCCATTTCATTCATCTGGATAAGAAGCTGGAGACAAAACAGATTGACGCGCAGGTCAGGAGGCTCAACATTAAAATCAGCAGCCTGCAGCAGCTGGCAGGTAAACTCAGCGGCGGCAACCAGCAGAAGGTGGTATTTGCCAAGGTGCTGGAGGCCAACCCGTCCATCCTGATTCTGGACGAGCCCACCCGCGGCGTGGATGTGGGGGCCAAGGCGGAAATCTATCAAATCATGGATGAGCTGACCAGGGCCGGAAAAAGCATTATACTGATTTCCACGGACCTGCCCGAGGTCATTGGAATGAGCGACCGGGTGGTCATCATGAGGGAAGGCCGTACGGTCCTGGAAATACCCAAGTCAGAAATGAATCAGGAAATTATTTTAGCCCATGCATCCGGAGGTGTCAGCGAAAATGAATAATATAAATAAGAAAAAATGTATCGGCCAGCTCAATATTTACCGTTCCGTACTGATTTTACTGGTAATCTGCGTATTTGCAACCATATTGTCCCCCAGCTTTTTAAGCGTGGCCAACCTGTTTAACGTGTTTAAGCAGATTACAGTGGCCGGTATTGTGGGATGCGGCATGACCTTTGTCATCCTCACCGGAGGAATCGACCTTTCCGTGGGCTCCATCCTGGGCCTGGCAGGCGTTCTGGCCTCCGGCATCCTGGAATCCACGGGCAATGCGGGCGCGGCCATTCTGGTGGCTCTGGCTGTAGGCATAGGATGCGGCGCTGTAAATGGTTTTTTTGTGGCAGTGTGTGAGATTCCTCCCTTTATCTCCACCCTGGGCATGATGACCCTCCTGCGCGGATGCATCCTCGTTTATACAAAAGGCTCCCCCATTCCCATTAAGGTGGATGCCTACAAATTTTTTGGCAAGGGTACCGTTGCCGGGGTGCCGGTACCTGTCATCATCCTTATCATCCTCTTCCTCATTGCCCACTATGTGCTGACACAGACCAGCTACGGCCGCAGCATCTATGCCTTTGGGGGCAATCGGGAGGCCGCGCGCCTGTCCGGTATTTCCGTCCGCTTCACGGAGTGGATGGCTTATACGCTCAATGGGCTTATGTGCGGAATCGCAGGCGTGATTTTGACGGCCAGACTGGGTTCTGCCCAGTCCACCAGCGGCACCGGCATTGAGATGGACGCCATTGCGGCCGTTATCCTGGGCGGCACATCCTTAAGCGGCGGCGTGGGCTTTGTGCTCCCCACCGTGGTGGGCGCCATGATTATGGGTATTATTGATAATATCCTGACACTTATGAACGTAAATCCCCATGCCACCAACATTGTGAAGGGCGCTGTCATACTGATTGCAGTCCTGGTGGACAAGAAGGTGAAGGATTTGTCTGCCAAGGCAGAATAGAACATGCCCGGAACCGGGCGCAGAGAATATGGTACCTATGGCCTGCCATACCGCCCATGGTGCGGCGGGCTGTTATGCAAATTTCATAAAAGAAAAGGAGAATGTATTATGAGGAAACAAATTGGGGCAACTGTACTGGCAATGGCAATGGCGTGCTCACTGATGGCTGGATGCAGCTCGGGTTCAGGGGACACCACCGCAGCGGCCGCAGCCGCAGCGACTGAGGCAGCAAAGGACGAGGCAAAGGATGAGGCCAAGGAGCCTGCTTCCGAGGCGGAGAAAACCGGCTCAGAAGAGGGAAGCGGAAAGAAATATGTGATTGGCCTTGCCATGAACACGCAGACCAACCCATTCTTCGTGGATGTAAAGGACGGAGTCCAGAAGGCTGCGGACGAGCATGGAATTGAGCTCTACATTACCGATGCGCAGGACGACCCCACCATCCAGATGAAGGACGTGGAAAACCTGATTACAAAAAAACCGGACGCCATCATCATCGATACCTGTGATTCCGACGCCATCGTGTCCTCCATCGAGGCATGCAATGAGGCGGGGATTCCGGTATTCACCATGGACCGCGAGGCCAATGGCGGCGAGGTCATTTCACATATTGGCTATGACGCTATCAAGTCGGGCCGTATGGCTGGACAGTACCTGGTTGACACATTAGGCGGAAAGGGCAAAATTGTTGAGATTCAGGGCATTATGGGAACCAATGTTGCGCAGAACCGTTCCCAGGGCTTTAACGAAGTCATGAAGGACAATCCTGATATGGAAATCGTAGCCTGCCAGGTAGCTGATTTTGACAGGGCCAAGGGCATGAGCGTTATGGAGAATATTCTTCAGGCTAATCCGGAAATCGACGGACTTTACGCTGCAAATGACGAAATGCTGTTAGGAGCGCTGGAGGCAATGGAAGCAGCCGGAAGAACCGATGAAATCGTAAAAATCGGCTGTGACGCCATCGATGATACCCTGGATGCAATGAAGGCCGGCAAGGTTGACGCTACCATCGCAGAGCCGCCGTTCTTCCTGGGCAAAGCCATCCTGAACACTGCCTATGATTATCTGGAAGGCAAGCAGGTCGAGCCTTATGTAATCCTGGACAACCAGCTGGTGACCCAGGAAACAGTGGACAGCCTGGTAACAAAGGAATAATTTACCGGCAGTTCTTGCACACAGGAAACAGAATAATTTCAGGCCATCGGCTCATACTATGAGGGTACAAAGGAAGTACGAATCAGAAACAGGTGAGTCCATGGAAAAACCCGGTAAGAAACTGAAGAAATTACTAATTATAACAGGAACCACGGGAGCGGTGTATGCAGGATTTAAATACCTGCTGCCCCTCGTGGCTCCTTTTTTCGTGGGTTATATCCTGGCCCTGCTGCTGCGGCCTTCGGCCAGGTTTCTGTCCTACCGCATGAAAATAACGGTAAGGGGAAAACGGCATCATATGCCCATCGGCGTCATCGGCGGCGTGGAATTTCTGGCAGTGCTGTCCGTCCTGGGAGCAGTGCTTTACAGAGGCGCCCTGAAGCTGTGCGCAGAGGGCAAGCTGCTTATGGTACAGCTGCCTGTGTGGCTGGAACAGTTTGATGTGTGGCTCACAGGAAACTGCCACAGGATGGAACATGCCATGGGGCTGAGGGCCGGCTGTGTGGCGGACATGGCAGGGGACATGCTCTATCATATGGTAGATACATGCAAAACAGCCGCCATGCCCTTTCTCATGGCCAACTCCATGTCTGTAATCAGCTGCCTGGCAAAAGGAGCCATTGTAAGCCTTGTGGTGTTCCTGGCAGCCATATTAAGCCTTCAGGAAATGGAGGACCTGCGGGACCGCCGGGACCAGTCCGCCTTCCGCAAGGAATTCAATATGATTGGAAGCCGCCTGGTACAGACAGGGAAAGCCTGGTTCAGGAGCCAGGGAATTATTCTGTTTATAACAACGGGACTGTGCATCGGGGGAATGTTCCTGCTGCGGAATCCATATTATATCATGGCAGGCATCGGAATCGGCATACTGGATGCCCTTCCCATCTTTGGGACCGGTACGGTGCTTATACCCTGGGCGGTCCTTAAGCTGGCCGTGGGGGACTGGAAACAGGCGTTGATTCTCACGGCCCTTTACCTGGTGTGCTACTTCGTGCGTCAGATTCTGGAGGTGCGTATGATGGGCGGCCAGGTGGGTCTGTCTCCTCTTGAGACATTGGCGTCCGTGTATGTGGGGCTGGAACTGTTTGGATTTTTTGGGTTCATACTGGGGCCTTTGGGGCTGCTGCTGATTGAGGATATGGTGGAGGCATGGACGAAAGAGGAAGAGATGGAGACATAGGGGGATACAAGGAATGATTTGTCCGCTACAGAAGCGTCATATGGCGATTCTGTGGTTGACAAAGTCCCAAAACTGACGTAAAATCATTCTTACATAAAGAGATGACCAATTCATAGAAATGACATGGAAAGGGAACAGTAAGCGTGATTGCACGTCACAGAGAGAGGACCGAAGGTGAGAGGTCCTTACGGTTGGCAGATGCTGAACCCACCCTGGAGTCCTGCATGATGAATGCAGCGTATGTCCGGCGTTAACGGATTATGAGAGAACCATGAGGGCGGACAGGGCCCTGAGGTTAATGAGGGTGGTACCGCCGAGTCATTCGGTCCCTTGTGCATAGAGCGCAGGGGACAGGGTGGCTTTTTTAGTTTCATAATGTTAGATATGCAAGGGTCAATGTAAATAACGAAAAGGAGAAGAATCATGGCAGACAACAAGAAAATGGTAGAGGCCATCACATCCATGGATGAGGATTTCGCCCAGTGGTATACGGATGTGGTAAAGAAGGCGGAGCTGTGCGATTATGCCAGCGTCAAGGGATGCATGGTGATTAAGCCGGCCGGCTACGCAATCTGGGAGAACATCCAGAAGGAGATGGACAGAAGGTTTAAGGAGACAGGGGTGCAGAATGTCTACATGCCTATCTTCATACCCGAGAGCCTGTTGGAGAAGGAAAAGGACCATGTGGAGGGATTTGCCCCTGAGGTGGCGTGGGTAACCCATGGAGGACTGGAGGAACTGCAGGAGCGCATGTGCGTCCGGCCTACTTCTGAGACACTGTTCTGCGATTTTTATGCAAAGGACATCCACTCCTACCGCGACCTTCCCAGGGTCTATAACCAGTGGTGTTCGGTTGTGCGCTGGGAGAAGACCACGCGTCCCTTCCTCCGCTCCAGGGAATTCCTGTGGCAGGAAGGTCATACAGCCCATGCATCAGCTGAGGAAGCTGAGGCCAGGACAATCCAGATGCTGAACCTGTACGCTGACTTCTGCGAGGAAGTGCTGGCCATTCCTGTTATCAAGGGCCAGAAGACGGATAAGGAAAAGTTTGCCGGAGCAGAGGCAACCTACACCATCGAATCCCTGATGCACGACGGAAAGGCCCTGCAGTCAGGTACCAGCCATAACTTCGGAGACGGGTTTGCAAAGGCATTTGACATCCAGTTTACGGACAAGGACAATACATTAAAGTATGTACACCAGACTTCCTGGGGCGTGAGCACCCGTATCATCGGCGCCATCATCATGGTGCACGGCGATGACAACGGCCTGGTGCTTCCTCCGAGAATCGCTCCGGTCCAGATTATGGTTGTTCCGGTGCAGCAGCAGAAGGAGGGCGTGCTGGATAAGGCATACCAGCTGAAGGAGCGTCTTACCAAGGCAGGATTTGCCGTAAAGGTGGATGATACGGACAAGAGTCCGGGCTGGAAGTTTGCTGACTGTGAGATGCGCGGCGTACCCCTCCGCGTGGAGATAGGACCAAAGGATATAGAGAAGAACCAGGCCGTGCTGGTGCGCAGGGATAACCATGCGAAGAGCTTTGTATCCCTGGATGAGCTGGAGTCAAGAGCAGGCGAAATGCTGGATACCATCCATGACTCCATGCTGGAGAAGGCAAGAAAGCACAGGGATGCCCACACCTATACAGCAGCCGGATGGGATGAATTTGTGGATACCGTCAACAATAAGCCCGGCTTTGTAAAAGCCATGTGGTGCGGCTGCCTGGAGTGCGAGGAAAAAATCAAGGAAGTGGCCGGCGCCACATCCAGATGCATCCCCTTTGAGCAGGAGAAGCTGTCCGATACATGTGTCTGCTGCGGGAAACCGGCGAAGAAAATGGTTTATTGGGGCAAGGCGTACTAGGGTTGTATATAAAAATATATATGGAAATGGCAGATGCAGGATTAGACCTGTATCTGCCATTTATTTACTGGGAAAAGCTGCAGCTTGCTGTATTTGCTTCCTCGTTGGCTGCGTTGGCTTTCTTGCGGTTCTTCATGTAAAAATAAAGCGGAGCCACTACAACCATTGCGCCAAGTCCGGCCACAAGCTTTGGTAATTCCGTGTTAATCAAAAGCCAGATGCTGGCAATGACTGCCACGGCAGGAATCACGTTTCCAAAAGGAACCCTGAAATTTGCTTTCATCTCTGGATGGTTTTTCCGCAAAAAGATGACGGCCAGGCATGTGGGGATGTACTGGCTGAACCGGCTGACCACGCTAATCATTGCCAGTTCGGTAAAGCTGCCGCTCAGGGACAGGAGAATGGCCAGCACTCCGGTTACAACCACTGAAACATAGGGTACGTTATGACGGTTCCGCTTTGTAATGGATTCCGGTAAAAGCCCGTCCTCGGCAAGGGCCTGGGCACATCTTGGGGTATTAAAGGAAGAACCGATGTTAATTCCGGCAATGGAAACAAGGGTACCGACGGTTACTAAAAGAGCGCCTTTATTTCCAAGGATAATTCCCATTGCATCCGCTACCGGGGTAGAGGTGCCGGATAGATTTTCTCCCAGCGTTCCAATACAGATAAACTGTATAAGGAAATAAACAATTGAAACAACGGACATGGATAAAATCAATGCTTTCGGCACATTTTTGGCAGGATTCTCCATGTCCCCCGCTGCAAGACCTGTATTTTCAAACCCTGTAAAAGCATAGAACACAGTGATAATGGTTGCGGAGACCCCTGCGGAGCCAAGGCCGGCCGGGAACAGCGGCATAAAATTAGAGCCTTTGATGAAGAAAATACCCACTGTGACGCAGAGAACAAGGGGAACCAGTTTGGCTACTGTGGATATATTGTTCAGGTAGGCCATGATATTAATTCCGAACAGATTGATGATACTCAGGACTGCGATGATGCCGACAGCGGTTATCTTCTGGACAGCGGGATTTGCAAACAATGGGAACACTGCTGAAAGCGCAGTGGAAAATCCAACGGCCATGGTTGCCCATGCAATGATGCTTACAATCCATTTCATAATCCCCACTTCATAACCGGCAAAGGAGCCAAAGGTTTTCTGGGCATACAGATAAGGGCCGCCGGAACGCTCGAACATGCTTCCGCATTCAGCAAAACACAGTGCTATGGACATCACCAGGACAAGAACAAAAGCATAGGCAAGGAGACTCCCGGCTCCCATTGTTTTATAGGCATTTCCCGGCAGCAGGAAGATGCCGCTTCCGATTACCATATTGATTCCGTAGAGGATGACTGTTCCCAGACTCCATTTTTTCTCTTTCATGATTTATTTCCTCCTTCGCATAAACGGTCTAAAACGTATTGGGTGAGTACGGCTACGCCGGCGGCTATACATGTTTCATCAAAAATGTTTGAGGCGTTATGAAGGCCCAGACGGCTCCCGGGGTTATCATTGGCAGTACCCAGGAAAAACTGTGCGCCTTTGCTGTATTCCAAAAAGACTGAGAAATCGTCGGAGCCAGGGCTTGGAAATTCAAATTCCACTACTTTGTCTTCACCGAGCACTGTGTGGGCTGCATGGATGATATCGTCCACCACCTCCCCGTCATTGTACAGCGGCGGCAGGCTTCCCATTATTTCCACTTCTCCTTCCGCCCGCATGCCCTCGCAGACAGAATGGGTAATACGGCGTATGGCCTCGATATTTTGTTCCCTGCATTCCGGATAAAAGGTCCGAAGTGTTCCCAGTATGGTTACCTGGTCCGGTATGGCGTTGGAAGCCTGTCCGCCGTGAATGCTGCCAAATGTCAGGACAGTGGGTTTCACGGCCTGGTTTTCCCTGGTTATGATTGCCTGGAGCTGTGTCAGCAGGAATGCCGCTGTCATTATCGGGTCCACGCAGCGGTAGGGATGGGCGCCGTGACCGCCCTTTCCGCGGATTGTTATTTTCAGATGTTCCACGCCAGCCTCCATGGGGCCCTTTCTCAGGCAGATGCTTCCGGCCGGTGTGTCGGGATGGGTATGGAGCCCTACCACAATATCATTTGGGGGTGTCAGGTCCATCAGTCCTGCCTTTATCATGGCTTGTGCGCCGTCGCATGGTTCTTCTGCGGGCTGGAACACGATTCTGACATTGCCGGCAAGGCTGTCTTTTCTTTCCTGCAAAAGTTTGGCGCAGTACAGCGCTATGATTGCGTGGATGTCATGACCGCAGGCATGGCTGATTCCATCCATTTCCGAGGCAAAGGAAAGACCGGTAGCTTCCTGGATAGGCAGCGCATCTATATCGTGGCGGATACAGATTGTTTTGCCGGGCCGCTCACCACGGATAATTGCGGAAACGCCGGTGGGCATTTGGAGCGGTTCCAGTTCAATGCCGGAATTCAGCAGCTCTTTCTTTAAGAACTCTGTTGTGTGAAATTCCTGATAGCTGAGTTCCGGATTCTGATGAAGCAGACGTCTCTGTGCAATCATGGTTTCTTCCAGCTTTTTAATTTCGTCGATTAGTTCCATTTTATCCTCCTTAAAACGCTCTTTGTTACAACTTGAACTCTTTAGCAAAAGTATACTGTTATCGTCAGGTCAAGTCTATTTTTTCTCATTTTTCTTACAAAAAAGCAGGGGTTGCCAGTAAATGTCCTTTCGGACCACTGACAACCCCTGCTCAAATCCGCCGGATTACCGTTTCAGAAAATACACCAGCTTTGGCCTGCCCATTCTGCCGTAGCTGTTCTGCACATCCACCTGTCCCTCCTTTTGCATGTACTGGAGATAGCGGTACAAGGTTTTCTTTTTGATACCCGTGATTTCCTCAAGCTCTTCAATCTCTTTGTATTCTTTTAATTCCCTCATTGCATCTTCCAGTTTTTTCAGCGTTACTGACCCAATTCCCTTTTCCGTATTATCGTAGTACTGGCTTTTCTCAGCATAGCTTAAATGGACTTTGATTCTGGCAATCAGGTCAACGGCCTTAATGGGTTTCAGGGCGTAGTCGTCAGCCCCTGCCTCCATGAATCTTTCCGCCACGAATTCCCGTTCTTCAATGGTCAGGACAATAATGGGAAGATGGGGAAGTAGTTTCCTTATGGTTTTTACCGCCGTGATGCCGTCCATATCCGGCATATGGTAATCCACAATGACAAGATCGATGGCGGATGTCCGGAGGAATTTTTGGGCCTGCACGGAATTTTCGGCAAGCAGAGGACGCCATTTCTGAAACTTGCAAATCTGTTCCATGGTATAGAGAATATCTTTGTTATCATCCCATATCAGTATTGTTTTCGCCATGCAAAGCAGCCTCCTTCATCCATATTTCAAAGCTGGTGTACTGTCCTTCTTCGCTCTGAATCTTTATGTCCCCTCCATGATTTTCAATTACCTGTTTTACAAAATCAAGACCAATTCCGGTGGAACCGGCTGCCGAATATCCCTTTTGCCAGATTTTCTCCTGGATTGCTTCCGGTATTCCGTTTCCATTATCCCAAATACGGATAATGACGGTCCCCTGTAATTCCCTGACCGAAATATCAATCAGGCCGTCCGGTTTTTCCTCGACAGCCCGGTATGCATTCTGGATGATGTTAATCACTGCCCGGGAAAAACGGATTCGGTTAACCTGAAGCAGGGCGCTTTTGGCATGGTTCCGGTATTTGATAATATTTCCCGGTATGCCGGCCTGAGCCTGGGCCAGTATGGTGCGGAACAGCTCGTCTGTCTGGCATAGCTCCCTGTGTTCTTCATAGAGAATATCTGAAATCATCCCGCTCATCCCTTCGGCGGATGCACTGATTCTTCCCAGATATTCCCGTATCTGATGGTCGGATTCCATCATTTCCGAGAGACTAATCAGGCCCTGCATGGCGGTGAGCGGAGATTTTAAATCATGCACCAGGCTCTGGACCTCGCTGGCGCTTCTGAGTTTCAGTGCGTCAATCTGGGCCTGATACAGCTGTTCCGTCATCTGTTTGTTCTGTTCCGTCATTGTTTTTAAACGGTGCTCTTTATAAAGAAGCCGTATTTGGATAAGCAGTGCAAACAAAAAGGAACAGCCCAGGGCGGCGGCATAAAAGCTGAGCGTCCATCCGTCTCCGTGTCTAACAGCGGTTTCTTTTATCAGGGACGACAGATTTCCGCGTCCAAAGCCGTATTTGCTGATAACAGGAATTTCATCCAGCCATTGGAAACAGAGCTGCATGGATATCAGCACAAAGATTTTATTGGAGAGAGGGATGGAAAATAAATTTAGGTACGTAAGCGCGAACACAGACAGAATCATGATGTGCGCTGTCAGTCCGAAATCGAACCGGATTCCGTGGATAAAGTAAATGCCCCTGTAAACAAGAAACAGCACCAGGTAGGTAAGCAGAAAATTAAAAATTAAGAACCGTTTCCCGCGGTATATCATGCGGATGGATTCACTCATCAGAAAAGCTCCCATATATTGGGGAATCGCCCTGATGCAATTCATCAGCACCATCTGCGCTGCGGATATCATGAGATAATATGTATTTCCTGTTTTCACATAAACATCCAATGCGCTTTCGATTGAGAAGCTTGTGGTTTTCAGGATTCCCGGCAGCGCAATGCCAAGGGCAGCCAGACACAGGCCCTGGAGCAGTTTGGTTTTGTCATATTCTGTTTGCAGGCTTATGTTAACGGTCTTGCTGTTCATCCGCAGTTCCTCCGCTGGTTCGTACCGCATCCATTTCATAGAATGTTGTCTGATGATACGTTAATACAATTATAGCATTTCGGGAATGGAAAACAAGCCGTTTTCCCTGTACAAAACAATCACGCGGCATAGGCAGCGGCCCGTAATTATAGTTTTGAAACAGTATAAGGAGAAACGGAGCAGGAGAAATGGACCGTTTAGGGGTATGCAGTTAAAATATCTCTGGAAAAAGGCCGGAAGAACTGATAAAATAAGACCGTGGCAATGTAAATCATAAAATATTTAAAGTATGAGGAAGCAGACAGACATGGAAATCAGAATTCCTGCTCCGGCAGAGGAGATTATAAATAGACTGTACGAACATGGATACGAGGCGTATGTGGTGGGCGGATGCGTCAGGGATATGCTTTTGGGCAGGGAGCCGGGGGACTGGGATATCACCACCAGCGCCCTGCCCCGGCAGGTAAAGGAGGTATTCCGGCGCACCGTGGATACCGGCATACAGCACGGAACCGTGACCGTGATGATGGGAAAGGAAGGGTATGAGGTAACGACTTACCGCGTTGACGGGGAGTACTCTGACGGACGCCATCCTGACAGTGTGGAGTTTACGCCGGATTTGGCGGAGGATTTAAAGCGCCGGGATTTTACCATCAATGCCATGGCCTATAACAGCCGCAGGGGATTTGTGGATGAATTCGGCGGTGCGGATGACCTGGAAAAGGGCGTTATCCGGTGCGTAGGTGAACCGATGGACCGCTTTACGGAGGATGCCCTGAGAATACTGCGGGCCATCCGTTTTTCTGCCCAGCTGGGTTTTTCCATAGAAGAACACACCTTTGAAGCTATCAAGGTAATTGCGCCTAATATGGTCCATGTGAGCAAGGAACGGATACAGGTGGAGCTGACCAAGCTTTTATTGAGTTCCCATCCGGATTATATCTCGCTGGTGTATGAGACTGGAATCAGTCCCTTTGTGTCAGAGGGATTTCACAGGGCCGGTGTCATGGAATCAGGGGATTGGGCGGTGCCGCCTGTTCCGTCCGGGGTTCCGGCGGTAAAGCATATGCGGTGGGCAGCCTTTCTGAGGGAGTGCAGCGCTTCCCAGGCAGCGGGTATATTGAAGGATTTAAAGCTGGACAATGATACCATCTGCAAGGTGAGAACTTTGGTGGAGTGGCAGGGGAAGAGGGTAGGCTATAAGGAGGTTATGGAAGATGAAGGGGGAGAATCAGGAAAAAAATCATCCGGGGACGCGCCTGTAAAACCATCCAAGGCATTAATCCGCTGGGCCATGAGCCAGATGGAGCCGGAGCTGTTTGATGATTTGCTCACTCTTAAAATATGCCTTTCTGAGGCAGAATCCAATGACAGGGAAGTGGAATGGCTGCGCCAGGTCCGGGAATTGACAGAGGAAATCCGAAGGGACGGGGACTGCATCAGCCTTAAGACCCTGGCTGTGTCCGGCCATGACATCATGGAGGCAGGGGTGAAGCCGGGCAGGGAGGTGGGCAGTACGCTGTCACGGTTTTTGGATATGGTACTGGAGGAACCGAAGAGGAATACGAAGGAGTATCTTCTTTCCCTTTTAGAGTGAGCAGGCGGAGAGATACGTATCAGGGAAGGAGCGTCTGCTCCTTCCCCTTCTTGTATTCCCGCATCATTTCGCATACAGCCATCAGCAGGATGGCATCCTGGTGACGTCCATGGCGCCGTATATTTATATTACCTTTCATTGCTGCGGGAAATGTATAAAAAGAATAGCACGGTAAAAAATACAAAGAAGAATCCAGGCCCATCTTGCAACATCTTCAATTATCCGATATAATAAACTTTGGGGTTCGCGCATGTCGCGTGAGAATGAAAATCAATATAATGGGGAATACATATTGTACGGGCATTTCCCCTAAAAACAAGGAGGATTTAAAATGAACGTAATCAGCACAGAAAAAGCACCAGGCGCAATCGGACCATACTCCCAGGGATTTGAGGTTAATGGAGTAATCTACACGTCCGGTCAGATACCGGTAAATCCGGCAGACGGCAGCGTTGCAGAGGACATTGCAGGACAGGCTGAGCAGAGCTGCAAGAACGTAGGCGCCATCCTGGAAGCAGCAGGCAGCGGCTTTGACAAGGTATTTAAGACCACCTGCTTCCTGGCAGACATGGGCGATTTTGCTACATTTAACGAAGTATATGCCAAGTATTTCACTTCCAAACCAGCCAGAAGCTGTGTGGCAGTTAAGACCCTTCCAAAGGGCGTTCTGTGTGAAATCGAGGCAATTGCTGTTAAATAAGGATTGACCTGACATACGCAATAAAAGCCGCAAATCTCTGCATTTTGCCGGGAAGAGCGGCTTTTTTGACCCCGTCGGCGCTCCGTAAGAGAAGGAAGAGTGGAATGGATAAAAAAGCGATTCTGAAAAAAGCGGTTAAGGTACTTCTGGTATTGGGACTGGCAGGTTGTCTGGTCCTGTTCCTCGTTAACCTGTATATCATCAGGAAGGAAAAGCCGAATATCATCAGTGCAGATGATGCGGCAGCCCTTGGTGATGTGGACTGCATCATGGTGCTGGGCTGCAGCGTAAGGCCTGACGGCACGCCGTCAGGCATGCTCCGGGACAGGCTGGATAAGGGAATCCAGCTGTACGGGGATGGTGTATCAGACCGCCTTCTCATGAGCGGAGACCATGGGCGCAAGAATTATGACGAGGTAAACCGGATGAAGCAGTACGCCATTGACGAGGGCGTTCCTTCAGGGGACATCTTTATGGACCACGCAGGTTTTTCCACCTATGAGAGCATGTACCGGGCCAGGGATATTTTCCAGGTCAAGAAAATCATCATAGTCACGCAGCGCTATCACATGTACCGCGCTCTTTATGTGGCGCAGGCCATGGGTATGGAGGCATACGGCGTGGAATCAGAGCCAAGGCAGTATGGCGGTCAGAAGATGCGGGATTTGCGGGAGCTGCTGGCCAGGCCCAAGGATTTGCTCTACACGATAGTGATGCCCAAGCCCACCTATCTGGGCGACGCCATACCGGTCAGCGGGGACGGTAATGTTACCAATGATAAGGAAGAAAACCGGGATAAGAATAGGTCTGGCCAGGAGTAGGAAATATCCTGCCAGAAGCCAGATACATCCAGAGGACATGAAAATGCCCCTGAAAACAGCTTATAGGTATGAATCAGCTGTTTTCAGGGGTATTTTATATAAAAAGGAAAATAAGGAGGCTAAAGTTTGACAAAATAGCTGGCATCCTTGCCGCAGACCGGACAGATGAAGTCAGGGGGCAATGTCTCGGATTCCAGAATGTATCCGCATACGGTACAGCGCCATCCGGTCACCTTATCGGTGTCTGCCTGATAGGAAGGTGCCTTTGGCGGAGTGGTTCCGTTTTTCTTCAGATGGTAATTGGAATAGGTGAGGGCTGGTGTCTGGGAATCCAGGACTTCTGCTTCCACTACCTCGCCCACTATAAGCATATGGGTTCCCACGTCCATGGAGGATACAACTCGGCAGGTGAACCGTGCACAGACTCCCTCAGTGGGATATGGGTTATACAGACTGTCCCGTCCCTGTGCAATACCGTCAAATTTCTTTACATCCTTGCCGCACTGGAAACCAAAGCGTTTAATCAGGTCCATCTCCACATCGTCTGAAAGCACGACCGCGGAAAAAGTGCCGGATGTCTCAATCAGCCGGAAGGTATAGTTTTCCTTGTTGAGAGCAATGGATACCCTGGCGGGAGATGAGGTGACCTGGGTCAGTGTGTTGATGACGCAGCCGCTTTCCTTGCCGTCTGCGCTGGTGGAAATGATGTAAACGCCGTAACTTAATTTGAAAAATGCTTTTGAATCCATAAAATGTACCCCTCCTGTGTTTCATTTGCCTTTTCGGCTATAGTTTGATTTTACCACGTATAATTGATAATATGTAAGATATTTGTATTGTACCATAGAAATTCCATAAAATCAATAATAATTACTATTATTATAAAAAATATTGTACAC
>OJIY01000019.1_pt1 | contig 286496 bp, 255 predicted proteins | sample 1596061 | NCBI WGS metagenome assembly OJIY01 (sample SAMEA4350111, study PRJEB24818) | metagenome | biome: human; feature: gut; material: faeces | place: Denmark | collected 2013-09
AACAGCCGAGATAGTTGCCGATGCCCATAAACAGGCCGAATCCTCCCCCGCACAGCAGCGCAAAAGCCGGGTTGCCGCCGTACGACAAACCGAAAATAAACCCGAAAAGTGTGCCGAAAGCACCAAAACCGATGGCCATGCGCATTTTTTTTGTTTTCACCACTTTTCCGATCAGCCAGATAGCCCCGCCCAGGCAGAGCAGGAACAGGAAAACGACTGCAATAAACATCGTGAAGGTGAGGACGATAACCAGCCAGAACGGCAAAATTTTCAGGAACAGGAACTGACTCCAGCGCGGTAATTCCTCATAGAGAAAATCTTCCCCGAAGTGGATACCGTTTCCGGCCGGGTTATTAAAGCCGCCGGCATACCAGGTCAGATAAAGAATAATGGCGATCGGAATTGCCGCTTTCAGTTTAAAGCGTTTCACCATGCCATACAGGAAAGCGCCCCACAGATATGCACTCGCGGCCAGTACCGCACCAAGCACAATATCAATCCAGCCGACGGGCCCTGCCTGTTTGGCAATAAAGAATGCCGGAGTGGTAACTGGTGGCAGTGGTTCATTGCGGACTCTGGCAATCAGGGCATCGACAGTGTCATTAATACCAGCGGCATAATTTCCCATTTTAAAATTCGGAATGAAATAATCCTTGAGAATACGGTTTGCCACCGCATCACTCACCGCCCCTTCCAGCCCGTATCCGACCTCAATCCGCATCGCGCGATCATCTGACGCCACCAGCAATAAAATACCGTCATCAATATTGATACGACCTAACCGCCACTGGTTAAAAACTTTTTCCGCATAACTTTCAATATCGCGCGACCCGGTAGTGTTCACCGTCAGTACCGCAATCTGCGTACCGGTCTGCTCGCGCAGTGCATTCAGTTTCTGCTCAATACTGCTGCGCTCACCTGCGGTCAGCAATCCGGCAGTATCGGTGACCGATCCCTGCATACGGGGGAATGTCTCCGTCTGAGCAAATGCCGTCACAGCAAAAAGCAGCAAAAACAGGGAGAACATCCCCTGTAACCAGCGACTGCACCGGTTTATTTCATTTCTCATCACGAAATCCTTTCTTTTATATACAGGTCGTCATTGGCCTGAGTTTACCGTATCCGGTTAAAAATAACGCCCTGTTACTGTGACAATGTATTGCAGTGCAAAAAAAACACCTCCGGGGAGGTGTTTGACTGAATCAGCTTCAGTGAAGTCGCTGACAGCGGGCAAAAACGAAAAGTCGCTGTAAATACATCCCTGTACGCTCAGGCGCGTCATCCATGACGCGCATGCTTTTCGTTTCTCTGCCCGCTATCGCTCCTTTATCGGCAAAAGCAATGATCAGTTCTCATCCAGTGCTTTGGTGATTTTTTCAAACAGATCACCGGAGAGATTTTCCAGCCCTTTCAGGCGCAGCAGTGCATCACGCATTTTGCTCTGACGGCTGTCGTCATACCGTTTCAGGCGGATCAGCGGCTCAATCAGACGTGATGCCACCTGCGGGTTACGGCTGTTCAGATCACAGAGGATCTCCGCCAGGAACTCATAGCCTTTACCGGATTTATCATGGAACGCTTTCGGGTTATTCATCACAAATGCACCAACCAGTGAACGCACCCGGTTCGGGTTCGCCATGGTGAAGGACCGGTGAGTGAGCAGTGATTTCACATTGTCCAATACATCCGCATCCGGACGTGTGGCCTGAAGAATAAACCACTTGTCCATCACCAGACCATCCTGATGCCATTTGTTGTCGTAATCCGCCAGCAATTTATCGCGGCACGGCAGTGCGGCCTTCACCGCCGCCGTCAGGGCCGCCAGGGAATCGGTCATATTGTCGGCCTGCGCATACTGTTGTGATACGCGCTTATCCGCCTGCGCTTTGTCCTCATCCAGTGCCAGGTAGCCCAGACAGACATTGCGCAGATCGCGTTTTGCAATATCCGCATGATCGATTTGGTATGCCCCGGTTTTCATGCTGACATACACAGCATACAGCTCATCCGCCAGTTCACGGGCAAATGTGCCGGCGATAAAGGTCATTACCGCATTAATTGCATCCGGATCCACCACCGGGAACCATTCCGCAACTTCGGTTTCTGACGGCAGGGTCAGAATCTGAGCTGCCAGTGCCGGATCGATCTGCTCATCAAGCAGCACAGCACGGAAAGCATCGGTTACCCCTTCCGGTAATTGTAAGTCTTCACCGGCCTGATAACGGCGGATGTTTTCCTTTATATGTAATGCCAGCAGAGACTGTGCGGCATCCCAGCGGGCAAATTCATTGCGGGCGTGCTGCATCAGGAATGCCAGTTGCGCATCGGTGTACGGATAATCCACTTTCACCGGCGCGGAGAATTCGCGGAACAGTGACGGTACCGGCTTTTCACTGACATCATCAAAGGTGAAGGTCTGTTCATCACGGGTAATATTCAGTACTGAATGAACCGGCTCTCCTTCATGACGCAGCGCAAGCACGTCGCCGTTACTGCCGTACAGTTCAATATCAAACGGGATATGCAGCGGCTGTTTGTCCTGCTGATCCGGTGTCGGCGGGGTCATCTGAGTCACATGCAGCTGATACTGTTTTTTATCCGCATCATAGCTGTCACGCACGGTCACCAGCGGCGTACCGGACTGACTGTACCAGCGGCGGAACAGTGTCAGATCGACATTTGACGCGTCTTCCATCGCCTGCACAAAATCATCACAGGTCGCGGCGCTGCCGTCATGGCGGTGAACATAAAGCTGCATCCCCGCCTGGAACTGTTCTTCACCGAGCAGCGTGTGGATCATGCGGATCACTTCAGAACCCTTCTCATACACCGTCAGTGTATAGAAGTTATTCATTTCAATGACTTTATCCGGACGGATCGGGTGCGCCATCGGACCCGCGTCCTCGGCAAACTGGGCGGCACGCATCACGCGGACATTATTGATACGGTTTACCGGGCGGGAACCGAGGTCAGAGCTGAATTCCTGATCACGGAAAACGGTCAGCCCTTCTTTCAGGCTGAGCTGGAACCAGTCACGGCAGGTGATACGGTTACCGGTCCAGTTGTGGAAATATTCATGACCGATAACGGATTCAATCCCGAGATAATCTTTATCTGTCGCTGTTTCATTCTTCGCCAGCACATATTTGGAGTTAAAGACATTCAGTCCTTTGTTTTCCATCGCGCCCATATTGAAGAAATCAACGGCCACAATCATATAGATGTCGAGGTCATACTCGAAACCAAAGCGCTCCTCATCCCATTTCATGGCATTTTTCAGGGAAGTCATCGCCCAGCCGGCGCGGTCGAGGTTACCTTTGTCGACAAACAGCTCCAGCGCCACATCACGGCCGCTGCGGGTGGTAAAAGTATCACGCAGCACATCAAAATCACCGGCCACCAGGGCAAACAGATAGCTTGGTTTCGGGAACGGATCTTCCCATTTTACCCAGTGTTTATCCCCGGATTCCCCGGCATCAATCCGGTTACCGTTGGATAACAGATACGGATAACGGGCTTTGTCCGCTGTGATCCGGGTGGTGTAACGCGCCAGCACATCCGGGCGGTCAGGGTAATACGTGATATGACGGAAACCTTCCGCCTCACACTGTGTACAGAGTGCATCACCGGACACATACAGTCCCTCAAGTGCGGTATTTTCCGCCGGACTGATTTCATTAATAATTTGCAGGGTGAATTGTTCAGGCACATTCATAATGCGCAGCGAACCGGGTTCTTCGCGGTAATCTGACCAGACTTTGCCGTCAATGGTCAGCTGCTTCAGGGTCAGCCCCTCACCGGCAAGTACCAGCTCAGAGGCGTTGTCATTCAGGCGCTTCACCTGACTGACGGCAGTCACCACTGTCGTCTGCGGGTCGAGCGCAAAATCGAGATCAATATGGGTAATGGTATAGTCAGGAGCCTGATAGTCCTGACGATACTTCGCCTGCCGCTGTTGTGTCATGGTTTTCTCTTCACTGTTTTATTAAATGATTACAATTACGCTGTACTTAGGCTCTCATAATTCAGGCGCTGTGGTAAACGAAATTTTAGCAGTTTGTGATACGCCCTGATTTCCTGACGGTGCGGTACATCAGCAAATATGAATAAAATGTTAACAAATAATGTGATTGCGCGCTGAACATCACGCACAGGGAAAATAACGTGTTACTATACCCGGATAATAGTAAGCTATAACCTGTTTAGGTTGATTGCTCCGTGAGGATGCTGAAAGCGCCATGAATTCAGAAGCAACCCCGATTATCACATCACTGCTGGATACCGATGCGTATAAGCTGCATATGCAGCAGGCAGTGTTCCATCATTACCGTTCAATTCCTGTGGTCGCGGAATTCCGCTGCCGGAGCAGCAAACGGCTGGGACAGTACGCAGATGAACTGCGCCGCCGTGTGGCAATGATGGCAGAGCTGTCAGTCAGTGATGACGAGTACAACTACCTGGCCCGCCTGCCGTTCTTTTCGGCGGACTATCTCGCCTGGTTCCGTCAGTTCCGGTTTGATCCGTCACAGGTAAATATCCGCTGTGACAGCAACGGCCAGTTGGCTGTCCGTATCAGCGGCCCGTGGGTGGAGGTTATCCTGTGGGAAGTGCCGTTGCTGGCGCTGATCAGTGAACTCGTCCACCACCATGAATCACCGCAGGTCACGCCGGAAGATGCCGTTATCCGTCTGCGTGAGCTGGTGGCGTGTTTTTATCAGGATGCCGAACAAGCCGGGCTGGATCTCAGCCGCTTTAAACTGATGGATTTCGGCACCCGCCGCCGTTTCTCTTTTGATGTTCAGAAAGCCATTGTCACTGAACTGAAACAGCATTTCCCGTATCTGGTCGGCACCAGCAATTACCTGCTGGCGGAAAAACTCGATCTGGAGCCGGTTGGTACCCAGGCACATGAATGGTTCCAGGCACATCAGCAGATCAGTGCAGAACTGGCCAACAGCCAGCGCGCCGCTCTCCAGACCTGGCTTGATGAATATCCGGATCAGCTCGGTGTCGCCTTAACAGACTGCATCACAATGGATGCTTTCCTGCGCGATTTCGATGCCCCGTTTGCCCGCGCCTATCAGGGTCTGCGCCACGATTCCGGGGATCCGGTGGAATGGGGTGAAAAAGCCATTGCTCATTATGAAAAGCTGGGTATCGACCCGATGAGCAAAACGCTGGTCTTTTCAGATAACCTGGATTTCCGCAAAGCCCTCGCGCTTTATGCCCATTTCTGTGACCGGATAAACCTGGTGTTCGGTATCGGCACCCGCCTGACCTGCAATATCCCGGATGTCGAGCCGCTCAATATTGTTATCAAGCTGGTGGAATGCAACGGTAAACCGGTTGCCAAACTCTCTGACAGCCCCGGCAAAACCATCTGCGAAGATGATGAATTTGTCGATAAACTGCGCCGCGCATTTGATATTCCCCACGTTCAGCGCGCCTGCTGATCCCTCCTTTTATATACCTGCTCCCGGAGAACAGAAAAAGACGGTTATTTTTTCTGTTTTTCGGGCTGTTACCCCCTAATTTCTGCTTGTTTCCTGAGAGTGAGCAAGTAACATAGTGAGATTGCCCGTTTGACGGCAACTGATGACTATTCTGTTACTCACATCTCAGAGGATGGCGGGTAACGCGTGTAACAGACCTATATATAAGAAGAGAGAGTTTCAACTATGAGCATAGCGCCTGTGGTCGATGTACTGCAAGGCCGTGTACCTGTTGACAGCGAAGTCACGGTACAGGGTTGGGTCCGTACAAGGAGAGATTCAAAAGCCGGGATCTCATTCCTCGCCGTCTACGACGGTTCCTGCTTTAATCCGGTACAGGCCGTCATCGAAAATAATTTACCTAATTATAATGATGAAGTGCTTCATTTAACGGCGGGCTGTTCTGTCGAAGTCACCGGGAAAGTGGTTGCTTCCCCGGGTCAGGGACAAAGCTTTGAAATCCATGCCTCACAGGTTCGTGTGGTCGGTATGGTTGATGATCCGGATACCTACCCGATGGCGGCAAAACGTCACTCTGTCGAGTATCTGCGTGAAGTGGCACACCTGCGTCCGCGCACTAACCTGATTGGCGCGGTTGCCCGTGTCCGTCATACCTTATCCCAGGCATTACACCGTTTCTTTGACGAGCAGGGTTTCTTCTGGGTATCCACCCCGCTGATCACCACCTCCGATACCGAAGGTGCCGGTGAAATGTTCCGCGTCTCCACGCTGGATTTCCACAACCTGCCGCGTAACGACAAAGGCGAAGTGGATTTCAGCGAAGACTTTTTCGGCCAGGAAGCCTTTCTGACTGTCTCCGGTCAGTTGAACGGTGAAGCTTATGCCTCTGCGCTGAGCAAAATCTACACCTTCGGCCCGACATTCCGTGCGGAAAACTCCAACACCAGCCGCCACCTGGCGGAATTCTGGATGGTTGAGCCGGAAGTGGCGTTTGCCAACCTGAATGATATCGCCGGTCTGGCCGAAGCCATGCTGAAATATGTCTTCAAAGCCGTTCTGGAAGAGCGCCGCGACGACCTCGAATTCTTTGCTGAGCGTATTAATAAAGAAGCCATCGAACGCCTGGAGCGTTTTGTCAATTCCGATTTTGCACAGGTTGATTACACCGACGCGATCAAAATCCTGGAAAACTGCGGCAAGACCTTTGAAAACGACGTGTACTGGGGCGTGGATATGTCCTCTGAGCACGAGCGCTACCTGGCGGAAGAGCACTTCAAAGCACCTGTGGTCGTTAAAAACTACCCGAAAGCTATCAAAGCCTTCTATATGCGTGAAAACGAAGACGGCAAAACCGTGGCAGCGATGGACGTGCTGGCACCGGGAATCGGTGAAATCATCGGGGGTTCCCAGCGTGAAGAGCGTCTCGACAGACTCGATGCCCGCTTTGATGAACTGGGTATGAATAAAGAAGATTACTGGTGGTACCGTGATCTGCGCCGCTACGGCACAGTGCCGCACGCCGGTTTCGGTCTGGGCTTCGAGCGTTTGGTATCATATGTGACGGGTGTCTCAAATATCCGTGAAACCATCCCGTTCCCGCGCACCCCGCGCAGCGCCACATTCTGATTTTCATCAAAAATATTGAATGTAAAAAGCCGGCCTTCAGGTCGGCTTTTTTTATGTCTGATGATCTGACTGTTCAAAAAGTTCCCGATTATTTACATTTTGAAATACTTTTTTGCCACTTGTTACAGATTCTTCGTTTTTGTAGCACTTTCAGGGTAGATAAAATATTTTACCAATGGAACACTGGTCGCCGACACAGACGACACTAAACTCTCATAAATAGTTCCAAATTTTTTTCAGAACTATTTCTGGCAGTGGCAGGTGTCCGAATAACACCAATGAGGGTAATAATAATGAAACGCAATATTCTTGCAGTGGTTATCCCGGCTCTGTTAGTTGCTGGTGCAGCAAACGCAGCTGAAATCTACAACAAAGACGGCAACAAAGTAGACCTGTACGGTAAAGTTGACGTTCGTCACATGTTCGCTAAGTCTGATGACAACGGCTCTAAAGAAGATGGCGACGATTCACGCGTTCGTTTCGGCATCAAAGGTGAAACTCAGATCACTGACCAGCTGACCGGTTTCGGTCGTTTCGAAAACGAAATCAAAACCAACGGTACTGAAGGCGAAAACAAAAACAAAGTACGTTTAGCTTACGCTGGTTTCAAATTCGCTGAATTCGGTTCAATCGACTACGGCCGTAACTACGGTGTGGTATATGACACTGCAGCATGGACCGACGTTCTGCCACTGTTCGGTGGCGACACCATGGCTCAGACCGACGTATTCATGACCGGTCGTAACCACAACCTGCTGACTTACCGCAACAGCGATATGTTCGGTTACGTTGATGGCCTGAGCTTCGCTCTGCAGTACCAGGGTGCTAACGACGAAAACTCAATCGAAAAACAAGCTGGCGCTAAATCTAACGGCGACGGTTACGGTTTCTCTACCGCTTATGACCTCGGCTGGGGCGTGACTCTGGGTGGTGGTTACTCTAACTCTGCACGTACTATTCCACAGCAGCAAGGCCTGTTCGGTGCTGAAGGTAAACGTGCTGAAGCATGGAACGTTGGTGCTAAATACGACGCTAACAACCTGTACCTGGCCGCTCTGTACGGTGAAACCCGTAACATGACCAAATACGGCGAAGCAGATACTATCGCTAACAAAACTCAGAACTTCGAATTAGTAGCACAGTACCAGTTCGATTTCGGTCTGCGTCCGTCCATCGCTTACCTGCAGTCTAAAGGTAAAGACCTGGAAAACGGTACCAAAGGCAGCGAAGACCTGGTTAAATACATCGACCTGGGTGCTTACTACTACTTCAACAAAAACATGTCTGCAGTCATTGATTATAAAATCAACCTGCTGGACAACGACGACTTCACCCGCAGCAACAAAATCAATACCGGTGACGTTGTTGGTTTAGGTCTGACCTACCAGTTCTGATTTAGCGTTAACGCTAAGTATGAATACAAAACCCACGGTATACCGTGGGTTTTTTGTTATCTGTATATCCTTATTCATTCAAACTACAGGTTCGTTGGCTGCACTCAGCCAGCTGGGTCACATACCAATGTATGCTCCCCATCTGTCTTCCTTTGCCGCCTTCCTGTAACTCGAATGACGTTGGATATATAACGCGTTTTGTGATGCATTTACATGCAAACCTCAACAGGACGTCACCCACTTCACAAGATCTTCGTCTTTTTTCTGTAAACAGTTGGCAAATGATTTACAGGGAGTTAACCTGATAACCTTGTGACAGTCCTCTTATCCGCACTATCAGATACTATTGGGATCAACAACTATGTTTGAGAATATTACTGCCGCGCCTGCCGACCCGATCTTAGGTCTGGCTGACAGCTTCCGTCAGGACCCCCGTGAAAACAAAATCAATTTAGGTATTGGTGTTTATAAAGATGAAACCGGTAAAACACCGGTACTGAGCTGCGTTAAAAAAGCGGAAAAGTATCTGCTGGATAATGAAACCACGAAAAACTACCTGCCGATTACCGGGATCCCTGAATTCGGAACAGTGACTCAGGCACTGCTGTTTGGTGATAACAGCGACATCATCACTGCCAAACGTGCCCGTACCGCACAGGCGCCGGGCGGCACCGGTGCGCTGCGTATTGCGGCTGATTTCATTGCTAAACAAACCAGCGCAAAACGTGTCTGGATAAGCAATCCGACCTGGCCTAACCATAACGGTATCTTTGCCGGTGCCGGTCTGGAAATCTGCACTTACAATTACTATGACGCCGAAAACCATTCACTGGATTTCAATGGCATGCTGGCAAGCCTGGAAGCGGCACAGGCCGGTGATGTGATTCTGCTGCACGGCTGCTGCCACAACCCGACCGGTATTGACCCGACTGCTGAACAATGGGCGCAATTATCTGTTCTGGTAAAAGAAAAAGGTCTGCTGCCGGTCTTCGACTTTGCTTATCAGGGCTTTGCTGCCGGTCTGGATGAAGATGCTCAGGGACTGCGTATTTTCGCAAAATCTCACCCTGAAATGCTGGTGGCCAGCTCTTATTCCAAAAACTTCGGCATGTACAATGAACGTGTCGGTGCCTGCACCCTGGTTGCCGCTGATCCGGATACCGCTGATCGCGCGTTCAGCCAGATTAAAATCGTTATCCGCACCAACTACTCTAACCCGCCGTCACACGGTGGTGCTGTGGTAACAACAGTATTGTCTGATCCGGAACTGAAAGAAGAGTGGATCCAGGAACTGACCACCATGCGTGAGCGCATCAAGCGTATGCGTCAGCTCTTTGTGAACACCTTACAGGAAAAAGGTGCGAAGCAGGACTTCAGCTTTATTATCCGCCAGAACGGTATGTTCTCTTTCAGCGGCCTGACCAAAGAACAGGTTGCACGCCTGCGTGATGAATATGCGGTGTATGCCGTCAGCTCCGGTCGTATCAACGTTGCCGGTCTGACACTGGAAAATATGGTTCCGCTGTGCGAAGCCATTGTCGCAGTGCTGTAATTTCGTTTTGACCATAAAAAATGCCTGGCTATGCCAGGCATTTTTTTATTGCTGCGGTGACGTAACTTACCAGACCGGCTGCTCATCCTGCAGGAACGGATTTGTGCGGCGCTCTTCCCCGAGTGTGGACATCGGGCCGTGGCCCGGGATAAAACGGTACTCATCCCCTAACGGCAGCACTTTTTCTTTAATGGAGCGGATCAGATCCTGATGATTACCGCGCGGGAAGTCACTGCGGCCGACGCCCCCTCTGAACAACACATCACCCATTGAAATCAGTTTATCCTGCTTATCCACAAAAATAACATGTCCCGGTGTATGACCCGGGCAGTGCAGCACATCCAGCTCAATATTACCGACAGTGACTTTATCGCCCTCTTCCAGCCACTGATCCGGGGTAAATGCACGACATGGCTCCACACCGAACATCTGGCTCTGCTGTGTCAGTCCGTCAATCCAGAATGCATCTTCCTTTTGCGGGCCGACGATCGGTACATTAAAGTGCTCTGCCACATCCGCAGTTGCACCGACATGGTCAAAGTGACCGTGAGTAAGGAGAATTTTTTCCAGTTTCAGACCGCGTTGTTCAATTTCACGGATAAGACGCGGCGCTTCACCGCCGGGATCGACAATAGCAGCGGCTTTAGTTTCATCGCACCAAATCAGGGTGCAGTTCTGCATAAAGCCGGTGACAGGGATAATATGATATTGCATGACACAAAACTCCGGTTAAAGCGGGTAATAACAACAGATTACCACGTTCTGACCGGTCCTGTATCCATATGAACGAAATTACTGGACGGATAATAACCCACACCACCAGCCCGCATTTTCATGGCTGCTTTACGAACCTGACTTAACTGGATGCCCGGAATACGGAAATCCATTGCCTGGCCGCGGGTGTGATAACTTTTCTTTGCCACACCGGAAGTGGTTCTGCGCAGTTCATTATTGGTGACCAGAGAACGATAGCCGGACACCAGCTGAATAGGTTTATTGATGTTCATCATCACCTGTAACAGATACATCTGGTCAAACAGGTGCGGGTCAATGGTTTTGACTTTGTTACTGCGGTGGTCGCGGAACAGCTTATTAAGGCGGGCGAGTTCAGAGCGGTTATAACGTTTACCGTCAAAAAATTCTGCTTTCAAAAATTCACCGGTATTGAGGTTTTCAAACCGTAAAATTTTCGGCCGGGGTGTGGTCAGAGACGCAAATGCATGATTCGGTAATAAAGCCAGCCCCAGCGCCGCCGCACCAAATCCCAGCCATTTACGGCGGTCGTTATCAATTATATCCATTGACGGTAATCACTCTTTATCTGATTAAATATAACATGGCCGGACAGCGATAATTGTGTTCACCGTTCAGACCCGCAGCGGATCGGTTTTGTCTATTTCTGTAAATTTCCGTCAGGTTATTTCAATATTTATGTCGAAATGGGAAAAAACAGCAATAAACAAAACTGACCATCTATTTTTTACCGATTCACACCGCCGGAGTCAAATAAAAAAGCATATTTTTACTCAGAAAGTAAATCCGGACGACATTTATGAACATCAGAGGTGTAAATCCGCCATGTCACACGCAGCAAGCCTTTGCCGGGCGATGCCCTGTCATCACTTTCAGTTAATTAATAGTATGGGAGGTACAACGTTATACAGGAAATTATTTAAACCGAATAATCATTAATTTTTAATTATATTAATATAAGAAAAAAGCCGCTTATTGATAATAAACAAGCGGCTTTATGTGATCAGCTTTTTATCAGGAAAGGCGTGATATCCGTTAATTTATCAATACCTTTCAGGCTGCTGTCATCGTAACGGTAAATATCCGCGCGATATTGCGGGATATTCTCCGCGTTTACCCAGGCAGTCTGATAATAGAGATAAACCGGAATACGGTTCGGGATAGAGACGTAACGGGTACTACCCGCTTTCAGTGCACCATCCACACGGGTTTCGTTCCAGCCTGCGTCACCAAGGAGTATCGCCGCGAGATCTTTGGCTTTATTCACCCGCACACAGCCGGAACTGATGGCCCGCATGTTTTTATTAAACAGGCTGTGATTCGGCGTGTCGTGCAGATAAATCGCCTCTGAGTTCGGCATATTGAATTTATAGCGGCCCAGTGAGTTGGATGGCCCCGGTGCCTGTGTGATCCGGTACGGGAAGTTTGACGGTGTAATAACACTCCAGTCAATACTGTACGGGTCGATCACCGACGCGTTATTACTCCATCCGTTATAAATGGTATAACCCCGGCTGCTGAAATAGCTTGGGTCAGCCCTGCCGCGCGGTACAATATCCTGACGGCTCATGGTCGGCGGTACTGTCCACGGCGGGTTGATCACCACATTATTCAGCGCGCTGGACATAATCGGCGTTTTGCGTTCCGCACGGCCGACAATCGTTCTGGATTCCAGAATCAGGTTATTATCCACATAGAAATACAGTGAGAAATCCGGAATATTCACCAGGATGGCTGTCGGCTGATTGTCAGGCGTGATACGCAGACGCTGAATATTCACCGCCATTATTGCCGCCCGCATCTGTGGTGTTTTATTCAGCCACTCACGGGTCTGTTTACCGATGACACCATCGGCTTCCAGGCCGTGCTGTAACTGAAACTGTTTAACAGCCGCCACCAGCGTTTTATCGTAAGCAGCACCGGCACTCATCATGTCATTGGCAGAAATCAGATTAAAGCGGTGCAGGATCTCACGCAGAGCCCCGACAGATTCATGGCTTTCCCCCGGACGCAATGTCCGGTTAATCACCATTTCCGGCCACGGCGCGGTATCCGCCAGTTCTGTCAGCATGGCTTTGCGCATCGGCTGATACATCTTATTCGCCGGTAACAGCGTATCGGTAAATGCCGCCAGAGTGCCGTTATGCGCCGCTGTATTCAGCCGCGCCAGTGACGGGGCACTGACAGCCGCAAACGTGAACGGACGGGCACCGTACAGCCATTTATCGCCTTTGGTGCTCACGTTGTCGAGGTAATAGAGATAACCCAGTGCCGCATCCGTTAAAATCATATCCCGCGCCAGCGGGGACAGATCCGGTTGTGCCAGGGCATTCAGCCAGGCCGTGAACTGCGGCTGGAATCCGGCAAGTGCGGCTTCCGCCAGCTGATTTTCCAGGGACAGACGTGCTTTTTCATCGGTCCACAGCGGTTTCAGCTGATGTTCCGCATAAATGTTTGTCAGTGTGTCGGTATAAAGTAACGGTGTTGCCGCCGGAACTTCACGGCGGATACTGTCAGCGACATCGCTCAGAGGCAGTGCATTAACACCGGCCACCGGCTCTGCGGCCTGTGTTTCTGTATTTTCCGGTGACTCTGAAAATGCTTTCAGATTTTCCACTTTGGCATCTGCTTCAGTCAGATGCGTTACCGGTGCTGTTGAGGCCCACGAAACAGGCGTCAGTAACAGTGTTCCTATCATGGCGGAAATGGGAACAACTTTTTTAACTCCCGTCACCATAACATCCCTCTCTTATTTTTTATTATGTCTGTTCCGGCCAATTGTTAATACTTATGGTCAGTATAGTAAATGTATCGTTTAAATGACTTCCCTGCTGATTTTACCTGTCAGAGAATAATTGAAAATAGGATAACGAAAAAATCGTAGAAAAAAGGCGCAAATACATCTTTTTAAGAGGAATACACTGCAATAATTACACAAACGCATGTATCGGGTGCGATGAAATACATCTCATTCTCTGCTTTTCTTCCCGGATAAACAAATCTGCGCCGGACAATAAAAAACTCCGCCGGGGGCGGAGCTGAGATGACTGACAGGTTATGATTAATATTCGGAATTAATAACCACTTCCTCGCCGAACTGACCGGCTTTCGGCAGCGGCTGATACGAAGAGTTTGATGCGCGTAATACCCGGATCCCCCGGATATTCAGTTCCCGCGCTGCGGCAATATCCGCATCCGCATCACCGTAATAAATTTTCAGTTTGTGATCACGCATCCAGCTGACTTTATTATTCTGCCCTTCCTCATCACCGGCAAAAATAACCGGGTTCATTTTATCTGCCGGGATACGCAGCCCTTCCTGAACATATTTGGTGACCGTTTCTGTTTTGGTTTTGCTGCGCCCGGTGATGAAATAAACGGTATCACCACGTTTCAGGTGCATCTGAACCAGTTCCATACCGGATTTCTTCGGCATACTGAATTTATCCCACTCATTATTCATTTTTTCCCAGAATTCCGGGTTTTTCAGATAACTGTAGTCGTCCGGGGAGTATTCCAGTTTACCGCGGTAAAAGCCCGGGCTTGAGAATAAGACAGTGTCGTCAATATCAAAGCCCACCGCCATCGGCGGCTGCCCTTTCAGGCTCTCTTCAATCTGTTCAACCGAAATCCAGTGAATGGCATGCTGTTCTGCCAGCTGAGCAGCGGTCACGCCGTCACTGACTTTTTCCGGCATGTACACTTTGGCATCAGCCACACTGTTGAGGCTCAGAGCGAGTGCCAGGGCACTCAGGGTGAGGGTCAGTTTACGCATTGTATATCCTTAATTTTCTGTGTCGATCACGCGGAGTGAGAATCTAACCATTCCGGTTTCATATTAACGTTATTCAGATCACACTGTGAGGAATCCCAGCCGCTTTATACCGGCTGACAGCCGCCTGACTGTTCTGAATTCAGAACATTGTTTATCAATATCCGTACTACTCAGCTTTTCGCTTATGGATTAATTTTAATCCGCACAACAGAGCGTTTCTGAGAAACACACTGTTTAAACAAAAATCACCATCAAATTATCATAAGTGAGGGTCTTAAAATGAGTAATCCGGCAAACTTTAATGGTCAGCGTCCTGTTATTAATCCTGATGATGCACTGATGTTGTTAATCGATCATCAGAGCGGATTGTTCCAGACTGTCGGCGATATGCCGATGACGGAATTACGCGCCAGAGCCGCTGTACTGGCAAAAATGGCAACACTCGCCAATATTCCGGTGATCACCACCGCGTCTGTTCCGCAGGGTCCGAATGGCCCGCTGATCCCGGAAATCCACCAAAATGCACCGCATGCTCAGTATATTGCCCGTAAAGGTGAAATTAATGCCTGGGATAACCCGGAATTTGTGGCTGCGGTGAAGGCGTCCGGTAAAAAACAGTTAATCATTGCCGGTACCATTACCAGCGTCTGTATGGCATTCCCGGCGATCAGCGCCGTGGCTGACGGCTATCAGGTGTTTGCGGTAATTGATGCTTCCGGTACCTATACCAAGATGGCTCAGGAAATCACCCTGGCGCGTGTTGCCCAGGCCGGTGTGGTGCCGATGGATACTGCAGCGGTGGCTTCTGAACTGCAAAAAACCTGGAACCGTGCGGATGCGGCAGAATGGGCACAGGCGTACACACAGATTTTCCCGGCCTATCAGTTACTGATTGAGAGCTACACCAAAGCGCAGGACGTTGTGAATAACAACGAGATTTTAGATTCACAGCGCTGATATAAAAAAACGGATGAGCACATCGTTGTGCTCATCCGCTTCAGAGAAAAGACCGGAGGGAGACATTAATCCTGCTCTTCTTCCCCGTCATCCTCCTCTTCCGTCACCGGCTCAGGCAATGCCTCCGGTGCCGGCGTTGGTTCCGGCTGGCCGAAGCCGCGCAGTCCCACCACATGCACATGTTCCTGATTATTGAAGACCTTACGCACCAGTTTGTACGTTGTGCCTTTCTCCGGACTGATATTTTCCGGTGCCGCGATAATCAGCTGCATCTGTAAGCGATCGCACAGCTCAAACAGGGTGGCGATAGATTTCGCATCCAGACGCGCTGCTTCATCCAGGAACAGCAGACGGCACGGCGAAATATCTTTGCTGCGCAGACGGCGGGATTCTTCTTCCCAGCTCTGCACCACCATCACCAGAATGGACATCCCGGTACCAATCGCCTCACCGGTGGATAACGCGCCGCTCTCGGCTTTCAGCCAGCCGTCAGAACCACGGTTGACTTCCACTTCCAGCTCGAGATAGTTACGGTAATCCAGCAGTTCCTCACCGATGGTCTGCGGCAGACGCTGCCCCATATCCACCTGCGGGTTCAGGCGCTGATAGAGTTTCGCCATCGCTTCAGAGAAGGTCAGACGCTGACTGGCGAACAGATCCTGATGCTGCTCGTGCTCTTCGGACAGCACATCCAGCAGTATCGCGTGGCTTTCGCGGATATTCACATTCAGGCGCACCCCCTTGACCTGACCGAATGCCACGGCCTGCAGGCCCTGGTTAAGCATACGGATACGGTTCTGTTCGCGCTGAATAGTTTTGCGGATGATATTGGCCACACTTTTCGAGCTGATCGCCAGTTTCTGTTCACGGGCGGTCAGTTCATCGGTCAGGCGTGCCAGCTCGATTTCCATCTGTTCAATGGCATCGATCGGATCATCGGTTTTGATAATATCCTGGCGGATACGTTCGCGCAGATGGCGGTACACTTCGATAAAGAACTGTACTTTGCGTTCCGGACGTTTCGGATCTTCGGACAGGCGCAGTGCATCACGCAGATGTTCGTTATCCGCCACGGCCTGACGCAGTGCACCGAGGGCTTTATCCGACATGGAGCGCAGAGTGTCCGCATCTTCATAAGCCAGCTCACGGCGGTGGAGGCGGCGCTCAACACCACTCTCTTTCACCATCCGCATCACCGCACACCAGCCCGCCTTGGCGGTCACGACCTGCTCGCGGATCTGCTGGTAATCGCGCTCTGCTTTGCGCAGACGTTTTTGCAGATTATCCATTTCCGACTCGCCGATCCCCAGCTGTTTTTCCAGCTGATTGATACGGGCGCGGTTATGGCTCACCTGGTTGTACAGTTCATCACGGCGCACACGGGCGCGCTCTTCCGCATTGGCATCCGCCTGAACACCAATTTCGCTCATTTCGCGCTCAAGTTCGCGCAGCATGTCCGATTTGGTTTCATACGAGCTGCGCAGTGAGGCCAGAACCTGATTGAACTCCGCACATTTGGTCTGCTGCTGACGCAGCATCTCACGGCTGCGAGTACGATCGGATTCCGCGTGTTCCAGACGCTGACGCAGTTTGTCATTAAGATCGGCATTTTCTGTCAGCATGCCGGCGGATTCGCCGTAATTAAAGTGCTGACGGCGCTGCGCGACTTCTTCCAGGGCAAACGCCTGCTGACGGGCCTGCTGCTGAACCTGTTTCGCGTTTTCATAATCGCGGATCAGCGCTTCGTGCTGTTCCGGATCACTCTGGAGAACAGCAACCATCGGCTCCAGTTTGCGCAGCGCTGCACCGTACTGCTGAATATGACGGGCGGATTCCTGTGCATCCGTCAGTGCATCACGGATCTCATCCGCGCGATCTGCCAGCGTTTCATCAAGCAGCAGAGCGGTATTCGGGATCAGGCGGTTAAGGATGCTCAGATTTTCTTTGATCTGCGCATACTGCTGACGGGCAACGGCAGTCTGATCCTCAAACTGTGCCAGCTCGCGCTCCAGCTCATTACGGCGCTGATTCAGTGTGCGGATTTCCGCTTCCGGGTCAGCCTCAAAGGCCACCGAGATATTTTTACCGACGAAACGGCTGAATGCCTGATGGGCACGCTGCATTTTCTGGACATCAAAAGAGAGTGTCGCCAGGCGTTCTGCCAGCTCATCCCGTTCATGTTCCAGCACTGCCAGCTGATTTTCCCGCGCCGCACGGCCGAACAGCGGCACAGACGGGAAGCGGGAGTAACGCCACTGGCGATCGGTGCTGCGCACCAGTACCGCACGCTCCAGCTCTTCGGTGGTGAAGACGCTGTCATCAAAGGATTGCGGATCCCCTTCAATCAGATAGAGATCTTCCGGGCAATCATCGAGGGCATCCAGCATCGGACGCACGGCGCTGAGATCCGGCACCACAATCGCATGGCGCGCCGGGCCGTATAAAGCGGAGAAATACGGTGCGTCATCAATCGTAATATCGTCATAGATTTCCGACAGCAATACACCGCCGAAACGCTCTGCCAGTCCGAGCATACGGCCATCTTCCGCGCCGCTCGGCTGACTGAGCCGTTCAATATCTTTTTCCAGCTGTGCTTTTTTCAGCGCGATTTCATCACGCTCAACAGTCACTTCGCGCTCACGCTCCAGCAACTGCTGCATGTATTCAGTGACATCATTGGCGCTGGTGAACGTCTCATGAGACTGCTCACACAGCTGTGTCAGGGCTTCCTGCGCCGCCAGCCATGCCGGGGCTTTGACGGTCAGGGACTGGATCTGCTGTTTCAGCTGTTCAGTCTGCTGACGCATTTCCATGCGGCGCTCGCCGCTTTCGCTGACACTGACACTCAGGCTTTCCTGCTGCGCCTCGAGGGTCATCAGCATTTCATCCAGCCCGTCCGCTTCAATCTGCTGCCCGATGCGTTTGCAGAAATCATCCAGCGATTTCTGTGCATTGTGCTGGCTGTGCAGGCGCTGTTCCAGTTCGGATAACTGCTGGCGCAGCGGCTGGACACGGTCGGCCATCATCTGCTGTGACGGCAGGTCGCGCAGTAATTCACGGGCGGTCTGATAAGCTTCGCTGCGGCTGACTTCACCGACCACTGATTTCACCAGCTCATAGGCCTGAGAGAACTGACTGTGTGCGGCCTGTGCCACACTCATTTTCTGCTCAAGCACTAACAGGGATTCAGTTGCCTGCTCTTCACGGGCGCGGAAGGTTTCCAGCCATTCATCCAGTGAATCAATATCCAGTTGCGGCAACTGACACACCGCTTTGGCGCGTTCCAGCGCCTGTAATGCCTGCTGATACTGAATGGCGCGGGTCTGCTGAACATCCAGCGCCTGCTGGTAATCGGCCAGCTGGCTTTTCAGCTCATCCACTTCCTCTTCCGCAACATGGTTGCGTTCTTCATATTCCGCCAGCTGTTCTGCGGCTTCTTCCGCCACTTCTGTCTGTTCTTCCAGGCGGAATGTCAGCTCTTCGACATCAGCCTGATAGCGGTCAATTTTTTCCTGCTGACGCATGGCCGTCTGTACCAGCGTCAGATGATCACTGGCCGCCTGGTAATCAGTTTCCAGGTCGGCAGATGAGGCCGTCTGCTCCGCCAGTTCACGGGACATTTCCACCTGACGGAACTGTTCGCTGATCAGCTGTTTGCGGCTGCCGAGCAGTTCCCGGCGCACAGAGAGTGCCTGGTCGATATGCACACGGCGCTCATTGGCGTGACGCATATAATCCGCAGAAACATACGCGGTCGCTTCAGTGATCAGGTGTTTGAACAGGTCACGATCAGACTGGGTAACACGGATAGCTTCCAGTGTGATACGGTTTTCACGCAGTGCTCCTTCCATGTCCTGGAAGGCTTTGCGCACCCCGCTGTTCTCCGGCAGTAAATAGTCACGCAGGGAACGGGTGATAGCACTGGAGATACCGCCGTAGAGCGAGGCTTCGATCAGGCGGTAGAATTTGCTGCGGTCGCCCGCAGAACGCAGACGTTTCGGGATAACGCCCAGCTCGAACAGAACCGAGTGGTAATCGGTAATCGAGTTAAACTGTTTGAAATGTACACCTTCGATATCATCCAGGCGGGCTTTCAGGTCATTCAGCGGCAGAACCCGCACCTGGCGTTCACTCAGCTGTTCGCTGACAATTTGTGTCGGGGAGTACTGTGTCGGTAATCCCTGAATCATAAAGGATTTGATATCGACTTTTTTATCACGTCCCGCAATCTGCTGAAGACGCACACCCACCAGCACACGCTGATGGCGGGAGTTCACCACATCCAGCATGGCGTAGCACACGCCCGGACGCAGTTTACCGTGCAGACCTTTATCACGGGAACCGGATGTTGCCCCGGCTTCCGTGGTGTTACGGAAGTGCAGCAGGGTTAAATCCGGGATCATGGCGGTAATAAAGGCCGCCATGGTGGTGGATTTACCGGCACCGTTACCGCCGGACAAGGTGGTGACCAGCTCATCCAGATCAAAGGTGCGCGCAAAAAAGCCGTTCCAGTTGACTAACGTGAGCGAGCGGAATTTACCACGTTCAATCATTCTTCATCCTCCGCTTCATCCGTCGCGTTGTCATTATCAGATTCTTCATTATCATCGTCCTGATCCTCAGGGCGCGGGTGTTTTTCATCTTCCGTCAGAGACTGAGCCTCACCGTCACGGATAAGACGCAGCTGCGCCTCACGCGGGTCATCCCCGCTGCGGACATCTGCCCCGAAGCGGAAAACGGATTCGGCAATCACAAACTGGCTGTTATCCGCAGAGACAAACGTGATCATGCCCAGGCGGCGCAGGCGGTTCAGCGCACCACGGGTTTTTTCCAGTAATTTCTGTTTGTCCAGGTCTGAGCCGGTAGAGCGGTTATTCACCACTTTCAGTAACTTGGCTTCATCCGCCAGTGACAGCAGTTCTTCATAGAGCTCTGCCGTGGAGAAAATACCCTGGTTGGCCAGCCGTTCCGGGCTGAGATACAGATAGCACAGCACTTTGCCGACCAGCATTTCCAGTTCGGATAACACCGAGCGCGGGATCAGTGTGGTGGAACGCGGGCGCAGATAGAAGAACCCTTCCGGTGCACGGACCAGTTCCACGTTGTAACGGGCGTAAAAGCCTTCCAGTTCATCCTGGAAATCCATCAGAAAGGCATGATTGTCCAGATCATCCACACCGATATGGCGGCCTGCGCGCAACTGGCTGTCAAGTTCCGGAAAAAGGTTGTTGGCAAGTGCCTGAGCCAGCTTTGCTGACATAAATTGTTCAATATGTGTCGATGACATGTGCCTGCACCTTCGCTCCGTATTCATTAATTGCTGACCATTCCGCCGGGATGCCTGAGAAATCAGCATCAGCCACCCCGAGGCGGACAGCCTGATCCACGATAATCCGTGCCACATCAAACTGGCGGCTGCGCGGATATTTCGCGAGGTAATCACGCAGAACCGCGCCCAGATCCAGCGGCTTCGCCTGTGCTTTATACACAGCCAGCGCAGTTTCCATCATGGTGGCAAGCTCTTCGTTGACCTCGCTGAACTCTTCATATTCCAGATCCGGCGGTAATTCCCCGGTCACTTCGTCATCACGCAGTGCCATCTCTTCGTCACGCATATCCAGCAGGCGATCCGCATTAGCCACATTAAGGGCCCACGGCGAGTCAAAATAGTGCTGTACAGAATGGCGCAGACGCTGCGAGAAAATACGGTTTTTATCCATATCGATAGCGGTACGGATAAATTTATGGACATGGCGGTCATAACCAATCCATAAATCAATAGATTGCTGACCCCAGCTGATAATGCGGTCGAGCTTGGCCTGCAGATCAAAAATCAGCTTATCCACCAGTTCAGAGCCGGTGGCGGCACTCATATTGGCATCCTGAATACGCAGCAGGTTCGCCTGTAATTTGTCACCGGCGGCTTCGAGTGTGTCCTGCAGTTCCCGCAGTGTGAGGGAGGTTTCTGACAGCAGCTGTTCACAGTTGGCAATCGCGGCCTGCCAGTCCTGATTCAGCAGCTTGGCGATATCGTCTTTGACGCCGTTTTGCTGCTCATCCATAACGCGCTGCGACATATCAATGCTGTCGAAGATCTCCGCCACAGAATATTTCAGCGGGGCAAACACATTACGGTGCCAGTGAAATTCATCACCGCCCTCTTCGGCAGCATCTGCCGCGCGGCTCAGTTCGCCGGCCACAATCGAAAGCTGCATGGATAAACGCAGTGAGGAAAATTCACGCTGACGAATGTAATAATCACTGATGCCGATCCCGAGCGGGGTCAGCCGGTAAATCGCATTACCCTCAAAGATATCACTGGTAAAGCGGTTAAATATTTTCTGGCGCACCATATCATTGATGGCATTGTTCGCGCGGACCGCGACAGATTCCGTTGTCTGTTCAAAGCCTTTGCAGACTTCGCGGAAGGCATCCACCAGTTCCCCCTCGCTCATTTCACCGTCAATACGCTCACTGTTGAGCACCGCAACAGACAGTAAAAAAGCCAGCCGTTCCGGCGGCAGCGCGATGGAAAAATCATTCTTTCGCGCCCATGCCACGAGTTCCGGGACTGTTTGGGTAAACTCACTCATTGTCCATCCTTCTGATCGGTTTTCGTGCCATAACGTGAATATAGCGGCCTAAGCTGATATAAGGCTCCTGACGGCAATAGCGTTGCTCCAGTGCCAGCAGCGCCGGAAAATCACGGTTTTGTAACTGGCGGCTCTGCAGATAATCATGGAAAACCCGCACGCCGGTTTTTGCCTCAATCGTCAGACGGCAATCATCCAGCCACTGATAAACCTGTTCCGGCATAAGGGGATTCTGCGGCGATAACGAACGCTTGCGGCGGCGCTGAATTTCCGGGGTTGCCAGATGAAAATTGCCTAATATCGCATTTCGCATCACAAGTCCGTTCGCATTGTAAAACATTAACGATAATGCACCACCGCCCGCTATTATAGCGGTCAGTGCTTCAATTGCACCTTTTTGATCTGTGATCCACTCCAAAACGGCATGAAATAATACCAGATCAAACGCCCCTTCAGTGTGAAGTGCGATATCCTGTGCCGCACAATGAATAAAGGACATATTTTCTGCCACGCCGTCATCCAGCGCGGCCTGTTGTGCGCGGGCAATCATCTCTTCTGACAGGTCGCACAATACCACCTGATGCCCCAGCGCAGCCAGACGGCGGGAGAAAAAACCGTCACCGCCGCCCGCATCCAGAATGCGCAGCGGGCCCGGTTTCAGCCGGGTCAGTAAGGCGTCCAGATCCTGCCAGACCACCGCTTCGCGGATTTGCCCTTTTGTTGTGCCATAGATATTGCGGGTGAATTTCTCCGCGATATCGTCAAAATTACGATCAACCATGAAAACCTGTGTTCAGTTCCGGGGGATATTTCGGGTCAGTCTGCGGCGGTTTCCCGCGCAATCCGGCTATCTTCAATTGTATTGCCGGGCAGAGCAGTGCAATATGCAAAGTCGGTAACTATTGTGTCACAGACGTGTCTAATGTCACCCGATTTGTGCAGACTCCTGCCGTTAACCGGTGATAAATCAATCATATTTAAGGTGCGCTCATGCTGTTTGCCCTGAAAAAATACCTCGGCGGTTTTCTGATGCCGCTGCCGTTTATGCTCCTGCTGATCCTGGCCGGATTACTGCTGCTGTGGTTTTCCCGGTGGCAGAAAACCGGTAAAACGCTGATCACCGCGAGCTGGCTCGGGCTGGTGCTGCTCAGCCTGCAACCGGTGGCGGATGCCCTGCTGCTGACAACAGAAAAACCGTATGAAAAACGTTATGAGCTCATCACCCCGGCTGAGGTTCAGCAACAGGATCTGCGCTATATCGTGGTGCTCGGCGGCGGCTTTACCTATAACCCGGAATGGTCACCGTCCGCCAATCTGATCAGTAACAGTCTGCCGCGCGTCACCGAAGGTGTGCGTCTCGCGCTGCGTTACCCGCAGGCAACGCTGATTTTCACCGGCGGGCCGGGCGCAAACAGTATCAGCAGCGCAGAGGCCGCAGCGCAGGTTGCGCAATCGCTGGGGATCCCCGCTGAACGCACATTGCCGCTGGTATTGCCGAAAGATACCGAAGAAGAAGCTGCCGAAGTGAAAAAAGTGGTGGGCGATGCACCGTTCCTGCTGGTGACCTCCGCTAACCATATGACCCGCGCCAAAGCCTTCTTTGATGCGCGCGGCCTGCATCCGATCCCGGCGCCGGCTAACCAGCTGGCCGTCACCACCCCGCTGCACAGCTGGGAAAAAACCATTCCTTCCGCGTATTATTTATCACACAGTGAACGGGTTTGGTATGAAGGGCTGGGGCGGCTCTGGCAGTCAGTGAAAACGTCAGATAATGAAGGGCAGGAATAGAAGACAACAAAAACGCGGGTTCAGAAGTGACCCGCGTTTTTGTTTATGGCTGATATCTCTCAGCGGGCAGCAAACAATCTGCGCACGGTTTCAAGATCTTCCGGGGTATCAACACCGGTGCCCGGTGCTTCAGATGCCTCCGCGACATGAATTTTTTCACCGTACCAGAGTACACGCAACTGCTCGAGCATCTCGATTTTCTCCAGCGGGCTGGTTTCCCACTGAATATAGCGGCGGATAAAACCGGCGCGGTAGGCGTAAATCCCGATATGGCGCAGGAAATTATCACCGGCGCTGTCACGGCTGTGCATGAAACGCTCGCGATCCCACGGAATGGTGGCACGGGAGAAATAGAGCGCATAGCCCTGTTTATCCATCACCACTTTCACCGCATTCGGGTTAAAGGCTTCTTCCGCTGAGGTGATTTTTACCGCCAGGGTGGCCATACCGGCTTCGCTGGCTGCCAGATTTTCAGCAACCTGCGCAATAATACTGTCAGGGATTAACGGCTCATCCCCCTGAACATTCACGATAATCTCATCATCAGCAAACCGGTAGTGATCAATCACTTCCGCCAGGCGCTCGGTCCCGGACTGATGATCTTCGCGCGTCATACAGGCTTCGCCGCCCTCTGCGATCACGGCATCAAATACCGCCTGTGTGTCAGTGGCGACAATGACTCTCGCGGCACCGGAACGTTTTGCCTGCTCCATCACACGGACAATCATCGGCTTGCCGCAGATATCCGCCAGTGGTTTACCGGGCAGACGCGTGGAGGCATAACGCGCGGGAATGATAACTGTAAACATGGAGATTATCCTTCTGAGACCGGCAATTCGCGGGCTTCATTCTCTAATAAGACAGGGATATCGTCGCGGACGGGATAGGCCAGACGGCAGCCTTTGCAGATGAGTTCGAGATTTTGCTTATCGTAGCTGAGTTTGCCGTGGCAAACAGGGCAGGCCACGATTTCGAGTAAACGGTGATCCATACGTCCCCCAATGAGATAAAAACGTTGGCTCAGAATAACATAAGCCCGGTCTCACCGTTAACTCTGTTGTTGCGATATCACTGAGATAATCGCGTTTTACCCATATTACAGCGCGATCACATCGTTCGCTGCAATACCATAACTGCCGCGGGTCAGTGAGAATTCCACTTCCTGCCCTTCGCACAGTAATTTGTTACGGGAATTGGCGATCCCGTTACGGGTTACCCAAATATCGTCGCCGCCGTTAACCGGGGAGATGAAACCGTAACCTTCTTTCGCGTCATACCATTTAACGCGGCCAAGTTGTAATTGTTTAGACATAGTATTAACTCCTTTTATATCACCAGGAATGGTATACACCCCATCGCTGGTTATGTCTGCTCCGGCCGGGCAACACGGGTGCTCTCTTTGCGAACAGCCACCCGGTAATGAGCAAAACATTATAGTTATTATTTTTTATTCTGATTTGCAGCCGGTCAGACACCTGCTGCAAAACATACCGTTTATCCGCGGGATCCGGTCATCCGCACCACAAGATTAACAAGGTGGTGTGAAAAAATTATGACAGCGGGATCAGAATATGTGTTGACACGCGGATTGGTTGCACAGTGAGATATGAAATACATCACAGAAATACAACTTTTTGATTAAGCCATATCCGGATAAAAAGCGCAAGTCCCTTTATGCATTTTTTATGTGAGATATGACTTTATCCAGAATTAAATCGGCGGATTTTGCGGGAATAGCGGCACTGACCGGTAAATACCACCAGTCAGTTGCAGAAAAGGCAAAACATTTCACTGCATCCTTCTCAGTCATCAGGAGTGACTGGCCGGGTTTTATCAGAGCGGAAAGCTGTGCAGGGTTGTAAGACTGGTGATCCGGAAACGCAACACACTGTGCCGGTGTCACGCCGAGGGAGTTCAGCGTGGCAAAAAAGCGCGGCGGGTGCCCGATACCGGCCATCGCCACACACTCACCAATATCCTCTGCCGGTTTACGGGTGCCGTCAGACAGGTTAACAGCCTCTCCCGGCACCAGTTGCATAGCGGTTTCCCCGGGTTGTGCGGTACCACCGTTGACGATCACCGCATCCACCTGTTTCAGACGCCCAGCCCGTTCCCGCATCGGCCCGGCAGGCAGCCACCAGCCGTTACCGAAACGGCGTTCGCCGTCAATCACCACGATTTCCATATCACGCTGCAGCGCGTAGTGCTGTAAACCATCATCGGTGATGATCACATCCACGGGTGCATGCTGCAAAATAGCTTCTACCGCAGCTGCCCTGTCAGGTGCAACTGCAACCGGCACACCGGTGCGACGGGCAATCAGAACCGGCTCATCACCGGCCTGTGCCGTCGTTGTGTCTTTCGTGATAAGCAACGGGTAATGATCCGACTTACCGCCGTAACCCCGGGAAACCACCCCGGGACGGTAGCCCCGGGTCAGCAGTTGCTCTGTCAGCCAGATAACCACCGGTGTTTTGCCGTTACCGCCGGCGGTCAGATTACCGACCACCACCACCGGCACCGGCATACGGCGGGATTTTTTCAGTCCGCAGCGGAACAGCAGACGCCGCAGACCGCTCACCGCCCCGTACAAAAACGAGAGCGGTAAAAGCAGCCAATAAAGCTTTGAGCGGCCGGACCAAATCTTATCGATCATCAGCAGTGCCGCTTAGTGACCAAACTGCATGTTATAAAGTTGCGCATAGATACCCGGCTGTTTCACCAGTTCATCATGCGTACCGCGTTCCTGCACTTCGCCGTCCTGCACCACGAGGATTTCATCCGCTTTCTCAATGGTGGATAAGCGGTGAGCGATCACCAGACAGGTACGGTTTTTCTGTAACTCATCGAGCGCGGCCTGAATCGCACGCTCAGATTCAGTATCCAGTGCCGAGGTTGCTTCGTCGAGGATCAGGATCGGTGCGTCACGCAGCAATGCACGGGCAATTGCAATACGCTGGCGCTGACCACCGGAAAGCAGAACACCGTTCTCACCGATTTCGGTATCCAGCCCCTTCTCCATCTTATTGATAAAGTCCATGGCATAAGCCATTTCAGCGGCTTTTTCAATCTGCTCGCGGGTGTACTTACCTTCTGTGGCATAAGCGATATTATTCGCGACCGTATCATTGAAGAGGTGAACATTCTGCGACACCAGCGCCACCTGACTGCGCAGTGATGCCAGTGTGTAATCGCGGATATCGTTGCCGTCGATCGTAATATGCCCGCTTTCAATTTCATAGAAACGGGTGATCAGATTGGCAATAGTGGATTTCCCTGAGCCGGAGCGCCCGACCAGCGCCACCGTTTTACCTGACGGAATAGTGAACGACACATTTTTCAGCGCCGGGTTCTCTTTCCCCTGATAACGGAAAGTCACATTCTCAAACGCCACATCACCTTTGGCATCTTTCAGCACTTTGGTGCCGGTGTCTTTTTCCTGCTCCATATCAAGCAGGACAAACAGTGTCTGACAAGCCGCCATCCCGCGCTGGAACTGAGCGTTCACGTTGGTCAGGGATTTCAGCGGGCGCATCAGGGCAATCATGGAAGAGAATACAACCGTAATGGAACCGGCACTCAGCGCTTCTTTAATTTCAGGGAAACTGGCGGCAAACAGCACAAATGCCAGCGCAAAAGAGGCAATGATCTGAATAATCGGGTCAGCAATAGATGATGCGGTAACCAGTTTCATACCCTGGCGGCGCATATGGTTGCTGACTTTATCGAAACGATCATTTTCCACTTTCTGACCACCGAAAATCAGCACTTCTTTATGCCCTTTCAGCATCTGTTCAGCACTGGCGCTGACCTGTCCCATGCCGCTCTGCATGTTTTTACTGATTTCGCGGAAGCGTACAGAGACTTTACGGATAACAAAGGCCACGATCGGAGCAATAACAATCAAAATCAGCGACAGCTGCCAGCTGTTGTAAAACATCAGCCCGAACAGCGCAATAATATAGGCGCCTTCACGGACGACCGTTACCAGTGCGCCGGAAGAAGACGAAGCCACCTGTTCGGAATCATAGGTGATGCGGGAGAGCAGTGTCCCGGTGGATTGCTGATCAAAGAAGGAAACCGGCATGCCCATCATATGGCGGAACAGGTTACGGCGCATGGTCATAACCACTTTGCCGGACACCCAGGAGAGGCAGTAACCTGAAACAAAACTGGAGATACCGCGTAACAGCATCAGCCCCAGGATAATCAGCGGCATGATACGGAGAAAATCATTGTCGGCTGTGCCGAAACCTTCATCAAGCAACGGTTTCAGAAGCGACAGCATAAATGCATCGCCGCCCGCATTGATGACTAACGCAATAGCCGCCACGATGATACCTGTTTTAAACGGTGCGATTGTCGGCCATAACCGGCGGAATGTTTGCCGGGTTGAAATATCAATATCTTTCATTATTGCGTTTACCAATACTAAAAATTAGCTGCCTATATTACCCGTTTACCGGCTGATCTCCAAACCATGCGCTGAACCAGCGGGCGGAGAGATGGGTACGGTAAGTCGCGACGGATACCTCATCAGCAAAAAAGGACACAGAAATCTGGCCGCTGTGCGCAGTATCATGCCACTGCACGCCGAGATTATGATAGCGACGGCGTACTTTATCAGAAGGCAGACGCCACGGGCTATAGCGCGCAACAGAAACCAGTGCGAAAGCGGGATTTACCGCACGAATAAAAAATTCTGATGATGAGGTTTTGCTGCCATGGTGCGGAACTTGCAATACAGTAGCAGAGAGCTCATCTTTATACTTAATCAGCTGTTTTTCTGCCTGTTTTTCGATATCCCCGGTCAGCAAAACCTGATGTTTCCCGTCACTGATGCGGATAACACAGGAGCCGTCATTTTTGCTCAGCTGATATTTTTCGTCCGGCCATAACACCTCAAAATACAATGACTGCCACCGCCAGCGTTCCCCCCGGCGACAGGGTGTATCGGCCTGCGGAATGTTGCCTTTGACCACAGCGGCAGGATAAGCATGGCGCAGAGAGCCCAGTCCCCCGGTGTGGTCACGGTGGTCATGGCTGATCATAATCCAGTCCGGAGTCAGGCGGTGATAACGCAGATAAGGCAGCACTGTGCGCAGCCCGTCATCCCGTGACCCGAAGCGGTTGCCGGTATCATACACCACCGCCCTGCCATCTTTTATCACCACCGCCGCCAGTCCGTGCCCGATATCCAGTACGGTAACCGACCATTCAGGCAGCGGGGTTTTCCGCAGATACAGACCGCAACTGAACACCATTCCCGGCAGCAACAACGGGTGCTGCCGCCACATATCCAGCCTGATGATATAAACAGCCGTCCACATCAGTGGTATCCATATCAGAGCGATATGTCCGGTAACCATCCAGCCTTGTGCCAGAAACGGCAGCGGCCATAATGCCAGCACCAGAGAGAAATCTGCCAGCGGCAGTGCAGGCCCGATCAATAACCCGGCAAACAGCAGCGGCACCGTCAGAAAGGAGATCACCGGTACGACCCACAGATTGCTCAGAAACGACAACACATTCACGCCGCCGAAGAAATAGCCCTGAACCGGCAGCAGTAACAGAAATAATCCGCACTGGTAAGAGAGAAGCGAACGGATATTGCGCCACAGGCGGGCAAAAGGTGTCAGCGGGATGAATACATTACTGCGGGAGAAAACGCCGGTGTGATGCCAGAACAACAGTGCGGTAACGGCAGTATAAGACAGCCAGAACCCTGCGGATAAAATTGTCAGCGGATCCGCCAGCAGTAACAGTGCTGCGCTTATCACAACAAACTGATGCGCTGGCAGATGGTAATGCCGCCAGCGCAGCAGATGCCACAACAGCAGCGCAGACAATGCCCGGCAGGCCGGAACCGCAGACCCGGCCAGCCAGACATAAGCAACAGCGGCACAGACTGACAGCACAGACGGAATAACAGATGTCATCACACGCAGCGGTAACAGCAGCAACAATAACCGCCCGGCCCACCATCCCCATAACGCCGCCAGCCCGATATGCAACCCGGAAATAGCCACCACATGCGCCACTCCGGTTTCCTGCACCAGTCTGCGCTGCTCTGCGGTGATGCCGCGCCGCTCGCCAAATAACAGTGCCGCCATCAGTCCGTTATGCGGCAGGTTATCCATAGCGGGAAGGTATGCCGCAATCATCTTCTGACGCTGACTGCAGTCTGAAGATAATTTTTCACTGCGTCCCGGCGTCAGAGAAAACAGAACCCGCTCTGACAGTAAATATTGCTGCCGGTTTGATTGTCCTTCATTTAACTGACCGTGTACCGGCCTCAGTACAGGACGAAATATACGCCAGACTTCACCGGCACACGCCGGTTTAAATGAACCTTTTATTTTTATATTAATAAAAACAGTATCATCATACATTTTATTATTTATATTAATAACCCGCCCTCTGACAGAATAATAGTCAGATGAATTAACCATGACATCATGGATTATAATATCGATATTATCGGGTAGTTCAGCGGAAAAGAGTGATAATGTATTACTGATATGAATATTTACTGCCAGAAAAGTACCGGCAACAATGCGGATAAAAAAACTCAGTCTGGTGCGGATAAGAAAAAGCAAGCAAATACCAGTGAATAACAGCAGACTTTCTGCCGGTAACAATAATCGCGGAATCAGCAACAGCGGCATATGCCCGGCAACAACAGCAGCCGCAGCAAGCCAGAGCGGCAACGGACGGGGAAACAAATATTTCATCACAACCATAACAGACATATTACTCACCGGGAAGGTAACCAGGCCGGTATTATGTTATGGCGGGTATCGCGTGTTATTACGATAATAAAAAAATGCGTGTCGTCACGAATTTATATTTCAGGCATACAAATAATCAATTATTTTATGCGAGTCAACTCACAATTATTTGCTTAATTATAAACACTGTCTAATTTCCAATAGTATTTTATGACGAACTGAATATGATGTCTCCGGTAACCTATTATTAATAAACGAATTCAACTTGCCAACACCAGAACCTTACACAACCATAATTTATTAATACAATATTAACATTTTTATAATAATGATAATTTAATGTTTGCTGCAAAAAAAATGACGCCGGTGGCGTCATTTTTATTATCTCTGTCAATAATCAAGCATAGATATTTGCGCGGTCGCGTAACTCTTTGCCCGGTTTGAAGTGAGGAACGTGTTTACCTTCCAGTTCCACCTGTTCGCCGGTTTTCGGGTTACGACCTACCCGCGGTGCACGGTAGTGCAGAGAAAAACTGCCGAATCCACGGATTTCAATACGTTCGCCGTCAGCAAGCGTATTTGCCATATGCTCAAGGATCTCTTTTACTGCTTCTTCAACAACTTTAGCCGGAAGATGAGATTGTTGGCCTGCCAGCTTCTCAATCAGTTCAGATTTGGTCATATAACCTCCTGGACTACCCTGATTATCATAAAAGCAGACCGCTTGCGCGGCCTGCTGCTGCTTAATTACTCGCCTTTAGCTGCTTTGAAAGCTTCTGCCATTGCGTTGTTAGAGAAGCCGGCTTCTTCCTGCTTGTTCACAGTAGCGATAGCGTCTTTTTCATCCGCTTCGTCTTTTGCACGTACAGACAGGTTGATTACACGGTTTTTACGATCAACACCAGTGTATTTAGCTTCAACTTCATCACCAACGCTCAGAACCAGAGTAGCATCTTCAACGCGATCGCGTGAAGCTTCTGATGCACGCAGGTAACCTTCAACGCCATCCATCAGCTCAACAGTTGCGCCTTTAGCGTCTACTGCAGTTACTTTACCGGTGACGATAGCACCTTTCTTGGTAACAGCGGTGTAGTTGTTGAACGGATCTTCAGCTAACTGCTTAACGCCCAGAGAGATACGCTCGCGCTCTGCATCAACCTGCAGAACAACAGCTGCGATTTCGTCGCCTTTTTTGTATTCACGTACTGCTTCTTCGCCTGCAACGTTCCAGGAGATGTCAGACAGGTGAACCAGACCGTCGATGCCGCCATCTAAACCAATGAAGATACCGAAGTCAGTGATTGACTTGATTTTACCTTCAACGCGGTCACCTTTGTTGTGAGTTTCCGCGAACTGCTGCCATGGGTTAGATTTGCACTGCTTCAGGCCCAGGGAGATACGACGACGTTCTTCGTCGATGTCCAGAACCATAACTTCAACAACGTCGCCCACGTTAACAACTTTAGATGGGTGGATGTTTTTGTTGGTCCAGTCCATTTCAGAAACGTGTACCAGACCTTCAACGCCTTCTTCGATTTCAACGAAGCAGCCGTAGTCAGTCAGGTTGGTCACGCGACCGGTCAGACGGGTGTTCTCAGGGTAACGCTTAGCGATTGCGACCCAAGGATCTTCGCCCAGCTGTTTCAGGCCCAGAGATACGCGGGTACGTTCGCGGTCGAATTTCAGCACTTTAACAGTGATTTCGTCGCCGACATTCACGATTTCGCTTGGGTGTTTAACACGTTTCCACGCCATATCAGTGATATGCAGCAGACCATCAACGCCGCCCAGATCAACGAATGCACCGTAGTCAGTGAGGTTCTTAACGATACCTTTAACTTCCATGCCTTCCTGCAGGTTTTCCAGCAGCTGATCGCGCTCTGCGCTGTTTTCTGACTCGATAACTGCACGACGGGAAACAACCACGTTGTTGCGTTTCTGATCCAGCTTGATTACTTTGAACTCAAGCTCTTTGCCTTCCAGATGCGTGGTGTCACGAACAGGACGCACGTCAACCAGAGAACCCGGCAGGAACGCACGGATGCCGTTCAGTTCGACAGTGAAACCGCCTTTAACTTTACCGTTGATAACACCGGTAACAGTTTCAGCTTCTTCGTATGCTTTTTCCAGCATCAGCCATGCTTCGTGGCGTTTTGCTTTCTCGCGGGACAGAACAGTTTCACCGAAACCGTCTTCTACTGCGTCCAGAGCAACATCAACTTCGTCGCCAACCTGGATTTCCAGCTCGCCCTGAGCATTTTTGAACTGTTCTACCGGGATAGCAGATTCTGATTTCAGACCTGCGTCAACCAGAACTACGTCTTTATCGATAGCGACAACAGTACCACGGACGATAGCGCCCGGACGGGTTTCGATAGCCTGCAGGGATTCTTCAAAGAGTTGAGCAAAAGATTCAGTCATGTTTGATCTTCAAGTGTTTAAGTATTAACGTCCATTTAGCATCCGGCCGAATGGGGTTGTTTCACATACCTTGCAACATTCCTTGTCACAAAGGGGTGGCAGAAAACTGCTTCTTTGCCTTGTTCTCTGCCGGTAAAAAACTTCAACTTAACATTATAAACAAAAACGAATACAGAAACCTACTAAAAAACACGTTTTCAGTCAGAATTTCCGCAAAATTTGTTTATCATTCCGCCGTTTCTGCCAGTTTTTCCTTCGTATAACGAAGGGCTTCGGCAATAACGTCGTCAATTGACATGGTTGTTGAGTCCAGAATCAGCGCATCGCCGGCAGCCACCAGCGGGGCAACCGCACGGTTGCGGTCGCGGAAATCGCGCTCTTCTATCTCAGCAAGAAGGCGGTCAAAATTAACACTAAAGCCTTTGTCCTGCAACTGCTTCATCCGGCGGTGGGCGCGCTCCTGCGCACTCGCGTCGAGGAAAATTTTCACCGGGGCATCCGGGAACACCACCGTGCCCATATCGCGGCCGTCGGCAATCAGGCCCGGCGCCACACGGAATGCGCGCTGACGGCGCAGCAGAGCTTCACGGACACGCGGGAACGCCGCGATTTGCGAAGCCGTCATACCCACTTCTTCCTGACGGATAGCCCGGCTGACATCCTCACCTTCCAGAATTGTCTCAGGGCCGGTGTCTTTTGCCAGGAATTTCACATCCAGATTCGCCGCCAGCGGAACCAGTGCATCTTCCGAAGTGATATCCACATGATGATGCAGTGCCGCCAGTGCCAGAACGCGGTAAATTGCGCCGGAGTCCAGTAAATGCCATCCCATTTCGTTTGCCAGTGCGTGACAAAGGGTGCCTTTGCCCGCGCCGCTCGGGCCGTCAATGGTAATGACCGGAACATATACTGCCATGCGCGCTCTCCTGTCGCAGTCCGGCGGCCGTCACAACGGCCGCCTGAAAAAAGATGCCCGTATTATACGCATCTGTGACAGCAGAGGAAACGCCCTGCGCGCAGAACGGCGTTTTTTTATTCTGACAGTGCCGCCAGTTCACTGAAGTAGCCGGGGAAGGTTTTTGCCGTACAGCCCGGATCGAGGATCGTGACCGGGGTGTCTGACAGTGCCACCAGCGAGAAACACATGGCGATACGGTGATCGTTATAGGTTTCAATTTCCGCATGCTGCAGTTTTACCGGCGGGGTGACCTGAATGTAATCATACCCCTCTTCCACCTGTGCGCCGACTTTACGCAGTTCAGCTGCCATTGCGCTGAGACGGTCTGTCTCTTTCACCCGCCAGTTATAGATATTGCGGATAGTGGTTGTCCCTTCGGCGAACAGCGCGGTGGTGGCAATCGTCATCGCCGCATCGGGGATGGCGTTCATATCCATATCGATGCCGTGCAGGGTATCGCGGGTACATTCAATGTACGTGTCCGCAAATGTCACTTTCGCGCCCATTTTTTCCAGCACTGCCGCAAATTGCGTGTCACCCTGCAGACTGTTACGCCCGATGCCGGTAACCCGCACGGTGCCGCCTTTAATGGCTGCCGCCGCGAGGAAATAGGAGGCGGATGAGGCATCCCCTTCCACCAGGTATTCTCCCGGGGACTGATACTGCTGTTTTCCTTTGATCAGGAAACGCCGGTAATCTTCATTCACCACCGTGATGCCAAAAGAAGACATCATCGCCAGCGTGATATCAATATACGGTTTGGAGACCAGCTCGCCGGAGATGGTAATTTCGGTGTCATTCTCCGCCGGTGGTGCGGCCATCAGCAGCGCGGTCAGAAACTGGCTGGATACGGAACCGTCCACACTGATACGGCCGCCGGTAAAGCCACCGCGGATCCGCAACGGCGGATAACCGTCATTTTCCGGGAAATCAATCTGTGCGCCGCCCTGACGCAGTGCATCGGTCAGATGACCAATCGGGCGCTCTTTCATACGCGGTTCGCCGGTCAGGGTAATGTCATTATCCCCGAGACACAATGCCGCAGTCAGCGGGCGCATCGCCGTCCCGGCATTGCCGAGGAACAGCTCAATGCCTTTAAATCCGCTGATCGGTTTGCCCTGACCTTCCACAATACATTCGGTTTTGTCGTCAGAAAGCTGATAACGGATCCCCAGTTCCCGCAGTGCGCTGAGCATATGGCGGATATCATCGCTGTCTAGCAGGTTGATAAGGCGTGTTGTGCCCGCTGCCTGTGCCGCCAGCAGCAGTGCCCGGTTGGAGACACTCTTGGAGCCGGGCAGGTTAATCGTCCCGTTAATGCGGGCGATGGGTTGTAACGTCAGGGAATCCATACGAAGTTATTCTCCGGTGTGTAAACATAAAAACGAAAAACGGGGCCGGATGCTTACCCGGTCCCGGAAAATGTCTGCAAAAAATCAGCTGTGACGGCTTTCAAACTCCGCCATAAATTCAGCCAGTGCACGCACGCCTTCATACGGCATCGCATTATAAATGGAGGCGCGCATCCCGCCGGCGACTTTGTGCCCTTTCAGGGAGACCAGCCCTGCCGCCTGTGCTTCGGCGAGGAATTTGCTGTCCAGTGACGGATCAGACATCTGGAACGGTACGTTCATCAGTGAACGGTTGGCTGCTGCCACACGGTTAATGTAGAAATCACTGTGATCCACGGCTGAATAGAGCAGTTGTGCTTTGTCATAGTTGATCCGGGCGATTTCCTGTAAACCGCCCTGTTCAATCAGCCACTTAAAGACCATGCCGGAGAGATACCAGGCAAAGGTCGGCGGCGTGTTGAACATGGAGTCGCACCCGCTCAGTACAGTATAATCGAGGATGGACGGGGTTTCTCTGCGTGCTTTGCCCAGCAGATCCTCACGGATAATCACCAGGGTCAGACCGGCCGGGCCGATATTTTTCTGCGCACCCGCATAAATCACCCCGAAACGGCTGACATCCAGCGGTTTGGACAGGATGGCCGAGGAGTAATCCGCAATCACGATTTTATCGCCGAAATCCGGCTCTTCGTGGATGGCAATACCATCGATGGTTTCATTCGGGCAGTAGTGAACATAGGCTGCATCATCACTGAGCTGCCATTCGCTCATCGGCTTCACACCGATGCCGTCTTCCGATTCAGTTCTGACATTAATAATGTTCGGTGTGCAGTATTTTTTTGCCTCTTCTGCCGCACATTCCGCCCAGTATCCGCCCACCACATAATCCGCTTTGGTTTTCTCACCCAGCAGGTTCATCGGCAGTGCGGCAAAATGTCCGCGTGCGCCGCCGTGACAAAACAGCACTTTATAGTTATCCGGCACCGCGAGGATCTGGCGCAGATTATTTTCCGCTTCCTTTGCCACCGACATAAACTCTTTGCTGCGGTGACTGATTTCCATGACTGAGGTGCCGAGCCCGCGCCAGTTGCACAGTTCCTGCTCAGCACGGCGCAGCACTTCTACCGGCAGCATAGCCGGACCGGCACTAAAGTTGTATACCTGACTCATTGACCTCACCCTATCTGTAAATTAACGCCCTGTATATCCATCGTATGAATATGCCCTGTCTGTCGGTTTTATCACTCCCCATCCTTCGCTGCAACGCTTATTGCATGATGGGCGGTAAACCCTTTTTGTCGCCCGACAGAATATCTGACTGCCTCTGGCCATCAGATTGGGATATTATATAATGTATTTCCGGGGATTCATGACGGACGGCGGAAATACAGCGGAATAACCCGGCGGTAACTTTACATTCACAAAGGTAGCCGCTGACACGAAAAATCCGTATTATGTGCGCCTTTCTTCCCCGGTATTCCTGAGTCCGCGTGCAGCGGGCCGTTACAGCAATTGTGGATCCCATGACGCAAACACATACTTTTATTCCCGGCAAAGATGCCGCTCTCGAAGATTCCATCAGCCGTTTTCAGCAGAAACTGCAGCAGCTGGGTTTCAATATAGAAGAAGCCTCGTGGCTCAACCCGGTACCGAACGTCTGGTCCGTGCATATCCGTGATACTGACTGCCCGCTCTGCTTTACCAACGGCAAAGGGGCCACTAAAAAAGCCGCGCTGGCCTCCGCGCTGGGCGAGTATTTTGAGCGTCTGTCCACCAACTACTTTTTTGCTGATTTCTGGCTGGGTGAGACTATCGCCAACGGGGAGTTTGTTCACTATCCGGATGAAAAATGGTTCCCTCTGACAGAGGATGACTCTCTGCCGGAAGGTATTCTCGATCAGTATCTGCGCGATTATTATGATCCTGAAAATGATTTGCAGGGCAGCCAGCTGATTGATCTGCAATCCTCCAATGAGGAGCGCGGTATCTGCGCTCTGCCGTTTACCCGCCAGTCTGACGGCAAAACGGTGTATATTCCGATGAATATCGTCGCCAACCTGTATGTGTCCAACGGCATGTCCGCCGGGAACACCCGCAATGAAGCCCGCGTGCAGGGATTATCGGAAGTCTTTGAACGTTATGTGAAAAACCGCATTATTGCTGAACGCATCAGCTTACCGGTAATCCCGGAAGAGGTGCTGGCGCGTTATCCGCAGGTCACTGAGTCAATCCGCACCCTGGAAAGCGAAGGTTTCCCGATCTTCTGTTTTGATGCCTCTCTCGGCGGTCAGTATCCGGTCATCTGTGTGGTGCTGTTTAACCCGGCCAACGGTACCTGTTTTGCCTCTTTCGGCGCTCATCCTGATTTCGGTGTTGCACTGGAGCGGACTGTCACTGAGCTGTTACAGGGACGCAGCCTGAAAGACCTCGATGTTTTCACCGCACCGACCTTTGATGATGAGGAAGTGGCGGATCAGACCAACCTGGAAACCCACTTTATTGATTCAAGCGGCCTGATCAGCTGGGATCTGTTTAAACAGGATGCGGATTATGATTTCGCTGACTGGCAGTTCCGCGGCACCACCGAAGAAGAATTCACCACACTGATGGCTCAGTTCGCGGCATCCGGCCACGAAGTCTATATTGCAGATTATGAGCATCTCGGTGTGTATGCCTGCCGTATCCTGGTGCCGGGCATGTCAGATATCTATCCGGTGGAAGACTTGCATATGGCGAATAACGCCATGGGTATTCATCTGCGTGAAACCATTCTCGCGCTGCCGGAAAGCCGTTACCGTCAGGAAGATTATCTCTCTCTGCTGGCACAGCTGGATGAAGAAGGCCATGACGACTTTACCCGTGTCCGTGAATTGCTGGGCATTGCCGCCGGTAAAGATAACGGCTGGTCCACCCTGCGTATCGGTGAGCTGAAATCCATGCTGGCTCTGGCCGGTGGTGATACCGATCAGGCGCTGGCCTGGGTGGAGTGGACACAGGATTTCAACGCCAGTGTTCTCAGTGCCGCACGGGCAAACTATTACCGCTGTCTGCACACCCTGCTGCTGTTAACACAGGAGCCGGAGCGTGACACAGAACAATACCTGCCTGCGTTTGCGCGCATGTACGGTCAGGAAACACTGGATGCGGCCTTAAATGCCCTGAACGGCAAAAACTGTTTCTTCGGGTTATGTGCATCTGATAATAATTTAACCGCATTTCCTGCTCATCAGGCACTGCTGGCAGCTTATGAAAAACTGCAAAAAGCAAAAGCGCATTTTTGGCTAAACGATAAAAATGCGATTTAATCGTCGTAAACAGCAATAAACGTAAATATTAGGTTAATTTGTTCGTTTTAAGTAACACAAAAACGACAAGTTAACCTGATTTTTTACTTTAATTAAATAAAAAATAAAAAATAAAAATATATTACAATTTTTAAAAAATTGTTTTTTCTTTATATACATAAGCTTACATAGATTTTTCAACTTTCTTCAGGGTATTTGACGATTCTCTTGAACGCCTTTATGATCCACATCAAGTTTAATTTTTTCACCCTTTGTTACTATCATTGCGTGCTATAATTATTTGGAATCAAGAGACAGTTAGCATTATGAAAACTGACGCACTTTTTAATTTATTATCTCCTGCCGATATGGCACATGTTGCAGACGATGTGGGTGTCTATAAAGCAACGAAAGCCCCTCACATCACATACTTATCTGCATTCATGGCAGGAATTTTCATCTCAGTAGGTTTTGTCTTTTATATTACAGCCACCACCGGTACCGCAGGCATAGTGCCTTTTGGTATCGCTAAACTTATCGGTGGTTTATGTTTCTCGCTCGGTCTGATGCTGGTAGTGGTTTGCGGGGCTGACTTATTCACCTCCACCGTATTAACCAGCGTGGCAAAAGCCACCGGGCGTATCACCTGGGGACAGATGTTTGCAAACTGGACCCGCGTGTATTTCGGTAACCTGGTCGGCGCCCTCTTCTTTGTCGCCCTCATCTGGTACGCCGGACAGTATATGGCAGCCGACGGGCTGTGGGGATTAAATATCCTGCAAACAGCGGATCATAAGCTTCATCACACCTTTATTGAAGCCGTCTGTCTCGGGATTCTGGCAAACTTAATGGTTTGTCTGGCGGTATGGATGAGCTACGCAGGCCGTAGTCTGACCGATAAACTTTTAGCTTTAGTCTTACCTATCGGTATGTTTGTTGCCAGCGGATTTGAGCACAGTATCGCCAATATGTTTATGATCCCGATGGGGATTGTGATTAAAAATTTTGCACCTTCTGAATTCTGGACTATGGTTGGTTCGTCGCCTGAACAGTTTCCGTCCCTGACAGTTTCTGATTTCGTGATTAACAACCTGATTCCGGTCACCATCGGCAACATTATTGGTGGTGCAGTTTTAGTAGGTCTGACTTATTGGCTGATTCATTTACGCGGTGACCAGAAGCATTAATCTCTGTTTATCACGACTGAATTTCTAAGTTCCATTGTTAAAAGGTAAAGTATCATGTCAGAATTAAATGAAAAATTCGCTTCAGCATGGCAAGGCTTTAATCTGGGTGACTGGTCACAGGAAGTTAACGTCCGTGACTTTATCCAGAAAAACTACACCCCATATGAAGGCGATGAGTCTTTCTTAGCGGGCGCTACAGATGCAACAACTGCTCTGTGGGCGAAAGTTATGGAAGGCATCAAAATCGAAAACAGTACCCACGCTCCTATCGATTTTGACACTGATCTGCCGTCTACTATCACTTCTCACGATGCCGGTTACATCGACCAGTCTTTAGAAAAAGTCGTTGGTCTGCAGACTGAAAAACCTCTGAAACGTGCAATGCTGCCGTTCGGTGGTATCCGTATGATCGAAGGTTCATGCAAAGCCTACGGCCGCGAAATGAACCCGGAAATCGAAAAAATCTTCACCGAATACCGTAAAACGCACAACCAGGGTGTGTTCGACGTTTATACTCCGGACATCATCCGCTGCCGTAAATCCGGTGTTCTGACCGGTCTGCCTGACGCATACGGCCGTGGTCGTATCATCGGTGACTACCGTCGTGTTGCACTGTACGGTATCGACTTCCTGATGAAAGACAAATTCGCACAGTTCACTTCTCTGCAGGCTAAATTAGAAAGCGGTGAAGATCTGCGTGAAACTATCCAGCTGCGTGAAGAAATCGCAGAACAGCACCGTGCATTAGGCCAGATGAAAGAAATGGCGGCCAAATACGGTCTGGATATCTCCCGTCCTGCTGCTAACGCTCAGGAAGCTGCACAGTGGACTTACTTCGGCTACCTGGCTGCAGTTAAGTCTCAGAACGGTGCTGCAATGTCCTTCGGCCGTGTTTCCACATTCCTGGATGTTTACATTCAGCGTGACCTGGAACAAGGCAAAATCACTGAAGTTGAAGCTCAGGAAATCGTTGACCACCTGATCATGAAACTGCGTATGGTCCGCTTCCTGCGTACCCCTGAGTATGATGAACTGTTCTCCGGTGACCCAATCTGGGCAACAGAATCTCTGGCAGGTATGGGTACCGACGGCCGTACTCTGGTAACCAAAAACAGCTTCCGTTTCCTGAACACCCTGTACACCATGGGTCCTTCACCGGAACCAAACATGACCATCCTGTGGTCTGAAAAACTGCCTCTGAACTTCAAACGTTATGCAGCTAAAGTGTCTATCGATACCTCTTCTGTACAGTATGAGAACGATGACCTGATGCGTCCTGACTTTGATAACGATGACTACGCAATCGCATGCTGCGTGAGCCCGATGGTTGTCGGTAAACAAATGCAGTTCTTCGGTGCCCGTGCAAACATGGCTAAAACTCTGCTGTATGCAATCAACGGCGGTGTTGACGAAAAACTGAAAATCCAGGTTGGTCCTAAACACGAACCAATTCACACAGATGTTCTGGATTATGATGTTGTTATGGCTCGTCTGGATGAATTCATGGACTGGCTGGCAACTAACTATGTAACTGCACTGAACTGCATCCACTATATGCACGACAAGTACAGCTACGAAGCAGCTCTGATGGCTCTGCATGACCGTGACGTATATCGTACTATGGCATGTGGTATCGCAGGTCTGTCTGTTGCAGCTGACTCCCTGTCTGCTATCAAATATGCGAAAGTAAGCCCGATTCTTGACGAAAGCGGCCTGGCAGTTGACTTCAAAATCGAAGGTGAATATCCGCAGTTCGGTAACAACGACTCCCGTGTTGATGACATCGCATGTGACATCGTTGAACGTTTCATGAAGAAAATTCAGAAACACCACATGTACCGTAACGCAGTGCCTACACAGTCAATTCTGACCATCACTTCTAACGTTGTGTATGGTAAGAAAACCGGTAACACCCCAGACGGCCGTCGCGCAGGCGCTCCGTTCGGACCAGGTGCTAACCCTATGCACGGCCGTGACCAGAAAGGTGCTGTTGCCTCTCTGACTTCCGTTGCTAAACTGCCGTTTGCTTACGCGAAAGATGGTATTTCTTACACCTTCTCTATCGTACCAAACGCATTAGGTAAAGATGACGATGTTCGTCGTACTAACCTGGCAGGCCTGATGGATGGTTATTTCCACCACGAATCAAGCATCGAAGGTGGTCAGCACCTGAACGTGAACGTAATGAACCGTGAAATGCTGTTAGAAGCAATGGAAAATCCTGAGAAATATCCTCAGCTGACTATCCGTGTTTCAGGCTACGCAGTTCGTTTCAACTCACTGACTAAAGAACAGCAGAAAGACGTTATTACCCGTACATTCACAAAATCCATGTAATTTGTGCGGTAACCATTTGCTGTCTTATTAAAATGACATAAACTAAAAGGCCCCTCTGTTTCGGGGCCTTTATTATAACTGGTCAGTTTTGGAGTAATCCTGTCATGTCAGTATTAGGTCGTATTCACTCATTTGAATCCTGCGGGACCGTTGATGGCCCGGGCATTCGTTTTATCGTCTTTTTCCAGGGCTGTCTGATGCGTTGCCTGTATTGTCATAACCGCGATACATGGGATCTGCATGACGGTCAGGAAGTCACTGTGGACGAGTTAATGAAAGAAGCGGTCACATACCGCCACTTTATGAATGCATCCGGCGGCGGTGTGACAGCATCCGGTGGTGAAGCGATACTGCAGGCTGAGTTCGTGCGTGACTGGTTCCGTGAGTGTAAGAAAGAAGGTATTCACACCTGCCTGGATACCAATGGTTTTGTCCGCCGTTATGACCCGGTCATTGACGAGCTGATGGAAGTAACCGATTTGGTTATGCTGGATTTAAAACAACTCGATGACAGCATCCACCAGAATTTAGTCGGCGTATCCAATCACCGCACATTACAGTTCGCCCGTTATCTCGCTGAACGCAATCAGAAAACCTGGGTACGCTATGTCGTCGTGCCGGGCTGGTCTGATGATGAGCATTCCGCCCACCTTCTCGGTGATTTCACCAAAGATATGAAGAATATCGAGAAGATTGAACTGCTGCCTTACCACGAGTTAGGAAAGCATAAATGGACGGCAATGAATGAAGAATACAAACTTGATGGTGTTAAGCCGCCGTCAAAAGAGACCATGGAAAAAGTGAAATCCATTCTGGAAAGCTATGGTCATAAAGTGATGTATTAAGTCACATACCTTTTGTTATTAACAGCACACTCCGGTGTGCTGTTTTTATTTGAATCCCTCTGTTCTCCCTGTCTGTTATTTTCATATCCTGTTCTGTTTCCCCTGTTATTTCGCCATCTGATAACATCACCGGAAACTTTAACTTTTTCGTTTATCCTTTGTTTTACTTTCGACGCAACATTGCAAACCACAAAACACAAAACACAAACAAATTGGAGTTATATTCTTACAATACAAAAACAATAAAAACATAACTCCATAAAACACATCATTTCACAGCATTCCGGATAATAAAATTCGTAGTCTAAACAGAAACTAAAGCACATCCCCGCTTAAATAGATCTGAATAATAAAGCCCAATACAATTATTGAGAGTTAAACGAAAGGCTGAATACGTACTTCGTGACACCCGAATTCAATAACCAGCTGATAGTCAAATCTACTTTAAATAACACTGAGGTTCTCAATGCACGTTAAAAAGACTCTGTTAATTGCATCTGTGGTTGCTGCTTCATTTTCCGGCAATGTTTTTGCCGCAGCGGAAAATGTCAATACCGCCGGAAAAATCCATTTCAAAGGCCAGTTTATTGATTCCACCTGCCAGGTGGAAACCAATAACGAAAATAAAACGGAAGGGACTGTACAGCTGGGTACCTGGATGACACAGGCATTCTCAAAGACCGGTGAAAAAACAGAAGCCACCCCGTTTACCATCGGCCTGAGCGGCTGCCCGGCAACCCTGGGTAAAGCCCGCGTGACCTTCGGCGGCACAGAGCATGATGACAATGCGGATCTGTATAAAGTGGATAACGCCACCGGCGTCGGCATCGGTATTACCGGCAGCGCCACCAGCGAAACTTTTTACCGCCCGAACACTGAAGCAGACGGCATTGAGCTGGGCAGCGATAACCGCGGCCAGAAAACCTATTTCGCCCGTTATATGACAACTGCAGATACGGTCACCCCGGGCACCGCGAATGCCGATGTTACCGTCACCGTTCAGTACACCCAGTAATTATTCCCTGAAGGGGGCTCTGCTCCCTCTTTTTACCGGAGTTCATTATGAAAAAATCACTGATCACGTTATTTCTTCTGAGTACTGCAGTGTCTGCGGCAAATGCAAGTGTTGTTCTGGGCGGAACCCGTGTGATTTATGAAGGCAATAAAAAAGAAGCCTCGATTACCGTCAGAAATGATGAAAAAACACCTTATCTGGTGCAGTCATGGGTCAATAACTTTGATGACAAAAATACAACCAAACCGCCATTTTCTGTGACGCCGCCGCTGTTCAGAATTGAGCCGGAATCCGCCAATGCCATACGTGTTGTATTAACCACTCCGGGACTTCCTGAAGACCGGGAATCTGTTTACTGGCTGAATGTGAAATCAATTCCGCCATCAGATCCTGCGGCGACAAATAACCTGACCATTTCCGTCAATAATAAAATAAAACTGATTTACCGCCCGGCCGGATTACCGTCCGCAGATGCCGCCACCGCATATACCCAACTGCGTTTTGAGAAGAAAGGCAGTGTATTACAGGCAACAAACCCGACACCTTATTATGTGTCATTCGGTGAATTAAAAGCCGGTAATACCGAAATTGAACATTCCGGCATGGTACCGCCGAAAGGAACCGCATCATGGAATATCAGCGGTATTCAGGCAAACAGTGTGACCTGGAATGCAGTTAATGATTACGGCTCAATAACAGAAAATAAAACCCAGCCATTACATTAACCGCCGGACAGTTATTCATTATTCATCACGCCACAGAGATTAAAACAATGACGTTCACCTGTGAAAAGCCTTATCGGAATGCTGATAATGCCGGATACCGTTTTCAGTTAAACAGAATTGCTATTGCCGTTACCGCGCTGATCTTCAGTGCAGGCAGCAGTATTTCGTTTGCTGAAGACTATTTCAGCGTTAATTCACTCAGCATGACTGAAGGGCAGAATATCGCAGATCTTCAGAGTCTTGATCAATTTTCCGCTCCCGGCGGACAACTGGCCGGTGAATATAATGTGGATGTTGTTGTAAATGGAGTTATTACGGATACCCGTACAATCACCTTTACCGTTAATAATGACAATAACGGCCTGTTACCGGTTCTGACCAACGCCGATCTGGCTGCATGGGGAATTAATACGGATGCTCTCCCTGAGCTGGCAGCACTGTCACCGGAGCAGGAAATCACCGATATCAGCCGCTATATTCCGGATGCATCCGCCACACCGGAAATTAATCATCAGCGCCTGCTGATTTCTGTGCCGCAGATTGCCATGAATAATACCGTTGCCGGTGGTATTCCTGAAGCTCAGTGGGAAAACGGCGTCACCGCCTTTATCCTGAATTATTATTACAGCGGCTCAAATAATTTTAATAACCATGCACCGGATACTGATACCCATTATCTTAATTTACGCAGCGGCCTGAATCTCGGGGCATGGCGTGTAAACAATTATTCAACCTATTCTGTCAGTGCCGGTGAAAAAAAATGGAAAAATATCGATACCAGTCTGGAACGCGGTATTAATTTCATAAAGTCACGCCTGATTATCGGGGATTCATCCACCCCGGGCGATATTTTTGACGGGTTTCAGTTTCGCGGCATACAGCTGCAAAGTGATGAATCCATGATGCCGGATGCCGCAAAAGGATTTGCCCCGGTGATCCGTGGTATTGCGCAGTCTAATGCGGAAGTCACTGTCAGACAGAACGGCTATGTTATCTATCAGACCTATGTCGCTCCGGGGGCATTTGAAATCAATGACCTCCATCCGACAGGTACCAACGGTGATTTAACCCTGGTTATCAAAGAGGCTGACGGCACAGAGCGCACCAGTATTGTGCCCTTCTCATCTGTTGCCATTATGCAGCGCGAAGGACAGTTACGTTATTCCCTGACCGGCGGTAAATTCAGAACCGCAGGCGAAGGCAAAGAGCCGGACTTTTTGCAGGGCACCCTGATTTATGGTCTGCCGAAAGGGATCACCGCCTACACTGGTACGATTTTATCGGATAACTATCAGTCTTATGCGGCCGGAACCGGTATCAACATGGGTAATTTCGGCGCGTTTTCCGCCGATGTCACCCATGCCGCCACCCGTCAGTTACGCGGTAAAGAATCCCGTGACAGTGGCCGTTCTTACCGTGCTCAGTATTCAAAGAATATGATGACCACCGGCACCTCCGTCACCCTGGCAAGTTACCGCTACTCCACGGATGGCTATTATTCCTTTGAGGAAGCCAATAAAAACCGTGCGGAAATGTACCGCGACAATAAAAAGAACCGCATGCAGGTAACCATCAGCCAGTCACTGAATGAATACGGCAGTGTTTACCTGAGCGCCTATCAGCAGGATTACCGGAACCGCGCCGGCAAAGAGCGTTCTGCCAGTGCGGGATACAACAACAGCCATGAGGGGATCAGTTATAACCTCAGTTACAGCTATTCCGATAATGCATGGCAGCACAAGGCGGATAACCAGTTTTCATTTTCCGTAAGTATTCCGTTAAATACGGCAGCGGGCAGCAATGCCACTTTTAATACCACGATGACAACGGATAGTAACGGACGCAGCGATATGATGGCGGGTATCAGCGGTAACTTATCTGACGATAACCGTTTCAGTTATTCCGTTCAGCAATCCTATGCCAATAAAGGCACCGGCGCGGGCGGTAATGCCTCTGCCTCTTACCGCGGCAGTTACGGTATCGCCAATGCCGGATACAGTTACGATAAAAACTCGCAGCGCCTGAATTACGGCTTAACCGGCGCCATTATTGCTCATCCTTACGGCGTCACATTATCACAACCGGTGTATGACGCATTTGCCATCATCCGCGCCCCGGGTGCGGAAAATGTCGCTGTGACCAACCGCAGCGGTGTATCCACAGACTGGCGGGGCTATGCGATTGTGCCTTACCTCAATGCCTATGCAAAAAATGAAATCGCCCTTGATGTCAGCAGCCTGCCGCCCAATGTGGAGCTGAAATCAAACGCTGCCACCGTTGTACCGGTAAAAGGTGCCGCCGTCGTGATCAATTATCAGACACATGTGGGCTACCGCATCCTCTTTACAGTCACCAAAGATGGCTCACCTGTGCCGTTTGGTGCGGTTGCGTCGTCAGAACAGAATGGCGCCAGCGATAACAGCACCGGTATTGCCGATGAAAACGGGGATGTTTATCTCAGCGGGATGCCGGAAAAAGGCCGGATTAATATTCAGTGGGGTAACAGCCCAGATAAACAGTGCCGCGCTGATTATCAGCTGACCAAATCACAGACTGAGCAGCATTTGCCGGTTGTCCCTGTTATCTGTCATTGAGAGATATAACGATGAACTATACAAAACACTTATTTTTCAGTCTGTGTGCAGGGCTGCTTTCTTTTCAGGCTGCTGCCTATACCGACTTGGCTCATATGATCAGTGTCACCATTGACAGCCCCGCACAGCAACAGCCCGTCGGAACAACGCTCGGTCACTGGCAGGATTTAAGCTCATCAATAAATTGTGATTCGCCCATAGCGCCGGATAATTACCGATTCAGCAATAACGGCTATACCACAACCGGCGTGACACTGTCTGACGACGGAAAACGCTATCCGGTATTTAAGACATATCTTGAAGGTGTCGGCGTGGCACTCGCTGTACGGGAAAAAGGCACATCAGCCTGGCATCCTGTCACCGAAAACCAGACAAGCGTTTCACTGAATAAATCAGACAATAATATAGTATTTGAAGTAAAAGGCATTTATGTGAAAACCCAAAAAACGTTAGTGCCGACAAAAGTTTCACAGGAGGTCAGTCTGGTGAAGATCTCCTGTATGTTTTCCAGCTCATCCGTAAGCATGCCGATAGAATTATCCGTACGCAGTAACGGAGCCACACAGAAAGCGGAAACCTGTAATGTCACCAATAAAACCCAGTCGGTTTATCTCGGTACTCATGAGCTGACGGCGATCAGAAAATTAAAAGTGGGTCAGAATTTTGGCCATGCCCGTGCCGGGCTTACCGTGAAATGTGACGCGGGAATGAATGTCTATTTTACACTCGGTGATCATCTGCATTCCGGAAACATCAATACTGATACCCTCTTTCTTGAAAACCACAATACCAATCCGGGATTTGCGGTACAGATATTCGAACCGGAAAAATCAGAGCCCTATAAATTAGGCGGTGATAAAAAAACCGGTTCGGCACATCAGTATCCGTTTTATAAAACCGGTAACAGTACCTCAGAGACCATCACAAAATATCTGGATTTTAAATATGTAAAATTATCGGATGATGTCAAAGCGACCGAAGGAAATGCGCAGGCAACAATTACTCTTATCTATAAATAACAGGTAAAAATAATGGAAAGAATACGCACTGTTTTTTTATGTCTGTTGCTTTTGTCATCATATTCTGCGGCGGATACCAATGTAAAAGTCAATTACAGCGGAACAATTAAAATACCGGCATGTGATATTACAAGCACGAATACCAATGTTGAATTGGGAACATGGTTATTAACCGGTAACGGCAGTAATTTTCCTGCCGGCAGCACCACTGACTGGACTGAATTTGAACTTGTTTTTAACTGCCACAGCAGTATGAGCCGGATTTCCGGTTCACTTCAGGGAACGGCCGCATCCGATAATACCTCCTTTGAACTGGATAAGACCCCCGGTGCGGCCAGCGGCATGGCCATTCAGATTGAATATTTTTCCGCACCCGCTAATCGCTGGGAAGCAGCAGATGCCAATAAAATCAGTCAGTTTCTGGCAGTAAAACAAACGCAGTCAGGAACCAACCGGCTGAAATTCCGCGCCCGTTATAAGCAGTTAGCCGCCAAGGCCACCACCGGAAAAGCCAATACATCCGTGACATTTGTTGTGGAAAATAAATAAGGGATCTGAGATGTTAACAATGACTAAAAAATCGGCCTTCATCCTTGCTGTTATTTTTCTCTCTTTTAATGCCGCCGCTTATGATGCCATTTATAAAATATCCGGCCGTATTCAGCCGGGTTCCTGTACCTTAGTTTCCGCATCCACCGTCAATGTAAAACTGAATGATGTTTATCTGAGTAATAACGGGCTGGGTAGCAAACCTGATTCTGTCAGTGATAAAGCTGAATGGGATATTGTTCTGGAGTGTCCGGCGGATATCCCGATCATTATTAATCCGGCAGGGACTACCGTGTCCGGAAAAAACAGTCTGCTGGCCATTGCCCCGGCCGCAGATGCTGCATCCGGCATTGGTATTGAAACCGAATATAAAGCCGCTGACGGCGCCTGGAAAGTCTTAGAACTGAATAAAACCAATACGATTGTCAGTACAGTAAAAAATGACGGTATTCTGACCTTAAATTTCAGAGGCTATTATCGTCAGACCGCAGCGGAAATTAGCCCCGGTGCCGCGAATGCGACATTAGATCTGAATATTGTGTATAAATAATCACAAACCGGCCGGATACAGAAAACAAAATCAGCCACTGATCTTATTTATGCCTGTTTCCGGTTGTTTTGTGATACTTTTTTTCTGTGTGTTTTTTATCCTGAATTTTTGACAATAACGGATAATTAGCACATGTTCAGAATCACAGCCTCATCTTCCTTACCCGCTTCTGTCAGTACGCCGGACATATTATCCCCCCGGCCTTCTTCCGGTACCACAGCCGCATTCCCGGGACTGATAACAGACCGGCAAACCGTCATTTCACAGACAGGTATCGCTGCAGAGCATCTTGCTCCGCTTCAGGCATTAGCAGAAAAACAGCAACTGGTCATTAGTTTCCGCCCTGTCGAGGCAACAGCAACCGGCCTTATCAGTGCCGGTTACCCGACAAAAAATTTTAATATCAAAGGGAAAAGTGCCAACTGGGGGCCGATGGCCGGCTTTATTCCGGTTGATCAGTTTTACAGTAAACTGTGCGGACAAAAACATAAAACTGAACTGATGAACAGGAAAGTCGCAGAATGCCTGCGGGATGGACATGCCACAGCAGAGAATCTGCAAATAACCGATTCACGTATTAACGAACTGGTTGATATGGGACTACTTACCCGCCATCAGCCGGATAAAAACGGATTTATCACACTTGAAGGGAAGTCACCTCATGGTCATCTGCATTTATTCACCGCGAAACCGGCTGAAAATGATTTATATGCTATCTATGTGCAGAAAAATGATACCCCGGTGCAGGTCCTCTGTTCCCCGCAGCTGAATAAGCCACTGACCGCTGACTATGACCTGATGATTGTGGCTCCCCGTACAAAAGATTTCGGCAGTCAGGATATCCCGCATAACCCGGATGTCAGTGCAGACGCATTTGCGGAAAAACGGCCTTATCTGCTGCGCCGCGGGTCAACAAAAGAGACTATCCGCCGGGAATTACTGGAGAGGGAAGATCCTCGTTTGGGTAATAACACCCCGAGAATCGCTGCCCTGATCCCGCAGATTAATTCAGCTCTGTTTTGCGGGGAAGGCAGAGAAGTCGTGCATCACAGTATGGATGCCACTAACCCTTTTTCTGAGATGGGTGCCAATTTCCCTGCCACCTTTTTCCTGCCGGAGCCGCTGGACGGATTACCGCAAATGCTGCTGGCAAACGATATTGAGGGTTTGCGGACAATGATCCATACGCTGGAATGTAATGGCTTTATGGTACCCCATAACCCGTTGTGGAGTGATGAGATCCCGTCACTGCGCCGGGAGAGTTTTGAAATGACCCGGAAACTGTTTAATACCCTGTAATGGTTTACGGATATAAAAAAATCCCGCAGGTTTGCACCGGCGGGATTTTTATCAGATCAGTGACAACGGACCGGCAATCAGCCGATATGTGTCAGACCTTTCATATAAGGACGTAATACTTCCGGAATTTCGATACGACCATCAGCCTGCTGATAGTTTTCCATGATAGCCACCAGAGTACGGCCGACAGCCAGACCGGAGCCGTTCAGGGTATGAACCAGCTGTGGTTTTTTATCATCTTTACCACGGAAGCGAGCCTGCATACGGCGCGCCTGGAAATCCCAGCAGTTAGAGCAGGATGAGATTTCACGGTAGGTGTTCTGCGCCGGAACCCAGACTTCAAGGTCATAGGTTTTACGGGAACCGAAGCCCATATCGCCGGTGCACAGCAGCACTTTACGGTATGGCAGGTTCAGCAGCTGTAATACTTTTTCAGCGTGGCCGGTCAGTTCTTCCAGAGCTTCCATGGATTTTTCCGGATGCACAATCTGAACCAGCTCAACTTTGTCAAACTGGTGCATACGGATCAGACCACGGGTATCACGGCCATACGAACCCGCTTCGGAACGGAAGCACGGTGTATGAGCGGTCATACGCAGCGGCAGATCTGCTTCATCCAGAATTTCGTCACGGACCAGGTTGGTGACAGGCACTTCGGCTGTCGGGATCAGCGCATAGCTGCTGGTTTCCGCTTCTTCTTCCAGTGGTTTGGTATGGAACAGGTCACCGGCAAATTTCGGTAACTGACCGGTACCGTACAGCGTATCGTGGTTGACCAGATACGGTACATAGATTTCCTGATAGCCGTGCTGTTCTGTGTGCAGATCCAGCATGAACTGTGCGATAGCGCGATGCAGGCGGGCAATCTGGCCTTTCATCACAACGAAACGCGCACCGGTCAGTTTAACAGCAGCCGGGAAATCCAGGCCATCAGTCATTTCACCCAGTGAAACATGATCGCGCACTTCGAAATCATACTGCTTAGGTGTGCCCCAGCGGCTGACTTCAGGGTTATCGCTGTCATCTTTACCAAACGGCACTTCGTCTGCCGGAAGGTTAGGAATATTCAGCGCAATGGTGCGTAACTCAGCCTGCACTTCATCCAGCGCAGATTTGGCAGCATCCAGTTTATCCCCTAACAGGTTCACTTCACGGCGCACTGCTTCAATGTCTTCACCGCGGGCTTTCGCTTCACCAATGGACTTCGATCGGGAGTTGCGTTCAGCCTGCAGAGTTTCAGTTTCAACTTGTAAAACCTTGCGGCGCTCTTCGAGAGTGCGCAGCGTGTCCACATCCAGGGTAAAACCCCTGCGAGCCAGTTTTTCGGCAACCGCGTCCAGCTCATTACGCAGTAAATTTGGATCGAGCATGCTATTCCTGTGCTTGTTGTTATAACGTGAGTGTCACTATTTCACACCTTACCGCAACAGCGGCATTAACGGTAGCGTTTTATCGGGCTATTTTGATCCTGCTCAGCAAGCCAGGCGAGTTTCTCGCCGATTTTTCCTTCCATGCCCCGGTTTGCCGGAAAATAGTAGCGGGTATCACGCATTTCAGGCGGAAAATAGACTTCTCCGGCAGCATACGCATTCGTTTCGTCATGGGCGTAACGGTACTCTTTGCCGAGCCCCATTTCTTTCATCAGTTTGGTCGGCGCGTTGCGCAGATGCTCCGGCACGTCATAATCCCGCCCTTCTTTGGCGTCACGCATCGCCGCTTTGAAGGCGATGTAAACAGCGTTACTTTTCGGTGCACAGGCGAGGTAAACAATCGCCTGAGCAATCGCCCGCTCACCTTCCGCCGGTCCCACACGGGTAAAGCAGTCCCAGGCTGAAATCGCAACCTGCATGGCACGCGGGTCTGCATTACCGACATCTTCTGATGCAATCGCCAGCAGACGACGCGCCACATAGAGCGGATCTCCGCCTGCGGTGATAATCCGGGCATACCAGTAGAGTGCGGCATCCGGTGCCGAGCCGCGCACTGACTTGTGCAGCGCGGAAATCAGGTCATAGTAGCGATCGCCTTTGTTATCAAAGCGGGCGCTGCGTTCCCCGCTGACTTCCTTCAGCAGTTCTGTGGTCAGAACGCGTTTGCCGTCAGCCCCGGTTTCAGCCATATCCGCCATCATTTCCAGCACATTCAGCGAACGGCGGGCATCACCGGCGACCAGCTCGGCCAGCAGTTTGCGGGTCTCATCCGGCAGGACGATATTTTGTCCGCCCAGGCCGCGCTCAGAATCATTCAGCGCCTGAATCAGAACCGCTTCGATATCTTCCGGTGACAGGGATTTGAGCAGATAAACACGGGCGCGGGATAGCAGTGCAGAGTTGAGTTCAAATGACGGGTTTTCGGTAGTGGCACCGATAAAGGTGACTGTACCATCCTCAATATGCGGCAGAAACGCATCCTGCTGGCTTTTATTGAAGCGGTGTACCTCATCCACAAACAGAATAGTGCGGCGCCCCAGATTACGGTTCTGACGCGCCCGCTCGATAGCTTCGCGGATCTCTTTTACTCCGGAAGTCACGGCGGACAGGCGTTCGATATCCGCATCCGCATAGTGGCCAATCACTTCCGCCAGGGTGGTTTTCCCGGTGCCCGGCGGCCCCCACAAGATCATGGAGTGGAGTTGTCCGGCGCGGATAGCCCGCGGCAGCGGTTTGCCCTCTGCCAGCAGGTGAGTCTGTCCGATGTACTGTTCCAGTGTTCCCGGCCGCATTCTGGCGGCCAGAGGCTGGTAATCGTTTTGCGAAAAATCGAGAGAAAAGTTAGTCACTGACGCCTCATTGACGCTGATCGTCCAGCGTAACCCCCTTCGGCGGTGTAAAGGTAAATTTGTTCATATTCACATCAGTACTCTGCTGCCCTTTGAGCTGATAGCTGCTTTTCTGGCCATCCTGCTCAACGGCGGCAAACTGCTGAATAATACCGTCCGGAGTTACAGTGATAGTAAATAATTTCAGATTGCCGTCGCTGGTTTTCGGTTTCAGCTCAAAGCTGTCACCGCGCTGGCTCACCATGTACTGCTGCCAGTCAGCCGGGTCGTTACGGGTTATCAGCATAAACGGGGTATTTTGTGTGGCATCTTTCAGCCAGGTGGCAGTGACCTGCTCAACAAACGGGTTATAAAACCACAGTGTTTTGCCGTCAGAGACCAGCACACTTTCATCCGGCGCGCTCATCTGCCAGTTGAACAGGTTCGGGCGTTTCACCCATAAATCCCCTGTTCCTTCCTGAACCAGTGCGCCGTCAGCATCAGTGACGGTCTGTGCGAAATTCGCATGGAAACTGTTCACTTTTCCCAGACGTGACTGAAGATCACTGCGGGTATCTGCGTGTGCGGCACTGACTGCGGCACCTGCCAGCAGGCAGGCTGTGATAAACACCTTTTTCATGTATGCATTCCTGATGATGCGTTCGGATAAATCAGACGCCGCCTTTGCAGGCAGCGGCGTCATTAAAAGTTATTTGAGGACGGTGCCAGTACTTCGCGGTTACCGTTATGGCCCGGTTCACTGACAATGCCCTGTTCTTCCATTTCTTCCACGATCCGCGCCGCCCGGTTATAACCGATGCGGAACTGACGCTGAACACCGGAAATGGAGACCCGCTGTTTTTCTGTGACGAATTGTACCGCCTGATCGAACAACGGATCCAGATCTTCCCCGCTGACAGAACTGCCGCCTTCGCCGTCCTCACCACCACGGGTGATGTTATCGATATATTCCGGACGACCACGGGCTTTCCAGTCATTCACCACATCATGCACTTCCTGGTCGCGGACAAACGCGCCGTGAACACGCAGCGGCGCATTGGCACCCTGCGGCAGATAGAGCATATCCCCGTTACCCAGCAGAGATTCCGCGCCGCCCTGGTCGAGGATGGTCCGTGAGTCAATCTTACTGGATACGGTAAAGGCAATACGGGTCGGGATGTTGGCTTTAATCAGGCCGGTGATCACATCCACTGACGGACGCTGTGTCGCCAGCACAAGGTGGATCCCCGCCGCGCGGGCTTTCTGTGCCAGACGGGCGATGTGTTCTTCCACTTTTTTACCGGCGGTCATCATCAGGTCAGCAAATTCATCCACCATGACCACGATATACGGCTCTTTTTTCAGAACCGGATGCGTCATTTCCATACTGTCGGTCGGTTTCCAGAACGGATCCGGGATCGGCCGTCCCATGGATTCCGCCATCAGGATTTTTTCGTTATAGCCCGCGAGGTTACGCACCCCGAGTGCAGACATCAGTTTATAGCGCCGCTCCATTTCCGCCACACACCAGCCGAGGGCATTGGCGGCGTCTTTCATGTCGGTCACCACCTGGGTCAGCAGGTGCGGAATACCTTCATAAACAGAGAGTTCCAGCATTTTCGGGTCGATCATGATAAAGCGGACATCTTCCGGTTTCGCTTTATACAGGATGCTGATAATCATGGCGTTTACGCCGACTGATTTACCGGAGCCCGTTGTACCGGCCACCAGCAGATGCGGCATTTTACCCAGATCCGCCACCACCGGCTGACCGGAGATATCTTTCCCCAGCACCACAGAGAGCGGTGATGGCGTATCACGGAATTCGTCGCAGTCCAGCACTTCTCGCAGATAGACGGTCTGACGTTTTTCGTTCGGCAGTTCCAGCCCCACATACGGCTTGCCCGGGATAACTTCCACCACACGCACCGCAACCGTGGAAAGTGAACGCGCCAGGTCGCGGGACAGGTTGGAAATACGCGAGGCTTTCACACCGGGTGCCAGATCCAGCTCAAAGCGGGTGATCACCGGACCCGGTTCATAACCGACCACACGGGCTTTGATGCGGAAATCATTCAGGCGCGCCTCAATCAGACGAGCTGTCTGCTCCATCGCAAATTCATCCACCGGCTCAATGGTACCCGGCGGTGAGGCCAGTAAATCCAGAGACGGCATCGGCGTGGTTGATTTCGGTAACGGCTGGTCATTGCGGACCAGGAACGGATGGAACAGACTCTCTTCCATCTGTTTTTGTAACTGTGCTTCCTGTGACGTTACCGGTGCCGCATTCTGCTGTGGCACCGCAACGGGTTCGAAGCTCTGAACCGGAGTCTGCGGCGCGGAATAAACCGGTGCCGGTTCTGCTGCAGGGGCGGTGACCGGTGTCGGGATAAACAGCGGCTCTGCCGGTTCCGGATCCACCAGATCCTCCACCGGAGAGAAGGCTTTCAGTTCAGCCAGGTCAGATAAAATTGCGTCAGCCTGCCCGCTGTAGCGCTGTTGCTGCATCTGCATAAACTGCGCCTGAAGACGCTGAGCTTCCTGCTCATCTTCATCATCTTCTTCTGCCGCCGGGTGAACATCCGCCACCGGCGGTGCAGACGCAAAGGAGTGATGGCTGACCGGTGCCTGATAGGCAGATGCAGCCGGGACAAAGGCGGAGGACGTACCGGTGGTAATTTCCGGTTCAGTTACTGCCTGCACCGGCTCTGCTGCCGGAGATATGTCCGCCTCATCATCGCCATAGCGGTTACGCTGCTGCGTCATAAACTCATCACGCAGACGCGCCTGTAATACCTCGTCTTCATCCGGCTCAGTCTGTGCGGCCTGATGTTCCGGCTGATGCAGTTGTGCAAATTCATCCTGCTCACGGCGCAGACGCTCAAGTTCCGCGTCACGCTGAGACGGAATGCGGATGCCGTAAAGCTCGCGCCGGGTCGGGAGGCGCACCGGATTCGGACGCGGCAGTTCCGGGCCGAGACCCTGTTTGACCTGCACCGCACCGAAAGCCGCCGCTGCGGTTGCTGCTGCCGCAGAACTCAGATGTGCGCTGCCGTTATCACCGGTATCCGGCACATCAGGCAAATCGAACGTAAAGACCGGTTCTGTACGGCCGCTTCCCGCAAACGGGTTTTCCCATTGCGGCGCTGCCGGTTCCGGCTCCGGCTCCGGCTGAATATCCGGCACATTGATCGGGGCATTCAGGTCAACGGTTGTCCGGTAAGCATCCGGGACATCAAAACGGTAGTGTTCAGGTTCATCCGCAGCCGGTGCGGTGTGTTCCTGTGCAGCCGGTTCCTGTGCATGCACAACAGGCACCACTGGTTCAGCGGCGGTTTCCGGATATGCGGAGAGATTCTGTACCGGGGTCAGCAGCGAGTCGCTGTTATCCGCCGGGTCCTCATAATGTGCCTGATGGGCCAGTTCCGCCGCATTCGGTGCGGAAAACAGCACATCGTCCGCATCATCATATTCACGGTACTGCGCAGTCTGAGTCTGTGCCTCGCTGTCAGGCGCAACAACAGCGGTCAGTGCCGCTGCGGCAACCGCGGTCTGCGGTATGTTGTTGTGCTCTGCCTGCTCATCCGTTTCCTCATCGTCGTAATACTCGTCCTCGTCGTCATATTCACGATCGTCGTAATACTGATCGTCATAACGGTCACGGGAGTGATTGGTGAGGAAAGTAATCGGCGAAAGGACGGCCGCGCCGGTTTTTTCGGCAATGGTGATCCACGACCAGCCGGTCAGCAGCATCAGGCCGATAGCCCACAGACTGAGCAGCGCGAGTGTCGCGCCGAGGGCATTAAACCACGGCATCAGCGCAGAGCTGAATAAACTGCCGATCACCCCGCCTGCCGCGAAATTCTGCATATCATCCACATTCAGGGATGCCAGGGCACAGGATGAGAGAATGAGTGTCAGCCCCCCGATGATACGCATCGAGAGTGAGAAAAAGTCCACGTAATCTTTATTTTCATTACTGCGGAAGGCGGACCAGCACCCCAGGATCATCAGCGGGGGGACGGTGTAAGCCAGTATGCCAAAGGCGGAAAAGAGAATATCCGCAAACCAGGCCCCGATACTGCCGGCCAGATTCTTCACCGGCTCATGCCAGGTGGTCTGGGACCAGCTCGGGTCTGACGGATTAAACGATAAGAGAGCAACCAGCAGAAAGACGGCGCACAACCCGATCACAATAAGGACGGCTTCCAGCAACCGGCGGCCGCTGCTGATTTTTCTGAATTTGATGTGTTTGTCTTCTGTATATTCCTGGCTCATGTCATTTCCTGACGCAACGTCCGGTTTTTTCCTGTCAGTAAAACGGAACAACGCTGAGGGTAGCTCAGCGTTGAAACTGTATGCATAAACAGGAGTGTAACTGATTTATCCCGTTTTGCACATGACGCAGGAAACAAATTAACGGGTCTTAATGACCAGACGGTTACTTTGTTTGACCTCTTCCATCACCACGTAAGTACGGGTGTCGTTCACGCCCGGCAGACGCAGAAGAGTTTCACCCAGCAGTTTGCGGTAGGCCGACATGTCCGGCACACGAGTTTTCAACAGGTAGTCAAAATCACCGGAAACCAGGTGACATTCCTGAATCTCTTCCAGCTTCTGCACGGCGGTGTTGAACTGTTCAAACACATCCGGTGCCCCGCGGTTAAGGGTAATTTCCACGAATACCAGCAGGGAGGCATCCAGATAGTGCGGATTCAGCAGCGCGGTATACCCGGTGATAAAGCCCTGACGCTCTAAACGGCGCACACGTTCCAGACACGGAGTCGGAGACAGACCCACACGTTTGGAGAGTTCGACGTTAGAGATACGGCCATCTTTCTGCAATTCGTTAAGAATATTCCTGTCGATTCTGTCAAGATCTTTACCCGGACGCTTTTTGTTATCAATCATCTCGTTATCTCTCTTATTTACTATTTTCCTACACCCATAACACTTCCTTTACCTGACGGAACAAAATCAGCATCGGAAAACATGTTTTCAGGCCAATTCTTTGCATTTCTGATTATTAGAATACGCAACCGGCGCCAGTTTACCGGAACATTCAGATTATTATCGCTATAGTCGTAAGCTGAAATTACCATGCTTCGTCATCAGGACAAACACATCACCGGTGTAACAGGATGTATTAACCCGACGGATAAAAATCTCTTACACTGATGTTTTCGCAAATGCGCAGCCGATTGTCAAAGCAAATGAACAAAAATCAGAACAACCTGTTGAAGAAAATGACAGAAAAACGTTTCGCTGACAAACAGGACGTGCTTTTGGTGTGATATTCAAACAACTTAGGAATCTTCTGAATAATCACTTTCTCGTACAATCGCCTGAAAATCTACTCATTTCCGGCTGATTTCAATTTTGTGCTCTGCCGTTTTTATTCCTTTTTTTACCCCTTCGTTTCTCCTACAATCCTGTACACGCTTTTTTGCCATTCTGTTAATGAGGTGTTCATGAACGCAACCCGACACAGTAAATTAATTATTCTGGGTTCCGGCCCTGCCGGATATACCGCTGCGGTTTATGCGGCACGGGCGAATTTAAATCCGGTGCTGATTACCGGGGTGGAAGTCGGTGGTCAGTTAACCACCACCACCGAAGTGGAAAACTGGCCGGGTGACCCGGAAGGTCTGACCGGGCCGGGCCTGATGGAGCGTATGCAGGCTCACGCCGAAAAATTTGAGACTGAAATCATCAATGATTACATCACCGGCGTGGATTTCAGCAAACGCCCGTTTACCCTGACCGGGGAAAATACCTATACCTGTGACGCGCTGATTATCGCCACCGGCGCATCCGCCCGTTATATCGGCCTGCCGTCAGAAGAGGCTTTCAAAGGCCGTGGTGTGTCCGCCTGTGCCACCTGTGACGGCTTTTTCTACCGTAACCAGAAAGTCGCGGTCGTCGGCGGCGGTAACACCGCTGTGGAAGAAGCACTGTATCTCTCCAATATCGCATCAGAAGTGCATCTGATCCACCGCCGTGACAGCTTCCGTGCGGAAAAAATCCTGATCAGCCGTCTGATGGACAAAGTGGAGAACGGCAATATCGTTCTGCATACTGACCGCACACTGGATGAAGTGCTCGGTGACCAGATGGGCGTGACCGCTGTCCGTCTGCGTGATACCCAAAGTGATGCAACGGAAGAGCTGCCGGTGATGGGCTGCTTTATCGCTATCGGCCACAGCCCGAATACCGGTATTTTTGAAGGACATCTGGATCTGGAAAACGGCTATATCCGTGTTCAGTCCGGCACACACGGTAATGCAACACAGACATCCGTTCCGGGTGTGTTTGCCGCCGGTGATGTGATGGATCATATCTACCGTCAGGCGATCACCTCTGCGGGAACCGGGTGCATGGCCGCACTGGATGCCGAGCGCTATCTCGACAGCCTCGCAGACAACAAATAATCCTGCATTTTCAGGGCGCTATATCTGTAGCGCCTTTTCGTGTACCATGACATTATCCTGCTGATTTCAGCCGTATTTTTACTTATCACCTGCATACAGAAAAAATGGATAAATCAAGACAGTCAGAACTCGTCCGCTGGTTAAAACTTCAGGCGGCACCGGCCCGGCGATGGTTACGCCTCTCGATGTTACTGGGCGTGCTCAGCGGTTTACTGATTATCGGCCAGGCCTGGTGCCTCGCTGTCCTCCTTCAGTCCCTCATTATGGAGCACGTGCCCCGCGAACAGCTCCTCACTCCGTTCACTGTACTGGTCATACTGTTTATTGCCCGCGCCGTTGTTGCCGCAATCCGCGAACGGGTCGGGTTTATCTGCGGACAGGTGGTGAGACGGGATATCCGCCGGACAGTACTGGATAAACTGGAACAGCTCGGTCCGGTACGGGTAAAAGGCAAACCGGCCGGCAGTTGGGCGACGATTATTCTCGAGCAGATTGATGATATGCAGGATTACTATTCCCGCTATCTGCCGCAGATGACCCTGTCCGCCACCATACCAATGATGATTCTGATCACGCTGTTCCCGATCAACTGGGCGGCAGCCCTGATTCTGCTGGTGACAGCGCCGCTGATCCCCGTTTTTATGGCACTGGTGGGCCTGGGTGCCGCCGATGCCAACCGCCGTAACTTCCTGGCCCTGAGCCGCCTGAGCGGCGATTTCCTCGACCGCCTGCGCGGGCTGGAAACCATCCGCTTCTTCCACCGTGGTCGTGAGGAAGTGAAACAGATTGATGACGCCACGGAGGATTTCCGCTCACGTACTATGGAAGTGCTGCGTATGGCGTTTCTCTCCTCCGCCGTGCTGGAGTTTTTCGCGGCGATCTCGATTGCCGTCGTCGCGGTTTATTTTGGTTTTTCCTATCTCGGTGAACTGAATTTCGGCAGCTACGGCATGGGTGTCACGCTGTTTGCCGGGTTTATTGCTCTGATCCTCGCGCCGGAGTTTTTCCAGCCGCTGCGTGACCTCGGTACCTATTACCACGCCAAAGCACAGGCGGTGGGCGCGGCGGAATCCCTGTTTACCCTGTTATCCGCCGAAAACAATGATGACGAATTGCCGGGCACAGAACCGCTGGCACCGGCAGAACAGATTGCCGTCACCGCAACCGACCTGGTGATTTTTGCACCGTCAGGAGAAAAACTGGCCGGGCCGCTGAATTTCACCCTGAACGCCGGGCTGCGTATCGCGCTTGTCGGCCAGAGCGGAGCCGGGAAAAGTTCGCTGCTCAATCTGCTGCTGGGTTTTCTGCCGTATGAAGGCAGTATCCGGATCAATCAGCAGGAGCTGCGTGATATCAGCCCGGAAAGCTGGAGGTCGCAGCTGAGCTGGGTAGGTCAGAACCCGCACCTGCCGGAACAGACCATTCTGGACAATATCCGCCTGAGCCGTCCGGATGCCTCTCCTGAGGAGATCACGGCGGTGATGGAAAAAGCCTATGTGACCGATTTTATTGATTCTCTGCCTGACGGGGTCAATACCGTGGTCGGAGATAATGCCGCGCGGCTCTCTGTCGGCCAGGCACAACGGATTGCCGTGGCACGCGCCCTGCTCAATCCGTGCCATCTGCTGCTGCTGGATGAACCGTCCGCCAGCCTGGATGCCCACAGTGAGGAGCGCGTGATGCATGCCCTGAATGAGGCGGCACATCAGCAAACCACCCTGCTGGTGACACACCTGCTGGAAGAAACCCGTGACTATGATGAAGTCTGGGTGATGGATAAAGGTCTGATTATTGAACAGGGCAGCTATGCTGCTCTGCAACAGCAACAGGGTGCATTTGCACAGCTGCTGTCACACCGGACGGGGGATCTGTAATCATGCGTGTTTTACTGCCGTTTTTAGCCCTCTATCGCCGTCACTGGTTTTTACTGACGCTCGGGATCCTGCTGGCGATTGCCACGCTGCTCGCCAGTATCGGCCTTCTGACGCTCTCCGGCTGGTTCCTGGCCGGTACTGCCATTGCCGGTGTGCCGGGGATTGCCTTTTTTAACTATATGCTGCCTGCCGCCGGGGTGCGCGGTGCCGCTATCTCCCGCACCGCCGGACGCTATGCGGAGCGCCTGGTCAGCCACAGCGCGACCTTCCGTGTACTGAAACATCTGCGGGTATTTGCCTTTGAGAAAATCCTGCCGCTGACACCGGGCGGTATTGCCCGCTTCCGTCAGGGAGAACTGCTCAACCGGCTGGTCGGGGATGTGGAAACGCTGGATCACCTCTATCTGCGGGTGATTTCGCCGATCGCTGCCGCGCTGGTGGTGATTGCAGTGCTGACATTCGGGCTCGGTTTTCTGGATCTGACACTCGCTTATGCACTGGGCGGGTTTATGACCTTCCTGCTGTTTGCCCTGCCGGTGGTGTTCTATTACGCCGGTAAGCCAATCGGCGTGCAGCTGACCACACTCCGTGCACAGTACCGCACCCTGCTGACCAGCGCATTACAGGGACAGGCGGAGCTGACTATTTTTGGTGCGCAGTCCCGTTTCCGCGAGCAACTGGCGGAGACTGAACAACGCTGGCTGGTACAGCAGCAGCGCCAGGCCGGTCTGACCGGGCTTTCCCAGGCTATTATTATTCTGGCGACCGGGTTTGCCGTCGCGCTGATGCTGTGGATGGCATCCGGGGTCAGCTGGCCATACCGCGAAAGCGGCGCCATTATCGCCCTGTTTGTATTCTGTGCGCTGGCTGCATTTGAGGCATTGGGCCCGGTCGCGGTGGCTTTCCAGCATCTCGGCCAGGTGATGACCTCCGCAGAGCGTGTATCGCAGATAGTGGACACCAAACCGGAAGTGACTTTCCCGGCCAGTGGTCCGGCAGCCTCCGCACAGGTCAGCGTCAGCCTCAGCGGTGTCGGGTTTACCTATCCGGGACAGCCGCTGCCGGTGCTGAAAGATATCTCCCTGACACTGCGTGCCGGTGAGCACCTTGCCCTGCTGGGGAAAACCGGCTGCGGAAAATCCACTTTATTGCAGCTGCTGACCCGGGCATGGGATGTCAGTGAAGGTGAAATCCGCCTGAATGACCAGCCGGTTGCCGCTTATGATGAAAATACCCTCCGGTCACTGATGGCAGTGGTTCCGCAACGTATTCATGTGTTCAATAACACACTGCGCGGTAATCTGCGGATCGGGAATAACGAAGCAACCGATGCGCAGCTGAATGCCGTGCTGGCACAGGTCGGGCTGGAAAACCTGCTGGATAACGACCAGGGACTGAATGCCTGGATCGGCGAAGGCGGCCGTCTGCTTTCCGGCGGCGAACAGCGCCGTCTCGGCATCGCCCGCGCCCTGCTGCACAATGCACCGTTCCTGCTGCTCGATGAGCCGACAGAAGGACTGGATGCAGATACCGAGCAGCATATTCTCGCCCTGCTGCGGGATATCGGCCGTGACCGGACCATGCTTATCATCACCCACCGTTTACAGGGCCTGGAACACATGGACACGCTGTGTGTGATGGACGGAGGGCAGATAGCCGAACAAGGTTCTCACGATGCGCTGCTGGCGCGCAGAGGCCGTTATTATCAGTTTGTGAACCGTATTCCGGTCATAACCGGGGGATCTGATGCCGTTTTATCAGTTGGATGAGGAATTGCTCTTTCCGCCTGTTGAACATGCGCTGACCGACCCGGACGGATTGCTGGCCACCGGCGGGGATCTCTCCCCTTCCCGGTTGCTGCTCGCCTACCGGGAAGGGATTTTCCCGTGGTATTCCCCCGGCGAACCCATTCTGTGGTGGTCGCCGGATCCGCGTGCGGTATTGTATCCGGCGGAGCTGCATGTCAGCCGTTCGCTGCACAAGATTCTGAAAAAACACCCTTACCGGGTGACTCTTAATCATGCCTTTGAACAGGTCATCCGGGCCTGCACAGAGCGGGATGAGGGCACCTGGATAGGGGAAGATATTGTGGCCGCCTATATCCGGCTGCATCAGGCAGGACGTGCTCATTCGGTTGAAGTGTGGGATGATGACGCGCTGATCGGCGGGCTGTATGGCCTGAATACCGGGTTACTGTTCTGCGGGGAGTCAATGTTCAGCCGTGTCAGTAACGGGTCAAAAATCGCCTTTATGACCTTTTTTGCCCACTTTACCGGCCACGGCGGCAGGATGTTTGACTGTCAGATACTGAATCATTACACCGAATCATTCGGTGCGCGGGAGATCCCGCGACAGGCGTTTATCCGTCAGCTTTATCAGCTGCGTGATAATCATTTACCGCAGTCATGCTGGCAGCCGCAGACATTAGCACGTCCGGCGCCGTCACAACTGCCGCCTTTTTTATAAAATCGCTGTAAACCAACAGGAAATGGTATGTTTCTGCCCGTTTTATGTTTCAGACGCGGTGCTTAAAAAATATCATTCCTTTACATAATCCCGGTTTTTCGGCATTATCTTGCGGTTTGAAAATACTGGTTATTAACATTAGAGGATTAGATGGCCAAAGAAGACAATATTGAAATGCAAGGCACTGTGTTAGATACACTGCCGAACACGATGTTCCGTGTGGAACTGGAAAACGGACACGTTGTGACTGCACATATCTCCGGTAAAATGCGTAAAAACTATATCCGCATCCTGACAGGCGACAAGGTTACAGTAGAACTGACCCCATATGACCTGAGCAAAGGCCGTATCGTCTTCCGTAGCCGCTGATCCCTGCAGGCCACGCCTCATAAAAAGACACCACAGGCAACGCACCGGAGTGCGTGTCCTGTGGTGATCGTTTCTGTCAGGCTACCGGGTCGCCGGATTTCTCTTTCAGGGCACTGAAACGGTAAGTCAGTTCATCTTTCTTCTTATCAAGATCGATAATCACCGAACCGCCGTTCACCAGCTCACCGAACAGTAATTCGTTCGCCAGCGGTTTTTTCAGTTTATCCTGAATCACACGGGCCATCGGACGTGCGCCCATCGCCGGGTCATACCCTTTTTCTGCCAGCCATGTACGGGCACGGGCAGACACTTCAATGGAAACACCTTTCGCATCCAGCTGCGCCTGGAGTTCAACAATAAATTTGTCGACCACCTGGGCGATAATCGGCTGCGACAGCGCATTAAACCAGACAATGCCGTCCAGACGGTTACGGAACTCCGGTGTGAACACCCGTTTGATTTCCGCCATCGCGTCAGTGCTGTTGTCCTGCTCGGTAAACCCGATGGATTTACGCTGGGTTTCACGCACACCGGCGTTGGTGGTCATCACCAGGATCACGTTACGGAAATCCGCTTTGCGCCCGTTGTTATCGGTCAGTGTCCCGTTATCCATCACCTGTAATAACAGGTTAAAGACATCCGGGTGCGCTTTTTCGATTTCATCCAGCAGTACCACCGCATGCGGGTGTTTGATAACCGCATCCGTCAGCAACCCGCCCTGATCAAACCCGACATAGCCCGGAGGTGCACCAATCAGACGACTGACGGTGTGACGCTCCATATACTCGGACATATCAAAGCGCAGCAGCTTGATACCCATTGCTTTGGATAACTGCACAGTGACTTCGGTTTTCCCGACCCCGGTCGGCCCTGCCAGCAGGAAGGCGCCAATCGGTTTCTGCTCGTTCCCCAGACCTGCACGGCTCATTTTGATGGATTCCGTCAGGGCATCAATCGCCGGATCCTGGCCGAAGACCAGCATTTTCAGGCGGCTGTCGAGGTTACGCAGCAGATCTTTATCACTGCTGGAAACGGTTTTTTCCGGGATACGCGCGATCCGCGCCACAATCGCCTCAATTTCACCGACGCCAATGGTTTTCTTACGGCGGCTCAGCGGCATCAGGCGGGTTCTTGCCCCGGCTTCATCAATGACATCAATCGCTTTATCCGGCAGATGGCGGTCAGTGATGTATTTCACCGACAGATCCACGGCCGCCTGAATGGCTTTCGCGGTGTAACGCACATCGTGGTGTGCCTCATATCGGGCTTTCAGGCCGTTAATGATGCGCACGGTTTCATCGGCAGTCGGTTCATTGATATCAATTTTCTGGAAACGGCGGGTCAGCGCTTTATCTTTGTCAAAGATATTGCTGAATTCCTGATAGGTTGTGGAACCAATCACCCGGATTTTCCCGTTGGATAATAACGGTTTAATCAGGTTTGCCGCATCCACCTGACCACCTGATGCCGCACCGGCACCAATGATGGTGTGGATCTCATCAATAAACAGAATGCTTTTTTCGTTTTTCTCCAGCACTTTCAGCAGTGCCTTAAAGCGCTTCTCGAAATCACCGCGGTACTTGGTACCGGCCAGCAGTGAGCCGATATCCAGAGAAAAAATGGTATAGCCTTTGATCACTTCCGGTACATCGTCCTGCTCGATACGCCAGGCGAGCCCTTCCGCAATCGCGGTTTTACCGACCCCGGATTCCCCGACAAACAGCGGGTTATTCTTACGGCGGCGGCACAGCACCTGAATGGTGCGCTCCAGCTCCGCCTGACGGCCGATCAGCGGGTCAATCTGGCCTTTACGTGCCAGGTCATTAAGATTGGTGGTGAAGTTATCCAGGCTGTCCTCGCCGCCGGTGTTTTCTTCGGCAGCAGACTGTGACGGCTCATCAAAGGACGGGCCGCTCTCATTTTCATCCTCACCTTTGGTGGTGCCGTGAGAGATGAAATTCACAATATCCAGACGGCTGACATCATGCTTGCGCAGCAGATAAGCCCCCTGGGACTCCTGCTCACTGAAAATGGCCACCAGCACATTCGCGCCGTTGACTTCATTACGCCCGGATGACTGAACATGGAAAACGGCGCGCTGTAACACGCGCTGGAAACTGAGTGTCGGCTGGGTTTCGCGATCATCCCCTTCCGGCAGCAGCGGCGTGGTCTGTTCAATAAAATGCTCAAGCTCCTGGCGCAGGATGGCCAGGTTAACGCGGCAGGCTTCAAGCGCCTCACGGGCTGATTTGTTACCTAATAACGCCAGCAGCAGGTGCTCTACGGTCATAAATTCATGCCGGTTGTCCCTTGCTTTGGCAAAGGCGATATTCAGACTGAGCTCTAATTCTTGATTGAGCATAGGCACCTCCATTCAGAGAAACAAAGTGTATTCTTATACCTTCTCGAGTGTACACAGCAACGGATGATCGTTGTCTTTCGCGTACGTATTGACCAGTGTTGTTTTCATTTCAGCGATTTCGGCGGTAAATACCCCGCAGATCCCTTTTCCCTGATAATGGATGTCGAGCATAATCTGCGTCGCACGATCAACATTATAAGAAAAGAACTTTTGCAAAACTTCAACCACAAAGTCCATAGGGGTATAGTCGTCGTTGTTTAAAACCACCTTATACATTGAGGGTGGCTGTATCTTCTGCAGCGCTTTTTCCCTGAGCGTGACATCCGTTTGTGATTCAGATTGATAGTGACTCATTGCTATTCCGGTTATAGAAAACGTACGCCGCATCAGGCGTATCAATACTTAGCGTTATCTGTATCAAACTTTACAGGCCAATACAGTATTGCTGCAAACAAAGGCTTGACGTTACCCTCTAATTCAATAGAGTATAAATAGTGTACAAAGTAACCAGTATATCCGCGTACAGCTGATACTTCATTACTGAGTATTATGGATCATATGGTGCATTGTGCAGCATTTTTCAATCGTTTGACAGATGAGGGTTGTAACAGTATGGAAACAGGTACTGTTAAGTGGTTCAACAACGCCAAGGGTTTCGGGTTTATCTGCCCGTCGGATGGTGGTGACGATATTTTTGTACACTATTCGACGATTCAGATGGACGGCTACCGCACGCTGAAGGCGGGTCAGAAAGTGAATTATGACACCATTCAGGGACCAAAAGGGCATCACGTCAGTGTGATTATTCCGGTTACTGAAGATGACGACACCACAGCGCCGTAACACGGTATTTAACAAAATTATGCGGATCGTCGCGGCAATGTCAATCGTCATTCCGCGACGTATTCGTATTTTCAGACTGTGCGCGGTTACTCCCGCGCCAGTGCATCAATAGGATCAAGTTTAGCCGCATTTCTGGCAGGCAGAAAGCCGAAGATGATCCCGATAGCGGTCGAACAGAGCACCGCGCTGACAATCGCCGCAGGGCGGAAGACAAATTCCCAGTCCGGCAGTGCCATTTTGGCGGCAAAGGCAATAGAATAAGAAAGCCCGAGGCCGATAGCCCGCCCATCAGACACACCAGCACCGCCTCAATCAGGAACTGCTGCATCACATCCCCCGCCCGCGCACCGACCGCCATACGGATGCCGATTTCCCGGGTGCGCTCCGTCACACTGACCAGCATGATGTTCATCACCCCGATGCCGCCCACCACCAGCGAAATTACCGCCACCAGCGTCAGGAAGAGCTGCATGGTGGTCGTGGTTTTATCCACGGTTTTCACAATGCTGTCGAGGTTGTAGGTGAAAGTGTCTTTTTTGCCGTGACGCAGCGTCATCAGCCGTACCAGCTGCTCTTCCGCATTTTTGGTGTTGTAACCGTCGCGGATACGCACGGAGATCATATCCAGATAGTTGCGCTGCATCAGCCGCCCGGTCAGAGTGGTGTACGGCATCCAGACCTGTAAGGTTTTCGAGTTACCGAACATGGATTTGCGATCCGCAATCACGCCGACCACCGTTGCAGGCATGTTGCCCACCAGCAGCGTTTCCCCGACCACATTATTCTGATGCGGAAAGAGTTTGCGCTTGGTATTCATATCAATGATAACAACCTGGGAGCGGCGCTCGTACATCTCCGGAGAGAACGCCCGCCCTTCACCGAAACGCATGTCATATACGGTGAAAAAGTCCGGTCCGATCCCGGTAACACGCGCTGCGGAATCAAGATTGCCCCGGCGCAGACGCGCACCATTCTCAATTTCCGCCGACGCCGCATAAACATACGGCTGCTGGCGGATCACATCCACATCGCCGGGTTTCAGGGATTGCTGATCCTGTCCCGGGTCACTGCCGAAGTCTTTGCCGGGATAGACAAAAATAGTGTTGGTGCCGATGGATTTGATATCCGACAGCACCAGCGCTTTGGCGGCATCCCCGATCACCAGAATGGTCACCACGGAGGCAATCCCGATAATAATGCCCAGCATGGTGAGCAGTGTCCGCATCTTGTTGACCACCATGGCGCGCCACGCCATCAGCAGCGCTTCATTAAAGCGGCCGAGGAAACGGCTGAACGCGCTGCTTTTCAGCGGCGGTTTGGCGGCCAGCGCCTTCGCCTGCGGATTAATGACTGATCCGCTGTCGCTGAGGATATGTCCGTCTTTGATTTCAATGATCCGCGCAGCCTGTGCGGCAATGGACGGATCATGGGTGACGATAATCACCGTATGTCCGGCATCACAGAGCTGGCGCAGAATAGCCATCACCTCTTTGCCCGACTGGCTGTCGAGTGCACCGGTCGGTTCATCTGCGAGGATCACTTCCCCGCCGTTCATCAGGGCGCGGGCGATACTGACACGCTGCTGCTGTCCGCCGGAGAGCTGTCCCGGCCGGTAAATCAGCCGCTCACCCAGCCCCAGGCGCTGCAACAGCGATGCGGCCCGTTCACGGCGCTCACGGGCACTCAGTCCGGCATAGATAGCCGGCATTTCCACATTTTGCTCAGCACTGAGGTGGGATAACAGATGGTAACGCTGGAAAATAAAGCCGAAATGTTCACGGCGCAGCGCCGCCAGTTCATCACCGCTCAGCTCTGCCGTGTTTTTTCCGGCAACAAAATAGTGCCCGTCGCTTGGCGTGTCCAGGCAGCCGAGGATATTCATCAGCGTGGATTTACCGGAGCCGGACTGGCCGATAATCGCCACCATTTCACCGGCACTGATAGTCAGTGAGACATCATCCAGCACCGTGACACTGCTGTCTCCGGAAGGATAACGGCGGTAAATATTCCGCAGTTCTAATAATGCGCTCATGAATTATCCTGCTGTGCCGTCATCAATACCGGTCACCACTTTCTCATGCTCTGCCAGACCTTTTGTCACCTCAGCTTCCACATCATTACGGGTGCCGAGTGTCACCTGACGGGTTTCCGGCTGACCATTCACCAGCACCTGCACTTCATATTCAGTCGGGGAGATCTCTTTACCCAGTGCCGCCAGCGGGATTTTCAGCACGTTTTCGCGGTTTTCCAGCGCGATAGTGACCTGGGCAGTCATGTCCAGCTTCAGCACATGCTGCGGGTTCGGCACTTCAAAACGGGCATAATAGAAAATGGCGTCATTGATTTTCTGCGGTTTCGGCAGGATATCGGTGATCACGCCACTGAAGGTTTTGTCCGGCGCACCCAGCACACTGAACGTGGCTTTCTGGCCGGGTTTCAGATACACCACATCCGCCTCGGAGACTTCTGCATTCACCAGCATGGTATCGAGATCCGCCAGGGAGAGGATGGTCGGCGCCTGCTGCATGGCAATCACCGTCTGGCCCTGCAGGGTTTTCAGCTCGGTCACAACGCCATCCATCGGCGCGCGGATATTGGTGTACTGCAAATCATTGCGGGCGGTATCGAGTGTGGCCTGATTGCGTGCCACCTGGGCTTTATAGGTGTCAATCGCCGCACGCTGCACATCCATATTGCGCCGCGCCTCATCCACATCCTGCTTTGAGATAACCTGCGTTTTTGCCAGTGCCAGCCGCCGCTGATAGGTCGCCTGTGCAAAAGCATACTCTGCCTCTGCCTGCTTCAGCCGTGCTTTGATTTCACTGACCGTCTGCTCGGCCTCAATCACCACGTTCTGTGCTTTGACCGGGTCGATGACCGCCAGCAGCTCGCCCTTCTTAACAAAATCACCCTCTTTGACATTCAGGGTCTGCAACTGCCCGTTGACCTGCGCACCGACATCCACTTTCTGCAGTGCATCCAGCTTGCCGGTGGCCATCACTTTCTTTTCGAGTGTGCCGCGCTGCACATCCGCTGTCATATAGCTGACCGGCGCATCTTCGCGGGTAAAGAACCAGAAACCGCCGGCGATCAGAATAATCAGAATGCCGGCGGTCAGGATTTTTTTCTTTGAAACTGCTTTCATTAACACCTTTTTCCTCAGTTAGCGCGCCCTCTGGCGAGCCATGCCACGCGGGAGAACATCCGGCGCAGCAACAGCGGGATAGAATCCACACCCCGGCTGGCCGCATTGTTGGCAATCGCGATCGCCAGATCCGGTTTTGAGGTGCGGTGAATCGCTTTGGTTATGACCCGGCGGGCCGGCATTTTCATATTTTCCGGAATATCCGCGACCTGGTGATACAGGCGGCTGAACCCCTCCCGATATAAAAAGTGCTCCATATCCGGCGCGGGCAGACGGGTCAGTCTGTCCTGCTCGACATCATTAAGCCCCGATGAGAAGTGTGCGGCAGTGGCCGCATATTTCTTACCGGCTTCGTCGCCGTCAACCAGAGTATGCCATTCTATACCCATTTTGTTGGCAAACTTTAACAAAGGTTTAAGACCGCACTGGGCAAACTCAATCACCTTGATCCCTTCAGTCTCAAAGTAATAATTACACTGTTTTGCCAGGTCGTTCATCAGCCAGATTTCCGTTTCACCCTCCACCAGCAGCCAGCAGCGGGCAAACAGTGCCGACGGGCGGTTAAAGCGGATATGGAATGAGATACGCCGCAGCTCTTCCGGTGACAGATGGTTTTCCCCCAGCCGGTAAGCGGCAACGCGGGTGGATTCCCGCACCAGGCGGCAGATATCATGAATCGGTACCAGTGAAAGCAGTTCACCGGAGTTGGTGGTGGTAATGCGCTGTAAGGAAAACAGATTGAGCAGCCCCCACGCCACCGACAACATGATCGGATGCAGGCGGGTTTCCGGGTCTTCAACGATAATGATCGGACGGGCATAGGGGTCGAGCTTCAGACCGCTGTTGGACTGGAGCAGTGCGGCAAACATACCGAGGATAATCAGCCGCACATTGCGCTGATTGGGGCCTGCCACCACGCGGTTGATCCCTTCCAGCGCCTGCCACGCCCGCTGGCGCGGTTCGATATTCAGCCGTTTGGCTTTACGGCGATCGAGCAGGTACTCCCCCTGCTCGGCAAAGTAGTGGCTGAGCAGCTGTTTCATGGCCTCAAGGCCATCCTGCAAATCATCATTGGAGAGTGTCTGCGGGTTGCTTACCAGGGCGCGGGTCAGATCCGCCATCCGGTTATTGAAGGTCTCCGTTTGTGTGCAGAGATCATATTCCTCATCCTCACAATCAGGCACATTTTTTCTCAGGCCGCGCATAAAGCGGGCATCGCGCAGACGCAGTACCGGATAGAGGCGGATAATCTCGCTGATAAACTTATCGGTTTCCGCCGGCAGCAGCGGCTCACCGGCCTCATCCAGAAAGGTGCGCTGACTGGTAATGGTGTTGTCATCCGCCAGATCCGCGCTGACACGGTAGTTGATCCGCAGATACTCGTCCCCGTTAGTGCGCCACAGCGGTGCCAGCTCACGGAAACGGCGGGAACGGGAGCGTCCGGGCCGGTTTTCACGGAATGTCAGGACAATCTGCAGATGGCGCACAGGCCCGGCTTCGCTGTCAGCAGCGTGATAAAAATCACTCAGGACAAATTTCGCATTCAGTGCCTGCGGTGACAGCGTCAGAGTCAGGGCATCCAGCAGGCTGGATTTCCCCCAGGCGTTCTCACCGATCAGTACCGTATTGCCGGTCAGTGGTAATGACAGGCGGTTAATACCGCGAAAACCCAGAATTTCCACTCTTTCCAGAATCATAGTTCCCTCACTGTTTGCCGGATACCGCCTGTTTTATGACAATACTGTCACAATAATGATCACAATAAAGTATTATCACAATGTAATAAATAAAAACGGTTTTGACTTATACTAAACACGAAAACAGAGGGATACGTAGCAATTATGGTGAGGATGCCGCTATAATCGCCTGCTTTTTAATCAGATACTGACACAAACATAAGTAAAGACGGCATTATTTTACGGAAACGACACACATGTATTCAGGGTTATTAATTATTCTCGCCCCGCTCATTGCGGGTTATCTCATCCCGGTCAGCAGCACGGCACTGAAAAAAATCATCGGTCGCGGTCTGAGCGCGATGGTGTATGTGATTCTGTTTCTGATGGGGATAAGCCTGGCGCTGGTGGAAAACCTCGGGGCAAATCTGCTGGTGATTGTGCAGTACACCCTGACCTTTTCTGTGGTGGTGCTGGGCTGTAACCTCGCGGGACTGTTTTTATACGGCAAAAAATACCCGTGGCAGGTTCCGGCTCACAAACAGCAAAAACCCCCTTCCCGCCTGCATATGGTGCTGGAATCCCTGCAACTGTGTGGCGTGCTGCTGGTTGGTTTTGCCACCGGGTTATTCGGCTGGTCGTTTCTCGCCTTTGCCGGTGCCGCCAGTGAATACGCGCTGATTTTCCTGCTGTTCCTCGTCGGGATCCAACTGCGCAACAGCGGCATGACGCTGCGCCAGATTCTGATCAACCGCCGCGGTATGCTGGTCTCGCTGATTGTGGTGGTCACCTCGCTGCTCGGCGGCGCACTCGCGGCACTGATTGCCGGGCTGCCGGTCAAAACCGGGATGGCGCTCTCCTCCGGCTTCGGCTGGTATTCGCTGTCCGGTATTCTGCTGACCGACGCTTTCGGCCCGGTGCTCGGCAGTGTCGGCTTCTTTAACGACCTGGCGCGGGAGATTGCCGCGATTATGCTGATCCCGCTGCTGATCAACCGCCACCGTGCCGCAGCACTCGGCCTCGGCGGTGCCACCACGATGGACTTTACCCTGCCGGTATTGCAGCGCAGCGGCGGTGTGTCGATTGTCCCGGCCGCGATTGTGCACGGCTTTGTCCTCAGTCTGTTTGCCCCGGTGCTGATAGCCCTGTTTACCTGAAGAGTGAAAACGTATGCCACAACAACGGATTTTAGTGCTGGGTGCCAGCGGTTATGTCGGACAAAATCTTATCCCGCAGCTGATTGCCGCCGGTCATCAGGTCACTGCCGCCGCCCGCCGGGTGGAGTGGATGCAGGCACAGGGCTGGGAAAATACCCGCTGCTGCTATGCGGATCTGTATGATAAATCCACCCTGGAAACGCTGTTTCAGGACATTGATGTGGTGTATTACCTCGTCCACAGTATGACGGATGAGGATGATTTATTGGCACGGGAGCGCCTGGCGGCGGAAAACGTGCAGGAGATGCTGAATAAATCTGCGGTGCGGGAAGTGATTTACCTGAGCGCCATGCAGCACAAAGACAGCGATTCCCCGCACCTCGCCGCCCGCAGGCTGACCGGCGAAATTCTCGCGGACAGCCGCGTGCCGGTCACCGAGATCCGCGCTGCCATTATTGTCGGTCCCGGCTCGGCGGCATTCGAGATCATGCGCGACATGGTGTACAACCTGCCGATCCTGACCCCGCCGCGCTGGGCACGCTCAAAATCCTCACCGGTGGCACTGGAAAACCTGCTGAATTACCTGACCGGCCTGCTCTCCCACCCGGCAACCGAAAACCGCCGTTTTGATGCCACAGGCCCGGATTACCTCAGTTATCTGGAGATGTTCCGCCACTTTATTACCATCAGCGGCAAAAAACGGCTGATGATCCCGCTGCCGATCCCGCTGCGGCTGATTTCAGTTCACTTTCTGCGGCTAATCACCACGGTACCGGAAGGTATCGCCAAAGAGCTGATTATGGGTCTGAAATATGATCTGCCCGGCGACGGAAAGCCGCTTCAGGCGCTGATCCCGCAGACACTGCTCAGTTTTGATGATGCCGTGCGCAAAACCCTTAAGGATGAAGCGGATGCCGTGGATAATGAAGACTGGGGTTATGACCCGGAGGTCCGCGCCCGCTGGCGGCCGGGCTTCGGTTTCTATCCCAAACAGGCCGGTTTTACCCTGAATACCTCTGCCTCCGCCGATGCCCTGTGGCATGTTGTGCAGCAGATTGGCGGCAAAGACGGCTATTTTTATGCCAATATTCTGTGGTCAGTCCGCGCCCGGCTGGATGACCTGTGCGGTAATAAAGTCACTTACGGCCGCCCGGACCGCGATACCCTCGAACCGGGGGATAAAATCGACGGCTGGAAAGTGATCACCGTGAAACCCCGGCAGCAGCTCTCCCTGCTGTTCGGCATGAAGGCCCCCGGACTGGGGCGGCTGACCTTTACCATCCGCGGCCACGGTCACCAGCGGACACTGGATGTCCGCGCCTGGTGGCATCCCGCCGGATTCAGCGGCCTGCTCTACTGGTTCGCCATGATGCCTGCTCATTTATTCATCTTTAAAGGAATGGCGAAAACCATCGTCAAACGGGCGGCATCATACGTCCTCCCGGCATCTGAGAAGACATAATCACTCAGTAAAAGTCATTAGTTTGCTTTTTTAGTAGTTTTTTATGCAGAAATAATTGCATATTTATTCTTACGGCGTTAATATTCACTCAACGTCACTGAGTATGCAGAATTACAGCATGAGTATTCAATTAAAAAACATCAATTGCTTTTACGGACAGCATCAGGCGCTGTTTGATATCAACCTGGAATGTGGTGCAGGCGAAACCATGGTACTGCTCGGGCCGAGCGGCGCCGGTAAGAGTTCGCTGCTGCGGGCACTGAACCTGCTTGAAATGCCGCGTTCCGGTGAACTGACCATTGCGGATCACCATTTTGATTTTACCACCACGCCATCTGCCAAAGAGATCCGTTCCCTGCGTCAGAACGTCGGCATGGTGTTCCAGCAATATAACCTGTGGCCGCATCTGACTGTCATGGATAACCTGACAGAAGCACCGATCCGGGTGCTGGGTCTGACCAGAGAAGCGGCTCAGGCAAAAGCGGAAAAGCTGCTGACACGTCTGCGTCTGACTGATTTTGCAAACCGTTTCCCGCTGCATTTATCCGGCGGCCAGCAGCAGCGTGTGGCAATTGCCCGTGCCCTGATGATGGAACCGCAGGTACTGTTATTCGATGAGCCGACAGCGGCACTGGACCCGGAGATTACCTCTCAGGTCGTCGATATTATTAAAGAGCTGTCACAGACCGGAATTACCCAGGTGATTGTGACTCACGAAGTGGATATCGCCCGTAAAACCGCCAGCAAGGTGGTGTATATGGAAAACGGCCGCATCGTGGAACAGGGCGGCGCACAATGCTTTATCACTCCGCAGACAGAGGCATTTGCCGGTTATCTGTCACACTGATTATTTTCTGCCACTGAACATTAAAAATAGGATGTTGCTATGAAAAAACTGGTTATTGCCGCATTAATCGGCGCGTTTGCTTTCTCCGCAGCGGCGGCAGAAAAAGAAAAAATCCGTTTCGCGACAGAAGCGAGTTATGCCCCGTTTGAAACCGTGAATGAGAAAAACGAAATCGTCGGTTTTGATGTGGATCTGGCTCAGGCGATGTGTGCCAAAATCGATGCGGAATGTACCTTTACCAACCAGGCGTTTGACAGCCTGATCCCGAGCCTGAAATACAAGCGTTTTGATGCGCTGATGGCCGGAATTGACGTCACACCTGAGCGTCAGAAGCAGGTTGATTTCACCAATACCTATTATGATAACTCTGCTGTTTTCGTTGCAGTTGCGGGCAAATTTGATAGCATTGACAGCCTCAAAGGGAAACAGATTGGTATCCAGAACGGCACCACGCATCAGAAATACCTGATGGAGCAGTTTAAGGACATGAAAATTGTGCCTTATGAAAGCTACCAGAACGCGGTACTGGATCTGAAAGGCGGACGTATTGACGCCGTATTCGGTGACACAGCTGTTATCAATGAATGGCTGAAGAGCAACGACAATCTGAAAACCGTGGGTGAGCGCGTCACCGATCCGGAATATTTCGGCACCGGCCTGGCTATTGCGGTCCGTAAGGGCAACAGCGAGCTGAAAGACAAACTCAACAAGGCGCTTGGTGAGGTCAAAGCGGACGGTACTTACGATACCCTCTATAAGAAATGGTTTGAGTAATAACATAAAAAATTAATGAACGATTTTCTCTCTTTAGCAAGCGCCGCCGGGGTAACCGTCGGCCTTGCTGTTTCTGCACTCCTGATTGGTCTGGTGCTCGCGATGCTGTTTACCCTCTGGGAAACCGTGCGCTGGAAACCTGTCGCTTTTGCCGGAACCTGTCTTGTTACGCTTATCCGTGGTTTACCTGAGCTGCTGGTGGTCCTGTTTGTCTATTACGGCACACAGGAAGTAATTATTCAGCTGAGCGACGGTATCAATCTGGGCTTCTTCACCCTGACACTTGAGATCGACAACGGCCCGTATGTGCCGATCTTCAGCGGTATCACTGCCCTGTCCCTGCTCTATGCGGCCTATGCGTCACAAACCCTGCGCGGCGCCCTGAAAGCGGTGCCGGACGGACAGCGGGAAGCAGGCCAGGCGCTTGGTCTGAGCCGTGCCACCATTTTCCTCCGCTTTGTTATGCCGCAGATGTGGCGGCATGCCCTGCCGGGGCTGGGTAACCAGTGGCTGGTTCTGCTGAAAGATACCGCGCTGGTCTATCTGATTGGTATTAACGAACTGATGCTGCAGACACAAAGCATTGCCCGCCGTACTGAAGAACCTTTCACCTGGTACAGCATCGTGGCCCTTATTTACCTCGCCATCACGCTGGTCAGTCAGTACATCCTCAAACGTATCGAACTGCGTACCACACGTTTTGAACGGAGCGGCCAATGAGCATATTTGATTATATTCTTGCCGTCTTACCGGGCCTGCCGGTCAGTCTGTCACTGACCTTTACCGCACTGATCACCGCGTTTCTGCTGTCAGTGCTGTTTACACTGGTACTCTCTCTCAAACCCCGGATTCTGACGCCGCTGGTCAAAGGGTATATCACCCTGTTTACCGGGACACCGCTGCTGGTCCAGTTTTTCCTGATTTATTTCGGGCCTGCTCAGTTTGAAGGGCTGAAAAACTATCCGCTGCTGTGGGAACTGATGTCCTCTCCGTGGCTCTGTGCCATGGTGACACTGGCGCTCAACAGTGCGGCCTATTCGACACTGCTGTTCTACGGTGCGGTGAAAGCAATTCCGAAGGGTCAGTGGCAATCCTGCCAGGCGCTGGGAATGTCACAGAAGCAGACCATGCGGATTATCCTGCCGTATGCCTTTAAACGTGCATTGTCGTCCTATTCCAACGAAGTGGTGCTGATTTTCAAAAGTACCTCACTGGCCACGACGATCTCGCTGCTTGAAGTGATGGGCTACAGCCGCCGCCTGTTTGGTCAGGATTACGATCTGAACGTCTTTATTGCTGCGGGGATTATTTATCTGGCCGTCAACAGTCTGCTGACACTCGCAATGCGTCTGATTGAACGCCGCGCACTGGCATTTGAACACCGTAACTGATCCGCTCATACAGAAACGGGGCTGACGTATACACGCAGCCCCGTTTTTTTATTCTCTGATGATTATTTCCGGGTCAGCAGCACCAGCACTTCATAATGTGCAGTATGCGGGAACATATCAAACAGCTGCACGCGCTGCGGCTGATATTGCGTGAGATGCGCCAGATCCTGTGCCAGGCTCTGTGCATTGCAGCTGGAATAGATAATCGTCTCCGGAGCCATGGTATTGAGATAATCACACAGCGCTTTGCCTATTCCCCGGCGCGGCGGGTTTACCAGCACCAGTTCCGGTACGGCGGATTTAGCGAGAGCAAACTGCGCGGAATCCAGCGCCTGAAAGGTGACATTCTCCAGCCCCATTTTTTCCGCTGAACGGGTGGCGCAGGCTATCGCTTCCGGGCTGATTTCAATCCCGGTCAGCTGTGTGGATTTATCCGCACAGTGCAGGCCGAATCCCCCCGCGCCGCAAAACAGATCCCATAAACGGGTGATCCCCAGCTCCCGCACCCATTGTCCGGCGGTATGATACAACTGCGCGGCAACAGCCGGATTGGTCTGGAAGAAGCTGTGCGGACGAATATAAAGCGGAATACCGTTAAAGGTCTCTTCCAGTACCTCGTCCGGGGTGAAGATAATCTCCTGCTCCCCTTCCAGAATCGCCATCGCAACCGGCTGGATATTGGCGGAAATCACCGATAACTGCGGCAGTTGCGCCTGCAGATACGGCAGTGCAGCCTGTAATTGTGTCACTTTTTTCTCTGAGCGCAGCACAAAGCGCAGCATCATTTTACCGGTAGCACGGCTTTCGGTCAGCAACAGGAATTTCAGCTCGCCACGGCGGCGTTCCACATTGTACGGCGTGAGTCCGGCGCGGGCGATAAAGGGCTTCAGTGCGGCAAACACCTCTGCAAAATGCGGCGGATAGAGCGGGCAGTCCGATAAATCCACCGGTTCGTTGTCCGTCACGATCCCGAACACCGGGCGCTCCACGCTGCCGCTGACCACCATCTTGGCTTTATTTCTGAACGCGGTTTCCGCACTGCGGACCGGCGGCAGCCAGTTGTTAACGGCAAACGGCGAGAGCAGCGTGCGGAGATCCTGCTCTTTATCATCAATCTGCTGAATATAAGGTTTTTCAAGCCACTGACAGGAACGGCAGCGGCCGGCGGAATACTGAGGGCAATGCATGATGGTGTCCCGGATATCGAAAGTGGTACGGATAATCAGTGGATCACCGGAGAAGGAACGGAATCAGCGCGGAAGCTTTCTTCATCTTCCGGTTCCGCATCATTCGGATCAAACAGCATATTGTTACTGAACAGCTCAAAAATCACTGCACCAACCTGCTCTTCCATCAGTTGCAGGGAGAGAGAGAACTGCTCAAATGTCAGTCCGGCACTGAGCGGCAGTGAGTAACAGACCACCAGCTTCGGCATGGCGGAATCCTGAATATCCATAAAGGTTTTGACCAGCAGCGAGCTGGCGTTGATCTGGCTCAGGTTGGCAATCAGCGGGACAATCGCGGTCGGGCGGACTTCCGCCAGCGCCGAGAACACCAGCATATCGTCAAGGATATCAATTTTGGCATCAAATACACCGTCCACATTTTGCATATGCGGCAGATGCAGTGCCTGGCAGGAATCACACTCAAAACAGGAGAGTTTCATCTGATCCAGCCATGTGCGTAATATCGTGAGATCGGGAATGATCATGAACCTGAAACCTTTTAACCGGAAAAACAAAAGTACAGCGGGGAAAACCGTCACCCGCAGACCAATGACGGATCTTAGCTGAAAAACGTGAAGGGGAATAACGTTTTATTGCTTTTTTTCATTTTTCTTCTGCCGGGTCTTTTTGTCTGCCCCGCTTTTGCTGTCAATACCCACGGACGGCATGGCGCTGATGGCCCGCCAGACAATATTGATTGCTGCAGGTACCAGACATCCCAGGCCGGCAAACGCCATCACCATCAGGGCATTTTTACTGCTCATAAAACCCGGCAGCGAAATAAAATCGTTCACCGCCAGATAGACCAGCACCAGTAATATCACACCGATGACCTCACAGATAATCACCGGGCGCGGCATATCCCCTAATGAACGCATTTGTCGCGGCTGTTTTCTGGTCATTTTATCCTCTGTGATTCTCTCTTTTATGTCCGCACTGCGGATAGTCACTGAACCATTGGTGCGGACTACCGCACAAATTGTCACAACATTCTTTTCTATCCGTTATGATACAGGCATAATTTATCCCATTAAAGCACCACTTCCGGTGTTACTGATGAATGAAGGAGCTTTTCATGTATACCGTTATTTTTGGCCGTCCGGGTTGTCCTTATTGTGTTCGTGCGAAAGAACTCGCAGAAAAACTGAAAAATGAGCGTGATGACTTCGATTATCGCTATATTGATATTCACGCTGAAGGTATCAGCAAAGAAGATTTATCCAAAACTATCGGTAAACCGGTTGAAACAGTTCCTCAGATTTTTATCGATGAAGAACACATCGGCGGCTGCACTGATTTCGAAGCTTACGCGAAAGCCAATCTCGGCCTGTTCAGCTAAGCTATCCGGCCGTTTCCCGCCCGGGAAGCGGCTTATTTATTCTTCCCTATCCCGCTGATTTTCAACACCAAAAAATTATTTTCATTTTTTTGAATCTTTTTTCGAACTTTCTTACCGGGGCGCAGTCTGAATAAGTGCCACTGCTTTTCTTTGAATATCCCCAAGATTGAGGAAGCCCGATAGTCACCAATTTGGTTTTAACTATCGGGTTTTTTATTGCCTGCTGTTTATCCCGCCTGTTGTTATTTCAGATTTTGTCAGTTTTCTGCAATGTTACGTAATAGCACGATTAACCAAGACATTTTTACTTTACCTTGATGCACAAGACGGCTACCCTGACCCGTCATTTTATTACCGGGTATATACGGGTGTGTTTTTTAAGGAGTCTGCTGTGCTGGAAAATCTGAATCATTCACTTTTTCTCCTGATTAATGCCACACCGGAAACGTCTCATGCCATGATTATTGCCGCCACTTTCGCGGCTAAATATCTGGTTCTGCTGTTTCCGGTTGTTGCCGCAGGGTTCTGGCTGCGGGGAACGCCGGAGAATATGGCCCGCCAGCGCCGCGCTGTCTGCAAAAGTGCCATTGCGCTGCTGATTGGTTTCGCTGCCTCCTGGATTATCGGCACACTCTGGCCGCATGCCCGTCCGTTTGCCGAACCGTTCGGCCACAGTTTCCTTGATCACGCACCGACGGCCTCATTCCCGAGCAATCACGGCATTATCGTGTTTACCTTTGCGCTGGGCTGCCTGTTCTGGTGCAATGTCCGGGCAGGATTGCTGCTGATGATCCCGGCACTGATTGTCGCCTGGTCACGGGTTTTCCTCGGCGTTCACTGGCCGGTGGATATGCTGGGTGCCTTTATCACTGTGCTGATTGCCTGTGCACTGACAGAGCTGCTCTGGAGCCTGTTCGGCCCGGCACTGCAAAACCGGCTGCAGGTGCTCTACCGGCACTGTTTTGCCATGCCTATCCGTAAAGGCTGGGTGCAGGGATAACAATACAACGTTGAATCAGACAATACCGGCCGGTGTGCCGGTATTTTTTTAACATTTCTGTTTTATTCTTCATCAATATCACTCAGACCACTTAATTCGCGATTAAAAAAAATATTTTAATCATCAGGGATATACAATGAGCTCATTATTATTGCCCCTGTTTTATACTATCGGATCCCCCGCATTCTCCCTTAATCACCACAAACTCAAAAACACGACAATTTATCGTTAAAAAACAACAAATAACACAATTATTCATATTCCTGAAATGATTTTCACACAGTGATAAACGTTTTTATCGCTGTTTTGTAATAATGCGACATTGTGCAGCACATATACTAATTCACACCTGAATAAATAAATTTGCTTAAATAAAAAACAGATAAAAATAATATTATTGCAGAATATCTGCTCTCCTATGCCGTTTCGGCATACATCATTCCTCAAAAACCGATTAACATCATTATTAAATGTTGCAAAATAACCACTTTTAATGATATTTATAGCAATTGAGATACAGATCACAGCGTTTTTCACTATAAAACGGTATATTTTCACTACAAAAAGATAGTTATCGATCTCAGATTCTGTTGAATATGAATTAATGCAGAGACCTTATTTGCCCGGTGCAGATATCAGGTCGCTGCTGTTTATTATTTTTACCGGTAAGCAATTACAGGTCACTTTCCCGTTTTACTTATTTTTATCCGGTTGCGTACATAGACCCTGCTTCAGAGACACATTTTGTGCACAGCTCACCGTGCAATTTTTCGTTGTTATTTGTTGCAAATTTGGAGACATCTATGGAAACAACACATCCTCAGGCTGTGGTCAGCAAGACTGACACCGGCAATGATTACCGCAAATGGCGTAAATCCGATACCGTCTGGATGCTCGGACTGTACGGCACAGCCATCGGGGCCGGTATCCTGTTTCTGCCGATTAACGCCGGTATCGGCGGGCTGCTTCCGCTTATCATCATGGCGGTACTGGCCTTCCCGATGACCTTTTTCGCGCACCGTGGTATGTGCCGCTTTATCTTATCCGGTAAAAATCCGGGTGAAGACATTACCGAAGTGGTGGAAGAGCATTTCGGCGCCAAAGCAGGGAACCTTATCACCCTGCTCTATTTCTTTGCCATTTACCCGATCCTGCTGGTTTACAGTGTGGCTATCACCAACACCGTGGAAAGCTTTATCGTTAACCAGATGCATATGACGGCGCCGCCGCGCATTATTCTGTCACTGGTACTGATTGTCGGGATTATGTGCATTATCCGCTTCGGTGAGGCCGCAATTGTCAAAGCGATGAGTGTGCTGGTGTTCCCGTTTGTGGCCGTTCTGATGGTGCTGGCGCTGTATCTGATCCCGCACTGGAATACCGCGATATTTGATACGCTCTCTTTCAGCAGTCACTCTGCCGGTGATACCGGACGCGGTCTGATGGTCACCCTGTGGCTGGCGATTCCGGTGATGGTATTTTCATTCAACCATTCTCCGATTATTTCAGCATTCAGTGTCGCAAAACGTCAGGAATATGGTGATAACGCAGAGAAAAAATGCTCCCGCATTCTGGCATGCGCCCACATCATGATGGTGCTGACTGTGATGTTCTTTGTGTTCAGTTGTGTACTGAGCCTCTCCCCGCAGAACCTGCAGGAAGCAAAAGATCAGAACATCTCCATTCTGTCTTACCTGGCAAACTTCTTCCATAATCCGATGATTGCCTATATCGCACCGTTAGTCGCCTTTATTGCTATCACCAACGCGTTCCTGGGTCACTACATGGGTGCCCGTGAAGGCTTTAATGGTCTGGTTAACAAAGCACTGCGCGCCAAAGGTAAAAGCATTGCACCGTCTAAGCTGAATAAACTGACTGCACTGTTTATGCTGGTGACCTCCTGGATTGTTGCCACACTGGACCCGAGCATCCTGGGCATGATTGAAACCCTGGGCGGCCCGATCATCGCCATGCTGCTGTTTATCATGCCGATGTACGCTATCCGCAAAGTCCCTGCGATGCGTAAATATGCCGGTCACCTGAGCAACCTGTTTGTGGTTGTGATCGGTCTCATTGCCATTTCAGCAGTGTTTTACAATCTGTATCAGCTGTTTTTCGGCTGATAAATACATGACTGTTGCCCTCTCCGGCGGGCAACCTGCCGGGTTCTGTTGGCACCAGCCCGATACCGGCCCGCACGCCGGTATTTTTTTATCGCTGTTTAATTTCTGCTGGCGGCGATCTTTTTTTAACCGCATTTTTCACTGCCGGCGGTATTATTTTTGTTCACAGAATATTATTCTGGTATTTATTTAACATTTCTGTTTTATATGCCACCAGTATCATGCAAGTAACTTAATTCGTGATTAAAATAATTATTTTAATCATCTGAGACAGACAATGTGATCATTATATAAAGCCATATTTTATACTGCCCGCCTCTCAGCATACATCCGGTATGCTCACACGTTCAGTGAAAAAATATTTTTCATATTAAAAACAACAGATAACGCAAATAAACCACAGTTAAAACAGGGTTTTTAGACCTGTAAAAATCAGTCTTACCGCTATTTTTAAATAATACGATTTGTGCGGGTGATATATTTATTAATATATGAATAAATTAATTTAATTAAATAAAATACAGAAAAAAACCGCATTATTACAGAGCACACAATCCCTCTATGCCGTTTCGGCATACTCCATTCCGTAAACCCGGATTAACAATTTTATCAAATCTTGCAACAGAGCCTGTTTTACTGTGATTTATAGCATTTGAGACTGTGATCACGGTGTTTTCCACTGAAAAACAGTATATTTTCACCATCAGAAAGAGAGTTATCAATTTCGGGTACTTTTGAATATGAATTAATGCAGAGACCTTTATTTATCCATTACAGATATCAGGTCGCTGCTGTTTATTATTTTTACCGGTAAGCAATTGCCGGTGACTTTTTAGCTTTACTTATTTTTTATCTGGTTACGTACATAGACCCTATTTCAGAGACGAATAAATGCACAGGTCAGCGTGCAAAATTTTAATTGTTGTTATTGTTGTACATTTTGGAGACTTCTATGGATACAACACAACCGCAGGTTGTGGTCAGCAAGACTGACACCAGCAATGATTATCGTAAATGGCGCAAATCCGATACCGTCTGGATGCTCGGACTGTACGGTACCGCTATCGGTGCAGGCGTACTGTTTCTGCCGATTAACGCCGGTATCGGCGGGCTGATCCCGCTTATCATCATGGCCGTGCTGGCCTTCCCGATGACCTTTTTCGCACACCGCGGTATGTGCCGCTTCGTGCTGTCCGGTAAAAATCCGGGCGAAGATATTACTGAAGTGGTGGAAGAGCATTTCGGCGCCAAAGCCGGCGGCCTTATCACACTGCTCTATTTCTTTGCTATCTACCCGATCCTGCTGGTCTACAGTGTGGCTATCACCAACACCGTGGAAAGCTTTATCGTTAACCAGATGCATATGACGGCACCGCCGCGCATTATTCTCTCTCTGGTACTGATTATCGGGATTATGTGTATTATCCGCTTCGGTGAGGCCGCGATTGTCAAGGCAATGAGTGTGCTGGTATTCCCGTTTGTGGCGGTTCTGATGGTGCTGGCGCTGTATCTGATCCCGCACTGGAGCACAGATGTATTCAAAACCCTCACTTTCGACAGCAATACGGCCAGTGTAACCGGTCATGGCCTGCTGGTAACGCTGTGGCTGGCGATTCCGGTAATGGTGTTCTCCTTTAACCATTCCCCGATTATCTCTGCCTTTGCTGTCGCCAAGCGTGAAGAGTACGGCGAAAATGCGGAGAAAAAATGCTCCCGCATTCTGGCTTACGCTCACATTATGATGGTACTGACTGTGATGTTCTTTGTGTTCAGCTGCGTGCTGAGCCTCTCCCCGCAGAACCTGCAGGAAGCGAAAGATCAGAACATCTCTATTCTGTCTTACCTGGCGAACCACTTCCAGAACCCGATGATCGCGTATATCGCACCATTCATCGCGTTTATTGCTATCACTAAATCATTCCTGGGTCACTACCTGGGTGCCCGTGAAGGCTTTAACGGTCTGGTTAACAAAGCATTACGTGCCAAGGGCAAAAGCATTGCACCGTCTAAACTGAATAAACTGACTGCACTGTTTATGCTGGTAACCACCTGGATTGTTGCCACATTAGACCCGAGTATCCTGGGTATGATTGAAACCCTGGGCGGCCCGATCATCGCTATGCTGCTGTTTATCATGCCGATGTATGCCATCCGCAAAGTGCCTGCAATGCGCAAATATGCCGGTCACCTGAGTAATCTGTTTGTGGTTGTGATGGGTCTCATTGCCATTTCAGCGGTGTTCTACAATCTGTATCAGCTGTTTTTTGGTTAATAAATAAATGACTGTTGCCCTCTCCGGCGGGCAACAGCAACAACAATAATCAGCCGGAACTGAAAAGTAACGGCTTCGTGAATCTTCACGACACTATTAATCCACGCCTTAACATAGGGGGCGAGCAATATGGTCAGTGTATTTGACATCTTCAAAATTGGTATTGGTCCGTCGAGTTCTCACACGGTCGGTCCGATGAAAGCAGGTAAACAGTTCGCTGATGATCTTATCGCGGCCGGACTGCTGGAAAAAACCACCCGCATTCAGGTTGATGTGTACGGCTCTCTGTCTCTGACAGGGAAAGGTCACGCGACAGATATCGCTATCATTATGGGTCTTGCGGGTAACCTGCCGGATTCTGTTGATATTGACGCGATACCGGGCTTTATCAGGGATGTTGAAGAACGTGAACGCCTTTTGCTGGCAAACCAACGCCATGAAGTGGATTTCCCGCGCGATAACGGGATGAACTTCCATAAAGAAAACCTGCCGCTGCATGAAAACGGCATGTCCATCAGCGCATTCGCCGGTAATGAATTACTGTACAAGAAAACCTATTACTCCATCGGCGGCGGCTTTATCGTCGATGAAGAGCATTTTGGCCAGACTGCGGACAGCGAAACCAAAGTGCCTTATCCGTACCAATATGCGGCTGATCTGCAGAAACACTGCAACGAAACCGGGCTGTCTCTGTCAGCACTGGTTATGCAGAACGAACTGGCGCTGCGCAGTAAAGAAGAGCTTTCTGCTCACCTGGCGGCAGTCTGGGACGTGATGAAAGCCGGTATCGAGCGTGGTGTGAATACCGAAGGTCTGCTGCCGGGGCCGCTGCGTGTACCACGCCGTGCCGCTGCACTGCGCCGTCAGTTGGTCACCAGTGATAACACCTCCACTGACCCGATGCAGGTTGTTGACTGGATCAACATGTTTGCCCTCGCCGTTAACGAAGAAAACGCCGCCGGCGGCCGTGTTGTTACCGCACCAACCAACGGTGCCTGCGGGATCATCCCGGCAGTGCTGTCGTATTACGATAAATTCATCCGTCCGGTGAATGAAAACGCCTATACCCGCTATTTCCTGGTATCCAGCGTGATCGGTTCACTGTACAAAATGAACGCCTCTATTTCCGGTGCGGAAGTGGGTTGTCAGGGGGAAGTCGGTGTCGCCTGTTCCATGGCGGCAGCCGGTCTGACCGAACTGCTGGGCGGCAGCCCGATGCAGGTCTTTATCGCGGCGGAAATCGCGATGGAACACAACCTCGGCCTGACCTGTGACCCGGTCGCCGGGCAGGTACAGGTACCGTGCATCGAACGTAACGCCATTGCCGCTGTTCAGTCTGTCAACGCCGCCCGTATGGCGCTGCGCCGAGTCAGCGAACCGCGCGTTTGTCTCGATAAAGTTATCGAAACCATGTATGAAACCGGTAAAGATATGAATGCCAAATACCGTGAAACCTCACAGGGCGGCCTGGCAATCAAAGTGATCCCGTGTGACTGATTAACCCCGGTAACCGGAGAGTAAAAAACCCCGCATATTGCGGGGTTTTTTGTGTCAGGACATCAGCAGCAGTGTTTTGGGTCCGAACCCGAACAGCCCGGCCACCAGGGTGTCCGGATAGTGCTGAACCGCAATATTGTACTGAAGTACCGCCTCATTAAAGGCGCGGATGCCGGGATTCAGTGCATCCTCAACATCACAAATCCCCAGCTGAATACGGACAAACTGCGGATCCGCAATCAGCACCGGGAACGTCTCTGTCAGCGTCATAATATGATAAAAAGCACTGCTGATATCATTTGCGGCACTGACACTCTCATCCAGTGTCGCTGCCTCTGTATAGCGCGGATACGCATCCTGCCAGGAATAAAACAGTGTTGCATCCCGGACACCGGCTTTTTCCGTCATATCCACCAGTTGGCCGATCCTCTCCGCCCGCTGATGCAGCATGCCGTCAATCGCCGCATAAGCTTCGGTGATCGGAGCCTGAAGGCGGTTTATCCGGAGATATACCCGCCGGATCCATACAATTCCGGCCACGGCAATGACCAGCGCGATAAACACAATTGTCCCCATATCTTTAATCCTTTATTGACCGGTGTGTAAAAATACCGGTCCTTTTTTATAAAAAAATCCGATATCAGGATGTAATATCGGATCTTATACGGATTTCAACAGGGTAATTCAGCAGACAGCATGATAAATTGCCGCCTGAAAGGGGAATAACCTTATGATGATAGCGGCATTTGCGCCATTTCCTCCCCAAAATCCATCATCTGCACCACCTTAAAGCCGAAACGCTGATAAAAGTGTTTTGCGAATTCATTTTCCGGCTCATAACTCAACCGCAGCCAGGGCAGCGGCTGCTCCCGGGTGTTATTCATCGCGGTGATTTTTTCCAGCAACGCAGCAAATGCGGCTTTCCCCAGCCCTTTGCCCTGAAACTGAGCATCCAGCATAAAGCGCCAGATCCAGAACATGCCATCATCGTCATCAATACCGTACATGGCAAAACCGATCATGGTTTCATCGTCATAAATCACATCGGCACTGAAATTATTCACAAACTGAAGCTGTGCCAGGGAATACACATTGGAGGCCACAAAATCCTCCTGATCCTCCCGTACTTCCAGATCCACACACGCTTCCCAGTTATCTTTACTGACCGGACATAAACGAATCATCGTCTCTCCTGTTGTTACCGCCCATTTTTATCTGCCTGTTTATTATTGCCGCTCTGATAAAAAATAGCCGCACGGCATGGTGCATTCCGTGTTTTTTTTCCTTAATTCAGATTAAATTCCGCAGGAAGATACCTTCGCGGGTCACTGAGGTTACATACAACAATGGCAGCAGTAAGAATAGAGGCGTGATTTCAGGAGTACTGTCTGAACGTGATACCGGAATTACCGGTAAACGGAGAGAAAACCTGCCGGTCAGTTAACCGGCAGGCCGTTATACTTAACCGAAGACGGAATGCCACAGTCCGGCAAAGAAGCGGACAATATAATCCCAGATACGGCCGAAGAAACCGGCTTCCTCAACCTGCTGCTGAACCACCAGCGGACGCTGTTCAACCACTTTGTCGTCGAGGATAAAGTTGATTTTCCCGACCACCTGGTTTTTCGCCAGCGGCGCTTCCAGCGTGGTGCTGTCCAGCTCAAAAGTGGCTTTCAGATCTTTGAGTTTGCCTTTCGGAATAGTGACATAAATGTCTTTTTCCGCACCCAGCGGCACTTCTGAAATATCCCCGAACCAGACGCGCTCGGTGGTCAGCGGCGTATCGGCTTTCACCGGTGCCACGGTTTCAAAGAAACGGAAGCCCCAGGAAAGAATTTTTTCGCTTTCGGCAAAGCGGACACGGTCACTCGGTGCGCCCAGTACCACAGAAATCAGACGCATCGGGCCGTCTGTCGCGGAAGCCACCAGGTTATGCCCCGCGCCGCTGGTGTGACCGGTTTTCACACCGTCCACATTGAGATTGGTGCTCCACAGCAGACGGTTGCGGTTCGGCTGACGGATCTTATTGAAGGTAAATTCTTTCTCTTTATGGATAACATATTCATCCGGCACATCGGTGATCAGCGCCTGAGTCAGCAGCGCCATGTCTTTGGCGGTACTGTACTGCCCTTCGGAATCCAGCCCGTGAACCGTTTTAAAATGGGTATTTGTCAGGCCAATCTGTTTGGCGTAACTGTTCATCTGCGAAACAAAGGTTTCCTGGCTGCCCGCGACATATTCCGCCAGTGCAATACTGGCGTCATTACCGGACTGAATAACCATCCCTTTGTTCAGATCGATTAATTTTACGCGGTCATCCGGTTTCAGGAACATCAGGGAAGAGCCTTTCAGCACCGGGTTACCGGTTGCCCAGGCATTAATACCGACAGTGACGATATCATCCGGTGTCACTTTCCCGGCTTTAATCGCCTGGCCGACCACATAACTGCTCATGATTTTTGTCAGTGACGCCGGGTCAAGGCGCTCATCCGCATTCGCGGATGCCAGGATTTTCCCGCTGTTGTAGTCCATCAGCACATACGCTTTTGCATCCACCTGCGGTGCAACCGGTGTTTCCTCCGCAAACGCGTGGCCGATGCTTAAAAATCCGAAAGCAAGCCCGCCGATTAAACCGGTTACCCGTGAACTGATTACTGTCTGCATTACTCTTCCCTCTTTAAACCCGGTACATCGTGACAAAAATAAGAGTGATAACTCTGTGATAATGAATACTATATTCATTTCATGAATGGTAAGCCAATGACACTTTAACGCGATTCTTCCTGTTACGGGGATTTCGTGTCAAAATTTACACTTCATGACATAAAAAAACCGACAATACGCACACGTCATCGCATATTTATCAACAGGAGTCACTATGATAACCGTCTGGGGCAGAAAAAACTCGTCTAACGTCAAGAAAGTCTTATGGTGTCTGACTGAGCTGGGGCTGACTTATCAGCAGAAAGATGCGGGCGGGCCGTTCGGCGGTCTCGATACCCCGGAATACCTCGCCATGAACCCGAATAAAACCATTCCGACCTATCAGGACGGTGAATTTATTCTCTGGGAATCCAATGCCATTCTCAGCTATCTGACGGATAAATATGATGACGGCTCACTGCTGCCGCACAATGCGGAATTCCGCGCCCGGGCGGCACAATGGATGTACTGGTCAGACGGCAGTCTGTTCCCGTATATCAAAGCGATGATGGGACTGCTGGTCAGAACCCCGGCAGAGCAGCGCGATCCGGCGCGGGTGGAGGAGCTGAAACAGGCGCTGAACCGCCTGATTGCCATGCTCAATGACGACCTTGCACAGCGTGATTATATCGCCGGTGATACCTTCAGTATTGCAGATATGGCACTGGCGCCGCTGCTCTATCCGTGGCGGGAAGTGTGTCATGACCGACCGGACTTCCCGCATATCGAACGCTGGTTTGCACGGATTGAAACCCGCCCGGCGTACCGCGATATTGTGGCACTGCCAGTCAGTTAATACTCACTCCGTCATCGGCATCCGGCCGGGATCAGGGTACTGATACTCAAAGCCCAGTTCCCGGCAGATGCGGCTGCCGTCAATCTCTTTCCCTTCAGTGATATCTTCTTCTCTGAATACCGGCGGCAGCAAATTAATCTGACGGGACATATCCGGATAAAATTCAGCCCGTGACGGGTGCTGCGGTGCACACAGGTTATACAGATGGCCACCGTGCGGACGCTGGATCAGCAGGCGGATCGCTGCAATCACATCATCCTGATGCACCAGATTGACCGGCTGATTCGCGCCTTTAACCGCTGTTTTACCCGCCAGGAAGCGCCCTGCATGACGGGATTCCCCCACCAGCCCGGCCAGACGCAGAATATCCGCTGACACACCCGGCAGCTCATTCAGCCAGTGTTCAATCTCAACAATCGCTTTGGCGGATTCTGTCACCGGATCGACCGGCGAGTTTTCTGTCAGCTTACCGGTCTGATTACCGTAAACGGCTGTTGAACCGGTAAAAATCACCCGTGACACGCCGCGCGCCGCCGCCAGATCCACCAGATTCTGCACCGCCTTCACATACAGATAACCACCGCCCGCAGTTCTTGATGCCGGCAGTGTGATCACCAGAATATCTGTCTGCAAAAAGGCATCCAGATCATCAGCGTTACATTCCGGTTCTGGTGTCAGATTCAGCATATAACACTCAATACCGCACATCCTCGCCGCCTCTGTGCCGTCCGGCGTGGTTTTGGTACCTTTGACACGGATACCGATATCCGCAAGATGCAGTGCCAGCGGCATTCCCAGCCAGCCCAGCCCCGCGATGGAAACTGTTTTCATCGTGCATGACCTCTCTGTGGCTTATTTTTCTTTAATTTCAGTAAATTATCTTAATTTCTGTTTTCTTTGCAAAAAAGGGGTTGCAAAGTCCGGGTGAGTTCTATAGGTTGAAAGACAAGCAATTTATAAACATCGTTATCACCATAATGACAACATTATCCGTGATAGCAACAGGCAGATAAACGACGAGAGATTATCATGACACGCATCCAGTTCAGCCATCACCACCACCATCACCCTGACTAGTCTTTCAGGCGATTGGTGCCGGAAGACGTTCAGAGCTTCCGGTGGCATGCGTGCTAAGAGAGAACCCCCGGAAGAATCTTTTTTCCGGGGGTTTTTTTATACCTAAAGAATTATAAAATTAAAGGATAATCAAAATGTTAGATAAAACGCGCTTACGGATAGCCATTCAGAAGTCAGGTCGCTTAAGTGAAGACTCCCGCGAATTGCTCGCGCGCTGCGGCATAAAAATCAACTTACAACAGCAGCGCCTGATTGCTTACGCAGAGAATATGCCGATTGATATCCTGCGGGTCCGTGATGACGATATTCCCGGCCTGGTGATGGACGGCGTGGTTGACCTCGGTATCATCGGCGAAAACGTACTGGAAGAAGAGTTATTAAGCCGTCAGGCACAGGGACAAAACCCGCGTTACTTCACGCTGCGCCGCCTGGATTTCGGCACCTGCCGCCTTTCGCTGGCCGCCCCGGTGGATTTCAGCTACAGCGGCGCGGAATGTCTTCAGGACAGCCGTATCGCGACTTCCTATCCGTTCCTGCTCAAGCGCTATCTCGATCAGAAAGGTATCCGCTTTAAATCCTGTCTGCTCAACGGCTCGGTGGAAGTGGCACCGCGCGCCGGTCTGGCCGATGCTATCTGTGACCTGGTCTCCACCGGTGCCACGCTGGAAGCCAACGGTCTGCGCGAAGTGGAAGTGATTTACCGCTCCAAAGCCTGTCTGATTCAGCGCGACGGTGACATGCCGCCGGCCAAACAGCAGCTTATCGACAGAATGATGACCCGTATCCAGGGTGTTATCCAGGCGCGTGAATCCAAATACATCATGATGCACGCCCCGTCTGAGCGTCTGGACGAAGTGATCGCCCTGCTGCCGGGCGCAGAACGTCCGACCCTGCTGCCGCTGGCCGGTGAGCCGGATCTGGTGGCAATGCACATGGTCAGCAGCGAAACCCTGTTCTGGGAAACCATGGAGAAACTGAAAGCCCTGGGTTGCAGCTCCATTCTGGTTCTGCCGATTGAAAAAATGATGGAGTGATGACAATGACCGCAATGACTTTTAATACCTTAATCCGCTGGGAAAACCTTGATGCACAACAGCAGGCGGATGCCCTGATGCGCCCGGCGATGGCCGCATCCGGTGATATCAGCCGCGTGGTCAGTGACATCATCCGTGACGTTCGGGAAAACGGCGATAACGCCCTGCGCGCGCTGAGTGCCCGCTTTGACAAAACACAGGTGACAGAACTGCAAATCAGTGCTGCGGAAATTGCCGCCGCCGCTGACCGTCTGCCGGATTCGCTGAAATCCGCCATGGCAACCGCAAAAGCCAATATCACCCGCTTTCACGAAGCGCAGATCCCGGATGTGATTGATGTGGAAACCCAGCCCGGCGTCAGCTGCCAGCTGGTGACCCGTCCGGTGGACAGTGTCGGGCTGTATATCCCGGGCGGCAGCGCGCCGCTGATTTCCACTGTCCTGATGCTGGCTGTTCCGGCAAAAATCGCCGGTTGCCGCCGGATCATCCTCTGCTCACCGCCGCCGGTGGCAGATGAAATTTTATATGCCGCACAACTTTGCGGTGTGGAAACCATTTATCAGGTCGGTGGTGCCCAGGCAATTGCCGCGATGGCATTCGGTACAGAAACCATTCCCGCCACCGACAAAATTTTCGGGCCGGGCAACGCCTATGTGACCGAAGCAAAACGTCAGGTCAGCCAGACTATCGGCGGTGCGGCAATCGACATGCCTGCCGGACCTTCCGAAGTGCTGGTGATCGCTGACAGTGGTGCCAACCCGGCCTTTGTTGCTGCCGACCTGCTCTCCCAGGCTGAACACGGCCCGGATTCTCAGGTGGTGCTGGTCACTCCGGATGAGGCAATGGCGCAGCGCGTGGTGGCGGAAACCAATTCACAGCTGGAATTATTATCACGCAAAGAGATTGCCCGTCAGGCCCTGTCCGCCAGCCGCATTATTATTGCCCGCGATCTGGACACCTGTGTGGCGATCAGCAACCAGTACGGCCCGGAGCACTTAATTATCCAGACCCGCGACCCGGATGCCCTGCTGCCTGCCATTAACAGCGCCGGTTCCGTGTTCCTCGGTGACTGGTCGCCGGAATCGGCGGGCGATTATGCCTCCGGCACCAACCACGTTCTGCCGACTTACGGTTATACCTCGACCTATTCCAGCCTCGGACTGGCGGATTTTATGAAACGGATGACCGTGCAGAAGCTGACTCCGGCCGGGTTATCCGGTCTGGCAGACGCGATTGAAACCCTGGCGGCGGCGGAACTGCTCACCGCGCACAAAAATGCCGTGACACTGCGGATGAATGCCCTGAAAGCGGAGGAGAACAACCGATGAACAAACCATTCAGCGCGATGGCACTGGCCCGCGAAAATGTGCAGTTACTGACGCCGTATCAGTCAGCACGCCGCCTCGGCGGTAACGGGGATGTCTGGCTGAACGCCAACGAATATCCGCAGGCACCGGATTTTACCTTTACGGATCGCAATCTGAACCGCTATCCGGAGTGCCAGCCTGCGAACGTGATCAACCGCTATGCGGCTTACGCCGGTGTCAGCCCGGAGCAGGTTATCGCGGGGCGCGGCGCGGATGAAAGCATTGAATTACTGATCCGTGCCTTCTGTGAGCCGGGGAAAGATGCGGTGCTGTTCTGCCCGCCGACCTACGGCATGTACAGTGTCAGTGCGGAAACCTTTGGTATCGCACAGAAAGTGGTGCCGTCACTGGATGGCTGGCAGCTGGATCTGGACAGCATTACCGCCAGTCTCAGCGGCGTGAAAGTGATTTATGTCTGCCACCCGAACAACCCGACCGGCAACCCGATCCGCGAACAGGATCTGCGTTATCTGTTTGATATCGTGGATAACCGGGCGCTGATTGTGGTCGATGAGGCCTATATCGAGTTCTGCCCTGAGTTCAGCGTGGCATCGTGGCTGAAAGAATACCCGAACCTGGTGATCCTGCGCACGCTCTCCAAAGCCTTTGCCCTCGCCGGACTGCGCTGCGGCTTCACACTGGCCTCTGCGGATATTATTAACGTGCTGATGAAAGTGATCGCGCCGTATCCGCTGTCATCCCCGGTAGCAGCCATTGCTGCCGAAGCCCTGCTGCCGGAAGGCATTGCCGTAATGCAGGAGCGCGTTACCGAAATCTGCCGCAACCGGCAGATGCTGTGTGATGAGCTGCAAAAGCTGCCGCTGACGGAAACCGTTTTCCCGAGCAAAACCAACTACATTCTGGTGCGTTTCCGTGATGCGGAACGGGTTTTCCGCAGCCTGTGGAATGAGGGAATTATTTTGCGCGACCAGCGCAAACAACGCGGGCTGGAAAACTGTCTGCGCATTACTGTCGGCACCCGGGCGGAATGCCTGCGGGTGATCGCCGCTATCGCCGCGCTTGAAATGCCATAATCTGAGGACAACGGATACCATGACACAGAACGTTTTATTTATTGACCGCGACGGCACTCTGATCACCGAACCACCGGTGGATTTTCAGGTGGACAGATTAGACAAACTGGCCTTTGAGCCGGATGTGATCCCCGCGCTGCTGAAGCTGAAAGAGGCCGGATACCGCTTTGTGATGGTCACCAACCAGGACGGGCTGGGCACTGACAGCTTCCCGCAGGCGGATTTCGAGGCACCGCACCAGCTGATGATGCAGATTTTCACCTCTCAGGGCATTACCTTTGATGAGGTCCTGATTTGTCCGCACAAACCGGCGGATAACTGCAACTGCCGCAAACCAAAAATCACGCTGGTGGAAAAATACCTGCTGCCGGGTGTCATCGACGCGCAAAACAGCTATGTGATCGGCGATCGTGAAACCGATATTCAGCTTGCGCAAAATATGGGCATTTCCGGTCTGCGTTACGGACAGCCGGGCACGGACTGGAACAGTATCGCAGAGCAGCTGACCCGCCGTGACCGTTACAGCCGTGTGGAGCGCAAAACCAAAGAGACCGATATTCTCACCGAAGTGTGGCTCGACCGCGAAGGCGGCAGCACCATCCGTACCGGTGTCGGCTTTTTCGACCACATGCTGGATCAGATTGCCACCCACGGCGGCTTCCGCCTCAATATTCAGGTCAGCGGCGACCTGGTGATTGATGATCACCACTCAGTGGAAGATACCGGGCTGGCGCTGGGCGAAGCCCTGAAACTGGCACTCGGCGATAAGCGCGGCATCACCCGTTTCGGTTTTACCCTGCCGATGGATGAGTGTCTTGCCCGCTGTGCACTGGATATCTCCGGCCGTCCGCACCTGGAATACAAAGCCGATTTTAAATATCAGCGTGTCGGCGACCTGAGCACTGAGATGATTGAGCACTTCTTCCGCTCGCTCTCCTACACCATGGGCTGCACGTTACACCTGAAAACCAAAGGGAAGAACGATCACCACAGAGCCGAAAGCCTGTTTAAAGTGTTCGGACGGACACTGCGCCAGGCCATCCGTGTGGAAGGTAATGTTCTGCCGAGTTCAAAAGGGGTGTTGTGATGCGCATCGTGATCACCGATACCGGCTGTGCCAATATCGCCTCCGTCCGCTACGCGGTGGAGCGTCTGGGTTATCAGCCGCTGGTCACCGCCGACCCTGATCTTATCCGTCAGGCAGATAAAGTGTTTCTGCCGGGGGTCGGGACGGCGGGGGCGGCCATGGAAAATCTGACAGCGCGCGGCCTGGTGAACACCATCCGCTCCCTGACACAGCCGGTGCTGGGGATTTGCCTCGGCATGCAGTTACTCGGCACCACCAGCGAAGAGGGAAATATCGGTCTGCTCGGCCTGATTGATACCCCCGTACAAAAAATGACACCGGATGGGTTGCCGGTACCGCACATGGGCTGGAATACCGTGGAATTTACCGCCGATCTGCCGCTGTTCCGTGATATCGCGCCGCAGAGCTATTTTTACTTTGTTCACAGTTACGCCTGCCCGGTCAGCGACGCCACGGCTGCCACCACCACATACGGTGAGGCATTCAGCAGTGTTCTCTGCCGCGATAATTTTTACGGCGTGCAGTTTCATCCGGAGCGTTCAGGCAAAACCGGTATCACACTGATTAAAAATTTTCTGGAGATGAAAGCGTCATGATCATTCCCGCACTGGATTTAATTGACGGACAGGTAGTGCGCCTTCACCAGGGCGATTATGCAAAACAGCGCGATTACGGCGCGGATCCGCTCAGCCGTTTGCAGGCTTATGAGCGTGAAGGGGCGCAACTGCTGCACCTCGTGGATTTAACCGGTGCCAAAGACCCGGCGAAACGCCAGATCCCGCTGCTGAAAACACTACTGGCGGGTGTGAGCGTGCCGGTACAGATCGGCGGCGGGATCCGCACTGAGGAAGATGTTGCTGCCCTGCTTGATGCCGGTGCTGCCCGTGTGGTGGTCGGCTCCACGGCGATCAAATCCCCGGAACAAGTAAAACGCTGGTTTGCCCGTTGGGGCGCGGAACGCATCGTGCTGGCGCTGGATGTGCGCATCGGCGCGGACGGCAAAAAACGGGTTGCGGTCAGCGGCTGGCAGGAAGATTCAGAGCAGACCATCGAAGACGTGATCCGCGATTTCGCCTCTGCCGGGCTGCGCCACGTGTTATGTACCGATATCTCGAAAGACGGTACCCTGGCGGGCTCCAATGTGGCGCTTTATCAGGAAATCTGTGCCGCGTTCCCGGAGATTGCCTTTCAGGCATCCGGTGGTATCGGCGGGCTGAGTGATATCGCCCCGCTGCCAGCCACCGGTGTGGCAGGCGTGATCGTCGGCCGGGCACTGCTCGACGGCAAAATGACATTACCGGAGGCTATCACATGCTGGCAAAACGCATAATTCCCTGCCTGGACGTCCGTGACGGACAGGTGGTCAAAGGAGTTCAGTTCCGTAATCACGAAATCATCGGTGACATCGTCCCCCTCGCCCGCCGTTATGCCGAAGAAGGCGCGGATGAGCTGGTATTCTATGATATCACCGCCTCCTCTGACGGCCGGGTGGTCGATAAAAGCTGGGTTGCGAAAGTGGCGGAAGTGATTGATATTCCGTTCTGTGTCGCCGGCGGCATCCGCAGTACCGAAGATGCTGCCGCGATCCTCAGTTTCGGGGCGGATAAAATCTCCGTTAACTCCCCGGCGCTGAGTGACCCGACCCTCATCACCCGGCTGGCTGACCGCTTCGGTGTGCAGTGCATTGTCGTCGGGATCGATACCTGGCACGATGCGGAAAGCGGAAACTATCAGGTCTATCAGTTTACCGGTGATGAAAAACGCACCATCGCCACTTCCCGTAACACCCTCGACTGGGTACAGGAAGTGCAGCAGCGCGGTGCCGGGGAGATCGTCCTCAATATGATGAACCAGGATGGTGTACGCAACGGCTACGACCTGGAGCAGCTGAAAAAAGTGCGTGAAGTGTGTCAGGTGCCGCTGATTGCCTCGGGTGGTGCCGGTCATCCGGATCACTTCCGTGATGCGTTTTTACAGGCCGGTGTTGACGGCGCGCTTGCCGCCTCCGTCTTCCACAAACAAATTATTAATATCGGCGAACTGAAACGCGGACTTGCCCGCGACGGGATCGTTGTCAGAATACAGGAGTAACACACAATGCTCACGGAACAGGAAATCGCACAACTTGACTGGCAGAAAACCGGCGATCTGCTGCCGGTTATTGTGCAGCACGCCGTCTCCGGTGATGTGCTGATGCTGGGCTACATGAACCGCGAGGCACTGGACAAAACGATCAGCGAAAAACGCGTGACGTTTTATTCCCGCACCAAACAGCGGCTGTGGACCAAAGGGGAATCGTCCGGGCATTTCCTTAATCTGGAAGACCTGTTTAAAGATTGTGACAACGACACGCTGCTCGCGCTGGTCACGCCGATCGGCCCGACTTGTCATCAGGGGACCAACAGCTGTTTTGCTCCGGCACAGACAGCCCAGGGTTTTCTGTATGAACTGGAGTCCGTGATCAAATCCCGCAAATCGGCGGATCCTGACAGCTCTTACACAGCACAACTCTATGCCGCCGGGACCAAACGGATTGCCCAGAAAGTGGGCGAGGAAGGCGTGGAAACCGCACTGGCTGCCACTGTCCGCGATAAAGCGGAACTGACCTCAGAATCCGCGGATCTGCTCTATCACCTGCTGGTACTCCTTCAGGATGCCGATCTGGACCTGGCCGCTGTTATTGAAAAACTGCGTTCCCGTCACCGTTAATCCGAAAGCGGGGGAAATCCTTTTTTGTCCGCTGTTTTTGTTGCCGTAACCTTCTATAATAGGCAGGATATTGGCAACAAATGCAGAGACTGTGAGTGATATGACCCCGATTTTTGAGAAACTGACCGCCCGGCTGGATGAACATAATGCCCGCTACCGTGTGGTACATCATGCCTCCGCCGGGAAAACCGAAGAAGTCGCCAGAGTGCGCGGCACACACCACGGTCAGGGTGCCAAAGCACTGGTTTGTCATGTCAAGGGAAACGGTGTCCGTCAGTATGTCCTTGCGATTCTGCCTTCTGATCAGCAGGCGGATTTACAGGCACTGGCAAAAAAAACCGGCGGCACCCGCGCCTCTCTCGCCAGCCCTGCAGAGACAGCTGAACTGACACAGTGTGTGTTCGGTGCTATCCCGCCGTTCAGCTTCCACCCGGATCTCCGTCTCGTTGCCGATCCGATGTTATTTGAACGTTTCAGCGAGCTGGCTTTTAATGCCGGCAGCCTGGAATGCTCCATTATTCTGAATACAAAGGACTATCAGCGGATTGCCGATCCTGAAACAGTATCGTTTGTCCGCCGTGAACTCTGATTTTTGCTTGGGAAGGCGCTTATGCAGGACGAACTTTTAGACTCGCTTTATTATCTGCTGTTACTCAGCCTGCTGCTGTATCTGTCGCGCCACCGCTGGCGCCGCTGGTTCAAAACACAGAAATCCCGCAGGCGTTTTGTCTCCTCGCCGGAGGAAGATGAGCAATCCCTGCGGCAGCAGCTGAGCGCACCGTATCTTAACGGCAGCCAGTTTCATAAAACCGACCACTTTTTTGCGGTCAGCGCCCTGCTGCGTGAAGTACTGATGCATTATGAGGAAAAGCAGATCCGGCTGAATGACAGTCTGTTTACCCGGGAAGACAGTTATGAATTTACCTGTCTCGGTACCCCGCTGCCCGCGCCTGAAACCGCCACACTGGCAGAGCGGATGGCACTGCGGGATGATTTTCAGTATACCGCCGCTGAACGGCTCAACCGCTACTGCATCACCTCTCCGGCCGGAAAACCGCTGAATCAGCAAATCGGCCTGTGGATAGATATGATCCAGTCTCTGCTGGATACCGAACTGGTTCTGTTACTGGAAGAGAACAGCCAGAAGGACCGGGATTGCCCGTCATTACAATTATCCGCAGAACAGGTTCATCACTGGCTCGATGAAATCAACGATACCATGACACAGACCGCCTCACGGGTTCTGCAGGCACATACCCGCAGCAGTGTTGTGATGTAAAAAAGACCCGCACTGCGGGTCTTTGATTTTTGCTCTGTTACTGTCAGTGCAGCGCCAGTTTCAGCGCCTCTTCTTTCAGATCCAGTTCCTGCACCAGCCGGGTGTAAGTGTGCTCACTGATATTCTTACTTTTACGCAGCTGTTTGAGGGCATCCCGCTCCGCCTGAAGCGCGGTCAGTGACATCCGCCGTTCCATGCGGATCACATTGTGCCAGTCAAATCCGGCGGTCTGGTCATCACTGTTACTGTCAAGATGACGGCCGTAGATCTCCAGCAAGTGAGTCCCCACTTCTGTGCGCAGCGTCATTTCATCAATATCTTCCAGCGGCTCCGCCATCTGCACCCGCAGATTGCTCATTGCGGCTTCATTCAGGGTGAAACGGGCATTCAGCTCTTCATTATCATGCGGTAAGTCCGTATTCAGCCCTCTGGTCAGCACCGGCAGAGCAACCGCCGCAATCACCAGTGAAAACAGAATCACCCCCATAGCGAGGAAAATAGCCAGATCCCGGTGCGGGAACGGTGAACCGTCATTCATCAGCAGCGGCAGGGTCAGGATACCGGCAAGGGTGATCGCCCCGCGCACACCGGCGGTTGCCATAATCGCCATCAGGCGCAGATGCGGCATATCAGACTGCTTACCTTTGCGGCGCTGGCGGAAAACCGTCAGTGTCATGGCAATCCATACCCAGGCAAAACGCAGCACCGCCAGACCAAAGGTGATAATCACCACGTACAGCAGCAGTACCCACGGTGCGGAAGCCCCGGCATCTGCCGCCACCTGCGGCACTGAGCGCCACATACCCGGTAACTGTTCACCCAGCAGAATAAAGATCATTCCGTTCAGCGCGACCTGCACGGTGTCCCAGACCGCCTTGCTCTGCATGCGGGTGGCAGACTGCATACGGCCGACAATGCGCTCATAGTGCATGGCGATACCGGCCGCCACTGCGGCCAGAATGCCGGACACACCCAGGTGCTCTGCCGCCAGATAAGAAACAAACGGGATCAGCAGGCTGATCATAATCTGAATCGCCGGGTCTTCCCCGGTGCGCTGCACCAGGAACTGGTTCACTTTCCCGATGAACATGGCAATCAACAGGCCAACCATAATTCCGCCCAGCGCCACCACCATAAACTTCCCGGCAGCCGACGGCAGAGAAAACGTCCCGGTCAGTGCCGCACCTACCGCAAAACTGAAGCACACCAGACCGCTGGCATCATTAAAGAGGGATTCCCCTTCCAGAATATGGGCCATACGGGACGGCAGCGGCGCATTGACGGTCATTGCCGCCACAGACACCGGGTCTGTCGGTGACAAAATCGCCGCCAGTGCAAAAGCAACCGCCAGAGAAACCGCCGGGATCAGCCAGTGGATAAACAACCCCATGCCGACAACGGTGAAAAACACCAGGCCGATGGCCAGCGAGAAAATCGGTTTGATATCACTGAACAGCGCTTCTTTCGGGATCCGCCAGCCATCCAGAAACAGCAACGGCGGAATAAAGAGGAACAGGAACAGATGCGGCTCAAACGCCACATCAAAACCGAAGAGTGATAACCCCGCCCCAATGGCAATCTGAATAAAAGGCAGCGGAATTTTGTCCCCCAGCAGGCGGGAGATAAACACACTGGCAATCACAGCCAGCAGAAAAACAAGGATCAGTGTAACGACAGACATAGGCGGTTTTTTATCCTTCAGGAAATCTGATACATAACCACAATTCAGGAGTTGCAGGGTATACAATTAAAGATAAAAATAAAGCAGATAAATCAGTAATTGTAAAATTATTGTGTATCAAAATCTGAATACCCGGTTACCGGCCCGGAAAGAGAATAACGCCGCCGTCTCCGGCGGCGTTATTGTTTTAACCCTTAGTAATCGTCACGGTCTTCCGGATTTTCCGGCAGTGTGATTTTTACGCGGTTAATACGGTGATTCTGAATTTCCAGCGGCTCAAACAGGCAGCCGTCAATATTAATCTGTTCACCAACTTTCGGCAGACGCTGCAAATGCTCCATCAGCAGACCGGCCACCGTTTCATACTCGCGTTTTTCATCGAGTGTCAGCGGAATATAGTTGATTAAATCCTCCAGCGGCATAAAGCCGTTGGTGATCCAGCTGTTATCATCCGTGAACTGAATGTCATGACGGGCATCATTCTCAACACCGCTGACCGGCAGATTACCGGCAATGGTTTCCATCACATCTGTCAGTGTCACCACACCTTCAACGTACCCGAATTCATCGGCCACAAAGGCAAAGTGTGTCTGCGCCTGACGGAACTGCTCCAGCGCTTTCAGTAATGACAGCTGTTCAGGGAAGACCAGCGGCTGTTTGATCAGTGCATGCAGATCCAGCGTGTCCTGCTGTAAACGCTGATGCAGCAGGTCGATCACATGCACCACACCCAGCAGTTCATCATCATCCGCCGAGCCTTTGATCACCACGCGGGTGTGCGGATTTTTAATCAGCAGTGCCGCAATTTCATCACTGGTCGCATCAATCCGCAGCATCTCCACATCATGACGCGAAGTCATAATACTGTTGACGTTACGCTGCGACAGTCCCAGCACGCGGACAATCATCTGCCGCTCTTCCGGGTCAAAGATTTCCTGATTATCCGAAATCAGATCCGCCGTGCGGTTATCCAGCTCTGAGGATTCACGTTTGCCGCTCAGAATACGCAATACCGCTTCCGCCGTACGCTGGCGCAGGGAGTTTCTCCCGCGCAGGAATTTACGGCGGTTAAACATTGCCACCTGATTGAGCATCTCAATCATGATAGAGAAACCGATCGCCGCGTAGAGGTAACCTTTCGGAATATGGTAACCGAACCCTTCCGCCACCAGACTGAAACCGATCATCAGCAGGAAGCTGAGACACAGGATAACAATGGTCGGGTGCTCATTGACAAAGCGGGTCAGCGGACGGCTGCCCCAGATCATCAGCAGCATGGCAATAATCACCGCTGTGACCATCACACCGATGTGATCCACCATCCCGACTGCCGTGATCACCGAGTCCAGCGAGAAGACGGCATCCAGCACAATAATCTGTGCCACCACCGCCCAGAATTTTGAGGTTTTCCGCTGCTGCCCGTCGTTATGCTCACCGCCTTCCAGCCGTTCGTTCAGCTCCATCGTGGCTTTAAACAGCAGGAACAGACCCCCGATCAGCATAATTAAGTCACGCGCACTGAATGCATGCCCGAACATCGTAAACATCGGTTTGGTCAGCGTGATAAGCCAGGAGAGGCTGAACAACAGAATAATACGCATGATCAGCGCACACAGCAGACCGGTTATACGGGCTTTGTCACGCAGTGCAGGAGGAAGTTTATCGGCAAGAATGGCAATGAAAACAAGGTTATCAATACCAAGAACAATTTCGAGTACGATTAATGTAGCCAGGCCGGCCCAAATCGACGGATCAGCGATCCATTCCATACGGTTAGTTTTACCTTTTATTCACACAGCTTATGCTGCATCCGGAATAATGCGGATTGTGCGGCCAAATAGCAATAAAAAATTCCGTACTTTGCCGCTGTTCCTGTTGTGCGCTATGACGATACCGTTTGCATCAATCGCTACCACGCAGCCTTTACATGCGTTAAACTGTGACGAAATTAACAGTCAGCTAACGAAATCGTCGTTAGTCACGGGTCAATTCCTGAAGGAGTCTTCATGTCCAAACAACAAATTGGTGTTGTCGGTATGGCCGTTATGGGCCGTAACCTCGCACTGAATATCGAAAGCCGCGGTTATTCTGTTTCTGTTTTTAACCGCTCTTCTGATAAAACTGACGAAGTGATTGCTGAAAACCCGGGAAAAAAACTGGTTCCCAGCTACAGCATTGAAGAGTTTGTTGACTCCCTGGAAAAACCCCGCCGTATTCTGCTGATGGTCAAAGCCGGTGAAGCCACCGATAAAACCATCGCGTCCCTCACCCCGCATCTCGATAAAGGCGACATTCTGATCGACGGCGGCAACACCTTCTTTCAGGACACCATCCGCCGTAACAAAGAGCTGTCCGCACAGGGCTTTAATTTTATCGGCACCGGCGTTTCCGGTGGCGAGGAAGGCGCACTGAAAGGGCCGTCCATTATGCCGGGCGGACAAAAAGAAGCTTACGAACTGGTTGCCCCGATCCTGAAACAGATCGCGGCACAGGCCGAAGGCGAGCCGTGTGTGACCTATATCGGTGCTGACGGTGCCGGCCATTATGTCAAAATGGTTCACAACGGTATCGAATACGGCGATATGCAGCTGATTGCAGAGGCTTACTCCGTCCTGAAAAATGCCCTCGGCATCAGCAATGATGAACTGGCTTCCGTCTTCAGCGAGTGGAACAACGGCGAACTGAGCAGCTACCTGATTGATATCACAAAAGATATCTTCCGCAAGAAAGATGAAGACGGCAACTATCTGGTGGATGTGATCCTTGATGAAGCCGCCAACAAAGGTACCGGTAAATGGACCAGCCAGAGCGCCCTCGACCTCGGCGTACCGCTGACACTGATCACCGAATCCGTATTTGCCCGTTATATCTCGTTCCTGAAAGATCAGCGCGTTGCGGCCTCCAAAGTACTGAAAGGGCCGAAAGCGGCTGCATTCAGCGGCGATAAAGCAGAGTTTACCGAGAAAGTCCGCCGCGCCCTGTATCTGGGTAAAATTGTCTCTTATGCTCAGGGCTTCTCACAGCTGCGCGTTGCCTCTGATGAGTACAACTGGGATCTGAACTACGGCGAAATCGCGAAAATTTTCCGCGCCGGTTGCATCATCCGTGCGCAGTTCCTGCAGAAAATCACTGACGCCTATGCGGAAAACCCGGCACTGGCTAACCTGCTGCTGGCCCCTTACTTCACACAGATTGCCGATGAATATCAGCAGGCACTGCGTGATGTGGTCTGCTACGGCGTTCAGCACGGTATTCCGACACCGACCTTCTCTGCCGCTATCGCCTATTATGACAGCTACCGCAGCGCGGTACTGCCGGCGAACCTGATCCAGGCACAGCGTGATTATTTCGGTGCACATACTTATAAACGTACTGACAAAGACGGCGTGTTCCACACGGAATGGCTGGAAAATAATTAATTCCTGCCGCTATCCGCACCAGTCAGAGCCGGGATAATTATCCCGGCTTTTTCCTGTTTACAGCCCGCCAGCCCCTCAAATAGACTTAATCAAATCAAATTGTCCGCAAAATAATAATGAATAACATAAATCCCTGGGGTGATGTGGTTCTGCCTTCACGGCCGGAGTACCGGCTCTCAGGCATGCTGCTCACCTTTTTCCTCGCCCTGCTCAATGCCGGCGTTTATATCTGGCAGGTGAATTATGCTTCGCCGCTGACAGACCAGATCTACAATATGCTGCTGGCAGGCGGCAGTGTGTATCAGTTATCACTGACCGGTGACTGGTGGCGCTATATAACCAGCATCCTGCTTCATTCCGATCCGTTTCATCTGGGCGTCAATCTCATCGCCCTTCTGGTGTTCGGCATTAACTGTGAAGCGCTGACCGGCAAAATGAGAATGCTGTTTATCTATCTGTTTACCGGTATTTCCGCATCCTTTGCCAGCGCGCTCTGGCAGGCCGCTCAGAACGATATGTCTCCGCTGTCCGGCATTCCGGTGACTGTCGGTGTCGGGGCCTCCGGCGCCATTATGGGGCTTGCCGGTGCCACCGTGATGTATCTTATCCGGGCCCGGAAAGATCCGTCCGTGTCTGTGGCAGACAGCCTGCGTTATAAAAATCTGCTGATCACCATGATTGTCCTGATCGTGCTGTCGGTACTCAGTGCAGTGCCGGATGATGAGGAGCCGGTGACGGATAATGTGGCCCATTTCAGCGGGCTGATTTGCGGTGCCGTTCTGGGATGGCTGTATTCTGCTGCCTCCGGTGTCCGTAACCGTAAAATGGATCGCCGCTCATGGCTGATTTCCGCCGCCGCAACCGGTCTGCTTATCCTGCTGCTGTTCACCTGCTCTTCAAGCCGTGAACAACAATTGCTCTTTGAACGGGAAACGATTCTGGAAGATATCGCAGCTCAGGCTGATGCGCTGCCGTCCGGACAGAAAAACAATTAAATGATTGATTCCGGTCACATTAATCAGTGACGTAAACCGCTATGGTGATTAAACGATTAATGACAGAAGCAGGTGATGATATGGATTATTGGTTTGTATCGTACAAAGTGCGTGCCCGTAACGGAGACACTTTACAGGGACATCAGATCACAGAAACCGAAGCCGGTGTGTCACCCCGGGATGCATTAGAACAAGCTACTCAGAAAATTGCCGACGAGTCTCAGGCTGACCTGCGTTCAGTCCGTATTCTTGCCTTTAACCGTGTGTAATTAACGCCCCTCACAGAGCAAAAACCCCGTCAGATACGGGGTTTTTTTATACCCTCAGACCGCCACTCTTTCGATATTCACTTTATCACCCGCAGCCAGCCGCCCGAGCGCGGTTTTCAGCAGGGTATCGGTGAAAAGATAAAATCCGACATGGCTGTTATCAATCGCTGCGACAGTCAGGCAGCAGCCGTTATACGACACGGAATCACCAATCGCCAGCCCCGTTAATAATGCCTCCGGAAACTGCACAATATGAATCAGATGATCATTGTTTTCTTCAATTTTTAAAATCAGCGCCGTGCCCTGCACCACACCGGTAAAAATCTTATCCAAAGCCAACCTCACACTTTCCGTACTGATATAAAAAAGCCGCTGCGGATAACCGCTGCGGCCCGTGTCGTTTTACAGTGTAACCGGCACCAGGAACTCAGTGGCGACAATTACCACCAGCAGGCCGACAAGCACCGGAACGGATGTCCGTTTCACCACTTCAAACGGTGAAATTTTCGCCATACCGGCAACCGCCACCACCACACCGGAAACCGGTGACATGGTACGGCCGAGGTTGGATGCCTGTAACATCGGGATCACCAGGTACGCCGGGTTGATACCCATCTGCTGTGCCAGGCGCGGGATCAGCTCCACAAACGCATAGAACGGCGCATTACCGGAACCGGTGGTCATCGCCGCCAGCATGGTAATAATCACCAATGCAATCATCATGATGATTGCGCCGGAACCGAAAGACTGCGCCAGGCTGATCAGACCGGAGATAAAGCCGACGGTGCTCAGACCCTGAGCAAACACACCGGCCGCAACCAGCAGCATAACCACGGTGGCAAAGGCATCCGCCATACCACGGTAGCAGACATCCAGCCCGGCATAGACTTTTTTGCCGTCAAAACCACGGACGAATTCAATGATGGCAGACAAAATAATACAGCCGACAATAATCGTGATGATGTGTAATTCAGGCAGCACGATATGGCTCAGGAAACCGATGCTGAACGGCTTACCATCAAACAGCAGTACGCCGATGATCGGCATAAACGGCAGAATGGCATAGAATTTCGGTGCATTGGTGGTGATTTCTTTGACATCCAGGATCTCAGATTTGATATCTTCTTTACGATCAAGGAAACGCTGCCAGAAATAGTGAGCAATCGCCATAGATACAATCGCCACGATAGAAATCGGCAGAGTCAGGCTGAACGCAAACTCTTTCAGCGGGATCATAGAGGCTTCTGCCGCAATTACCACGTCACCGGAGGTCGGTGCCAGGATAATCGCCGCCGGAGAGGCGCAGATAGCCGCCGCCGCACCACGGCTGATCCCCACGTTCACCATTACCGGGAACAGGGTTGCCATCAGTAACACACCAAGACCGGTGGCGGAGGAAACGGCCAGAGACATCAGACAGGCAATAAAGTAGGCCACGATCATCAGCAGATACGGGGAGTTCACGACCTGTAACGGTTTGGAGACCATTTTGATAACCACGTCGTTGGCACCGATGTGAGTCATATAAGCCGCAAAGCCGCACAGTACCATGATCATCATACCGAGGTCGCCGCCGCGGTTCATCAGCAGGTACTTAACATACTCAATAATGTTTGTCGGTCCCCAGCCGGTAGAGGTGGCGGCGGACGGCAGGATGTTTTTCCCCATGATGACACTGATGATCAGAAGCAGTAAGCCCCCGACCATCAGCACCCCTGTGGCTGAATACCCTTTAATAATATAGCGCCCGACGCCGACGGCGACGACAGCACCAATAAGAAGATCTAACATTTCTGCTCCTGTCTGGTATTTTTATTTATAAAAATGATTAATGCACTCTGCCGAAAACCGGGAACAGATTAAATGATATGCGTCAATGAACCTTGGTTATTGCCCGTATCATTTAAGTATTCCGGCTTCCGGCATTAAAAAAGCAGTGACAATATAAATTATCGTCACTGCTCTGTTTGTATAAATCGTCCGCGAATTTATAACCGGTTAAGCAAGGATTCCACAGCTTTGAGATCCTTTCCGGTTTTTTCGTTCAGCAACTCTCCGGCTGCCTGTTTTACCCGTTGCTGTATCTGATTACGCAACAGGTTTTCCACTTCGAACTTATACTGAATATTATCCCAGTTGCCGAACAACACCACCGGAATACGGACTGACTGCAGCCAGGTCACCAGGTCATTGGTTTTCCCCCAGCCTTTTAAGATCTGAACGCCCAGGTTCACATCCATATTCTGTTTCACCAGGTTTGTCCGCCCGCTGCCGGTGATATTAAAGGCATCGGATACTGCCAGAATTTTGCTGATTTTCACTTCACCGTTATTCAGGGTACCGATAGCTTCCAGTTTTTTCGCTTCGGTCATGGCATCCATCGATTCCGGCTGCGCCACTTTATCTGTCGCCTGGGAGAGCGACTGCTGGATAAGATACGGAATATTCAGGCCGAGCAGCTTAACATCGGTGATGGTCAGTGCCACGTCACCGCGCCAGTTGTTTAAGACCGCTTCCTGGTCATAACCGGTACCGCGCAGATCGCCGTCAAAACTCAGGCGTCCGGTGAATTTTTCCGGCATTTTAAACGCTGCCAGCAACGGTTTCACATCAATATTCTGCAGCAGCGGTTTAATGCGCAGCTGCGCCGGGACTTTTTCAGAATAAATCGTCATCGGCAGAGAGAAACGGCCGCCGAACACGTTGCCGGTCATTTTGGAGATTTCCGTGATGCTGCCCCGGTTCTCTGCTTTCACTGTCAGTTGGCCGATTTCCATTCCCTGATAAATAAGGGAATCCACATTCAGCGCCAGGGTGGCATTGAAGTGGTTCATAAAGGTCAGATCATATTTATCCGCATCACTGCCGGTGGTGACCACTGCCGGTTTGGTGGCAACCGGGGTTTTTTCCCCGTTTTCTGCATGTACGGCACGCTCATAACCGAGCAGGTTATCCAGATTCAGTTTTGAGGAGGTCAGTTGAATATCATAACGCGGGGTTTCACCGAGTGCCGCTTCCACTGTGCCGCTGAGCTGGCTTTCGTTGGCGCTCAGTTTCAGGTTTTCCAGGATCAGGGACTGCGGTGCCTGGCCGACCGCTTCGTGCCAGGTATAGGTGGTTGTGCCGTTGCCGTTGATACCGTTGGCATACAGACCGGCACCGGACAGGCGGTAATTCAGGCGGTTAATATTGCCGCTGACCTGCACCGGGTACTGGGAGAGGTCAATATCAGAACTCAGGCTGAAAGAGAGTTCCTGCTGATTGCGCAGAATATTGCTGTTCAGCGCTATCACATAGCGTTCAGGGGTATTACGCTCGAGAGAAAAGTTAATATCGCGCATGTTGATCTGCGAACCGTCTTCTGTCTGCCAGACCAGCAGGCTGTTGGCGATACGGATGCGATCGACATCAAACGACCATTTGTTTTCCTGTTCGACAGGCACCGGGCGGGCTTTCTGATTACCGGGGGCAACAGGGGCGCTTTTCTTCTCTTTTGATTCAGTTTCAGGCAGGATTTTCAGCAGTGCGCCGTCCAGCATCACTTCGCGGACTGATAGCTGATGGGACAAAAGCGGCCAAAGTTCAACATCGAGGCGCATATTTTCGGCAGTTACCACCGGTTCGGCGGCATCGGGGGCAGTCAGGGACATTTTACCGGTGATGATGCTCAGTTTCGGCCAGACATGCCAGCGCATATCATCTTTCATCACCAGCTCGTAACCGGTGTCTTCCTTCACCTTGTTAACGATATAGTCGCGGAAATCATTCGGGTTCACCAGCAGGATTAAGGCCGCGAGGCCCGCCGCTATCACGACAAGCAGAATAATCAGCGTGGTGAAAAATCGTTTCATAATCCCTGTTCCTTTCCCATTCTCTGTTGAACCCGCAGGCGGACAGTACTGTCCGCCGTTTAATCTTCGCTGATACGGCTGCCTACAGCTCCCTGCTGATTTTTGTATTTTGCATCGCTGCGGCGGTTATACGGCCGGTCAGCGGAGCCGGATAACGGCTCAAAACTCAGGGCGCCGATCACCATTCCCGGCCGCAGTGCCAAGGGTAACTTACCTGAGTTGTAAAATTCCAGTACGATTTGCCCGTGCCAGCCCGGATCGATCCTGTGTGCGGTCACGTGGACCATCAGCCCGAGGCGCGCCAGTGATGAACGGCCGTCCAGCCAGCCGACCAGGTTATCCGGCAGTGTGACAGATTCCAGGGTCACTGCCAGTGCCAGTTCACCCGGATGCAGGTAGAACACTTCATCTTCGGTCAGGGTGATTTCATCACTCATGACATTTTCCAGCGCCGCATTCACTTCTTCTTTCGGGCCGCTGAGATCAATATACGCGGCGGCATGGCCCCGGAAAACCCGGAACTGATGCCCGAGACGGACATCCGCGGTCGCCCCGTTGATCCGCTCAACCGGCGGACGCGGAGAGATGGTCAGTCTGCCGTCATCAAGCCACTGAATAATGTCACGGTCACAAAGTCGCATGGTATCATCCTTATAAAACTCAGCGTTTATCACCGGCGGATAAACGCGGGTTAATCGTTGTCGGCGGCTTACTCGCAGAACTGACTGATTTTGGCTTTCAGAATATCAATCGCCACGCGGTTTTTACCGCCCCGCGGCACTATGATATCAGCATATTGTTTTGTTGGTTCAATAAATTGCAGGTACATCGGACGGACAGTTTTATTGTACTGTGCAATCACCGAATCCAGTGTGCGTCCGCGCTCATTCACATCACGGCGGATGCGGCGCATCAGGCAGATATCCAGCGGGGTGTCGACGAAAATGGAGAAGTCCATCTGCTCGCGCAGACGTTTGTCTGTCAGCAGCAGGATGCCCTCAAGAATAATCACCCGTTTCGGGCTGAACAGAACAGATTCCGGTTTGCGGGTATGCTCGGCGTAATCATATTGCGGTAACTGAATCGCCTTACCGGATTTCAGTGTTTTCAGGTGCTGTAACAGCAGTTCGTGATCCATAGAGCCCGGATGGTCATAGTTGACCTTGATGCGCTCTTCCATCGGCACATCGCTCTGATCTTTGTAGTAGCAGTCTTCCGGAATCACACCGATATTGTGATCGCCCACCTGAGCACGTAACTCGTGATAAAGCGTGTTGGCAATCAGACTTTTTCCTGACGCGGATGCGCCGGTGATGCCGATGATAGTGCACTGCTGCTGTGCTGTGTCAGCCATAATTGAAATAACCCGGTTTGAAAATAGGAGAGAAAAAACCGAAACGGTCTGCTGCGGCCTCTTTTAATGCTTATCCGGCCGTGAGTAACAAAACGTGTCCGCCCGGCGCTGAATTATAGGGAGTAACGGCGTGAGATTCCAGCATAATCGGGCATCCGGCCTCATTATTTCGGGGTAACCGCTCTTATAGCCACCCGAAAAAAAGACCGGCACATCACTGCACCGGTCTTTTTGACTTTCCGGACATGCCGGAGCAGAAATAAATTCCGCTTAAACTGCGCGGAAAGCGATCTCTGTCGGGATTTTATCCCCTTCCCAGAACATTTCTGCCGTCACATTTACGGCGATCTCACGGTAGATATCCGCAAACTCGCCGTCCGGGTCGCGCATCACCGTCGGCTGGCCGCGATCGAGGTCTTCACGCAGCGAAATATGCAGCGGCACCTGTCCCAGCAGTTTGGTATGATAACGTTCCGCCAGTTTCTCCGCCCCGCCGGTGCCGAAAATCGGCTCGACATGGCCGCAGTTACTGCAGATGTGCGCACTCATATTCTCCACAATCCCCAGAACCGGCACGTTCACTTTCTTGAACATGACGATACCTTTCATGGCATCCACCAGCGCGATATCCTGCGGAGTGGTTACCACCACCGCCCCGGTAACCGGGATGTTCTGTGAGAGGGTCAGCTGGATATCACCGGTACCCGGCGGCATATCGATGACCAGATAGTCCAGATCCGGCCACAGGGTATCCTGTAACATCTGCATCAGGGCTTTACTGGCCATCGGGCCGCGCCAGACCATGGCGTTATCATCTGTCACCAGATAACCGATAGAGTTAGAGGCCAGGCCGTAAGCCATAATCGGGGCCATATGCTGGCCGTCCGGTGAGGTCGGGCGCTCTTTGGTGGTGCCCAGCATGTTCGGGATGGACGGGCCGTAAATATCCGCATCGAGGATACCGACTTTCGCCCCTTCCGCCGCCAGCGCCAGCGCAAGGTTAACCGCAGTGCTGGATTTACCCACACCGCCTTTTCCGGAGCTGACCGCCAGAATATTGCGGACACCGTTAATGCCCGGCAGATCATTGGCCCGGCGCAGTGTTGCGATATCATGACGCAGTTTCCAGTCCACCGCTGCCGCACCGGTCACTTTGCGTAATTCTTTGGTTTTTGCTTCAATCAGTGCTTCAAACGGGCGCTTCCAGACAAACGGCATCACCAGCTCTACATGCAGCACATCATCCAGCATTGCGCAGTGATTCAGCGCTTTGATGGCAATCAGGTTGCGTTTGAGTGTCGGATGCTCAAATGTCGCCAGTACCTGCGCGACCTGGTCGTTCAGCAATTCAGGGTTCATCTCCCCGGGGGATTTCGCATTCATCCCGGCTCCTTAGATTTATCGTTTTTATTGCCTGTAACTATCGGCTTCAATGATAGCAGAAGCCAACTGATTAATTTAGTCATTCCGCGCAAACCCGCACAAAACAAATCCCCTGCAATGAGCAGGGTTATCGCCGGATGTTCACGGCAGAAAAAAGTCCGGAAAACCACACACAAAGCCGGATTACTGCTGGCAGGGGTGGACGGGATCGGTTAACATCAAAGACCCTTTATTATTTGAGGAAGTGAAATACTCTATGTCTCAGATCGCTAATAAAATTTTGGTAACCTGTGCGTTACCATATGCAAACGGTTCAATCCATCTCGGTCATATGCTGGAACATATCCAGGCTGATATTTGGGTCCGTTTTCAGCGAATGCGCGGCAAAGAGGTTCACTTCATCTGTGCCGACGATGCTCACGGCACCCCGATTATGCTCAAGGCACAGCAGCAGGGGATCTCCCCTGAAGAAATGATCGCCAACATGAGCGTCGAGCATCAGAAAGATTTTGCCGATTTCGCCATCAGCTTTGATAACTACCACTCCACGCACAGCGAAGAGAACCGGGTGTTATCAGAGAACATCTATCTGGCACTGAAAAAGAACGGCCATATTGAAACCCGGACCATTTCCCAGCTGTACGATCCGGAAAAAGGCATGTTCCTGCCGGACCGCTTTGTGAAAGGCACCTGCCCGAAATGTAAAGCGGAAGACCAGTACGGCGACAACTGCGAAGTGTGCAGCGCGACCTACAGCCCGACCGAGCTGATTAACCCGCGCTCCGTGGTCTCCGGTGCCACACCGGTGCTGCGCGAAAGTGAGCACTACTTCTTTGATCTGCCGGCTTTCGCTGACATGTTGCAGGCGTGGACCCGCAGCGGCGCGCTCCAGGAGCAGGTCGCCAACAAAATGCAGGAGTGGTTTGATTCCGGCCTGCAGCAGTGGGATATCAGCCGTGATGCACCGTATTTCGGGTTTGAGATCCCTGATGCACCGGGCAAGTACTTCTATGTCTGGCTGGATGCGCCAATCGGCTACATGGGGTCATTTAAAAACCTGTGTGACAAACGCGGCGATCTCGATTTCGACGAGTTCTGGAAGAAAGATTCTGACGCGGATCTGTACCACTTTATCGGTAAAGATATTGTGTACTTCCACAGCCTGTTCTGGCCTGCCATGCTGGAAGGCAGCGGTTACCGCAAGCCGACCAACCTGTTTGTCCACGGCTATGTGACGGTTAACGGCGCGAAGATGTCCAAATCACGCGGCACCTTTATCCAGGCCCGCACTTATCTGAATCACCTGAATGCGGACAGCCTGCGTTATTACTACGCGGCGAAACTCTCTTCACGTATTGATGATATTGACCTCAACCTGGAAGATTTCGTTCAGCGTGTTAACAGTGACATCGTTAACAAAGTGGTCAACCTGGCATCCCGTACCGCCGGATTTATCAAAAAACGCTTTAACGGCCGCCTGAGTGCAACCCTGGCTGAACCTGAGTTATATCAGCAATTTGTTGATGCTGAAAAAACTATCAGCGAAGAGTATACCAGCCGTGAATTCGGCAAAGCTATCCGCGAAATCATGGCGCTGGCTGATGTTGCCAACCGTTATATTGATGAGAAAGCACCGTGGGTGGTGGCGAAACAGGAAGGTAAAGATGATGAGCTGCACGCCATCTGCACCGTGGGTATCAACCTGTTCCGCGCACTGATGACCTATCTGAAACCGGTGATGCCGGAACTGGCGGCCCGCAGTGAAGCGTTCCTGAATCAGGAACTGACACTGGACGGCATTGCCAAACCGCTGCTGGATCATCAGATCGCGGACTTCAAGGCCCTGTTCAGCCGTATTGAAATGGCGAAAGTGGAAGAGATGATTGAAGCTTCCAAAGAGGATATCAAAGCAATGTCCGCCAAACCGGTCAGCGGCCCGCTGGCAGATGACCCGATTGCGGACACCATCAGCTTTGATGATTTTGCCAAAGTCGATATGCGTATTGCACAGATCATGTCTGCCGATTTCGTGGACGGCTCTGACAAACTGCTGAAACTGGTACTGGATCTCGGCGGCGAAACCCGTCAGGTCTTCTCCGGCATCCGACAGGCGTATCCGGACCCGAAAGCGCTGGAAGGCCGCCTGACAGTGATGGTCGCCAACCTCGCACCACGCAAAATGCGTTTCGGGATCTCTGAAGGTATGGTCATGGCCGCAGGCCCGGGCGGAAACGAGATTTTCCTGCTCAGCCCGGATTCCGGTGCGCAGCCGGGTCAGCAGGTGAAGTAAGTTCTTCTCTGTACAATAAACTGAAAAAAACCTGCGCTCCGGTGCAGGTTTTTTTATGTGACCTGTAGCACAAATAAAAAGTTAATTGTATGATGAATGAGTTCATCCAAGAAGGAACATTATCATGAAACCAAAACAGATAGCGGAAACCGGCTGGCGCTATCTCCGGGCATTTCTGATCCTGTATCTGTGCCTGTTTGCCGGCAATATTATCGCGGTGTTACTGCCGTTTTCCGTCCCGGGCAGCATCGTTGGCATGCTGCTGCTTTTTGTGCTGCTCGCACTGCAGATTGTTCCGGCGCACTGGGTTCAGCCCGGCTGTACCTTATTAATGAAAAACATGACGATGTTATTTCTGCCGATCGGTATCGGTGTGATGAACTATTACGATACCCTCAGCGCCCAGTTGCTGCCGATCCTCATCGCCTGTGTCGTCAGTACCTTTATCGCCATGTGTGCTGTGGCGCTGAGTTCTGAATTTATTCACCGCCGCCATGTTCCGGTTCCGGAACAACAGGAAGCCGATGCGGTGGCCACAGCAGAACACACTGAACAACAAGAGAAACGCAAATGTTAACGCATATCTGGTGGTCGCTCCCGCTTACCATCGGCGTCTATTTTCTCGCCAGAGCTATCTATATCAAATTTAAGCTGCCGGTATTAAACCCGCTGCTGATATCCATCGTGATTATCATTCCGCTGCTGATATTCACCGGAACTTCATACAACCACTATTTTGAGGGCAGCCGCATCCTCAACGATCTGCTGCAACCTGCGGTGGTGGCACTGGCGTTTCCGCTGTATGAACAGCTGCATCAGATCCGCGCACAGTGGAAATCCATCATCACCATCTGCTTTGCCGGGAGTGTGATTGCCATGGTCACCGGTACCGCTATTGCCTTTATGATGGGCGCGACACCGGAAATTGCCGCCTCTATCCTGCCGAAATCTGTCACCACCCCGATAGCGATCGCGGTGTCCAATTCTATCGGCGGCGTGGCGGCAATCAGTGCTGTATGTGTGATTTTCGTCGGGATCCTCGGCGCGATTTTCGGCCATACCCTGTTCAGACGCCTGCGGGTTACGACCAAAGCCTCACGCGGCCTGGCAATGGGTACAGCCTCTCACGCTCTCGGTACTGCCCGCTGCGCGGAAGAGGATTATGTGGAAGGTGCTTACAGCTCACTGGCATTAATGACCTGCGGGATTATTACTTCTCTGATGGCACCGTTTATCTTCCCGGTGCTGCTGGCATTATTCGGTTGACCTGAAAATTTGAGTTCCATCTCGCAAATTTAGTATTTGTTTCATTCGTTTCATAATGAACGTGATAAAAATCACGTTCATTATGTATAACTACCCGCTAGAATGATCTCATTGATAATGGAGGTCATTTATGCAAAACCGCTTTCATGCAGCCCTGAGCACGCTCCCTTCCCCGTTACAGCCCCTGCTGACGGACATTGTTTGCGCTGATACTTTCCCCGGATATTTATCTGCCAAACAGGTCACTGCACTCTGCAACGCCGCAGGTACTGATGAAGATGCCCTCGCGCTGGCCATGCTGCCGCTGGCCGCAGCCTGTGCCGTGACGCCGGTGTCCCGGTTTAATGTCGGCGCAGTTGCACACGGGCTGAGCGGTAACCTCTATTTCGGTGCCAATATGGAATTCTGCCATGTACCGTTACAACAAACAGTGCATGCAGAACAGAGCGCGATCACCCACGCCTGGCTGCGCGGCGAGAAAGGTTTGCGCAAAGTCACGGTCAATTACACTCCGTGCGGCCACTGCCGTCAGTTTATGAATGAACTGAACAGCGGCACAGACCTGCTGATTCAGTTACCGGAACTGGCTGCCATGCCGCTGAAAACCCTGCTGCCGCATGCTTTCGGGCCGGTGGATCTGGGAATTGAAACCCGGCTGTTTGACCAGGTGCATCACGGTTATCATTTCCTCGCCACCAATGCGGTGGTCGGAAAAGCGCTCGAGGCTGCCAACCGCAGCCATGCGCCGTATTCTCATTCGCACAGTGGTGTGGCGCTTCAGGACAGCCGCGGACGTATCTACAGCGGTGCATATATTGAAAATGCCGCCTTTAACCCGGGACTGCCGCCGTTGCAGGCTGCGCTGATCTTTATGAATATGGCAGGCGGCGACCTGCATGACATCCACCGTGCCGTGCTGGTGGAAGGCAGTAACGCCATGCTGTCACAGTGGGAAAGTACCTCTGCCACACTGAGCGCTCTGGGGTGTCAGGATATCGCCCTGTTCAGCTATTAATTCTGTCTTCGCTGAGGCTGATACCCATCTGTTCCGGGTATCAGCCTTTACGTGATTACTCAATATAAATCTATCCCGCCTCTCACTTTCACACATCGGTATCACTAATTTCGTAACAATTACTGTACATATTTTTCAGATAACTTAGGATCAGTGCGTCCTGTCTTAAAAATGTCAATTGGCAAAGAGTAGTCATACATGGAACTGGAATACGAAAGCAAACGTGCATTATATATCCCGTATGCGGGCCCTATCCTGTTAGAATTTCCGCTGCTGAATAAGGGAAGCGCCTTCACCGAAGAAGAGCGCAGTAATTTCAACCTCCACGGCCTGCTGCCTGAAGCGGTGGAGACCATCGAAGAGCAGACTGAACGCGCTTATCGTCAGTATTCTGATTTTAAAAACGATACTGACAAACATATCTACCTGCGTAACATTCAGGATACGAATGAAACGCTGTTCTACCGTCTGCTCAATGCTCACCTCAAAGAAATGATGCCTATCATTTACACCCCGACTGTCGGGGCGGCCTGTGAGCATTTCTCGGACAGCTACCGCCGTGCGCGCGGGCTGTTTATCTCTTATCCGAACCGCGCTTACATTGATGACATGCTGCAGAATGCCACCAAGCAGAATGTAAAAGTCATCGTGGTAACCGACGGTGAGCGGATCCTCGGTCTGGGTGACCAGGGGATCGGCGGGATGGGGATCCCGATTGGTAAACTTTCTCTGTATACCGCCTGCGGCGGCATCAGCCCGGCGTATACCCTGCCTATCGTGCTGGATGTCGGTACCAATAACCAGCAGCGCCTGAATGACCCGCTCTATATGGGCTGGCGTCACCCGCGTATCACCGGCGAAGAGTATGATGAATTTGTTGATGAATTTATCAATGCGGTTAAGCGCCGCTGGCCGGATGTGCTGTTGCAGTTTGAAGATTTCGCCCAGAAAAACGCAATGCCGCTGCTGGAACGCTACCGCGATCAGCTCTGCTGCTTCAATGATGATATCCAGGGTACCGCGTCAGTCACTCTCGGCAGTCTGATTGCCGCCAGCCGTGCCGCAGGCGGACAACTGAAAGACCAGACTGTTGCCTTCCTGGGTGCCGGTTCAGCCGGGTGTGGTATCGCCGAGCAGATTATCGCGCAGATGAAATCCGAAGGTCTGAGTGAAGAGCAGGCGCGAGCCCGTATCTTTATGGTGGACAGATTCGGTCTGCTGACGGACAAACTGCCGAACCTGCTGAATTTCCAGAGCAAACTGATCACCAAAAGTGACATTATTGCAGACTGGGATGTGCAGAATGATGCGATTTCACTGGAAGATGTGGTCCGTAATGCTAAGCCGACTGTGCTTATCGGGGTTTCCGGTCAGCCGGGGCTGTTTACGGAAGAGATTATCCGTGAAATGCACAAAAACTGTGCGCGTCCGGTTGTCATGCCGCTGTCCAACCCGACCTCCCGTGTGGAAGCCCGTCCGGAAGATATTATCGCCTGGACAGACGGTCATGCGCTGGTGGCGACCGGCAGTCCGTTCAATCCTGTGATTTATAAGGATAAAACCTATCCTATCTCCCAGTGCAACAACTCCTTTATTTTCCCGGGGATTGGCCTGGGTGTGCTGGCCGCCGGTGCCAGACGCGTCACTGACGGCATGATGATGGCAGCAAGCCGCGCGCTGGCGGAATGCTCACCGATGGTTGTTAACGGCGAAGGTTCACTGCTGCCGGATATCGAGGACATCAAAAAAGTTTCCCGTATCATCGCCAAACAGGTTGCCAAAGAAGCACAGATCCAGGGTGTTGCGACTGTGACCTCTGACGGTGCACTCGATGAAGCTATCGAACGTAATTTCTGGCATCCGGAATATCGTGTTTACCGCCGGACATCTTTCTGACGAATAACCTGTATTCTGCCGCTGAAAACCCGCACTTGTGCGGGTTTTATTCTTTTTTTCACCCTTGCCAGCCTTTCTCCGCTCAAGTAATCTTAGCCTTATGGTAACTAAATAGTGATAAAGGTCTCAGTAATAATGGGAAAAGCGCGGATATGGAAACGGATCATTCTGTGGATGCTGGCAGGTATCATTCTGGCGGCAGCAGCGGCTATTGCGGCAGATCGCTGGATTAGCTGGAAAACCGCGCCTTATATCTATGAAAATATCAATGACCTGCCGCCGAGTGAAGTCGGCATGGTACTCGGTACGGCTAAGTACTATAAAAACGGGACAATTAACCAATATTACCGGTATCGTATCCAGGGTGCCGTGAATGCGTATAACAGCGGCAAGGTGAAGTATCTGCTGCTGAGCGGCGATAATGCCCAGCACAGTTACAATGAGCCGAGCACGATGCGCAAGGATCTGGTGAATGCCGGGATCCCGGCCAGTAAAATTGTGCTCGATTTTGCCGGGTTCCGTACACTGGATTCCGTGGTGCGGACCCGCAAAGTCTTTGATACCAATGGCTTTACGATTATCACCCAGCGCTTCCATTGTGAACGGGCGCTGTATATCGCGATGGAAAAAGGCATTGAGGCGCGCTGTTACGCGGTTTCCTCCCCGAAGAATATGTTTACTGTCCGGGCGCGGGAAGTGGTTGCCCGGCTGGGCGCACTGGCTGATTTATATATCCTCAACCGCGAGCCGCGTTTCCTCGGCCCGCAGGAGTCGATTCCGGCACCACAAACGTTACCGGAGAATGTGCCGTCATATCCGGCAGTGACACCGGAAGAATTGAATATCCTTTATCCGGAGCCACCTGCGGCACCGGAAAAACCGGCGGATACCACACAACCGGCACCCGCCGCGCAATAACCCGGTTTCAGCGGGCAGCCAGCTTATTGGCAGCCTGTCGCCATAACCACTCCACCGGCCCCTGAGAAAAATAACGCAGCCACAGAGTTGAGAACAGGATGTTGATCAGCCACATCAGCGGCACAAATGCCAGCAGCGTCAGGCGATCAAACTGACTGAAATAACCGAGGTACTCAAACAGTATCACCCCGCATACCGATTGCAGCAGATAGCTGCTCAGTGCTGTGCGTCCGACCCGCTGTAAACAGGCGGCAACCGGTTTCAGCTGCGGCTGCAAACCATAGAACAGCGCGATAAGCCCGGTGGTCTGCACCGGCTGCAAAATATCCGCCAGCGGGTACCCGATAGTGCCCATCCAGAAGACACTCCAGCCGTTCAGGTATTCCAGCCACATTACAACCGCCTGCAGCATCAGCGACGGGATCAGCAGCCACGCTGCCAGCCGCCGGTAATGAGACAGAGGATATGCCCCTTTCAGCCAGCCGCTTTTCATCAGTGTTGCGCCCAGCAGCATCATCGCCAGTAACTGCCAGCCATACTGAACCACCATCATCATCAGCATGCCGCCGATGGTACTGATTCTGTCCAGCATGCCGGCAATACCACCGGTGTTGGCGATCAGTACTTCATAATCCAGCATTTCCTGCGACGGCTGCCAGTACAGCAGTTTCAGCTCACCGTCTTCCGATAACAGGAAAAACAGTAAAAACAATCCGGTCAGGATCAGCACCGGCACCAGCTTCAGCCACCAGCGGGAGGAGACATTATGGATGATCCAGCAGGCGGCCACGCCGGTCAGGCTGTACATCAGCAGGATATCCCCGCTCCAGAGCAGAGCGGTATGCAGCAGCCCGATCCCCCCCAGTACCAGTAACCGCGCCATATTCCAGGGCTGGCTGTAACGGCTGAGCATCATCAGAGTGGCACCGAACAGCAATGCAAACATGCCGAGGAATTTCCCCTGAACCAGCACACTTAATACTGCCCAGGTGACGACATCTGTCGCGGACGCCGCCGGGGTGTACAGCGGGTTCAGATAGGCCGCAGACGGCAGCGCGAATCCGCCGATGTTCAGAATAAAAATACCGAGGATGGCCAGCCCCCGCACCATATCGAGGACATCAATACGGGCAGAGGCAGATGTGACTGAAGTATTCATCCGTTAAATATGACGGGCCGCGCGCAGGAATTCCTGGCGGGTATTCTGGCTGGATTTAAATAACCCGCCCAGTGAGGTGGTGGTGGTGGTACTGGTTGCATCACGGATACCGCGCGCTTTGACACAATAATGCACCGCGTCAATGGATACCGCCACATTAGTGGTGCCGAGCAGTGTTTGCAGTGCCAGCAGAATTTGCTGTGTCAGACGTTCCTGCACCTGCGGGCGCTGAGCAAAGAACTGCACAATGCGGTTAATTTTCGATAACCCGATAACGGTGTCTTTCGGGATATAGGCGACGGTGGCTTTACCGTCGATAGTGACGAAATGGTGTTCACAGGTGCTGGTCAGTGTGATATCACGGACCGTCACCATCTCATCCACTTTCATTTTATTTTCAATCAGGGTGATTTTCGGGAAATTGTGATAATCCAGTCCTGAAAAAATTTCATCCACATACATCTTCGCGATACGTTTCGGGGTATCTGCCAGACTGTCGTCGCTCAGGTCGAGATTGAGCAGCTTCATAATTTCTGTCATATGCGCTTCAATCTGAACCTTACGGGTTTCCGGCGGCAGTGTCTGCTCCCGCAATGGTGTCTCCAGCCCGCGTGCGATCAGCGCGGCGTGGACAAGTTCTGCTTCCCGGCTTAATGATGACATACCTTCTCCGACTATTTTTCAGGTGACTCCCGGTGCTGTGTTGCACCCGTCGGCCGGTCAATACCCGCCGCCCTGCTATTTTAGAGCAATACGCCGTTTTGTTAATCCATTTTGTGGTTTTGGTGATGAAAAGTTTGCACCGGAAATCCCTGTTAATAATGCGGATATCAGCCGGAATGATGCTGACGGAAACATTTGCCGGAAAAATGCCGGATAACGGATATGTTATATAACCTCATAACGAAGACGGGAAATATCCTTATGATCAGCAAAAACAATGTCTTCGTTGTTCCGGGTGATATTTGAAATCATTACAGCACTGATATCAAATGCAATACCGGCGAACATCATTCCGGCAGAGATAAACCCTGCACCTGAAACGGACAATAATTGTTCCTGATTTAATTCCTTCATAAATAACCTCTAAATTATTCAGAATTTAAAGTGCAAGTAATACCTTGCACTAGCGTATATAAAAACAATTCCCATTGAAAATACAAACACCTTTATATTAATAATAATTGTAATTAGGATTAGGGCAGTACATATCATTAAAATCAATATATTCTGGCATCTGAGGCTCTGGCCGGTACGGACTGTTACTTTCAGATGACATAGCGTATGCTAAACCACCACCAATTACACCAACTGCTACCCCTACAGGTCCGCCACCAAGCGCCAGCCCTCCGAGCGTACCGGCAATCATACCAATACCAACATCATTAGCCTGTGTTTTATCAGGCATACGCTCCGTTCCGCCACCTGATATTTGAGCTATCTGTAAATTATTTAATTTAATCATAAATTCACCTATTATTTATTTAAAAAGAAGCGTTAATATTGTTTTGGTAAATGAAAAAATACCGATGTAAATAATAAATGCAAGAAATACATCACACATTGAATTATCAGGATAAACTATCCGCAGAGATGAATGAGATATCATTATCGGTGTCAGCATTAAACTACTCATCATCGCGATAAATTTAACCTCAAGAACCTTACGGAATTCTCTTTTAACATAATCAAGTGATTCTTTCATTATATACTCTTCAGTATGGTTAAAAATATATTCTTACCATAGCAACGCATTTAAAAAAACATTATTTTCGCAAAGCGTAAATACTAAAAAACAATAATGGATTCTATTTTATTATTACACATAAATAAATTAGCGAAGAGAATAATTCTCTTGTTTATTTATTTATAATATTAACTACCTTGACAGTTACCGTATACGTGATATTCATAAACCGCCTTTTATTATCATTGAAAGTTGCCATGATATCACCTATCTAAAATTTTTCTTCTCCGGTAGTTGCAAAACTCCAAAAGCCGCACACAGCTCTTGTGTTAAGTAATAACGAGGTGATTGATACTGTGGCGGCGTATATATCACTGCATAAAATATGCACATCAATACTAATTATTAGACTCAATAAATTGAATATATGATTAAAAAATCATTAGTTGTGAATATATACACTCTGAATATTATTTGTATTTTGATACTGGCAAATATCTATATACATTGATGAGTGATATGCGCTTGTTACTAGATCTAAAACCCCCTCAGAATCTTTATGCATATTAAATGTACGTCCATCTGCAAGTGTAACCTTATGTGGATATTCATCTTTATTATTAAAATTCGATACCGCCATTATTGATTTTATATATTGCTTTTCAATTATATTTGTTTTATCAATATTACATATTGATTTTTTTAACTTCATTCCATCGAGAGATTTTATAATAACATCATAATCATGTTCCTGATTGTTGCGACTGCTCCATGTTTTAACAGCCTTGATCTGAACGTAACCAAACGAAGTCGTTCTCTCTATTGATGATTTAGCAAGAACAGCACAACGTAACATGGAACTCTCGTTTATTCTGTCACTCAAACAGGCCGATAATGTTGGTTCTTTAGGATAGTAATGGTCAACATTAGTGTAAATGCTCAAATATAACTTTTTGCCATCATTACTTAGAAATGTATAATTAACTTTTGCCTCTGGGCCTGTGAACGAAACACCTTTTGTATAATATTGGTTATTGTTTGCCTGAGCTATTTCATTTCTGGGCTCAGATCCCCAGCGACCATACATTAACTCTTTAGAATGTAAATGTAATTTAGTTTCCATATTATTTACTACATTTACAACCATGGCTTGCGTTGACTTTTTGGTTTCACCTCCGTCACTTTCTGAAGCAAAAGAAGACATAGAACAAAGTAATGAAAATGTAATTAATATCGATTTCTTTAATTTGAACATAATGGCAATATCCTTATTTACTTGATAAGAAATTAATAAAGCCATCCCAGCACCCTGGAGTCCATGATCTGGCATCATCAATTAATTGATCCGGCAGTTGATATGTCGGAACCACCCTACGGTCAGAAGCTACACTCACTGTAGTTAAATGAACTTGAACATTGGTTATAGGTAGATCCATTTCTGCAGGAACAATATGACTATCATATACTTCCGCATTTCCGTGAGTGTAATATGGGTTAATCCGAAATGGCTCAGTAACCCGCTGACCTTGTTCATTAATATGATAAGCCGTAACGCCATAAATTTGTGTTGAATATATATGTCTCAGTGCAGAGTACTCAACCTCACCACCAAGTAAACTACGATAATAATTATTTAAGATTAGATTTTCTCGTTCATAAAGCGTATTAATTAAATCACTTATATAATAAAAATTACGGGTCGGTCTAATGTGATAAATATAGAAACGTCCAGTTGTACTTGTTCGTATTCCGCGGTCTAAAAAACGTTCAGCCGAATTTATGTTAGTTGATGTTGAAATAAAGGCGGTCGTTCTATCTCCACTGGCTGTTGTTACATCAGAAACATGATCTATCATATTAAGGTTATTTCCCCATGAACTTAATCCATATTTAAAAACCTCATCTGGCGATCTGCCATCGGCCCGGTAAACCTTATCAATAGCTACTGCACTCATAGATACTGAAATAAGACCGATTAAAATTAATATTTTTTTAATCATTTGTATTCAATTCCTATTAAGTGGTCATAATAACCCATATTATTGAAGGTATTATCTACACAGATATTAACCTTATTTCTGATAAAATGAGCGCTCTTTGCTACATTAAACAAATAATAATCATTTTTTCCCACGTGAAAATTCTTATTAGTACCATTTAATCCAGTAATAGATATGCCTCCTAGTATATCTTTATTTGCCACTCCAAAAATATCTGTGATTTCTCTATCAGCAATAAATTCCTTATTTTTTGTGTCACAGATTACTTTTAATGGAGTTATTATTTCAGAGGTGGCAGCATTACCCGTACCAGCAATCGAATTAAGTGTCAAAAAAAAACATGCTAAAATTAATAGCCTTCTCATATTAAACCCCTTTATATAAAAATTAAGATTGTTATATTCCAATAATAATTAACCCATGTTAAGAGTAACGAATATTTATTATTTCTTGGTAATATAATTAGACGAATAAGCAACTTCATGCTTAAAAAAGAATAACACATGTGAAATTTAAAACGTAAAACGTAAAACGTAAAACGTAAAACGTAAAACGTAAAACGTAAAACGTAAAACGTAAAACGTAAAATATAAACACACAATTACATGAGAAAAATATAATTTCTCGCAGTCAGGCTCACACTTTCTAAATAATATTTCACTAAGTAAAAACTTACTTTTTTAAACTTATAAAAATAAAAAAACGCATTGCGAGGTCTTGAGTTTTTTAATTTGACTAGTATCGAATGTCCATTATCAGAATGGTGACAAGCCAAATTTATGCAAAAATCAAATCTGCCTACTTATATCAACTATGCTGACACTGAGCGATCACGGAAAATCACTATTCCGCCGATAACCAGCGCCGTCAGCGCCACATACAGCGCCGGTTCCAGTTTACCGGTAAAATACGCGGAGACAGAGGATACCAGCGGGCCACCGAGCTGCCCGACAGCATACCAGGTAGTCAGCAATCCGGCCATATAACGACCGTGTTCCGGTGCCAGTTCGCGCCCGCACTGGAATGCCAGCTGGACCGCAGCCATCAGGCCGCCGCCGACCAGAAAGGCACTGACTGCCAGGCCACTGATCCCGGGCATGACTTCCGCCGCCAGAATACCCGCTGCCTGTGCCCAGAGGGTGATTGCCAGCCGCCGCTGCGGCGTGAAAAAACGCCGCGCGGCAATCGCGGCCACGATACCGGCGACCGCTGCGATCCCGAATACCGGCCAGACAAACTGGGCAAACAGGCTGCCGGGGAAACGTGCCGCCGCCATCTGCGATAAAAACGTGGCAGGCAGAATATAGCCGAATCCGGCCAGCGCATAGCTCCACAATAAACGGCGGATTTTTGGTGTCATCACTGGTTTACTGTGAGTGGAAGAGGAGGAGCTCAGTTCCCCCGGGCGCGGCAGATAGCGGCTGACATACAGACTGAAGACCAGTGCCGCAGCACCATAGATCCACCAGCCCTGCGAGGCGGTCAGTGATAAGCCCTGAATGCCGATAGCTGCCAGTCCGCACAGCAGAATGCCGGTGCCGGTGCCGCCGTAAACCGCGACACTCAGTGCCGGACGGTTAAGTTTTGCCAGTGCGTCATTGGCCCAGGCGGCTGCTAACACCAGAGTCCAGCCGCTTGCCCAGCCGATAAAAAAACGCGCGATACTGTGCAATACCGCCCCGGAAATCACCGCTGACAGCAGTGTGATAATCACCGCGCCCCATAAACCGGTCCACAGCCGCAGCTCAATACCGCGTTTTGCCCGCATGGCATCAAAGGATCCGGCCAGATAGCCGAGGTAGTTCCAGGCAGCCACAATACCGGCGGTTGTCAGGTCAAGCTGGTGCTCGTCAATCATCAGCGGCACCTGCGGGGTAAAGGCAAAGCGCCCTATTCCCATGGCCACCACCAGCGCAAGAAAACCACTGACTGCAATATGAAGCGCCGTTGTCTGACGGGCGGAGTGAGATGTCGTCATATGAAATGCAATATGTTAATGATTTGTAACTTCGTTATACCAAAAGAAGCCTTTAAAATGCAATAATGACTTCCGGAATCAGATCTGTCGCTCACGCTTTTGTGCCACATCATTCAACTTGTGCTGTAAGTCTGCCATAATGCCCTTCTCTTTATTATCCGTTTTATCTGCGCCCAGCAGGCGCCGGGAGTGAAACAGCATCATGGCTAATCCGACAGAAAGTTACACCTCTTCGTTAATCTCTTTACAGGAAGCACTGGATAAGCTGCTCGCGACCCCGGCCGCGATCACCGGTACTGAAACGATCGCGCTGACGGATGCCGCCGGGCGGATCACTGCCTCACCTGTTATTTCCCCTATCAATGTACCGCCATTTGATAATTCCGCAATGGATGGTTACGGGCTGCGCCTGTCCGACTGGGACGGAAAAACCCCGCTGCCGGTTGCCGGTCGCGCACTGGCGGGTGTGCCGTTTAAAGGTGAATTACCGGCCGGACAATGTGTCCGTATTATGACCGGCGCACCGGTACCAGCGGGTGTTGATACTGTGGTGATGCAGGAAGAAGCGGAAGTATCGGATGCGGGGATCACCTTTATCGCCCGGATTACCGCCGGGCAGAATATCCGCCGCACTGGTGAGGATATCGCGCAGCACAGTGAAGTTTTACCGGCAGGCACCAAACTGGCTGCCGCCCAGCTGCCGCTGATTGCCTCCCTCGGCCTGGCGGAGCTGTCCGTGGTGCGCAAACTGAAAGTTGCCGTGTTCTCCACCGGTGATGAATTGCAGGCGGTCGGTCAGCCACTGGGTGACGGACAGATTTATGATACCAACCGCTTTGCGGTTCGTCTGATGCTGGAAAAACTCGGCTGTGATGTGATTGATCTCGGCGTGATCCCGGATAATCCGGATATTCTGCGCGCTACTTTTGAGAAAGCCGATGCACTGGCTGATCTGGTAATCAGCAGCGGCGGCGTGTCTGTCGGCGAAGCGGATTACACCAAACAGATTCTTGATGAGATCGGCAAAATTAATTTCTGGAAACTGGCTATCAAACCGGGCAAGCCGTTTGCTTTCGGTAAACTGAATAACGCCTGGTTCTGCGGTCTGCCGGGCAACCCGGTTTCTACTACCGTTACCTTTTATGAGCTGGTGCAGCCACTGATCGCCCGTCTGTCCGGCTTCAGTCAGTGGCAGCCGCCGATGCGGTTTAAAGCCGTCGCCACCACGCCGCTGAAAAAATCCGCCGGTCGTCTGGATTTCCAGCGCGGTATTGCCGGGGTGAATGAGTCCGGTCAGATGGTGGTGAAAACCACCGGCGATCAGGGTTCGCATATTTTCAGTTCATTCAGCCTCGCCAACTGCTTTATTGTACTGGAGCGTGAGCGCGGTGCGGTTGCCGCCGGTGAAACTGTTGAAATCGAGTTTTTTAACCATTTACTGAAGAATGACTGATGGCGACTGAACCCGGACATATTGAACTCAGTGATGAGGAAGCGCTGCGTTATAACCGGCAGATCGTACTGCGCGGCTTTGATTTTGATGGCCAGGAAGCGCTGAAAGCCGGACGGGTGCTGATCACCGGCCTCGGCGGACTCGGGTGTGCAGCAGCGCAGTATCTGGCGGCGGCGGGCGTGGGGCATCTCACGCTGCTGGATTTTGATACAGTATCCCTCTCCAATCTTCAGCGTCAGATCCTGCATACCGATGCCCGTATCGGGATGGCAAAAACAGAATCTGCCGCGATTGCGCTGAAAGCCGTCAATCCGCATTGTCATACCGAAACCGTCACCAAACAGCTGGATGATGATGAACTGACTGCTCTGATCCGGTCTCATCATGTGGTACTGGACTGCACAGATAATGTGGCCGTCCGCGAACAGCTTAACCGCACGTGTCATCAGCTGAAAATCCCGCTGGTGTCCGGTGCTGCTATTCGTATGGAAGGACAGATTGCCGTCTTCACCTGGCAGGAGGGGGAACCCTGTTACCGCTGCCTGAGCCGGTTATTCGGGGAGAACAGTCTGACCTGTGTGGAAGCGGGTGTGATGGCACCGCTGGTCGGCACCATCGGCACCCTGGAGGCGATGGAGTGCATCAAACTGCTCACCGGCTACGGGCAGGTGAGCAGCGGAAAAGTGGTGCTGTTTGATGCCATGCGCATGCAGTTCCGCACCATTAACCTTAAGCCTGATCCTCAGTGCGAGGTGTGCGGCTGTAACGGATAGTCTCCGGTTTATCCAGATGGATCTGTGTGACGGCAGGCTGTGTTTCTGCTATCACACGGCCGTCACGGACAGAGTAACGCACCGGCACCTGACGGCGGACAGCATCAAACCCGTTTTCCGCCGGCAGGATCAGCAGGCTGGCGCGTTTGCCTTCCGCCACGCCGTAATCCTGTAAGTTCAGGGTGCGCGCACTGTATTCCGTAATCAGCTTCAGCCCGTCATTAATCTGACCATATCCCATCAGCTGACAGACATGCAGCCCCATATGCAGCACCTGGAGCATATTGGCGGTGCCCAGCGGATACCACGGGTCAAACACGTCATCGTGACCGAAGCAGACATTAATATCCGCCGCCAGCATCTCTTTGACACGGGTGATCCCGCGGCGCTTCGGATAGGTATCGAAACGCCCCTGTAAGTGAATATTCACCAGCGGGTTCGCCACAAAGTTAATACCGGACATTTTCAGCAGGCGGAACAGGCGGGAGGTATAAGCGCCGTTATAAGAGTGCATCGCCGTGGTATGGCTGGCGGTGACACGCGCGCCCATTCCCTCGCGGTGTGCCAGGGCGGCAACGGTTTCCACAAAACGGGACTGTTCATCATCGATTTCATCACAATGCACGTCGATCAGACGGTCATATTTCTGAGCCAGCGCAAAGGTTTTGTGCAGGGATTCCACGCCGTATTCGCGGGTAAATTCAAAGTGCGGGATAGCTCCCGCCACATCCGCGCCCAGGCGCAGTGCTTCTTCCAGCAGTGCTTCACCGTCCGGATAGGACATGATCCCTTCCTGCGGGAACGCGACAATCTGTAAATCCACCCACGGCGCAACTTCCTGTTTCACTTCCAGCATCGCTTTCAGCGCGGTCAGAGTGGCATCGGAGACATCAACGTGGGTGCGGACATGCTGGATGCCGTTGGCAATCTGCCATTTCAGGGTCTGCCGGGCACGGGTTTTCACATCGTCGTGTGTCAGCAGTGCTTTGCGTTCCGCCCAGCGTTCAATCCCTTCAAATAAGGTACCGGACTGGTTCCACGCCGGTTCCCCGGCGGTCTGGGTGGTATCGAGGTGAATATGCGGCTCGACGAACGGCGCGGTGACCAGGCCGCCTTCGGCGTCCAGGCTCTCCGGCAGCACTTCACCGGCAGGCTGCGGTACAATCGCGGTAATGCGCTGATTATCGATGTCGATACGCCACAGGCCATCACGATCCGGCAGACGGGCATTAAAAATATGTTTTACGGTTTGATTAAGCACGGGTCATCTCCGGGTTGGTTGTACGACGACGGTTAAGTAACGGATTGAGGACAGCATAGCTTAATGCCCCGCCGAGAACTGCGTTCACCGGCACAATCCCCGGCAGCCAGTGTCCGGCAATCACACCTGCCGCCACGGCCAGCAGTGCGCTGACATTCACATCGCGCATTTTGCTGCGGTCAAAGATTTCATAACGGTGACGGTACATCAGGTAATCGGCAATAATAATGCCCCCGATTGGCGGGATAGCGGCGGATAAGAAGGTCAGCCAGCCGACAAAATTATTGTAGAGCCACAGGGCGCACAGTGTGCCGATAAGCCCGTTGACGATAGATAAGGTTTTGCTGGAAAGCCCGGTGATATTGGCAAACCCCAGGCCGGAGGCGTAAAGCGCGTTATCATTGGTGGTCCAGATATTCAGACCGAGAACAATAATCGCCGGTAATAACAGCCCCTGGGCAATCATCACATCAGAGATATCCGCCATACCGAGAGACGCCGCCCCGGCCGCCCCGAAGATAAACATCAGTGAGTTACCGAGGAAGAAGGCGATAATCGCCACCAGCACCGCAATTTTCGGCTTGCGGCCGAAGCGGACAAAATCCGCCGTCAGCGTACCGGCACTGACAAACGAACCGACCACCATGGCGAGCGCCAGATTAAAATCAATCGGCTGAGCCGGGATCACTTCGCGCAGTGCACTCATCCCGCCCATACCGGTTACCGCGAGGTAAACCGAGTAACTGCCGAGAATGGCAATCGCCGGTACCGCAATCACTGAGAGTACGGTCAGTGCTGAGATGCCGAAGAAAACCGTCACGGTCATCAGCACCCCGGAGATGCCGATCAGCCAGTTGATATCCCAGCCCGTTGCTTTGCCGACCGGAATGGCAAACATGGCCACACCGACACCGAACCAGCCGACTTGTGTGCCGCCGAGTAAGAATGAAGGGAGCCAGGAGCCTTTAATACCGAAGGAGTAACGCGCGAGAAGATGAGTTGTTAAGCCGGTTTTGGAACCAATGAAACCAAGAAAAGCGGTGTAGACACCAAGAAGAAGATTACCGATAAGAACTGCGAGGAAGAAATCATTAAAACTGAGACCGGTACCGAGAGCACCTCCGGTCCACATACTGGCGGAAAAGAAGGTTAAACCCAGCATTACAAAGGTTAATGCCAGCCCGCCTTTCCGCGCGGATATGGGCACAGGCCCATGACTGTAATTTTTATCCCCGGACACAATTGCCTCCTGTTGCTTTTCTCAGGCCAAAAAAATCTGACGAATTCTATAGCCGCAAAAAACAAAAGCAAACGATTTCGTTCACACTTAAAGAGAATTAACGCATACATGACATTCCGGCTGAAAATCATTCTGACGCAAAAAACAACAGAGAAAAAACAGGAAATAATACCTGATTACCGCACCTGTTATTGTCTGCCGGAACACCGGTATCAGTTGCCGGAGAATGAACATGATATGATTAATATCTGCCTGAAGATGTTTTCATAAATGAAAAAACGGATAAAAATCAATTTATTAACTTTTTATTATCGGATGCCACAAAATGTAACGGTAAGCCTTACATTACATCAGGGATATAACGCCGAATCTCACGATAGCTTATTTCGGTTCCGGAATACCGTTTGTTTCCCCGGATATTCCCGGGTGGATACCATTATTTTTTACCGGCCTTTTCCGGTCTGTTATCACTTTATCGTTACTTATCGTTTTTTATCCGTCCGGCAGTGAAAAAAAGCAGCAAGCAGATAAATTATTATCTCTGCCTGAAAATAAACAGCACCGGTAATTACGTTATTCTGCTTAATGTATCAATTTCAATATTAACTTATTAATGAAAATTAATACCCCCATGATTTTATTATAAAAAACAACCTTCTCTAAGGTTTTCACTACCCCGCTAAGTTCCCCGGAAAACGATCACCGGTAAGGATGTTTTATCCTTATAGTTACCAGGTCATCATTTTGCGGAATTTCCGGGAAAATACGCTATATTCATTGTCATTATCCTGTTCAACTTTTATTGCCAAATACAGATAACTCATATATTGTACGCCGCCTGCATTTACCCCAGCGTGTGGTGATGGCCCGTTTATCACTGACGTTTCAGTAAAGTGCGCACGATGCAGACGCAAGGTGCGAGGTTTATTGAAAATAAATGCAGACTGACCGTCATCCGCTGACGGCCGGAGATATATATTGTGCCCGGATGCGATGTCCGCGGCATGTTTCAGGCTATTGGGAAGGGCTGTAAAAATGCAACAGAATACTGTGCAGATGAAACGCGTCTTAAATACCCCCGCGTTGGTTTTCTTCGGGCTCGCCTATATGGTGCCCCTTGGTATCTTCACGACTTACGGACAGGTCACCGTCCTCAGTGAAGGTCATTTACCGGTTGCTTATATTATTACACTGACAGCCGTCCTGTTTACCGCTCTCAGCTATTGTAAAATGACCAGCACACTGCCGCTGGCCGGCTCTGCGTATTCCTATGTCCAGAAAATCTTCGGCGGGAATACCGGGTTTCTGGTCGGCTGGGCGCAATTGCTGGATTATCTGTTTTTGCCGATTATCAACTATATCGCCATCGGTATTTTTGTGCATGAAGCCCTGCCGTCGGTGCCGATGGAGCTGATTATCGTCTCCACCATTGTGATTGTCTCTGTGCTGAATATTCTCGGGATCAAACTGGTCACCTCGATGAATATGCTGATCATTGTGATGCAGCTTATATTTATCGCGCTGTTCCTGTATCTCAGCTTCAGTTCGGCATTCACCCTGGATAAAGAGGCGCTGCTCGCCCCGCTGACGGTGATGTCTGATCAGGTGTCCGGGCTGTTTGCCGGTGCTGCTGTTCTGTGTCTCGCGTTTCTCGGGTTTGATGCCATCTCCACCATGGCGGAAGAGACCAAGGATGCCAAACGCGCGCTGCCGAAAGCGATTCTCTATACCGTGTTTATCGCCGGTACGTTGTTTATCGTTATCTCTTACGGCGCACACCTGAGCTATCCGGCGTGGCGTGATTTCCTGCCGAACACCGATATCGCCAGTATTCAGGTGATGGAAAAAGTCGGCGGCGCACTGATGGCATCCTCCTTTATTACTGCCTATGTGATCGGCGTGTTTGCCTCCGCGATGACATCCCAGGCCAGTATTGTGCGGATTTTCTATGCCATGGGCCGCGAAGGGGTGCTGCCGCGCTCTGTGTTTGCCCGTCTGCATGCCAGATTCAACACTCCGGTACTGTCGATCCTGTTTGTCGCCCTCGCCTCCCTGATGGCGCTGGTGCTCTCCCTGAGCCTGGTGGCGTCCATGATAAGCTTCGGCGCACTGATTGCGTTTACCTTTGTAAATCTGTGTGTTATCAAACACTTTATTATTGACCGGAAAGAACCGCTGACGGCTGCCGTGATCCTGCGCTGTCTGGTGGTACCGGCGATCGGGGTGCTGCTGACCCTGTGGCTGTGGACCAGCCTGGATGCGCAGGCACTGACTGTCGGCCTGATCTGGCTGGGGATCGGTGTGGTATACCTCGGTGTGATCACCCGCTTCTTTACCCGCCGTCCGCCGTCAATCACGGAAGAAGAAACTCACTTAATTATCAATTAACTCTGTTGATGAGGATTGGAGAGCATAATGAAAATGACTGCCGCTGATATTATTTATCACAACGGTTATATCTATACTGCGGATGCGGAAAACCGCGTCGCCGGGGCCATCGCCATTGCTGACGGCCGTATTCTTGCCTGTGGTGATAATGATGACATGGCAGCATTCCGTGGTGAGCATACACAGTTTATCGATCTCGACGGCAAAATGATGATGCCGGGGATTATTGATGGTCATATGCACCCGTTCTGGGGCGGTATTCAGCTGTTCGGCTGCCATCTGAATTATGAATCCCTGACCATTGACGAGATCCTCGCCCGCGTACAGGCACATCTGGATAATGATCCGCGCACCGGCGAAAACGACTGGCTGAAAGTCACCGCCTGGCTGCGTCAGGGGATGTTACCGGCCGGTATTGATATGTACCGCGAAGATATGGATAAGCTCAATACCCGCCGCCCTGTCGTGCTGTTCTCCAATGACTGCCATACCCTGCTTGCCAACAGCCGTGCGCTGGAACTGTTCGGCATCACCAGAGAAACCCCGGCACCGAGTGACGGTAAAATCGGCAAACACGCCAATGGTGAACTGAACGGCATTCTTGAGGATGCCCCGGCCATGCGTGCGGCGGACAGTATTCCGTCCATTCAGGCCGACCGTGCAGTGGATGTCGCCCGTCTGGTACAGAAAGTCCTCAATGAACAGGGCGTCACCATGGTCATGGATGCCCGCGTGGCGGAATTACAGCTGGATGCGTTCCGTGCATTACAGGAACAGGGTGAACTGACACTGCGTGTGCAGGCTGCCCGTGAAATCACACCGGATGATGCGCCGGATGTGGCATCCGTGCCACAGGCCGTGCAAAACGCCGTTGCCTTTGCGGAGCGTTATCATCAGCCGCAATGGGGCCCGGAACCGGGCATCGCGGTAAAAAACATCAAAATGTTTGTTGATGGTGTGCTTCAGTTCCCGACCATGACCGCCTCCCTGCTGAAACCATACCGCATCAATCACGGCACCCCGGCACAGCCGGACTGGCGTGAGACAGAAAATTACGGTGATCTCTATTTCACTTCAGAGGTGATCGATGCCCTGCTCGAACGTATCGCAGCTGCCGGGTACGATCCGCATCTGCATACCGTCGGTGAAGGTGCGGTTGATATGGTGCTCAACGGCATCGAAAAAATGCGGGCCGCGCATCCGGGCAAAGATATCCGTCCGGGACTGGCTCACAATGAGCTGGTGGATGCCAAGGATTACGCACGTTTCGCCAGACTCGGCACCATTGCCTGCCTCTCCTTCCAGTGGGCAGCACCGACTGCGGAACTGGCGGAATTCACCCGCAATATGATCGGTGAAACCCGTTTTCAGCAGTTGGAGCCTATCGGTAAGTTTATTGATGCCGGTGCAGTCGTTGCGTTCGGCAGTGACTGGCCGATTGATGATTTTGATGAATGGTATGATCTGAAAGTGGCTGCCACCCGCCGTGGTCATCCGGTCAACGGCCAGCCGGCACAGCGTCTGGACACCGACCGGGACCTGACTGTCACGGAAGTGCTGCGTGCCGCCACGATTGACTCTGCTTATGCTCAGCACCGGGAAGATATTCTCGGCTCCCTCGAACCGGGCAAACTGGCCGATATGATCGTGCTGGATCGCAATGTATTTCAGATCCCTGCGGATGATATTGCCAATGTGAAAGTACTGCGCACCATTGTCGGCGGTAAAACCGTTCATCTGACCAACTGACGGTAATCAGCAGCCTGACAAACCAAAACCTCATCCTGCGATGAGGTTTTTTTATCTCAGTGCTTAATCGCCAGTGTGTGGATCACCGGCTGATAACCTTCGCGCTCATATAAACGCATGGCACCGGTATTTTCCGGCAGTACGGACAACTCCAGATGCGTATGGCCCTGTGCCTTTGACCAGTCTTTAACAGCATCCAGTAATTTTTTACCGGTGCCCTGTCCGCGTACCGCCGGATCAACCACAATATCAAAGATATAACCGAAACGGCGCGGCACCACACAGGTATAAGGTGAGGTATCCTGAGTCTGTGCAAAGGCGAACCCGGCAATATGCCCTTCTGTTTCCGCCACCAGCAGACAGAACTTTTCATCTGTCATGGCGTTTTCGATAAACCCGCGATCCTGCTCCGCCGGACGCCAGCGATCCGGCTGATAATCCGCCATCAGCGTAAATAACTGCTGATAAAGCTCAGCAATGCGGTCAGTATCATTCAGTGCGGCAGGACGGATTATCATAGTGTTCTCCGGTTAATCGTAGGTTTTGACCGCAGGTGCCTCATAGTCACGGAAGCGGCGGATAAGCGCGTTACCGTCAGTTTCGACTACCGCCATATGGCGGTATTTTTCCTGCATAAACTGCTCATCGGTCATTTTGCTGATCATCGACAGCAGCGGGTCATAATAATTATTGATATTCATCAGCCCGACCGGCTTCTGATGCAGCCCGATCTGACTCCAGGTAAAGACCTCAGCAAACTCTTCCAGGGTACCGAAGCCGCCCGGCAGCGCGACAAAGCCGTCCGCCAGTTCAATCATTTTGCTTTTGCGTTCATGCATGGTGCTGACGCGGTGAAGCTCAGTCAGGTTTTTATGGGCAATCTCCCGCCCTTCCAGCAATGCCGGGATCACCCCGATGGCCTTCCCGCCTTCACTGAGTACGGTATCCGCCACCGTCCCCATGATCCCCACACTGGCACCGCCGTAAACCAGGGTAATTCCCTGCTCAACCAAAACCCGGGCAAATTTCACGGCTTCATGGCGGTAAATCTCTGATGCACCCGCTGCTGACCCGCAATAGACCGCAATTCGTTTAATATCCCGCATATCTGCCCTGTCCTTATCGTGATGAAATGAAAATCCGGCAGTCAGTATACGCAAGCGGTCTGAAGATAGCACTCGTCAGATTTTGCTATGTTACCCGGCAATCGCTGTCCGCAGATTAATATCCTCTTAAATCAGTAATTGCTATCCGTCAGCAGCCCCGCTAAGATTGCAGGACGAGTTCTGCCTTTTGCATGCAATTCAGCATAACTAATTGTCTCACCGCATTTTTATTGCTCCCGAGGTTCTTCATGTCTGCGTCTCCCCGCCAGCAAAATGGTTCTCCGTGGTTACCGATCGGCTTATTGCTGCTGTCGATGATCTCTATTCAGAGCGGCGCCTCACTGGCGAAAACCCTGTTTCCGGTTATCGGAGCCCCGGGTGTGACCGCCCTGCGTTTACTGCTGGGTACGGCGATTCTGCTGGTGATTTTTAAACCCTGGCGGCTGCGTTTTACCCGTGAGTCTTTGCTGCCGATGCTGGGATACGGCCTCTCGCTCGGGGCGATGAACTATCTGTTCTATCTGGCGCTGTCCACTATTCCGCTCGGGATTGCGGTCGCCCTGGAATTTACCGGGCCGCTGGCGGTTGCCATGTTCGGGGCGCGGAAAATAACGGATTATCTCTGGATTATTCTGGTGATCGCCGGTCTGGCCTTCCTGCTGCCGCTCGGTGAGCAGCTCGGACAGATTAACCAGCTGGATCCGGTGGGGATGCTCTATGCCCTGGGTGCCGGGGCGGGCTGGGCACTCTATATTATCTTCGGCCAGCGGGCCGGACGCTTTTACGGCGCAGCCACGGTTTCTGTCGGCTCACTTATCGCCGCGCTGATTTTTTTCCCGATAGGGGCTTATCACAGTGATCTCAGTGTGATGTTCAGCTGGGCGGTACTGCCGGTCGGGGTGGCGGTGGCTATCTTATCAACGGCCTTCCCGTACTCGCTGGAGATGGTGGCACTGACCCGCCTGCCGACACGGACATTCGGCATACTGATGAGCCTTGAGCCGGTGATTGGGGCAATGGTGGGTATTATCTTCCTGAGCGAGCATCTGTTATTCACACAATGGCTGGCGCTGAGCTGCATTGTCATCGCCTCCATGGGCGCGGCACTGACCATCAAACCAAAGTCAAAAATCAAAGCTGTTGAGTAATCCCCCGCCATACTGAAACCGGCCTCGTGCCGGTTTACCTATCGATTCTATAGATTTAATCGAATTTAACTATCATCTGCGCTGCCCTATAGTAACCCCATCGAAACAAAGATGTTTAACGGAATAAATAAGGGGAACAATAATGAGCACCGCGAAATTAGTGAAAACCACAGCTTCTCACTTAGTGTACACCCGTAACGATGTCACTGATGATATTAAGCAGGAAACCATTGATGAACTGAATCATCAGGTTCTGCAGTTTATCGACCTGTCGCTGATGACCAAACAGGCGCACTGGAATCTGCGCGGCCGCAATTTCATTGCCGTACATGAAATGCTGGACGGCTTCCGCGACAGCCTGAACAGCCACCTGGATACCTTTGCCGAACGCGCTGTTCAGCTCGGCGGTGTGGCACTCGGTACTTCACAGGCGATCAGTAAAGCCTCTGCTTTACCGGCTTATCCGACCGATATCCACACTGTGCAGGATCACCTGAAAGCACTGGCCGACCGTTATGCGATTGTCGCCAACGATATCCGCCGTGCCGTCAGCCGCGTTGAGGATGAAAATACCGCAGATATGTTTACTGCCGCATCCCGCGACCTCGACCAGTATCTGTGGTTCATTGAAGCCAATATCGAATAAATATCAGAAATACAGCACCGCAGCCGGCGGGTTACGGTGCTGAAATAAACATCTCATGTGTGAGTATGTGTCGCAGACAATAAAAACAGTAAGACCTTGTGAGTCAATCCTACCCTTTATACCGCCTCCGGGCGGTTTTTTTTGCTTATTATTTTTCGGTATTAACGGTATTCCGTAATAAACAAAACCGGGAAAATATACGTATTTAAAAAACAAAAAAAACGCATAAAATTAAATGAAATAAAGGGAATACGTTAATACGTAATCATAGCAGGTCATTATCTCAGTAATAATACCTGTCCGTGTATTCCTTCGTGCGCAGCGGGGAAATAAAATGAAATCATATCTGTTATTTATCGGGTGTTTTATCAGTGCCTTTGCTTTCGCAGATAGTGTCAGTACGAACAGCACACGGTATATTTATCCGGAAGATGCAAAAGATATTACTGTCAGGGTTAATAATGAATCTGCCTCACCGGTATTTGTACAATACTGGCTTGATTCAGGAGATTCAGAAACACTGCCCGCGAAACTGCCGGTCACTCCGTTTGAACTGACCCCGCCGGTTTCACGCATCAATCCCGGGGCAGAGCAGATTTTACGTATACGGCTGACAGATAAAAACAGTATGCCGTCAGACAGAGAAAGCCTGTGGTGGCTTAATGTTCTTGATATTCCGCCGGTCAGTGAAACATCATCGCTGAAGGAAAAAAACTCAGGACAACTGGCCGTCCGTTCCCGGTTTAAAGTCTTTTACCGCCCTGCAGGATTAAGTGACAGAAACACGGCCACACAGCAGATTACATTTCAGTCCGGCAATAATTCGATACGGGTCAATAATACATCGCCGCATCACATTACCATTACGGAAATAACCCTGGCGGATAAAAAACAAATACTGCATAAATCCTTTATGCTGCTACCGAAAAGCAGTTCGGAAATAGCGGTAAAAAGAGCGGTTAAACGCGGTGACCAGCTGACTGTCAGTAATATCAATGATCAGGGCGGTAACGTGACCTTTACCGCCACGGCAGAATAACGCTCAGCCGTTTATCTTATTTTTCCGGTTCAATATCCGGACGCACAATCGGAAAGACCGGTAATGCATTAAGCAGCCTGCTGCCATACCGTTTGGTCAGCAGGCGCTGGTCATAAATTACCACATCCCCGTGACACTGATGACTGCGGATCAGCCGCCCGACCTGCTGGATCAGCGTGAATGAGGCCCCCGGCAGGCTCTGGATTTCAAACGGGTAGCGGTTCAGGGATTTCAGCCAGTCGTTCTCCGTGATAATCACCGGGTTGGTGACCGGCGGGAACGCGATTTTGTGAATATGCACCTGAGTCAGGTAATCCCCTTTCAGATCAAGACCCTCGGCAAAAGAATGCAGGCCGATCAGTACACTGTTCTGCCCGTCCCGAATCCGCTGACAATGGGTTTCCACCAGCCGGTAACGGGGCTGATCCCCCTGCACCAGCAGTTGCAGACGTAAATCCGTCACATGGGTGAGAAACAGATCCATTGCCCGCTGGCTGTTAAACAGCACCAGCATGCCGCGGTGTTCACCGGACGCCAGCTGGGAGCGGAAATAACGCGCCATCTCCCCGATATGTGCTGCTTCATCGGCCGGTGTCGGTTCATAATGCATTTTCGGGATCACCAGCCGCCCCTGGCGGCAGTGATCAAACGGGGAATCGAGTGCTACAAAACGGTCATCTGCCTTTTCACTCAGCCCGGTCATTTCCTGCAACCGGCTGAAACTGTTGAGTGAACGCAGGGTTGCCGAGGTCACCACAATATTCGGCACATTGCGCCATAACAGGTGGCCGAGCTGTTCACTGACACGGATCCCCGCGCAGTGGAACCAGAGGTGAGACTGATTTTTTTCATAGCGGCGGCTGAGCCATTTTGAGACCGGTGCGTGAGAGATTTCCGACAGCGCCGCCAGACGCCATAGTTTGGCACTGTTTTCCAGTGCACCGAGGAACTTTCCGGCCGTGAGGATGGCGCGGTGCAGACGGACAATATCCTGTTTTGCCGTCTGTTCGTTCAGATCACTGAGTATCCCCTCCACCATGCTGTGCAGAGCATCCGTCTGTTTTGACAGTTGCTGAGCCGCCGCCGTCAGCGGCTCCGGCAGTTCCCCGAGCGGAAACAGATAGTGCGGATCCGCCGCCTGCTCCGGCAGCAGCGCCTGTGTGTACATCGCCACATCGCGGTACACATCTGACATCGCATCCAGATGTTTCTGCAGACGGGCACTGTCCGCCAGTTTTGGTGGTTTTACCGGGCGGAACTGTTGCAGATACTGCGTGACAAAGCGGGAAAGGTTATCCAGCTGCGCCTGGAGCGATACCAGAGTGATATCCCCTTCCACTTCGAGAGAATCACGGGCCACATCAGCGATATGGTGCCCTTCATCCAGCACCAGCAGCAGTTTTTTGCTTTCCGGCAGAACCGATTCATTCTCCATTGCCGCCATCACCAGCGCATGGTTGGCGACCACCACATCCACACTTTCAATTTCACGCCGCGCCAGGAAAAACGGGCAGCGCGAGTAATACTGGCAGTTGCGGCCGAGACAACTGAGTTTGTCGGTGCTGATTTTGCGCCACAGGCTGTCCGGAATGGAGGTTTTATGGTGATCACGCAGGCCGTCCCAGCCGAAAGAGGTAAAATCATTCTGCAGCTTGCGCACGGTATCGCGCTCAGAGGCCGTTGCCACATCCGCCTTGTCTTCGAGCAGCAGCATCAGGTCGATCTGTTCCCCTTCCGCCGCGCCGATCACCGCCATATTGCGCGGACATACATAACGCCCGCGCCCGAATGCACCGGTAAAACGCAGATCAGGGATAATTTTTGCCAGCAGCGGCAGATCTTTGCTGTAGATCTGATCCTGCAACGCGACATTGGCGGTGCTGATCACCAGCAGCTTTTGCTGTTCCCGCGCGACCGCAATGCCCGGGATCAGATAAGAGAGGGTTTTTCCCACCCCGGTCGGGGCTTCAATCACCAGATGCCGTCCTTCATCACCCGCCATCGTCCGGGCGACTTCCGCAATCATTTCCCGCTGCGGGGCGCGCGGGACAAAGCCGTCAATCTGCTCCGGCAGGGCTTTGTACCAGGCGCTGATTTGTTGTTTGACGGTGGCGGACAGGGGCATCGGAAAAACCTATGGATAAATAAACAGGGCGCTATTGTTTCACACTACAGAAAAAAAATCAGCATGTCCGGGCCGTTACCGCTCATTTTCTGCATACGCTTGCTTCAATAGTTTGTTACAATTAATCAACATAGCCCCCGGATTTGTCCGGATGACAGGCTCCATCAGATAAGACCACAATACATCTATGAAGAAATTATTGATTATTTTCATTTTTATTTTTGCCTTCGGCTCCCTCGGCGGCGTTTTTCTTGCCGGTATGAATATGTATAATCGTTCGGTTGCCCCTGAGACTCCATCCACGGCGCAGGAAACGACCACCGGAGAAACCCGGTAGCACTCTGCGTCCTGCTAACGAGGTTAATTGCGATGTACCGAGACTATTTTGTGACCGCAGACTGGCTGCACACGCACCTGAATGACGACAATCTTGTTGTGCTCGATGTCAGCAAAGCGCCGCCCGGTCAGCCCGCAGATTGCCATCAGTTATGGCTTGAACGCCATATTCCGGGCGCACACTATTTTGATCTGGATAAAGTCGCTGATCTCTCCTCCCCGCTGCCGCATATGCTGCCGTCACCGGAAGTGTTCGCACAGGCTGCCGGTGAATTCGGGATCGATAATGACACCATGGTGATTATTTATGACCAGGGTAACCTGTTCTCCGCCCCGCGCGCCTGGTGGACACTGAAAACCTTCGGTGTGAAAAATCTGCGTATTTTACAGGGCGGTCTGAATGCCTGGATCAATGCCGGTTATACCACCGAAAGCGGTGAACTGCCGCTGCCGCAGGCGAAAATCTTTGTGCCGGAATTTCAGCGTCATAATGCGGTAAATAAAGATGATGTACTGCTGGCGATTACGGACCCGGAAATTCAGATTGTCGATGCCCGTTCTGCCGACCGTTTTCAGGCGCTGGCACCGGATCCGCGTCCCGGCGTGCGTTCCGGCCATATTCCCGGCAGTTGCAATGTGCCGTGGAATACCCTGGTGGAAAACGGGATCTTCAAATCCCCGACGCAGATTCAGCAGATATTCCGTGATGCGGGTGTGGACTTAAGCAAATACCTGGTGGTGTCCTGCGGCTCCGGTATGACAGCGGCCATACTGCTGCTGGCACTGACGCTCACCGGCCATCAGAATGTCCGTCTGTATGACGGCTCATGGGCGGAATGGGGCGGCTCAGACACCCTGCCGATTGAACCATAAAAAAATGCCGGAGCGCGTCAGCTGCTCCGGCATTTTTTAAATCTGTTATACGGCTGTCAGCCCGCAAACTTCCCGGCGAGAAACAGCACCACCATCGCACCGATCACTGCGACCACAAAGCTGCCGAAATTAAACCCGTCGACACGCCCCTTGCCGAAGAAAACACTGATATATCCCCCGACAACAGCACCAACAACACCCAGCACAATCGTCATAATAATGCCGATACTATAGGTTCCGGGCATAATCCATTTCGCCAGCACACCGGCGATCAGGCCAAAAATAATCCAGGACAGAAAATTCATCAGTACCTCCTGCTGTATTAACGGGTTAAGAAAAAATCCGGCTCACCTGTCAATTAAAGTGCGATATGGTAAAAAAAGCAAATTTTATGCGCCCTGAGCCCGGGCAATCGCCAGTGCAATCGAGGCAGAATCTTTCAGCGGGCGGATCACGGCAAAAAGTTCATCCGCTTCCTGCGGATAGGCTTTATGCAGATAGCTGAACCACTGTTTGATACGCGCCACATGGTAAAGCCCGGTATCACCCTGCTTTTCCAATTGCGTGTAGCGGTGCAGCAAAGCCACCACTTCCGGCCACGGCATAAAGGGCGCGTTATATTTAACCACCCGACTCAGGTTAGGCACATTGAGCGCCCCGCGCCCGAGCATCACCGCATCACAGCCGGTCACGGCCAGGCATTGCTGCGCACTCTGCCAGTCCCGGACTTCGCCGTTGGCAATCACCGGAATGGAGAGCCGCTGACGGATAGCCGCTATCGCCGGCCAGTCAATCAGATCTGCGCGATAACCTGCTTCTTTGGTGCGCCCGTGCACCGTGATCTCGGTTGCCCCGCCTTGTGCCACCGCATCGGCGATTTCAAACTGGTGCGCATTGCTGCTCCAGCCGAGCCGCACTTTCACCGATACCGGCAGATGTGCCGGTACTGCTTCACGGATAGCTTTGGTACCCTGATAAATCAGTTCCGGGTCTTTAAGAAGGGTCGCACCGCCACCGCTGCCGTTCACGGTTTTGGACGGACAACCGCAGTTGAGATCCACTCCGTGCGAGCCGAGTTCAGCTGCCCGCGCGGCATTTTCTGCCAGCCATTGCGGGAACTGCCCCAGCAACTGGATTCGTACCGGCGTACCGGATTCGGTCAGACCGCCGTTTTCCAGCTCCGGACAGAGACGGAAAAACAGTTTCTCCGGCAGCAGCATATCCACCACACGGACAAACTCGGTGATACAGAGATCATAGTCATTGACCGCCGTCAGCAGATGACGGACAAGGGGGTCTAAGACCCCCTGCATCGGTGCTAAAAGAACACGCATGAGCCGGTTCCGTTATTTACCCCGGTTACCCCACGGGCTGCCGGAGTCGCTGTTGCCGGAACGCGGTTTGTGCTGACGCGGACGTGGCGGGCGTTTGTCGCCGCCACCGCTGTTACCGCGGCCTTCGGCGCTGCGACCCTGTCCGCCCTGACGTCCGCCGCCGGAACGGCTGTTGCCGCCGCGACCCTGCTTCGCTTTCTGGATAGGTTCGGCTTTGATGGACGGATCCGGATCGTAACCCGGTTCAGCCATCCGCTCGATTTGCTTTTTCAGCAGTTTTTCAATATCGCGTAATAAATCATGCTCATCGACACATACCAGTGATAATGCCAGGCCGGTAGCCTCAGCACGTCCGGTACGGCCGATACGGTGGACATAATCTTCCGCCACATTCGGCAGTTCATAGTTCACCACATACGGCAGTTGCTCGATATCCAGACCGCGTGCCGCGATATCCGTCGCGACCAGAGCGCGGATAGCGCCGCTTTTGAAATCCGCCAGTGCCCGGGTACGTGCGCCCTGGGATTTGTTACCGTGGATAGCCGCCGCTTTGATGCCGCTGTCGTTAAGGAATTCCGCCAGACGGTTAGCGCCGTGTTTGGTGCGGGTGAAAATCAGCACCTGCTCCCAGTTATCACGGCCAATCAGGTGCGCCAGCAGCTCTGCTTTGCGTTTTTTATCCACCAGGTGAACAAACTGCGTAACCTGCTGTGAGGCACTGTTGCGCGGGGAGACTTCCACCGTCACCGGATTATTCAGAATGGTATTCGCCAGGGATTTGATACCATTGGAGAATGTTGCGGAAAACAGTAAATTCTGCCGTTTTACCGGTAATTTTTTGATAACACGGCGGATATCATGGATAAAGCCCATATCCAGCATGCGGTCAGCTTCATCCAGCACCAGAATTTCGACTTTGGATAAATCCACGGCATTCTGATGTTCCAGATCCAGCAGACGGCCCGGGGTGGCAATCAGGATATCCACACCGCCGCGCAGTTTCATCATCTGCGGGTTGATGCTCACCCCGCCGAAGACCACCAGCGAACGGGTGCGCAGATGGCGGCTGTACTCGCGGACGTTCTCGCCGATCTGAGCGGCCAGTTCGCGGGTCGGGGATAAAATCAGCGCACGTACCGGACGCCCGCCGCCTTTGCGCGGATTATCCTGTAAATATTGCAGGATAGGTAAGGTAAAACCGGCAGTTTTTCCGGTACCGGTTTGTGCGCTGGCTAATAAGTCATGTCCGGCAAGAACCTGCGGAATGGCCTGCATCTGAATCGGGGTCGGCTGTTCGTAGCCCATCTCTGCGACGGCCTTCTGAATTTCCGGGCATAATGGTAATGATGAAAAACTCATGAATTGTTAAGACTCCGCCCCGGTCTGTTGTCTGCGGGGCCTGCTGATAATTGAATGTCGAAAATTAATCCGTCACTCCGGAAGAAATATCGATAAAATACGTCTGTGATCAATCCGTTGCTTACTGCTCATTTACAACAGATACTGATGAGCATACAGTTAATCATATGATTGATCTCTCGTTTATGCCGACACACCTATAAGGATATACGCCATGTCAGTCAATACGACTAATACGCCGCGAGGCGAACAAGCCAAACTCGCTTTACTGGAAGCCGCTATTGAGATTTTCGGACTGAACGGCCCAAATAGTGCCACTACTCGCCAGATTGCACAACGTGCGGATCAAAATATCGCAGCTATTGCTTATTATTTCGGCTCAAAAGACGGGTTGTATCTGGCCGTTGCACAGCATATTGCCGACATTATCCGTGATGAATTCCGTCCTGTCATTGAAGAAATTGATCTGTTTCTGGCAAATAGTGCTGACGAAAGGGATGAAAGCCGCTGTCTGCAACTGATTGAGCTGAGTTTTCTCGCCTATAATGAACTGGTGCTGAAGAAAAGTAATATTAATATCAGCCGGATTATGTCACGCGAGCAGTTAATTCCGACCAAAGCTTACACGCTTATCCACGAACAGGCGCTGTCCGCGATTTTTACCCGCCAGGCCAGATTAGTTGCCCGTTATACCGGGCTGCCGGACGGGCATATCAACACACTGATCCATACACACGCTCTGATGGGTGAGATTTTATCTTTCCGTCTGGCACGGGAAAACCTGCTGCGCCAGACCGGCTGGGATAATATCGGCCCGAAAGAGTACGACATGATCAACGATGTGCTGCGGGAACATATCCGGCTGCTGCTCAGCGGATTAAAGCAGCATTACCGCAACTGATACACCGCTGTCTCTGATAACTCACCAGGAATCAATTCATGAAGCCAATGAAAAAAACCGGGATATTTATCATTATTCTGATCCTGCTGGCCGGTGCCGGCGGATGGTACTGGTGGGAGTCGCGCCCGTCGGGGCCTGCTCTGCTGTACGGTAATGTGGATATCCGGACGGTGAATCTTGGTTTTCGTGTCGGCGGCAAACTGCAATCCCTGAATGCGGATGAAGGAGCGGCGGTTCAGCCCGGTGAGCTGCTCGGTATGCTGGATGATACACCGTACCGCCACGCCCTGCTGAAAGCGGAAGGGGTGCGGGACAGCGCACAGGCGGCATTGCTGATGATGGAAACCGGCTACCGCCCCGAAGAAATCGCGCAGGCAAAAGCCGATGTTGCCCGTAATACGGCAGCGGCGGAATTTGCCCGTCAGTTTTATCAGCGCCAGGCCGGACTGATGAAAAGCCGCGCCATCTCCGCCAATGATCTGGAAAATGCCCGTAATCAGCGCAATCAGGCCGATGCGGCACTGAAAGCCTCACAGGATAAACTGAACCAGCTGGAAAACGGTTACCGCAAAGAAGAGATTGCCGAAGCGCGCGGACAGCTGAAACAGGCTGAAGCCGCCGTGGAGCAGGCACAGCTTGACCTGGCGGACACCCGGCTGACCGCACCGGCAGCAGGTACTATTCTGACCCGCGCCATCGAGCCCGGCACGATTTTACCGGCAGGCAGCACCGTGTTCACCCTGACACTGACCAATCCGGTGTGGGTACGGGCGTATGTCAGCGAAAGTGAGCTGGGGCAGGCACAGCCCGGCCGTAAAGTATTACTGGAAACCGACAGCCGCCCGGGCAAACCGTATCACGGGCATGTCGGATTTGTCTCCCCGACTGCCGAGTTTACCCCGAAATCCGTTGAAACCCCGGCACTGCGGACAGATCTGGTCTACCGTCTGCGCATTGTGGTGACGGATGCCGACCCGCTGCTGCGTCAGGGAATGCCGGTCACTATCCGCTTTGATAATGAAGAGCCGCAGCCGTAAGGAGAGACGATGTCAGACATCACTATCTCCCTCAGTGCCGTCGAAAAATGCTTTCCCGGCCTTGATAATCCGGCAGTTGACCGGCTGACCACCACCATCCGGGGCGGCGGTGTGACCGGGCTTGCCGGGCCGGACGGAGCCGGAAAAACCACGCTCATCCGCATGCTGGCCGGATTACTGAAACCGGACAGCGGGGAGATCCGCGTGGCCGGATTTGATCCGATTGAGGACAGTGTCGCTCTGCGTGCACAGCTCGGTTATATGCCGCAGAAATTCGGGCTGTATGAAGATCTGTCGGTGATGGAAAACCTCCGTTTATATGCCGAACTGCGCGGCCTGCCGCACCATGAACAGCAGACGGTATTTGACCGGCTGCTGACCTTTACTGACCTGACCCGTTTTACCGGCCGCATGGCGGGCAAACTCTCCGGCGGCATGAAACAGAAGCTCGGACTGGCCTGTACACTGCTCGGGCAGCCGCAGGTGCTGCTGCTCGATGAACCGGGTGTCGGGGTCGATCCTATCGCCCGCCGCGAACTGTGGCGGATGGTGCACTCTCTCGCCGATGACGGCATGCTGATCCTCTGGAGCACTTCTTATCTGGATGAAGCCGAACAGTGCCGTGATGTGCTGCTGCTCAATCAGGGAAAAGTCATTTATGAGGGCAAACCGGCACAACTGACAGAAACGATGGAAGGCCGCTCTTTCCTGCTCTCCGCAGCCCCCGGTGAACGCCGCCGCATCTTACAGGAAGCATTAATTCAGCCACAGGTGTCTGATGGTGTTATTCAGGGACGTTATGTCCGGCTGATTGTAAAACCACAGGCAGATACCCGCACTCTGCTCAGCGCGCTGAAATGCCCGGATGCAGAGCTGCTGCCTGCTAAGCCCCGTTTTGAGGACGCATTTATTGATCTGCTCGGCGGCGGCCCTTCTCACCGCTCACAGCTGGCGCAAATTATGCCGCAGATCCCGGCGGCACCGGATGAAACCGTGATTGAAGCCGTCAGCCTGACCAAAAAATTCGGCGATTTTGCCGCGACCGATCATGTGGATTTTCAGGTCAAACGCGGGGAGATTTTCGGCCTGCTCGGCCCGAACGGCGCGGGCAAATCCACCACCTTTAAGATGATGTGCGGCCTGATGATCCCGAGCAGCGGCCGCGCCCTGGTGCTGGGGCTGGATCTGAAAACCAGTTCAGCCAAAGCCCGCAGCCGCCTGGGTTATATGGCGCAGAAGTTTTCCCTCTACGGCAATCTGACGGTCGCCCAGAACCTGACATTTTTCTCCGGCGCTTACGGGCTGCGCGGCAAAGCGCAGCAGCAGAAAATCGACGATATGGTAAATGCTTTTAATTTCACCCCAATCCTGCGCCAGACCACCGAAGATTTGCCGCTCGGTTTCAAACAACGGCTGGCGCTGGCCTGTGCCCTGATGCATGAACCGGATATTCTCTTTCTCGACGAGCCCACCTCCGGCGTTGACCCGCTCACCCGCCGTGAATTCTGGCTGCATATTAACGGCATGGTGGATAAAGGTGTGACCGTGATGGTGACCACTCACTTTATGGATGAGGCGGAATATTGTGACCGTATCGGGCTGGTCTATCACGGTAAAATTATTGCCGCCGGTACCCCTGATGAGCTGAAAGCCTCGGTGGCTGATGACACCCGTCCGGACCCGTCAATGGAAGATGCCTTTATCGGGCTGGTCGAGGAGTATGACAAAGAGAGCGCGCAGGAGGCCGCATCATGAGCACACCTTCCGGTTTTTCATGGCGCCGTCTGCGGGCGCTGTGCATCAAAGAGAGCAAACAGATTGTCCGCGACCCGTCGAGTGCCCTGATCGCGATTGTGATCCCGCTGATTTTATTATTTATTTTCGGTTACGGCATCAATCTGGATTCATCAAAACTGCGCCTCGGGATTCTGGTGAATCAGCAAAGTGAACCGGCGCGGGAGCTGATCCACGCCTTTACCGGCTCTCCGTTTATTGATGCCACCCTCAGTGATAACCGCCGTGAATTAATTGATAAACTCCAGGCAGGGCATATCCGCGGTATTGTGGTGATCCCGGCCGATTTTGACAAACGCCTTGCCCGCCAGGGCGATATCGCACAGATTCAGGTGATTACGGACGGCAGTGAGCCCAATACCGCCAACTTTGTGCAGGGCTATGCCAGCGGTATCTGGCAGATTTGGCAGCAGCAGCGGGCACAGGATCGGGGGATCAGCAGTGAACCGCCTATTGATGTCCGGCTGCGCTACTGGTTTAACCCGGCGGCTATCAGCCAGCATTTTATTATCCCGGGGGCTATCAGCATCATTATTACCGTGGTCGGCGCTATCCTGACCTCACTGGTGGTGGCACGGGAATGGGAGCGCGGCACCATGGAAGCCCTGCTCTCGACACAGGTAACCAAAACGGAATTGTTACTCTCCAAACTGCTGCCGTATCAGGTGCTCGGCAGTTTTGTCATGGTACTGTGTATGGTGGTGACGGTGTATGTGCTGGATGTACCGTATCACGGCTCGCTGTGGCTGCTGGCCCTGGTGACCTCTCTCTATCTTGCCACCGCGCTTGGTATGGGATTGCTGATATCCACCGTGACCCGCAATCAGTTTAACGCCGCCATGATTTCACTGAATGCGGCGTTTCTGCCTGCGATTATGCTGTCCGGCTTTGTGTTTGAAATTGACAGTATGCCGGTGGCGATACAGGTGGTGACTTATGTGATCCCGGCGCGCTACTTTGTGGAAAGCCTGCAGACACTGTTCCTGGCGGGTAATATTATGCCGGTGATTATCAGTAATCTGGTGTTGCTGATCCTGTCAGCGCTTGTGTTTATCGGCCTGACCGCCCTGAAAACCCGCCGCCGGCTTGATTAAGGAGACTGCCATGTTTCACCGGATATTCACCTTAATTATTAAAGAACTGCAATTGCTTCTCCGTGAGCGGCAGACCCGCACGATCCTGATCGTACCGGTGATATTTCAGATGATTTTATTCCCGCTGGCGGCAACACTGGAAGTCACAAACGCGACTATCGCGATTTATGATGAGGACAAGGGCCCCGCATCCATTGAGCTGACCCAGCAGTTTGCCAAAGCCAGTGCCTTTTCTGATGTGCTGCTGATCCAGAACCGTCATGACGTACAGGATGTGATTGATAACCGCAAAGCCCTGCTGCTGGTGCATTTCCCGCAGAATTTCAGTGCGCAGCTCGCCGCACAGAAACCGGCACAGCTGCAAATCCTGCTCGACGGACGGAATTCCAACAGTGCGCAGATTGCCGCCAATTATGTTCAGCAAATCACCGCGCATTACCAGCAGGAGCGGATGCCGCAGGTGGTCACCAGTGAGCTGGTGGTGCGCAACTGGTATAACCCGAATCTGGATTACAAATGGTTTATCGTGCCGTCGCTGGTGGCGCTGATCACCACCATCGGCGTGATGATTGTGACCTCTCTCTCTGTTGCCCGTGAACGGGAACAGGGCACGCTGGATCAACTGCTGGTTTCGCCGCTGACCACCGGTGAAATTTTTGTCGGCAAGGCAGTTCCGGCACTGATTGTGGCCACGGTACAGGCCAGTATCGTTCTGGTGATTGGCATTTTTGCTTACCGTATCCCCTTCTCCGGCTCACTGCTTCTGTTTTATTTCACCATGATGGTGTACGGCTTGTCGCTGGTCGGGTTCGGCCTGTTAATCTCCGCGCTTTCCGCCACCCAGCAGCAGGCCTTTATCGGCGTGTTTGTCTTTATGATGCCTGCCGTGCTGCTGTCCGGTTATATTGCCCCGGTGGAGAATATGCCTGTCTGGCTGCAACATATCACCTGGGTCAATCCTATCCGTCATTTCAATGAAATCACCAAACAAATTTACCTCAAAGATGCGGATTTCAGTGTTATACGCCAAAGCCTCTGGCCGTTACTGGTGATCGCCGTGACCACCGGAACCGCCGCCTATGCGTTGTTCCGGCGCAAGATTGCGTAAATAATAAAACTTGAAATTAATATAATTGATTATTTTGACATCTTTATAAAAAAGGTCAATATTAGTCCGACCCGATAACGGTCGTTATAAAAAATAAAAATCATCCTTTTAAAATTATCATTTAAATTTTTTAATTTACATTAATGATACGTAAATTGAATTTAATTACATTCAATAAACATTAATGAAAATAATTTAAATTAATATAATTAATTAAGGATGAAAAATGAAAAAAACCAAACACTATCAGGTCTACAAAACAGAAGATATGAACATTCACCGTGAGATACAAGAACCATTTAATTACAATGCAATAAGCCGGCCTGAAATAACATTATTCGTCGCGCCTCAGGGAAGTGAAATCCATGATATTAATGGAGAATTTATTACCAACTCTGCATTTGGTCATACCTTCATTGGTATAAAGGGAATCAATCCCGTTACAAAACAGTATGATATTATTACCGTTGGTTTAAGTACCGGAGAAAGCCTTAAAACAGCCAGTGATAACTTATCATTCAATGATCACATTTATTATCGTAATGCGTCCACGCTATCTATAACGTCTGATAATTTAAAATTCCATAATGACTTCAATAATCTTTTTACTGTACTGCATAATTATAAGACAGGAAAAAGTAAACCGCCAAACTATAATTTACTCACTAATAACTGTGGTCAATTTGTAGATGACTTATTAACTGAAAATAATATAGATGGAATAAATATTTCTTTTTTTCCTGATAACTTGTACGACAACCTGGAAAATGCAGCTGACAGTTACTGTACTCCACTCATTATTGATCTGGACAGAAACGGGGTTGCAACACTATCTGATAATGCCGGAGTATATTTCGATTTAAATGGTAACGGCGAATCTGTACAAACAGGCTGGGTTCATCCCGGTGATAGCTTACTGGCATTAGATCGTAATAATGATGGTATTATAAATAATGGTACAGAGTTATTTGGTGAATACACGGATCATAGCAATAACAGAGATGGATTCTCATCGCTTTCCGTTTTAGATAGTAATAATGATCATCTGATAAATCAGGATGATATTGCATGGTCCGCATTGTTAGTCTGGCAGGATGTAAATTCAGATGGCATCAGTCAGTCAGATGAACTGCTTTCTCTTGAAAGTATAGGCATAGTATCTGTTGAATTAGCTACACGGCCTTCCTGTTTTTATGATGACAGCGGTAATTTTCATAAATTAACCTCTGATATTAACTGGCATGACGGCGAAAAATCAGAGATTACCGATGTTTTATTTCATATACACAACAGAGAAACAGCTCCGTTATCTGACGATATTTATATTACAGCACTCCCCTCTGATATATATCATGACACAATAATCATACCATATTTATTCGGATAATAAAAATGCATAAAAAATTAATATTCCTGCTATTACTGCCCGGTTTCAACCTCTGTGCTTACTCAGAAAATCAGTGGACTGACAATATCACTGTGTATGAATACAACCCAATTGAACTGAGCTATGACCCGGCATTACCAGAATATGCTTCTTATCCAAAAAATAAAAATGAGCTAACTTTTCTGATTAATAAATCAGAAAGTGGGGATTTAACAAGTCGTTATACGCTATTCTCTTTTTATTATAATAACTGCTACCACCTACAGCAATTAAGTAATAACACGAGCATTTCAGAACATTGTAATACTGCTGTTTACTATCTGGAAGATTTACTTTCTTCAGATCCTGAGAATCCACTTGCATTATTCCACTATGGTTTTATTTTATCCCATGGCTACGGGAAAGAAAAAGACGCAAAGAATGCTATGATTTATTATGAAAAAGCCTGTCATATTGGCAGAAACAGACTGATTTCCGCCTGTGATTTTATATTTTCAGCATTTTTAAATGGTGAGGGAAACATAGATAAAGATATCGATAAAGCAAGAGAACATGTTAATACCGTCGCTGGCTACGGAAATAAAAAATATCAGAATTATATGAATAACTGGGATTACATTTTGTTCAGAATGAATACAGAAAAGGAAGTGAATAATTGTATAGAATCCGGAAAAAAACCAGCTGAGTGCATAAGATCAGGAAATAATAAGATGAAAAAATATAATACAAAGTATGAAAAATAAGAATACCACGAGATCCGGACATCGGAATAGATTATTGCGGATGCAGAGCAGTAAACGTAAAAAGGCCGGTTTTCACCGGCCTTTCATTGTTACATCCTGTTCTGTCTGTGATTAGCGGCGGTCGCCCAGCAGGCGCAGCAGCATCAGGAACAGGTTGATGAAGTCCAGGTACAGCGACAGCGCACCCACGATCGCATAGCGACGCATGGTGTCTTTGTTGTTGCTGTCAATCTGCTCACCCAGCTCACGCAGTTTCTGAGTGTCATACGCGGTCAGACCGGCAAACACAATCACACCGATATAGGTGATGATCAGTGTCATACCTTCGCTTTTCAGCCAGATATTAACCAGTGACGCGATGATAATACCAATCAGCCCCATAAACAGGAAGTTACCCATCCCGGACAGGCTGCGCTTGGTGGTGTAACCGTAGATACTCAGCGCACCGAACATCCCTGCCGTGATAAAGAAGGTGCTGACGATAGATGCATCTGTATACACGATAAAGATACTGGAGAGTGTCAGCCCCGTCAGTGCGGAATAGAGCATAAATAGCCCGGTCGCCATGGACGCGCTCAGGCGCTCAACCATGCCGGAGATAACCCAGACCAGTGCCAGCTGAGCAATAATCAGCCCGAAAAAGGTGATTTTGCTGGAGAAAACAAAGCTCATAATCGCCATGGAGTTAGACGAATACCAGGCGACGAAGGCAGTCAGCAGCAGGCCGCACGCCATCCAGCCGTAAACCTGGGCCATATAAGCCTGAATACCGGAGCCCGCCTGTGAAACTATCGAGCCGTTAGAACGAGGAAATCGGTCCATGATGGATAACCCTTTCATCTGTATCAAATTGTTTATCGGATGATAAACGACCAAGGCCTATAGATTATCACATAAAAAGGGTGTTGCCAGCAGGCAAACTGTCAGGAATTCTCCCCTTTTCTTTACAAACAGGAAATATTTTTAACCTGATATGAAACCGCCGGAAAAAATCCGGCGATCAGAGGGTGATTAGCGGTAAATTACCAGCGATCTGCGGCTTTCTGGTCGCTTTCTCTGGCATCCACCCAGCGGGTGCCGCCTTCCGGCAATGTCTCTTTTTTCCAGAACGGTGCGCGGGTTTTTAAGTAATCCATCAGAAATTCAGCCGCTTCAAATGCCATGCCGCGATGGGCTGCGCTGACACCGACAAACACAATCTCATCATTCGGGTATAAACTGCCGACCCTGTGGATCAGCGTTACCCGCTGTAATTCCCAGCGCTCACGCGCCTGTGTGACAATATCCGCCAGCGCTTTTTCGGTCATGCCCGGGTAGTGCTCCAGCGACAGAGCCGCCACATTATCACCCAGGTTATGATTGCGGACCTTACCGGTAAAGGTGACCACCGCGCCGTCATCCGCGCAACCGGCCAGCCACTGATATTCCTCACCGACACTGAAATTGTCAGTCTGAACAGCAATCCGGGTATTATTCATAACTCAGCCTCCGGTAACCGGCGGAAAGAACGCGACTTCGTCACCGTCTGTCAGCGGCTGCGACAACGGCACAAAAGACTGATTCACCGCACACAGCAATTTGCCGGATTCCAGCGCCAGCGCCCAGCGCTCACCGCGCTCACATAACGCAGCCCGTAAATCTTCCGCTGTGGCATAATCACACGGCAGAGAAAGCTCATCGGTATTCACCAGCTCGCGCACCTGCGCGAAAAACAGTACCTTAATCATGCGTCCGCCTTAAAATGTCCTGATTTCCCGCCGCTTTTTTCCAGTAAACGCACCGGGCCGATAACCATATCCTTCTGCACCGCTTTGCACATATCATAAATCGTCAGTGCCGCCACAGAAGCCGCTGTCAGGGCTTCCATTTCCACCCCGGTTTTACCGGTCAGACGGCAGCAGGATTCAATACGCACACGGGATGTATCCGGCTCCGCGCTCAGCTGAACCTCCACTTTGCTCAGCATCAGCGGGTGACACAGCGGGATCAGATCCCAGGTCCGTTTGGCGGCCTGAATACCGGCGATACGGGCTGTCGCAAAGACATCCCCTTTGTGATGATTGCCGTCAATAATCATCTGTAAAGTTTTGGCATCCATGGTGATAAAGGCTTCGGCACGCGCTTCGCGGACAGTTTCCTGCTTTCCGGACACATCCACCATGTTGGCTTCGCCCGCCGCATTAATATGGGTGAGTTGAGACATGTAAACTCCTGATATGACCGGCGGATCAGCCGCCGATAACGGATAAATTCGGGGTAATACCGCTGTCCCCCTGGTGGAGGAAATGGGTTTCGCGTTTGTGCTGCAATGCGCGCTGAAGCCGTGCTTTCAGCTCTGCGTCGTGTCCGTCTTCCGCCAGCAGATCACGCAGCGTGATCCCCTGCTCGCCGAACAGGCACAGATGCAGATTACCGACCGCAGACACCCGCAGACGGTTACAGCTCTGACAGAAGTCTTTTTCATACGGCATGATCAGGCCGATTTCGCCCTGATAATCCGGATGACTGAACACCTGTGCAGGGCCGTCACTGCGGGCACGCGCCACCTGCTGCCAGCCTGCCTGTAACAGACGGGCGCGGATAACATTGCCGGAGATATGAAAACGGCGGAACACATCACTGCCGTCACCGGTTTCCATCAGTTCGATAAAACGCAGTTGGATCGGGCGGTCTTTGATCCAGTTCAGAAATGCAGGCAGATGTATGTCATTGACATTCTTCATCAGCACCACATTCACTTTTACCTTCTCAAAACCGGCGTCAAACGCGGCATCGATACCACTCATCACCTGCATGAATTTATCCTGCCCGGTGATAGCATGAAACTGGCGCGGGTCGAGACTGTCAACGCTGACATTCACGGCGCTCAGCCCGGCAGCACGCCAGTCGCGGATATCCCGTGCCATGCGGTAACCGTTGGTGGTCACGGCAATGGTGCGGATATTCTCATTTTCGCGGATAGCGGCAACGATATCGGTAAAATCGCGGCGCATGGTCGGCTCACCACCGGTCAGACGGATTTTTTCCGTGCCCAGCTGAGCAAACGCGCGGGTTACCCGGCGGATTTCGCCGAGAGAAAGAAAGGATTTGTGTCCGTTTGGTTTATAACCATCAGGCAGACAATAGTTGCAACGGAAATTGCAAACGTCTGTCACGGAGAGGCGCAGATAGTAAAATTTGCGCGCAAAGGGATCTGTCAGTTGTTCAGTCATAACACCTTTCCAAATACGGGAGATGCGGACATTTCTATCCTGCACCCTGGTGGCACTCGTGAGTGTCACGGCCAGCTCACCCTATTTCCGGTTCTGACCTGAAACGTAGGTGTGAAGGCTAGGAGTTAATCGTTGTCATTAATGCTGTTAATAACCACGCTAAGTGAATTGATTCTAGCGTTGCCCTGCGGGAATTACCATGATAAATACGCTATATATCTTATTATACAACGAGTTACCGGGCCTCCGGGAAAAGGAACGGATACGCCGGATAACGAAAATTTCACACAGTTTTTCAATTAATTAGCAAATCAATTATAGGCCACTGAATAAATAATAAACAGAAAACCGCCGGAAATACGGCGGTTTGACAGGAAAATTATTTGCCGCTTTCTTGATCTGACACAGGTATAGCAGGCCCGGTCAGTCCAGTGTAAGGTGATAGAAAATAACAGATTTATGATTCATTCTCAGTGTCTCCTGCGGACGGAAGCCGTGATGCTCTGCCAGCCGGATGGAGGGTTTATTCTCAGGGGCAATAATACATACACATTCACTGATGCCGCGCTCCGTCTTCAGCCAGGTCAGAATCGCCTTCAGTGCCTCTCCGGCATAGCCTTTGCCGTGCGCCCGTGCCGCAAATACCCAACCCGCTTCCGGATAGTGGCTGATGTCTTTTTCCATTTCACGGTAAAAATCCGCAAAACCGATATCCCCGATATACTCTCCGGTGCTTTTCTCCCTGACCGCCCAGTAACCATAGCCCAGCAGCGGCCACAACCCGAGATAGGCCAGCATCCGCATCCAGCTGTCGCGCGGTGTGGAGATTTGTCCTGCCATAACATGATGCGTTACCGCCGTATCTGACCACATATCAGCAACCGCCGCATGATCTTCTCTGCGGTGGGCACTCAGGATCAGGCGTTCGGTTTCCAGCACCGGAATGGTGCACGTCAGGTCATTCATGATGTTCTTCCTGTCATTTATTGATTTTTGTTATTGATGTTTATTTGTGATGCTTTCAGTCACCGCATTCACTCATACCATGACTTTCCTGCCGCTGCCACTTCTGAATCACACGTAAAAGTACGCAGCAAAAAGATAATTTATCTTTATGATTGACCGGAGTTTGATAAATCTCAGTATCGTGACGCGAAAAATTGGTTTTTATGATAGATTACCGCGCAAATAAATATGAAAACTCAGGGAATGCATAAACACTATGGGAAACCGCACACTCACGTCGCTGGAACATGTTGTTGCTTTAGGCGGAGGCCACGGGCTGGGACGGGTGATGTCCTGCCTGAACGGTCTGGGATCGCGGCTGACCGGCGTGGTCACCACCACAGATAACGGCGGCTCCACCGGCCGGATCCGCCGGGCGGAGGGTGGCATTGCCTGGGGTGATATGCGCAACTGTCTCAATCAGATGATCACGGAGCCGTCGATTGCCTCCACCATGTTTGAATACCGTTTCAGCGGTAACGGCGAACTGGCGGGACACAACCTCGGCAACCTGATGCTCAAGGCGCTGGATCATATGAGTGTGCGCCCGCTGGATGCGATCAATCTGATCCGCAATATGCTGAAAGTCAAAGCCAAATTGATCCCGATGTCAGAAACACCGGTCGACCTGATGGCTATCGACAGTGAAGGTCATGAAGTGTACGGCGAAGTGAATGTCGATCAGCTGACCTGCCTCCCGCAGGAGTTACAGCTCTCCCCGCCGGTGAAAACCACCAAAGAGGCGCTGGATGCCATCTGCCGCGCAGAGCTGATTATTATCGGGCCGGGCAGTTTCTTTACCAGCCTGATGCCGCTGATGCTGCTGCCCGATTTCACCAAAGCCATTAATTTTAATCAGGCGCCGATGATCTATATTGAGAATCTCGGCAAAGAACTGAGCCCGGCAGCGGCATCGCTCAGCCTGAGTGAAAAAATCGCCGTGATTGAAAAACGTATCGGCCGCAAACGGATAGATGCTGTGGTGTGCGCACCGCATATCAATACCGGCGACCTCGGCGACCGCCTGATCGTCAGAGAGGTCCTGGAGGCACAGGATGTCCCGTACCGCCATGACCGCCGCCTGCTGCTGAGTGCGCTGGATAAAACCATCGGCCTGCTGCCCTGATACCTCAGGAGTTGGCAATAAACTGCTCACGCAGCCCCTGTAATTCATCCCGTACCGCTGCCGCCTGTTCAAATTCCAGATCCTGAGCGTGGCGGTACATCTGCGCTTCCAGTTCCTGGATTTTAACTTCCAGCTCTTTCGGCGACATACGCTGATAATCGCTGCTTTTCGCCGCGGCTTTTCCTTTGCCTTTATTTTTCGCCCCGGCTGACGGCTGGCCGATTTTCAGGATATCGCCAATCTTTTTATTCAGCCCTTTCGGCACAATACCGTTTGCTTCGTTAAACGCCATCTGCTTCTCTCTGCGGCGTTCAGTTTCCTCAATAGCCCTCGCCATTGAGTCAGTGATTTTATCGCCGTAGAGAATCGCTTTGCCGTGCAGGTTACGGGCAGCACGACCGATGGTCTGGATCAGTGAACGTTCGGAACGCAGGAAGCCTTCTTTATCCGCATCCAGAATCGCCACCAGCGACACTTCCGGCATATCCAGCCCCTCACGCAGCAGGTTGATGCCCACCAGAACATCAAACTCCCCGAGACGCAGATCGCGGATAATTTCCACACGTTCCACCGTATCGATATCCGAGTGCAGATAACGCACCCGCTCACCGTGCTCTTCCAGATATTCAGTAAGATCTTCCGCCATTCGTTTGGTCAGTGTGGTGACCAGCACACGCTCATTTTTCTGTGCGCGGATGCGGATTTCAGACAGCAGATCATCCACCTGAGTGGTCACCGGACGCACTTCCACTTCCGGATCGAGCAGCCCGGTCGGACGCACAACCTGTTCAACCACATCAGAGCCGGATTTTTCCGTTTCATATTTGCCGGGTGTGGCGGACACATAAATGCTCTGCGGCGCGAGGGATTCAAACTCCTCAAAACGCAGCGGACGGTTATCCAGTGCGGACGGCAGACGGAAGCCGTACTCCACCAGAGTTTCTTTGCGCGAACGGTCACCTTTATACATCCCGCCGATTTGCGGAATGGTGACGTGGGATTCATCAATCACCAGCAGACCGTCCGCCGGCAGATAATCAAACAGGGTCGGCGGGGACTCGCCGGATTTGCGTCCGGAGAGATAGCGCGAGTAGTTTTCGATACCCGAGCAGTAACCCAGTTCATTCATCATTTCCAGATCAAACTGAGTGCGCTGGGCCAGGCGCTGCTCTTCCACCAGCTTGTTGTTGTCGATCAGGAATTTGCGCCGTTCCGCCAGCTCGGTTTTGATCCCTTCCATCGCCTCAATGATGCGCTCACGCGGCGTTACATAGTGGGTTTTCGGGTAAACGGTAAAGCGCGGCACCTGATAATGGATATGGCCGGTCAGCGGATCAAACAGCGACAGGCGCTCAACCTCATCATCAAACAGTTCCACGCGCAGTGCGTAATCATCAGATTCCGCAGGGAAAATATCCACCACTTCACCGCGCACACGGAATGTGCCGCGCTGAAAGGCCTGGTCGTTACGGGTGTACTGGAGATCAGAAAGCCGGTGCAGGATCGAGCGCTGATCAATGATCATCCCCTCGGTGAGGTGCAGCATCATCTTCAGGTAGCTATCCGGATCACCCAGCCCGTAGATAGCGGAAACGGACGCTACCACCACCACATCCCGCCGCTCCAGCAGGGCTTTGGTGGCAGAGAGCCGCATTTGCTCAATGTGTTCGTTTACCGAGGCATCTTTTTCGATAAAGGTGTCAGAGCTCGGGACATAGGCTTCCGGCTGATAATAGTCGTAGTAGGAGACAAAATATTCCACCGCGTTTTCCGGGAAGAAATCTTTAATCTCACTGTAAAGCTGCGCGGCAAGGGTTTTGTTAGGCGCCATGATCATGGTCGGGCGGTTCAGCGTGGCGATAACATTGGCAATGGTGAAGGTTTTCCCCGAACCCGTTACCCCAAGCAGCGTCTGATGCGCCAGCCCGTCTTCCAGGCCCTCAACCAGTTTTGCAATGGCCTGCGGCTGGTCACCGGCAGGTTTAAAGTCAGAATGCAGTTTAAATAGTTTGCTCATGGGCCCCCCTGCGCGAATAGGGTCACTATGATACTGGATAAAAAACCAGCTTCAACCCCCGGCAGAAAAAATCCGTTATTTTGTGATTTTTTGCTTGCAAAACCGGGGAAAATTTTATTGGCTATCCACAGTTATCCCCAAAAAAAAGCACTTGCAATTTTAAATTATGCTGAAATCTGATGCCCCTCTGACCAATTGCTATTTTTCACGCCGGAGGACCCTTGATTTTATTTATCTAATTGTTATTTATAAATAAATCATAAAAGCCCGATTTTACAACAATGTCAGTGAAAGCCCCGTTCCTGCAAGGATAGCGTGAGTTTTCTAAAGTTAATACACAGGGTTATCCACAGGAATAGTGGATAACTTAATAAAGTCGTTTGCCGGTGCATGGTTGCGTGACATTGTGCAGTCATAAAATTGTCACTTTCAGCACAAAGAGAAAAAATAATTCAGGATTTTTTCCTGATAAAAAACACCCGGCCGGAAGATTTGCCGTGATCCCGGCACGATCCGTCCGGATGCAGGATCAGTGCGCGGAAACCGGCAGTGAAAGATAACCGGATAAGTCCTGATTCAGCGGATCCGGCAGATGCGGTAACACACCCAGGCACGGTGCCGGGATCAGGTTGTTCAGCGTCGCCAGATACTCCGGCTGACGCAGGCCCGGCGGTGTGACTTCATTCGCCACCCAACCCGCCAGGGTCAGTCCGGCCTGCTGTATCGCCAGTACAGTCAGTAACGCGTGATTAATGCAGCCGAGCTTCACCCCGACGACCAGGATCACCGGCATCCGCATTTGTGCCGCCCAGTCCGCATAACTTTGTGTGGCCGACAGTGGCGTAAACCATCCGCCCGCCCCTTCGGTCAGCACCCAGTCCGCCTGCTGATTCAGTGCATGCAGCCCGTCAGTCATTACCTCAAATTCCAGCGGGGTTTGAGTCAGTTCGCTGACAATGTGTGGTGATGTCGGCTCGGCAAAGGTATAGGGGTTAATCTGCGCGTAACTGACCGCTGGTACCGTATGCCGCCACAATGCCAGCGCATCACTGTTGCGCAGTCCCTCTTCTGTCATCTCACTGCCCGAGGCCACCGGCTTATACCCCGCACAGCGGAACCCGGCGTTTCGGGCGGTCTGCAGCAGGGCGCAGCTGACCACGGTTTTACCGGCATCCGTATCGGTGCCGGTTAAAAACCAGTTATTTTTCAACATGTATGACTCCGTACTGAATAAGATAGCTGAGCGGAAATACCCCGTCTTCGGCGGGATAATGATTCGCCAGCTGAATGAGTTTGTTGCGTGTCATCAGCCCGGCAGCACGTCCCTGGTGGACATGCGTGGCTCCAATCCCCTTGAGGGAGTGAAGCAGCGCGGGCAGAGAATCAAAGGAGAGCCGGTAACAGACCTCCGACAAGGTATGCCGGTAAGGCTGACAGGCAGCGGAAACCGCCTCACGGCTGAGAAAACCGTTGGCGTGACGGTTGCTGTCCACCCGGGAAAACGCCTGATTCAGCTCGTCCAGCGACCCGCTGAGCAGGGTGGAAAACGCCACCACCCCGCCGGGCCGGGTTACCCGCACCAGTCCGGCCAGCGCCGCCGCCAGTGAATCACACCACTGCACCGCCAGATTGCTGAAACAAAAATCAAACTGATTATCCGCAAAAGGCAGCTGTTCGATATCCCCCTGCACATAACGGGTCGCCCGCTGCTGCTGCCGGGCGTGTGCCAGCATGTCAGGGGAGAGATCAAACGCGGTCACACTGCGGCAATCCGCTTTCCACTGTTCACTGAAAAACCCGGTACCGCAGCCTGCATCCAGCCCGTGCAGTTCCGGTAATAACAGCCCGGAAAGCGCCTGTGTGGTCAGTTGCCGCAAGTGGTGTCCGGTTTTCTGCTGAAGGTGCGCCACGGTATCATAGTGTCCGGCAGCGCGTCCGAAAGCAGCGGCAACAGCGGCTTTATTTACCGGGGCGGTAGTGACGGCAGAATGCATCCAGCGCCTCCGTAAGCTGTGTGATATCGTCGCGGTGATGGGCACTGGTCAGCGTGATGCGCAGACGGGCGGTATTCGGCGGTACGGTCGGCGGACGGATAGCTTTCACCCACAGGCCTCGCTCCTGTAAATAGTGCGACAGCGCCAGCGCAGTACGGTTATCCCCCACAATCAGCGGCTGGATAGCCGAGGCAGACGGCAGTAATTGCAGCGGCAGATGCGCCACCCGCTCACGGAAGAAGCGGATATTTTCCGCCAGCGTGTCCCGTAACCCGTCACCACGGCTGATTTCCTTTACAGCCGCCTGAATGGCACACGCCTGTGCTGCCGGGAAAGTGGTGCTGTAGATAAGATGACGGGCATACTGCGTCAGATAATCTGCCGTCTGTGCATCACACAGCACCGCCGCGCCGCTGACCCCCACCGCTTTGCCGAAGGTGACAATCTGAATATCCGGGCGTATCCCCGCCGCATCACAACTGCCCCGCCCTTCACGGCCGCAGACACCGATACCGTGCGCATCATCCGCCATCAGCCTGGCGTTATACTGCCGGGTGAGCGGCAGGATCGCCGCCAGCGGCGCGGCATCCCCGTCCATACTGAAGATCCCTTCCGTGACCACCAGGGTTTTGCCGGTACTGTTTTCAGTCCGGCTCAGACGGGTGCGGAGATGGGCGGTATCATTATGATGAAAACGGCTGAATTCAGCGGGTGAATGCATCGCCGCTTCCATAATGGAGGCGTGAGCGAGTTTGTCGCAGATAAGGTGGTCGCCGCGCTGCATCAGTGCGGTGATCACCGCCTGATTAGCACTGAAACCGGAGACGAACAGGATCGCGCGATCAAATCCGAGCCACTCCGCCAGCATCTGTTCCAGATCCCGGTGTGCCGTGGTGTAACCGGTAACATGACCGGATCCGCCGCTGCCCACGCCGTATTGCCGGGTACCGTCACACCAGGCGCGGATCACCGCCGGGTGACGGCTGAGGCCGAGATAATCATTGCCGGAGAAATTCACGGCACGTCTGCCGTTAATCAGAAGAGTGCGCCCGTCCGCGCCGTCATTGGCCTCGCGGCGGCGTACCGCATCCTGTTCCTGCGCCTGCTGCAGGCGCTCAGAAAGAAAAGTCTGCCACATGGTACGGCTCACAGGGCTGCGTTATAGAATTTTTCGTCATCGCTGTGGCTGATGGCATCCAGTAAAGAATCCGTCTCTTCATTGTCACCCCGGGTAACATGAATGGCTTCACGTTTGATCCCCAGCTTTTTAAACAGGGCGATATCGGTATTTTCTTCCGGGTTGGTGGTGGTGAGCAGTTTGCAGCCGTAGAAAATGGAGTTCGCACCCGCCATAAAGCAAAGCGCCTGGGTCTGTTCATTCATCATTTCACGACCGGCGGAGAGGCGCACGTGAGACGTTGGCATCATAATCCGGGCAACCGCGATGGTGCGGACAAAATCAAACGGATCGACTTCCTCATTATCTTCAAACGGCGTGCCTTTGATTTTTGCCAGCATGTTGATCGGCACACTTTCCGGTGCTTTCGGCAGATTCGCCAGCTGCACCAACATGGCCGCACGGTCACGCACCGCTTCACCCAGCCCTAAGATCCCGCCGGAACACACTTTGATCCCCGCATCCCGTACATTGTCGAGAGTATCGAGTCTGTCCTGATAGGTCCGGGTGGTGACAATCGAGCCGTAAAATTCCGGCGAGGTATCGAGGTTGTGGTTATAGTAATCCAGACCCGCTTTGGCAAGGCGTTCCGCCTGCGAACTGTTCAGCATACCGAGTGTCATGCAGGTTTCCATACCCAGCGCCCGCACTTCTTTCACCATGGTTTCCAGGTACGGCATATCGCGCTCATGGGGATTCTTCCACGCCGCGCCCATACAGAACCGGGTCGAACCGGCAGCCCGCGCCTTACGCGCCGTTTCCACCACCTGCTGTACTTCCATCAGACGCTCTTTTTCCAGCCCGGTCTTGTATCGCGCACTTTGCGCACAGTATTTACAATCTTCCGGACACGCCCCGGTTTTGATGGAAAGCAGTGTGCTGATCTGCACTTGCTGCGGGTCAAAATGCTGACGATGTATGGTCTGAGCTTCATACAACAGTTCAAAAAAAGGTTTTTCAAACAATGCATTGGCTTCTTTTAATGTCCACTGACGACCTTGACTCATAACTGTAACTCCCGATAAAAAAGTGTTGCCAGTTTAAATATCAGTATTATCATGTCAACTTTATTTACGTTGAAATGGTTTACATAATGGCTTTTTCAGGGAATATTTCAGGTCACGCCTTTTCGGCTGATGATGCGGATTTTGACCGCCGCCACATCTGGCACCCTTATACATCAATGACTCAGCCGCTGCCGGTCTATCCGGTGGTGTCGGCACACGGTGCGGTTCTGACACTCGCAGACGGCCGCGAACTGGTTGACGGTATGTCCTCCTGGTGGGCGACTATCCACGGCTATAATCACCCGGTACTGAATGCGGCGGTGACTGAACAGCTGTCACAGATGTCACATGTGATGTTCGGCGGGATCACCCATCCGCCTGCCGTTGCACTGTGCCGCCGCCTGGTGGATATCACGCCGGAGCCGCTGGAATGCGTGTTTCCGGCAGATTCCGGCTCAGTCGCGGTGGAAGTGGCGCTGAAAATGGCGCTGCAGTACTGGCTGGCACGCGGCGAAAAGCGTCACCGGATAATCACACCGCGTCACGGCTACCACGGCGATACATTCGGCGCGATGTCAGTGTGTGATCCGCAAAACTCCATGCACTCACTCTGGCAGGGCTATCTGCCGGATCACCTGTTTGCCGATGCACCGCAGTGCGGATTTGATGAGGAATGGCGGCCGGAGGATCTTCACTCCGTGGAAAACCTGCTGGCACAGCATCATCATGAGGTCGCTGCCGTGATCCTAGAGCCGGTTGTCCAGGGTGCGGGGGGGATGCGCTTTTACCATCCTGAATATCTGAAAGGTGTAAGATCACTGTGTGATCACTACAATGTCCTGCTGATTTGTGACGAGATCGCCACCGGATTCGGACGCACCGGAAAGCTGTTTGCCTGTGAACACGCCGGTATATCACCGGACATTATGTGTCTCGGAAAAGCCATCACCGGCGGTTATATGACACTCTCCGCCACCCTCACCACCCGCCATATTGCCGACACCATCAGTCAGGGGGACGCTGGCTGCTTCATGCACGGTCCGACCTTTATGGGCAATCCGCTGGCCTGTGCCACGGCAGTAGCGAGTATTGATCTGTTGTTGTCAGGGGACTGGGCTGCGCGTGTGAAGGATATCGAAACACAACTGAAAAGCGCCCTGCTGCCGCTGAAATCCCGCAGCGGCGTCCGCGATGCGCGGGTACTCGGCACCATTGGTGTGATTGAAACGGAAGAGCCGGTCAATATGGCAGAATTACAGCGCCGCTTTGTTGACGCCGGTGTGTGGATCCGCCCGTTCGGACGGCTGATTTATATTATGCCGCCATACATTATTACCGGGACTCAGCTGGAAAAACTGACGCAGGCGATAGATAAAGTGACGGAGGAATAAAAAACAGGTGATAGCATCAGTACCGGTGAAGCGCTGATAACGGGCAAAAACGAAAAGCCGCTGTGAATACATCCCTGTAAGCTCAGGCGCGTCATCCATGACGCGCATGCTTTTCGTTTCGCCTGCCCGTTATCGCTTATTACCTGACCGGCAAACTCTGTATTGAAAAAAACACATTACTTCAGCGTCAGCACTGTCACCCACATCGGCCCTTTTCCTGCCGGATAGCGGTTGATAAAGTGCAGTTCGCCGGTAATCGCATCAATCCGGGAAACCGCCACATGGTGAGAGAGCTGTCCGGTTGAGATCAGGAAACGCCCGCTGTTATCCACCGCAAAACCGCGCGGCTGAGTTTCAGTCGGATAACGCCCCGCCAGTTGCAGATGACCGCCGTCATCCGACACCCGGTAGTGATTAATCACACTTGATGCCCGCTCACAGGCATAGAGATGATGCCCGTCCGGCGTGATATGAATATCGGCTGCCCAGCGGCGTCCTGAATAATCATCCGCCATCATATCCACTGACTGAATTTCACGGACTTTCACCCATTCACGGTAAACATTAATGGTCGCATTTAATTCATTCAAGCAATACGCCACATGTTTTGCCGGATGAAACGCCATATGGCGCGGCCCGGCACCGGCAGCAACCGTCAGCATATCGGCGTGACGTTCAGTTAAGCGTCCGTCTTCCTCAATCGTGTAAGCGCGGATATGATCTTCCCCGAGGCACGGCACAAACAGTGTGTGTCCATCCTGCGCAATATTGGCGGAATGCGGATTTTGTAATCCCTCAATCACCTGCACTGCACGGACGGGAATACCGTTATCGCGGATCGGCAGTACCGCCAGATTTCCCTGATGATAAGAGGCTGCGTACAGTGTGCGCCCCGCTTTATCAAGGGTGATATAGGCGGCAGTGCCCGGGAGCGGCGTCAGGCCGGTTTGTGTGAGTTTACCGTCTTCCGCGATTTTATAAGTCGCCACCGCATTGCCCGGTTTTACCGCAGCATAAAGATGACGGCCATCCGGCGCGGTGATCAGCGGCTGCACCTGATCAGGCGTTGATACTGTCTGTAACAGTGACATCTCACCGTGTTCATTCATCTGCCAGACATGAATCTGATGACTTTCCGTACTGGCAACATAAACCACCTGCTTCATTCGCGCTCCTTAATATCATCACTTACCCGTTTGATTTTTAACAGGTAATGTAAGCATTTCTGTATAATAATACCGCACTTAGCGTTTATCGCGAAACAATTAACATGCTATATTATCAGTTATCTCCGCCCGGAATCATTCAGGATGCCGTCAGGATACAATAATATTCCCTGATGCCCGCCGTTATTCCGGTTCTGACACTCATACAAGGGGCTCCCTGTTATGTCTTACCGCGTCCTCGCATTTGATCTCGATGGTACACTTCTCGATCCGGATAAACATATATTACAGGAGTCGCTGGATACCATCCGCGAAGCCCGTCGTGCCGGGGTTCAGGTACTGATTGTCACCGGCCGTCATCACGTTGCTATTCATCCGTTTTATCAGACATTGCAGCTCGATACACCGGCTATCTGCTGTAACGGCACCTATCTGTACGATTATCCGGGGAAAAAAGTACTTTCCGCCGATCCGATGAGTGTCAGTGAATCCCGTCAGCTGCTTGAACGTCTGGCGCAGACGGATATCGAGCATCTGATGTATATCTCGGATGCCATGCTTTATCACACTGACAGCAGCACTATTGAGCGGACACTGAACTGGTCAGCTTCTCTGCCGGAGCACCAGCGCCCGGTAATGCGTAAAGTGGACAACTTCCTTGATGAGGTTGATCGCGCTGACACTATCTGGAAATTTGCCACCTGCTCAGATGACCTGAACAAACTGCGTGAATTTACCGATGCCGTGGAAGCGGATATGGGACTGTCCTGCGAGTGGTCGTGGATAAACCAGGTGGATATTGCCCGCAAAGGTAACAGCAAAGGCCGCCGTTTGCAGGAATGGGTGGAATCTCAGGGAATGACGATGAAAGATGTGATGGCATTTGGTGATAACCACAATGACATCAGTATGCTTTCAGCCGCCGGTCTCGGAGTGGCAATGGGTAATGCGGCAGACGAAGTCAAAGCACACGCTGACCTGATTATTCCGGATAATACTCAACCGGGTATTGCACAGGCAATCCGCCGTCATATTCTCAGCTGATAAATACCGTTTTATAAACCACAAAAAACGCCTTTTAATAAAGGCGTTTTTATTATGCTCTGTTTCCGCTGACCAGCGAATAACATCCGTTATTTATACTTATCAAAATTCCAGTTATTTTTTGGTTTTTCTGCCGGATTCTGATTCGGGAATTTTGTATTTTCGACGATCAGCAGTAATTTCGAGCCGTCGTAGGTATAACCACCTTCAGAATACTGATACGGAAAGCTTTCTGTTGCCACCACTTTATATCCCATACTGAGCAGATCCGGGATACGCATTCCGCCCTGAGAGCCGTCAGTGGTGCCGATGCACCAGACTTTTAAGTTTTCGATTTCAACATCTTTGACTTTTTTCAGATAGGTGTAACACATCACCTGATTTGCCGCCAGCGCCTGACCGCCGGAGAAAATACCCAGTAATAAAAAGAGAAATGCTTTTTTCATTTAATCCCTCTGACTCAGTGGTTTTTTATGTAATAACGCACGTCTTACACTTGTTTCCGTGTGCGGAGAATACTCTGTGATAATTCGGCAGGGCCAGTGATGCACCGGCGTTAATATATATCGCCGGTGATTCATAAGGGCAATCAGAATAATATGAATGCCCCTTTTATTAATGAAAAGTACGTATATTCAGATAAATTATAATTCGCGGCTCAGTGACACGCTTTTTACCTGGGCATACACCCATTGTCCGGGTTTCAGCTGCAAATCATCCCGCGCCCAGCCGGTAATACGCGCCCAGAGGAAATGATTGCCGACCGCCAGACGCACATCAGTCTGCCCGTTGTCGTCGTCATACATTTCCGTGATTTTTGCCCGTAATATATTGCGGATACTGCTGCTTTTCGGTTTTTCCAGCGCAATTGACACATCATCCGCACTGACACGCACACGCACCGGTGTGTCCCGTTCACCGGCGATACGCGGTACCCACAGCACCTGGTCACCGATAGCGGTGGCAGTCATGGCATAGCGGTCGTGGTGCTCAAGCACGGTGACACTCAGTACACTCGATAAACTTTCCTGTGTCAGCCACGGGCGCAATGCCGCCCCGGCCCATACCTCTTCCAGCGGCCCCTGTGCCAGAATGCGGCCTTTTTCCAGGATCACCACATCTTCCGCCAGCCGCAGGATCTCATCCAGGCTGTGGCTGACATACAGGATCGGAATACTGATATCCTGTGCCATCTTTTCCAGATACGGCAGCAGTTCGCGTTTGCGCGGCAGATCCAGAGACGCCAGCGGTTCATCCATCAGCAGGATGTCCGGGGCGGTCAGCAGCGCGCGGCCAATCGCCACCCGCTGTTTCTCTCCGCCGGAGAGAGTCATCGGCAGGCGGTTCAGCAGATGGCCGATACCCAGCAGTTCCACAATACTGTCAAACTGATCTTCCATTTCCCGTGCCATGCCGTAGCGCAGGTTGCCTCTTATCCGGTAATGGGGAAACAGGCGCGCATCCTGGAAGACATAGCCGATTTTACGTTTTTCCGGCGGCAGGCAGATACGCTTTTCAATATTGACGAGTGTGTGACCGTTAAGCTCAATCCGCCCTTTCTGCGGTTTTGTCAGCCCGCCGATCACATTGATAAAGGAGGTTTTCCCTGCCCCGGAGAGCCCGAAGACAGCAGTAATACGGTCACTGGCCAGTTCGGTATTAATCACCATGGATAAATCACCGAGCTGCTGTTCAAAATCAAGCACTAACATGTGGCAACCCCCAGGCGTTTGCGTCCCCAGCGGGTCAGCCATTCCGAGGCCAGCAGTGAAGCCAGTGCCAGAACAATGGCGATAATACAGAGCCGCGCTGCATCCATTTCCGCCCCCGGCGTTTCAAGCAGAGAGTACATGGCCAGCGGGATAGTCCGGGTTTCCCCCGGGATATTGGAAACAAAGGTGATTGTCGCGCCGAATTCCCCCAGCGAACGGGCAAATGCCAGCACGGTACCGACAATAATTCCCGGCAGAGATAACGGCAGTGTGATGGTGAAAAAGACCCGCAACGGAGAGGCACCAAGTGTCCGTGCCGCCTGCTCCAGGCGCATATCCACCGCTTCCAGCGCCAGGCGGATAGCCCGTACCATCAGCGGAAAAGCCACCACAGCCGCAGCCAGCGCGGCACCGCGCCAACTGAAGGTAAAACTGAAGCCAAACCAGTTATAGAGCCACTCACCGATAATACCTTTGCGCCCCATGCTGATCAGCAGCAGATAACCCACTACCACCGGCGGTAACACCAGTGGTAAGTGAATAAGACTGTCCAGCAGCGACTTGCCCGGAAAACGGCAGCGCACCAGTACCCATGCCATCAGTATGCCGAACGGCAGACTGGCTGCCACGGCGACCGTTGATACTTTCAGGCTGAGGATGACCGCCTGCCATTCATACTCATTCAACATCGCTGTCTGTTAGTCCTTACTTATTACAGAGGGCTGAAACCGTAACGTTTGAAGATCTCTTTTGCTTCCGGTGTCTGCAGATAATCATAGAAATCGTTAACATCGGCATTATTGCGATCTTTCAGGATAGCAATCGGGTATTCAACCGGTTTATGGGTATCTGCCGGGAAAATACCGACCACTTTCACTTTATCCCCGGCAACCGCATCAGAGCCGTACACGATACCCAGCGGTGCTTCACCGCGTTCCACCAGCGCCATACCGCTGCGCACATTATTGGTGCGGGCCAGCATCGGATCAACGACTTTCCAGGCACCCAGATTTTCCAGGGCTTCCTGTGCATAGATACCGACCGGCACATGATCAGGATCGCCGACAGCCAGACGGCCGCCATCCAGTAATTTAACCCAGTCAGTCTGCTTATTAATATCAACTTTATCAATTTTGCTGTCTTTCGCGGCAATCAGCACCAGCTCATTACCCAGCAGGGTTTTACGGGTATCATTGATGATCAGGTTTTTCTCCTGAGCATAATCCATCCATTTCTGGTCAGCAGAAATAAAGATATCTGCCGGAGCCCCATTTTCAATCTGACGGGCCAGCGTGGAAGAAGAGGCATAAGACGCGACAACCTCGCCTTTTTTCTCCTGCTTATATTTTGCCGAGATTTCATCAACCGCATTTGTCAGTGATGCCGCAGCAAATACGGTCACTTTTTCCGCGGCCCATGCCTGACCCATGACAGCAGCAGAGATAACAACACCGGCCAATAACTTACTGAACTGTTTTTTCATTTTTTTCCACCAGGATAGATTAGGATTAACCCGTTGTATATAACAAGATACAACGAAAAATGAAAGGAGGTTTATCCCACTATCGGCAGTTAAGCGGAAAACAATATAAAATGAGGGAAATTACGCAGATAATGAGCGGGGAAACAAAGGCAAAGACGGATCACCTGCACAGGCAGGTGATCCTGAATACAGGATAATCAGTGCTGTTTTTCGTGGCGATCGCCTTTTGAAATCAGGTTGAAAATTTCACCTAATCCCCAGATCAGAGCCGCCAGGCCTGTCATAACAACAGGAACCATTAACAGTGCGAAACCTAAACTTTTAACTAACTCAAACATAGCACTTAATCTCTTTATATCAGGCGAAAAGGATATTCAGCATGACTATAATAGCGTCATAATGGCAGCTATTCTATATAAATCACACCCCGGAAAGCATAGCGATTCGTGCGGTCAGCCTGCTGTCAGGTCTGCATAAAGTAAACAACCGCCACAATAGCCGCCGCCAGAATCAGAAATCCTATCACTTTTCCGGCACTGCCGGGTGTTTCGACAATATTATCACTGTGTGGTGAGACAGAAGCTGCGGGAGATTGTACCGCCGTTTCACCCTCACCATCTTCGCGGTAAAGCTCCTGAATATAGAGAAACATCATTTTCATAAACTGGCTGTTCAGTGGCAGAGTCTGGCCATCCTCACCAATGATACACAATGTAAAATCGATTTTTCTGCTCAGTCCCAGTAAAAAAGCGCCCGGCAGCCAGGTATACTCCCGCTCACCGGAAGCTATCTCTTCCGCGACTGTTGCCGGAGCCTCATGACCACCATCGTCACGCATATAAACAAGCAGCAACGGCTCTTCATCATCTTCGCCCTGCGTAAATGCCAGACCAATTTGTCCGCCACTTTCCTGATCCTGAGATTCAGCCCAGAATGCCTGCTCTGCCAGCATGCGGGCAAATGCTTCTGTTTCAGTACCTTCCCCTTCCGGTTCCGGGGAATCCTTGACTGCCTGATGAAGACGGAATAATACATTCTGCATGAAATAATCTCTGGCTGATAATCAGTAGCCATACCATACCTGTTTTTATCCGGCTCACAAATTATTACGTAAAATTAAATCACTATATTCCCGGATGAAAAAAAAACGCAGTTTGCTACACTAACCGGAAAGTAAAGCCGCACCGGGCGGAAAGACTGCGCCGGTGATTCTGTCTGATTAATATACGGGGTATTTTCCGTTGGATATTTTATTAACACTGAAATCAGAAGGTCATTTATTTGCCGATCCGCGGCGGATTTCCTTACTCAAACAGGTCAGAGCCACCGGCTCCATCAGCCAGGGGGCAAAACTGGCCGGGATCAGTTACAAAAGCGCCTGGGATGCCATCAATGAGATGAACCAGCTTGCCGAGGAAACCATTGTTGACCGGGCCACCGGCGGCAAAGGCGGCGGCGGTGCGACACTGACACGCTATGGTGAGCGCTTACTTCAGCTTTATGATCTGCTGGCACAGATCCAGCAGAAAGCCTTTGATGTTCTCAAAGATGATTCGCTGCCCCTCGACAGCCTGCTGGCGGCCATCTCCCGCTTCTCATTGCAGACCAGTGCCCGCAACCAGTTCTTCGGCACAATTATGTCGCGCAACCATTCTCATGTGCAGCAGCATGTGAATGTCCTGCTGGCGGATAAAAAGACCGAACTTGCCGTTGCTCTGACGGAACAGAGTGCCAACCGGCTGGGCCTGTCGGTTGGTAAAGAAGTACTTACTCTGATTAAAGCGCCGTGGGTGAAAATCAGTAAATCCGCCGGAAACAGCACGGATTATGATAATCACCTGAGCGGACGCATCTGTTCCGTTGCCAGAGGCGCGGAGAACAGTGAGGTGATGGTGACACTGACCGGCGGGGCGCAGTTATGCTCCACCCTGGATAATCAGGATGCTGACAGGCAGCAGCTGAAAGAAGGTGATGAGGTCACTGCGCTGTTTAACGCCGACCAGGTGATTATTGCCACATTGTGCTGATAAAAATGATGATAAAAGCCGCCGCTGACGGCGGCTTTCGTGAGTAACTGCTTACTTCGCTGTTAAATCAACCTGATAAACCGCAAAACCCACATCATCCGTCCCGACCCGGGTCATCGGGTAATGGGCATTTTCTTTAATAAACTGTGTGGCTTTGTCGCCCGGCGAGGTTTCAAAGCGGATATCTAATTTCTTATCCGTTTTCACCGGCACAAACGTCCAGTTTTGCTCAGCCTGTGCTGATACCGCACCTTTCGCTTTGGTTTCTGCCGCGATATAACCGGCCAGCACACTGCGGTTTTCATCCGGTGAGGCAAACGCAATATGTTTATCACCGGTACCGGCAAATTTTCCGCCGTAAGCGCGGTAGTTATTGGTGGCAACCAGGAAGACCGCTTTCGGATCAATCGGTTTACCCTGATAAGTCACATTTTTGATGCGGTTGGCCTGCGGATTGACTGTCTGGCACTCCACATCATATTTTGCCGGTTGTGTCAGGTCTATCTGATAGTTGATCCCGGAAATGGTATCGAAATTATAGGTTCTGAAACCATCCCAGTTGACCAGACTCTGCGGTGCCTCTGACTGCGGGTTAATCTGATTGAACATCCCGGCAGAGCACTCCAGCCATTCGGTCACTTCCGCCCCGGTAGCTTTCACCACCACCAGCGTATTCGGGTAAAGATAGAGATCCGCCGCGTTGCGGAACGTCATATCCCCTTTTTCCACCTCGACGAAATCCGCCGGGGCATTTTTGCGTCCGCCCACTTTAAACGGTGCAGCGGCTGATAATACCGGCAAATCCGCCAGATCCGGATCGCCCTGAATAAACCGGCGGGTATAATCAGTCTGCGCATTATTCACAATCTGAACGGTCGGGTCGCTCTGCAGCAAGGCGAGGTAGCTGTACATATTATCCGGTGATTTGCCAATCAGCTTACCGACAAAGGTCCGGGTCGCATTGTGCTGCTCATCAATCACAGAAGCCAGCTTGTCATCCCGCGCCACCAGCGGCTTTTTATTGACTTTGTCATAAATCGGACGCGCCTGTGCTTTGGCATCCGCCACTTTCCACGCGCCGTCATCATTATTCAGCACCAGATCCACCACCCCGAGGTGATCCCCCCACTGGCCCGGCATTACTGCCGGAATACCGTTAACGGTTCCCTGTTCGATATTAACGCCTTTGATATCCGCAAAATCTTTGCCCGGGAATACGCCGTGCGAGTGACCGAACATAATGGCATTAATACCCGGTACTTCACTGAGATAATAAACCGAGTTCTCAGCCATCGCTTTATACGGCTCCTGAGAAAAACCAGAGTGCGGAATAGCGACAATTAAATCCGCACCTTCTGCTTTCATTTGCGGCACAAATTTTTTCGCGGTTTCCGTAATATCATTGACGCGGACTTTTCCTTCCAGATTTGCTTTATCCCAGATAAGGATCTGCGGTGGTACAAAACCGATATAACCGATTTTAATCACATGCTCTTTGCCGTCGCGATCTTTAACCGGGGTATCAACGATAATATAAGGGGTAAACAGATTGTTACCGGTTTTCTCATCAATAATATTGGCATTCACATACGGAAAATCCGCACCGGCAATGGCTTTTTTCAGATAATCCAGGCCAAAGTTAAATTCATGGTTACCGAAGTTTCCGACGGTATAACCCATGGTATTCATCAGTTTATGTGCCGGATGGGCTTCACCGTCATTTAACCCTTTACTGACCATATAATCCGCCAGCGGGCTGCCCTGAATTAAGTCCCCGTTATCCACTAATACTGCGTTGGTGGCTTCACCTTTTGCCGCTTTAATTAAACCGGCGGTGCGGACCAGACCAAACTGCTCTGTCGGTTTGTCTTTGAAATAATCAAAGTCAATTAAGTTACTGTGAATATCCGAGGTTTCCATCACCCGCAGATCCACCGTTGCGGCATTGACCGTTCCGCTGATCAGTAATGCCAGCACCGAATATTTTAATCCTGTTCTCACCATAACACCCTCTTCCGGTTAATTTCCGTGATGCCCTGATTTCTGTACCAAAAAGTATAACAAAAACAGCAGACTGAATGATGACGTTTCTGTGAAGCAGATCTTCTTTTCATGATACGGGATGTAACACCGGTGCCATATCTTGACATCCCCGTCGGTTCCGCTTATTTCTGGGGAATAATTAAACTAATAATAAGGCTGTTCACTATGGCACATCTGCACATCACACAAGGGATCTTCCGGTTAAGCGCGGATAAACAGCTTTCTGTTCCGTCATTACAGCTGGAAAGCGGTCAGCACCACGCCTTTATCGGCACCAACGGCAGCGGAAAATCGGCCCTGGCCCGTGCGCTGATTCAGGAGCTTCCGCTGCTTTCCGGAGAGATGAGCAATACTTTCCGCCGTCCGGTTCTGGTCGCGTTTGAGAAATTACAGGCGCTGATTGATGAAGAGTGGAACCGCAATAATACCGACCTGACGGACGGCGATGACACCGATAACGGCCGTACCACCGCCGATATCATTCAGGCGGAGCACCGCGATAATGAACGCTGCCTGCAGCTGGCGGCGCAATTCGGGATTTCCGATCGCCTGTCACGCCGTTTTAAATACCTTTCCACCGGTGAAACCCGCAAAACCCTGCTGTGTCAGGCACTGATGACAGAGCCGGATTTACTGGTGCTGGATGAGCCTTATGACGGGCTGGATACCGATTCCCGCCGTATGCTCAGTGAGATGCTGGCAGAGCTTGCAGAGGGCGGACTGACGGTTGTTCTTATCCTCAACCGTTTCAGTGATATTCCGGACTTTATCACCCGCGCCGGGCTGCTGACAGAGTGTGTGCTGGCACCGGCGGATACCTTATCCGCGCTGTTACAGGCACAGCTAGCCCGCAGTGAGCAGACAGAGCATCTGACGCTGCCGGAGCGGGACGACCCGTCCGCAGAACGCCTTGCGCCGGATATTCCTAGGGTGATCCTCAATCACGGCTGTGTCAGCTATAACGACAAACCCATTCTCAATGATCTGACCTGGCAGGTGCTGCCCGGCGAGCACTGGCAAATCACCGGCGAGAACGGCGCGGGTAAATCCACACTGCTCAGCCTGATCACCGGTGACCATCCGCAGGGCTACAGCAATGACCTGACACTGTTCGGCCGCCGCCGGGGCAGCGGTGAAACGGTGTGGGATATCAAACGCCATATCGGGTATGTCAGTAACAGCATCCACCTCAGTTACCGCGTCAATATCAGTGTGCGTAACACGCTGATTTCCGGTTATTTCGATTCTGTCGGGCTCTATCAGAAACCATCAGACCGGCAGGTAAAACTGGCGGATGAGTGGCTGGCACTGCTCGGTCTGAAAGCATACCGCGACGCCCCGTTCCACAGCCTGTCGTGGGGGCAGCAGCGGCTGATACTGATTGCCAGGGCCCTGGTAAAACACCCGGCAATGCTGATCCTCGATGAGCCGTTACAGGGGCTGGATACACTCAACCGCCTGCTGGTGCTGCGTTTTATCGATATTATGATAAGCCGCGGTGATACCCAGCTGCTGTTTGTCAGCCATCACAGCGAGGATACCCCGGCCTGTATCAACCGGCGGCTGGCGTTTATTCCTGATAACGGTAGTTATCGTTACGAAATCAATACGTTGTAATCTTTTTATCAAACGGCTGTTTTACTTTTTTACTGCACCGGAAACAGCCGTTATTTTCTGAATGTATTCAGTCCGTTATTAAGAATAATCTGATTAAAAATCATTATCAGTTTGCTTTTTTACTGGCGCATCACTGACTTCTCTTTTACCCTGCACACTCCTTTTCTGATTCTCTGACACAATTCCATGACCTGGCTTTTACTTGCATTATCGCTGCTGTTATTACAATTTCACCGGACACTGTCACTTGCAACACTTCTGGCTGCCACCATCAGCGCCCTGTTTACCGGTGTGATGGACTGGCATGCCCTGCTCACCCTGTGGTTTGCTATCCTGCTGGCTGTTGCACGGCCTTATACCGCACCACGCTCATGGCAGCGTGTACTGCTGACACTGCTGGTGATCACCGTCGTGCCGGGTCTGGCTTTTCATCTGCTGCCGGGATTCCACAACCTGCGCTGGATGCCGCCGGAGGCCGCCGGGCCGCACAGTCCGCCCTATTCTTTCTGGTTTAATGCCGATAAAGCACTGCTTCCGTTTGTGCTGATCATCATCATTCCGCAACTGTTTGTCACAGCGCCGCTGCGCCGGGCCACCCGTCTGCACTGGCTGTTACTGGCTTTCTCCGTGCCTGCACTGTTGTTACTGGCAACCGCCCTTGGCGGACTGGGGTTTGAACCGCATCTGCCGCGCTGGCTGCCGGCGTTTATGCTGGCTAATCTGTTTTTTGTCTCCCTCGCAGAGGAAGCGCTGTTCCGGGGGGCTATTCAGCAGGTGCTTTCCCGGTATCTGCCGCCCTATGCCGCGCTGTTTATTGCAGCCGCTGTCTTCGGCCTGGCACATATTGCCGGAGGACCGCTGCTGGTTGTCTTTGCCGGTCTGGCAGGGGTTATCTACGGGCTGGCCTGGATGTGGAGCGGGCGGCTGTGGGTGGCGACAGGGTTTCACTTCGCGCTGAACCTCTGCCATCTGCTGTTTTTTACCTGGCCGTTTAAGGTGGCGTAAAAAAACCGTTTTTTCCTGTGTATCACACTTTGCGTAAACATTTATAGCGGAATCGATTCAGTTTTGGTATACACTATCCGGTAAACAGGACGGAATTGATCTCTTCCGCACAGGCCCCGGCGGAAATACCTGTGCGGAAAGTTTGCCGAAAGGCGCCGGTGACCAATATAATGGGCAATGTGCCGGGTCTGTTTCAATTCTGAAACCCCCTATCTGAAACACAACAGGAGTTTACGCTATGGCAGTAACTAAACTGGTGCTTGTACGTCACGGTGAAAGTGAGTGGAACAAAGAGAACCGCTTTACCGGCTGGACTGATGTTGAGTTATCTGAAAAAGGCCGTGCTGAAGCACAAGAGGCTGGTCAGTTACTCAAAAAAGAAGGCTTCTCTTTTGATTTCGCCTATACCTCTGTACTGAAACGCGCTATTCACACACTGTGGAATATCCTGGATCAGGTAAACCAGCAGTGGCTGCCGGTTGAGAAAAGCTGGAAACTGAACGAACGTCATTACGGCGCACTCCAGGGTCTGGATAAAGCGGAAACCGCTGCAAAATACGGTGACGAGCAGGTCAAACTGTGGCGTCGCGGTTTTGCCATCACCCCGCCGGCACTGGAAAAAAGTGATGAGCGCTTCCCGGGCCACGATCCGCGTTATGCGAAACTGGCAGAAAGCGAACTGCCGGCCACTGAGAGCCTGGCGATCACTATCGACCGCGTTGTGCCTTACTGGACTGATGTTATCAAACCACGCGTTGCTTCCGGTGAGAAAGTGATCATCGCTGCACACGGTAACTCCCTGCGTGCACTGGTGAAATACCTGGATAACATGAGCGAAGATGAAATTCTCGAGCTGAACATCCCGACCGCTGTGCCGCTGGTGTATGAGTTTGATGAAAACATGAAGCCGCTGCGCCGCTATTACCTGGGCGACCAGGATGCGATTGCTGCCAAAGCCGCTGCTGTAGCTAACCAGGGTAAAGCGAAGTAATCCGCTTTCTTTGGTGAAAAAAAACCCTGACACTTTAACTGTCAGGGTTTTTTATTTTCCGGGATTGATGTTTCCGGCGAAATCAGCCGCGGCGGGCTTTTACCGCATCAGCCAGCTGACGCAGCAGGGTGTCGGTATCTTCCCAGCCGATGCAGGCATCTGTCACGCTCTTGCCGTACACGAGCGGCGCATCACCTTCCAGGTTCTGGTTTCCTTCCTCAAGGTGGCTTTCCACCATCACACCCATAATGGCTTTCTCACCACCGGCGACCTGCTGTGCCACATCAGTGCTCACGTCCATCTGACGCTTGTACTGTTTGCTGCTGTTCGCGTGGCTGAAATCGATCATGATACGCGGTGCCAGACCGGCCTGTGCCAGCCCTTCTTTTACCGCACTGACATCTTCCGCGCTGTAGTTCGGTTTTTTACCGCCGCGCAGAATGATATGACAATCACCGTTACCGGTGGTGTTCACGATGGCCGAGTGGCCCCACTTGGTCACGGACAGAAAACAGTGCGGCGACCCGGCGGCGTTAATGGCATCAATGGCGACTTTGATGGTACCGTCTGTACCGTTTTTAAACCCGACCGGGCAGGACAACCCGGAGGCCAGCTCACGGTGAACCTGAGATTCCGTGGTGCGGGCGCCGATAGCACCCCAGCTCATCAGATCCGCCAGATACTGCGGTGTGATCATATCCAGAAACTCACCGGCTGCCGGTAAGCCTTTGTCATTGATATCCAGCAACAGTTTGCGGGCAATACGCAGACCATCATTGATGGCAAAAGAGTGGTCAAGGTGCGGATCGTTGATCAGCCCTTTCCAGCCGACCGTGGTGCGCGGTTTTTCAAAATAGACGCGCATAACGATTTCCAGCTCACCTTTCAGTTCTTTGCGTAATGTCAGCAGGCGATCCGCATATTCAACCGCCGCTTTCGGGTCGTGAATTGAGCATGGCCCGATAACGACCAGCAGGCGGTCATCCCGGCCTTCCAGGATTTCGTGGATTGCATGACGGGTGCGGCGAACGGTGTCTGCGGCAGTCTCAGTCGCGGGAAATGACTCTAATAACGCCACTGGCGGTAATAATTCCCGAATTTCTTTTATTTTTACATCATCGTTCTGATAATTCATAACCCGTCTCTTCCGGTGTCCCGTTTCATTATTGTCGTTATTTTAATCTAACTGCTTGTCAACAAGCTGTAAACAATTAGCTGCCGCCGGAATTGAAATTAATTTTTCACCCCGAAAATATTCAGATCAACAGGACAAATTATTATGAATCAGAAGGAAAACAGCGGCTTCATCAGCCGCTGCCCGTGAGAAGGGTATTTATGCCGCTAATCCCGTTTTAATACGCTTAACAGCGGTAATCAGCGCAACAATCACCAGACCGGCGACGAGACCAAACAATAAATTGGCAACCGGCGGGGTCATAAAGTGCAATATGCTGCCGAGTGCCGGGAGTTGTGCACTCTGCTGAGCCAGATTTTCAATCAGATTATGAATAAACGGAATGCCGTGTGTCAGAATGCCGCCGCCGACCATAAACATGGCCGCAGTCCCGACGACTGATAAAGTTTTCATTAAATACGGCGTGGCGTGGATCAGCCCGTCACCCAGTTTTTTCAGCAGCGCGGCTGATTTCTTCTGCAGGTAAAATCCCAGATCATCAAGTTTGACAATCCCCGCCACCAGACCGTATACCCCGATAGTCATAACCACTGCAATCAGTGACAGCACCACCAGCTGATTGATAAAAGGAGATGTGGCAACAATCCCGAGTGTGATCGCAATAATTTCCGCTGATAATACAAAATCGGTGCGGATGGCGCCTTTGACTTTGCGTTTCTCGAATGCAGCCAACTCTTCCGGTGTCTGAAGATCTTCCGCCGGCGCTGTTTCACCCGGCTCATCACCGGCTTTATGCAGAAACTTATGCGCCAGTTTTTCCGCACCCTCAAAACACAAAAACGCCCCGCCGACCATCAGAAGCGGCGTGACAGCCCAGGGGGCAAAGGCATTGATCAGCAGAGCGAGCGGCACCAGAATCAGTTTATTAAGAAAGGAGCCTTTCGCCACCGCCCAGACCACCGGAATCTCCCGCTCAGCGCGGACACCGGCCACCTGTTGAGCATTCAGAGCCAGGTCATCCCCCAGTACACCGGATGTCTTTTTGGCGGCCATTTTGGTCATCACAGAGACATCATCCAGTACAGTTGCGATATCATCGAGTAGTGCGAGTAAGCTGCCACCTGCCACGGGCGTTTCCTTTTATTGCTGATTAATGAGAATCCGATTATTACCGGACTCTCATTATAATCCCCCGGTTATTGCACTGAAAACAGTTTTACGGCTGCTTCGCTGCTTTTATCCACATCCGCGAACCGTTAAGTGCCACTCCCAGCAGGATGATATATTCCAGCGACAGCGCGTACACGCCCTGAAGGGCATAAATCACAATACTGATCATATTGATAACCACCCACAGCAGCCAGTTTTCCACCAGTTTACGGGTCATCAGGATCATCGCCACCACAGACAGTACCGTCATGGCCGCATCCCAGAACGGGAAAGCATCGGGCAGCAATACCGGCATTGCCAGATCAGCCCCTGCGGCATTCAGCATGCTGACCATACTCTGCGCCAGCCACGTAAAGACCGGGTCGATATAACGCGCCAGCAGTAAAATCGCCGCCAGGGAGACCGCAGCAATCACGGCAGTCTGCCGCAGCGGCATCCAGCGGATTTTCAGCTCCGCTTCCGCTTTCTCATTTTGCCGGCTCCAGGCATACCAGCCGTAAATATTGGCGGCGAAAAAGAAAATCTGTAACAGCAGATTGGCATAGAGCTGGATCTGAAAGAAAATCACCGCAAACAGCGTGACGTTAATCAGGCCAAACAGATAATTAATTGTTTTTTCCAGGCTTGCCAGCCAGATACATAACAACCCGGCGGTTGCTCCCACCGCTTCAATCCAGGACAGCGCATAAGACCCTTCTTTCCAGTAAGGGATCACCACGAGAATATTATTAATATCAAAAAATTCCATTCCGTCACCTGTGTTAAGTATATTTCCTGTCACCGGCGGCCAGCCACTGATGACAGGTTTAGTTAACTGTATCCTGCCCTGCTGTTTTCAGTAAAATCATCCCATCGTAACAGCATTTGTTTAATATGCTAAACATGATAACGTTTTTTTAACCTGAACTCTCCCGCTATTTTTGATTATGACGTACTATCAGCCCAGCTATTAATTATATGAATGAGATGTAAGATGGAATCAATTGAGCAAATTATAAACAATATAATTTCTTTTGCCCTATTAGATCCCCGTATCGATGCGGTCATTATCACCGGCTCTGTGGCACGCCAGAACCAGGCAGACCGTTTTTCGGATATTAATGCCGAACTGATCGGCAGCAGTCATGATGAGTTGTTTCAGGACAGCCGCTGGCTGAGCCGGTTTGGTGTGCCGCTGATTATCCGCAAAGCGGCTTCACGGGAAGACGACAGCCTCTGCTGGCCGTCTTGTCAGGTTCTGTATGAGAAAGGCCGTAAAGTTGATTTTGTTCTGGCCGGGCGCGAACGTATCACGCAGATGGCCGCACACGGGCTGGACAGCATCTATCAGCGCGGTTATGCCGTTCTGCTGGATAAAACCGGTCTCACTGCCGGGTTGCCTGAGTATGCTGATCCGGCTGCCGTGCTCACCCCGCCGGATCAACAGACATTCCTGGAAAACTGGCAGAATTTCTGGCTGGAAGCCTCACAGGTGCCGGTTTATTATCTGCGCAATGAACTCTGGACTGCCCGTCTGCGGGATGTGGCGATGAAACAATGGCTGATCACCCTGCTGGAGTGGCATGTACTGCTGCGCAGTGACGGTACACAGGATGTCTGGTATGCGGGGCGTCATCTGAGCACCTGGCTGCCTCCGGGCCTGTACGGACGTTTTATGACGACACTGGATAACCGGGATCGTGTCCGTGCCGCGCGGGCGCATATGGCGATGCTGACACTCTACCGCGATGTGGCACTCCGTGTGATTGAAACACAGAAATTTGATATCGATATAACGCTGGCAGATAAAATTATCGCACTGGTCACTGACCGGCTGAATGCCGATGATTTACTTGCGCCGGAGAATGAATAATAACAAACGGGTGATCGCCGGTGTGATACCGGGGAGAATAAAAATCAGAGGGAAAATGGTTACGATGGTGGGTCGTACAGGATTCGAACCTGTGACCAATTGATTAAAAGTCAACTGCTCTACCAACTGAGCTAACGACCCATCGTAATACTGCTGAGGGACTCTGAAATGGTGGGTCGTACAGGATTCGAACCTGTGACCAATTGATTAAAAGTCAACTGCTCTACCAACTGAGCTAACGACCCGTTTCAGATTTCGGGCAAAAGAGAATGGTGGGTCGTACAGGATTCGAACCTGTGACCAATTGATTAAAAGTCAACTGCTCTACCAACTGAGCTAACGACCCGTACTCTCTTGCCAACGGCACGATATAATACTGATTTATCCGGCCGGTGCAACGATTTTTTCAAATTAACTTATTCAAACGCTTATAATTCACTCACTTAGCCCCGGTTGAGCAAAAAACTCTCCGGTCGGGGCTATACTCTGAGCAAAAAAAACCGGCGGTTATAAACCAGCCAGTTTTTTCTCAGCCAGTTTCGCACCGGAAGAACCCGGATATTTTGCGACAACCTGCTGATAAATCGCTTTCGCTTTCGCTTTATCCCCTTTCTCCTGCATGATCAGCCCGACTTTATAGAAGGACTCTCCTGCTTTCTGGGATTTCGGCCAGTTCTTTACCACAGAAGCAAAATACGCTGCAGCGTCATCTTTTTTGCCTTTGTTGTAGTTCATCTGACCTAACCAGTAATTGGCATTAGGAAGATAACCGGATTTCGGATAGCTTTGGATAAAACTCTGAAATGCGCTGATTGCACCATCATAATCTTTGGTGTTCATCGCCATGTTTACCGCGGCGTTATAGTCATCTTTCTCATTGCCCTTACTTGCAGCAGCAGGAGCGGAGGTTGCGGCGGTACCCGCAGAGTCCGTATTACCGGATGCCGCGGATGTATTATCTGTTGATGCGCTGCCGCCACCGGTGAGGGAATCCACCTGTGAGAAAAGTTCGCGTTGGCGTTCTGTCAACTGATTCAGCTGGTACTGACTTTCCTGGATTTGCCCGCGCAGCATGTCGATATCGCGCTGGTTGTCCATGACTTGTTGCTGAAGTTGGGTTAATAGCTGACCATGAGCGTTAGAAATACGCTCGAGCTGCGTGAGGCGGTCATCAGTGGAGCCTGAGCCGATATTGATGATGGGTGCCTGAGCAATAGCGGCCCAGGGGGCCGCTACACCTATCAATAACGACAGACTCACCATCAGGCGTCTGAAGTTACTTTTCATGTATATCTCTTAGTATACGATTACAGCACGACGGTTTTTAGCGTAGTCAGCTTCGGTGTGACCCAGAACTGCCGGCTTCTCTTTACCGTAAGAAACGATAGAGATTTGTTCGCCGTTAACGCCTTTACCCTGCAGGTACATTTTCGCTGCGTTAGCACGACGCTCGCCCAGTGCGATGTTGTACTCAGGAGTACCACGTTCGTCAGCATGACCTTCTACAGTTACTTTGTAAGAAGGGTTGTTGCGCAGGAATGCAGCGTGTGCATCCAGCATTTGCTGGAATTCAGGAGAGATATCGTATTTGTCGAAACCGAAGTATACGATATTGTTGTTCTGAAGTTCCTGCAGCTGCTGGCGTGCCAGTTCTTCCGCAGACATACCAGTGTTTGCGCCATTGTCGACAGTGCCCGCATCAGTCTGGTCGTTTTTGTTAGAACTACATGCAGCAACAGCCAGAACAGGTAAAGCTAACATCAGCCCTTTAAGCACTTTGTTAAGTTGCATCTCTTTGATCCTTTTATAATTTGCCATACATATTTTTAATGCATCACAGATACGGCGACCAGGCAGGGAATTTTACCTGTCCGTCAGTCGCCGGAAGACGCGCTTTGAAACGCCCGTCGGTCGAAACCAGCTGCAATATAGTTCCCATACCTTGTGAGGAGCTATAAATAACCATAGTGCCGTTAGGTGCGATACTTGGCGTTTCATCTAGGAACGTATCCGTTAAAATCTGGAAATTGTTCGCTACTAGATCTTGTTTGGCGATATGCTGTTTCCCGCCGCCTGAACTGACCATTACCAGGAAACTGCCGTCAGCACTGACGTCACCATTCTGGTTCTGAGTCCCATCCCACGTCAGGCGCTCAGGCGCACCGCCATTAATACCAACCTTATAGATCTGCGGACGACCAGCCTGGTCAGACGTGAACGCTAACGTCTGGCTGTCCGGGAACCATGAAGGTTCGGTGTTATTACTGCGACCATCTGTTACCTGACGCATCTGGCCTGAGCCGAGATCCATCACATACAGATTCAGACTACCGGTTTTTGATAACGCAAATGCCAGTTTGGTTCCGTCCGGTGAAAATGCCGGTGCACCGTTGTGACGCGGGAATGAAGCAACCTGACGCACCTGTCCGCTGGACAGATTCTGAATAACCAGGGCTGAACTTCCGCTCTCAAAGGTAACATACGCCAGTTTCTCGCCATCCGGTGACCATGCCGGTGACATCAGCGGCTCAGGTGAACGGTGAACGGTGAACTGGTTGTAGCCGTCATAATCAGACACGCGCAGCTCGTGACGATAGTCACCGCTGTTTTTAACCACCACATAAGCGATCCGTGTGCGGAATGCACCACGAATACCGGTTAATTTCTCAAATACTTCATCACTGGCAGTGTGTGCCGCATAACGCAGCCACTGTTTGGTGACTTTAAACTGGTTCTGTGCAAGTACGCTGCCCGGGGAACCGGAGGTATCCACCAGCTGGTAGCTCACCAGATAGTTGCCGTCAGCACCCGGCTGAACCTGGCCGACAACAACAGCATCAATGCCTAATGCCGTCCATGACTCAGGAACCACTTCAGACGCGGTACCCGGTAACTGCGGCATACGGTTAGGGTCGATCGGGTTAAATTTCCCGCTGTTACGCAGGTCAGCAGCAATGATCGCGCCGACTTCTTCCGGTACAGCGCCGCCGCCGGCGACCTGGAAAGGTACAATACCGATAGGACGTGCTGAATCAACACCCTGAGTAATCTCGATACGAACTTCAGCCTGAGCAACTGCCGCCCACAGCATCAGAAAACCGAGCATGTATTTAACTGCCTGCTTCATTCTCTCTCCCTCGTTGTGCCAATGCCCGCATCAAACTCATATTTTAACAAACGTTCATAACCAAAACCAGATACCACAGTAAAAACTAATACCCGGATATATCTGGTTCGTCACGCTGTATTACAGCTTATTCCGGCTTAAAGTCCAGTTTGGTATTCTTAAACTGCTGCCAGACCGATTTGCTCGGCGGAGCAGGAATACGAGCCTGTTTGGCCGCCGCGAGTGCGGCCTGACATAAACCGTCATCACCACCGACCGCATTCACACTGATAAGCGTACCTTTATCAGTGATATTAATTTCCAGCGTACAGGTTTTACCGCGGTACATATCCGCATTATAGAACTTCGCCTGAATCGCTAACCGGACCTGTGCGATATAACCGTTCATATCGCCATCCGAGTTTGTTCCGCTCTTCTTGCCACCGCCCTGACCGGCTGCGGATGCACCGCCGCTTTCTGTGCCCGGAGCGTTGGACGCCAGTCCGCCGAGGAGGTCATCCACTTCACTGGCCTGTTTTTTCGCTGCGGCTTTGGCTGCTTTCTCTTTAGCTGCTTTGTCTTTGGCAGCTTTTTCAGCTTTTGCGGCTTCTGCTTTGGCAGCTTCCGCTTTAGCGGCTTCAGCCTTGGCAGCTTTTTCCTGAGCCGCTTTTTCGGCTTTGGCTTTTTCTTCTTCAGCCGCTTTCTGTGCGGCGGCTTTTTCGTCAGCCTGTTTCTTCGCCAGTGCCTGCTCTTTAATTACTTTTTCTTTTTCAGCCTGAGCTTTGGCGGCGGCTTCTTCCGCCAGCTTCTGCTCTTCTTTGGCTTTCTTCACGGCTTCCTGAGCTTGTTTTTGCTGCTCTTCAGCCTGTTTTTTCTGGTCTTCAACTTGTTGTTCGGTCTTCAGGCGCTCTTCTTCAATCGCTTTTAAGCGCTCCTGCTCACGCAGTTCTTTCTGACGCAATTCTTCTTCCTGCTGCTTCGCTTTTTTCTCGCGCTGCGCCTGAGCCTGTTTTGCGTTGGCCTGCTGCTGTTGCTGCTGGTTAAAATTTTCAACCATGGCGTTCGGATCAACCATAATGGCGTCGATCACCTGACCGCCTTCACCGCCGCCGGTCAACCCTGATTTGGTTACAAAGGATCCCCAGATCACAAGCGCAATCAGCAAAAGATGCAACACCACAGAGGTGATGACAGAACGATTTAATTTATCTTTACGCTCTTTCAGCTTTCCCACGCTTAATTCCCTAACCTTCTGAGTGAAAACATCTGCATAACAAACCTTACATCGGCTTCGTCATCAGGCCCACAGATTTCACTCCGGCCTGTTTCAGAATATTCAGGCCATTAATAATCTCTTCGTAAGGCACATCTTTGGCACCGCCGACCAGGAAAATAGTCTTCGGATCTTCAGCCAGATACTGTTTTGCCGCGGCAATGATTTGCTCTTCCGGTAACAGTTCCAGGCGATCCTGCTTCACCACCAGGGTGTAGCGGCCGACACCGGAGACTTCCAGAATCACCGGCGGATTATCATTGGTGGAAACGGATTGTGAATCGGAGGCATCCGGCAGATCCACTTCCACACTCTGACTGATGATCGGCGCTGTTGCCATGAAGATCAGCAGCAACACGAGTAACACGTCCAGTAAAGGAACAATGTTAATTTCGGATTTCAGCTCCCGCCGGCGTCCGCGATGACGTGCCATGATAATCTCCTGCCTTATTTCTTATCAGCAGTAGCAAAGGCCTGACGGTGTAAAATCGCCAGAAATTCTTCGCTGAAGTTGTCGTAATTCTGTTCTAATTTATTCACGCGCTGGTTAAGACGGTTGTATGCCATAACCGCAGGAATTGCCGCAAACAGGCCGATTGCTGTTGCAATCAGTGCTTCCGCAATACCCGGTGCCACCATCTGTAATGTTGCCTGTTTTACCGCACCCAGTGCGATAAAGGCGTGCATGATCCCCCATACTGTACCGAACAGACCGATATACGGGCTGATAGAACCGACAGTACCAAGGAACGGGATGTGGTTTTCCAGATTTTCCATCTCACGGTTCATGGAGATGCGCATTGCACGCGCCGCACCGGTTTCCACCGCCTGCGGAGAGTGCACATTCGCCTGATGCAGGCGGGCAAATTCTTTAAAGCCGGAGTAGAAGATTTGCTCAGTACCGCTCAGTTCATCACGGCGGGCCTGGCTTTCTTTATACAGACGGGACAGTTCGATTCCTGACCAGAATTTGTCTTCAAACGCTTCTGCTTCACGGGTGGCCGCATTCAGGACTTTGGTGCGCTGAATAATAATGGCCCACGAGGCAACAGAAAAGCCCAGCAATACCAGCATGATAAATTGCACGAGGTAACTTGCTTTCAGGAATAAATCCCAGATATTCATGTCAGTCACTGCTTAAACTCCGCGACAATAGACTCAGGAAGCGCTACCGGCTTCATTAAAGAAATATTCACGCAGGCGACCAGTACCTCTGCGCGACATAAAAGAGTTCCGTTTTTATGCATAAGTGTCTGCGTAAATGTCAGAGACGCACGACGGATGTCGGTGATCTCACTGCGTACCTCTAACAGATCGTCTAACCTTGCCGGATGGTGGTAATCGATAGTTAATTTGCGGACCACAAAGCCGAGCTGCTCTTCCAGCAGACGCTGCTGATGAAAGCCCCGTTCCCGTAACATTTCGGTTCTGGCGCGCTCAAAAAATGCAAGATACTGCCCGTGGTATACCACACCACCAGCATCGGTATCTTCGTAATAAACCCGTATTGGCCAACTGAACATGGAATATCCCGCAACTTACCTTTATCAGACAACATGCTTTGCAAACTATACGTGAAGAGCAAACGTATTGAAAATGCTTAGTTCGTAAAGATAAGAAAAGCCCGTTTGTCCGCGCGCTAATCATACTCGCCTTTATCCAACACGCAAGCCCCCGGAAGGGTTGAGATGAAAAAATATTTTGTTACGTATTACAACACCTTAGGGGCGTTATTTTTTGCTCTGAAAGCTATCATTAAACACTTATTAAAAGACATTTTTCCCCATGAATACACAAAAATCCGGAATTATCCGGATTTTTGTGCTACAGATTTATTTACCGCGCAATCTAACTTATTGTAATTACATAAATTAAATCACCTTATTTTTATCTTATAAAAACAGGATTTACGGCCGCATTTACCGGCTGAAAACACCACCGGCGCTATTTCAGGCAGACAGCGGTGTTTCGTGTAAATAATGCCACCGCCACTTCCCGTTATCCTCCCGGCGAAGAATAACCAGCGAGCGCCGTACTGTGGTGCTTCCGGCAAAGTGCTGTGTCTCCTGATAGCGCACGGATATGGTGTTTTCTGTCAGGCTGACGCACTGATACTCCGCCGTTTCAATCGGAGCTCCCTGTCTCTGACCCTGTATACGGGTAAACATCTCCGTCACTGCCGCGAGATCAATCACCGCCCCGCTGATACCGGTCATGGAAAACTCAGGAGTGAAATGGGTCAGCAGCTCAGACAATGCGGCCTGCCCTTCTGCCCCCGGAACCGTAAATGTTTTAAAAATCAGGTCATGAACATGATGGATTTCGTCACACGCCTGCTGAAATATGGTATTACTCACGGATAATCTCCTCTGCGGGTTTTAATGAAGTACGGAACTGCGGGCGGACCAGGAAAATCAGCGGGATAAGCCCGGCCAGTGCGCCTCCCAGAAATGTCAGGGCAAATGCCTGTCCCGGGGCAACCGCATTCAGGGTCTGATACAGCGTCATCATGACGGCAGCACCAATACTGAACACTACCTGGCGGTTAATATTCCAGATCACACTGGCTTTATTCAGCTGTGCGCCGTGAAAATCATACAGTGCGGTGGTTTGTGCACAGTTTGCGGCGATACCGCCGCCGGTACCGGTCAGCAGGTAAATCAGGCCGATGAAATACAGTGGTGTGTGGCTGTCTGTCAGGGCAAACAGTGCGATACCGCCGCTGTGCAGCAGCAGACTGATAATAAACAGACGCCCGGCACCGGTCCGGTTATACACCGCACCGCTAATCAGCATCGCCACCATGGCACCCGCCGCATACAGCAGCATAAACGCACCGGTCACCGCAGTACTCAGGCTGAGAACCGTGGTCAGATAAAAGATAGCGAGGATGTTCGCCCCGGTGAATACGCCCGGTACCGCGTAATACACTGCAACCGAGAGCCACAGCCGTGTATTTTTCAGCAGCGATAAATCAATAATCGCCTGCGGAGTCTGCCGGTAATGGCGGTAATAAAGCCCTGCACTGAACAACATCAGCCCGCCGAGCGCCAGTGCGCCGGTGATATTGTGGTATTCCCCGTACAATGAGAGGGCAATCAGCAGGGATGCCAGCGTCAGGCTGACCAGAAGCAGCCCTTTGAGATCAGGCGCTTCTCCGGCAGTCGTTTTCAGTTCACGGATCCAGCACCATGCCAGCAGTGCCGTAAAGAGTGCCACCGGCGCATTGACATAAAAGACAGGCCGCCACCCGGCCAGGTCAACAATGATCCCTCCGGCCATAGGGGAAAGCGCGGGTGCTATCAGCGCGATCATCATAATAATGGTGGAGATTTTGCTCCGCTCACGCCCCTGAAAATACTGAAAAGTCAGTGACTGCCCGGCGGGGATCAGTAATCCGCCTGCCACACCCTGTAAAAAACGCCAGAAAATCAGTGAAGTAAAGGATTCTGCACTGCCTGCCAGCACTGCCGCTGCGGCAAACAGCAGCATCGAGGCCGTCATCAGTTCGCGGATCCCGAAACGGGCCGCCAGCCGGGGACTGAGCGGGATAATCAGTGTCAGTCCGAGAATATAGCTGTTTGCCACCCAGGTCACCGACAGGGATGACACCTGCATGGCCTCTGCAATAGCAGGCAGCGTGATGGCCGACATAAAGATATTGATGCAATCAATAAAAAAGCCCAGTAAAAAAATCAGGGCGATACGGTAACGATAAGTCATGGTTTCCTCCGGCCGGCAGTGTAAAAGCAGTTGACCGCAGCCGTCTATGCATCAAAATAGACAATACTGTTTAAAAAAACGAAACAATCTTATGCTGACATCTGTTGAGAAGATCAATACCTTTATTTATGTTGTGGATACAGGTTCCTTTACCCGGGCCGCTGCACACCTGAATCTGAGCAAATCGGTAGTCAGCCTGCATATCAAAGCCCTGGAATCCGAGCTCAGTACCACACTGCTGCACCGGACCACACGGCAGTTTACGCTGACAGAATCCGGCCAGGCGCTGTATCAGCAATTCAAACCGCTGTTACAACAGTTCGACAGCGCGATGGATGCCGTCAGAACGGGAACAGCGCAGCCACAGGGACCGCTGAGTTTCAGTGCCGCCGCAGAATTCGGCGGACAATTTCTGCTGCCGCAACTGCCCGCTTTCACAGAGCGCTATCCGCTGATCCGGGCGGATTACCGCGTCGATCACAGTCTGAGTGATTTGATTGCCCTGAAACTGGATGTGGTGTTCCGGCTGGGAACGCTGAGTGACAGCGGCCTGCGGTTCCGCAAACTCGCTGATTTTCCGGTCTGTTATGTGGCAACGCCGGCGTTTATCCGGCAGCACCGGGTGACAGAGAGCAGTGATCCCGCCGCTCTGCCCTTTATCGCCAACAGCAACCTGACCGCCCGTATCAACTGGCGTCAGCATCTGCCCGCGCCGGACAACCGGGTGTTTATCTCTAATTCGATTCAGGCGATCCGCACCATGACACTGGCACATCAGGGTTACAGTCTGCTGCCGGTCTGGTATATCCGGGAGCAGCTGACAGAAGAGAAGCTGGTTCCGGTATTCACCCGTCAGCCGGTGCCGGATCAGAGCATCAATATGGTATTTCCGCCCGCTGCGCATCTGCCGCAGAAGGTCCGGGTGTTTATTGATTATTTTGCCCGCTTTTTTGCAGATAATGCCGCATTACTGCGCTATCCGTGAACCGGAGCGGAAGCAGAAAAGAAAAAAAGCCGTTCAGATGAACGGCTTTTTAGTCATAAACGTTTATATCAGCTGAAAAAATGATAAAGGCCGTAACCCAGAATCACCACCGCCGGAAGCGGGTGGAACAGAATCTTCCAGATTGCGTGCTTCGGCCGGAATGCCAGACCGAAAATTGCGCCGCTGCATACCGCCCAGATCATCAGCAGTCCCTGCCAGATCTGTAATGAACTGGTGTTTGCCGCAAAACGCGACGGATCCCAGATCACACTCAATGCCAGCCCCAACGCCATGATAAGGACAAGGGCCCGTAAGGGACCCTTATCCAGTAGTTGGTAAGACTTATCCAGCATCCGTCTTACTCGCCTGAAGCGGCTTTATCTTCGTGGTGCTCAATAGCCAGTGCTGCAATAACAGCAATACTACAGGCCAGGAGCGTTCCGAGGATCCATGCAAAATACCACATATTCGTCTGCTCCTTAGTACAATGTATGTTTGTTCTCTTCGATGAAGGACTTATCAATACGCCCTGCCATCTTCACGTAACACCAGATGGTGTACAGGAGAACAAGTGGTACAAAGATAATCGCAACAACCGTCATCACCTGGAGAGTAAACAGGCTGGACGTTGCATCCCACATGGTCAGGCTGACGTTCGGGTCAATGCTTGAAGGCATAATGAACGGGAACATTGCTGTACCACAGGTCAGGATCACACCGGCAATAGTCAGCGAGGTGAACAGGAATGCCCACGCGCCTTTATCCATTGCAGTGAACATCACGACCAGCAGAGGTGATACCAGACCAATAGCAGGCAGGATCCACAGGATTGGATAGGCATTGAAGTTTGCCATCCATGCGCCTGCTTCCTGTATCACTTCTTTATTAACCGGGTTAGATGCACCGAAATGGTCAATGTCAGAGACAACACGGAAACCATCGATACCGCCCCACATCAGCCATGCACCGGCAGCCGCAAACAGAACAAATGTCAGCAGAGCAGTGATAGTGGTGGCTTTACGCACACGCACATGCAGATCACCGGTGGTACGCATCTGCAGGTAAGTTGCACCGTGCGCCACGATCATCATCAGACTGATTAAACCGGCTAACAGACCGTACGGGTTCAGCAGACCGAAGAAGCTCCCTGCATAAGACACCTGCAGCTGGGAGTTAACTTCAACCGGAACACCCTGTAACAGGTTACCGAATGCCACACCGATCACTAATGACGGTACGAAACTGCCGATAAAGATACCCCAGTCCCACATACCGCGCCATTTTGGTGATTCCAGTTTTGAACGATAGTCAAAACCGACCGGACGGAAGAATAATGCCGCCAGGACCAGAATCATTGCGATATAGAAACCGGAGAATGCTGCCGCATAGACCATCGGCCATGCTGCAAACAGTGCACCACCTGCGGTAATAAGCCATACCTGGTTACCGTCCCAGTGCGGTGCAATTGCGTTAATCATGATACGGCGTTCAGTATCGTTTCTGCCGATAACACGCAGCAGAACACCCACGCCCATATCAAAGCCATCAGTTACAGTGAAGCCAATCAGCAGTACGCCAATCAGGATCCACCATACAAACCGTAATATTTCATAATCAAACATAAGTGGGCTCCTGTTTACTTAGCGTCTTGTGCCGGGGACGTTTCGAAATGATAACGGCCGGTTTTTAAGCTGCTTGGACCAAGACGTGCAAATTTGAACATCAGGAACATTTCAGCAATCAGGAATAAGGTATACAGGCCGCAAATCAGCGCCATAGAGAACAGAATGTCTCCGGCTGCCAGATGTGACGTTGCATATGCTGTCGGTAATACTTCACCGACTGCCCATGGCTGACGGCCATATTCTGCAACGAACCAGCCTGCTTCAACACCAATCCACGGTAACGGCAGGCTGAGGAACGCGGCACGCAGCAGCCATTTGGACTTGCCGATACGATTGCGCAGTACACTCAGGAATGACAGACCCAGAACGATCAGCATCAGACCACCGGCAGCCACCATCAGGCGGAATGCCCAGAACAGCGGTGCGACACGCGGAATGGAGTCTTTGGTTGCTGCCTGAATCTGCTCTTCAGTTGCCTGACCAACGTTATCGGTATAGCGTTTCAGCAGTAAGCCGTAACCAAGGTCTTTTTTGCTCTGATTAAAGGCATCACGGACTGCCGGGTCGGTATTACCGCCACGCAGCTGCTGTAACAGATCATACGCCACCATACCGTTACGGATACGGGCTTCGTGCTGCACCATCAGGTCACGCAGGCCGAGAACCGGGGTATCAATTGAACGGGTGGTGATAAGGCCCATCAGGTACGGAATCTCAATCGCAAAACTGTTTTCCATTTTTTCCTGATTCGGGAACGCAATCACGTTAAATGATGCAGGTGCAGGCTGGGTATGCCATTCACCTTCAATCGCGGCGAGTTTGGTTTTCTGCACGTCACCCATTTCATAACCGGATTCATCACCCAGCACGATAACGGATAACACAGCGGCGATACCAAAGCTTGCTGCAATTGCAAAAGAGCGTTTTGCAAATGCGAGATCACGGCCCTTCATCAGATACCACGCACTGATAGACAGTACGAAGATCGCACCGGTACAGTAGCCGGCAGCCACTGTGTGCACAAATTTAACCTGTGCAACCGGGTTGAGAACCAGTTCGGAGAAGCTCAGCATCTCCATACGCATGGTTTCAAAGTTGAAGTCAGCAGCAATCGGGTTCTGCATCCAGCCGTTTGCCACCAGGATCCACAGTGCAGAGAAGTTGGAACCGAGTGCAACGAACCAGGTCACCATCAGGTGCTGTTTCTTGCTGAGACGATCCCAGCCGAAGAAGAACAGACCCACGAAGGTGGATTCGAGGAAGAATGCCATCAGACCTTCGATTGCCAGAGGCGCACCGAAGATATCACCGACATAGTGAGAGTAGTATGACCAGTTTGTCCCGAACTGGAACTCCATGGTCAGACCGGTAGCAACACCCAGAGCGAAGTTAATACCAAATAACTTGCCCCAGAACTTCGTCATATCTTTATAGATTTGTTTACCGGACAGGACGTATACCGTTTCCATGATCGCTAACATGAAGGACATCCCTAATGTTAGCGGTACAAATAAGAAGTGGTACATCGCTGTTAAGGCAAACTGTAATCGCGACAGTTCGACAATATCAAACATCTTGACTCCTTGCTCCTAGCAGGAAGACACCGACATGCGGCAACCCAAGCTTTCCTGAAGAAAGAAAGCAACATAACTACCAGCAATAAATGCCTCTAAATGCAATAACAAATTAGTAACAAAAAAACACCTAAATAGACACCCTAATAATAGTACGCTTATATTTGCACACAATAAACCGCTTTTGCGTGATTCAGATTGGAATTCTGAGGATATATCAAATAATGCACAGCGTAGTCATTTTCGGCTATTTTGATCTGCCACAATTTAAACAAATCACCGAAATAATGCCAGTGCAATAGATTGATTTATGTCAATTTTTCCTCTCTGTGTTAATTAAAATCGCATATATGGTAATTGAGTTACTTTATTGTTAAGGCTATGTACACACAAATACAACCTGACAGAAAAATACCAATAATATATGCGCTTTTTATTAACCTTTTATTTTCATCAGCAATTCTGGTTAATTTCATGAGCCGGATAATTCAATTATAAATAAATTATCACTAAAACTGTTATTGTCTGTTTGTATTAACGCACGACAATAATCATTTTCGGCACAAAAATTAAGTATAAATCAAGATGATAAAAAACGCCCTTTTATACCTGAGACTTTTTGCTGTGTAAACGATACAGCAGGCGTTTCAGAACAATTAAGAAAATTGCTTAAAATAACAGCAATAACAGAAAGCATTGAGTAAAAGCGCGTAATCAGGCAGAAATGGCGGAATTGTGTTCAGATCAAAAAACAGCCGGAAGCGGCATGAAACCGGCTCCGGCTGTATAATAATGGCAGGAATTATTTATTCAGAATCGCTTTTACCGCATCACCGATATCGGCCAGACTGCGGACCGTCTTCACACCGGCGGCTTCAAGAGCGGCAAATTTCTCATCTGCGGTCCCCTTCCCGCCTGCAATAATCGCCCCCGCATGACCCATACGTTTGCCTTTCGGCGCAGTCACACCCGCGATATACGCCACGACAGGTTTGGTGACATGATCTTTGATAAAGGCAGCCGCTTCTTCTTCCGCACTGCCGCCGATTTCACCGATCATAACAATCGCTTCTGTCTGCGGGTCGTTCTGGAACATACGCAGGATATCAATAAAGTTAGAGCCCGGAATCGGGTCACCGCCGATCCCCACACAGGTGGATTGTCCCAGACCGGCATCAGTCGTCTGTTTCACCGCTTCATAAGTCAGCGTACCTGAACGGGAAACGATCCCCACTTTGCCCGGCAGATGGATATGTCCCGGCATAATCCCGATTTTACACTCACCCGGTGTGATAACACCCGGGCAGTTCGGGCCGATCATCCGAACACCGGCTTCATCCAGTTTCACTTTCACGGTCAGCATATCCAGAGTCGGGATACCTTCCGTTATGGTGATAATCAGCTTGATGCCTGCATCAATCGCTTCCAGAATGGAGTCTTTGCAGAACGGTGCAGGAACATAAATAACAGAAGCGGTCGCACCGGTGGCTTCCACCGCGTCACGCACGGTGTTAAAGACCGGTAAACCTAAATGTGTTGTACCGCCTTTGCCCGGCGTCACACCGCCGACCATTTTGGTGCCGTACGCAATCGCCTGTTCAGAGTGGAAAGTCCCCTGGCTACCTGTGAATCCCTGACAGATAACTTTGGTGTTCTTATCGATTAAAATAGACATTATTTCGCTCCCACTGCTGCAACAACACGTTTCGCCGCATCCGTCAGGCTGGTTGCCGCAATAATATTCAGACCACTTTTCGCCAGTTTTTCCGCACCCAGTTCCGCGTTGTTCCCTTCCAGGCGCACAACCACCGGCACACTGACACCAACTTCCTCAACCGCGCCGATAATCCCGTCTGCAATCAGGTCACAACGGACAATCCCGCCGAAGATATTAACGAAGACCGCTTTGACGTTTTCATCAGACAGAATGATTTTAAAGGCTTCTGTCACGCGCTCTTTGGTTGCGCCGCCGCCGACATCCAGGAAGTTTGCCGGTTCACCACCGTGCAGTTTGACGATATCCATGGTGCCCATTGCCAGACCGGCACCGTTCACCATACAGCCGATATTACCGTCCAGTGCCACATAGTTCAGTTCCCACTGTGCCGCCTGTGCTTCGCGGGCATCTTCCTGTGACGGATCATGCATTTCACGCAGTTCCGGCTGGCGGTACAGGGCGTTACCGTCAATGCCTAATTTACCGTCGAGACAGATAAGCTCGTCCTGCGTGGTGATCACCAGCGGGTTGATTTCCGCCATGGCCAGGTCACGCTCCAGGAACATGGTTGCCAGTCCCATAAAAATTTTGGTGAACTGGCTGACTAACTTACCGGTCAGACCCAGTTTAAACGCCAGCTCGCGCCCCTGATACGGCATCGGGCCGGTCAGCGGGTCAATCACCGCTTTGTGGATCAGTTCCGGTGTTTCATGTGCCACTTTCTCAATTTCGACACCACCTTCAGTGGAGGCCATAAAGACCACGCGGCGTGAACCGCGATCCACCACGGCACCCAGATAAAGCTCTTTGGCGATATCTGTTGCGCCTTCCACCAGCACCTGATGCACAGGCTGACCCAGTGCATCTGTCTGATAGGTTACCAGACGCTTGCCTAACCACTGTTCGGCAAACGCGCGAATTTCGTCTTTGCTCTTAACCAGTTTCACACCGCCCGCTTTCCCGCGGCCCCCGGCATGAACCTGACATTTCACGACCCACGGGCCGCTGCCGATTTTGGATGCTGCTTCTTCCGCTTCACGGGGTGTGGAGCAGGCATAGCCTGCCGGTGCAGGTAAACCATACCGGGTGAAGAGTTGTTTTGCCTGATACTCGTGTAAATTCATGATGTTCTATCCATAATTTGTCTGATGAGAGCGGACTCTCTTATTGTTGTTGCCTGGATAGCGCCGGTTTCCCGGCGCAGGGACACAGATTCACTGTCGCGAGTTCAGCCGGGCGGTTTTAGCGCGATGCCGCCCGGATGAGGGTTGACTACACGTCGAGCAGTAAACGTGCCGGATCTTCTAACATCTCTTTAATGGTCACGAGGAATCCGACAGATTCACGGCCATCAATCAGACGGTGGTCATAAGAGAGCGCCAGGTACATCATCGGCAGGATCACCACCTGACCATTTACCGCCATCGGACGATCTTTGATAGCATGCATCCCCAGAATCGCACTCTGCGGCGGGTTAATGATCGGTGTGGACATCAGCGAACCGAATACCCCGCCATTGGTAATGGTAAAGTTACCGCCGGTCAGGTCTTCCACTGTCAGTTTGCCTTCCTGACCTTTGACAGCCAGCTCTTTAATGCGTTTTTCGATTTCAGCCATGCTCAGTGCATCCGCATCACGCAGGACCGGGGTCACCAGACCGCGCGGCGTGGAGACCGCAATACTGATATCGAAATAGTTGTGATACACCACATCAGTACCGTCGATAGAAGCGTTCACTTCCGGATAACGTTTCAGTGCCTCAACCACCGCTTTCACATAGAAAGACATGAAACCGAGGCGCACACCGTGGCGTTTTTCAAAGGATTCGCCGTACTGTTTACGCATATCCATCACCGGCTTCATGCTCACCTCGTTAAAGGTGGTCAGCATTGCGGTGTTGTTTTTCGCTTCCAGCAGACGTTCTGCCACACGCTTGCGCAGACGGGTCATCGGCACGCGTTTTTCACTGCGGTGCGGTAAACCGGCCTGAGAAACCGGCTCAGCAGCGGCTTTTGCAGGTGCTTTCGGCTGTTGAGACAGGTATTTCTCAACATCTTCACGGGTCAGACGACCACCGACACCACTGCCGGTAATATCTGCCGCTTTCAGGCCGTGCTCTGCAAGCAGGCGGCGCACAGCCGGACTTACCGCGTCATTGGTTTCTTCATCCAGACCGGCGTTCTGACGCTGTGCCGGTGTGGACTGTACTTTTTCTTTTATTTCTGCAGGCAGACCGGTGCTGTCGCCCAGACGGATGCGTCCGAGCAGTTGTTTGGAGAGGACGGTTGCCCCTTCTTCTTCCAGCACCGCTTCCAGAACACCGGAATCACTGGCAGGAACTTCCAGCACGACTTTGTCTGTTTCAATTTCCACCAGCACTTCATCACGTTCGACGCTGTCACCCGGTTTTTTGTGCCAGGTTGCCACGGTGGCATCGGCAACAGACTCGGGGAGATCAGGAACCAGAATTTCTATGCTACTCATTGCTTTTCCTTAATTTATTCAACGTTCAGTGCATCATTAACCAGCTCTTGTTGTTGCTGCTGGTGAACAGACGTATAACCCACGGCCGGAGAGGCGGATGCCGGACGGCCCGCATAACGCAGTGCCGCACCTGCCGGAACCGCATCACGGAAATTATGCTGGCAGCAGTACCACGCGCCCTGGTTGAGCGGCTCTTCCTGGCACCAGACAAAATCTTTCACATGGCTGAATGGTGCGAGAATCGCATGGATATCTTCATGCGGGAACGGATAGAGCTGTTCAATACGGATAATCGCCACATCCGTCTGATTATTCTTACGGCGCTGCTCCAGTAAATCGTAGTAAACCTTACCGGAACACAGCACAACACGCTTCACATCTGCCGGATTCAGTGAATCTGCTTCACCGATAACCGCTTCAAAGCGGCCTTCGGCCAGTTCTTCCAGAGAAGAGACCGCCAGCGGATGACGCAGCAGTGATTTCGGTGACATGACAATCAGCGGACGGCGCATACCACGCAGTGCCTGACGGCGCAGCATATGGTAAACCTGTGCCGGGGTTGACGGGACACAGACCTGCATGTTCTGTTCCGCGCAAAGCTGGAGATAACGTTCCAGACGGGCGCTGGAGTGCTCCGGCCCCTGGCCTTCGTAGCCGTGCGGCAGTAACATCACCAGTCCGCACATCCGGCCCCACTTCTGTTCGCCGGAGCTGATGAACTGATCAATCACCACCTGAGCCACGTTGGCGAAGTCACCGAACTGGGCTTCCCAGATAGTCAGGCCGCGCGGATCAGTGGTTGCATAACCGTATTCAAAGGCCAGTACCGCTTCCTCAGACAGGACGGAGTCCCACACATTGAAGCGTCCCTGGGCGTTATGGACATTCATCAGCGGCACATAGCAGGAGCCGTTGCTCTGGTTATGGATAACCGCGTGACGATGGAAGAAGGTACCGCGTCCCGCATCCTCACCGGACAGACGCACCGGGACACCTTCATCCACCAGTGTTGCGTAAGCCAGATTCTCCGCCGCACCCCAGTCGAGCAGTTTGTTACCTTCCGCCATTTCCGCACGGTCGGTATAAATTTTTTCGACACGCGGGTGCATATGCACTTCTTCCGGCACGGTACTGATACGGCGCGCCAGATCACCGAGGCGTTTCAGTTCCACTTTATTGGCGTAGCTGTCGTTCCAGTTGTGATTCAGGTACGGTTCCCAGGTAAGCGCAGCTTTACCGATTTCACGCCACTCTTCCACCACACAGTCACCGCGATCCATCGCATCACGGTACATATTGACCATTTCAGTCACATCACCGGCAGCAACCACACCTTCGGCAATCAGTTTATCGCCGTAGATTTTGCGCGGTGTCGGGTGCTGTTTGATTTTCTGGTACATCATCGGCTGGGTTGCACTCGGCTCATCCGCCTCGTTATGGCCGTGACGGCGGTAGCAGACCAGGTCGATCATCACATCGCGGTTAAAAGTATTACGGAAATCCAGTGCCAGGCGGGTCACAAAGGCCACCGCTTCCGGATCATCGGCATTCACGTGGAAAATAGGCGCCTGTACCATCTTCATGATGTCAGTACAGTATTCCGTTGACCGGGTATCTTTCGGGTTCGAGGTGGTGAAACCAATCTGGTTATTGATAACAATGCGGACAGTCCCGCCCACTTCATAGCCCCGTGCCTGTGACATGTTCAGGGTTTCCTGAACAATCCCCTGGCCGGTTACTGCTGAGTCACCGTGAATGGTGATCGGCAGAACCATTTTACTCAGACTTTCCGGCAGACGGTCGCGGCGGGCGCGGACAGAGCCGATCACCACCGGGCTGACAATCTCAAGGTGAGACGGGTTAAAGGCGAGTGCCAGATGCACCTGAGCCCCTTCTGTCACGAAATCAGACGAGAAACCCTGATGGTATTTCACGTCACCGGTACCCAGATGATCTTTGTGTTTACCGGCAAACTCATCAAACAGATCCGCCGGTTTTTTACCGAACAGGTTAACCAGAACGTTCAGACGGCCGCGGTGTGCCATACCCAGCACCACTTCGCGGGTGTCCTGCTTACCGGCATGACGGATCAGGTCTTTCAGCATCGGAATGAGGGAATCGCCCCCTTCCAGCGAGAAGCGTTTTGCGCCCGGGAATTTCGCCCCGAGATAGCGCTCCAGCCCTTCGGCTGCGGTCAGATCCGCCAGGAAACGCCGTTTTTCATCAGCACTGAACAGCTTACTGACGTCAACGGATTCCAGACGTTGCTGAAGCCAGCGTTTCTCTTCGGTATTAGTGATATGCATATACTCGGCGCCGATAGAGCCACAGTAAATGCGTTTTAATGCATCAAACAGCTCGCTCAGCCGCATGGTTTCGCTGCCGATGGCAAAAGAACCGACATTAAAGGTTTCATCAAAATCGGCTTTGGTCAGATTGTGGAACGCCGGGTCCAGATCCGGAACCGGTTCCTGTTTCCACAGGCCGAGCGGGTCAAGGTTGGCATTCTGATGACCGCGGAAGCGGAATGCGTTGATAAGCTGCAGGACTTTGACCTGCTTGGAATCCATCGCCGGATCGCTGACGGAGGTGTGGTAGCGGGTCGAATCTTTGGCCAGACGACGGAAGTAGTCGCGTGTCTGTGAATGAGGTTGTTCTGTGATGTCCGCTTTCGGCAGTGAGTCGAAAATCTCCCGCCAACTTCCATCGACGGAGGACGGATCGTTCAGATAGTCTTCATAGATATCTTCTATGTAGGCCTGGTTTTCTCCAGCCAGAAAGCTGGAATCCAGCCAGTCCTTCAGTGCGCCGTTCTGCATTATGATCCCTTAAGCTTAGAGCTTCATCCCCGTTGTCTTTCCGGCTGCGGTATACCGGCTGCGTGTCCGTCCGGAAAACAGAGTGGTTCTGTTCTGCGGATTCCCCGTCTGCCGCTGCCCTGCAACCTGAATGAGGCCGGGTTTAGTTTTCGCCGTGATAACTAATACCGCGATACATTGCGGTGCGTAAAGGATTCCCGGGTGGTGCTTGTGCATCTTATGTTCTGTGTATCCCTGAGGAACCTTTAGCAACGGAATAACCGTTGCTGAAGATCCCTGTACTGTCTATAACCATACTTACATTTGAACCAAAAAACTCACATCTTAATCACAATTAACTACATTTATTGTCGCTTCTAACACTTACTGCGATAGATTATGCCTATTGTTACGGGTTGGTAAAAGATGCCTGCCGGGCAGGCATCTTATTATTATCAATCGCTTAAGCAGAATAAAGTCAATTATGCACTGCGTTTCAGTAACATTGATTTAATATGACCAATTGCTTTTGTCGGATTCAGTCCTTTCGGACATACACTGACGCAGTTCATGATGCCGTGACAGCGGAATACGCTGAAAGCATCACTGATGTCGTCAAGACGGGATTCTGTCTCGGTATCGCGGCTGTCCGTCAGGAAGCGGTACGCGGCTAATAAACCGGCCGGGCCGATAAATTTGTCCGGGTTCCACCAGAAGGACGGGCAGGATGTCGAGCAGCAGGCACACAGGATACATTCGTACAGACCATCGAGCTTTTCACGCTGCGCCGGTGACTGTAAATGCTCACGCGCCGGCGGGTTTTTGTTGTCGTTGATCAGATACGGGCGGATCTTTTCATACTGCGCATAGAACTGCCCCATATCCACGACCAGATCCCGCACCACCGGTAAGCCCGGCAGCGGACGGATCACCACTTTTTTGCCGCCTTTCATCAGAGCCGACAACGGAGTGATACAGGCCAGACCATTTTTGCCGTTCATATTGATACCGTCAGAACCACACACCCCTTCACGACAGGAGCGGCGGAATGACAGGCCCGGATCCTGCTCTTTCAGCAGAATCAGTGCATCCAGCACCATCATGTCCCGGCCTTCTTCCACATCCAGCTGGTAGTTCTGCATGTGTGGTGCGTTATCCACATCCGGGTTATAGCGATAAACTGAAAATTCAACTTTCATAGTATTCTCTCCGCAAATGCCTCATCACCACACATCAGTAAGTACGAATCTTCGGCGGGAATGGGTCACGCAGCTTAGGCTGCATGTTCACCGCACGGCGTGTCATGGTTTCAGATTGCGGCAGGTACAGGGAATGACACAGCCAGTTCGCATCATCGCGCTCCGGATAGTCAAAACGGCTGTGCGCACCACGGCTTTCAGTACGGAAGTTGGCGGCCATTGCAGTGGAATACGCCGTTTCCATCAGGTTATCCAGCTCCAGACACTCAATGCGCTGGGTGTTGAATTCTGATGAGGTATCATCCAGACGCGCATACTGCAGGCGCTCTTTAATGGCTTTCAGTTCTTCCAGTCCTTTGGCCATCGCATCCCCTTCGCGGAATACCGAGAAGTTGTGCTGCATACAGGATTGCAGGGCCTTGCGGATAGCAACCGGATCCTCACCGCTGCGGGTGTTATTCCAGCGGTTCAGACGCGCCAGTGCCGCATCGATATCCGATTCACCGGCATCACGCATTGCGCCCTGCTCCAGAATGGATTCTTTCAGATGCAGACCGGCTGAACGGCCGAAGACCACCAGGTCAAGCAGTGAGTTACCGCCGAGGCGGTTTGCACCGTGAACAGAAACACAGGCAATTTCACCGACTGCAAACAGACCCGGAACCAGCACATCCTCGCCCTGCTCATTCATGGTCACAACCTGACCGGTGACTTTGGTCGGGATGCCGCCCATCATATAGTGGCAGGTCGGGATAACCGGAATCGGCTCTTTGACCGGGTCAACATGGGCGAATGTCCGTGACAGTTCCAGGATACCCGGCAGACGGGATTCCAGCACTTCTTTGCCCAGATGGTCGAGTTTCAGTTTGGCATGCGGTCCCCAGGGACCGTCACAACCACGGCCTTCGCGGATTTCGATCATAATGGAACGGGCAACCACGTCACGCCCGGCAAGATCTTTGGCGTTCGGTGCGTAGCGCTCCATAAAGCGTTCGCCGTCTTTATTGAGCAGATAACCGCCCTCACCACGGCAGCCTTCAGTGACCAGCACCCCGGCACCGGCAATCCCGGTCGGGTGGAACTGCCACATTTCCATATCCTGTAACGGAATACCGGCACGGACTGCCATACCGACACCATCACCGGTGTTGATATGGGCGTTAGTGGTGGACTGATAGATACGCCCCGCACCACCGGTTGCCAGAATGGTGGCTTTGGCTTTGAAATAGACCACTTCACCGGTTTCGATACAGATAGCGGTGGTTCCCATAATGGCGCCGTCCTGGTTTTTCACCAGATCCAGGGCATACCATTCGGAGAAAATTGTGGTGTGGTTTTTCAGGTTCTGCTGATACAGCGTATGCAGCAGTGCGTGACCGGTACGGTCAGCCGCAGCGGCAGTACGTGCAGCCTGCTCGCCCCCGAAATCTTTGGACTGTCCGCCGAACGGGCGCTGATAAATACTGCCGTCGTCCAGACGGGAGAACGGTAACCCCATGTGCTCCAGTTCCAGCACCGCTTCCGGGCCGGTTTTACACATGTACTCGATAGCATCCTGGTCACCGATGTAATCCGACCCTTTTACGGTATCGTACATGTGCCATTCCCAGTTATCCGGATGGGTATTCCCCAGCGCCACCGTGATACCGCCCTGAGCGGATACTGTATGAGAGCGGGTCGGGAACACTTTGGATAACAGGGCACAGGACAGGCCGGACTGAGAAATCTGGAGTGCCGCGCGCATACCTGCGCCGCCTGCACCGATAACAACTGCGTCAAACTCTCTGACAGGTAAGCTCATTTAGACACCCCACACAATGATTGAACCGTAAATGACATAGGCTGCCAGCACAATAATGATAATAAATTGCAGCAGCAGGCGCAGGCTCAGACACTTGACGTAATCCGTCAGTACCTGCCATAACCCGACCCAGGCATGGGCGAGAATGGCGATCAGTGTCAGGGTGGTGAACACCTGAGTGAATGAAGCGGTAAAGAAGCTGTACCAGACGTCATAAGTGATGTCAGAGGTAAAAGCCACAAAACCGACGAGGTAGAGTACATAAAGTGTAATCACAATGGCGCTGGCACGCAGAATTAACCAATCCTGAATACCGTTACGGCCGAGCGTGGTCGCACTGATTTTTGAATTTTTCACCATACCAGAACCCCCGCCAACACGGCTAAAATCACAGTCAGAACCATGGAAATCTTCGCGGATGAAATACCGGCAGCCAGTGTTTCATCAACAAATCCGAAATCCATTAACATGTGACGAATGCCACCACAGATGTGGTAAGCCAATGCAGTGAGGATGCCCCAGAGGATAAACTTCGCGAAGAAACCGCTCATGATATCAGCAGCCTGCGCAAACCCTTCCGGCGAGGACAGCGACAACCCTAATAGCCACAGCAGAATCGCTACAGCAATGAAGGTAATGACGCCTGAGACACGGTGTAAAATTGAAGCGATTGCAGGGATCGGAAAGTGGATCGTCTGCAAGTCTAAATTGACAGGTCGTTGTTTTTTCACAATTTTGCCCACACAGCTCTTTATTATTTTTCCTTCCTCCGGACCCGGGCGGAAATCAGACAGCGCTGGGGAAATAAGAACAATCCTTAAGTAAAATCCACATCCGTATTGTTTTACAAAAGTAATGATTCAGTTACGCTGGGTGCTCCTGCTTCAGGGAATTCCGGAGACCTTGAGGCAGTATATGGACTTCACAATATGATTACAATTCCCATACAAAATGTTTGGTCAGATTTAGCCAGAACAGTGAATAAGATCACGGTTCACACAATAAAAACGCCCATTATTATTACTTGTGACATTCTGACAACATTTGAATTACATTATGTGGTTAAATACAAAAATTAAAACGACGATTACCGGCAAGAAAGACTTCCCGTAAGTGCAAACTTATGCAAAAGTGTAACTTGCAAAAAATGCACAATATCTTGCTGTACAACATAACTTTTATCGCAACACAAAGTTTCATTAACAATCTGATAACCCGTCATGCGCCGTACCGGATAACGTAACACCAGGTACGGTATCCATTCAGGTAACGCATCAGGGGTTATCACAATAAGATTGAAAAACAAATAATAAATGCGCTAAGGAGACCTACATGTCTAATACAAAGGCGGAGCTGACACTAAACGGCGTCAGGGTTACTGATCTGGATATCCTGAGCCCGACTCTCGGCCAGCCCGTAGTTGATGTCCGGACGCTCGGCGGAAAAGGCTACTACACCTTTGATCCCGGCTTCACCTCCACTGCGTCCTGTGAATCAAAAATCACGTATATCGACGGTGATGAAGGTATCCTGTTACATCGCGGCTTCCCGATTGAAGAGCTGGCGATGAAATCTGATTATCTGGAAGTGTGCTATATCCTGCTGTACGGCGAAGCGCCTGACCAGAAAGAGTATGACGAATTTAAAGAAACCGTAAAACGCCACACCATGATCCACGAGCAGATCACCCGCTTATTTAACGGGTTCCGCCGTGACTCTCACCCGATGGCTGTGCTCTGCGGCGTGACCGGCGCACTGGCGGCGTTCTACCATGACTCGCTGGATGTGAATAATCCGCGCCACCGCGAAATTGCGGCCTACCGTCTGCTCTCCAAAATGCCGACCGTCGCGGCAATGTGCTACAAATATTCTGTCGGGCAGCCGTTTGTCTATCCGAAGAACAACCTTTCCTACGCCGGTAACTTCCTGCGTATGATGTTTGCCACCCCGTGTGAAGAGTATGTGGTTAATCCGGTGCTGGAACGTGCCATGGACAGAATCCTGATCCTGCACGCAGACCACGAACAAAACGCCTCCACTTCCACTGTCCGGACCGCCGGTTCCTCCGGTGCCAACCCGTTCGCCTGTATCGCAGCCGGTATTGCCTCCCTGTGGGGACCGGCTCACGGCGGCGCGAACGAAGCCTGCCTGCGTATGCTGGAAGAGATCCAGACGGTCGATCACATCCCGGCCTTTATTGAGCGCGCGAAAGATAAAAATGACTCTTTCCGCCTGATGGGCTTCGGCCACCGCGTGTACAAAAACCATGACCCGCGTGCCAAAGTGATGCGTGAAACCTGCCACGAAGTACTGAACGAACTGGGCCTGAATGACAGCCTGCTTGAAGTGGCGATGGAACTGGAACGTATCGCACTGAACGACCCGTACTTTATCGAGAAGAAACTCTACCCGAACGTGGATTTCTACTCCGGTATCATCCTGAAAGCGCTGGGTATTCCGTCAAATATGTTTACCGTGATCTTTGCTATCGGCCGCACCATCGGCTGGATCGCCCACTGGAGCGAAATGCACGACGACGGCCTCAAAATCGCCCGTCCGCGTCAGCTTTATACCGGCTACACTGAGCGTCCGTTTGAAACCAAAGTCACCAAACGCTGTTCATCGTGACAATACCGTATTAATCCTTATAAAACCCTCTCCGGAGGGTTTTTTTATGCATTTTTAACTTCCGGCTATTCATTTACCCATATATTCACCGGGTGTTTTCCCGGTCATCTTACGGAAGAAAGAGACAAACGCACTGTCACTGGCAAATCCGAGCGCCTGTGCAATATCACTGCTGCGGTATTTTTTCGCCAAAAGTTCAACAGATTTTATTAATCGCCACTGCTGCCGCCACTGCTGATAGCTCATACCGGTTTCCCGCCGGAAAATCCGCGTTATCGTCTTTTCTCCTGCGCCGCAGCGGAGTGCCAGCTCATTAAGCGGCGGCGGCAGCACCCGGGTATCCAGGGTTTTCAGCCGCCGGTCTGACGGCAGCGGTAACTGCATATCTTCCCGCCCGGCCAGCGCCAGCTCATCCAGAAATACCGGCAGCAGATGCTGTAAACGGGGCTGTGTCCAGTCACTGTCAAACGGCAATCCGGCAAAGAGAAACAGGATCTCACGCAGCAGCGGCGATACGCCGAAGATTTCACAGGTTGACGGCAGACAGGCGCTGAGTTGTGCATCCGGATACAGTGAGCGGTAACCGACAGCCTCAAACATCTGCGCGCGGTGCAGCATCTGCGGCGGGATCCACGCCACCCGCGTCGGTGGCAGAACAGAGAGAGTATCCGTCAGGGTGATCTGAATCGCCCCCCGTTCGGTAAACAGCAATTGTCCCCTCTGATGGCGGTGAAAACCGGAATCATGCTGTGCCGCCATCTCTGCGGCAATGCCAATCAGTGGTGCGGAATAGCTGTCCGCATCAAATGCATCACTTTGCTTCAGCCACGCCATATTGTCCCTTTTGATAAACAGAATGTCCTTATTATTATAATAAGACATCCCGCCTTTTGCTAATCTGCGTCCCGTTCATTTCAGTTACAAAAAAGGGGGACAAAATGACAATACAAAAACCCGCATTAACACTTGCCGTTGCCCTGATGATGTTCCCGCAGATAGCGGAAACCATCTACAGCCCGGCGCTGACGGATATCGCACAGGGATTCGGCGTCAGTGCGGCACAGGCAGGACAGACTCTGTCCCTGTACTTTTTCGCCTTCGCACTCGGCGTGGTCACCTGGGGACGTTTATGTGATATCGCCGGGCGCAGACGCACCATGCTGAGCGGCCTGATACTTTATGCTGCCGTCTCCTGCGGCGCGGTTATCACACAGGATTTCAGTGTGTTGCTGATCCTGCGGATGCTGTCTGCCTTCGGGGCGGCGGTCGGCTCAGTCGGCACACAAACCATCATGCGTGACTGTTACCGCGGGGATGAGCTGGCAAAAGTGTTCTCTGTCATGGGGATAGCACTGGCTGTCAGCCCGGCACTGGGCATGTTCAGCGGCGCGGCTCTGACCGGTTTCGCCGGATATCAGGGGGTCTTTACCGGGCTTGCGGTACTGGCGGTTGTTCTGCTGGCATGGACAGTACTCCGGTTACCGGAAACACGCCCGGCACATATCACCTCTGTGTCGCTGCCGGAAACAGCCGGCCGTATGCTGTGTGACCGCTTTATTCTGCGCAATGTGCTGCTGATTGCCTTTCTGAATATCAGCCTGTTCAGCTACTACCAGTTAGCACCGTTTTATTTCAGCGGGCTGGGCTTTACGCAACAGGAATTCGGTTACAGCGGATTACTGCTCGCGCTTGGTGTGGCCGCAGGCTCTGTGATCAACCGTGCCCTGCTTAAACGCGGATGGCACAGCCATTCACTGATCCGCCTTGCTGCCGTAACCGGTATGGTCAGCGCTGCTGCGGTCTGGCTGTTATCAGGATCGATTTTGTTTGTGCTGCCGGTGACAGGTATCGTGATTTGTTACGGGCTCGCCATTCCGAATATTCTGGCCGGTGTGTTACAGGATTACCGTGACCGCCCCGGTACTGCCGGTGCGCTGCTCGGTCTGATGTATTACCTGCTGATTGGCGGCGGACTGGCACTGGCCGGGCTGAGCCAGAACCTCGGTATGTCACTGTGTGTCTGTGCTGCGGGAACACTGCTCTGTGCACCGCGCAAAGCTGTACAAAGCACACAAACCGCATAATAAAAAGCCGGTCTTCTGACCGGCTTTTCCTGTTAGCGGTTATGCCGGGTTCGGAATATCCACAAAGATGACATCCAGTCCGTGCGTTTTCTGCAACCATTCACCCAGAGCACGGATCCCGCCGCGCTCAGTGGCATGGTGACCGGCGGCAAAGAAGTGCATCCCGCATTCACGGGCGATATGGATTGTCTGCTCTGATACCTCACCGGTCACAAAGCCGTCAAGCCCCGCATCTGCGGCTGCCTGAATAAAACCCTGGCCACCGCCGGTACACCAGCCCAGTTTTTTAATCTGTGCAGGCGCGTTATCCCCGCAATGCAGAATCTCCCGATCCAGCCCCTGCTGTAAACGCTGCGCCAGTTCCTCACCGCTGACCGGTTGCGCGAACTCACCGCACGGAAGCAGCGGATCAACCTGTCCGGTGACCGTGACTCCCATCAATTGCGCCAGTTTCGCGTTATTCCCCAGTTCCGGATGGGCATCCAGCGGCAGGTGATAACCGTATAAATTCATATCGTTACACAGCAGTGTTTTGATCCGGCGCTGCTTCATGCCCCGGATACTGACCGGCTCGTTTTTCCAGAAATAGCCGTGATGCACCAGCACCGCATCGGCATTCAGTCTCACCGCTTCATCCAGCAATGCCTGACAGGCGGTCACGCCGGTCACCACGCGCTGAACCTGTTCACGTCCTTCAACCTGCAGACCGTTCGGGGCATAATCCTGAAAATCCTGTACTGCCAGCTTTTCATTAATAATCTGTTCTAATTCAATATGATTCATACATTTTTCCTGTCCGTGCGGATAGATTTACCATACCTTCCCTGCCCGCCAATAGCAATTTGCAGACATAAAAAAACGCCCCGCGATAACATCGCCGGGCGTCTCTTTTGCTTTCCGGATGCCGGTATCAGTGCTGCTGGGTACTGCTTACCGCATTTTCTGAACGTGCCAGCCAGACCGGTTTATCACTTGTCTTGGACCACACGCGGTACAGATAGCTCCAGAAGCGGGCGCGATCCCGGTAGAACAGCATAAACGGGAACGCCAGGATACCTAAAGATACTGCACCGGTACGGCGCAAGAGAACCTTATGCAACGGATATGCCTGAAATGTTGACATTGAGACCCTCCTTAATAACGGATTATCGCAGAACAGCAATAATCACCGAATGTATTTCTCTTTCATATTAACCCGGCTGGTGAAAATTTACCACTCATCTGACCACTTGATGCCGGTATGATACGCACAAAATGCCCCTTTTAAGTAATTAAATTACATAATTGTTATTTTTTATCATTTTATTAACAATTTTATTATTCAAAATTAAGCCACTACGCTGATGAAAATACCTTATGATATTCACACCACTAATTGATAATGGGAATTATTTATCATGAGTACCTGGCTGATCTATGCCCTGCTGTCTGCCATCAGTGCCGCAATGGTTGCTGTCTTCGGGAAAATGGGGCTGCAGCATCTGGATGCCAATACCGCGACCGCGATCCGTGCAGTGATTATGGCGCTGTTTCTGTTCGGCGTGGTGGTGGTTCAGGGAAAACTTAATCTTATCAGTGAAATAATCGAAAACCGTAAAGCCCTGTTCTTTATCGCTCTGAGCGGGATTGCCGGGGCACTTTCCTGGCTGTTCTATTTTATGGCAATAAAAAACGGTCAGGTTTCACAGGTTGCCCCGATTGATAAACTGAGTGTGGTTTTTGCTGTGATTTTTGCCGTGATCCTGTTCGGTGAAAAAATTTCCCTGATTGCGGCAGGCGGCGTTGCGCTGATCACCGTTGGTGCATTGATGGTCGCACTGGGCTGAGACAGGTAAAAAAACGCGGAGGGGAAGATCCGCTCCGCGCTGCTTTTCCGGTGAATGCGTCAGTCCGCAATCACCTGGTTGACTATTTCAATCGCTTCTTTTTCTATCTGTGCCAGATGTTCCGGCCCCCGGAAACTTTCACAGTAGATTTTATAGGCATCTTCCGTACCGGAAGGACGTGCGGCAAACCATCCCTGTTCACTCATGATTTTCAGACCGCCAATCGACGCGCCGTTACCCGGCGCGGCTGTCAGGCGGGCTGTGATCGGATCACCGGCCAGGGTATGCGCAGTAACCATTTCCGGAGACAGTTTTGACAGCCGGGATTTCTCCGCGTGACTGGCCGCTGCCTGGATCCGGCTGTAGCATGGCGAACCAAATTTTTCCGCCAGCTCATCATAATGCTGCTGCGGGTTTTTGCCGGTCACGGCGGTAAGCTCCGCTGCAAGCAGGCAGAGGATAATACCGTCTTTATCAGTTGACCACGGTGTACCGTCAAAGCGCAGGAAAGAAGCGCCGGCACTCTCTTCGCCGCCAAAGCCCAGTGTGCCGTTATACAGCCCGTCCACAAACCACTTAAACCCGACCGGGACTTCCACCAGATCACGCTGTAAATCCGCAACCACGCGATCAATCATCGCACTGGATACCAGTGTTTTGCCGACACCAACAGAGGCCGGCCAGTCAGGACGGTGCTGAAATAAATAGTTAATCGCCACCGCCAGATAATGATTCGGATTCATCAGCCCTTTCGGCGTCACAATCCCGTGGCGGTCATAATCCGGGTCATTGGCAAAGGCCAGCGAGAAGCGGTCACGCATGCTGAGCAGCCCGGCCATCGCCCATTTTGAAGAGCAATCCATACGGATAACCCCGTCGTGATCCAGCGGCATAAAACGGAATGTCTGATCCACCTGCTCATTGACCAGCTCAATATCCAGATCATAAAAATCACGGATGCGTTTCCAGTACTCAATCCCGGCACCGCCCAGCGGATCCACGCCGATTTTAAGTTTCGCGTTACGGATAGCATCCATGTTGATCACGTCACTGAGTGAACTGACATACGGCTCAATCAGGTTCACCGCAGTAACCAGCGGGCTGCGCAGGGCATCACACACCGGTATCTGTTTCACCTGCGCCATATTACCGGCCAGCAGCTCATTGGCGCGCTTTTCGATAACAGAAGTGAGGTCAGTATCTGCCGGGCCGCCGGTCGGCGGGTTGTATTTGATGCCGCCATCTTCCGGCGGGTTGTGCGACGGCGTGATAACAATGCCGTCCGCTTTATCAGCATGGTCGCGGTTGTAAGTCAGGATGGCATGAGACACCGCCGGTGTCGGGGTGAAACCATTATTTTCCTGAATAATAACGCGGACACCATTTGCTGCCAGTACGGATAACACCGTCTGAAATGCCGCTTCAGAGAGGGCGTGGGTATCTTTACCCACATAGCACGGGCCGGTAATACCCTGCTGCTGACGGATTTCGGCGATTGCCTGAGTGACCGCCAGAATATGTGCTTCATTGAAACTGCCGCGCGCCGCACTGCCGCGGTGGCCGGAAGTCCCGAATTTGACCTGCTGTGCCGGATCCGCCGCATCAGGTGCAAGGGTATAATACTGAGAGGTTAGCTGCGCCACATTGATTAAATCGGATTGTTGCGCAGGCTGACCAGCCCGCGGGTGCGTATGAGCCACTGTGTCATTCTCCCCTGATTACGCCGTCACCGGCAGATAAATACCCCTTACAGGGTATTGCAGACTTTCTCGACAGTATTTGCCGGGAAGCCCATTCCCTGCATAATCTGTTCTACCATGCTCTGCTTGCGCTGAGTATTGGTGTTGGTGATAACCCAGAACGGCGTGCCCGGAATGTGACGCGGCTTGCTGGTTTTACCGCTGGCCAGCAGCGTGTGCTCATCACCGGCAAAATAGACGCGGGTACGGCCGTGGAGTTCATCAGTACTTTTGCTGAACCCTTGCGGATCAATATTATACAGTGCGGATAACACCAGCATAAAACGATCGATCGTTTTCTTTTTCTCTGCATAGCTGTCGGACAGCAGCAGTTCGCGCATGACACGGACCGGATCCTGAGAAGTGGTTTTTACCGGACGCGGGGTAACCGGCGGCGTTTTGTTATCCGCGCTGTCAGTTGTAACAGGTGCACAGGTGGCCCCCGGTGCCTGCGGCCCTAAATTGAGCATACGGCGCAAAATTTCCGATGCGCTTTCACCAATGTGCTGTGTGTGGCTGGCAATATAACTGTAAAGTTCTTCATCTACATCGATTGTTTTCATTTCTACCCGGTTCTTTTATTCGTTAACGCGGAACACGTTATTATAAGATAGAAAAATGCAAAACAAAACAAGTAAAATTTCAATAACTTAAACTAAAAACCCCCGCAGTTTGCCCCGTCCGGCATTTAAAAAATAAATCAGTAAGTTATCGTTTCCGGACACACAATCAATCACAGAAACATTTACTTAACATGTTGGTTTCCGGGGGCTGCCGTGTCATCATATCCGCCTGTTTTGCTCTGCGGATCGGTTGTTAATATGAAATTACCTGCATTACTTCATCATGAAATATTCACGCCTGAAACATCACATCACACCACACCCATTGTTCTGATCCACGGTTTGTTCGGGGATCTGCATAACCTCGGGGTACTTGGCCGTGAACTGCGGAAAACGCATACCGTGGTACAGATTGATGTCCGTAACCACGGCGATTCACCGCGCGCACAAACCATGACTTACCGGGAAATGGCGCAGGATGTGCTTGATCTTATCCGCTCCCTGAACATTGAAAAAGTAATAGTGATTGGCCATTCCATGGGCGGAAAAATCGCCATGGCGTTGGCTGCGCTGGCACCGGATCTCACTGAAAAGCTGATTGTTATTGATATGGCTCCCGTCGCTTACGGTGTACGCCGTCATGATGAGATTATCGCGGCACTGGAAGATGTTACTGCCGCCGGTGTCACCACACGCACAGAGGCCACCGCAATTATGGCGCGGCGCATCCGTGAGGATGGCGTTATTCCGTTCCTGCTGAAATCCTTTAAGCAGGGAGAATGGAAATTCAATCTGCCGGTTATCAAAGCACAGTATGAATCCATCATCGGCTGGGAAACTCTGCCGCCGCAACAGGTTCCGCTGCTGCTTATCCCGGGCGGTAATTCATCGTATGTGAAACCGGAATACCGCGATGCCATTATGGCGCAGTTCCCGCAGGCAACCGCGCATGTGATTGCCGGATGCGGCCACTGGGTACACGCTGAAAAACCGGACGCGGTTCTGCGCGCCATCAGCCGTTTTCTGGATAAAGCCTGACAGCAGTGCCGCCGTCACGGCGGCATCGTTCACTGCCGGAAACTGAGTATCAGGCTGTCAGTATCACTCTCCTGCCACCAGGCCACAACAGAACGCACCTGTTGTCTGACATCCTGCCCCGGCAGATCAAAACAGATATCCAGCAGACAGCAGCCCGATAAAATCAGACACAAATACTGAAGCGGACGGATAAACACCGTCAGCATCTGCTTTACTTTGCAGCCGTACTGATACTTTTTGTGCGATATCCGCGATAATTCCGCAGATTCTGAGATACGATCCATGTGCGCGTCCTCTGTTATTCCCTTGCTGAAAATACATACTACGTAATGCCTGCCCGCAAAAACACTCCGTTATCCTGATCTGAATACTCTTTTTTTTCTAATATATTCATAACGATAATTGCAACAGTGAATCCATTGATGCGACCAATCACCCATCCTGCAGCGCTGCCGCACTGGCGGGCAGACGGTGCGATGTTAATCAATCTGCACGAAATCCGCGGTAACAGGCCGCGAAGCGGTGGCGGTAAGCGGGATGGCGGTGTATCATTGCGCGTTTATCATTGTAATCCGCCTTTTCGTAGTAAAATTATGGCCAAAGAACAAACGGATCGTACCACGCTGGATTTGTTCGCTGACGAACGCCGGCCCGGACGCCCGAAAACAAACCCGCTCTCCCGTGATGAGCAGTTGCGGATTAACAAACGCAATCAGCTGCGGCGTGACAAAGTTAACGGATTACGCCGCGTTGAGCTCAAACTGAATGCGGATATTGTCGATGCCCTGAACCAGATGGCATACGAAGAAAACGTGAACCGGGGCGAACTTATCGAGCAAATTCTGCTTGATTACCTTCAGCGTTCTGATTTATGCACCAAATTGTGAGACGACACACCACACAAATTTGACAGACTTCAAATACTGTTTTCGTCAGAATGGTATTTATGAAGATGAAATAGTTATAATTTCTGCTTGTTGTCGCTGCGGCGTCCTTTTGCAGGCACAGAGATTTTCGGTTGAGAGGCTTATTTATGGCAATCGCAGGTATATTTTTTGGTAGTGACACCGGTAACACAGAAAATATCGCTAAAATGATTCAGAAATTACTCGGCGATGACGTTGCTGAAGTCCGGGATGTTGCCAAGTGCAGCAAAGAGGACATCGAAGGGTTTGATTTCTTACTGCTGGGTATCCCGACCTGGTATTACGGTGAAGCACAGTGCGACTGGGATGATTTCTTCCCGACACTGGAAGAAATTGATTTTAACGGTAAAATTGTGGCTATCTTCGGTTGTGGTGACCAGGAGGATTACGCAGAGTATTTCTGTGACGCTATGGGCACCATCCGTGACATCATTGAACCGCGCGGCGCGACCATTGTGGGCCACTGGCCGACAGAAGGCTACCACTTTGAAGAGTCAAAAGGCCTGGCGGACGACAGTCACTTTATCGGCCTGGCTATTGATGAAGATCGCCAGCCGGAGCTGACTAACGAACGCGTGGCAAAATGGGTTGAGCAGATCCGCGAAGAAATGAGTCTCGACGAGATTCTGGCAATTTAAGGTTTTCCCTTAAATTGCGAATGATAATTCTGCTTATTTATGTAATGATATTATTTATCCGGTCCGGCATCGGTCAGGCGAATCGCACCTGACACCTTTTGATAGCCGGACATTGTGTTCAGCCGTTGAGCGTTTTCCCGAGTGTGCGCTCACCAGCGACAATATAGGACTAAATCCGCATGACCGATAACAATAAAGCATTGAAAAATGCAGGACTGAAAGTCACACTTCCCCGCCTGAAGATTCTGGAAGTGTTGCAGGATCCGGAGTGCCATCACGTCAGTGCGGAAGATCTCTACAAAAAACTGATCGATATCGGTGAAGAGATTGGACTCGCAACTGTCTACCGCGTTCTGAACCAGTTTGATGACGCCGGTATTGTCACCCGTCATAACTTTGAGGGCGGCAAATCCGTTTTTGAACTGACCCAGCAACACCACCACGATCACCTGATCTGCCTGGATTGCGGTAAAGTGATTGAGTTCAGTGATGAATCCATTGAATCACGTCAGAAAAATATCGCGGAACGCCACGGTATTAAACTCACCAACCACAGCCTGTACCTGTACGGCCACTGTGCGGATGGTGACTGCCGTTCTGATGAAGGTATCCACGACGAGAAAAAATAATTCTCACCGTTGACCATTTTGTATGAAAGGCGCGTATCGCGCCTTTTTGTTGCTGTTTTTCAGAACACATGCACACAAAAAAGCCGTTCCTGCGAACGGCTTTTTTATACCAGTAACACTGTATTATCAGTTACTTACCTTCAATTTTTGCCCAAGTATCACGCAGGCCGACAGTCCGGTTAAAGACTAATTTATCCGCTGAGGATAATTTGGCATCAGCACAGAAATACCCTTCGCGCTCAAACTGATACGGTTTGCTGCTGTCAGCGGCGACCAGTGACGGCTCCACAAAACCCTGACGGATCACCAGAGAATCCGGGTTAAGTGTTGACAGGAAATCATCCTCTGCGCCCGGGTTCGGTACACTGAACAGGCGATCATACAGACGGATTTCCGCCGGTACCGCGTGCTTCACGCTGACCCAGTGGATAACGCCCTTCACTTTACGTCCGTCAGCCGGATCTTTATTCAGGGTTTCCGGATCATAGGTGCAGTAGATAGTGGTGATATTGCCTTCGCTGTCTTTTTCCGCGCGCTCTGCTTTAATCACAAACGCATTACGCAGGCGCACTTCTTTATTCAGCACCAGACGCTTGTACTGCTTGTTCGCTTCTTCACGGAAGTCCGCGCGATCAATCCAGATTTCACGGCTGAACGGCACTTCGCGGCTGCCCATCTCCGGTTTGTTCGGATGATTCGGCATGGTGACCATCACATCACCTTCCGGCATGTTTTCAATCACGACTTTAACCGGATCGATAACCGCCATGGCGCGTGGTGCGCTTTCGTTCAGGTCATCACGGATACAGGATTCCAGAGCCGCCATTTCGACGTTGTTATCCTGTTTGGTGACACCGATACGGCGGCAGAACTCGCGGATAGAAGCGGCAGTATAACCACGGCGGCGCAGACCGGAAATGGTCAGCATGCGCGGGTCATCCCAGCCTTCAACAAATTTCTCTGTTACCAGCTGATTCAGTTTCCGCTTGGACATCACGGTGTATTCAAGATTCAGGCGGGAGAACTCATACTGACGCGGATGGCAGTCAATGGTGATGTTATCCAGCACCCAGTCATACAGGCGGCGGTTGTCCTGGAATTCCAGCGTACAGAGTGAATGGGTGATCCCTTCCAGCGCATCAGAAATACAGTGGGTGAAATCGTACATCGGGTAGATGCACCATTTATCACCGGACTGATGGTGGGTCGCAAACTTAATGCGGTAAATCACCGGATCACGCATCACCATAAAGGAGGATGCCATATCGATTTTGGCACGCAGACACGCTTTACCTTCCTCAAAGCCGCCGTCACGCATTTTTTCGAACAGCGCGAGGTTCTCTTCCGGGGTACGGTCGCGGTACGGGCTGTTTCTGCCCGGCTCTTTCAAGGTGCCGCGGTATTCACGGATCTCTTCCGGACTTAATTCGCAGACATACGCCAGACCTTTGTTGATCAGCTCAACGGCGTAGTTGTAAAGCGTGTCGAAATAGTCGGAGGAGTAACATACTTTGCCGCTCCACTGAAAACCGAGCCATTTGACATCGTTTTCAATGGAATTAACGTATTCCACGTCTTCTTTAACCGGGTTGGTGTCATCAAAACGCAGATTGCATTGCCCCTGATAGTCTTGTGCAATGCCGAAATTCAGGCAGATTGATTTCGCATGACCAATATGCAGGTAACCGTTCGGCTCAGGCGGGAAGCGCGTGTGAACCGTGGTATGTTTTCCGGAAGCCAGGTCTTCGTCAATAATCTGACGAATAAAGTTTGTCGGGCGGGCATCAGCCTCGTTCATTGTCATAATTCCTCAATGCAATATGCGCGTTAATAACCTCTTATCATCCGATATGATGCGCTCATATACAACCACCTGAGCACAGAAATATCAGCCGGGCAGATGCCTTCGCGCAAAAAACAGATAAAAAAACGGGAAGCAGCTGCCTCCCGTTATTATCATAACCGCAATCACTTATTTAATGACATGATACAGTTCAGATTCGTTTGCCTTAACCAGACCTTTGGCAACAATCTCCACGCGATCATAATCATCGATATTACTGATGATTACCGGGCTTATCATAGATTTGGCATGCTCGTTCAGATACGCCAGATCCAGTTTCAGCACCGCATCACCGGCAGCAACCTGTGCGCCTTCTTCAATCAGGCGGGTAAAGCCGTTGCCGTTCAGATTCACGGTATCAATACCCATGTGAACAATAATTTCCGCACCATTATCCGTTTCCAGGCAGAATGCATGGTTGGTATCGAAAATTTTCACCACAGTACCTGCCGCCGGGGCATATACGGTGTCGCTTTCCGGTTTGATGGCAATACCGTCACCGACAACACGGCCGGCAAATGCTTCATCCGGTACAGCGGATAAATCAACCACTTCACCGTCGAATGGTGCCACCAGCGTCAGTACCACGTTACCGTCGCCCTGAGCTTTGGCTTTCACTGCTTCAGGAGCTGCCGCCGCAGCCTGAGCTGCTGCAACCGGGCCTTCTTTCAGCACGTCACGCATTGCGTTGGCGATCAGCTCGGCACGGGTGCCGACAATCACCTGCACACTCTCTTTATTCAGACGGATAACGCCGGAAGCACCGATTTGTTTCGCATAAGCATCATTCACCTGCGCGGAGTCCTTCACAGTCAGACGCAGACGGGTGATACAGGCATCAATACCGGTCAGGTTATCTGAACCGCCGATAGCCGCGATATACTGACGTGCTTCGCTGCTGATGGATTTTTTCTCATCTTTTTTGTTATCAGTGCTGACATTCTCACTGTAACCATCAACGGTATCGTTGGTTGCCATCGCCGCTTCACGGCCCGGGGTTAACAGGTTGAATTTGGTGATAACAAAACGGAACACCACGTAGTACAGCGCGAAGAAGACCAGGCCCTGCAGGATCAGCATATACCAGTTGGTTGCCAGCGGGTTGCGTGAGGACAACGCCATATCCACCAGCCCCGCACTGAAGCCGAAACCGGAAATCCACTGCATGGTTGCAGCGATAAACAGGGAGATACCGGTCAGGAAGGCATGGATGACATACAGTACCGGTGCCACAAACATAAAGGAGAATTCAATCGGCTCGGTGATACCGGTGAAGAACGCGGCAAATGCACCGGCGATCATAATACCGGCTACTTTTGCTTTGTTTTCCGGTTTGGCGCAGTGATAAATCGCCAGCGCGGCACCCGGGATACCAAACATCATGATCGGGAAGAAACCAGCCTGATAACGGCCTGTGATACCCGGAATCGCCGTACCGGCATCAATGGATTGCTGACCGGCCAGGAAGTTAGGAATATCGTTGATATCCGCCACGTTGAACCAGAATACAGAGTTCAGTGCGTGGTGCAGACCGACCGGGATCAGCAGACGGTTAAAGAAGCCGTAAATCCCCGCGCCCCACGCGCCCAGGTCTTTAATGCTCTTACCGAAGGAAACCAGTGCATCATAAATGACCGGCCAGACATACATCAGTACCGCAGCCACCAGGATCATCACGAATGACGCCAGGATAGGCACCAGACGGCGGCCGCTGAAGAATGACAATGCCATCGGCAGCTCAACACCGCTGTAACGGTTATACAGTTCGGCGGAAATAACACCGACCAGGATACCGATAAACTGGTTATTGATCTTACCGAACGCCGCCGGAACCGCTTCCGGAGGGATCCCCTGAATCATACCGACAGTCGCGGTGGAACACAGGGTGGTCACCACCATAAAGCTGACAAAACCGGTCAGTGCTGCCGCACCGTCTTTGTCTTTTGACATCCCGTAAGCGATACCGATAGCAAACAGCATTGACATGTTATCAATGATAGCCGCACCGGATTTAATCAGGAACGCGGCAACCACGTTGTCCGCACCCCAACCCGTCGGGTCGATCCAGTAACCGACCCCCATCAGAATTGCCGCAGCCGGCAATGTGGCGACAGGCACCATCAGTGCCCGGCCAATCCGCTGCAGATAGTTCAGTATACCCACTCACTCCCCCTTGCCGCCCTGACGAACGGCTTTTTTGTTTTACAGCATTATTATCACAGCCATGACCGGCTGCCTTTTTGTGTACATCTGAATTTGTAACAACCGGTCTGATTACTCACCGGATTGCGTAACACTTATTTTACTGCCAACTATACGTATCAGTCTAAAAAGTTTATTTCGCTTCGCAAATTAAATAGCTGTGATTTGTGATTATTGTCACCAATATTCGTCACCGGCTGGTTAAAATGCTGGCAGTCACACAAAACTTATTTTAAGATAAAAAATATCTTTTCCGGCGGCTGTATTCTCTCCCGTGACTAATAAATTCCGGGTATTCATGCTATAGATGAGACAGGAAGGATCTTCCTGAGACAGCACAGCAGTACCGGGCCGATAACCCGGTATAACTTAACGAGGTAGAATCGATATGCGTTTAATCCCTCTTGCGAAAGCGCAGGATGTCGGTCAGTGGTCCGCACAGTACATCGCTGACAAAATCAATGCGTTCCGCCCGACGGCAGAACGACCGTTTGTTCTGGGACTGCCGACCGGCGGCACCCCGCTGGCCACCTACAAGGCGCTGATCGCCCTGCATCAGGCCGGAAAAGTCAGTTTCCGTCATGTGGTGACTTTTAATATGGATGAGTATATCGGCCTGCCGGAATCCCATCCGCAGAGCTATCACTCATTTATGCATGAGAATTTCTTTAATCACATTGATATCCCGGCAGAAAACATCAACCTGCTCAATGGTAATGCCCCGGATACCGATGCGGAATGTGAACGCTACGAAGCGAAGATAAAAGCTTACGGCGGCGTACAGCTGTTTATGGGCGGCGTCGGTAATGACGGTCACATTGCCTTTAACGAACCGGGCTCATCACTGACTTCGCGCACCCGTGTCAAAACGCTGACACCGGAAACCCGTATCGCCAACTCCCGTTTCTTTGATAATGACATCAATAAAGTGCCGAAATATGCGCTCACTGTAGGTGTCGGCACACTGATGGATGCCAAAGAACTGCTGATCCTCGCCACCGGCCATAACAAGGCTATGGCGGTACAGCAGGCGGTTGAAGGCTCGGTGAATCATATGTGGACGATTACCTGTGTGCAGATCCACCCGAAAGCCATTGTGGTGTGTGATGAACCGGCCACACTTGAGCTGAAAGTGAAAACCCTGAAGTATTTCTGCCACCTTGAATCTGACATTACCGAACAGTTTGCTGCTGAATAACCGATGCTGACCGCCCTTTATCCGGGCGGTTTTTGTTGTGTTGTCTTATCTTTAAATAAGTATTCTCTCCCCCAGGAGGCGTTATGTACGCATTAACCAATGCCATTATTTATACCGGTCACGATCGTCTGGAAAACCACGCGGTCATTATTGACGGCGAATTAATCCACAGCGTGTGTCCGGTCAGTGAGTTACCGGACGGAATTGACACCCGTGATCTGGGCGGTGCCATCCTCTCCCCGGGATTTATTGATTTGCAGGTCAACGGCTGCGGCGGCGTACAGTTTAATGACAATGAGGACGATATCACGGTCCGCACCCTGGACATTATGCAGAAGGCCAACGAACGCACCGGCTGCACCAGCTTCCTGCCGACACTGATCACCAGCCCCGATTCGCTGATGAAACTGAGTGTCAGTACCATGCGTGATTATCTGAAAAACCATAAAAATCAGGCGCTGGGGCTGCATCTGGAAGGGCCTTACATCAACCCGGTGAAGAAAGGCACACACAATCCGGACTATATCCGCAAACCGGATGCCGCGATGATTGATTTCCTGTGTGACAACGCAGATGTGATAACCAAACTCACCCTGGCACCGGAAATGGTGGAACCCGCTGTTATCCGCAAACTGACGGATGCCGGCATTGTGGTCTCCTCCGGGCACTCCAATGCAAGTTATGAAGAGTCCCGTACCGGGTTTGAAAACGGTATCACTCTCTCCACACACCTGTTTAATGCTATGCCGTACATTTCCGGCCGTCAGCCGGGACTGATTGGTGCGATTTATGATACCTCTGAAATATATGCCGGAATTATTGCTGACGGCCTGCATGTTTCCTGGCCGAACATCCGCAACAGTAAAGCCCTCAAGCGCGATAAACTGATCCTGGTCACCGATGCCACCGCACCGGCGGGGCTTGATCCGAAAACCAGCGGGCTGGATCATTTTATCTTTGCCGGCAAAACGATATATTATCGTGATGGTTTATGTGTGGACGAAAACGGCACACTGAGTGGTTCCTCACTCACCATGATCCGCGCAGTGGCAAACTGTGTTCAGCATGTCGGTATTCCGCTGGATGAAACCCTGCGCATGGCCACACTCTATCCGGCACGGGCAATTGGTGTTCAGGACAGACTGGGAAGTATTAAATCCGGCAGTATTGCCAACCTGACCGCCTTCACCGCTGATTTTTCTGTCTGTATGACAATCGTTAACGGGAATGTGGTCCATACATCATGAGTAAAAGACGCTGATGGGTAACGGAATTCCGCAGATAGGTAATATTGATTTAGTCAAACAGCTGAACGGGGCGGTGGTTTACCGCCTGATAGACCGTTCCGGCCCGATTTCACGCATTCAGATTGCCGAACAAAGTCAGCTGGCACCCGCCAGCGTGACCAAAATTACCCGTCAGCTTCTTGAGCGCGGCCTGATAAAAGAGGTGGATCAGCAGGCATCCACCGGAGGACGCCGCGCTATCTCCATTATTTCCGAGCATCGCGCCTTTCAGACTATCGGCGTGCGTCTCGGCCGCCATGATGCCACGATCGCACTGTTTGATCTCAGCGGACGGGCGCTCGAAGAAGAGACCTGTCCCCTGGAAGCCACTTCTCAGGCTGATGCGGAAGCTAAACTCATTGCGCTGATCGACAACTTCAGACAGACGCACCAGCGCCGCATCCGCGAGCTTATCGCTATCGCGGTGATACTGCCCGGACTGGTCGATCCGGATCGCGGTATTGTGCGTTATATGCCTCACATTACTGTCAGTGACTGGCCGCTGACTGAAAATCTTCATCACCATTTTAAACTGCCGTGCTATGCCGGCCATGATATCCGCAGCCTCGCGCTGGCCGAACACTATTTCGGCGCCACCCGCGATTGCGCGGATTCTCTGCTGGTGCGTATTCACCGGGGGGCCGGGGCGGGGATCATTATCAATAATCAGATCCTGCTCAACCGGCGCGGTAACCTCGGCGAAATCGGCCATATTCAGATAGATCCGCTCGGCGAACGCTGCCACTGCGGAAACTTCGGCTGTCTGGAAACAGTCGTATCGGATGCCGCTATTGAAACCCGGGTAAAACACCAGCTGGTTCAGGGGTTTGAGAGTGAACTGACGCCGGATAACTGCTCCATCCGCGCCATCTGCCGTGCCGCTAACCGGGGGGATGCCCTTGCGGCAGAAGTGATAAAACAGGTCGGTAATTCCCTCGGAAAAGCCATTGCCATCACAATAAACCTGTTTAACCCGCAAAAAGTGGTGATTGCCGGTGAGATAACCGCCGCTGAAAATGTGCTGCTCCCTGCCCTGCAAAGCTGCATAAATACGCAGTCGCTGAAAAATTTCCGCGAGGATTTGCCGGTGGTGATTTCACAGCTGCCGCCGAACTCCGCTATCGGGGCATTTGCCCTGATAAAACGGGCGATGCTGTACGGTGAACTGCTGCTGCATGTTCTGGAAAATAAACCGGATACGGCGGAATAATCCGCCACCGGATAAATGCGTCAACTCCGTGATTTTATCCTGTTTTTTGTACTGTTTATCTTCAAAGTGATTATTATGCAGGCAAACAAACGGATTTCATCAAAATATCTGCAAAAAGCAGTTGACGCTTTTGGCTGTAATCCGCATAATGCGCCCCGCAACGCCGATGAAGGTCACGCAAAAAAAAGATGGCTACGTAGCTCAGTTGGTTAGAGCACAACACTCATAATGTTGGGGTCACAGGTTCGAATCCCGTCGTAGCCACCATCTTTTTTGCGGGAGTGGCGAAATTGGTAGACGCACCAGATTTAGGTTCTGGCGCCGCAAGGTGTGCGAGTTCAAGTCTCGCCTCCCGCACCATTTCTCGTGACATTCGTTGTTGCTTATTGTATTTCCGGATGGGGTATCGCCAAGCGGTAAGGCACCAGGTTTTGATCCTGGCATTCCCAGGTTCGAATCCTGGTACCCCAGCCATCTTCCACTGAGCGGAAAAATGAAGTATGATAAGCCTCGTTTTTCAGGTGGGGTATCGCCAAGCGGTAAGGCACCAGGTTTTGATCCTGGCATGCCCTGGTTCGAATCCAGGTACCCCAGCCATATTCTGAAAAGCGGCTTTGTTAAAGCAGTAAAAGATGGCTACGTAGCTCAGTTGGTTAGAGCACAACACTCATAATGTTGGGGTCACAGGTTCGAATCCCGTCGTAGCCACCATCTTTTGCAGCCACTATCTTTTGGGGTATCGCCAAGCGGTAAGGCACTGGATTCTGATTCCAGCATTCCCAGGTTCGAATCCTGGTACCCCAGCCAAATTCCGAAAGCCCGTCTCTGACGGGCTTTTTGCTTTTCTGAATCCGGATAAAACCCTTATTCTGTTATTTCGTGCTTCTGCTGCCAGCGGGTAAAAACGAAAAGACGCTGTAAACACATCCCTGTCCGCTCGATTCGCGCCATCCATGGCGCTTTACGCTTTTCGTTTCTTTTACCCGCTGTCCGCTGTTACCTGACCGGCCGGAAAACCAACGGGTTATACTCCCAGCGCATATTTCAGCGCCAGCTTTTTCAGCGGAGTTGCACGTTGTGCCACCGTCAGTGCCAGATTACGCAACGGCTGTAACCCCGGCAGGGTATTACTGAAAGTGAGATAAAACGCATCCATCCCGGCCTGCATCAGCAGGTTATCCGGACGCCGGCGGCGCTCATAACGTCTGAGAACAGATTCACTGCCCCAGTCCTCACAGCACTCACGCGCCGCAATCAGGGTATTCAGCAGGGTATCCGCATCACGGTAACCGAGGTTTACTCCCTGTCCGGCCAGCGGATTGATGGTATGCGCCGCATCGCCGATCAGCGCCAGCCCGTCCTGTACATAACGGGCGGCATGATGACGCACCAGCGGGAAGGATCCGCAGGCCAGCGGAGTCACGTCCCCGAGGCGCTCAGGGAATGATGCGCGGATTTCCGCCTGCAGTTGCGGCAGCGGCAGTTTACTGAGCTGGCGGATCCGCGCCGGTGAGTCATACCAGACCAGCGAGGCATAAGAGTCAAACAGCGGCAGAAACGCACGCGGGCCGGACGGGAAAAACTGCTGCCAGGTGATATCCTGCTGCTCACGCCCGGTATCAACGGTGATCAGCATACAGGACTGACGATACTGCCAGCCGCGGCTGCCGATACCGGCCAGCGTTCTGACCTGGGATTTCGCGCCGTCCGCGCCGATCACCAGCCGGGTATTAATTACGTCGCCCTTATCAAATGTAAGCAACCATTCACCGGATTGCTTTGTCATACTCTGTAACCGCGCCGGACACAGACAGGTGATCAGCTCATGTGTGGTGATCATCTCCCACAATGCCCGCTGCAGCACCGGGTTTTCCACCATATACCCCAGCTCAGGTAACCCGAGGCTCTCTGCGGTAAAGGTTACTTCTGACCCCGGTTCCTCATAGGTTTCCAGGGTGCGGTACGGTACACAACGCATGGCACAGACACGCTCCCATACCCCGAGGCTCTCCAGTAACTCAGCTGACGCGCGGCTGATGGCGGAAATCCGCACGTCAGGGCGGCTCTGAGCATCGAACGGTGCCGGTGCCTGTAACTCAGCCACAGTGACACGAAAACCGGCCTGAGCCAGTCCCAGGGCTGTGGCGGCACCAATCATTCCCCCGCCGATAACGGTGACTTCAGAATGTGTTAACGGGTTATCCATGACATACCTATTCTAATACGTTGATTTTTTGTTCAATTGCCGTAAATTCACCGGGAAAGGTGAAGATCCGTGCTGCCGGGTCTGGTCACTGGTGTGTCAAATGACTACAATATCGACCATTGGTTACATCAAAACCTGATTGAATACACACAATGCTTTTCAGTGTTGCGGGTATTGTTTCACTGAAAACAGCGGATTGAGAAAATGTCGACGAGTAAAAAACTGTACATAAAAACCTGGGGCTGTCAGATGAATGAGTACGATTCATCCAAAATGGCTGACCTGCTGGAAAGCACCCACGGCTATACTTTAACAGACAATGCCGATGAAGCCGATATTCTCCTGCTTAATACCTGTTCTATCCGTGAAAAAGCGCAGGAAAAAGTGTTCCACCAGCTCGGCCGCTGGAAAAACCTCAAGGATGTGAATCCGGACATTATTATCGGTGTCGGGGGCTGTGTGGCCTCCCAGGAAGGGGATTTTATCCGCCGCCGCGCCCCGGCCGTGGACATTGTCTTCGGCCCGCAGACACTGCACCGCCTGCCGGAGATGATCAACAAACTCAGAGGCGACCGCAGCCCGATTGTGGACATCAGCTTCCCGGAAATCGAAAAATTTGACCGCCTGCCGGAACCGCGCGCCGAAGGCCCGTCCGCGTTTGTTTCTATCATGGAAGGCTGTAATAAATACTGCACCTTCTGCGTAGTGCCTTACACCCGTGGTGAGGAAGTCAGCCGTCCGTGTGATGATGTGCTGTTTGAAATCGCACAGTTAGCCGCTCAGGGTGTGCGTGAAGTAAACCTGCTGGGTCAGAACGTAAATGCTTACCGCGGCCCGGCATTTGACGGCAGCATCTGCAGTTTTGCCGAACTGATCCGCCTGGTGGCCGCGATTGACGGTATCGACCGCATCCGCTTTACCACCAGCCATCCGATTGAATTCACGGATGATATTATTGCCGTATATGAAGATACCCCGGAACTGGTCAGCTTCCTGCATCTGCCGGTACAGAGCGGCTCAGACCGTATTCTGACCCAGATGAAACGCGCCCATACCGCGCTGGAATACAAATCCATCATCCGCAAACTGCGCAAAGCGCGTCCGGACATCCTGATCAGCTCTGACTTTATCGTCGGCTTCCCGGGAGAAACCAATGACGACTTCGAAAAAACCATGCAACTGATTGCGGAAGTGAATTTCGATATGAGCTTCAGTTTCATCTACTCCCCGCGTCCGGGTACCCCGGCGGCTGATCTGCCGGATGATGTCACCGAAGAAGAGAAAAAACAGCGTCTGTACCTGTTACAACAGCGGATTAACCAGCAGGCGATGAGCTACAGCCGCCAGATGCTCGGCACCACACAGCGTATCCTGGTGGAAGGCCCGTCCCGTAAAGACGTCATGGAGTTATCCGGACGCACCGAAAACAACCGCGTGGTGAACTTTGAAGGCACCCCGGACATGATCGGCAAATTTGTGGATGTTGAAATTACCGATGTCTATACCAACTCACTTCGCGGCCGCGTGATCCGGACAGAAGATCAGATGAACCTGCGTGTTCACGAAACCCCGGAATCCGTGATTGCCCGCACCCGTAAAGAAGACGAACTGGGTGTCGGCATCTATCAGCCATCCGTACACTAACTAACGATCACGCGCAGAATGACCTGCGCGTGAGCATACACAGAGAGATTCAGTGACAGAGACCTATATATCACCTTCACAGGTAGCAACACAGGAAATTTTCCTCGAACCCGCCGAAAATCAGCGTCTGCAAAGCCTCTGCGGTCCCTTCGACGATAACATCAAACTGCTCGAGCGCCGCCTCGGCACCGAAATCAGCCGCCGCGACAACCGCTTCCGGCTGACCGGCAAACCGCACTGTGTCAAAGCCGCAGCGGCGATCCTGCGCCAGCTCTATGTGGAAACCGCCCCGGTACGCGGCGTGATCCGCGATATCGACCCGGAACAGGTTCACCTCGCCGTGGCAGAGAGCCGTGTTCTGGAACAGAGCGACGAGCATGTACCGGACTACGGCAAATCCGTCAATATCAAAACCAAACGTGGTGTGGTTAAACCGCGTACGCCAAACCAGGCGCAGTATATCGCCCACATTCTCGACCACGATATCACCTTCGGTATCGGCCCTGCCGGGACCGGGAAAACCTATCTGGCAGTCGCTGCAGCCGTGGATGCCCTGGAGCGTCAGGAAATCCGCCGCATTCTGCTGACCCGCCCTGCCGTTGAGGCTGGTGAGAAACTCGGCTTCCTGCCCGGTGATCTCAGCCAGAAAGTCGATCCGTATCTGCGCCCGCTGTATGACGCACTGTTTGAAATGCTCGGCTTTGAGAAAGTGGAAAAGCTGATTGAGCGCAACGTGATTGAAGTCGCGCCGCTGGCCTATATGCGCGGCCGGACCCTGAACGATGCCTTTATTATTCTCGATGAAAGCCAGAACACCACCATCGAACAGATGAAAATGTTCCTGACCCGTATCGGCTTTAACTCCAAAGCGGTTATCACCGGGGATATCACCCAGATTGACCTGCCGAACGGCAATAAATCCGGTCTGCGCCACGCCATTGAAGTGCTGGCGGATGTACCGGAACTGAGCTTTAACTTCTTTCACAGTGAAGACGTGGTGCGTCATCCTATCGTGGCAAAAGTGGTGATTGCCTATGAAGCGTGGGAAGCCGCAGAACAGAAACGCAAACAGATGCTGAAACAGCAGCGTGATGCCGAACGCGCGCAGGCACAGCAGGAACAATCTCATGAGTAATCCGGTTCTTGATTTACAAATCGCCTGTGAAAACACAGACAACCTGCCCTCTGAAGCTCAGTTTCAGCGCTGGATTGACGGCGTGCTGCCGATGTTTCAGGAAGAGAGCGAAGTCACCATCCGCCTGGTGGATGAAGCGGAAAGCCACGAGCTGAACCTGACTTACCGCGGCATGGATAAACCGACCAACGTGCTCTCCTTCCCGTTTGAAGTGCCGCCGGAAATCGAACTGCCGCTGTTGGGGGATTTGATTATCTGCCGTCAGGTGGTGGAGCGCGAAGCCGCCGAACAGGAAAAAACCGAAGAAGAACACTGGGCGCATATGGTCGTTCACGGCTGCCTGCATCTGCTGGGTTATGACCACATCGAAGACGATGAAGCAGAAGAGATGGAAGGCCTGGAAACGGAAATCTTAAAAAAATTAGGCTATTCTGATCCGTATATCACAGAAAAAGCGTAGTCAGCGATGCCGTTTTTATGCTACATAATACGGCATCTTTCATTAAATCGGGGAATGTAAAAAAACCGCCATGAGCGACGACCATCCATCGGGTAGTGATACACCGAACCAGAAAAAGGGTTTCTTTTCTCTGCTGCGCCAGCAACTGTTCCACGGCGAGCCAAAAAGCCGTGAAGACCTCGTTGAGGTCATCCGTGATTCCGAACAAAATGCACTGATCGATCCTGACACCCGCGACATGCTCGAAGGGGTGATGGATATTTCTGATCAGCGTGTCCGCGATATCATGATCCCGCGTTCACAAATTGTGACTCTCAAGCGCAATCAGACACTCGACGAGTGCCTGGATGTCATTATTGACTCTGCCCACTCCCGCTTTCCGGTGATCAGCGAAGACAAAGATCACATTGAAGGCCTGCTGATGGCAAAAGATTTGCTGCCGTTTATGCGCAGTGATTCCGAAGAGTTCAGTATTGATAAAGTCCTGCGCCAGGCGGTTGTTGTGCCGGAAAGTAAGCGTGTTGACCGTCTGCTTAAGGAGTTCCGCTCCCAGCGCTATCATATGGCGATTGTGATCGATGAATTCGGCGGGGTCTCCGGACTTGTCACTATCGAGGACATTCTGGAGTTAATTGTCGGCGAAATTGAGGATGAATACGATGATGAGGATGACGTGGATATCCGTCAGCTCAGTCTGCACTCCTATTCTGTCCGCGCCCTCACCCAGATAGAAGATTTTAACGACGCATTCGGCACCCGCTTCAGTGATGAAGAGGTCGATACCGTCGGCGGGCTGGTGATGCAGGCCTTCGGCCATCTGCCGACCCGTGGTGAAACCATTGAGATTGACAACTACCAGTTCAAAGTTGCGATGGCAGACAGTCGTAAAATTATCCAGTTACATGTTAAGATTCCGGACGATGCTCCAATCCCGTCTTTAGATGAAGATAATCTGACATGATAAAATCACCTCATGGTTTACGCCAGTGGCCGCGTCTGCTGCTGGCACTGATTTTCGGGGCCGGCGGAACGCTGGCCTTTTCGCCTTTTGATCTCTGGTATTTCTCGCTGCCCGCACTGACTGCCCTGCTGTTGCTGACTCTCAACCGGACAGGCAAACAGGCCTGTGCTATCGGTTTCGCCTGGGGGCTGGGCTTATTCGGCAGCGGCGTAAACTGGGTGTATGTCAGTATCGCGGATTTCGGCGGTATGCCGGAAATTGCCAACCTGTTCCTTGTTGTCCTGCTGGCCGCCTATCTGGCACTCTATCCGATGCTGTTTGCCGGCCTGCTGGCCAAATGCTTCCCGCACGCCACTGTCTGGCGTCTGGTGATTGCCGCACCGGCACTCTGGCAGCTTACTGAATTTTTACGCGGCTGGGTACTGACCGGCTTCCCGTGGCTGGAATTCGGCTACACCCAGATTGATGGCCCGATGCGTGCACTGGCGCCAATTCTGGGTGTGAATGCCATCACCTTCCTGCTGATGGTGATAAGCGGGCTGATTGCCCTTTCTCTCTCGCAGCGCCGTATCCGTCCGCTGATCCCGGCGCTGGTGCTGCTGTTTACGCCGTGGCTTGCCCGCAACTACCAGTGGTATCAGATGAACAACGACCCGACCCAGGTCGCACTGGTACAGGGAAATATCGCCCAGTCCCTGAAATGGGAACAGGGCATGCTGGATAAAACGCTGGGTATCTATCTCAAAGAGAGCCGCCCGTACTTCCGCCCTGATACCCTGATTATCTGGCCGGAATCCGCTATTCCGGACTTTGCCGCCAGTCAGTCTGCGTTCCTGGATCAGCTCAACGGTCTGCTGACACTCAGCGGTGCACAGCTGATCACCGGTGTGGTGGATGCAGTCCCGAAAGCGGACGGCAAAGAGTATGATGTTTACAACACCCTGATTGTGCTGGGTAATAAGAGTGAATACGACAGCCGGGATAAAAACCGCTATTACAAACATCACTTAGTGCCGTTCGGGGAGTTTGTGCCGCTGGAAGATTTACTGCGTCCGCTGGCGCCGTTCTTTAACCTGCCGATGTCCGCTTTCAGCCGCGGAGGTTATATCCAGCCGCCGCTGACCGCCGGGAAAATGACACTGACCGCCGAGATTTGCTATGAAGTGATCCTCGGGGAGCAGGTGCGCCGCAATATGACCGACAAAACCGGTGTGCTGCTGACTGCCTCCAATGATGCCTGGTTCGGCCGCTCCATCGGCCCGTGGCAGCATTTCCAGATGGCACGGATGCGTGCGCTGGAGCTGGGTCGTCCGCTGCTGCGCGCCACCAATAACGGTATTACTGCTATTATTGCACCGGACGGCTCTGTCACCGCGCAATTACCGCAGTTCACACAGGCCACCCTGAGTGCCACTGTGACCTCTGCGTCCGGCTTCACACCGTATTACCGTATGGGCACCTGGCCGGTCTGGGGCGCTACTGTTGTCTTCCTCGGTCTGGCACTGATAAAACGCAGAAAGAGCACCGAGCGCGGCTTGCATTTTCGCTGATACGAAAAGTTTCCGCAGATAAAAAAATCCCGCCGTGATTGCTCACCGCGGGATTTTTTATTTCCGACTGATTACTTCGCCAGCCACAACCGTGCCATCATCCCCAACTGACTGGTCCAGCCGCTGGTGTAACTGACTATCTCCCCTTTGTGATAAATCACAAAAGTCGGCGTGACATTCACACCCCAGAGCTGAGAGATACGGCCATCCGGATCATTAATCACCGGAAAATAGTAACCTTTCGCTGCCATTCCTTTCGCCAGCCGGTCATCTTCGCCGGAGCGGATAGCAACCGTTACCACATTGTAGCCGAACTCAGACAGCTCGCTGACTGACGGCGAGGTCAGCTTGCAGATCCCGCACCAGGATGCCCAGAAGTAGACCAACAGCGGTTTTTCCGCACTCATCTGCGCAATGGACACCGGTGTGCCATCTGTCAGTGTCAGCGAAGGCACCGTGTTTAAATCCGGTGCCTGCGGTTTGCGCCAGTAGTCCATCGCCTGTGACGCAATAAATAAAATCACCAGCAGCAGGAGAAATTCCTTTCCCCACCTACGCAGTAACCGCATTATTTAACCTTAGCCAGCTGTTCCTTAATGATGGCATCCAGCTGTGCTTCATCCACGGCACCCGGCAGCATCACGTCACCAATCAGCGTTGCAGGGGTTCCCTGAACACCTAATTGTTCCGCCAGCATCATATTCATACGCATGGTATTCATGCTGTTATCAGTGACTTTCACATCACCTGCTTTGGCGGTTTTCAGTGCGCTGTTGATGTCATCCTGAGTCAGTGCGGTTTTCTTCTGCATCAGGCGGTTATGCAGCGGTGCGAACGCTTCCGGCTTGCTTTCCCATACAGAAAGTGCGGCACGGCTGGCATTCAGGGAGCTTTCCCCTTTGAACGGCAGCAGTTTGAAGACAACCGCCACGTCAGGGTATTTTTTCACCATCGCTTCCAGCTGCGGATCAAAACGTTTGCAGTACGGGCAGTTGTAATCGGTGAAAGATACGATGGTCAGTTTCGGTGATTTTGAACCAATACGCGGTGTGTACTTATCATTAAACAGTGCGTCAGCATTGGCTTTAACGGCATCTTTCATCTGTGCGGTCTGTTTTTCGGTCTGTTTCTGCTGAAGCGCCATAATCGCTTCTTCCAGAATTTCCGGGTTTTTGACCAGCGTGTCACGAACCAATTCACGCACCTGCGCTTCCTGGTCAGCGGTAAAAGCGGCCGCATGAGCTGTGGCTGTAAAGATAAGCGGAGCAATCATTAAAGCCGCGAGTGTTTTTTTCATGGTTCAATTCCTTGTGACTGATTTAACAGATGTAAGAGTGTTTCTTTATCCAGCAATGGTGACAAGATTTCACCATCAGGTAAAGCGGGGCCGTAAATCTGATTAAACGGTACTGCCAGATGCCCGCGTTTCTGTAAAAACGCATTAATATCCGGTGACGGTTTTGTCCAGTCCCCGCGCAGTGCGACAACATCCGGTTCACGGAGTGCGTCCTGAACATCATCGCGTAATAATACATTGTATTTGTTTGCTTTGCAGGTCACGCACCATTCGGCGGTCACATCCACAAAAACCCGTTTCCCCTGAGAAAGCGCGGTGTTCACCGCCTCTTCCGTCAGCGGCTGCCAGTCCACCTGATCACGGACCAGGCTCTGCTGCCGGTCATCCGTCATATTGATAGCGGCCCAGACACCTCCTGCCACCAGCAGCGCCACCAGCGCCGCAGATCCCCGCTTAATACCGGTACGGCGGAAAGCCAGCAGCGCAAGTACCAGCAGCACAACTGCCACCATCACCGCAGCCGTTTCCGGCCCGGTATGCGGGATCAGCAGACTAATCAGCCACAGTGCCGTAATAAACATCATGCCGCCCAGCACCAGACGCAGACCGTTCATCCAGCGGCCTGGTTTCGGCAGCGCCCGGGCAATTCCCGGAAACGCAGCGATCAGCAGCCACGGCAGACTCATTCCCAGCCCCAGTGCGGTAAAGATCATCCACAGCTGTGAATACGGAGCCACCAGCGCAAACGCAACAGCGGTGCCGAGGAACGGCGCGGTACAGGGGGTCGCCAGCAGCGTGGCAAACATACCTTCCATAAAGTGGCCGCGCATCCCTTTGCCGCCCGCTGTCGCCAGTTTTGTGGTTGCATTACTACTCAGGCGGATGGAGAAAACACCGAACAGATTGGCACTGAACAGTAAAGTTACCACCACCATAAAGCCGAGGAACCACGGGTTCTGGAACTGAATACCCCAGCCGACCGCACTTTGTGTCAGGCGTAATACAGACACCAGCGCCGCGAGGATCCAGAAGGAGACCATAATACCGGAGGAGGAGACCAGGAACTGGGTGCGGATCATCCGCCGCTCGCGGTTTTCCACATACAGCACAGCGCCGAGTTTCATCGCCAGCACCGGCAGAACACACGGCATAACGTTGAGGATCAGCCCGCCCAGCAATGCAAACAGCAGCAACATAATAAAGGAGGTATCACTGCCGGATGCGGCCGCAATATCCGGTCCGCTGCCGATCACCGTGGTGAGCGCCTGCGCTGCCGGGCCGTCTGTCACAACGACCGACAGCGGTTTTCCGTTCAGATCTGACGGCATTTCCCCCCAGTCATCCGTTACTTTAACGGACGCAGTGAGATTATCCCCGGAAATCGTAAATGACGGTGCGGCAAAAATGGTTTCTTTATCCGCATTAAAAAACAGCTGCGGATCCTGCCAGCCGCCCGGGCGGTGCAGTGCCATCGTCAGCGTCCCGCCGTTCACGCGGCTGCTGCCGATGGTGATATCACCGCCGGTCTGCGGAACCTGCTGCATCGCCATTACATACTGACGGTCAAAATCGTCCGGTACGGGCTCTGAGGTATCCAGTGAGACCGGATAATCGGTCAGGATACAGACATTACTGCATGTGGATAAGGTCAGTGTTCCGCTGAGCACCGGCAGCGCCTGAGCCGCCGTGACTTCCAGCGGGAACACCACACTGCCGCCGTAGCCCTGGGTGGAAAGCCCGGCGACGTCAAAACGCTGAGGTGCGGGCCAGAACCACTGTGTGGCAGCGGAGGCCTCCTGCCATGTCAGTTCAGGGGCAACGCCCCCCTCGCCCGGTGACTGCCAGTAGGTTTTCCAGCCGGGTTGTAATTCAACGGCCAGCAGCAGACGCAGTTTTCCGTCTTTCCACTGATCTGATGTGACTCTGACACGGGCGTGATCATTGTGCGGCATTTCGGTCCAGCCGGTATCAGCCGCATGCACAGTGGTCAGCGTGAACAAAAACAGCACAAACGCTGTTAATACAGAACGCATAATTTTTTTCATCTCCGAATTAAGCAAAAAACCCGACAATACACAGATTGCCGGTTGCTAATCCCTCATCACACAAAAATGGAGATGCCTGCGCAGCCGCATCGGCGGGATATGCTGACGCCACGAGCGCGAACGGTAACGGACAGGAACAATCACCGCGGTCATGACGAAGAAAAGAAGGGCAAAAAAGAGAGGTTCTGCCGGGAACTGCGGCACGGTACTCAGCGACTTGGCGCTGATATCACAGGTGCTGCCGGGATTGGCGCTGCCGGTTTCGGTATCACTCAGCAGCACCGGGGTGGTGAAATCCGCAGACGGGCTCAGACTGATGCGGGGCGCACCAGACGTCCGTTGTGTCAGACACAACAGGATAAAGAATAATGTGAAAAACAGCAGCAGATAACCCTGCCTGCGTTGCTTCAGCATAGCCCGCTCCCCGATAGTTACCGCCTATCTTACACAGCCTGCGATTTCAGACAACCGGATAACCATAACTTTACACATTTAACCGCAATGTGATGTTACCGCCGCACAGCAGAATTGTTACAACAGCGGATTATGACACGATAGCACTTTCCGGCCATAAAAGCACCGCACGAAACAGTAAAAAGCACCATTAACAGGTTAACAAACACACCATAACCAGCATATAAAACCAAACCAATTCAAAATACCATAATTTAATGTGAACACGCGTTCCGGGTGTAACTTGCACATCTTTATCGGACAGAGTGAGAGGGATCTCCCGATTTAAAACAAATTAACTTCCATTTATTAACAATAGTGTTCTATTTTTAACAATACAAACACAAGAGCAACACACGTCCTTATACCGTTTCCCGAAAAGGAGTTGTTTATGCGCAAGTTAGTTTTGTCTGTACTGGTCACCGGAGCCGCGCTTGCCAGTGCGGCGGTTTCTGCTGAAGAGCTGGCCGGTACACTGAAAAAAATCAATGACAGCGGCGTGATTGTTGTCGGTCACCGCGAATCCTCTGTTCCTTTCTCTTATTATGATAACCAGCAAAACGTGGTCGGCTATTCCCAGGATTACTCCAACCATATTGTTGATGCAGTGAAAAAGACCCTGAATAAACCGGATTTACAGGTCAAACTGATCCCGGTGACCTCTCAGAACCGTATCCCGCTGTTACAAAACGGCACATTCGATTTTGAGTGCGGCTCCACCACCAACAACCTGGCCCGTCAGCAACAGGCCGCCTTCTCCAACACCATTTTTGTGGTCGGTACCCGTCTGCTGACCGGTAAAGATTCCGGTATCAAAGACTTTGCCGATCTCGCCGGGAAAAACGTGGTGGTCACATCCGGTACCACATCTGAAATGCTGCTCAACAAACTCAATGATGAGAAGCAGATGAAGATGCGCATTATCAGCGCCAAAGATCACGGGGATGCCTTCCGCACCCTGGAGTCCGGTCGTGCGGTCGCCTTTATGATGGATGATGCCCTGCTGGCCGGTGAGCGCGCCAAAGCGAAAAAACCGGATAACTGGGTGATTGTCGGCACACCGCAGTCCGAAGAAGCCTACGGCTGTATGCTGCGCAAAGATGATCCGCAGTTCAAAGCCCTGATCGATAAAACGGTTTCTGATGCACAAACCTCCGGTGAGGCTGAGAAATCCTATACCCGCTGGTTCAAACAGCCGATTCCGCCTAAGAACCTCAACCTGAACTTTGAATTATCCGATGAAATGAAAGGGCTGTTCAAAGCGCCGAATGACAAGGCTTTTGAATAACCGCCACGGCGGCTGACGGCCTGACCGGCTGCGCCGTCCGGACTGAGGATATAACTAAGACCGCCGTGCCCGCGTTCACAACTGACGCGGGCACGGACGATAAACCACAGTCCGTTGCATGCAAATACACTGTCTGTCCGGTAACCACTGGTTATCCGTCTTATACAGGGAGTTCGTTCTTTTACCGGGAGCCGCGCTATGTCAGCTAACTGGGACTGGGGCATCTTTTTTCAGCCCGCCCCCTTCGGCAACACCACTTACCTCGGCTGGATCCTGTCCGGCCTGAAGGTCACTGTGCTGCTATCAATCTGTGCCTGGATTATCGCCTTTCTGGTGGGATCCCTGTTCGGTATTCTCCGTACGGTGCCGAATAAGTTTCTCTCCTCGCTCGGCACCATTTATGTGGAAATTTTCCGTAATGTGCCGCTGATCGTCCAGTTCTTCACCTGGTATCTGGTGATCCCGGAGTTCCTGCCGTCGTCCCTGCGCGACTGGTTTAAAATGGATCTTGACCCGAATATCCAGTTCTTTATTTCCTCAACCCTCTGTCTGGGGCTGTTTACCGCCGCCCGTATGACCGAACAGGTACGTGCCGCCATTCAGTCACTGCCGCGCGGCCAGAAAGCCGCCGGGCTGGCGATGGGACTGACACTGCCGCAGACTTACCGCTATGTGCTGCTGCCGAATGCCTACCGCGTGATTATTCCGCCGATGACATCGGAAATGCTCAACCTGGTGAAAAACTCTGCCATCGCCTCCACTATCGGGCTGGTCGATATGGCCGCTCAGGCCGGGAAGTTACTGGATTATTCCGCCAGAGCCTATGAGTCCTTTACCGCAATCACCCTCGCCTATGTCGGCATCAACGTTATTATTATGCTGGCCATGCATTTACTGGAAAAACGGGTGCGTCTGCCCGGGACAGGAGGCCACTGATGTACGAATTTGACTGGAGTTCGGTGATGCCGGGTATGCCGTTCCTGTTACAGGGGCTGGTTATTACGGCGAAAATCACAGTTACAGCGATTGTTATCGGCATCCTGTGGGGTACGATACTGGCTATGATGCGCCTGTCATCCATAAAGATTGTGAGCTGGCTGGCTGCTCTCTATGTGAACGCCTTCCGCTCCGTTCCGCTGGTGATGGTGCTGTTGTGGTTCTATCTGATTGTGCCTAACTTAGTCCAAAATGTTCTTGGCATATCACCAAAAACAGATATCCGTCTGATCTCAGCTATGGTAGCGTTTTCCCTGTTTGAAGCTGCGTATTATGCTGAAATTATCCGCGCCGGGATTCAGAGTGTGTCACGGGGACAAACATCCGCCTCACTCGCCCTCGGTATGACCAAAATGCAGACCATGCGTCTGGTGGTTCTGCCACAGGCATTCCGCGCAATGATCCCGCTGCTGCTGACCCAGGGAATCGTCCTGTTCCAGGATACTTCGCTGGTGTATGTGCTCAGCCTGACCGATTTCTTCCGCACCGCCAGCAATATCGGCGAGCGTGACGGAACACAAATCGAAATGGTGCTGTTTGCGGGTGCGGTTTATTTTGTTATCAGCTTTGGTGCGTCAATGCTGGTTAATTATCTCAAGAGAAGGACTGTGTCATGATCTCCCTGAAAAATATCTCCAAATGGTACGGTCAGTTCCGTGTCTTAACCGACTGCTCGACCGAAGTCAGAAAAGGGGAAGTGGTTGTGGTGTGCGGCCCGTCCGGCTCCGGTAAATCCACGCTGATAAAAACCGTTAACGGCCTTGAGCCGGTGCAGCAGGGCGAAATTTTCGTCAATGATATTCAGGTGAATGACAAACACACCAACCTGGCGAAACTGCGCTCCAAAGTCGGCATGGTATTCCAGCACTTTGAGCTGTTCCCGCACCTCTCCATTGTGGAAAACCTGACCCTGGCACAGGTAAAAGTGCTGGGGCGCGATAAAGCGGCGGCAAAAGAAAAAGGGCTGAAACTGCTGGAGCGTGTCGGGCTGTCTGCCCATGCGGATAAATTCCCGTCCCAGCTGTCCGGCGGACAGCAGCAGCGTGTGGCTATCGCCCGCGCCCTGTGTATGGATCCTGTCGCCATGCTGTTTGATGAGCCGACATCCGCCCTCGACCCGGAAATGATCAACGAAGTACTGGACGTGATGGTTGAACTGGCACACGAAGGCATGACAATGATGGTGGTCACCCACGAAATGGGCTTTGCCCGTAAAGTGGCGGACCGCGTAATCTTTATGGATGAGGGCAAAATCGTCGAGGACAGCAGAAAAGACGATTTCTTTGCCAACCCGAAATCCGAGCGTGCCAAAGATTTTCTTGCCAAGATTCTGCACTGATGTTCTGACCGGCCGGTCACAGACCGGCCTTTCTTCTTCTCTTTATCATTCCCCTGCTTTTTTCATCCCTTTACGCCCTTAACTGTTGTTCCCTCAGGGGCATATCGGCTATGCTAACGGGTCAGAAATTAACGAAACCCAATATTTTCATGCTGTCCGCCCGGTCTGGTCGTCAGTCCGTGTCCGGCAGTTCATCACCACAGGAATACCGGTGCCATGCAAGAACAATATCGTCCCGAAGACATAGAGCAACAAGTCCAGAGTCACTGGCAGGAAAAACAAACATTTAAAGTGACTGAAGATAACAGTAAAGAGAAATACTACTGCCTGTCTATGCTGCCATACCCTTCAGGACGACTACACATGGGCCACGTGCGTAACTACACCCTGGGTGATGTGATGTCACGTTACCAGCGCATGCTGGGTAAAAACGTTTTACAGCCAATCGGCTGGGATGCGTTCGGTCTGCCTGCGGAAGGTGCGGCGGTAAAAAATAATACCGCACCGGCACCGTGGACCTATGCCAATATCGAATACATGAAACAACAGCTGAAAAAGCTGGGTTTCGCCTACGACTGGGATCGCGAAGTCACCACCTGTACGCCGGAATATTACCGCTGGGAACAGTGGTTCTTCACCAAACTGTATGAAAAAGGTCTGGCATATAAGAAGACCTCCGCCGTGAACTGGTGTCCGCATGACCTGACAGTGCTCGCCAACGAACAGGTTATCGACGGCTGCTGCTGGCGTTGTGATACCCCGGTTGAGCGCAAAGAGATCCCGCAGTGGTTTATCAAAATCACCGCTTATGCCGAAGAACTCCTCAATGACCTGGATACGCTGGAAGACTGGCCGGAGCAGGTCAAAACCATGCAGCGCAACTGGATCGGCCGTTCCGAAGGGGTGGAAATCACCTTTGATGTCGCGGATAGCACCGAAAAACTGAGCGTCTACACCACCCGCCCGGATACCTTTATGGGTGTCACTTATCTGGCGGTAGCGGCGGGTCATCCGCTGGCACAGCAGGCTGCGCAGAACAATCCTGAGCTGAAAACCTTTATCGACGAGTGCCGTAATACCAAAGTGGCCGAAGCTGAAATGGCCACGATGGAGAAAAAAGGCATGGCAACCGGTATGTTTGCCATTCACCCGCTGACCGGCGAAAAAGTCGCGGTCTGGGTCGCCAACTTTGTTCTGATGGAATACGGCACCGGCGCAGTGATGGCCGTTCCGGCGCACGATCAGCGTGACTGGGAATTTGCCACCAAATACGGTTTACCAATCAAACCGGTCATTCTGGGCGAAGACGGCAATGCGCCGGATATCAGTGAAGCCGCAATGACCGGCAAAAACACTCTGTTCAACTCCGGTGAGTTCGATGGTCTGGATTACACCGCCGGTTTCAATGCAATTGCGGACAAACTGGTGGCACTCGGTGTCGGCGAGCGCAAAGTGAACTACCGCCTGCGTGACTGGGGTGTTTCCCGTCAGCGTTACTGGGGCGCACCAATCCCGATGGCAACCCTGGAAGACGGCACCGTGGTTCCGGTTCCGGAAGATCAGTTACCGGTTATTCTGCCGGAAGATGTGGTCATGGACGGCATCACCAGCCCGATTAAAGCCGATCCTGAGTGGGCAAAAACCACTATCAACGGTCAGCCTGCGCTGCGTGAAACCGATACCTTCGATACCTTTATGGAATCCTCCTGGTATTATGCCCGTTACTGCTGCCCGGACTATGACAAAGGCATGCTGGATCCTGCTGCGGCTAACTACTGGCTGCCGGTCGATCAGTATATCGGCGGTATCGAACACGCGATTATGCACCTGATGTATTTCCGCTTCTTCCACAAACTGATGCGTGATGCCGGTCTGGTGAACTCAAATGAACCGGCGAAAAACCTGCTGTGTCAGGGCATGGTGCTGGCCGATTCCTTCTATTACACCGACACTGACGGCCACCGCGTATGGGTGTCTCCGGAAGATGCCATTCTTGAGCGTGATGATAAAAACCGTATCATCAAGGCAACAGATAAAGAAGGCCGCGAGCTGGTTCACACCGGCATGAGCAAAATGTCAAAATCGAAGAACAACGGCGTTGATCCGCAGATTATGGTGGAAAAATACGGCGCGGATACCGTTCGTCTGTTTATGATGTTTGCGGCACCACCGGAACTGACCCTCGAGTGGCAGGAATCCGGCGTGGAAGGCGCTAACCGCTTTATCCGCCGTGTATGGCGTCTGGTGTATGAGCATGTTCAGAAAGGCAAAACCGCGCCGCTGGATATCAGCAGCCTGACACCGGAACAGAAAGATCTGCGCCGCTCACTGCACAAAACCATTGCCAAAGTCAGCGATGATGCCGGCCGCCGTAAGCAGTTCAACACCGCCATCGCGGCGATTATGGAACTGCTCAATGAACTGCAGCGCGCACCTCAGGAAACAGAGCAGGATCGCGCACTGATGCAGGAAGCGCTGGATGCGGTTATCCGTATGCTCTCGCCGATTATCCCGCACGCCGGCTTCACCCTGTGGAAAGCACTGGGTCATGAAACGGATGTGGATGATGCACAGTGGCCGGTCGCCAGCGAAGAAGCGATGATTGACGATACCAAACTGATTGTTATCCAGATCAACGGTAAAGTCCGCGGTCGCATTACGGTTGCCGCCGATGCGGAGCAGGATGCGGTCATGGCGCTGGCCTCGCAGGAAGCGAATGTGGCGAAATATCTCGAAGGTGTGAGTGTTCGCAAAGTCATTTATGTGCCGGGTAAATTACTGAACCTGGTCGTGGGTTAATTTAAGGAGATATCGTGCGACATCGCATTATTACGCTGTTGCTCGGGCTTGCGGTGCTGGTCACCGCAGGCTGCGGCTTCCATCTGCGCGGCACCACGCAAATCCCGCCTGAACTGCAGAAACTGCAGATCAGCACCGGTGATCCGTATGGCGAACAGACCCGTGCTATCCGTCAGCAACTGCTGCTGAATAACGTTCAGATTATTGAAGGTGGTGATGCCACCATCCCGGTTCTGAAGATCACCAGTTCTTCCGAAGGTTCGGAAGAGACAGTATCTATTTTCCAGGACGGTAAAGCCGCTGAGAAAGAACTGGTTTATTACCTGAATGCCCAGGTCATTATGCCGAACGGGTCGGTTTATCCGATCAACGTCCGCGTTGACCGTTCATTCTTCGATAACCCGCTGGAAGCACTCGCAAAAGATGCGGAAAAAGATATGATCCGCCAGGAAATGCGTGAGCAGGCAGCCGCCCGTCTGGTTCGTAAGCTGCTGATTATTCAGCCGTCCGAACAGCAGAAACAGGCTGAAAATGCCGAAGCGGCTGAGATTGTCGCACCGAAGGCATGATAAAAGTTTCACCTGAGCAACTCATCACGCAGCTCCGTTCGGGGCTGCGTGAACGTTACCTCCTCTGGGGGAACGAACCGTTACTGCTTCAGGAATCCCGGGATGCTATCCGCCATGCGGCGCAGGAACAGGGATTTGACGAGCACTTCACTTTTTCACTTGAACAACATACTGACTGGGATGCGATTTTTTCTGTCTGCCGGTCACTCAGTCTGTTTGCCGGACGGCAGACACTCACCCTGTATCTGCCGGAAAACGGCCCCAATGCCGCAATGGGCGAACAGCTTCTCCGGCTGGCTGGGCAGTTACATCCGGATCTGCTGCTGATACTGCGCGGCCATAAACTGACCAAAGCCCAGGAAAACAGCGCCTGGTTTAAAGCGCTGGCACAGGATGGCGTCTATATCGCCTGCATGACCCCGGAACTGAACCGGCTGCCGCAGTGGGTCGCCGCGCGGGCGGCACTGTTACAGCTGCAACCGGATGAACAGGCTGTCCGCCTGCTCTGCTATTGCTACGAAGGCAATCTGCTGGCGCTGTCACAGGCACTCTCCCGGCTGGCGCTTATCTATCCCGACGGCAAACTCACCCTGCCCCGTGTGGAAGCAGCGGTAAATGATGCGGCTCACTTTACTCCGTATCACTGGGTGGATGCCCTGCTGGCCGGAAAAAGTAAACGCGCCTGTCATATCCTGACTCAGTTGCTGGCGGAAGATAACGAGCCGGTGATCCTGCTGCGCACCGTCCAGCGGGAAGTGATGCAGTTACTGACATTACAGCGCGAAAGCCGAAACCAGCCGCTGCGCCCCCTGTTTGACAAGCACCGCATCTGGCAGAACCGCCGCAGTATGATAACCGACGCACTGGATCGCCTTGATGCGCATACCCTGCAGGTGGCGATATCCCTGATCACCCGTATTGAAATCCGCCTCAAGCAGGATTACGGACAATCCGTAAGTGATGACTTACTGACACTGACACTGCTCCTGAGCGGTAAAGCACAGACAGGACAGATCCTCTATGACGAACAACGCGGATAACCGGATTCTGGCGCTGTACGGCGGCACATTTGACCCGATCCACCAGGCGCATATCAATACCGTGAAAGCCATGGCATCGGAAGCCGGTCTGGAACAGGTGATTTTACTGCCGAACAATGTTCCGCCGCACCGCCCGCAGCCGAAAGCGGATGCAAAACAGCGGCTGATGATGGCGCAACTGGCTGTTAACGGCGATCCGCTGTTCCTGGTGGACGACCGCGAACTGCGCCGCGATGCCCTCTCCTATACGGTGGAAACACTGCGTCAGTACCGGGCTGAAATTGGTTCACGGCGGCCGCTGGCCTTTATCATCGGCCAGGATTCCCTGCTCACGATTGATACCTGGCATGAATGGGACAAGATCCTGACCCTGTGCCATATTCTGGTCTGCAAACGGCCGGGGTATTCACTCGATTTTCCGTCCGAACGGCTGGCTGACTGGTTTGTGCAGCATCTGGTCACCACGCCGGAAAGCCTGCACAAACGGCCGTGCGGTTATATTTTTCTGGCTGATACCCCTCTGTTTCCGATTTCTGCCACCAATATCCGCGAACGGCTGAAAAACAGCGAAGACTGCAGCGATCAGCTCGCCCCCGCCGTTCAGGACTACATTCTGGCACAGGGACTGTACCGCTGACTCACCCTGCCTGCCGGGTTTTGGCAATCACAATCTCACGGATGCACACATCCTGCGGTTGCTGATAAGCAAACTGAATACAATCCGCGATTTTTTCCGGATCCAGACCTGACTGAATCTCTTTTTTCCAGGTCTGGTAATTCTGCTTAATTTCCTCATTGGTGGTATGACTTAATAACGGTGTTTCCACCACACCCGGCGCAATGGTAATTAATCGGACATTCGCTGATGCCACTTCTTCACGGATATTTTCCGTTATCGCATGAACGGCAAATTTAGTTCCGCAATAGACTGAATGGTTCGGGAATGTTTTTCGTCCGGCAATTGAACTGATATTAATAATGGTCCCTTCCTGACGCGCAACCATATCGTGCAATACAATATTAATCCCGGTCAGAACACCGTTAATATTCACATCCACCATCTGCTGCCATTCTGCATAATCCTGATCATACGGATTATCCAGCAGCATAACGCCCGCACAGTTAATTAATAAATCTGTTTTGCCATACAGGCTTTCTGCTTCTGTGATGGCGGCTTTCATTGCTGCAAGATCCGTCACATCCACGCTGCGGCACAAGCTGTCCGGCAGATGAAACCCTTCGGTAATCTGACTGCGGCGGGCCAGTAATAAGACCGGATGTCCGGCCTGACTCATCCGTTTTGCCACAGATTCACCGATACCGGAACTGGCGCCGGTAATAACCACTAATTTTTTCATTGCATTTACCTTGAGAATATAAATAAAGTTGCATGATTTTATGCCTTGCTTTACATATATCAAGAAGGCAGATTTATTTCACAAAGTAACCTGAAGGTAACTAATGGACGATAAAATAAAGAAAATTGTAGTGGTCAGTGAAATAGAAGTTACGCTGTCGGTTATCGGCGGGAAATATAAACCGTTAATATTAAATTTATTATCTGAAAAAACCGTTCAGCGTTTCGGGGAAATACGGGCTTATATTGTCAATATTTCACAAAAAACATTAACCAATCAATTACGCGAGATGGAAGCGGACGGCCTGCTGACCCGGACGGTCTTTGCCGAAGTGCCGCCCCGTGTGGAATACACTATTACAGACAAAGGCCGTTCCCTGATCCCGATTCTGCTGCTGATGTGTGACTGGGGCTATGAAAATATGGGCGATCGCTACACACTGCTGCGCCCGGAGTGTGACTGAGCCACTGTTACCGGCTGCAGGATTGCCTGATCACACAGATAATCTGTCTGATAGTGGCGGGCAGTGGTGAGTAACAAATGTTTCACCGCCTCCGCAGAGCCGGTTCCGGTACGGTATGCCTCAATCGCCGCACTCATCTGCTGCTTTTCTGCCGTGCTCAGCACACGTTTAAAATAGCCCTGCATATGCATCAGTGCATTGGTCATATTGGCGCGGGTCGCAGGTTGTGAAAATGCAGTAAGCAGCGCCTGCTGCCAGACCGCCGCCGTTTCCGCCAGTTCCGCGGGGGAAAGTTTTCCTGCCTGTGACAACAGCCGTCCGCTGCTTTTATATAACTGTGGTGAATATGCCATCAGCGCGTATTTGTAACGGCTGTGCAGACGGATCAGCCCGCCCGCACTGAGCGGCGGATTCAGTGCCTGAGTCAGTTCCTGGCGTGCCCTCTGCCGCCACAGTGCATCCTCATCACTACTTTCCGGGTGTCGCTGATATGTCATATTTTCCGCCTTTTTATCTGTTACGGAGTGACTATAGTACAAAGTGCACTGTTTCTGTTTTCCCTGTCCGCACATTTCCTGATATTTCTTTAATCTTTACTGCTTTGTATTCCCCCTGTTCGCTGTTATTCTTGCGGTGCCGGCGGCAACGCAGGGTGAGCCTCGCAAAATTGCCCTCTGTAACGTAAAATAGCGATTATCCCCCGGCACACAGCAACCCCGCGCCGGAACTGCCACGGCGGTACGACTGACGGGGATGTGTTCTGTTATCTATTTATCCGGAATATAAGGTGAACCTTTTGCAAGGCACAGAATTACTTGAGTTTATTATTGATAAGCTCGAAGACTCCAAAGCACAGGACATTATTACTATTGATGTACGCGGTAAATCCAGCATTACCGACCACATGATTATCTGTACCGGCACATCCAGCCGCCATCTGGCGTCTGTGGCCGATAACCTCGTCACTGACTGCCGTCAGGCCGGTATGATGCCGCTCGGTGTGGAAGGTCAGGGCATTTCCGACTGGATTGTTGTCGATCTCGGTGAAGCTATCGTGCATGTGATGCAGGATGAAAGCCGCCGTATGTATGAATTAGAGAAACTCTGGAGCTGAGTGTTGAAGTTACAGCTCATTGCCGTCGGCACCAAAATGCCTGACTGGGTCGAAACCGGATTTCAGGATTATCTCCATCGTTTTCCGAAAGATATGCCGTTTGAACTGACCGAAATCCCGGCCGGAAAGCGGGGAAAAAACGCGGACATCAAACGGATCCTGGAAAAAGAAGGTGAGTTAATGCTGGCGGCGGCGGGCAAAGGCAACCGGATTGTCACACTGGATATTCCCGGCGCACGCTGGGATACCCCGCAGCTGGCCGGGCAACTGGAACGCTGGAAACAGGACGGACGCAACATCAGCCTGCTTATCGGCGGCCCGGAAGGCCTTTCGCCTGCCTGTAAAGCAGCCGCAGAGCAGAGCTGGTCTCTCTCCCCTCTGACCCTGCCGCACCCGCTGGTGCGTGTGCTGGTGGCGGAGAGTCTGTACCGTGCCTGGAGTATTACTGCCAATCATCCGTATCACAGGGAATAACCGCAGTGCCCGGTCTGAACGCGCCTGACGGCGATAAGAAAAAACACAAGCAACGGATGGACTTCCGCGATTACAGCGCGGAATCCGCCCTGTTTATCCGCCGTGCGGTGGTTGCATTTATCGGCATTGTTATTTTATCTGCCGTACTGGTGGTTAATCTCTATCATCTCCAGATTAACCGCCATGAAGATTATCAGACCCGTTCTAATGATAACCGGATCAAGCTGGTTCCTATTCCGCCGAGCCGTGGTCTGATTTATGACCGCAAAGGCACCCTGCTGGCGGAAAACAGAACCATTTATCAGCTCGAAATAATACCGGAGAAAGTCACCGGCCTGCCGGACGTACTGAATGAGCTGCGCGAGATTGTCGATCTGACCGATGAAGATATCGCGAATTATGAAAAAGAGCGCCGCCGTTCGCGCCGCTTTACCTCAATTCCGCTGAAAACCCCGCTCAGCCAGATTCAGGTGGCGCGGTTTTCGGTAAATCAGTACCGGTTCCCGGGACTGGAAATCAAAGGCTATCAGCGCCGCTTCTATCCTTACGGATCCGCCCTGACCCATGTCATTGGCTATGTGGCCAAAATTAACGACAAAGATGTCGAACGTCTGGATAAAGACGGGATTTTACCAAACTATGCTGCCACTCATGATATCGGTAAGCTGGGTATTGAGCGCTATTATGAATCCGTCCTGCACGGCAAAACCGGCTATGAGGAAGTGGAAGTCAACAGCCGTGGCCGCGTGATCCGCCAGTTACACGAGCAGGCACCGCAGGCCGGGAAAGATATCTATCTGACGATTGATCTCGAATTGCAGATGTATATCGAAAAACTGCTGACCACCAGCCGTGCGGCTGTTGTGGTCAGTGATCCGCGCAACGGCGAGATTCTGGCACTGGTGTCCAACCCGAGTTATGACCCGAACCTGTTTGTGAACGGCATTTCCGGCCCGGATTACCGGGGTCTGCTCAATAACCCGGATCGCCCGCTGATCAACCGGACCACCCAGGGGCTCTATCCGCCGGCATCGACAGTGAAACCTTTTATCTCTGTGGCAGCCCTCAGCGAGAAAGTGATCACCCGCAATACCACCATTTTTGACCCCGGCTGGTGGCAGTTGCCCGGCTCGGAAAAACGTTACCGTGACTGGAAACGCTATGGCCACGGCAATCTGAACGTGGTGAAATCGATTATTGAGTCTGCCGATACGTTCTTTTATCAGGTGGCCTATGATATGGGAATCGACCGCCTGTCCGCCTGGATGACCCGCTTCGGTTACGGCGAGTATTCCGGTATTGATCTGATAGAAGAGTACAACGGTGTGATGCCGACCCGTGAATGGAAACAGCGGCGCTATAAGAAACAGTGGTATCAGGGCGATACCATCCCGGTCGGGATCGGCCAGGGATACTGGACATCAACGCCGATCCAGATGTCAAAAGCCCTTAATACCCTGATCAATGACGGTGTGGTGAAAACACCGCACCTGCTGCTCGGTACCAAAGAAGGCGGCGGAATGCTGCCGTATGAGCAGAAAGAATATATTGCTATCGGTGATATTCATTCCGGATACTGGGAGCTGGCCAAGTCCGGGATGTTCGGCGTGGCTAACGCACCGAACGGCACCGGCCGCAAATTCTTTGCCGGTACGCCGTACAAAGCGGCAGCCAAATCCGGTACAGCACAGGTGTTCAGCTACGAAACCTATAACGCCAGCAAACTGGCGGAACGCCTGCGCGACCATAAATTAATGATTGCCTACGCACCGTACGATAATCCGAAAGTGGCGGTGACCATTATTCTGGAAAACGGCGGTGCAGGCCCGGCAGTCGGTACTCTGGTCCGCCAGATCCTTGATCACGTCCTGCTGGGTGATAACAACACGGTACTGCCGGATGCTCCGCCATCACCGCCCGGCAGTGAAACAGAGTAATGCCCATGACTGATAATCCGCGCAAAGTATCCCTGATGACCCGCATGCACATCGACTTCCCGTTGCTGGTGCTGCTGCTGATCCTGCTGGTTTACAGTGCATTTGTGCTGTGGAGTGCCAGCGGGCTGGATCCGGAAATGATGGAGCGCCGCCTCGGGCAGATTTTCTCCGGTATCATCATTATGCTGATTCTGGCGCAGATCCCACCCCGCGTGTATGAGACCTGGGCACCACATCTCTATATTGTCTGTGTCATCCTGCTGGTCTTTGTGGATGTCTTCGGGCAGATCAGTAAAGGTGCACAGCGCTGGCTGGATCTGGGGATCGTTCGTTTCCAGCCGTCCGAGATTGCCAAAATTGCCGTTCCGCTGATGGTGGCGCGGTTTATGAACCGCGACCAGTGTCCGCCGACCCTGAAAAATACCGCCATCGCCCTGCTGCTGGTCGTTGTGCCGACTCTGCTGGTTGCCGCACAGCCTGATCTCGGGACATCTATCCTGGTGGCCGCCTCCGGTATTTTTGTGCTGTTCCTGGCCGGGATGAGCTGGCGCCTTATCGGGATAGCCCTGCTGCTGCTTGCCGCCTTTATTCCGCTGCTCTGGTTTTTCCTGATGCACGATTACCAGCGCGGCCGCGTTATGATGCTGCTCGATCCGGAAACCGACCCGCTCGGTGCCGGTTATCATATTATTCAGTCAAAAATTGCCATCGGCTCCGGCGGGCTGGCCGGAAAAGGCTGGATGCTGGGCACACAATCCCAGCTGGAATTCCTGCCGGAACGTCATACGGACTTTATCTTTGCCGTCCTTGCGGAAGAGCTGGGGCTGGTGGGTGTGATCTTCCTGCTGGTACTCTATCTGCTGATCATTATGCGCGGGCTGATGATTGCCGCCCGTGCCCAAAATACCTTCGGACGGGTGATGGTGGGCGGTCTGATGCTCATCTTCTTTGTCTATGTGTTTGTGAATATCGGCATGGTCAGCGGGATCCTGCCGGTGGTCGGAGTCCCGCTGCCGATGATGAGTTACGGCGGCTCCGCCCTGATTGTATTAATGGCAGGGTTTGGTATTGTCATGTCAATTCATACACACCGTAAGATGCTGTCAAAAAGCTTATAATACATTACGAGGTTTTCATGCGTTTACAATGGATTGCGGTCACAGCGATGGCCGCGTTGCTGGCAGGTTGCCCGTCAGTGCAGCCGCCGGTCAAACAGACACCGCCGCCGGGCCCGGCAAAAGAGATTCTCGGCGCCGTACCGGCCTATGAGCCGCTGCATCCGGGCGCGAATAATGATTACGTCCGTAATGGTCAGCAGTATCAGATTGTCCGTGATCCGGAAAACTTCAGTCAGCAAGGCTATGCCTGGATTTATGGCCAGGCTCAGAACGGCAACCGGACTGCTACCGGCGAAATCGTCAACAGCGCCGAACTGACCGCATCCCATCCGACGCTGCCAATCCCCGGCTATGCGCGGATCACCAATATGGCGAACAACCGCATGATGGTGGTGCGGATTAACGATCGCGGCCCGTATATGCCGGGCAAACAGATCGGGCTTTCCCGCGCTGTGGCAGATCGCCTGAACCTGCTGCCGAATACCAAAATTAAAATTGACCCGATTGTGGTTGCGGAAGACGGCTCGCTGAGCGGCTCCGGGACTGTCGGCACCGTGGTCGCCAAACAGAGCTATGCCCTGCCGGGCCGCCCTGAACTGGGCAAAACCAGTGCTCTCGGTACGCCGGTGACCAACACCACGCCGGTGGTGCCGATCAACAGCCGTCCTGTTATGGCACAGCCGCAGCCGGAATCCGCACTGATCCCGACCGTCAAACAGCCCGCAGCACCGGCAGAAACCCAGACTGAAAACACCGCCGTACCTGCGCCGCAACAGGCCGCTGTCAGCGGTTACCGTGTCCAGGTGGGTGCCGTGGCAAGTGCGGAACGCGCAACACAGTGGCAGAAAGAGCTCAGCGACAAGCTGGGTGTGCCCGGTATGACAGAATCCTCCGGTGATATGTTCCGTGTCCAGCTGGGGCCGTTTACCAGCCGTGAACGGGCCGCCGAAGTACAGGGACGCCTTCAGCAGCAACTGAATATGAATTCATTTATCCTGGCACCTTAAAAACAGGCAGTGATAACACTACGCGCTGTCATAGCAGTTTTGCTATGATAGCGTTTCTTTTTCACCGGCATCATCAATGTTGTTTTAACACTCATGAAATACGCAACGACTTATCAACACCGCGCCGGGCGCCTGGCCGCTTTCGGTCTGACCCTGGCACTGAGCGCCGCAGCTTCTGCCGCTGATGTTCCGAATCTGAATACCACCATCCCGCCTGTTCCGGATATTGAAGCGGAATCCTATATTCTGATGGATTACCACTCCGGCAAAGTGCTGGCGGAGAAAAATGCGGATGTCCGCCGTGATCCGGCCAGTCTGACCAAAATGATGACCAGCTATGTCATCGGCCAGGCAATGAATACCGGTAAATTCACACCGGACACCATGGTCACCATCGGGGAAAACGCCTGGGCGACCGGTAACCCGGTATTCCGCGGCTCCTCGCTGATGTTCCTCAAACCGGGCGAGCGCGTCAGCGTGGCGGATCTCACTCGCGGTATCAACCTGCAGTCCGGTAATGATGCCTGTGTGGCGATGGCAGAGTTTGTTGCCGGCGATCAGGACACGTTTGTCGGCCAGATGAACCAGTATGTGGCGCAGCTTGGTCTGAAAAACACCCACTTTAAAACCGTTCACGGTCTCGATGCCGACGGCCAGTACAGCAGTGCGCGGGATATGGCGCTGATTGGTCAGGCGATGATCCGCGATGTGCCGAATGAATATGCTATCTATAAAGAGCGCTCATTCACCTATAATAATATTACCCAGCAAAACCGTAACGACCTGCTGGGTGATAAGAGCCTGAATGCGGACGGGATTAAAACCGGCCACACCAACGGCGCGGGTTATAACCTGGTAGCATCTGCCACCGAAGGGGATATGCGTCTGATCTCCGTGGTGATGGGCACCAAATCGGCCAAAGCCCGTAATGCGGAAAGCAAGAAACTGCTCACCTGGGGCTTCCGTTTCTTTGAAACGGTCAGACCGATGCAGAAAGACAACCCGCTGGTGTCTGAAATCGTCTGGTTCGGGGATAAAGACAAAGTGCAGTTAGGGGTGGAAAATGATGTTTATATCACCATTCCGCGCGGCCGCCTGAAAGATCTGAAAGCCGGTTTTGTCCTGACCGATCCGGAGCTGCATGCGCCGCTGGCGAAAAACCAGGTGGTCGGCACCATTAATTTCCAGCTCGACAACCAGATCATTGAAACACGGCCGCTGGTCGTGACGGAAGCGGTACCGGAAGGGAACTTCTTCAGCCGTCTGATCGACTATATCCGCCTGCTGTTTCACCGCTGGTTCGGCTGAGACTTGAAATCAGATGAACTATCCCCATATTTAGTTCATCTGACGTTTTGCTTTATTAAGGAGCACCCATGAAAACCAAACTCAATGAACTGTTAGAGTTCCCCTGCTCATTTACCTACAAAGTGATGGGTGCCGCTGAACCGGAATTAGTGAATGATGTTCTGGAAGTGATTCAGCGCCACGCGCCGGGTGACTACAGTCCGTCAATCAAACCAAGCAGCAAAGGAACCTATCATTCCGTTTCTGTGACGATTGATGCGACACACATTGAGCAGATCGAGAATCTGTACGAAGAATTAGGCGCGTTAGAGCGCGTCAGAATGGTGCTGTAACACCGTCATTTCTTCATCATTTCAGGCCGCCTTTCAAAGCGGCCTTTTTTTATCCCTCTGAACATTTTATGCGCATCACTGGTACGTATTTGCCGTGCGCGTTATACTGCTGGCCCGGCATACCGAACTGAAGATATCATTTTGCAAAATAACACCATCATTTTACGTCAGCTGGGCCTGCGGCCTTATCATCCTGTTTCCGAAGCCATGCACCAATTTACTGAGCAGCGTACTGCGGAAACCGGCAACGAGATCTGGCTGGTCGAGCATGAGCGCGTTTTTACCCAGGGTCAGGCAGGAAAAGCCGAACATGTTCTCGCCCCCGGTGATATCCCGGTGATCCAGTCTGATCGCGGCGGCCAGGTGACCTACCACGGCCCGGGACAGCAGGTCATGTATGTGATGATTGATCTCAAACGCGACAAAATCGGTGTGCGTGAACTGGTATCCGCGCTGGAAAATTCAGTGGTTGAGACCCTGAAACAGTGGAATATTGACGCTTACCCGCGCCCGGATGCGCCCGGTGTTTATGTGGCAGGAAATAAAATCTGTTCACTCGGTCTTCGGATCCGCAACGGCCGCTCATTCCACGGTCTGGCGCTCAATATCAATATGGATCTCGAGCCTTTTCACCGCATTAATCCGTGTGGCTATGCCGGTCTCGCCATGACACAAATGGCTGATTTTGTTCCCGGTATTACCCTTGCGGATGTTCAGCCCGTGCTGACCGCACAATTCTGCCGGCAATTAGGATTCCAACTTGCCGCAGAATAGTGTTATAATTTTTTTAACATTTTTAAAAAGATTTTTAAAAGATTGATGACTTCGTTACATTCAGCAGACAGGCCGTCACCACGGCACTCATCAATCACTATCCGATGAATCTAACCGGAAATGACATAAACATGAGTAAACCAATTCAGATGGAACGCGGTATCAAATACCGTGATGCCGATAAAATGGCGCTTATCCCGGTCAAAAACCTGGTATCAGAGACGACCGAACGATTACGCAAACCAAGCTGGATGAAAATCAAACTTCCGGCTGATTCCCATAAAATCAAAGGAATCAAAGATGCAATGCGCCGTAACGGCCTGCATTCTGTCTGTGAGGAAGCCTCCTGCCCGAACCTGAGCGAATGCTTTAACCACGGTACCGCCACATTTATGATCCTCGGGGCTATCTGCACCCGCCGCTGCCCGTTCTGTGACGTTGCCCACGGACGTCCGAATGCACCGGATGCCAACGAACCGCAGAAACTCGGCCAGACCATCAAAGATATGGGACTGCGTTATGTGGTGATCACCTCTGTTGACCGTGATGACCTGCGTGACGGTGGCGCACAGCACTTTGCTGACTGTATCACCGCTATCCGCGACCACAGCCCGGCGATTAAAATTGAGACCCTGGTGCCGGACTTCCGCGGCCGTATGGATAAAGCACTGGAAATCCTGACCGCCACCCCGCCGGATGTCTTCAACCACAACCTGGAAAACGTACCGCGTATTTACCGTCAGGTGCGCCCGGGCGCTAACTATGAGTGGTCACTGAAACTGCTGGAGCGCTTTAAAGAAGCCCATCCGGAGATCCCGACAAAATCCGGTCTGATGGTCGGCTTAGGCGAAACCAATGAAGAGATCCTCGATGTGATGCGCGACCTGCGCCGTCACGGCGTGACCATGCTGACCCTGGGGCAGTATCTCCAGCCGAGCCGTCACCATCTGCCGGTTCAGCGTTATGTCAGCCCGGAAGAGTTTGAGGAAATGAAAGCCGAAGCAATGGCGATGGGCTTCACCCACGCCGCCTGCGGCCCGTTTGTCCGCTCTTCTTATCATGCTGATTTGCAGGCCAAAGGCGAAGAAGTGAAGTAATTTCCCGCCATTCTGTGAATACCTGAAACCGCCGCTGAAAACCGGCGGTTTTTTTATGCAGCTCCGGTGATGACGCTGGTAACGGGCAAAACGAAAAGCCGCTGTAAACACATCCTTGTGCGCTCGGATCGCGCCATCCATGGCGCTTACGCTTTTCGTTCGCCTGCCCGTTACCGGCGTTTTACCTGACCGGAAAACAGCTCAATGATATATGTCTTTTGTGCTCTGCCCCCCTGCCGCTATTTCCCCCGCAACAGATGCGGATTATGATGCGTTCCATATCACATTATTAATGAGTAAATTATGAAACGTAGTGGCGTTTTATGTCTGACAGCACTGGCTCCCGCCGTCTGGGGCAGTACCTATCTGGTCACCACCGAAATGCTGCCCGCAGGCTACCCGATGACCGTTGCCATGCTGCGCGCCTTACCCGCCGGCCTGCTGCTGATGCTGTTTATCCGCCAGTTACCGAAAGGGATCTGGTGGGGGCGGATTTTCGTGCTCGGGGCACTGAACTTCGCGGTGTTCTGGTGGCTGCTGTTTGTCTCGGCCTATCGTCTGCCGGGCGGTGTGGCCGCGACGGTCGGCGCTATTCAGCCGCTGATTGTGCTGCTGCTCTCCCGGATGGTGCTGGGCAATGTACTGAAGCCGCTGGCGGTGCTCGGCGCACTGTGCGGGATAGGCGGGGTGGCACTGCTGTTACTGACGCCGCAGGCAAAACTCGACACCATCGGTATTATTGCCGGGTTAGCCGGTGCGTTCTCCATGGCCGCCGGTACAGTGCTGAGCCGCCGCTGGCAGCCGGATGTCTCACCGCTGACCTTTACCACCTGGCAGCTCACCGCAGGCGGATTACTGCTGCTGCCGGTCTCTCTGCTGCTTGAACCGGCACTGCCGCCGCTGACGCTGCTCAATATCAGCGGATTGCTGTATCTGGGGCTGATTGGCGCGGCACTGACCTATCTGTTCTGGTTTCGCGGGCTGGCGATCCTCGGGCCGAATTCCGTGGCATCGCTCGGTTTTCTCAGTCCGCTGACGGCGGTACTTCTGGGCTGGTTTGTGCTGGATCAGCAACTGAGCCTGTTACAGTGTGCGGGAGTTATCGTGGTGATCGGCAGTGTCTGGCTCAGCCAGGTCGCCAACCGGCGCTGATATAAAAAAACCCGTTACTATGGTGAGTAACGGGTTTTCGTCACGATAATGTCGAATTAAAATAACGGCTACGGTATAGCGTGTTACAACTTAAATCGAGACAACGTTTGCAGCAGACGGGCCTTTAGCGCCATCAACGATTTCAAATTCCACTTTCTGGCCTTCTGCCAGTGTTTTGAAACCGTCGTTCAGAATTGCAGAGAAGTGAACAAACACATCTTTGCTGCCGTCTTCCGGAGTGATAAAACCGAAACCTTTTGCTTCGTTAAACCACTTCACGTTACCTTTACGCTTTGACATTCAAAAAAACCCTTTAACAAGTGATAGTACTTCATCAGTACCCGGCCAGTCGTTTTCAGACTGTATTGATCCTGCCGGGCAATCTGGTTCGATACTAAACTACCCGCCGGATAACGTCATTGTGAGAGATATTCCGCTGATATACCAGAGGATTTGTCCTGGTTATTTCAACGGTCAGCAAGATTTGCCACCTTTTTATTCAGATAACGCCCTCATGGCGCAACAGCCACTGCTTGATATCCAGGCCGCTGCTGTATCCGCCCATTGAGCCATCGTGTGCAATCACGCGGTGGCACGGAATAATCAGACAAACAGGGTTACGCCCGTTTGCCATACCGACCGCACGGCAATAATTAGCAGAGCCCAGTTTCAGTGCCAGATCTTTATACGACCAGGTGATCGCAAACGGAATAGTTGATAACTGCGCCCACACCCGGGTCTGGAATTCCGTACCGTGCGGATTGAGTTTCACACTGAAATCCTGCCGTTTCCCGGCGAAATATTCATCCAGCTCATGAATGCACTGTCTGATATGCGGGTTATCACTGTCTGTCTGCGCCGGCGCAGTATCATCAAATCCCAGTTCAGTGATCCCCTGCTCATCCGCGCTGATAATGATATAACGGCGGGGAAATCCGGCCGGAGCCTTTATATAAGTCGTTGCCATACGTCTGCCCTTTGTGCTGGTTTTGCTATAGCAAAACCTAATTATGATAAAGAGACAAACATCATTTACGTCATTCATCTCACAACAGAGAAAATAACGAGGCAAATGAATTCATGCAAGTCAGTTCACCGGAAAATGATACCCCGGTGAACAGCTTTCTGACGAATGATGAGACGGCGGATTATTTCAGCCAGTCAGCGACAGTTTCATAGGTGCCGCGAAAGAGGATACGATCAGCTTTTTTGCTCAGCTGATAGCGGTACATCGGGTCGTAATATTCTTCCAGCAGCGGACACAGCCACGAGAAGTGAGCTTCGGTATTGCCGCTGCGCCACTGCTCGGCGAGTGCACTGTCGAGCAGTGCGGTCAGTTCCGCCGCCCGCTGCGTGCCGAGCCGCCGCCGGATAGCTGACAGCCCGTGATGCAGATACTCACTGTACGCCTCACGCCCCTTTTCTTCACCGTATGCGGCGGTGAAGTCATGAGTCATGCGGTCAAAATACTCTTCTTTCAGCCGTTCCAGACGGCGCTCAAACGGATCTTCCACCACCACCAGCGACGCCTGTGCCATTTGTGCCCGCAGCGGCTCCGGCAGGCCGTTGGCACCGATGGCGCGGCCTTCGTCCTCCAGCACCCAGCGGGTGCCGGCGTCTTCTTTTTTGATCATGGCGGCAGCAAGATGGTTTTCAAATGTCGCCTGGGCAAACTGCGCCTCCAGCGTGCGCCCGAAAGACGATCCGCGGTGATGCGCCAGTCCTTCCAGGTCGATACCGTCCGCCAGTTCGCCCACCAGCGTAGTTTTACCGCTGCCGGTACAGCCGCCGATCAGGATCACCGGACGCGCCACCAGCTCTTCCGTCACCTGAATTACCGCCTGACGCAGTGCTTTGTAACCGCCGGTGATCAGCGGGTATTCCGTTCCCGCATCCCGCAGCCACTGCTGCACGATATGCGAACGCTGACCACCCCGGGCACAACAGAGATAGCCCTGCGGATAATCCGCACAGGCCGCCAGCCAGGCCGTTATCCGCTGCTCACGGCGTTCACCGCTGACCAGTTGGTGCCCCAGCGCCAGCGCCTTTTCAGCGCCCTGCTGCTTATAACAGGTGCCGACAGCGGCCCGCTCCTCATCATTCATCAGCGGCAGATTGTGTGAGGCAGGCATGGCTCCCTGGCTGAATTCAACCGGCGCGCGGACATCAATCAGCGGGGTATCAGAAGCAAGGAGTGTGCGGATAGTTCGGGAAGACGGAGCTAATTCCATAATAAATGTGTGATTTCAGTTCAGATGCCAATAAATTCAGCTGTCTGCAAAAGACAGTTCAGATTTTTTTATTGTACGCCTGACGGGGACATTTGTCGCTGCGGATTTTCCCCCTCCTCATATTCACCGTGCAGACAGTTCATCATGCATTTACTCACATCCGGATTAATAATAGTGATAATCATTCAAAATACAAAAACACTATATATAGTGTGGTTGATATATTTAATATCTACATATAGTATTAAGAACACAGTTAACCCACGATATCTGCTCATAACGGGCAGCGATAACCACGGGAAACCGCCATGACAGTGACTATCTACAGCAAACCCGATTGTGTGCAGTGCAATGCCACCTACCAGATGCTGACACGGAAAAATATTCCGTTCAGTGTCATTGATATCACTCAGGATGAGCAGGCGTATCAGCACGTCCGCACACTGGGATATCAGCAGGTGCCGGTGGTGATCGCCGGTCAGGATCACTGGGCCGGGTTCCGTCCCGACAAACTTGCCGCCCTCTGAACCACACACACCGGAGGCACCATGACCACACAGGCACTGATTTATTTCTCCACCCGTTCAGAAACCTGTCACCGTTTCACGGAAAAACTGGGGATCCCGGCCACACGGCTGCCGGAAGACGGTGACCTTACCGCCACTCAGCCCTTTGTGCTGCTGGTACCGACCTACGGCGGCGGCCATCACAGCGGCGCGGTGCCGCGTCCGGTGATCCGCTTTCTCAACCGCCCTGAGAACCGGGCACTGCTGCGCGGTGTGATCGCCGCCGGAAATACCAACTTTGGCCGCGCTTATGCCATCGCCGGTGACATTATCGCCGCCAAATGTCAGGTGCCGTTTTTATACCGTTTTGAACTGCTCGGCACACAGGCGGATGTCGATAACGTCCGCCGCGGCTTACACCAATTCTGGCAGCAGCAGGCAGCTGAAACCGCCTGCTGAATGCTGCTTACCTGATTCCGGGATAACACGATGACCACTGAATACACGGATTACCACGCCCTGAATGCCATGCTCAACCTGTATGATGCAGAGGGCCGGATCCAGTTTGATAAAGATGTGACGGCAGCACACCACTACTTCCGCCAGCATGTGAATCAGAACACCGTGTTTTTCCACAATCTGCGGGAAAAGCTCGATTTTCTGATTAATGAAAACTATTACGAAGCTGACGTTATTGCACAATATGATTTTGAATTTATTAAAAATCTGTTCCGTCTGGCGTACAGCAAAAAATTCCGCTTTGCAACTTTCCTCGGCGCCCTGAAATATTACACCGGCTATACCCTGAAAACCTTTGACGGCCAGCGCTATCTGGAGCGGTTTGAAGATCGCGTCTGTATGGTGGCGCTGACACTGGCGCGGGGAGATACCACACTGGCAGAACATCTGCTGGAGGAAATCATCAGCGGACGTTTCCAGCCCGCCACCCCGACCTTCCTCAACTGCGGCAAAAAACAGCGCGGGGAGTTTGTCTCCTGTTTCCTGCTGCGTATCGAGGATAATATGGAATCCATCGGGCGCAGTGTGAACTCGGCCCTGCAACTCTCCAAACGCGGCGGTGGTGTGGCGTTTCTGCTGACCAACCTGCGTGAGTCCGGTGCGCCGATCAAACTGATTGAAAACCAGTCCAGCGGCGTGGTGCCGGTGATGAAGATGCTGGAAGATGCCTTTTCCTATGCCAATCAGCTGGGCGCGCGCCAGGGAGCCGGGGCGGTATATCTGCATGCGCACCATCCGGATATCCTCACGTTTCTCGATACCAAACGGGAAAATGCGGATGAAAAAATCCGTATCAAAACCTTGTCTCTCGGCGTGGTGATCCCGGATATCACTTTTGAGCTGGCCAAAAACAACGAGCCGATGTACCTCTTCTCGCCGTACGATGTGGCACGGATTTACGGCAAACCGATGTCAGAGCTGAGCATCTCAGAGCACTATGCGGACATGGTGAATAACAAGGCCATCCGCAAGCGCAAAATCAATGCCCGTGAGTTTTTCCGTATCCTGGCGGAGATCCAGTTTGAATCCGGTTATCCCTACATTATGTTTGAGGATAATGTGAACCGCGCAAACCCGGTCGCCGGTTACATTAATATGAGCAACCTCTGCTCGGAGATCCTCCAGGTCAACAGTGCCAGCGAATACAACGACGATCTCAGTTACCGCCACACCGGACGCGATATCAGCTGTAACCTCGGCTCGCTGAACATCGCGAAAATGATGGATTCCCCGGATTTCGCCCGCTCCGTTGAAATCGCCGTGCGCGGGCTGACCTCGGTGTCAGATATGAGTCAAATCCGCAGTGTGCCGTCCATCGATCACGGCAACCGGGGCTCTCATGCTATCGGGCTCGGGCAGATGAATCTGCACGGTTATCTGGCGCGGGAACATATCCATTATGGTTCAGAAGAAGGTATTGATTTCACCAATATCTATTTCTTAACCATCGCCTATTATGCCCTGAAAGCCTCCAACCAGCTGGCAATTGAGCGGCAGCAGACCTTCCGCAATTTTGAGCAATCTGCCTATGCCAGCGGGGAATATTTCAGCAAATACATCACACAGAAATGGGAACCGGCGACAGAAAAGGTCCGCGCCCTGTTTGCTGATGCCGGAATTGCCGTTCCGTCACAGGCGGACTGGCAGCAGCTGAAAGAGAGTGTGATAGCGCACGGGCTGTACAACCAGAACTTACAGGCTGTCGCACCGACCGGATCGATTTCCTATATCAATCACGCGACCTCCTCCATTCACCCGATTGTGGCCCGTATTGAGATCCGCAAAGAAGGCAAGCTCGGCCGTGTCTATTACCCGGCCGCCTTTATGACCAACGATAACCTTGAGTATTACCGGGATGCCTACGAAATCGGGCCGGAAAAGATTATCGATACTTACGCCGCCGCCACGCAGCATGTTGATCAGGGCTTATCCCTCACCCTGTTTTTCAGTGATGAGGCATCCACCCGCGATATCAACCGCGCACAGATTTATGCCTGGCGCAAAGGGATAAAAACCCTCTATTACGTGCGTCTGCGCCAGTCCGCGCTGGAAGGCACAGAAGTGGCGGGCTGTGTTTCCTGCGCCGTATAAACCGTTTATTTCAGGATATTATCATGACCACATTAAGCCGCATTTCCGCGATTAACTGGAACCGGATTGAGGATGACAAAGACCTTGAGGTCTGGAACCGCCTGACCAGCAACTTCTGGCTGCCGGAAAAAGTGCCGCTCTCCAATGACATTCCGTCGTGGCAGACACTGACCCCGGCAGAGAAACAGCTGACAATCCGCGTGTTCACCGGACTGACTCTGCTGGATACGATTCAGAACACTGTCGGCGCACCGGCGCTTATCCCGGATGCCCTGACCCCGCACGAAGAAGCGGTACTCTCCAATATCAGCTTTATGGAAGCGGTGCATGCCCGCTCTTACAGCTCGGTTTTCTCCACGCTCTGCTCCACGCAGGAGATTGATGACGCCTACCGCTGGAGTGAAGAGGAACCCACGCTGCAAAATAAAGCGGCGATTATCCTCGGCTATTACCGGGATCCGCACCCGCTGAAAAAGAAAGTCGCCAGTGTGTTTCTGGAATCCTTCTTATTCTATTCCGGATTTTATTTACCGATGTACTGGTCAAGCCGCGCCAAGCTGACGAATACCGCCGATCTTATCCGCCTGATTATCCGGGATGAAGCAGTTCACGGCTATTATATCGGCTATAAATTTCAGCGTTCATTACAGAATTATGACGAACAAACCCGCAAGGAAATAAAGGAATTCACTTTCAGTCTGTTATTTGATTTATACGAGAATGAAGTCAGTTATACGCGGAAATTATATGACGGTGCCGGATGGTCTGAGGATGTGATTAAATTCCTGCATTACAACGCCAATAAGGCACTGATGAACTTAGGTTATGAAGCACTGTTTCCGGAGAGTGTGACGGATGTCAGTCCGGCAATATTATCGGCACTGTCACCGGATGCCAACGAGAATCACGATTTCTTTTCCGGATCCGGCTCTTCTTATGTGATAGGTAAAGCAGTGAACACAGAAGATGAAGACTGGGATTTTTAAATCAATCACTTCCGTTTAAGTATCGTACTATAAACACCGGTTTTATTAATGCACTGATATTGCAGCATATTTATATCAGTGCCTTTTCAGCTCACAAAACAACCTGAATCATCAATTTTTACGGGGGTATTTTCCGGTTATCAGGATATTTTTATCGAATTGTTTTCTTACTTAAGCGAAATATCCGTTATTGCACCATTAATTACACATCATTATTAATAAACATATCTAATGTGGCTTGATTTTTTTTCCCTGTTTTCGCGATGAGTCTCACAACTTATTGACGCCGGGATTATCCGGCAGAATATCATCATATTCCCTTTTCAGGCATTCCGGATAAAAAGCGGTTAAAACAAGTGCCTGGTTAACTTTCCGGTGATCTCCCTTTCTTATTTTCCGCAAATTATTCATATATTAATGAAATAAGATATTTAGCGGATCCCGGTGATTTTACACCAAAAATATATCCGTTCTTTTTGATTAATTCTCATAAACAAGGGGTTGCCAGCATTATCTCGTATGCTAGGGTAAATAACGTTTTTTTTCAGGGAGAGGATCCACATTTACCCATTTCACATCCACGTTATTCTGAATGGATATACTGCATGGCAATAAAACTCGAAGTTAAAAATCTCTATAAAATATTCGGTGAGCACCCGAAACAGGCATTTGAATTATTAGAACAGGGCCTGGACAAAGAACATATCTTTGAAAAGACCGGTGCTACTGTCGGCGTACAGGACGCCAATCTGGCCATTGAAGAAGGCGAAATATTCGTCATCATGGGACTGAGCGGTTCAGGGAAATCCACCTTAGTTCGTCTTCTCAATCGCCTGATAGAACCGACCCGCGGCCAGGTGCTGATCGACGGCGAAGATATCGCTGTGATTTCCGATCAGGCACTGCGCGAGGTACGGCGTAAAAAAATCAGCATGGTGTTTCAGTCCTTTGCGCTGATGCCGCATATGTCGGTGATCGACAATACCGCATTCGGCCTGGAACTGGCCGGGATGAGTAAAGCGGAACGTCATGAGCGCGCACTGGATGCCCTGAAACAGGTCAACCTGGAGCAGTGGGCAAATTCCTATCCGGATGAACTGTCCGGCGGGATGCGTCAGCGGATCGGGCTTGCCCGCGCGCTGGCGAATGACCCGGATATCCTGCTGATGGATGAGGCGTTCTCCGCCCTTGACCCGCTGATCCGCACCGAGATGCAGGATGAGCTGCTGAGCCTCCAGGGCGACAAACAGCGCACCATCGTGTTTATTTCCCATGACCTCGACGAGGCCATGCGTATCGGCGACCGTATCGCCATTATGCAGGGCGGCGTTGTGGTGCAGGTCGGCACCCCGGATGAGATCCTCAATAATCCGGCTAATGATTATGTCCGCACCTTCTTCCGTGGTGTGGATATCAGTCATGTGTTCAGCGCCAAAGATATTGCCCGCCGCCGGGCGGATGCGCTGCTGCATGTCGCGCCGGGCTTCGGCCCGCGTTCGGCACTGAAAGTCCTCAATGATGATGACCGTGAATACGGTTACCTGATTGAGCGCGGACAAAAATTTGCCGGTATTGTCTCTGTTGCCTCACTGGAGGCGGCACTGAAAGCGAAAAAACCTATCACAGACGCCATTCTGAGCGAGCCGCAGGCGGTCAGCGCCGATACGCCGCTCAATGAGCTGCTGACCGTTGTCGCGCAGTCACCGTGTGCTGTTCCGGTGGTCGGCAACAACAACCGCTATGCCGGGGTTATCTCAAAAGGGATGCTGCTGCAGGCTTTAGATAAGGAGACGCCGAATGAGCCGGAATAATCAACAGGATACAGAGCTTGATCCATGGGCGGCAACGTCAGAACAGGATACTTCATCAGCACAAACAGCCCCGGATGCCGCAGACAGCAGTGATCCGTGGGGAAGTGCCGCCGATACCGGCGGTGCGGATGCCGACCCGTGGGGCGGCGCGGCTGACAGCGGCAGTGACTGGCTGGATGCCGCACCGGCGGATACCGGTCCCGCCTTTGACTGGACGAATCCGTTTGATCACACGCTGATCCCGTTTGATAACTGGGTGACGGATGCCATCAACTGGATTGTGCTGCACTTCCGCCCGGTTTTTCAGGGTATCCGTGTACCGATCGACTTTGTGCTCACGACCTTTGAACAGGGACTGACCGCCATTCCCGCGCCGATCGCGATTCTTATTTTTGCCCTGCTCGCCTGGCAGATGAGCGGCAAAGGACTGGGGATTGCCACCGTGGTATCACTGACCTTTATCGGGGCCATCGGGGCATGGAATGAAGCAATGGTGACTCTGTCACTGGTTCTGACCGCCCTGATGTTCTGTATTATCATCGGGTTACCGACCGGTATTGCCCTGGCGCGCCATGAACGCGCCGCGAAATTTATCCGTCCGCTGCTTGATGCCATGCAGACAACACCGGCCTTCGTCTATCTGGTGCCGATTGTTATGCTGTTCGGTATCGGTAACGTACCGGGCGTGGTGGTGACCATTATCTTCGCCCTGCCGCCGGTGATCCGCCTGACTATCCTCGGGATCCGCCAGGTGCCCGCCGACCTGGTCGAAGCCGCAGAATCCTTTGGTGCCAATCCTCGTCAGATGCTGTTTAAAGTACAGCTGCCGCTGGCAATGCCGACCATCATGGCCGGGATCAACCAGACACTGATGCTGGCACTGTCCATGGTGGTTATCGCCTCCATGATCGCCGTCGGCGGTCTGGGGCAGATGGTACTGCGCGGTATCGGTCGTCTGGATATGGGACTGGCGTCTGTCGGCGGTGCGGGGATTGTCATTCTCGCCATTATTCTTGACCGCCTGACACAATCACTCGGGAAAGATTCCCGCAGCAAAGCCGGCCGCCGCTGGTATCACACCGGTCCTGCCGGGCTTATCACCCGTCCGTTCCGCCGCACGCCGTAACACACGGCAGGGAGCCTGCGCTCCCGCTCATTATCACCCTGCCGCTGTTATCGCGGCGGCAGGCACAACAAGAGGGAAAACGATGCGTAAGACAGCAATCGCAGCAATCGCCTTATCGGCACTCATTGGTACTCAGGCTTTCGCGGACACCGCGCAGCCGGGTAAAGGGGTCAAAGTGCTGCCTGTACAAAGCACCATTACTGAAGAAACCTTTCAGACCCTTATCGTCAACAAAGCACTGGAAGAACTCGGCTACGACGTGCAGCCGATTCAGGAAGTGGATTACAACGTGGCCTATGCATCAATCGCCAACGGTGATGCCACCTTTATGGCAGTAAGCTGGGTGCCGCTGCACAACTCCCAGTACAAGGCCGCCGGAGGTGACGACAAATTCTACCGTAAAGGGGATTATGTCGTGAACGCCGCTCAGGGGTATCTGATTGATAAGAAAACCGCTGAGAAATACCACATCACCAATATTGAGCAGCTGAAAGATCCGGAAATTGCCAAACTGTTTGACAGTAACGGTAACGGTAAAGCAGATCTGACCGGCTGTAACCCGGGCTGGGGCTGTGAGGCCGCCATCAACAACCACATGAAAGCCTATAAGCTGACAGATACGGTTGAGCACAACCAGGGGAACTATGCCGCGATGATGGCAGACACCATCACCCGTTACAAAGAAGGCAAACCGGTTCTTTACTATACCTGGACACCGTACTGGATCAGTGATGTCCTGAAACCGGGACGTGATGTGGTCTGGCTGGAAGTACCGTTCTCCTCCATGCCGGACGGTGAGAAAATTGACACCAAACTGCCGAACGGCAAAAACTACGGCTTCCCGCCGAGCACCATGCATATCGCAGCCAACAAAGCCTGGGCTGAGCAGAACCCGGCTGCCGCAGAGCTGTTTGCCGTCATGAAACTGCCGGTCTCGGCCATCAACGCCCAGAACCTGCGCATGCATAACGGTGAAAACTCGCAGGCGGATATTGAACGCCACGCCAACGCCTGGATTAAAGCCAATCAGGCAAAATTTGACGGCTGGATTGAACAGGCGCGCAAAGCCGCTGATAAATAACCGGATCTGAAAAATCCTCCCGGCGGCCATAGTCTTATGGCCGCTGAGATTGCTGACAAAGCAGGATAAAACGTGGTTTTTCCTGCTTTGTGTTATCAGCCGAAAATCAATAAATTGATTTTCCTGGTTTATTTTTACAACCTCTGTCGGTCGTCGCCACCCCCTGCGGGTTTGTCAACGGCCCGGGCGGCCATAGCAATATGGCCGCTTTTTTTACCCTCAATGAAACGTGATCAGTCTCACAAAATCGATACCCTTTCCGGCCTGCTTTCTATATAGTAGCGCTCCGTAGTACCCGTAATCATTTCATACTAAATCAATCTTATAATAATCATGAAAAAGAAAACTATTGATGCGGTTCTGACACCTCAGCTTATCTGCCTGATGGCAATGGCAACCGGGTTGTTAGTCGCAAGTAACTATTATGCACAGCCTTTACTGGAGACGATTGCCGCACAATTCGGCGTCACCGCCGGTATGGCAGGATTTATCGTCACCACCGCCCAGCTCAGCTATGCGGCCGGTCTGATGTTTCTGGTGCCGCTCGGGGACAAATTCGAGCGCCGTAACCTGATTGTCACCATGACACTGCTGTCAGCTATCGGGCTGGTGATTTCTGCTCTGTCGCAGACCCTCTGGCAATTGCTGCTGGGCACCGCGCTGGCCGGGATGTTTTCCGTGGTGGCCCAGATTCTTATTCCGCTGGCGGCGACTATCGCCAAACCGCAGCACCGCGGCAAGGCGGTCGGGATTATTATGAGCGGTCTGCTGCTCGGCATCCTGCTGGCGCGGACCGTCGCCGGTGTGCTGGCGGAATTCGGCGGCTGGCAGACAGTCTACTGGGCAGCGTCCGGGTTGCTGGTTCTGCTGGCGCTGATCCTGTATCTGCGCCTGCCGCAGTATAAACAGGTGTCGGAACTGAAATATGGTCAGTTGCTGGCCTCCATTGTGGTGCTGTTTGTCCGCACCCCTGTTCTGCGTGTCCGGGCGGCGCTCGGTGCCATTGTGTTTGCCGCGTTCGGCCTGCTCTGGACCTCAATGGCCTTCCTGCTGGCATCGGATCCGTTTAATTATTCCGAAAGTACTATCGGGCTGTTCGGCCTCGCCGGTGCCGCCGGTGCCCTGATGGCAGGCCCGGCCGGACGTTTTGCCGATAAAGGCAAAGGCCGTCTGACCACCAGCGCCGGTCTGCTGCTGCTTCTGCTCTCGTGGATCCCGCTGGCGCTGAGCGGCTATTCTGTCGCGGCCTTTGTGGCCGGGGTGGTGGTACTGGATCTGGCGGTACAGGCAGTGCATGTCACCAATCAGAGTACCCTCTACCGGATGATGCCGGAGGCACGCAGCCGTCTGACAGCCGGTTATATGACCTGCTATTTCTGCGGTGGCGCATTCGGTTCACTGCTGTCCGGCTATGCCTACAGCCACTATGGCTGGGATGGTGTCTGTTACAGCGGCGCGGCGGTCAGTGCCCTGGGACTGGTGATCTGGCTTGCCGGGAAGAAGTATGATGTACCGCAGTCTGATGAAACGTCTACCCGTCAGCAGCCATCACACACCTGATTCCTCCGGAAAAAGCACCTTAGGGTGCTTTTTCCACTCAAAAATCCAACAAACATCGCATAATAATCTACCACCTGTGGATTATTCCTTCGTTAAAAGTTACAAATAACACTGTTAATCAAAGAAAATAATTTTTGACCACGTAAAATAGATACCACAGCGATAATCACTGCCATAACGGCAATGAGGGTCATTTGATATTCTTCATTATCATGGTTCACTAATAAAAATTGACGTAATTTATGAAGCAAAAATTACGCATAATCAGAGTCAGTCGCCCGGTAATGAAAATGTAAGTGATTTGCTAAATAATAAGTGATATTTGTGACTAACATTCATAAAATTTATGAATCAGGTGGCATTATCAAAAGAAATGTAGTGATATTAACCTGCTATAATTGTTAAATTAATCTTTTGGCCGGTCATTTCACCGGGTCATAGCCGGGTTAACATACCAACAGAAACTAATAAGGTATCTCAATAATGGAAAGTTCATTTACACCGACAGAAGAATTGCTTAACAGCCGGATCTCACAACAGAAGAATCTGGGTGCCGATCTGCCGTATCAGGAAATTTTACTGACCCGGCTTTCAATGCACGTTCAGAGTAAATTATTAGAAAAACGCAACAATATGCTGAAATCTCAGGGCATCAATGAGACATTATTCATGGCACTGATGATTCTGGATACTAAAGAATCTCACAGCATTCAGCCTTCAGAACTCAGCGCCGCGCTCGGCTCTTCCCGCACCAATGCGACCCGCATTGCGGATGAACTCGAGAAAAACGGCTGGATTGAGCGCAAAGAGAGCCACAATGACCGCCGCTGTCTGCATCTGCACCTGACAGAAAAAGGCTCAGATTTTCTGCACAGTCTGCTGCCGCCTCAGCATGATGCATTGCGTCATATCTGGTCAGCACTGGCCGAAGATGAACAAAAAAACCTGGAAAAGCTGATGCGCAAACTGCTTATTCAGCTCGATAAGAGCGACAACTAAATAACCTTTTATTGTTTAAGGTTAATGAATAAGAGCTTTTCTCAATAAGCAGGTGTAAAAAAAACTTTTCTGTTGGCCCGGATCCTTTATCCTTCACTGGCTGACATTTCTGCCATCAATTGATGTGCTGACCATCCGGGCTTGCGGTTGTCGTTTATCACAGTGACGACAATAGCAAGCCTGTCTTTGTTGCGGTTATGTCATACAACACCTTAAAAAAAGAACAATATCCGGAGATAACTGATGAGTGTCAGTGAGGAAACTCAGGCTGTCCAGCCCCCTGTCCGTAACAAAAAACGACAACGCCGTAATGCGCTGATGTTACTGACATTACTGTTTGTATTACTGGGTGCGGCTTACACCGTTTACTGGTTTATGGTGCTCCGCCACCATGAATCGACCGATAACGCCTATGTCACCGGCAACCAGGTGATTGTGATGTCACAGGTTCCCGGCAGTGTGACGACTGTCAGTGTGGATAATACCGATTATGTGACCGCCGGAACGCTGCTGGTACAGCTCGATAAACGCGATGCCGGGCTGGCGCTGGAAAAAGCACAGGTTGCGCTGGCAAACAGTGTCCGCCAGACACATCAGCAGATGATCAACAGCCGTCAGTTGCTGGCCGGTATCGAAGTCCGCCGTTCAGAACTGACCCGCCTGCAGAATGATCTGCGCCGCCGCGAAGTACTGGGCGCACAGAATGTGATTGGCAAAGAAGAGCTTCAGCATGCCCGCGAAGCCGTGGTGAGCGCCAAAGCGCAGCTGGATGTTGCCACCGAGCAGTTTAATGCCAACAAAGCTGTGATCCTCGATACCCCGCTGAGTGAACAGCCGGCGGTGAAACAGGCGGCTACCGAAGTGCGTAACGCCTGGCTCGCACTGGAACGGACCGATATCCGCAGCCCGGTGGACGGTTATGTCTCCCGGCGCAGTGTACAGGTCGGTGCACAAATCACCCCTGCCACCCCGCTGATGGCCGTGGTTCCGGCCACCGGCATGTGGATTGATGCCAACTTTAAAGAAACCCAGCTCAGCGCCATGCGTATCGGGCAGCCGGCCAAAGTGATCACTGATTTCTACGGCGACAACGTGGTCTTCACCGGTACCGTTACCGGGCTGGATATGGGCACCGGCAGCGCCTTCTCCCTGCTGCCTGCGCAGAATGCCAGCGGTAACTGGATTAAGGTTGTGCAGCGTCTGCCGGTGCGTATCGCACTGGATCCGGCACAACTGGAGAAATACCCGCTGCGTATCGGTCTTTCCGGTGATGTCACGGTGGACACGCAGAATACTGACGGCCCGGTGCTGTCAAAAAGCGTGCGCACCGATCCGGCCTATCATACCAGTGCCCTGAGCATTGATATGCAACCGGCGGATCAGATGATCGCTGAGATTATCAGCCGCAATGCCGGTCAGTAAGGGGTCAGGGTTATGCAGGCGCCACTGACCGGAGCAAGACTGGCCTGGATGACTATCGCCCTGTCACTGGCGACCTTCATGCAGGTGCTCGACTCCACTATCGCCAACGTGGCGATCCCGACGATCGCCGGTAACCTGGGTTCTTCTAACTCTCAGGGAACCTGGGTGATTACCTCATTCGGGGTGGCGAATGCCATCTCCATCCCGATCACCGGCTGGCTGGCCAAGCGGATCGGCGAAGTGCGCCTGTTTATGTGGTCAACAGCGCTGTTTGCTATCTCCTCCTGGTTATGCGGTATTTCCAACAGCCTCGGCATGCTGATTTTCTTCCGCGTGATCCAGGGTCTGGTGGCCGGGCCGCTGATCCCGCTGTCACAGAGTCTGCTGCTCAATAACTATCCTCCCGCAAAACGCACTATGGCACTGGCGCTCTGGTCAGTCACCATTGTTATCGCGCCGATCTGCGGGCCGATCCTCGGCGGCTATATCAGTGACAACTATCACTGGGGCTGGATTTTCTTCATCAACGTGCCGTTCGGGATTGTGATCATGATGCTGACCGCAAAAACCCTGGAGGGCCGGGAAACCAAAACGGAAATCCGTCCGATTGATACTGTCGGGCTGATCCTGCTGGTGGTGGGGGTTGGTTGTCTGCAGATTATGCTCGACCAGGGCAAAGAGCTGGACTGGTTTAACTCGACGGAGATTATTGTCCTGACCGTGATAGCGGTGGTTGCCATCGCCTTCCTGATCGTCTGGGAGCTGACGGATGACCACCCCGTGGTGGACCTGTCTCTGTTTAAGAGCAGGAACTTCACAATAGGCTGTCTCAGCCTCAGTCTGGCCTATATGCTCTACTTCGGCACCATTGTTCTGCTGCCGCAGCTGTTACAGGGGGTATTCGGCTACACTGCCACCTGGGCGGGACTGGCTTCCGCGCCGGTCGGTATTCTGCCGCTGCTGATCACGCCGCTTATCGGTAAATATGCCCATAAAGTGGATTACCGGATCATTGTGACATTCAGCTTCATTATGTATACCGTCTGTTTCTACTGGCGGGCCTATACATTTGAGCCGGGAATGGACTTTGCCGCCGCAGCCTGGCCGCAGTTTGTACAGGGGCTGGCAATCGCCTGTTTCTTTATGCCGCTGACTACCATTACACTTTCCGGCCTGCCGCCGGAGAAAATGGCGTCGGCATCCAGCCTGTCAAACTTTACGCGGACACTGGCCGGGGCTATCGGAACATCGATCACCACCACGATGTGGACACAGCGGGAGTCCATGCATCACGCCAATTTTGCCGAGCATATCAATCCGTTCAGCCCGGATACCCAGCAGATGTATCACACGCTGGGTGAAATGGGGATGTCGCAGCAGCAATCATCGGCGTATATCGCAAAAGTGATCACCGACCAGGGGCTGATTATCTCTGCGAACGAGATTTTCTGGCTATCTGCCGGTGTCTTCCTGGTGCTGATGCTGCTGGTCTGGTTTGCCAAACCACCGTTTACTGCCGGCGGCGGCGGCGGTGGTGCACATTAAATAAGAAAATAAGGGCACTGCGGTGCCTTTATTTTTATTGATGTGCTTAATATAAAAATAAAATATATTTATCCACAAATTAATTAAACAATAATAAAACAAAAACTTATTAACAGAATAATCACTTGCTATTAAAATCATTAAATTGCTATTCTTATTTCACCGCAGGAAAATACACTTTCCGGTTGCGGAATTAATATCACGGATGATTATCAATATTGTATTCACAAAGGAGTGTGAGCATGATTTAGCATTATTAATGCTGTTTGCCATAATTTTTATTTTTAATGCACATTTTTGCACCATGCTCCGGCATGGTTTTTTTATAATATCTGACATTAACAGCATCTATCCCCGTACAGCCGTTATGACTGGCGTGCTGACAGACAGGTGAATATAACGGGAGATATTTATTTCAGAAAAAACATTCATGAACGTCATTAATTAAAAACCCGGCAAATGCCGGGTTTTATTAATCACAATCAGCCGGTATCAGCTGACTTTATTCTGCTGCCACCAGCGTGCCAGGATAATCCCGGTCGCAACGGACACGTTCAGGCTTTCCACATTACCGGTACCGCCGACTGACAGGCGCATATCCCCGCCTTCCCAGACCGCGTCACTCAGGCCGTCACTCTCTTCACCCAGAACCAGTACCATTTTTGCAGGCAGTGTGGCTTTCGCCAGATCGGTGCTGCCTTTGTGGCTGGAGGTGGTGACGATGGCGTACCCTTTTTTGCGGAATAAATCCAGCGTATCCGTCAGGCCATCGGCATCAATCCCGACCAGATGCTCGGCACCGCCTTCCGCGGTGCGGACAGCCGCACCGGATTCCAGCACAGAGGCATCCTGGAGAATCACACCGTTGACACCGAAGTGAGCACAGCTGCGCATAATACCGCCGAGGTTATGCGGGTTACCGACGTTTTCCAGCGCCAGCACGCAATCCTGCTCACCGGCGGTTTCCAGATAAGTTTCCGCACTCACACCGCCGCGTTTTTTAATCAGGAAGCAGACACCGCCGTGGTGTTCAGTACCGGATGCTTTGGCCAGCTCTTCCTCATCCACCACATGATAGGCTTTGCGGTTTGCCGCCAGCCATTTCAGGGCATCGCGGAAACGCGGTGTCACTGACTGAACAAACCAGGCGCGCACAATGCGCTCCGGACGGCTGCGGAACATGGCCTGACAGGCATTTTCCCCGTAAATACGGGTTTCTTCCTGACGCTGACGGCGCAGCTGTGCCGGGTCGATCTGGCTTTTGCCGCTGATACCGCCGTGATCCGGGATCAGCCCTTCTCCGTCTTCTGACGGCTGACGGGATACGGTTTTCCACGGTGAACGACCGTCATCGGAATAGCTTCCCTGACCTCTGCGTTCGCCGCGGTCACTGCGTTCTCCGCGATTGCTGCGCTCATTGCGATCCCCGCGCGGGCCGCGGCTGTTGCGGTCGCCGCGGTCTGATCCCCGGCCGCCGCGTCTGTCTGATTTTTTCTGATCGTCCTGTTTGTCCTCACTGCGGACATACATGACTTTCACTTTGCCGTTTTTACCATTTAAAGAGTCGTTCATGTGTTTCTCCCACGCCATTTCCGGGGGCGAAGATTACCCGATATCGTCCGGACCTGCCGGTTATGGTCACCGGCCGCCCCCGCCGGAGGCACTGAACTCAGGCGCCCCCGCGAAAAATCATGCTATTGTGCAGCGTTAACAGTACAATGCATACTGTTTTTTGTGAAACCAGCCGATAAAAATGAAGACCAATTCTGTTTACCAGTTACGCCAGCGGCGTCTGGCACAATCCACCCGTGTTTTCCGTGCCCGGGGATGCCGTGTAGTCCGTTGTAATTACTGCTTATTACCCGAAAAAAACTGTCTGTGTGACACCATACAGACCCGGGATGCGCGCAGTCAGTTCTGCCTGCTGATGTATGATACCGAACCGCTCAAACCCAGCAATACCGGGAAGCTTATCGCCGATGTCCTGCCGGACACACAGGCTTTTCTGTGGTCGCGCACCGAACCGGACGAGGCCCTGCTCGCGCTGCTGAAAGATGACACCCGCCAGCCGTACCTGATTTTCCCGCAGGCGTATGCCACTCCGCCGCGTCAGGTGTTCAGTGATGTGCCGGAAAATACAAAGCCGCCGCTGTTTATTCTGCTCGACGGCACCTGGCCGGAAGCACGCAAAATGTTCCGTAAAAGCCCGTATCTCGATCACATCCCGCTGCTCTCCATCAACGATCTGGCGCAGAAAGATTATCTGCTGCGGGTTGCGGCGCGGGAAGATCAGCACTGTACCGCCGAAGTGGCCGCTGCGGCACTGATGATGGCGGGTGATACCGCGGCCGGAAAACAGCTTCTGGATCACTTCACCTGCTTCCGCCGTCAGTATTTGAAGGGTAAGTCACATCTTCCGGTGGCACAAATCAGAGCAGAGGAGCTGCTTTTAGGCTAAATTAAAGCACACGGGAATCCGGTCTGAGGAGAACACCATGAGTCAGCGCGGCCTTGAAGCATTACTCCGGCCTCAATCCATTGCGGTTATCGGTGCATCCGAAAAGCCCAACCGGGCGGGTTCCCGGATGATGAGCAATCTGCTCAGCGGCGGTTTTGCCGGGCCGGTTCTGCCGGTCACGCCGTCACGCCGCTCAGTGCAGGGGGTACTGGCGTATCCGTCTGTCGCTGACCTGCCGCTGGTGCCGGATCTGGCCATTATCTGCACCCATCCCAAACGTAATATTGCCCTGCTGAATGAACTCGGTGAACTCGGCTGCCGCGCGGTGATTATTCTCTCCGCCCCGGCATCACAGACTGCTGAGCTGAAACAGACCTGTCAGCACTATAATATCCGCCTGCTCGGCCCGAACAGTCTGGGATTACTTGCGCCCTGGCAGGGGCTGAATGCCAGTTTTTCCCCGGTACCGGTGCTCAAAGGCAAACTGGCGTTTATTTCCCAGTCCGCCGCCGTTTCCAACACCATTCTGGACTGGGCACAACAGCGGGAAACCGGTTTTTCCTACTTTATCGCACTCGGCAGCAGCGCGGATATTGATATCGACGATATGCTCGATTTCCTGGCCCGCGACAGCAAAACCAGCGCCATTCTGCTCTATCTCGAACATATTCATGATGCGCGGCGCTTTATGTCCGCCGCCCGCAGTGCCTCACGCAATAAACCGATCCTGGTGGTCAAAAGCGGCCGCACTCAGCGCACACAGTTACTGGTCGGAGAAACGCCGAGCCTGGATATCGCCTATGATGCGGCAATCCAGCGCGCCGGTCTGCTGCGGGTGCAGGATACCCACGAGATGTTTTCCGCCGTGGAAACCCTGACCTTTATGAAGCCGCTGCGCGGTGAGCGTCTCGCCATTATGAGCAACGGCGCGGCACCGGCAGCAATGGCGCTGGACGAGCTGTTCCGCCGCCGGGGGAAAATTGCCGGTCTCAGCGACGAAAGCAGCACCGCACTCGCGGCGGTACTGCCGGATGATTTTGTGATCAATAATCCGCTGGATCTGCGCGATGATGCCACGGTGGATCGCTATATTGCCACCCTGAATATTCTGCTCGGCAGCCACGATCATGATGCCCTGCTGATCCTCCACTCACCAAGTGCGATTGCACCCGGCAAAGAAACCGCAGCCCGGATTATTGCCGCGATCGCGCAGCATCCGCGCAGCCGCTGGCTGACAATTTTCACCAACTGGAGCGGGGAATACTCCTCTCAGGAAGCCCGCCGCCTGTTCGGCGAGGCGGGGATCCCCACTTACCGCACACCGGAAGGTGCTGTGACCGCTTTTATGCATATGGTGGAATTCCGCCGCAACCAGAAACAGCTGGCGGAAACCCCTGCACTGTCCGAGGGACTGACCGCCAACCGGCAGCAGGCTCATCACTGTATCGACAGCGCCCTGCGCCGTCAGCACACCGTGCTGGATACCTATGAAGTTGAGCCGGTGCTGGATGCTTACGGGCTGAACATTCTGCCGACCTGGATTGCCCATTCTGCGGATGATGCCGTTACCATTGCCGAAACACTGGGTTACCCGGTGGCGCTGAAACTGCGCTCACCGGATATCGCACATAAGTCCGATGTGCAGGGCGTGATGCTTTATCTGCGGGATAAACAGGAAGTCGCCACCTCAGCGGCAGCGATTATTGACCGGGTGACACAAAACTTCCCCGATGCGCAGATAGACGGGCTGATTGTGCAGTCGATGGCGAACCGCGCCGGGGCACAGGAACTGCGGATTGCCGTGATCCAGGATGCGGTTTTCGGCCCGGTGATTATGCTGGGGGATGCCAGCCGCCCGTGGGATGATGAATCCCCCGCCGCCGTTGCCCTGCCGCCGCTCAATATGGCGCTTGCCCGTTATCTGGTGATTCACGCCATTAAGAATAACAAACTGGCAGCCGGCAGCGCCCTGAATCCGCTGGATATTGCGGGTCTGAGCCGGGTGCTGGTACAGGTGTCCAACCTGATAATTGACTGCCCGCAGGTGGTGACACTCGATTTGCACCCGCTGCTCGCCTCCGGTACGGAATTTACTGTCCTGGATGCCACGATGACTCTGGCACCGGCGGCCGGTGACGGCCGTCAGCGTCTGGCTATCCGCCCGTATCCGGCAGAGCTGGAGGAGAATTTTCAGTTAAAAGACGGTGCTGTTGTGCATGTCCGCCCTATCCTGCCGGAAGACGAACCCCTGCTGAAAGCCTTTATTGACCGCGTGACCAAAGAAGACCTTTATTACCGTTATTTCAGTGAAATCAGTGAATTTACCCATGATGACCTGGCAAAAATGACCCAGATTGATTATGACCGCGAAATGGCCTTTGTGGCGGTGGACAGCGGCGGTCAGATTATCGGGGTTGCCCGGGCGATGTCGGATCCGGATAACCGGGAAGCGGAGTTTGCTGTGCTGGTGCGGTCAGATATGAAAGGTAATACCCTGGGTTATCAGCTGATGTGCAAACTGCTCGCCTACACAAAATCACGCGGCATCCTCCTGCTGACCGCCATCACCATGCCGGAGAACCGCAATATGATCCAGCTGGCGAAAAAGCTCGGGTTTACCGTCGAAACTCAGTTTGAGGATGGTATCGTCAACCTGACACTTCACCTGAATTCCGAAATTGCGGCAGTGCAATAGTCAAAAACGGACAACGTGATATATGACACAGACTTAACCGTCACTTAAGCAGAAAGTGAATTGCTGCGCACAATCAGACAAACTGGTGATATAATCCTTTGATCTGTTCATCTTTTCATTACCGGCCCGGTACCTGTTTATTCCGTAACCGCCGCCTATAACTAAAGAGATAATTCGCACTGTGATGTTGTCAAAATTCAAATCCGCGAAACACCAACAGCACCTTGCACAACTGCCGAAGTTAGCACAGTCTGCGGATGATGTTGAAACGCTGTTCCATACCCGCGACTTTAAAGGCCGTCTGCTGGCAGAAATCGCCGGTGCAAAGAAAACCGTTTATATTTCTGCGTTATATATTGAGCACGATGATGCAGGCCGGGATTTCCTTGACGCGCTGTATGCCGCCAAAAAAGCCAATCCGGAATTGGATATCAAAGTCTTTGTTGACTGGCACCGCGCACAGCGCGGGCGTATCGGTGCAGAAGCGAATGCCACCAATGCCGACTGGTATCACTCCGTCGCGGCATCTCACCCTGACCTGCTTATCCCGATCGCCGGTGTGCCGGTAAATACCCGCGAAGCGCTGGGTGTTCTGCATCTGAAAGGTTTTATTATTGACGATACCGTTATTTACAGCGGTGCCAGCGTCAATAATGTCTATCTGTATCAGCACGACAAATACCGTTACGACCGCTACCACTTCCTGCGTAATCCGGAACTGGCCGCGGCAATGAAACTGTTTATTGATGAAATGCTGCTGCCGGAACCGGCGGTACAGAAACTCGATACCGAAACCCGCGTGAAAACGCCGGAGATCAAAAACCTGATCCGTGATTTCCGCCTGAAACTGCGCCATGCCGCATACCACTTCACCCCGCAGGCACTGCCTGATGATCAGCTGGCCGTGACGCCGCTGATTGGTCTCGGGAAAAAGAATATGCTCAATAACACCATTGAGCACCTGATGTGTTCCGCACAGGAAAAAGTGGTTATCTGCACGCCGTATTTCAATCTGCCCTCAACACTGGTGCGCATTATCAGCCGCCTGCTGCGGGACGGGAAACAGGTGGAAATCATTATCGGCGATAAAACTGCCAATGATTTCTATATTCCGCCGGAAGAGCCGTTCAAAATTATCGGCGGGCTGCCCTATCTGTATGAAATCAATCTGCGCCGCTTTATGCAGCGTCTGCAGCGGTTCTCCGACAGTGAGCAACTGACCATCCGTCTGTGGAAGGATGACGACAACACCTATCACCTGAAAGGGATGTGGGTGGATAATCAGTGGCAGCTGATCACCGGTAATAACCTGAACCCGCGTGCGTGGGGCCTGGATCTGGAAAATGCGATCCTTATCCGTGACCCGAAACAGGAACTGCACGCGCAGCGTCAGGAAGAGCTGGCCAATATCCGCACCAACACAACCATTATCCGCAGCTACACTGAGCTGGATAATATCCGTGACTATCCGGTCAAGATCAAAAAACTGCTGCGCCGTCTGCGCCGCGTCCGTCTTGATCGCCTGATAAGCCGGATCCTCTGATATAAACGTCCCGGCTCCCGCCGGGATTTTTTTATCTGTTTCCCGGAGAATGAGTATGCCCGTTACATTACGTACGCGTCTGACAGTCTCTTTTTGCCTGCTGCTGAGTTCCGGCTGTTCGATGCACCTTGCTGATGACAGCTGGACCGGACGGGATAAAGCCCAGCATTTTGCCTTTTCAGCCGCAACTGCGATTGCCGCTAATGCTTACGGCGATCACCAGAACTGGCAGCACCGGCACAGTGCACAATTCGGTATCGGTTTTTCTGTTGCGCTGGGAGCCGCGAAAGAGTTTTATGACAGCCGACCGGGCGGTACCGGCTGGAGTGTGAAAGATTTCGTCTGGGATATCGCCGGCGCCGTTGCCGGTTACAGTGTGTACCAATCGCTGAAATAAAAATCCGGTGACCGGGTAGTGTTAATTTTGTGAGCAACATCACATCCAGAAAATGATTTGTTACACTTAATCCTCCGGCAATAATAGTGCCCCGGTAAATTTAAAAATTTAATAACCTTTCGATTTAAATAGCGATATTTCTTTTTATTTTGTTTTTAAATAATACGACTTAAAATTAATCTTACGTAAAATAAACCGGAATGAAAATGTCACTTTCATTATTAATTTTATAATAACTATAAACCAACATCCGGATAAGTAAGGATGAAAATAATATGTCTAAGTGCAAATACCAATAGTAAAAATAAAACAAGAATATATTCATGCCATTAGATACCTGCAATAGGAATCCCCTTATTTCCCGCATAGTAAACACCCTATAATTGCCTGATAATAATAGGTATTAGGATCTTTTCCCTTTTACCTTTATTCCGAACACAGGCCACTATTATGAAATTTAAACTTTCACAAATTACCGTATTGGTAGTTAGTGCACTTTCCGTATCTGCGGGAGTGGCGGCTACAGACATTGATATCGTTGGTAACAAAACATCCGGCGGTAACGGATCTTATCAGACGGAGTTTACCGGGGGATCCCTGGTAAATACGCCTGTTGAATACACCGGTTCAATCAAAGACAGTAATGCAACATCTGTTTTTGTCGGAAATGAATCCGGGTATCGCCATATAGACAAAACAACTGATCAGAATAATATTGACCACTATTATCACAGCTACAATTATTACTATTCTCCTGTCAATGTAAAAAATATGGAGATCGTTAACTCTGACGCCAGTATCAACGGGCAGGCCGATAACCTTAACGTCAGCGGAAAATCCGTTGTTAAAATAACCGGCGCTGATGCCTATGCAAGATATCGCGGTGCCTCTCTGCCTCATATTTCCACATCAGGACTCAATGAATCATTCGGTGATAATACAAACCGCAAACAAGCTGAAATCATGCTGAGTACATCCAATGGTACATACAGCGATAACTCAGAACAGGTTCTGGATGGCTCCACGATGGGCAAAACAGAACTCGTTGGTGCTGCGACAATTACCACCAGAGGAACACTGGTTGATGATAGCCGCCTGGATCCGGCGGATCACGGTGAATATTTAGTGTCTGAAGGCGATACCTTCACAGGTAATGCCACCCAGACTGTTAATGACAAATCACTGTCCCGCAACGGCACATTTACCGGCGCCAGCCAGCAGTATCTGAACGGTGACAGTGACTCCCGCAAAGCCATTGCACTTGATTCCACCTTTACCGGTGATAAAACGACAGGTCAGAGAGCCGGACAAACTGTCAATAATCACGGCCTGGCCATTGATTCCAAATTTGACTACGCCGATCAGACTATCAACACCGGTGGCGTTGCCAAAGGTAACACAATCAAAGATGGTGATCAGGTTGTCAAAGGTACGGCAGAAAAAACCAATATCACTAATGGTAATCAGACCATTGGTGCCGGCGGCAAAGCCACCACAAACAGTATCGACAACACCAATGGCACACACGGCCTTCAGTTAGTCAGCGGCGAAGCAACTGACAACACACTGAAAAATGCCGATCAGATCATTGAAAAAACCGGTGTTGCCGTTAAAAACGTTGTCGATAATGCCGGTGCTGAACACGGTATCCAGGTTGTACGCGGTAAAGCGGAAGATAACACCCTGAGCAACACTGACCAGCGTGTTGAAAAAGACGGTATCGCCTCCGTTAAGAATGACATTACCGACGGCAACCAGTTTGTGGATGGTTTTGCAGAAAATAATACCATCACTAACAAAGCCACTAACCGCGGTAAGCAGGTTGTCAACGGTACCGCCAACAATAACAAACTGACCGAAACCGATCAGTTTGTCGGCAAAAACGGCACTGCCGGTGTTAAAAACGACATCACCAACGGCAGTCAGTATGTGGATGGTCTTGCAGAAAACAATACCATCACCAACAAAGCGGATAAACGTGGTGAGCAGGTTATCAGCGGCACCGCCAACAATAACAAACTGACCAATACCAATCAGATTGTTAAGAAAGGCGGCATGGCCGGGGTTAAAAATGACATCACCGATGGTGATCAGTATGTCGACGGTACTGCCGTTAACAACACAATTAATAATACCGATGCCCAAAAACCGGGTGTGCAGATTGTCAGCGGCACAGCAACCACCAACGTGCTGAACAACGTTAAACAGGTAGTTAAAAAAGGCGGCCTGGCCACCGATAACACCCTGACCGGCAATTCTCACTTAACCGTTGAAAATGGCGGTGAAGCGAAAAATAACACCCTCAACGGTGATATCGATATGATTGTTGAGGCCAATGGTAAAGCGACCGGTAAAACCACCTTTAACGGCAAAAATCATCTGGATCTGTATGCGGCCACCACCAATGGTGCGTATGTGGAAGACCTTGCTCTGAGCCGGACCAAAGGCAAAAGCTCCGTCACCGTTTATGAAGGCACTCAGGAACACGATGCCGTCACTATCGGCACCTTAAACGGTAAAGCAGCGGTGAATTTTGACCACCGGACCAATCCGGCAGGCCATACTCAGATGAATATCAATAATCTGGGTAACAATGATCCGGCGCAGTTTAATAACACCACGTTAGATTTCACCATGAACAGCAATATCCTCAATGGTAATTCTGACTTTATCAATACTGATAATGCTTATGGCCAGCACTATGTCACCATCATTGAGCGGGACACCGGTAAAGAAGCCGTTCTGAACCGTCCTCAGTCTGCTGATTTCGCATATGTGAAAAACGTGGCCGGTGACAGCAATGCGGTCTTTGGTATGAAGGATGCGGATGGCAAAATCCTCGATCTGATGGATGCCGGGACTTACATTCATAATATTCAGACCCGCACCGGTGCCAACAATGACACCACATGGTCATTCACCGCGACCGATCGCCTGACACCAAGTGCCCGTGCGGTACTCGCACTGTCCAGCGCGCCGCAGCTGATGTACAACAACGAAGTTGATCATCTGCGTGCCCGTCTGCATATGCTGCGTACCAGTGACAGTATTGAGAACGGTCTCTGGATGCAGGGTATTGGCAGCAATACCAAAGTGGATAAAGACCAGATTCAGTACAAACTCAAACACGCCGGTCTGGAGCTGGGTGCGGATTATCAGTTAGCGTTAAACAGTGACAGCAAACTGGTTCTGGGTGGTTTTACCGGGTTTGATAAAGGTGACGTCAAAAATGATTGGGCAGGTACCAGTGATCTCGACAGCTATACCTTCGGTGCCTATGCCACTTATCTGAACACCAACGGCTGGTATGCGGATGCATTACTGAAATATAACCACTTTGATAATAAACTGAAGACAACATCCACTAACGGTTATGATGTCAGCAGCGACAATTACTCCACCTCTGTCTGGGGGATGGCACTGGAAACCGGTTATACCTTTACCTTCAGTAATCAGATTTTTATCACTCCGTATGGTCAGTTAGCGTATAACCAGATGGGCAGCAAAAACATCACGCTGAGCAATGAAATGGAAGCTGAAATCAAAAATCAGCGTTCATTCACCAGCGAACTGGGTGTCAATGCCGGGAAAGACTTCAGCTTTGATAGCGGCCTGGTGTTCTCCCCGTATGTGAAAGCAGCGTGGAATCACCAGTATGGAGACGGTAACGAAGTTGAATTTAACCGTTACAACACCATTAACCTGGATTTATCCGGCAGTACCGGTAAATTCGGTGCCGGTTTCAATGCCCGCTATAACAACGTGAATATGTTCATGGAATTACAGCACATTGCCGGTGATGCGGTTTATTCACCAATCAACGGACAGATTGGTATCCGTTATAACTTCTGATTCAAATCAGAGGTTATAAATCTGCATTACGGTTCATCCCGGCGATTTAAGGAGCCGGAGGCCGGAATAAAAAGGGTTTCATGTTTATCATGAAACCCTTTTTCAATGGCTCTTTCCCACGCTCCGGAATGATTACCTTCGCTGTCCTGCCACCTTCAGCTACCGGTACGAAAGTTTCCGACTTCATATCACCTCAGTAACTATCTGAACTACCTGCTTATATAGTATCGCTCTGATCGCTGCGGAACATCACTCCGGAGGGTCCTCACACATTTTACGCACTGTTTTCGGCGCTTTGATGATCAGTCCGTTATCCGGATATACGTCACCATATCTGATTGGGTGTTGTTACTGAGAACAGACGTGTAAGGTGACCCAGTCTGCTTCATCCCGAAGCCTATTTCCATGACTGACGTTATGCAGTTCCTGTAGCCGCTGCTATGAGCCCCCCCCCCGGCAGAGTTTGACCACCGGATAGTGCGTTCTGAGTTTCCCGGTTACCGGGAGTTGTTCAGGGAGTCTGGTATCTGGCACATGGTGGCTTTTTTAATAAAAGGATATCCGGAGAGAAGTGGATTC